>OJPG01000001.1_pt1 | contig 444221 bp, 459 predicted proteins | sample 1598431 | NCBI WGS metagenome assembly OJPG01 (sample SAMN03922473, study PRJEB24848) | human gut metagenome | isolation source: stool sample | host: Homo sapiens | place: Germany | collected 2010-11 | reverse complement strand
TTTTTGTTTCATTGGCTTCAAACGCTTCTGTAAAAGCATTTGCACCTATAACATTAACTAAGGTGTTACCATCTTTATTTCCGGTAACCCTATTTATTCCAGCACCGCCGTCAATCATATTATTGGTACCTGATATTATGTTAAATGTATCATCGCCATTTTCCCCATAAACAGAATTGTTAGTTGCATTAATATTAAAAACATCATTTCCTGCTCCGCCATAACTACTAATGTAGGAGGCGTACATATTGAATTCGTCATCCCCTTCGCCCCCACGCAGGCTAGTTGAACCTCCATAGCTTGTTAATATATCATTACCTGCTTCTCCGTTTGCAATAGCCCCTGAATATCTCAGTATGAGAATATCATCTCCGGCTCCGCCGTAAAACACATTTGAAGAGCCGACAGATGAAACTGCTTCTTGAATTGTATCGTTAAGCTTACCGCCATAAACATTATTAGAGCGTCCGGATATAATAATATTGTGCGCGACATCTTCCTGCCCTCTAATCTCAAAGTTAGAAGCTATTAGAGTTAGTTCTCCTGTTGATGTATCCTTGGAATATGATAAGTCGTTGGTGGTAGTTAGTCTATTTTTAACAGTGTACTGAACTCCATCAATTGTTATTGTTTTGGTTTCTCCACCGGCAAAGGCCTCTGCACCCTCGAGAACAGAGGCGAAAGGTGAAACTCGCGCAGAGGCACGGGATAAACTTCTTGATGATTTTGTTGCTGCTGTTTGTACGCCATTGTTTTCTTTGTAATACAAATTCTGATTATCATACTTGATTGACTCTCGTATCTGAGATATCTGTTCCAATATCTGGTCGGCCTCTGCCTGCATTGCCTCGCGTGTTTCTGCATCATAAGTTCCGTTTGATGCCTGCGTTGCCAAATCCCGTAAGCGCTCTAATAGTTTCTGTACCTCCTCCAAACCGCCCTCAGCTGTCTGAAGCAATGCGATGCCATCTTCTGTATTCTGCTGAACCTGAAGCATTGAACTTATTTTCTTTGATAAATCTGTTATTATGGAATAACCCGCAGCATTATCCTTTGCCTGATTAACTTTGTAACCTGTTGTCATACGGTTAATTGAGTTATTCAAGCCTAATGTATTTTCGCCCAGTGTTCTCTGCAAAATCAAATCTGCTACATCGCTTCCAAAGGTTATCATAAAATTCCTCCAGAAGTATATGTAAAGAGGTCTACCAGCTCAATGCTAGTATTTATAGGATTTCTGCCCCCCCCCCCTAAGGGTCAAAACAGGCACTATGACTGGCTTACAGCGGCACTGTAAGTCTACACAAAATATTCCTTGTAAATTTGCTATCCTTAAATCTTGCATAATTGACGATAAATTATATCCTTATTATATAACTATTGTACAATTATTTATGCATTTTTTCAACCCGTAATGTCTGTATCTTTAGTTTTCTTTACAATTTATAGCTGATAAATCTTACACTACGCCCAGTTTTTTACAAGCAGCAAGCGCGCAATTCTGCTGTGCCTCTTTCTTTGATTTTCCTGTTGCAGAGGCTATAACACTCCCCTGCCACTCAACTTCAACTTCAAATACCGGTTTATGAGCAGGCCCCCTAACTGCCAGAGTTCTATACACAGGCAGGGTTTTATCAATACCTTGAGTATACTGTTGGAGAATGTCTTTTGCATTGTATTTCTCAAAATGTTTATCGACATCTTCTGCAAAGACCATTACATAATCTTTTATAAACTTCTCAATTTCAGTCTGTTTCCCGTTTAGATAGTATGCACCGAGTAAAGCTTCCAGAGCACAGGCAATATTTGACTCGCGTTTCCGCCCCCCCTGTTTTTCTTCAGAAGGCCCGAGCTTTAAAAGTTTATCAACTCCTATTTGTATTGCAATTTGAGCCAGAATAGCATCAGAAACCAGAATTGAACGAATTTTCGATAGTTCACCTTCCGGAGCTTCCGGATATATTTCATACAACAGTTTTGAAGTGAACAACTTTAAAACTGAATCTCCGAAAAATTCCAGACGTTCATAATTTTCAAGCGAGTTTATATCATTTTCTTTAGTGAAAGAAGGATGAGTAAGAGCCTTTTCTACTAAATCATTCTTTTCACCAAAAATTTCTTCTAGCATGGAAAAATACCTTTGAATAAATCAATAAAATTATTTACCACGAAGAAATATAAGTAATAATGAACAACAGGAATTGTCAGAATATAGCTGTCTGTTCTATCAAGAAACCCGCCATGCCCCGGAAGAATATTGCTTGAATCTTTCACTCCAGCATCCCGCTTAATCATTGACTCGCACAAATCTCCAATCTGAGCAAAAGCTGCAATCAAAAATCCAAGTATTATGCAGTGATACCAAGGTATTTGTATTGCCAGTCCAAATGCGATACAAAATATAAGACACATAATAGTACCGCCGATAGAACCTTCTATTGTTTTATTCGGGCTTATAACCTTTGATAATTTATGTTTTCCGAATTTGCTGCCAGCATAGTAACAGAAAGAATCTGTTAAAATTACTGCAAAAAACAGCAGTAAAGCATATCCAGCACCTTCCGTAGTGACATTCTGCTTAATAAAACCCTGATAAACAGGATGGCTTCCCAAATCGCGCAGGAATAACAGGTGCAGCGGAAACCAGCCGCAATATACGAAACCTAATATCGTAGTTGCGACATTAGCAATATATGGCTGTTTACCTTTGAATAAAACCGACATAAATGCCATAATTGAACAGACAGAAAATGCAAGAGCTACAAGGTCAAATCTGTTAAAATAAGCTAGAGCTGCAAATATTAAGCTTGAAGCAATGATTATTCTTGAACTAGGTCTAAAACCTTTATGTTGTAATACTTTCACATATTCTTTTGAGGCAAGTATAACAATTGCCAGAACTAATGCTACTAAATACAAGCCGCCTGCCATGATAGCAAACAGAGCAGTGAAACCGAAAATAACTCCGGTTATTAACCTTGTTACGCTTTTGCTTAAATTCATTATACTGTCATAACCTCTTTTTCTTTTTCAACAACCAGACTATCAATTATCCCCACGTACTTATCTGTAACTTTTTGAATTTTATCCTGATTATCTTTCACTGCATCTTCCGGAAGATTTTCATCTTTTTCAATCTTCTTAAGACTGTCTACCATATCGCGTCTTACATTTCTGATAGCAATCTTTGCATCTTCACCGTACTTTTTAACTTCTTTTGCAGTTTCTTTTCTTCTTTCTTCTGTAAGAGGCGGGAAGTTTAATCTTACGCAGGTTCCGTCATTATTCGGAGCAACGCCTAATTCTGCTTTAATAATAGCTTTTTCTAATTCTTTCATAATACTTTTATCAAAAGGAGTAATAACAAGTGTTACACCTTCGCTTACACTTACCTGAGCCATTTGTCTGATTGGTGTTGGAGCTCCGTAATAATCTACAGCTACTCTGTCAAGAATAGCAGGGTTAGCACGGCCTGTACGAACAGATGCAAATTCTCTCTTCATCTGTGCAACAGCTTTTTCCATTTTTTCCTCTCCGAATAAATACATTTCTTCAAGAGCTTCTGACATAATTTTCTCCTTTTATAAAATATTAACTTACATACGTACCTACGGCTTCGCCGTCCATAATTTTTTCAAGACTGCCTTTTGCTTTAAAATCAAAAACAATAATAGGAATTTTGTTCTGTTTACACAATGCACAGGCAGCTGTATCCATAACTTTTAATTCATTTTTGATAATATCATCATAAGACATTTTTTCGATTTTCTTTGCCTCCGGATTAACCTTTGGATCATCAGTATAAACTCCATCAACCCCGTTTTTCGCCATAAGCATAACTTCTGCGTCGATTTCAGAAGCTCTTAGCGCTGATGCAGTGTCGGTTGTAAAGAACGGATTTCCCGTACCGGCTGCAAAAATTACAACTCTGCCTTTTTCAAGATGTCTTATCGCTCTGTGACGAACGTATGGCTCTGCAATCTGATTCATGGCAATTGCTGTTTGAACTCTGCATTCTACATTTATTTTTTTGAGGGCACATTGCAAAGCAACCGCGTTCATAACTGTAGCGAGCATTCCGACATAATCTCCGGAGGCTTGATCCATACCGAGTTTTGCACTATTTTTCATCCCGCGAAAAATATTACCGCCGCCAACTACAACAGCAACTTCTACACCTTTGTCATATATTGACTTGATTTCATTTGCAATCATTTCAACGGGTTCATAATCTATTCCAAACTGCTGATTTCCAAGCAAGGCTTCCCCGCTGATTTTTAATAGAACACGTTTATATTTTGTAACCATTAGATACCTCTCATTATACTAATAGTATAAAAAAAAAGCTTATTTGTAAATCCTCAATTTATAGACTTATATAGAAATACTGTTATAATTTATTATATGGATGGATTTAGCGTTGGAAAAATTCTCGCAGGCCTTAGAAACCCCGAGATATATTTAAAAAAGCTCAAACAGGATGGCATAAATACCGGAAGCGGCTTTAATACATCACTTTCACAGCCGCAGCCGAACCTTCCTCAGAATATTCAATCCACTGCAGCACTTATGCAGCAGCTGCAGATGAACCAGATTGCAAGTATGGATAGAGCTATTTTTATAAGAAACCTTCTTGGACTGCCGCAAACTCTCGGAACTCTTTTGATGGCTTTACAGAATAAAAACATCCCGTTGAGCAACACCTCGCTTATATTAAACGACCTAAATGAAGAATTATTAAAAAACCAGAAGATGCTCTCACAGATATTTGATGAAACTTCTGAAATACCGCTTAATGTAACACAAAACATTGCCGGACAAACAGCAGCCGCGCAAAAAGATGCTGTTATGCTATTTTTCAGCGGAATGATTCAGATGCCTGCAATATCAGAAATAATCTTGAAAAACAGCAAACAAGCAGTTGCAAATCTAATTCTGGCAATGGCTTCCGCCTCAAAAAACAATATGACTAATGACCAGATTAGAGATACACTGAGTATACTAAACTCCTGTATTGCAATGGCAGAGTCAAACAATCCGTCACAAACATTAAAAAGCCTTATGCTTCTTTACCTTCCGTGGCTTCCGCTCAATGAAGGCGTAGGATTTGACCTTGAAGTAACGCCGCCGGAAGGTGAAAATGAATCAAACGACTCTAAGCTTACAGTGCTTATACAAACCAGAAATTTCGGCAACGTTAAAGGTGTATTCACTCTTACAACATCAAACTCTGTGGATATTTATATTTTATGCACAGAAGATTTTCCAAAGAAAACTCTGCAAAAAAGCCTTATGGAAGAAAGTTCCTCTCATGCAATGAATACATCAATTGATATTGAGGCAGTTGAACCTAAGAAAAAAGAAACTTTTGAAGAACCGGAAGCGAAGGTTAATCTATCTGCAACAAATGAGATGAACCCTTATTTGCTGCTTATGGCTCACGCTTTCATAAGAAACACTATTTTCATTGATTCAAATGCTATAGTAGAAGAACCTAACTCTTAACCGGAATTCTTTTGGAAACTTGATTTGCAACAATCAAAGCTTTTTCTGCAAAAATCAAAGGCAGGCTGTTGATATCCCCCTGAATAGAAATTGTTGCTCTGTTATAGGTTAATTTCTCACTAGTTCCGGCAACTATTAGCCCTTCGATTGTTTTAATAAACCTGTCATATATGTATTCAACTGAAAGAGATTTCACAATTGTTTCATTCATAACAGGAACTATAGCCCAATTAATTCTTCCGCCTCTGACCAGATACTCGTTAATCTTTTCCGGCATAATATTAAGGTTGTTAGGATTATTATAAGCATCAAAGGATATCAAATCTACGCCTGAATCTATAGGAATCTTCCAGTCACATTTTTCAAAACATTGTATCCCGACAAGCCCTTCATATTCGTGAATTTTAGATATTACTTTTGAAAACATATTTATAATTACATCACGTGTAACATCTTCATTTTCACGCTTAATGTCACCTATTTTATATAGAAGCGGTTCTTCAAGAATAATAAGCGGTCTTGTTTCCGGTGAAAGTTTTTTAATCTTGTGAATTATCCACAATGCCTTTACACAAATAGATTGTATAACAACTTTTCTGTAATACTTATCAGCAAGAAGCTGTGTGCCTTCACTATTCATAAGGCGCTGCGACAGTGTAAACGGACCAATTAAATTAATCACTGTTTCAGCAGGTTTGATACGTTCAATTATTTGATAGTATTTCGGAAGAAAAAAAGTTTCAAACTTGAATTGTTCAAGATTTTCTTCTGTAGGACTATTGAACGCTGCATCCAGTGCTACAAGTTTTGACTTAAGGTTTGGAGCATCATTGTCAAATATTACCTTCTTTTCTTGTATAAATACTCCCGGGGTATTCATAAGTGTGCGTCTTAAAAGATTTTCATCCGGAGATGCATCAGGAAGGTTTGCCAGAAACGGGATATTTTCAAAAAGCTTTACCATCATTTTGGTCGCAGCTTTATCTGTTGTATATGGGAGATTGCCTACCGGAAGGCATCTAAAACTTTTCTTCATTGCAGCTCTTTCTTATATTAAAAAAACGTGCCGAAAGTTTTGCCGGCACGTTTTGTAAAACTTTGTTTACTATGCTTCAGCTTCTTCTGTTTCTTCTACTGATTCTTTTACAACTTCAGATGCTGTAACAACAACTTTTAATTCAGTTTTAACTTTTGAAGTCAGCTTGATTAACATTGTGAATTCACCGACTTTGTTAATTGGTGCATTTAATGAAACTGTTTTTCTGTCAATTTCAATATTTGCTCTTTCTTTTAATTCTTCACACAATTTCTTTGTAGTAATTGTACCGAATAATTTTCCGCTTTCACCTGCTTTTGCAGATAATTCAATTGAACCGATTTTTTCAATTTGTTCAGCTTTTGCAAGAGCTTCCTGGTGTAATTTTTCCTGTTTAGCTCTTAATCTGGCGATATTCTGTTCTCTGTTTTTAAGAGCGCCTTCTGTAGCGATTTCTGCATAATTTTTAGGGATAAGATAGTTTCTTGCATAACCGTCTTTAACGTTTACCAAATCACCAGCTTCGCCAATATTCTGCACTTCTTTTTTCAATATTACTTGCATTTCTTTTTCTCCTTTAACTATTATTGGGCTAGTATAGTTTTTATCATAAACAAAAAAACATGAATTGTCGAGCCCCCATGCCTTTTGGGCTTAAAATAAGTTTACTTTTTGATATTATTTATTGCAGTTATAACCATTTCTGCGGCTTCTTCCGGCTTCATTGCTGTTTTTTCGTCTGATGCGCGGGTTTTAAACTCAACGTTTCCTTCCGCAATTGATTTACCGACAATAATCTGATAAGGGAATCCTATTAAATCGGCATCTTTAAATTTAACCCCTGCGCGTTCATCTCTGTCATCAATTACAACTTCAGCACCGTGTTTTTTCAATGTTTCATATATATCATTAGCGACCTTCATCTGCTGTTCATCTTTTGTGCTTACTGGAATTACAATCGCGTGATAAGGCGCAATTGCAAGAGGCCATTTAATACCATGGTCATCGTAATGAGCTTCTACAGCAGCAGCTGCTGTTCTTGAAATACCAATACCGTAACATCCCATAATATAAGGCTGTGTTTTGCCGTTCTGGTCTAAATAAACTGCGTTCATCGGTTTTGAATACTTAGTACCGAGCTGGAAGATGTTTCCAACCTCAATACCTCTTGTAACCTTAAGCGGCTTTCCGCACTCAGGACAAAATTCGCCGGCTTCAACAAGACGGATATCTGTAATAATTTCAGGAAGTTCAACATCCCCTCCCCAGTTATAACCTACACCGTGCTTATCTTTTTGGTTAATTCCGATTACAAAGTTTTTCATATTTTTAACTGTTTCATCAGCAACAACAGTAACTTCATATTCGCCGTATTTTTTCAGACCTTGAGGCCCGATAAAGCCTTTTTCTGCCTCAAAGCCATTTTCACCCATCATCTCTTCGATTTCACCTGCGGTTGCAATTCTTATATCAGAGCCGCCTACAGCGTTCATAAGTTTTGTTTCTTCTACCTGTTTATCTGCTCTTATAAGGGCTAATACAGGTTTTTTATCAACAATATATAATAGAGCCTTTACAATTAAAGATGAAGGTATATTTAAAAATTCACTAAGTTCTTCAATAGAGTGTGTATTCGGAGTGTCAATGATTTCCGCTTTTTCCCATTTACCAGCCACATCAGCATCAGGAAGAGCGGATACTGCATGGTTTGAGTTTGCAGAATAATCACATCCGTCACAATAGAATACATCGTTTTCGCCTGCATCAGTATCAGTAATAACCATAAACTCATGGCTTACGCTTCCGCCGATTGCGCCGGAATCTGATTGCACCATTTTTGTGTTAAGCCCGCATCTTTGGAAAATACGAGTATAAGCTTTTGCCATATTTTCATATTCTTTTTCAAGGCCTTCCTGTGACATATCAAAGCTATACGCGTCTTTCATAATAAACTCACGGCCTCTTAACAAACCAAAACGAGGACGAACTTCATCGCGGAATTTTGATTGAATTTGATATAAATTAACAGGCAATTGTTTGTATGATTTGAGTCCGTCACGCGCAATAGCAGTAATAATTTCTTCATGCGTAGGGCCAAGACACATTTCTCTATTGTGTCTATCTCTCAAACGCATAAGCTCTTTACCGTATACATCCCATCTTCCGGATTCTTCCCAGAGTTCTTTAGGCTGAACAAACGGCATAAGAAGTTCCTGCGCTCCCGCATTATCCATCTCTTCTCGAACTATATTTTCAATCTTTTTCAAAACTCTCCACATCAGAGGTAAATAATTATAAACTCCGGAGGTTAGTTTTCTTATATATCCTGCTCTTACAAGCAGTTTATGAGAAATTACTTCTGCATCAGACGGATATTCTCGTAATGTTTGTACAAACAATTTTGACATTTTCATGGTTTTTAAGTCCTCATTATTTATTATGTTTATATTCTAACATGAAAAATTTTTTAAACTCTCTTATCAGGTTATTGCACAAAAAAAATTAGTGTGCTAAAATTTTGGTATTGAAAAATATACATTAATAAAAGGGGTGACTATGTTAGTTTCTGCAATTTCTCAAAATCGTAACAACGGTTATAATATGAGTAGCAATATGCCTTTTTATAACAGCCGCAGCAACGAAACAATAGGTGATACTGCATTTAATTCTTTGACCCCTTATGTAAGTAAGAAAGTTGTTTCTTCTGAAAAATTACCTCAAATTTTTGATAATATTAATGAATGGCAAAATTTCTGCCACAAACAAATTTTAGGCGGAAAGCTTAACGTTATAGCATAGATTTTATGAAAAGAGGATTGATTTTAGGTTTTTTTGACGGCGTGCATACAGCACATCAGGCTGTTATAAAATCTGCACTGGATTATGCCGGAGAAGCCATGCTTATTACATTTAAAGACTCACCGGCTAAGTATTTTAATCAAGAAGCAGAATATATTTACACGCGAAAGCAATCTCTTAAAAAAATTATGTCACTTGGTGTAAGTGGGGTTGTAGAACTCAATTTTGCTGAAATCGCAAACATGCCTGCTGATGAGTATCTTAAATTCATAGTTCAAAAATATAATCCAATATCAATTTCCACCGGCTACAACCATACTTTCGGGAAAAACAGGAGCGGAAATCCTGATTTTCTGGCAGAGAATGCAGATAAATTCGGATACAAATATATATGCGTACCTCCTCAGATGTTTAATGACCAAATTATAAGTTCTACGCTTATAAGGAAATTACTGAAGGAGGGAAATATATTACTAGCTAATAGACTTCTTGGAACAAATTTTATGCTTGAGGGAACAGTAATCAGAGGGGCACAGCTTGGAAGGACGATTGGTTTTCCGACAGCCAATATAAAATACACGCCGGAGATAGTACAAATTCCTTTTGGTGTATATTCAGCCAGAGTTAATAACCGTCCGGCTGTACTTAACTGGGGTATGAAACCTACTGTTCATAATACAAAAGAACCTATAGTTGAAGTCCACATAATTAATTTTGACGGAGATTTGTACGGTAAAAATATTGAAATCGAGATTACATCAAAAATACGTGACGAAAAGAAATTCAGGGGGCTGGAAGAGTTAAGAACACAGATTGAAAAGGATGTTAAAGAATGCTTAAAGTTGTAATTGTAGGCTATGGCGAAATGTTCACTAATCTAATCGCAGGGACTCTTGATTCCGGCTGTGAAATCGCAGGAGTCTTGAGAAAAGATACTGTTAAATATCATCCATTATGGCGTAAAATCAAGGATATTATAAATCCTTCCGTTGAATACAATTATATTAAAAGCTATTCAATTCCTGAAATTAAAGCTAGAGGAGTTAATACAAAAGAATTTAAGCAAGCACTTCTTAAACTTAATCCTGATATTATTCTAGTAGGATCCTGGGGGGAAAAAATAAGTAAAGAAATTTATGATTTTCCAAAAATTGCAGCAATCAATGCCCATCCCTCACTTCTGCCTAAATACCGCGGTCCAAATCCTTATTTCTGGACAATAAGAAATCAGGAGCAAATAAGCGGGGTAACATTCCATCTAATAGACAAAGGACTGGACACCGGTGCCATTTTAGCACAGGAAGAAATAAAAATTTACCCGTCTGATACAGGCAAATCACTAAAAGAACGGACAGTTCTTGTTGCAAGAGGAGTTGTATGCGAACTTCTAAAAGCGCTTAGAGAAGATATCATTATCCCTCTGACACAGAGAGAAGACAAGGCAAGCTACTATTCACATCCTGAGGATTTAGAACTCGATTTTACCAGAACCGCAGAAGAAAATGATGCGCTTATAAGAGCAATTTACCCGTGGAGTGAAGCGTATTTCTACCATAAAGATATCTGTCTTGCGGTTTCCTCACACCAGACAGAAATTTCTGAAAACAAAACAGAATTTACTGGGGCAGGTACAATTATAGAAACAGATTACAAAAACAGGACAATAAGCGTACTGTGTTCTGATAATAAAATTTTAAAAATTCAAATACACTTATACAAGAAATATGACCGGCCGTTTACAAAATTCTATATCAAAAGAGAACTATCAGAAGGCACAATATTGAATTTCCTGTAAAAAGAGTTATAATAAGTATATACAATTTGAGGATATGGATGTCTGAAATAGGTTATTACAATTATTACAATAATACGAGCAGGTACACCCCCGATGCCGTTATTGACCGCTACCAGCAGATGGTTGACCGGTATAATTCAGATGAACTGCATTCAAACAATGAAAATCCTTATAGCGACGAAAATCTTGCATTACGCAAGCTTGATGAACAGCTTGCTCCTATGGCAGAAAACGTTCGTTCAAAATGCAAGACTATAGATGAAGTACGCCATTATTTAGGTTTAAAGTATTTTGGTCAGGAAGAGTTTGCATTCACAAAAAAATGGAAAGAGCCTGAAAAATATGCAATGTACGAAAATGACCTTAATGCGATTTGCTATGGTACTGTAGGCGGTGCAAACAGGCAAGACCCGAGGCTTAATTTTACAAACAAAGACTGGGATACATACGAAGCAGAACAAAAGGCTTCCAAGCAAAAAATTATAAGCAACCAGATGAATAACCTTTTGGAGAACAACGGAATAACAGTAAATGACCAGCTTTTGATTTCATTTAATCCATATTCTTATACAGCTTCTATTGAAGGTTCTTCTGACTTGAACATGCTGTCTAAAATTACAGAGCTTTTGAATTCCGGCAGTAATTCCCGTGAGCTTATGTATTATACAATGCAAACCTCTGGAAATATTGATGCAGACGCGCTTACAAAATTCAGAGCTTATCAGAACATAAAACAATATACCGGCTATGATCTTTCTAAACTGGATTTGAAAAACGGTGAATTTTATACTCCAGAAGGACAAAAAATTACAGACATATTAAAAGATAAACTTGATAAAAATAATTCAATTGCAGTAGAATTTAAAGGAGCAGCTTACCAATACACAAAAGATCTCCTTGATAAGATAGCAGAGCATGGCTGGAATGGGACTCCTGATTTGGAGCTAAAAATTGGTTTTTCCATAAAAGACGGCTTTTTTAACCTCGACAGTTTCTGGGAAGCTTAAAGCTTATCCCATTCGCCGTTTTCTACAAGTTTTCTTATCTCAGCCTTAACATCCGGATCGTCTGTCTTTGCCTGAAGCTCTTTTATAAGCTTTTCTTTTTCCTCATCTGAGAGATTTCTCGCTGTAAATTTTTTAATCTCAGACACAGGCATACTTTTCTTTTTATTTTTTACTGCCAGCAGCCCAAGAGAGGCAACCCCGAGAGCTGTTAGCGAAACTGCAAGAGCCTTTGAAGAAACCATCGGCTTTTCCTCCGGCTTTCTTTCTTCATCCTTAACTTTTGACGGAATATAAGTTTCTGTTTTGACAGGAGTAATATGAATAGACATAACAAACCTTTCCATATATATAAAAACAAAAACTAAATAAGAATTGCCATTATTTTATTATAATTTCACCGACAATCTTACCCGCTAAAGTCCTAATTTTATTGTCGTAATTAATCTCTCCCCAGCCCAGCCTGTTAATTGTATGCAAAACAGCAAATCTTCTAGCTTCCATTGAACAGTCATTAATTTTCACAACAAAAGCATCTTTTTTCTGAACATTAACAACAATACACAAACCACCTGCACCTACTTTTGCAAGAATACCATGTGTATTCTGAATAATTTCAGTGTCAAGACGATTTTCTCCGCCAAAAATATAAGGATGATTTAATATTGAATTGACAATCCTATCATACTTGAGAAGGTTTATATATCCGACAAGCATGTTATAAAGCGGCATGCTCAAAATAGGCACCCCGCAGCCATCAGTTGTTGACGGATACCTATCTTTGACCTCACACAGCATATTAATCTTTTCCCTAACAGCTCTTTGAAGCGGATGTTCCGGCTCATAATATGTTTCCATATCCCAGCCTTTAAGTTTGCAAACAACAAGAAAACCAATATGTTTGCCCGAACAATTATTATGAATTTCTGAAAACTCTTCACCCCTAAGCAGCATTTTATCCTGCATGCTTCTGGAAAGCGGAGCATGCCTGCCGCACTTAAGAAGTTTTGCATCAATATCATATTTTTTCAAAATCCGGCGTGCGATTTCAACATGACACTCTTCACCGGAATGAGATCCGCAGCAAAGTGCAATTTCATCCTCAGTTAAATCTGCACCGTAATCCATCAATAAAGATGCTTGTAAAGGCTTTGCACAGGAACGAAGATAATAAGGTTCAGAACGAGAATTTCCTTCTTTATAATGCAAAACAATACCGTCATGAAATTCCTCAACAAGCCCATCCCTTACATACTCAATACGCATTGGTTAAAACTCTTGTAGCTTAGGCTCTTCTTCCGGAGTCTTATGTTCCTTAATGAATGTTAAAATAGCATCCATCTTCTGCCTCAAGATTTCGTTCTCTTCTTTTAGACGTGTATTCTCAACTCTTATATCAAATTTTTCTTTTTCCATTGCTAGAGTTGGAATATCATCAGGGTTAAGCGAGAATCTCTTTCCAGCCTCTTCCTTCATAAACATAATACTCTTAACATCTCTATCTGCAATAAAGCCCATTTGAACCATCAACTCTGCAATAAAAACATGCTTTCCGGCTTCGTTCATTTCCTGCTGTTTGTTTAAAACTTCATCAAGCTGTTCAATAGTCATTTTACCCGCACGGATAAAATATTCACCGGTTCTGTATTTTCCGGCAAGAAATCCAGCCGTGGCACTTACCGAATTCGTTACTTTATTAGAAAAGAAGCCGGAAGTTTTGCAAAACATAAACGCTTTTGCAATTTCTTCAATCGTAAAATTATTTTCAATCGCAATTTCAACAAGCGACATGCCTTTTGAGCAGCAATTCATAAAAGAATAAATCATGTCATCGTATTTTGATTCTTTAGTCAAAAGTTCATTCTGCCCCTGTTCAGATAACGCCGGACGATAAATGTGAAACAGTTCTCCCTCTTGCACATCAAGGAACTCGTTACTCAAATAGGTCGTTAAATCATTAGATAAATTCAAGAAAATTGTCTGCTTAATCCATAACGGAAAAGCTAACATTTTTTCCATAAAATCTATAAATAAACTTTTGCTCATGAAATATACCCTTCTTTTATATGATGAACATAAAAGCATTATATCATAACATGCTATTATATAGAACATGTAAAGGAAGCTTCACATATGGGCATGGATGGTTTATCATTTTCGAATACCGGTGCGGTAAAAGAATCTACTTCCGCAGAGTATGCCAGCAAAACAGAACAGGCAATTCACTCTGATGCAGTGCAGGACTCGCAGCAGGTGCAAAACTTGAGTGTAAACCAGAGGATTAGACGCAAAGACGATGATGAAGAAAGTTCTGATAAAAAACAACAATCTGAAAAAGAAGAGGAAGAGTTTCAAGACGGACTCGTAGAAAAAAATCCGGAAGATCTACTGGAAGAAGAGGCCGAGGTTGATATTGAAGATATTGAAAATCCCAACAAAGATTTTTATGTTAAATTAAATGTAAAAGATGATATAATAGAATTATATGACAGTGCGACAAATAGGTTAATAGAAACAATATCCGGAAATGAACTTGGGGAATTAGTACAAAAGCTGAACATGGCATCCGGAATATTTGTAAACAAGAAGGTGTAAATGCCGCCAGGAAATCCTTACAACAAGTACATAAAACAATACCAGGCAAGCAACATAAATACCGCAACGCCGGAAAAACTTATGATATTGCTTTTTGACGGAGCTTTACAGTTTTTGCAGAAAGCAAAAACAGCTATTGCTGAAAATAATCTGCAAGAACGTGCTCAAAATATCGAAGGTGCAAGAAAAATTATAAGAGAACTTATGCGAACCATAGACCTCGAAAATGGCAATAAAGTTTCAAAGCAGCTTTTCAAGCTGTACAACAAAATGGCTATGAACCTTATAAAAGCAAATGTTCAGCGCAATTCAACAAAAATTGATGAAGTAATTGAAGATTTAACCAACATAAGATGGGGCTTCCAGAAAGCAATAGAAATCCAGAATGGAATAATAACCCTTGAAGAAGTTATGAAAGAAATGCCGCAGCAGGGAATTCAGCATCCGGCATTAAGAGAGGATGATAATAATGCAGGATGAAAAACAATTTGAACAACTGATTATGCAATATACACAGCTTAAAAACGGCTCAGAAGATATTTCAAGAATGATTGATAATGAAGATTTCGATAATGCAATAACGATGATAAAAAATCGTGAACATTTATTTTTGAGCTGCAAATGCATTCGTAAATATCTTGACTTAACACCTGTTCAGCAGAAAGAACTCGACACTCTTCTCGATGAAATAAGAGATTTGGAACTTAAAAATATAAAAAAACTAGAGGCCGGCAAAGATAAAATTCAAATGGAACTAAAAAAAAGCCAACAGTCACAAAAATTTCAAAAAGCATATGATTTTGATGCAAATTACAGCGGTAACATAATAAATATACAGGAGTAATCCCCCTCAAAACATCTTATTTAGGCGTTTACAGTACTTTTCAACAAAGTGCTTGCTTTTTTCTGCGTTTATGCTATTAGGCTGCAACCCAGAAATTGAGAGTATTTTCAAGAAAAAAATGCTTGCATTCTGTTTTGGAGTTTGTATAATAGAATTTGTAATTAGAAGAAAGGAGTTTTATAATGAACAAAGAAGAATTAGTACAAGAAATTTCTAAAAAATCAAAAGTTACTCAAAAAGAAGCTAACGAAGTATTATCAGCTTTAATTGAAACTGTTCAAAAGACTGTTTCTAAAGGTAAAAAAGTTACTTTAGTTGGTTTTGGTACTTTCGAACCACGCAAGAGAGCTGCTAGAAACGGCAGAAACCCTCAAACTGGTAAAGAAATCAAAATCCCTGCTAAAACAGTTCCTGTTTTCTCAGCTGGTAAAAAATTCAAAGAAGTTGTTAACGGTAAGTAATTAACATTTCTTTAAAAGATTTAAGCGGGACGGCTAAAATTTAGCCGTCCCGCTTAATATATCTTCACACTCTATTGAATGTTTTTATATTATTGGGTATATATTTATAATAACCCGATAAAGGAAATGTTATGTCAGATACCAACCAACCCAGACAAATAACTGTTTCTGAGATGTCACCGCATGTTCACAGTTTTGGTCCGGGCGAAAATAAAGTTACAAAAATCTCAGCATGGCTTATTAAATGGATAGAAAAATCTTTAGAATCTGGAAGTATAAAACCTTTCGACTTTTTGCCGTCAAAGGGGGATTTAGCATTCCATATCGGGGTTAGCAAAGGAACGATACAAAATGTTTTCAGATATGTTGAAGACTGTGGCATGGTTGAGTCGAAACAGAGAATTGGAACTTATATAAAGCCAAAATACAAAAGCATTAAATCGGAAAAACTTACGTCCAAAAGAGAACTTGCATGTGAAGCAATAAAAAAATTTATGATAGAAAATAACTACCATACTGGAGATTGCCTTGTTTCAACCCGAAAACTCAGCCGGATTACAGGGATTTCCAATACAACAATCCGAATGGCAATAGGAAGTCTGGTTTCACAAAATATCTTAAAAAAGGTGAACAATGTCTTTATTGCAGGAAGAATGGATTTTTCTATTGAAGATGTTAAGGTTCAGACACTTGTTGAAAAAACAGCAGAAAACCTAAAAACACACATATTAATGAATTATAACTCAGGCGACAGGCTCCCTGCAAACTTTGAACTTGCAAAAATATTTAATGTAAGCGTTAAGACTATACATGATTCAATAAAATTGCTTGCAAAACAAGGAATTTTGTATACAAGACGCGGCCAATACGGAACTGTAGTAACAAATAACAACAATGAAAATTCTCTTTATCATTACGAAAAAATAGAATTAAAAATCAGACATTACATTGCGGAAAATTGTAATATAGGCTCGCGTCTTCCTTCCATTCTGACTTTTGCCGAGCAATATGAAGTCAGTGCCAAAACAGTAAAAAAAGCTCTTGATAATCTTTCAGAAGAAGGTTATATAACTTTTACCAGAGGGCGTTACGGGGGGACATTTGTTACAGATATCCCTCAGGGAGTAAATGAGGCGTACAAATGGCTTGCATTGAGTCCTGAATACGCGACAAATATTGAAAAACTTGAAAATTGATTTTAGCATGATATTATAAATAATATAAAATTAAAGAAAAGGAGAAAATAACCATAGCTAACGAAGACAGAAGCCCGAATAAGGGTAAGGACAAGCCTCTAATAAACGAAAGGATTAGAGCAAAAGAAGTAAGATTAATAGATGAAAACGGAAACAACCACGGAATAGTCCCAACATCACAAGCATTAAGAATGGCCGAAGAAGTTGATTTAGATTTAGTTGTAATAAGTCCTAATCAGGCACCGCCGGTTGCAAAGATTTTAAATTATGGCAAGTACAAATACGAGCTGGAAAAGAAGGCCAAAGAAGCCAAGAAAAAACAGCACGTTGTTGATATAAAAGAAGTAAAAGTACGTTACAAAATAGATACTCATGATTACGAAGTCAGATTAAAAAACATAAAAAAATTTATTGCTCAGGGTAATAAGGTAAAAATCGTTGTAATGCTTCGCGGTCGTGAGATGCAGCATTCATCACTGGCAATAGAACTTGCAAACAGATTCATTACAGATTTAGCAAATGAACCTGTAACAGTTGAAAAGAAACCTATGGTAGAAGGCAGAAACGTAACAGCGTGGCTTGCGCCGCAATAAATAAAAAGACTTGATTAAAAATTTTTAGCAAGTAGAATAGATACATAGCCTTGGCTATAACAATAATAAATAAAAAATATGCCGCAATAGCTCAGTTGGTAGAGCAAGGGACTGAAAATCCCTGTGTCCTTGGTTCAATTCCGAGTTGCGGCATATTTTTTTATATAAATTTTTTAGTGGTCTGATTATTTGGGGCAGTGAACATTTTGAAATTTTATATAATCTTCAAATTTTGGAGCAATGCTTATGTTCGTGACGGTGGCCATGACAATGATGGTGTTCGCCTTCGCAAGAGTTTTCGCCTGTAGATAAAGTATCATTGAAATATTGGTTAATAACTTCTTCTACATCTAATTCAGGACACCCGACAACAACTTTTACTCCATTTTGAGCGAATATTTGTAATGGTCTGCCACCCATACCGCCTGCCAAAACAAGATTTGCTCCTTGAGAAGATATCCAGCTTGCACTCTGGCAAGAAATGCCATCTTCTGGAACTTTCTTTTCAATGCTTATAATTTCTTTAGTTTCTGGATTAACTTCTGCAAACGTAAAGTACTCACAATGTCCGAAATGTCCGCATAATTTTTCTTCTTTTGATGGAATTACAATTTTCATAATTTTATCTCCTTTTAATTTTTCTACATTTGATTGTAAAATGATTGCACTTTCTAAGGCTTCTGTTTCTGTCATATTATGACTTTGAGCATATTCTCTCAAAATATTTAAAACATCTTCATTAATTCTTCTATTGAACGGCACCTTTTTTCTGCAAGTTTTCTTTCTTCCGGCACACTCACGCTTTCCTCCCCAACACTTATTTTGTTTAAAATTACTTTCTTTCATAACTAGACCTCTATTATAATTTACCATATAATCTTGATAATATCAATACATATTCAAGAAGGACATTGCAGGGTTTATATCAGACAGCAGCAATGCTCATTTTAATTTAATTATGATGCACTCGATATAAATAATTATCAAACCTAGAGTCTATTGATAGCCTACTATTGTTTCTTTAAACATTTGAGATAATTTTTCTTTTTCGTTACTTCCTGCTGTACTAAATCTACATAATGGGATATCGTATTTTGCAAAAATCGTGTTTTTTAATTCATCTCTTTTTGCCTGTTTACTGCCTTCTTTGTGATATTTTGAACCATCAACTTCTATTGCTAATATTGGAGATTTATCTATTGTTTTGTAAATTAGAAAATCCACATGAGTCCAATCATTTTTAGCATATTTTTTCTCATCATCTGACATTAAGCCCAAATCTCTTATAATCATATTAAGGGGCACATGAACCGCTATTTCATAATTTCCGTTATATTTTTTTATTATCTCATTAATTAAACCATACATAAGATTTTCGCTATCATATTCAGAAATTTTCTTGTATTTTCTTAGAAATATTCTTCTTTGCTCTGCATATGTTTGATAAAGTAAATCAAATACCGAAAATATTTTACTCTCTTTTATTTCGCAATTATTATATTCAATGTATTTAACAAGTTCATTGATTATAGTATCCTTCTTTTGTTCATTTCCGTTAATTACAACAATTAATTGTTCAATTGCCCTTGATATTGCTACATTTAAACGATTGGGATTATCTGTAAAATCTGTTATATTATTATCGACTGTTGACAGAATAATAACTTTATTTTCCTGTCCTTGGAATTTATCCACAGTGTCTGCTTTAACTCCAGTTCCTTTAAATTGACTTTGCAGTGCATTTGTTTGATTCCGATAAGGAGTTACAATACCAAGCGAATCATCTATTGTGCACAAGTTTTCATTAGGAATTATCTCATTTTTTATTACATCTATTTGTCTTTGATTTACATTATCTCTTGTATGATTTCCCGCAACTGTTTTATATACAATTAAAGGTTTTTTATCACTTTGTATCTTACTCAATATAATCAGTTCATTATTATAGAATTTTTTATTGCAGAATTCTATAATTTTCGGGTGGCAGCGATAATGCTCTTTTAGCAAAGTATGTGGTGCTTGTTTAAATAATTCTGATACAGATGACAGCAAACAATGGTTTTTATATCTATAAACTTCAGGCATATCAAAATTATTAAAAACTTCATCCGTTAATTTCGCATTTTTAGAATCGACAACATTAGGTAATTGTTTTAAATCTCCAACTATTACTGCTTTTTTGGCACTTGATAATGCCAGAACTCCTGTGCATAAATCTACTTGAGATGCCTCATCAACAATTACATAATCATACATTACGTCTTTAGATAAACACGTTCTTAAAGAATATGTTGTACTCAAAACAACCGGGTAATCTTTAATAAAATCTTCAGATTTAGTTTGTAATTCATCAATAGTGTATGTTTTTCTTTTTTGCAGAGTATATTTTTCTGCCAGCTTTGCTTTGAATATCTGAGTTGAAAGCTCGGAATATTCTTTCATTTTCGAGTTAAAATCAAATAAATTTAGTTCTTGTTCTAATTTTTCTATGGCTTTTTTATTTTTGAATATTTTAATTTGATAAAATTTTTGTTGATATAAAGCAATTAAACATTCCTTTGAATATTTTTTCAATAATTGTTCTGCTATTGTCCTTTTAAATTTTTTAATTTTTAAAAATTCAATAACTGTTTTTATAATTTCAATAAACTTATTTTTATTCTTGTATTCTTCATCGGCAATTTCAACTAGAAAACTCATCTCAAGTGCTTTATCTACGGATTTAATATTGGTTATATCTTCGGGGATTTCTTCGATTTAAAATTGTTCAATATATTTTAAATGGTGCGAATATTCTAATTTATACGCAGATAATTCCTGCTTTAATTTTGATAATTTATTTTGTTGTTCTAACTTTTCTTGAAGGTGTTTATATCTTTGTTTTAAAGATTTCTCTATTTCTTTTATTTCAGTATTTCTAATCCTCCAGCAACGCATTTGAGGTATAGAAGTTTGAGATTTGATAAATTCTTCTTTATTTTCAGTATTGCCTAAGTATGCTGAAATAAAATCAACTTCATATTTTGTTAATTTATCAATTATGTTTTTTGTAGCAGAATTATTGCTTGAAACAACTGCAACACTTTCCCCTCTAATTACTGCATTTGCAATAATATTTAATATTGTTTGAGTTTTTCCTGTCCCGGGAGGACCTTCTATAATTGATAAATTATTCTCTAGAGCGTTATCTACTGCTTGTTTCTGACTTATATTAAAACCAAACGGAAAGATTGTAAATTCTTTTTCCTCATTTTTAATTGGTTTTATTATTTTAAAAAATGCACCAATGCAACTATCATGCTTATTTTCTTTTACTGGTAACCCGCCATTTAAAAAGTTATATAATATAGATTCAGGAACAACTTTTTCTATCATTCCATAGTTTTTAAGTAGAATATTAAACTTTAAACCTTTGTCAGTTGTATGCTCAAGCCCAACTTTTTCTGCTATACTGCGGAAATAATTTAAACGATTATCAATAAATAATTCTTCTTTGCTTGGTTCTACAATTTTTACGTCATAATAATTATAGGTGTAAGTTTTATGGCTTTTAAAAGTAATTTTGTAAAATCTGCCTTTTCTAACACAACTTACAATATCATCAGTGCGTTTCTTTCCTTTTAAAAATATTTCCTTGCGTATATTACCCATTGTAAGCAAATTGTATCATGGTCATAATCTGAGAGCCAAATCTTTTAACAATTTTGCCAAATATCTAATTACTACTACTCATTTACATTTGGCACATTCAGCATGCGGTATCCAATACCGATATGAGTAATAATATAATCTGAAGCATTGAGCTTTTTTCTTAAATTAGTCACAAATACCCTTAAAGATAACTGCGAATCACATCCGTTTCCATCCTGCCAAATTTCTTGTTTAATATGATTATGGGTTAAAACCTTTCCTATATTTTTTGCAAGCAGGCATAACAATTTATATTCAATTGCCGTTAAGTGGACAACGTTATCATTAACATAAACACAGTTTGTATCATAATCAATCTTTAAATTCCCGTTTGTAAAAATATTATTTTGAGGCTGCACTTGAGTGCTCTGCATCTTATGGCGCATTGAAACCCGCACACGCGCAAGAAGCTCTTCGGTATTAAAAGGTTTTGTCAAATAGTCATCTGCACCCGCATCAAGCGCGGTAATTTTATCTGCATTATCTGTCCTTGCGCTGACAATAATTATTGGAACAAGCGAAAACGACCGGATTTTTCTTATAACTTCAAGCCCGTCCATATCCGGCAAGCCCAGATCAAGAATAATCACATCCGGATTGTGGGAAGTTGCTTTCAAAATTCCGTCTTTTGCATTTGAAGAAATAAGGTAATTATAATCAAAAATCTCAAGGGTTGTCCCTATCAAATTCTGAATGGCTTTATCATCCTCTACTACAAGCACCGTACCTTTATTCATTATCGTTCTCCACATCTGATTTTATATCAAAAGAAAAAATTGTTCCGCAAGGTTTATTGTCCATTATATTAACTTTACCGCCATGAGCTTCAATAACGGCTTTGCAGAGAGCAAGCCCGAGGCCTAAGCCGCGTCTTCCATCAGCAATTTTATTATTAACAGTATAAAACATATCAAAAATCTTTGCTTTATCCTCGTCACTAATACCGGCCCCCTCATCAATAACAGAGATTTTTAAATCATTTCCATCTGCTTCAGCTTTTATAACAATATTTGTTCCCTCTGGAGAATACTTCATAGCATTATCAACAAGATTAAATATAACTTGAGAAATCAGTCTGCTGTCCATATATGCCGATAGATTTTCTTTCTCAACATTTATGTGTATAAAGAATTTTTCTTTTTTGCGTCCTAAATGACTGACTGCATCTCTAATTACATCTGAAATATATTCAGATTCTTTATTCAGCTTAATTTCATTTTTATCAAATCTTGTTATTGCAAGCAGGTTTTCAACAAGATTTAGAAGCCATATAGAATCATCATAAATATCTGAATAAATATGTTGTTTCTTATCTTCTGATAAGATATTTGAATTTTTCAGCAGTATTTCAGCAAATCCGGAAATTCCTGTCAAAGGAGTTCTTAAATCATGAGAAATCGCTCTCAAAAGAGTTGAACGCATTTCTTCCTGCTTATTTTTAATAATCAGTTCATTCTTTGCCTGCAAAATATCTTCCTTTTCCTTTGTAAGCTGAATTTCCCTGAGCATAGCATCTTTCTGCTTTTGATTAATAATTGCAACAAAATAAACAAAAACAAAAAGTATTAAGAATACTACAGGAAACCCGCTTATTGCAAGCGAAAATCTTGGTTCGGTAAAAAAGTAATCAAATAGTAATAATATTAGAATTGAAATTGTAAGCCCCGGATAGGAGAAGATTGAAAACTTATTTTTTTTATTTTCCTGCTGGCCGAAATACATTTTTTGAGCCTTATCAGGGATAATATAAATCTCAATTTCGGGAGAATACTTAATAATTTTATCCACAAAATTTGGAGGAGTAAAAAGCCTGTTAGGCCTGTATCCGGAACGGCCGAGTATTATTTTTGTAACCTGACTTTTTTTTGCATACTCAGAAACCTGAAATGCAATATCTTCTCCGCTCAAAGTAACAATATTAGCCCCCAGTTCTCTAGCAAATTCCGTATTCTGCTGCAATCTTAATTCATTATCCCTAGACATTTTATTTGCACTCTCAATATAAAGAGCAGTAAATTCAGCATTAAAAACTTTTGCCATACGAGAAGCCGTATCAATAACCTTTTTATTTGACGGCGATGATGATAAACATACCAAGATATGGTCTTTAATGTTCTCTAATTCTTTCATAATCAGATAATAGCATAAAGTGATATAAAAATAGGATTAATGTTTTTCATTTGGCGTTAAGATAGCGTTAAGATTTTGTTTTACCACTTGAAAAGTGTAATCAAGACATTTAATATGTCAGTACAAAACAAAGGTTTGAAATCTTAAGGAGGAATCTTTCTTAAAAAGAAAGAAAATAAAAATGTCAATTACAGTTAATTCATTTAATATAAATAATACACAGAATAATAGACCAAACTTTTCAACAAAGGCAGCTTCTGCAGCAGGAAGTTTACTTGGCTTAACGGCATCTGCTGTATGCATTACAAAAGCAAGAGGGCTTAAAGTTCCAGCCTCTTTAAAAACCAGAGAAGTTGTTGATGTATTCAAAAAAATCGAATTTAATGAAAAAGATGTTATCACTATGGCATCATCATCAATTGCAGGCGGGTTAACAGGAGGAGTCTTAACAGACCCGCAAAATACTAAGGCTAAAACAAAAGAAGGTATTGTTCAACTTATCGGAAACTATGTATTCCCGAGCCTTTTTGTTGGAGCAGGAATGAAGCTCAATAAAACATTGTTTTCAAAATATAAATACCCGCCTGTTACAAGAGCAATCCAATTCGCTTTTGGTACAGCCGGCTTTATCTCAGGAGTTCTGTTTGGTAATAAAATTTCTCAATTAATCAACAAATATTTGTTTAAAGAAGATTCTTACAGAAAACTTAGCTGGAAAGACTGGGCTGTTCAAGCTGATAATGTGTGTCTTGTAACATCAATGGCAGCTCCGGGTACTAATATTGCAAAGACTGCATCAAAATTTATTCCTGTTGCACATATTATTCCTGGCTACTGCGTTGGCACAAAGTTTTAGGCAGGAATAAAAAATCTTGATATATCGACTTTTTCGTGTTCTAAGAGTTTAATCTTTGTATTTATCCCGCCAGCGTAACCTGTTAAATTTCCATTTGCTCCTACAACTCTATGACACGGAATAATAATTGAAATTGGATTATGTCCGACAGCTCCGCCGATAGCTTGAGCAGACATGTGTAAAAGCCCCCGCTTTTTAGCAATCTGTTTAGCTATGTCGCCATAAGTTATAACTTCGCCGTATGGAATTTCACAAAGAATTTTCCAGACATTCTGTCTAAAATCATTTCCTATTGGCGCTAAACTCAGTTCTGAAATTTCAGGTTTTTCGCCTCTAAAATATCTATCAAGCCAGGCTTTAGTTCTTTGAAATACTTCTATATTATCATTAAAATCTAATTCAGTTTTTATACTGCCCTGAAAATACTTTTGTCCCTCAAGCCATACGCCAATAAGGCTGTTATTATGCGCGGCTATAGTTAATTGTCCTATCGGTGAATTATAATTTGTTTTATAATACATTTTGCCCCCTGCCTTTATTATTTGTTATATAATACGCTGTTCTTTAGTTTTTGGAGTTATATGAAGTTTATAATTTACACTCGAAATATACTCCCTAAACAGTTCATCATACGTTTTTTCCAGTGAAACAAACCTTTCTCTAATACGTCCGGGCCATTCAATATCATCCTTAACAAGGAATTTTTCCCCAATAACCATTTTATAATTTTCCTGCATATCTATAGGTTCAAATTCTTTTGTGAGCTTATTTCTAACCCTTACTGCATCAGAATATTTTGCTTCTGCTTTTCCTGATTTAATAGCCTCTATAAGCGACCTGTTTACCTGCACATCAGACCAGTGGATAATAGTATTTCTTGTCGGAGCTTTCAAATTAGCAAGTACATTTTCTACTATAAGCCCTACTAGCTCCTCACCTTTTACATCACCAATTCTGAGATTTGACAAATCTTCACTTACGCCGTCAAAAACTTTCATCACCCGCAGATTATCTGCACCGTCTTCCAGTCCGCCTCGTACGATTGAGGATTGGAGAGCTACAGTAAAAACATCTGAATCATATTTTTCACGCACAGTACGCTTAATAGCACTCGTTAGATAATTCATAAGATAACTGTTTTGATATCTTATTTCGTTGCCGTATGTAAGTTTATTTAAACCTTTATTAACACTCTCAGACTTTTCTAACTCTTTTGAAGCCTCAGAAAATATAAGTTCTCTAAAACTATCATTCTTCATAAGAGCTGTTCTCTGATCCAAGTCAGTTATCCCGAGTTTTATAAGAAGCGCTTCAACCTGCTGCGGAAATCTACTTTCCGCTTCTTCTACGGCTTTTTCAGATTTAATTTCTCCGAGGCTTACAAGCGGTTCCAAATCTTTTTCAAAGAAATCATTTAGAAATACCTGAAACGGGTGTTTTTCAAGCCCGTCAGCTACTGTTGTTTCTGTAAAATATGGAGTCATTGTAGCCTTTATAAGGTTTCCGTCATCATCAAATTCAAAATTAAGAGCTTTTATCATCTCATTATCTTTTCCAAGAGAATTTATACTGGTCTTTCCGACATTTGATTGTACATTCTTGTGGTCATGCCCGTTTAGAACATGGTTTATTTGAGGGACATTACTTCTGATGATTTCCGATAGCCTGCCGCCCATATGTGACAGAAGAACAACAGCTCCTTTAGGATTTTCAAGCTTAAAGTCATCAACTTTCTCTTTTATAGAATTTATTGTTTCTTGAATATCCGCCTCAGTTAGATTAGCGTCTTTTTTATTAGAATTATCATAAAATTCAAGACCTTTGCATAAACCGGGATTGTAGAAATCCATACTTGGTATTGTTGCACTCACAAAGAGAACTTTGTGTAACAAATCATCACGTTTATCGTCAGGAATAGAATAAACCGCAGATTTTATGATATTATCACTCAAGCTCATTGCTTCCTGTACTGCCGGAGATTTGTTTAAGTCAACATTTGTAATCAGTGTTTTCATAGGATTTTTCTTCATGACATTCAACAGGAATTTATCACCTGCATCCAAATCGTGATTTCCGGGTGTAAAAAGGACATTAAGCTCGGCTGTTTTACCGCTGATTATACCGGAAGTTTTCGCTGCAAGTTTTTTAAGTAAGACTTTCACACTATCAATTGTCTTAAGCATAGCAAGGTTTTGCATATCGCCGTTCGAAAGTTCTGGATGAGTTAACAGGCCTTTTTTAGAAGGATTAATAAACCAGTCGCCAACGATAGTTAAAAAATTGAAAGTTGAGGGCGACTCTGCTTTAGGAAAAATTTCTTTTGCGTTGTTTTCTATTGTTTTTAAAACCCTTGGAAGCTGCATAATATTTCCATGGTTATCCGCAGTTGCAAGAATATTTATTCGTGCAGCTTTAAAATCAGGAGAACCTGATTGAACTCTTGTAATCATAAATTTTACTCCTTAAACACACACATAATCTATATTTATTATTATAATACAAACATCAAAATAGATTACCCTGTTGGAGTGCCCGATTTGATAATTGTTACGTCTGGTTATTTTAATTTTAATGCAGATATGAAAATTAAAGACACCATCGATAAAATAAGAGCATATTTCTATACTAACCAGACAAGAAACCCGGATTTTAGAATTGAACAGCTGAAAATGCTTAAGGAAACCGTCATCAAATACAAATCTGAAATTCAAAAAGCATTGTATTACGACCTGCACAAATCTCCGGCAGAAACGATGCTTACCGAGATTGGAATAGTACTTAACGAAATTGACTTTGCAGTAAAAAATCTTAAAGAGTGGGCGAAAACAGAGGAGGTTGAAACTGTACCCTATTTAAAGCCTGCTAAATCATTAATAGTGAAAGAACCTTTTGGCATTGCATTAATTATTGTTCCTTTTAATTATCCGCTGCAGCTTGCCCTGACACCTCTTGTTGGAGCAATAGCAGCAGGTAATTGCGCAGTTATAAGAACATCACACAAAACGCCTGAAATATCAAAGGTTCTAAACCAGATTATTTCAGAAACATTTACCTCTGATTATATTAAAATGTTTCTGCCGGAAGAAATCTCCAGCAAAGATATTATGCAGGGTGACTTTGATTATATATTTTTTACCGGAAGCACTCAGGCAGGACGCCAGATTGCAAAAACTGCCGGAGAAAGACTTATCCCTTATACACTTGAACTGGGAGGGAAAAGCCCTGTTATCATAGATGATACAGCAGATTTAAAAGTCAGTGCCAGAAGGATTGTTAAAGGTAAATTTATGAATGCAGGTCAGACTTGCATCGCACCTGACTACCTTTTTGCACATGCTTCTATCAGAGAAAAATTAATTCTAGAAATGATTAATGCGATTCAGGAATTTTACGGCACATATACACCGGAGAGCACTGATTATGGACGCATTATAGATATTGAGGCTTTTAATCGTCTAAGCAAGCTTATAAAATCAAGCAAAGATAAGATTATCTATGGCGGTCACAGCGATGAGTGCACGCTGTACATAGAGCCGACATTAATTGTCGAAGACTCTGTAAATTCCGACATAATGCAGGAGGAAATCTTTGGACCGCTGCTGCCGGTTCTTGAGTGGACAGACATTAACAGAGTTAAAGAATACATCCGTCAAAAGCCTAAGCCGCTTGCTTTGTATGTTTTTTCAGAGGATAAAGAGTTTAGAAAAGATATTTTTAAAAGCCTGTCCTTTGGAGGCGGAGCCGTAAATGATACGATTAATCACACCGCAGGAGAAAATCTTCCTTTTGGAGGTGTAGGTGCTTCCGGAGTCGGAAGATATCACGGCAAATACAGCTTTTACACATTTTCTCACCTGAAAAGTGTTTTAATAAGCTCGACCGAGCGAAAAGATGATATTTTTTGTCCGCCATTTACAAAAGAAAAAATTAATCTTATTAACAGATTTTACTAATTTGTGCTATATTTTCAATATGTTTTATTTTGAAGATTTTAACGGCACAAAGATTTTAAAAAGTGATTTTATACAGGATGTAACTGCATACTTTACCACAAGGGGTGAAGTATGCTTTCCTGTTTCTGAAAGAATAATTACTCCCGTTCAAACTCACAGCAACCATATTGAAGTTGTCGATTTAAAGACAGAATATCCTGAGACAGATGGATTAATTCTTACAAATAGCAATGATACAATTTATTTAAAATTCGCTGACTGCACACCGTTAATTTTCTATGACCCTGTAAATAAAATCGGTGCTGTTTCTCATGCCGGCTGGCGCGGAACTGCTGCTAAAATTGGAGTTAAAACCGTTGAGAAAATGAGAGTAAATTTCGGCACAAATCCCAATAACATAATTACACTAATAGGACCTGCAATCGGACTTTGCTGCTACAAAGTATCAGAAGAAGTGCGAGATAAATTATTATCAACAGTACAGAATTCAACCGATTTATACAAAGAGCATAATGTTGACCTCAAAAAAATTAACGCACGCCAGCTGGAAGAAAACGGAGTTAATAAAATTGATATCTGCCCTTACTGCACAAGCTGCTGTAACGATTTATTTTATTCTTACAGAAAAGAAAACGGTACCCCAAATAGACATTTTGCAGTATTACAATTGCATTAAAATATGATAAACTTTACTTAATGAGCATTGTTAGTGAATATACAAAAATATTCCAGTCACTCAAACCCGAGCTGGATAAAGCAGAGATTAAACGTATAAAGTATTTGACAACCTTTATTGTTGGAGTGGTTGTTACTCTCGTTCTATTTTCAGGATTTCTGTTAGCCATGTTTGGCTTATTATCATCTGCGATTATGTTAGTTTTCCTTTTTTCTTCTATATTAGCAGGGTATCTTTCATACCTGACAATTAGAAACTTCAAAAGATACATAAAAGCTAATTTTATGTCAAAATTTCTCAAATGCTTTAAAGAGATAAGAAGGATAAGTGATGAGAATTCCGCACGGATATTTTCTACAAAAGAGCTTAAAGCAAGTAACCTGTTTAGTACATTTAATACAATAAAGGTTGATGATGCATTTAAAGGAAATTATAATGGTGTGGACTATAAGATTACAGAAATAAAATTAATACAAGAAGGAAGTAAAAATTCGACAACAGCATTTAAAGGTGTTATACTAAGCGTTCCTTCTAACAAAACAATAAAAGCCAACACTATTATTGCAACTAAAAGGGATATGAATATAAGAAATTATCCAACTGGAATTATTATGTTAATCATCATATCTGTGCCTCTACTGTTATGTGAGTGTTTTTTGAGTTTACAATTTTCTTCTAATATTGATCTTTTCATTAATCTTATTATGCTGATAATTATAACTTTGATTATCATTTTGATTACAATCTGCAACTTTATAGAAAAACAAAAATCAATGCAGACTGTTAAACTTGAATCTGTGAACTTTGATAAACGATTTAACGTTTTTTCAAAGAATCAGGTTGAAGCCAGATATCTTCTAACCCCGACTTTTATCGAAAAATTTACCCGGTTATATACGGCTTTTGGTACGAATAAAGCTAAATGTTCTTTTTACAAAGACTTTAGCGGAAATGACAGAATTATGTTTGCAATTTCTACTTGGAAAGACTTATTCGAACCGGGAAATTTATTTACGCCGGTTAATAAACCTAAAAACTTATTCCTATCGGATTTTACATCTATTTTTAATATGATTGAATTTTTTAAGCTTGATGAAAAGACTAAGCTATAGAGCTACTGGGCTGCGTGCATAATGAAGACGCTCTGCTGGTAGTTTCATAAATAAGGGAGACCAGTAGTTTTATTATTAATTAGTCGTTGAAAAGTTGTCTCCCGCCTATTGGGCTACGTGCGTAGCACTTTTACGTTTTTTATCAAGAGCATTAGTTACGTAGATATTCAGGTTAGGAATACCTAAGCCCAGTACAAGTCCTGAGAACAGATATCCGGCAAGCTGTGCGGCATTTAATACTCTTAGACGCTTTTTAGTAATTTTCTTGACGTCTGGAGTCAGTGTATCAACTTCTTTTAATAATTCTTTGAATGATTTTGCAACAGTTTTTCCTTCAACCTGTTTGGTCGTTGACTTGCCTTGTGCTGCAAGAGTTTCAATAACAATTTCATCCCTTGTTTTTAAAGCAGCGTTAAATGTTCGCTTAAATGGATTTGCAGTTTTAAGTCCTTTTTTGTAATTCATTACAGTTTTATCCAGCCCATCTGCAGCAAGTTTATTAATAATATCACCAAGAACAAGCCAGCTTAAGTAACCGAGAGTATCTTTAGTAAGAACTTCTCTAAGCTCATCTTTATCGCGGGCAGAGAATATTCTTGAGATAATTGTCACACCATAAATACCTTTAAGCTGGTTAACAGTAGGCATTTTTCCGGTAAACGCCATTTTATCCATAAACTTACCCGGAGCCTTCAGGAATTGAAGCGGCGACATATTAAGTGTTGCAAGTATCATACTGAAGAATGCTGCACTGCTGATTGTTTTTATGCCTTTAAAACCTGCCGAATTATCTTTTGAACGGCCTTCAACCCCAACAAAACCGTCAGTTCCGGTTTTTAGTTTTGTCAAATACATATTAATCGGCTGAACAGAAAGCCCCACTGCTGATGCGATTGCAAAGCCTGCACCTGCACGCGATTTCATAAACTTTGTCAAACCTTTTATGAAAGCATTTTCTTGTACAGCCTTTCCTGATTTAATCTGTTCTTCAAAAGAAGCTTTTACCTTATTATTATTAAAAGATTCAGATACAATATAAATATCATTAAGTAATGATTTTAAATTGGTTTCACTTTTAATTTTCTTATCAGCAGATTCAAGTATGTATCTTGACTGGGCACCGGTATCTTCCGTAATCTTGTTAATTATAACATTTTTTGCATCCGGAGTTTTCTTATCCGCCCACTTATGAAATTCTATCTTGCTGTTCAGAGCTTTATCAAAATATGCAGCAGTTTCATCAATAGTATTTTGTGAAAGTTTTACAAAGCCTTCTGCATCAGCCCTCGCAGAAGCAGGGTTATAAGCTTTTACTTCAGCTAACGCAGACTTAATATAATCTAGCTGCGTTTTATTATTTTTCAACTGATCAGCTTTATTTTCTGCAAGAATATTTAAAGTTTCCGGTGCAGTAAATATATCATTTACATTTAACCCGAACTTTTTATTAATTCCCATTGCAATAAGAGCACCGGCAGCCGCTCCAAACAACCCTATACAGGAATCATTAACCGTTCCCATAATTTCACGTCTGAATGTTTCTAAACCAGCAGCAGGGCCGCGCTTAATAGTATCGCTTGCTGTTCTCGGTGTCACCATAAAACAGAAGTCAACACCGTTTGCACCAATTGCCTGATTTGTTGCAAGGTATCTTAAGCCGCTGTCTACAGCGCCTTTAAAGTGAGGTTGTTGGATTGGATTTTGTTGAATTTGTACTTTCATAACTGCCTTAACGTTTATCAGCTCTGAAACCAGCTGTTAATTTTGAATATTTTACATTCAATGGAGTCAGTGTTTCAGTCTGTTCTTTATTTTCGGTTTGTGTCTGAGCATTTTCCTGAGCTAATTTCAATGCCCGTTCATGCTTTTTCTTTGTATTATGTCTGGTATAAATCGGAACTAAAATTCCTAACAATGCTAATGATACACCAATATTAGTTGCCTGACAAGCAGAACGCAAGTTAACAGCATGTTTCAATTCTTTTTCAATTATCTTGAGTTGTTCTGCATCAGGAGTTTTACCCTGTTTTTTCAATAATTCTGCAGTTTTACTTACTACTTCATCAGACGATTTGACTTTCACATCTTTAACCCAATGCCAGAATTTTTCAAAGACATTTGCATCAGCCTTAAGCGGTTTTGTATCGTTTAATAATCTAACGCCTTTTGTTTTTTCAATTAATGTTGCCGCACCTTTGTCTGCATAATCTCCGAGGAAATATAAGCCAGAGAAAGTTGCTATATCACGTACAGTAGATTCAGCTAATTCATTCTTGTCATCGGCCGCAGCCATACGGGAAGCAAAGGTTGCAGTAGAAATTACTCTTGCCTGATCCATTGTAGGGAACATGCCCTTGAACTCAAGCATTCCGAGCGTTGGTTTTTTCATCATTGATAGCAAAGATACACCAATCATTGAAGATATTGAAATAATTTTTTGTTTCAACAAACCTTCTTTAGCTGCCGGATCTTGTTCTATATTATCTTTTCCCTTTGCAAAGTCATCATAAATAGGTGCACCTTTAACCCCGGAAACTTTTCCTGTTATCCATCGGTTAATATACTGCATAGAGATAGCAAGCGGCAGGATAACTGCAAGCCCGAGTCCGCTTTTTGCTCTAACAAGGTTTTTACTCTTTCTGGCAAAATCTTCTATTGTTCCATGACTTCTTGATTGAAATCCTTTAAAGAATTTGACAGAATCAACAAGCATTCCGTTTACAGAAGAGGCTTTTACTTCATTTTTTATACCTGCAATTTTAACATTTTCTGCGACGCGTGTCTTATCAACAATTTCTGCAGAAATCTTTTTAACTTCTTTTCCTAAGTCCTTATTAGACTTGTTAGAACGTGAAAGTTCTGCCAGCCTGTCCGCATATTTATCCAGCTCTTCTGCTGATAAAGCATCTTCTTTAAATACAATTTTTTCTTTGCCTTCAAAACCTTCAATATCACCTAGAATATTCCTCAAGGCATCCTTAACTTTATCAGAAGAAGCTGATTTATTATAATATTCTTTTGCCTCATCTATCAGTGAGCTGTCAGCCCAGCATTCAGACATATCAATTTTTTTGCCAAGTCCGCCCATAGTAGAGCCATTCAGCATTTTAGCAAACCCGAGAGTAATAAGGCTCGGAATAAGACAGTTAACTACAAGCCCGGAAGATTCTCTTCTAAAGGCCTCAAATCCTGCAAACCAGTTGGTCATAGATTCAACTATCGTTCTTGGCAAAATCGCAGAAAGCATATCCACTACTGCAACATTAACCATAGGCACTTTTTCGCAATACTGAATACCTTGCAGCAAAAGATTACCGCCCCCCTTGAAATTTGGAGTCTGTCCTTCTTTCTTATTCTTGCGGGCTTCTATGCTATTTATTCTGCTAGTTGTATCTACACCAATTTTGTTTATCATACACATATACTTCTTGATATACAAACCAATTATATCAACTACATATTAATTTAAAAGCCGGACAAAATAAAAATTGCTATCTGGTTAAAGATTGTAAAGGAAATGTAAAGATGAATTTTTGATTTTTTTTTTTGTATAAGGAAACTTTTATTTAAATTAACCAATTTAGCATAATTGTTTAATAAATGATTACAAATGATTTATTAAATTATCTCAATTTTCCATCAAAAAACAATGTAAATTTTTGTAACAAATTTTTAAAATTAAAAATTTTTAGGCTCTGCTCACATTTATTATTTGGAGATTAGGAAAGACTATGTACAAGAGTACTTTATCCTGATATAATTGTATAGCTAAATTTCAGGAAGGGGCGCAAATGAAAATTCTTGTATCAAATGATGACGGCATACTTTCAAACGGAATAAGGGCTCTAATAGAAGCGCTTTCTCCTTGTCACGATGTTTATGTAATAGCTCCCGACAGAGAAAGAAGTGCAGCGGGTCACTCTTTGACACTGCATACACCTTTAAGGGTTGAAGAAGTCGAGTCTAAGTATGGTGCAAAACGCTGCTGGATGACAACCGGAACCCCCGGGGACTGTGTAAAACTTGCTATTAATGCAATCCTTGATAAAGACGAACTCCCGGATTTAGTAATTTCAGGAATTAACCACGGCCCCAATCTTGGCGCAGATATACTTTATTCCGGAACTGTAAGCTGTGCTATGGAAGGTGCTATGATGGGATATCCGAGTATTGCAACCTCGCTTGCAAGCCTCCGGAATGATTATGAAGATTTTCATTACGCTGCGGCTTTCGTTGCAGAACTTTTAAACAGGCTCGATAAATATAAAATACCTCCTAAAACAATATTAAATATAAATATTCCCGGTCTTGAAAAAGAAGATATTGCAGGCATAGCAATTACAGAACTCGGAAGCCGAATGTTTACAGATGCTTACGAAAGAAGAGTCGACCCGAGAGGAAAAGTTTATTACTGGATGGCAGGAGAACTTATCAACGAGCCGGAAGATGCGTCTACAGACATTGCAGCCGTCAGAAATAACAAAATCTCAATAACTCCTGTGACATTTGAAATGACACGCGTAAATATTATGCAGGATTTGGAAGCCACCCTCTGTACTGAAGATATCTGCAACTGGTTTGCATAGATATACAAAATATATTGACTGCAAAATAACTCTGTGATATTATCCTTTGCATACAATGTGTGTATCTAAAGGAGTATCCCATGAGAATTCAAAAAGTCGACAACGCTGCCCCTGCATTTAATAGAAAACCAAATGCACAGGAAATGAAGGTTTATACAAATTCATTAAATCAAGGTCTTGATTTACTTGGCAAACAGGTGGATTTAATTCTGCATAACGCCTCTGCTCCTGCTGTAAAATCAGAAAATACCGGTATCGGCTCGCTTTTCTCCAGAACAGTAATCACTAAATTATTTCCGTTTTTAAAAGAACACGGATTTAAAGGAATTCAGCAGGAACCAAACGGTCTGAGAAAAGTTCTCGACAACTCTCCTTATGCTCCGGAAGCAAAGGCAAAAAATATCTATATGATACCGCTTGAAAAGCTTGCATCTGACGAATATGGAAACATCCTTTCCAAAAAGACTTTTGAAACTATTGTAAAAAACAATCCGAACACATCAGAAGTTAATTATCCTTATGTACGCTCTATGTATGAAGTTGCACTGAGAGAAGCATATACAAACGGCAAAGATTCTAAAGAATTTGCAAATTTCAAAGAAGCAAGAGAAAGTGAATATGAACAAAGTGCAATCTACAGAATTTTATCTAAAATTAAAGGAAACGACAACTTCAAAATCTGGTCGCAAAAAGATAACTACACAGAAGATGAAATCGCACAGCTTGCAAAAGCAGCAGACATAAAAAACTGGGATAAAACAGATCAGCAGCTTTTTGTAAATCCGAATTCTGAAAAATCAAAAGCAAGAATTGCAGAATTGAAAGAAAAATACAAAGATGATTATGATTATTATCTTTTCCAGCAGATGCTGTTAGAAAAAGAAAATGAAGCATCAAATAAACTTTCAGAAAAAACCGGAATAAAAATTATAGGCGACTCCCCTGTAGCTCCTACAGCAGTGGAAAGCTGGGTTAATCAGAAATTATTCTTGAAAGGAAAATCAATCGGCTGCCCTCCTGATTATTTCTCAAAAACAGGCCAGCGCTGGGGATTTCCATACTATGACCCTGAAAAAATATTTAATAAAGACGGTTCATTAGGCGAAGCCGGCAAAATTATGCAGCAAAAATATGAAGAATATTTTGCAAGCTTCCCGGGCGGGATAAGAATTGACCACATAATAGGCTTAATTGACCCGTTCATATATACAAATTCAAGCAAGAAAATGACAGCATCAAATTCCGGCAGAATATATTCAATATTTTCCGGTAAATATAAGAAAAAGAATGATGATGAGTATGCAAATATTCTGACAAAAATTATTATTCCTGCTGCGAAAAAACATGGCTTGAGCAAAGATGCAATAATCTGCGAAGACCTTGGCGACAGAAACCTTCCGACAGAAAGAGTTATGAAAAAACTCGGGTTATCAGGAATTTCTGTAACTCAGTTTGATCATAGAGGTGCAAAAGCTCCGGAAAGAAATTTAATAATGCCAGGCTCCCATGACAATCAATCATTTCTAGAATTTGTAGAAGATTTATTTAATTTTGGAAACGACAAAGATAAAAAAGCCCGTTTCCTCAAAAAGACAAAATACCTTGCAGAAGATACTGCTCCTAAAGGTGCAGCTAAAGAAGAAGTTAAACAATATCTTAAAGATATCAGAACAAATAAATCGAAATTTATTGCAGCAAGCTTTGCAGAACTTTTCACAAGTCCGGCAAAACGTGTTCAGATTTTCTTTGCAGATTTCTGGGGACTCGGCAAAACATATAACCGCCCTGGAACTACAACCGGCAATTGGGCCTTAAGACTTGAAGAAACTTTTGAGGATGATTACTACAAAGCAGTACCGCAAGGAAAAGCACCAAATTTCGCAGATGCTGTATCTACCGCATTAAAACAGCGCGGACTTGACAAAGGCAATGAACAGTTAATCAAAGATTTAGATGCTTCTGCTAAAATTCTTAATGAAGCTTAGAGTTCAGCAGTAAAAACATACTCTGCAGGTCCTGTTAAGAAAACATCCCTGCCGGTGTGTACTTTGTCGCCGTCCCAGTCAATTCTAACAGAACCACCTAAAAGCTCTACTTCAACAGAGTTATTTAGACAGCCTTTTAAAATACCTGCAACAACACTTGCGCATGCTCCTGTTCCGCAGGCAAGCGTTATACCGCACCCGCGCTCCCATACGCAAAGTTTTATCTTATCCGGTGATAAAATTTTAATAAATTCAACATTAGTTTTTTCCGGAAACTCTGCAGCTGTTTCAATCAAAGGTCCGTATTCTTTTGCAAGCTTAAGCATATCCTCTGAAGGTGATACAAATATTACAAAATGAGGATTTCCCATTGAAATAGCGTTGCCTTCAAAAACAATATTCTTTACTGCCATACGATAATTCATATTATCATTAGGAACAAAAGGTATACTGGCTGAGTCAAGAATCGGTTTTGACATGTTAACCCTTACACTTCCGTCCTCCAAAATTTTAGGCATCATAATCCCTGCAAGCGTTTTTACTAGAAACTCATCTTTCGTAACAAGTCCCTTATCCCTCACATATCTTGCAAAACATCTCATTCCGTTTCCGCACATCTGGGCGGTTGAGCCGTCAGAGTTAAAGAAAAACCAGCCAATGTCAGCATCTTCTACATTTGTATTAGGAATAATAAGGCCGTCAGCGCCAATACCAAAATGTCTGTCACAAAGTTTTTTAGCTGTATCTGACATTGATAGGTTAAGCTTCACAAACTCTTCATAATCTAAAATAACAAAATCATTTCCGCATCCCTGCATCTTTGTAATTTTCACGCCCATATTACCACCTTCCTGTTTGTAGTAAAATAATTATATAAAGTATTTGAAAAGATGGCAATACCCTTCCCCCAGCGGGCGGGGCTGACGCCGCCCGCTGGGGGAAGGACTAAATTATGGCAATAATAAGAGTACAAAAAGGAACAAAAGATATATTACCTTCTGAAATGCCGGTTTGGCATTTTATGGAAGAAAAAGCAGCAGAAGTTTTTGCAAAATACGGAGCAAAAGAAATCCGCACACCAATATTTGAAGCTACAGAACTTTTCGCAAGAGGAGTTGGCGACACAACTGACATCGTAAACAAAGAAATGTACACTTTTGAAAAAAGTGAACGCTCGCTTACCCTGCGCCCTGAAAACACAGCAGGGGTTGTACGTTCTTTCATTGAAAACGGTATGCACAGACTTTCTGCCCCTGTAAAACTCTGGTACAAAGGTCCGATGTTCCGCTATGAACGTCCTCAGGCTGGAAGACAAAGACAGTTTCATCAGGTTGGTGTAGAAGTTTTCGGTATAAAACAACCGACTGCAGACGCAGAAGTTATTTTAATGGCTGTAAATTATTTAAAGGCACTTGGATTAAATGATCTTTCTGTAGAATTAAATTCTCTCGGCTGTCCTGAATGCAGAGAAACATTTAAGACAAAATTAAAAGAAGTTATCAAGCCGTACTTGTCACAGCTTTGCCCTGATTGTCAGGCAAGATATGAAAAAAATCCTCTAAGACTTTTAGATTGCAAAGTTGAAGAGTGCAAAGAGATTTACGCCAAACCTGAAATTCAAGAAGTTATTCAATCAGACTTCATTTGCGATGAATGTGCTGAACATTTTACATCCCTAAAAGAATATCTCGACGCATTAAACATAAACTATTCTATAAATAAACTTCTCGTAAGAGGTTTAGACTACTACAACAGAACGGTATTTGAAATCAAATCAAATAACCTCGGCTCACAAAACGCAGTTTGCGGCGGCGGACGATATGACAGCCTTGTCAGAAATTTAGGCGGTGAAGACACACCGGCAATAGGTTTCGCAATGGGAATGGAAAGACTCGCTTCACTTATCGGCGCTAAGTCTGAGGACAAATTAACAGCTTTTGTTGTATGCAACAACCCTCTTGAAGCAATCAAGCTTACTGAAGAAATGCGCGGTAACGGAATTACTTGCGAATTTGACCTAACAAACAAAAAATTTGTAAAACAATTAGAAAAGGCTTCCAAAACCGCCAAATTTGCTCTTATTCTTGGCGAAGATGAAATCTCCTCAAATCAGGTTACAGTTAAAAATCTGGAAACATCTGAACAAAAAACAGTTGCAAGAGAAGACGTTTTTAAAATTATTTAAACTGTTCGTAAAGCCATCCTTTTTGTTCAAGAAATCTCAAAAGAGCCTGTCTATTTTCAGGAACATCTGCTCTGGTTTTACCTTCCAGTCTTGTTTCGTCGCCATAAGTGCCATTTACTTTTTCACGAATTATACACCACTGCTCCGATGAAACCTCCCAGTCATCACTATCCCAGGGTTTACCGGTAACAGATTCAACTATCTCTTTATATTTTTGAACCTGAGCATCAGTCATCATTTTGGCAGGAATAGTTTGACCGTTGGCATCAAGCACTGTTTTACCGTTATCATCAACCATATAAGAATTTTCTGCCCACTCAAGACGGGCTTTCATATCTTTGGAAGTATATTTTCCGTTTTTCTCTATATCGGAAGGCGAAAATCCTGCGAACTCACAAATATCTCCGCCGCAGCAGGCTTCTCCGTCCCTTGTACTCATTAATCTTGTGTAAGCATCCAGATTTAACTGCTGATAAAAGCTGGCTTCTTCATTGTCACCGGATTTCAAAAGCCAGTTATTAAGCTGTTTTATCTGCTCTTTTTTGATTTCAATAATCTGCTTCTGAGTCAGTTCAACCCCGAAGTGAGTTCTAGCATCATTTTTTATGTCCTCAATTTCACTATCCAGCCAGCTCTGCATATCAGAAATTATTTTTTCCTGCATATTATATTTATTTGCAAGCTGCTTGTTAGACATAGCCCCCTCAAGAGTTTTTCCGTTTTCACAATATGTACTCCAGCTTTCCATTTCAACATTGGTCGCAAATCCATCTCTGTCTTTGTCTATTTTAAACCACTTATCAATACCACGTCGGGCGAAATACTTCATTTCCTCCATACAGGAGTCATTTCGCTCTTTGTCTGTTAAAATACCATCATCACCGGCCATGTTCTTTGCACAGGCAAATTCCTGTTCCGAAATATATCCGTCTTTGTTAAAATCAAGTTCCTTGAAAATACTTTTTCCTGCCTGAGGGTTACTGCGTATAAAACTTTCCTCGTCACAGCCTTTTACTCCATTCGGATTCCATACGGTTTCTGAATTTTCTATATACTTGAAATCCATTTTTAGATTATTTAAATTTAAATCTGTCATAGAAGTACTCCTAACTAAATATGCTGGTATTTCTTTTAATGTCTTGTTCTATTGCTATCAAGTCTTTTTTCAAGCTGGCAGCAGTCGTAGTATCTCCATTTCTTTCTGCAAGCGCAATTTGTTGTTTTTTTATTTTTTTAGCATTCTCTAAATCTTCCAAACTCTCTGCTTGAGGTTTTATCTTTTTCGACAAACTCTCCATCTGTTTTTCATAGTCTGAGGACGAAGCAGACTTCACTTCTCTGGCATTTTCATTACCGGAAATTCTCACCATAGAAAGCTCCTTTCTAGATTATATTACGCATATTTTGGGGGAATAAATGTCTTATTAAGAAATATTATACTACATTATAGTCATACTAAGCTCTATTTGTCAAGTCTTTTAGTCTTACTAAAATCTTTATACACTTACAAAAAGATAGTATCCTGTTGTTGAGATGGGTGAAATTTCGAAAAAATTAGGTTTAAGAATAAAAGAACTGCGTGAAAAACAGGGATACACGCAGTTAAAATTAGCGGAAATTCTAAACATGGAAGCCTCAAATCTTTCTAAAATAGAAAGAGGAGTTCAAATTCCGAAAGAAGAAAGCCTTGAGAAACTTGCTCAGGCTTTTAACGTGAATTTACGGGATTTATTTGATTATGAGCATTTTACCGACAAGTCGTTATTAATATCAAAAATCAACAAAATATTAGAGTCTTCAGACATTGAAACTGTTCAAAGATATTATAAAATTTTAATCAACCTATAATTGCGCAAAAAAATTTTTTACGTAACTTATAATAGTCATGAGAATACAAACTACTTGTAATAATAATTCATTTCAAGCCAATATTAACTCACCTAGACTCCGGTTTAAAAAAGCCGATTTTTTCGTAAGAATACGAGGTTACGGAACAGACTCCAAGTGGGCAAAAAGAACAAAAGAAACTGCTGATACGGCAGTTAACATGGCTAGAAAAAATACATCCGCTGAAAATATTTTAAAATATATTACCTGCGGAATTCAAAAAGCCAACATGAATGTTTTCGACCAGTCTAAAGTTTTTCATACAGGAATACTGCGTACAGAAAGACACGGCTGGTTGAGCGGTTCAGACTGGACAGGCTTTGAACTCTGTACAAATTATTCAGACATTAAACGTTATAAACCATACAAGCAAAGATTAGACAGTATTGCAAAAAATCCGTTAACCAACCCTTATAAAGATATTCGATTAACCATTCCTGTTATTTCAAAAGACGAGCATTATTTAAAACATGCAAATGCAAAATATGTAAACAATGCAATCAAACATATATTAGAAATTTATACAAATTTTACTAAAAAGTTTAATTCAAAAGATATAAAAACATCCCAACTTGATGATGTTAATAATGATATAGCAGAAATACGCTGGATTATGGCGCACGCAACCCCCTGGGAGCGAGGAAGCGACGCAATATCAAACGTATTTATGAGAGTAATGTACAAATCTTTGGGAATTAAGTCGCATCCTCTCAAAAAGGGAATTTCTCTTGATATGGAAGCGTATTGTACAGAGCTTGGAGATTATAAAAAACGATTTCCGGAGTTTTTTGAAAAACCGCCGGAAATCGTTGAATAATTATCCTTTTTTAGGAGCTTCACGAATGAGGCTGACCATTTATTTACGTACGTAGTACTACTCGTAAATATAACCGTTCGTAAGGTCAATCTTAAGAGGTCCAAGAAGTCTGATATTAACAATTTGTCCCGGTATTGTTAACACTTTTGCACCCTTGAATAATTTTCTCCAGAAACCAATTTTTCCAGGATCAATTGTAGCTACACCATAAAGCATTACAGCCTGATCATTAGGTGTAACAAGAAGTTCGTTCTTAATAATAACTTCACCGTTCTGTCTGAACAATTTACCTCTTTGAACGTGTTTAACCTGTCCTTTAAGGTCGCTGCCTTGAGAAATCAAAAGATATTTATCTTTTGTAACAATATTTTTAGGAGCTTTTGCTGTATAAATATCAGTTACGTTAGAAATTTGTGACCCGACAACTGTTTCCATCTGAATAGGGAATATAGAGCCGGCAGGAATAATACCAATAGAACCCTGAACTCTTACGTTATCAAGGATATAACCTTCTGCAGTTCTTTTTTGCATACTTTCTGCAAGCTTTGCATTTGGATTAAGCTTAGCTTCCTGCATCATTTTATAAAGAATAGCAGCAACTTCTGCTCTGTTAGCAGGTCTGTCAGCCTCCAGTTTACCTTCATTACCAGGCATTACAATAATAAGGTCAAGCAGTTGAGCTTTACCGGCAGCAATTAAGAACCATGCCGGCATTTGAGTATAGTCTTCATAGCTTTTTTGAATGATATCTTGAGCTCTTTGTTCACTGATTTGCTGTGTAGTAAGAGCGTTTACAGCAATAGTAATAGCTTCTGCTCTTGTAACAGATTCATAAGGTCTAAATCTTTGTCCTTCAGCGTCAGGGATTAAATCAAAGTATACGGCTTTTCTGATAATATCATAAGCCCAGAAACTCTTATCAACATCAGAGAAGTGAATATCTTGAGTTACACTTGCATCTTCCTGTCCGAGAGCTTTGATAGCCATAGACGCAAATTCTGCTCTTGTCACAGGAATATCAGGTTTGTAAGTCCCATCAGGATACCCGACGACAACACCAACTTCTGTTAAGAATTTGATTGACTGATATGCCCAGTGATTTTCATTCATATCTGTATAAAAAGCTTGTGCCGGATTGTTAAGCATAAACAAAATGCCTAATGCGAACACACCTTTTAATAATTTTTTGAACATTAAGAGTCCTCCTTTTTTAACCCTTTTCACGCTTTCACATCTTAATAGTATATTAAATAAAGTGTTAATGCAATTTTTAAGCAATAGTTTTAACAAATCTACATAAAATAGCAAAATAAAAACTCTGTGAGTTTTAATATATACAGGTGTGAAGTTATGAAAATTTGCGCAAACAAGAACATAAACTTTCAAAGACGGCTAAAACCTTCAGAGGAAGCTGAATACTCTGATATTTTAAAACAGGCATCCAAAGCAGGGAAAAAGGTTCTGATAGTTCCAGCCAGCTCACTTCCGAACAAAACAGGCGTTGGAAATCTTGGTACAGATGAAAGTCAGATTTTTTTTGATTTCGCAAAAAAATACTGGGGAATAAATGAAGTTCAAATTCTTCCTACAGGGCAGTATCACGAACACAGAGGAAAGTATCCGATTTATTCCGGCACATCTATGGATTTAGGAAATCATGTTATAAATCTTGAATATTATACATCTGAGCAAATTTTCCCTAAAAATACTGACAGGGTAGATTTTAAAAATATTATAGAAGAGAATTCTCAGCACGAAAGAATTATTAAGAAACTCTACAGTGAAGGCAAATTCAAAACCGAATTTGAAAAATTTAAGTCCGAAAACTCTGCAAGGCTTGAACCAAAGGCTCTTTACAGAGCTTTAAGAGAAATAAACAGAACTCACGATTACAGAAGATGGAATGACATTGACAGAAATCTTTTTGAACTTGATGCAGCAGAAAGAGAAAAAAGAATTAGTGAAATAAAAAAACTAAAAAATGAAACCATAGATTTCTATTATTACAAGCAGTTTCTCGCGGAAGACAGCCTAAAAAAAGCAAAAGAAAATTTAAATAAAAAAGGAATAAAACTTAACGGAGATATGCTTTGCGGATTTTCGTACGACGAAGTCTGGTCTAATCCAAAAGCATTTCACAAAGATACATCAATCGGCTGGGGACTTCCTGCATTAAATTTTGATACAGCAGAAGGAGAAAAACTTCTGAGAGAAAAAGTTAAGTTTTATGCTGAAAAGTTTGACGGCTTCAGAGTTGATGCTGCATGGACTTACGCAAACCAGCCGTTAATCAGAAACGGAAATACCGAAAGAAAATATTATGCAGATAAAATATTAAACATAATTGATGATGAGGTTAAAAAAGTTAAAGGTTCAGGCTTTGACCTTAAAAACATCACGCATGAATTTGCAACATCAACAGATAATTTTAATATCTATGATGGTTTATATCTTAAACCATATGTTGCTGAGCGGATGAAAATATACACATCAGACCATCTTTCAGACAACTGGGGAAGCAATAAAAATTTTCTGGAGCGCGGCTGGAAGCCAGACTGTTTTATCATAGGGGCTTCAAATCACGATTCACCAAAAATTGAAGCGACAGAGGAACAGGCAAAAACTTTAAGCAAAATATTAAAAGTTCCATATAAAAAACTCACTTCCAGAAAAGAGTTTATAAAAGCTAAATTAGCTGAACCAATTCGCGCCGAAAACAATATGATTTATTTTATGGATGCACTGAACCTTGACAGCCAGAATAGAGAACAACATTTTACAACAAAAATTCCGGACAATTATCAAGAGCATTATTTCAAATCACTCGAAAACGGCGAGGGTTTTAACCCGATGGATGCACTCGAAAAAACATTTAAATCAGAAGGTCTGGATAAAAAAGACCCGAAGCTGTTCAAAAAAATTGTTAAGTACAGAAAAATCCTTGAACAAAAAGAAAAGCAGACTTCCCCTATTTTAAAATGGACATGCGGGGTTATCTGCTCCGGTCTGATTATATATGGATTTTTAAAGCATTATAAAAAACATCATTCAGATTCAATATAAGTTTTTAGTCTATCCACTCGCTCAACTTTCCTCAACTTTTGTAATGCTATGTTCTCCAGCTGTCTTATTCTTTCCTTGGAGAATCCGAGGTCATTCCCTATCTGCTCAAGAGTTTTGGGTTCTTCATTTCCAATTCCGAATCTTCGTATAAGAATTTCACGCTCTCTTGTATCCAGTTTTTTCAACAGCTTACGCACATCTCTATGCTGTAATTTCTGCTGGGCATTATTTTCCGGCGAAGAGTAGGAAGTATCTTCTACATAATCCTGAATACATAAATCATCTGTAACAAATGTATCAAGACTTATCGGCTCTTTCTTAAGAGCACTTTTAACTTCGTCAATCTTTTTCTCATCAAGCCCGGATAGTTTAGCAATTGTTTCCTCATCAACATCCATTGTGTCATCACATGCGGCAATGTTACATGCCTTTTTGTACTTTCTTATTTTTTCAAGCATATGAACAGGAATTCGTATTGTCCTTGAGTGATTAGAAATCGCCCGTATGATGGTCTGCTTAATCCACCAGGTTGCATAGGTTGAAAACTTAAAATTCTTTTTATAGTCGAATTTCTCAGCTGCCTTTATTAACCCTAACGAACCCTCCTGAACAAGATCCATAAAAAGAACCCCTTGACCGATATACTTTTTTGCAATGCTCACAACAAGTCTTAAATTTGCTTGAATTAATTGCTTCTTGGCCCACTCTTTTTCTTTTACACTGCCTTCCTGAATTTTTCTTCCAAGCTCTACTTCTTCGTTTTTAGAAAGCATCTTTTTTCTTCCGATTTCTTTTAAATACATTTGCAGAATATCGTCATTGTTAACAATTGTACTAAATGTCCTCGGCAGATTTGAATCCATTTCCGTGCTATCTATAAATTCAGCATTATTAAACGCTCTACTCATCTATTATCTCCTCCAAACTATTCCATGTAAAAAGACGACATAAAATAAAAAAAGTTCCTATTAAAAAAAAATTATCCCCCACTTGTCCTCTCTTTTCCGGTAATGTTTTAATCCCTAAAAAACTCCATAATTTAGGAGTTAGTTTTCCTAAGGGGGAGAAATAAACTTCACTACACAAACAAATATCTTCAATAAAAACTCAATACAGTTAAAGGGATATTAAGTTTGGGGAATAACGTGTATCTACTCCACCGATTGAAAAGGAGGTTAAAATGACGATTAGAAAACTTACTGTGGCAGCTGCAATTGCCGTTGGAATAGCAACGTGTTCGTTCAATACGGTAATGGCAGCCTGCCCGTGTGATGAGCGTCCTGTAGTAACAGGCAATGCTTGTCCTTGTGATCAAATCCCGGAAATTACCGGAGCAGCCTGTCCTTGTGAAGCTGCACCGCAACCTGATTGCGGCTGCGGAGCCGTTCCTCAATGTGAACCGGATCCAGTTCCTTCATGCGCATTATGCCCTGGTGTAAAAGACTTATCACGTCAAGATATGAAACAAGTTTATTCATATCCTAACGCAGTTTACGGGTACAACAATTTTGTAGGTACTGAAAAAGACTCTATCTACAAAGCAGAAGGTTTCTCCGTTAATAGAGAAATTAATCAGCTGACAGCAGGTACAATGGGTACAACTGTTGCATCAGACGGTTCTATTACAGGAGCTGCTTCAAACATTCCTTGTTTGAACGACATGCCTAGACACAACGGTGCGCCAATCATTAGAGATGAAGCAAAAATGGACGGCAACGGATGTCCTATCCAGATGGGTACAGCTAACTCTATGCAGGCAATCAAAAAGACATTAGTTCCTTTTGACTTATCACCTTTCAGCAATATGACAGGTGCAGCTGCAGGATTACAAATGTTCCCGGACGTTCCTGACGGTTACTGGGCTTCCTGCGAAATCGATAAGCTGGCTACAAATGATATTGTAGTAGGTTATCCTGATAGATTATTCAAGCCGTCAAGAAACATATCACGTGCAGAATTTGCTACTATGTTAGTTAAAGGTTTTGACAAAGATATGTACTCTTGCTCACCTGAAAAATTATTCTCAGATGTTCCTACAAACCACTGGGCTAACTCTGCAATTACAGTTGCAGTACATCAGGACTTGTTAAAAGGATATCCTGACGGCAAGTTTATGCCAAATCACAACGTAACAAGAGCAGAAGCTTTATGCGCATTATCTAAAGGAGTTAAGTGCCCTGATATGGATAAATGCAAAGCTCAAGAAATCTTGTCAAAATACTGTGACGGTAACACAGTTCCTGAATGGGCTCAAATACCTATAGCAATCGCGTTAGACAAAGGTGCTTTGAATAATTCACCAAATCCTAATACAATTGCTCCGTTTAAGGATGCATCACGTGCAGATATAGCAGCAATGTTACAAAATATCCGTGTTGCAGCAGGTATTGATAAAAACCCTGTAACAGCAAATAATGACTGCCCTATTTGTCCGGTTGACAAGAAAGCATTTGTTGAAAACGAAGAAATCGTTAAAATTCCTACTCTTCAGTTAGAGTTCAAGGATCAGGTAAGTGCTAAATCTTCTCACGTAGGTCAAAGATTTGCAGCAAAAACATTAGAAGACGTAACTATTAACGGTCAGCTTTATCCTTGCGGTTCAAAGGTTTACGGTAAAGTTGTAGAAGTTGTAAGACCATCCGGATGTCAAAAGGGTGCATTAAAACTTGCATTCACTGAAATTGAACACTGCGGATGCAAAGCAACTCTTCCTAGACAAATTCTGAACGCAGAAATCAACAAGTCTAACACTCCTAACATAGTTTCAAGAATTGTAACAGCACCTCTTACATGGGGCGGCCAGATGTTAGGTGTAGTCGGCAGAACTACAGGCGGCATGTTGTCTAACCTTGGTAATGCTCTTGAAGACGTTGCTTCTGGAACAGGTATTGCCTTAGGCGAAGTATTCCAGGGTCAGTTTATGGCTGCAGGAAGAAGCATAGGCGATGTAGCTGTTGATACAGTGAAAGCTCCTATCGACTTTACAAGAACTGCTGTTTCCGGTGTTGTGGGCTTAGCTCAGGCAACCGGTGATGAAATCGGATATTTAGTTGATGCTAAAGGTTACAAAATCTCAGCTATCAACCCGAAAGAACACGTGACCATTGCGTTTGGTTGCAGCGGCGAATAGTAAGTAAGTCGTTCGCTCAAAAGGAAAGAGGAATTGATTGTTATCAATTCCTCTTTCTGTTTGGTTATTTATATTTTTTATCCAATTCTTCCTCATAGAATTTTTGGAGAAAGTCCACTATGCATTGAGTATTAATTTCCAACTCATATCGTTTTCTATCTCGTAAGACTCTCAGCCACAAACCAAGCTTGTTATTAACTGCATTTTGATATGCTGCTGTCAGGCTTTGATCAAATTCCTTGCCGTCATCATCCTGGGACATTGCTGCCATATATGTTTTACCCTCAAAACTAAATTGAGCAAAATGACCTTTACCTCTTTCTAAAGGTTTTTCATTTACAGCTTCAGTATATATTGATTTCATTCCTGCTGTATATAAAGAGCATACTCTTATAAATGCGCTATATAAGCAGTCTAGGTCAACATCTGCTCTGCCCATTGCTACAGTGTAATAATGGTTAATCCTAGCATGTACCAGATTAGTATCAGCTGTCAAGTTTTGAGGCAGAACTGTTTTCCATGCTTTTTTCTTGTTTCCGTCAATATTTTTATAGAACAAAATAAATGTACTTCCCCTGGAGAGCCCGAGGCTTCTTTCGGGAACAAAGGTTGGAGTATATGAACTAGTTGAAGTATTTGAAGTTGTTGATGTATTTGATGTGTTTGAAGTACTGGAAGTATTTGAAGTACCGGAAGTACTGCTTGATGTACCGGAAGAACTGCTTGATGTACCAGAAGAACTGCTTGAAGTACCGGAAGAACTACTTGATGTACCGCTAGAACTGCTTGATGTACCAGAAGTACTGCTTGAAGTACCGGAAGAACTACTTGATGTACCGCTAGAACTGCTTGAACTAGAATTGTTATCATCCGGAATAACCGGCAAATCAGGCATATCTACAGGTTTGTCTGAAACTGTTCCATCTTGATATACATATATTTTGTATCTGTCAGCACCTTCCTTGTTAGGTTTCTTTGCACCGTTTGTGTCCACTTGAATTATACCAGGTGTTTTTAAATCCTTAAACTCGGTAATAGGCAGAACCCAAACAACACCGTCGTTTGTTGTAAGTGTAGCTTTTCCATCAAGGCTGGCACTTGCATTACAGCTTATCTCTGAGAGCGCATTTATTTTTGCAGCAAAAAGTCCGCAAAACTTTGTGGAACCCTCATATTTTTTACCTTGATAAATAACCCATTCTGTATTGCCTAAATATTGAGGAGCATTATTGCCTTCAACTTCCGGATACAGTTCATCATCATGAGCCAGAGAAGGGACTAAACGTGCAGTAAGGTTATATGCCTTTTTGAACATACGCGCATCTTTATCCGGTATAATCTTTTTTAGAACCTGTAAACATAGTATTGCAATTACAATTACACAAGCTACAATTATCAGAACTTCTGCAAGAGAAAATCCTCTCTCCATAATGTGCTTAATTACTGCATATTTCTCTGCAGAACGGATGTTATCTTTCAAGCTCATACCTGTCCTTTCTTGGTTATATTCTTCCAAAATATTACATCAAATTATAATATAATTTTAACACATTTTTTGAAATATTCAATATATAATATTTATATTACATGAGGAATAAATCTATATTTCACCTTTTTTACATAATCCTGATAGTCCGGATCTTTTATCAGGTGCCGCTCTTCTGTCAGAGCTCTGAAATAATATATAGAGGCTAAACAAATGAAAGCTGCAAAAGTAAGTATTAAATTTGAAAGATACTGCTTCCAGCTAAACCCTTCCGCACTAAAATGCACAATAAATAACGGCACTGTTGTCAGGAACCAGAACATAACTTTTGTAATATACGCAGGATGTCTAACTACGCTATACGGAAAACGGCTTACAGTACCGCGGTTTGTCAGGTTACTGCCTTTGGTACCGAGCGCTGCTGATGCTGAAACATATATTACAAGAAAAAACAATGCGCAGATTCTAAATATCCAGGTTACCGGAGAATTGGGATCAGAAAATGCTGCTGCGTGGTCATTATGGTTCCATCCAAGAAAACTATTTGTAGCATTGAAAAATGGGGCATAACAGGCAAGACAGAAAAACAGTCCTGCCGGTGTTGTTTCTACTGTCCTGATTTTATTTTTAAAGATACTGAGTTCTGTAAAATAGCCAAATGTAAATATAGAAACATCTATTGTATATAAAATAATTATGCACTGTGAGTATATAAATTCTCTGTAATCAAGAATAAAAGTTTTATATTGTATAAAATCAGAAGGCAGTATTTGACTAAAACACGCTTTTATATCATTATAGACTGCTGTACTGGATATTATGCAGCTATGTATATTAGAATAAGCAATACTTAGCATCTGGGTTCCAAAAAATACTTTTATAAAAATTAAAATAAGTGATTGTTTTTCATAGTATTTAGGCAGATAAAAATCCAGTTCATTTTTAATTTCTTCTACAGACATTGTTTTCAATTTCGGACGGTGGGTTAGTATACGATGAAAATATCTCATAATTTCTAAGTTATGTGAACGCCACAGGGATTTTGGACGAAAACAAATGTATATAATTGGTGCGCCAAACATATAATACAAATAAAAATAATTAAATGTTACTTTTAACGGATATGCCAGCATTTTTGAAAAGAATGGGTTAAACCAGATAAACAAAAGAACAATTCCATAAACAACCAGTGACGAAAAATAATGTTTCAATATTATAGCATTGTCAGCTTTGGGTAAATTCTCATCCACCCAGCTTATATTAAGCTCTCTGTTAAACTTCTGTCTTTCAATCTCTTCCATATTTGCCTCAATATACATTGCCTACTTAATGTATACTATCATAAAATAAATATTTTTGTCTTTCTATGCTATAATTAAAACAACAGATTTACAGAAGGAGAAAAATAATGTCATTACGAAACGAACGGGTAAGAAAAGAATTAATGCGTGACATTTCTGAAATTATCAGAAAAGAAATAAGAGGGATTGAAGGCGTCTTATCTATCGTTGATGTTGAAGTTTCTCATGATAATTCATATGCAAAAGTTTACTACAGTGTTTTAGGTTCAGAAGAACAAGTTGCAAAAGACAAAGAAATTATTGAAAAGAACACCGGTAAAGTGCGTTATGAAATAGGGAAAAGAATTAGACTCAGAGTTACGCCGGAAATCAAGTTTGTATACTCTGACGGACTTGAACAGGGCTCAAGAGTGCTTGATTTAATCAATAAAATCTCAAAGGGTGAGATAAAGTAAGATGTTTGGCTTTCTTAATGTATACAAACCCAAAGGCATAACCTCTCACGATGTTGTGTCTGCATTAAGGCGGATTACTAAAGTCAAACAGATTGGACACACAGGAACACTAGACCCGTTTGCAGAAGGAGTGCTTCCTATATGCATTGGTAAAGCTACCAGACTTATTGAATACCTTGATGATGACAAAGCATACACCGGCACTATACAGCTCGGAAGCTCTACAACTACTTATGACTTAGAAGGTGAAGAGGTAAATTTCTCTGATAAAAAAGTTACTTTAAATGAGATTGAGGCTGCATTAGATAAATTTCGCGGAGAAATTGACCAGCTTCCTCCGATTTATTCAGCTATAAAAGTTAACGGAAAAAAGCTTTATGAATATGCAAGAGAAGGCAAAGAAGTTAAGATTGAGCCAAGAAGAGTAAATATTTCTAAGCTCGAAATTCTTGAATATGACGAAACAAACCGCAGGTTAACACTGCATATAGAGTGTTCAAAAGGTACTTACATCCGTTCAATCGCGCATGATTTAGGCACTGAACTCACAACATTCGGACATCTGGTTAAACTTGTCAGAGTAAAAGCCGGAATGTTTGAGGTTAATAACGCCGTCAGCCTTGAACATATACAGACAAAAGAAGATGTAGAAAAACTTTTGATTGCGCCTCTTAAAAAGCTGAATTATATGACATATGAATTAAACAAAAATGAGCTGGTAAAAGTTTCAAACGGAACTGCTATTATGCCATCCAAGGAATTGCCGGAAAATAGTCTTATCCTCTTAACCTCACAGGAAAGGCTTATTGCGGCTGCCAAAATGACTAAAGGTCTGCTGAAATGCTTAAAAGTTCTGGGGTAAAGGCTTCTCTTAATTTTCTTTTTAGCTTTATACTTGTCGAAATCCGTTAAATATGCTATAATACTCGCGTGTTTATTAGGAAAGGGGTAATTCCGGTTACAAATCTGGTTACTCCATTGGTTAGAAAGGAGAATACGCATGGTGGAACAGTATTCAGATTGTGATTTCGAAACACTTCTTGCAAAATATGATTACAATTTTAAACGCGGGGATATCGTAAAAGGAATTGTTTGTGCTTATGAAGCTGACGGTGCAATAGTAGATATAGGCTCAAAAAGTACTGCGTTTGTACCCGCTTATGAAGTTTCTTCTGACAGAAAAGCAAAAGTTGAAGATGTTTTAGAACTTAATACAGAATATGAATTTTTAATCACACAAGAATGTGATGAGAACGGCAAATTTACACTTTCATATAAAAAAGTTCATCTTGCTCATACCTGGGCTGAATTGGAAAAAGTTAAAGAAGCAGACGAAACAATTGCTGTTGTAGTTTCACAAATGGTAAAAGGCGGTGTTGTGGTTGATGTTTCAGGAGTACAGGGCTTTATTCCGCAAGGGCAGCTCTGCGCTAGAGAAACTATCTGCAATCCGGGAGATAAAATTGAAGTTAAAATTTTATCACTTGATAAATCTCAAAATAACCTGATACTTTCAAATAAAAAAGTTTTTGAAACTAATATGGCTGAAACTCGCAAAAATGTTTTTGCACAGGTTGAAGTAGGACAGGTTGTAAAGGGAGAAGTTGTTAGAATTACAGACTTCGGAGCATTTGTTAACGTTGGCGGTGTTGACTGCCTGCTGCCTCTTTCTCAGATTTCCTGGAAGTGGGTTGAACATCCAACTGATTTATTAAAAGTTGGTCAGGAGATTAACGTTGAAATTATTGACATTGACCATACAAAACAAAGAATCAGTTTGAGCTTGAAAAATACTGAGCCTGATCCTTGGCTTAAAGCAGAAGAAGAGTTAAAAGAAGGCGACATTAAAGAAGGGATTATTACAAGAATAAAACCTTTCGGAGCGTTTGTTGAAGTTATGCCTGGAGTCGAAGCTCTATTACCGCAGACAGCTCTTGCAGAATATCAAAACAAAAACAACTGCATTTTGAATGCTGGAGATAAAATTAACACTCAAATTGTGAAGTTTAACCCGAAAGACAAAAGAATTTCACTAGGTCTGCCTAGTAATGAAGCTGCTGTAGAATAGCTGTTACGGCTTCCGGCGCTAAACCGACAATATTTTCAAAGCTTCCTTCAAACTTATCAATAAAGTTTGGAGGAAGTTCTTGTATGCCATAACTTCCTGCCTTGTCGAGAGGATTATATGTATCTACATAGTTATGTATCATATCCTCTGTCAGTTTATTAAAGCGAACATAGCTTGTTGTGGACAGAAGTGCTGCACGGTTTGTACGGGTATTTATACCGCAGGATGCAGTCACCACTGAATGAGTCTGACCTGATAAAGCTTCTAGCATTTTATAAGCTTCTTCTCTTGAGTGAGGCTTTCCTAAAATTTTATTATGCAGGACGACAACCGTATCTGCTGCTAATACTAAAGAATCCTTATCAACGCGGTTAACCACATCCAGACATTTCTTTGTTGCTAAATCTTCTATCTTTTCATATGAGAAGATATCGTCTTCCAGTTTCTCATCAAAATTAGACGGAATGACTTCAAAATCCAGTTTTAAATCAGTTAAGATTTGTTTTCTTCTTGGAGAATTCGATGCAAGTATGAGTTTCATTTTACCCCTTTTCTTACTTCATTCCACGCATTTTGTATAATTTCACTGCCTTTTTGTGTAAACCCTTTTACACCTAAGAACCTCTTTTCAACTACCTCGTTGTTATCAAAATTCTCAACCGCGGTTTTCAATATTTCCTCTGCGTTTTTCATTATGCCTGACCAGCGTTTGAAAAATGGTTTGTGTAGTGCTTTAACCGCTCCGGACATATTATCCAAAAGAAGTTCAGTCTTTCCAGTAACCAATTCTGAAAAACCTGTCAAATCCTTACTTGGAGCACAGAAAAATCTTCTGTCATAAAAAGCACTATCTTTATTAATTTTAATACCTGTCAGCATTTTTGATGAAAATGTTGTTTCTGTACAGTCCATAACTGTTTCGTTATTCATCTTGTGCAGAAGTGCCTGCATATTTTTCTTTGCTTCCAGGCTTAGAAATCTTTGTTTTGCTTGAAAAGTCCTGTCCTGCACAGCTTGGATTTTCATTTTTTCTCCTTAATATCCGTTTTCTATAAACTCTCTATTTCTAAACTTCGCACCTAAACTACTTGCAATTTTTTCACATTCTTCAACATTTACATAATGAATTTTATCGAAGCCGGTAACAACTGACGCTGTAACTTCAATACCTGCATCCGAGCAAGCCTTGATAAACTTTTTTACTTCTTCGTACCCATTTTTAATTTTCGGCTTGCAGATTTCATCATAATCTTTTTCAGAAGACGCATTCAGACTCACTGAAACAAAATCAATAAGCCCTTTGAACTCCTCTGCAACATTTGTTTTGTAAATAGCATTAGCATGCCCGTTTGTATTTACTCTTATTTTAATTTGCGGATGATTCTTTCTTAAGTATTTGCAAAATTCTTTCATCATTTCGCGTCTTAAGAACGGCTCGCCATAACCGCAAAAAACTGTTGTCTTTACGTAAGGCAGGAATTTGTTAAATTGTTCTATAATATCCTCAAGCGTATAGTTATCATCATGCCACATTTCCGCGCCGCAAACATCATCTTTCTGGTTTCTCAGACAAAATATGCAGGAATTTGTACATGAATTCGTTAAATTTACATAAACTGTTTCAGGATGTTCCTCATTATTTATAGAATATACAAGTGTATACATACAGGCATACCTCCTGAAAAGATTATAATACAAACATTACAAATCCTCTTTATGTTTTTTGTTTTTCTTTAAATGTTTAGGCATACTATCCTCATGTTCATCACATCCGAGAACTTCATTTAAGTGGTTAATAAGTTCCGCAGAATGGTAGCACATTGCATGTTCAGATTTATGATGAATATCAACAATATGATAATGCATGGCCATTTCAACCTGTATAAGCGCAATATTATAGTGATAAATCCTGTCAATATAGCCGTCTACAGCCATTATGTAATCTTTTCTGGCATCTTGAAGAGCAACATAATTCAACTCGCCGGCCTTATATTTTTCTTCAACAAGCTTAAGGTTTGCCAGCGCCTGTGCAGCTTCTAAGCGGGCTGTGGGAATTTGCCGCTCTGACCTGTCAAAATTATTAAACGCTCTTTTTACTTCGTAATACAAATCTTTTTTAAAAAGAGTTATTTCATTATCAGCAAGATTTACCTGAGCGTCCGCTCCTTTGATTGAATGCTTAAGTTCCATAAAATTCACATTAGAAGTCAGGTTAACTCCGACCTGCAAGCTGTTGTTTGACGCCTGATTTGAATTATTATAACCGTATCCCGCACTTGCTGAAAGAGCCGGGAGATAAGTTTTTCTTATATACTTAAGCGACTGTTCCATAGCATTCTTTGTTGAAATCAAAACCATTAAATCAGGACTGTTATCATAAGCCAGCTGCACAGCGTTTTCTCTTGAGAACGGAAAAGTATATTTTTCATAAGGTTTAAGCTCTCTTACTGCTACAGAATAAGCGTAATCATTATCAAAATCAAACGTAGGAGTATTTTTGATTTTATAATCAGGCTGACTATCAAGATACATTGAATTGTTTAAATCAACACGTGCATTATAATAGTTATTCTCAGCTTCAAGAGCCATAACTTCTGCCTCACTCAGATTGAGCTTTGCTGTCGTTAAATCCGGTGCAGACTTTGCGATTTTAACAAAATTTCTGTTAATCTCGACATTATTTTTTGCAACCTGCAATAAAGCCTTTGCTTTCAGCAGGTTGTAATACTTGACTTTTACATCAAATAAGGTTGAACAGAGGCTGTCCATAAATTCATATTCCGCACCGAGTTTGTAAAACTCCTCCATCTTAATATAAGAAGTGGTTCTGCCAAAATCCCAGACCATTTTGTTTACTGAAACACCAACATTCGGAAGCTCTCTGTAATGACGATTGTAATAAATATTGTCCGAATTATTTTCATTATAAAACCCGACGCCGGCGTTTATCACAGGAAAGTATGCCGATCTTGCAACCCCGAGATTGCTTTTGGCAATATCGAGTTCATATTTCCTGCGTTTTATCTTCGGACTGTTTTTAAAAGCCGAAGCTACACAATCAAGAATAGAAATACTGCTCCCATCCTTAATCTCTATTGGATGAAATAATTCATCATCTGCATGAGCAAATGAAATATTAAAATCTAAACCAAGAACTAACAATAATACCAAAAATCTCTTTTTCATATCTTTTATTATACCATGTTTGTCAAGCCTAACAATTATTTTATAGAAGCTAAAAGCGGGAACTCTAAAGAGTTCCCGCCCTTTTCGTTTTATTTATAATAATCGATTAGGCAACTTCAATTGCGCATACAGGGCAAGCATTAGCAGCTTCTTTTACGCAATCTTCATTACCTGCAATACCGGCAGATTTTACTTCTGCTCTATCTTCTACATGAAATACAGCGTCACAGATTGATTCACAAGCGCCGCATCCGATACAAGAATCATTAATTGTTACGTTCATTATTTTTCTCCTTTTTTTATTTGTTGGATTTTATCCAACCGATATTTTTATTATACATGCTAAATATCAATTTTAAAATAACCAGTCAGATACCCTTTCTGAAATTGAGTCAAAACCAAGCGTCAGCCCCAAATCTTTTGGCTCAATATTTTTTGAATAATACAGAACCGGCACTTGCTCTCTTGTATGGTCAGTACCCGGAACTGTCGGATCACATCCGTGGTCCGCCGTAATTATAAGCAAATCATTTTCTCCAATCAAAGGCAGAATTTTTTCTAAATAATCATCAATTTCCTCGATTGCTTCGCCATAACCTTTAGCATTATTTCTGTGCCCGAAAAGCATATCTGTATCAACAAGGTTAGTAAATATAATTTCTCTATCGTCATCTGTAATATTTACGCCTTCGTATTTAATTTTTTCCAAATCAAGCGAGCCGTCAAGAGCTTTTATAGTAAGCTCAAGACCTTCTTTGTTAGAACCTGTATGAATTGCATGTGTAATTCCAGCCTTAGAAAAAATATCTTCAATTTTTCCGATACCGATAACTTTAGCCCCGGCTTTTTTAACTTTATCCAGAACAGTATCCTTCGGCGGCTCCATTGAATAATCTCTTCTGTCCTTAGAAATTCTGGTTGGCTTGCCGTCAATCACTTTGTAAGGACGTGCAATTACACGCGCTGTATTATAATTTCCTTCATCAAGAAGCCTTCTTGCTGTTTTGCACCATTCATAAAGCGTTTCAAGCGGAATCATATCTGTATCAACTGCTATCTGGAAAACACTGTCAGCAGAAGTGTAAACAATCGGATATCCTGTTGAATGATGCTCATCATTTAATTTTTCTATAATTGCCGTACCGCTTGCCGGAATATTAGCTAAAATACCCTTACAGCCTGTTTCTTGTATAAATTTGTCAACAAGTTCCTTAGGGAATCCATTCGGGAAAGTTGAAAAAGGTTTTTCTGAAACAAGTCCTGCAATCTCCCAGTGTCCGGTTGTTGTATCCTTTCCTTTTGATTTTTCCTGCAAAGTTCCATATTGAGCAATCGGGGTTGCAGTCTTTTTTATACCTTTGAAATCCTGAATATTACCAAGCCCCATTGCTTCGAGCACAGGAACATCAAGCCCGTTATTGAATGCACAGACATTTCTCAGGGTATTACATTCCTTTGTGTCGCCAAATTCTTCACAATCAGGCATTGCACCTATTCCCATTGAATCAATTACAATTATTATCGCCCTTTTTTTCATAAATAGCCTCCTAAACTTTTTAAATCATAACATATTTTTATGGTATTATAAATACAAAAACAAAAGGAGATAAATTTATGCAGGCAAGACGTGCAGCAAGAGAATTAGCACTTATATTGTTCTCACAATTTGATAAAGAAATAACAAAATATTCAAGAAAAGATTTTGAAGATATTATGCTAAAATCAGTTAGAATCCTTTCTAACTCAGCTTCAGAAGAATTAAAGCTTACAGTGGGCTCATTAATTGATATTAAAGATATGCTTGATACATATGAAGCAGAGCACGAATCAAATCTTTCAAGACCAATGGGTGCCAAAAACAAACCGGTTCAAATTCCTATGACCGACGATATGATACAAAAAGTTGATACAATGATTGATGTTGCAGAAAAAGCAATTCTTGCACTGGAGATAGCAGAATTTGCAACACTCGAAAACCAGTCAGAAGTTAAAAACTACACTGTAGAAATTGCAGAACAGTTCAAACTTCACCATAAAGATATTGATAACGAAATCCAGAAATATTCTAACGGCTGGGATATTTCAAGATTAGTAAAAATGGATAAAGATATTTTAAGAATTGCAATCACAGAACTTCTTTACATCAAAGATGCTCCGCTTAAGGTTGTTGTAGACGAAGCTGTTGAACTGGCAAAAAAATATTCTACAGAAGATTCATCATCATTCGTTAACGGAATTCTGGCAAAAGTTATTGTTGAAAACGGCCTGAAGGGTTAGGAGTAAGTCTATGTTCAACTTCTTTGACAAACTCAAAAATACCGTATCCAAAACAGCACAGGCGCTTGTAGGTAATGTTGTTGATGCGGTTTCTGATGAAGAAGAATTTTCAGAGTTTGTTTTAGATGATATGGAAGATTTGCTGATAAGCGCTGATTTGGGCGTAAATTATGCTTCTGAACTTGTTGATAAACTCCGTTCGCAAAACAAGATAAAACCTTCACAGGTAAAAGAGTTTTTGCAAGCTGAGTTTATCAAAACTCTTGACGAAGCCGGTTCTTGCAATCTGGCTTATAAAGATGGAGAATTAAATATTTATTTTATTACCGGTGTAAACGGTGCCGGAAAAACAACGTTAATCGGCAAACTTGCTTACCGCTTTAAGCAGGAAGGCAAACGTGTTTTAATTGCAGCCGGCGACACTTTTCGTGCGGCAGCAGAAGAACAGGTTGATATCTGGTCGAAACGTTCCGGCGCAGACATTGTAAGACGTGATAAAGCAGATCCTGCCTCAGTTGTTTATGAGGCTATACAAAAAGCCCGAAATGAGAAGTATGATGTAATCCTTGTGGATACAGCCGGCAGACTGCAAAATAAATTTAATCTTATGGAAGAACTGGCAAAAATTAAGAATGTTATTGATAAAAATGCTCCGTCAGAACTTCGTGAAAGTATTCTTGTAATAGACGCAAATACCGGTCAGAATGGACTTCAGCAGGCAAAAGTTTTTAAAGAGTGCGTAAACCTTTCTGCTGTTGCTTTGACAAAACTTGATGGTTCTGCAAAAGGAGCAATTGTACTTGCGATTGCAAAAGATTTAGGGCTTCCGGTAAAACTCGTCGGAGTCGGAGAAAAAATGGAAGATTTAAAAGATTTTAATTCAAAAGAATTCATTCAAGCTTTATTTAATTAGTACAAATCAGCGCAGAAGAACTACTGCTGCAATAATTTGAGAACATCGATTTCTAAAATTAAGGAAATCTGCTCTAATTTATCTATGGTAATATTTACTCCAGCCTTTTCCAGTTTACTAATATATGAATTGTCAACACCTAGCAACAAAGATAATTCTTCACGCTTATAGCCTTTTTGTTCTCTGTAATATTTAACATTTAAAGCAATACGCTTTCGTAGTGTTTGACTCATAATCCAATAATTAACAACTCTGACATATTTCTAGCAGGTTAGGACTTCCTAACCTACTTATTACTTAAACAGTTTTTCAAACCTTTTCATTGCTTCTATTGTGTTTTCCCTTGAGCCGAATGATGTCAATCTGAAATATCCTTCTCCGTTTCTGCCGAATCCGGAACCGGGTGTACCAACAACCTGCGCATTTTCAAGCAGATAATCAAAGAATTCCCAAGATTTCATATTGTTAGGACATCTTAGCCAGATATAAGGCGAATGTTTACCGCCGACATGCCAGATATTACATCTTTTTAATGTTTCAGAAATCACTTTTGCGTTTTCTTTATAATATCCGATATTTTCTTTAATTTCTTTTTGCCCTTCATCTGTAAACACAGCTTCTGCAGCTCTTTGTACGATATATGGAACGCCGTTAAACTTTGTAGTCTGGCGTCTGAGCCACATTTTATTTAATTTCCCAAGTGCTTTAGGTACAATTGTATAGCCGCATCTTGTACCTGTAAAACCTGCTGTTTTAGACAATGAGCAAAACTCAATTGCACATTCTTTCGCACCTTCAATTTCATAAATACTTCTCGGAAGGTTTTCATCTGAAATAAAGCATTCATAAGCAGAATCAAATAAGATTACTGCGCCGCACTCACGTGCGTAATCCACCCATTCTTTTAATTGTTCTTTGTTGTAAACTGCACCCGTAGGGTTATTAGGCGAGCAAATATAAATAATATCTACTGTTACATTTTTATCAGGCGCTGGGAGGAAACAGTTTTCACCGTTTGCATCAGCATAAATAACCTTTCTGCCTGCCATGATATTTGTATCAACATAAACAGGGTAAACCGGATCCGGTACCAAAACTGTGTTATCCTGAGCAAACAAATCAAGAATATTGCCTAAATCACTTTTGGCACCATCAGAGATAAATATTTCATCCAAATCAAGTTCCACATTATGTGACTTATAATATTTCTGAACCGCTTCACGCAGAAAATCGTAACCCTGCTCCGGCCCGTAACCTCTAAAAGTTGCCTGAACCTCCATTTCATCTACAGCTTTATGAAGGGCATCAACTACAGCCTTGCACAAAGGCAGTGTTACATCACCGATACCAAGTCTTATCACTTTTTTGTCAGGGTTTTTTGATATAAATTCGTTAACCTTTTTCGCTACTGTAGAAAATAAATAACTTTGTTCCAGATTTTCATAATTCGTGTTTAAATGCATAATTTCCTTTCATCAGTTTATACAGCTGTTTCCCGGCGACAGGTCTGCGTGAGTAACACTATTGGTCACTTTCTTCGTGTTTACCTTTCATTAACTTTTCAAAATCAGAAGGTTTAATATTCTGAATAAAATCTTTAAATTCCTGTGCTTCTTCTTCGTCTTTAGCAGCATCTGTAGAAACAGAGCCGTTCATAAGAACATTTGCTGTTACAAAAATCGGCGCTTCTGCTCTCATAGCTACTGCTATAGCATCAGATGGCCGAGCGTCGACTTCAAGAGTTTCGCCATCCTTTGACAAAAACAGAGTTGCGTAATATGTTTCTTTTTCAACATCATTAATTTCAATTTTATCAAGTTTATATCCGGTTTTTTCAATAATATTTGTAATCAAATCGTGCGTCATAGGACGCGCAACAACGAGTCCTTCAATACATCTTATTATAGCGCTTGCTTCAGCAGAGCCAATCCAGATTGGAAGAGCCTTTCTGTTATCTAAATCATGCAGAACAACAATTGGAGAATTTGTTCTTACATCTAACGCTATACCCATTACTTTCATTTCTATCATAAAATCTGCCCTCAACCAGTGTTTTCAATAATTATATCATAAAACCAAATTATATGATATAATCCGATGTATGAGAATTAATGTAGTATACAATAACCAGATAGGCGGCTGCGCAGATGTTCTTTCAAGATTGGAAGAAGAACTAATAACCAGAAAAGTCGAATTTCAGACCTTTGATATTGACAGCCTCAAAGAATTTGGAGATTTCACTATTGTTATCGGCGGCGACGGAACATTGCTCAAGGCTGCAAGATTTTACACGACAGCTCCGGTTCTCGGTATAAATCTGGGAAGACTAGGTTTTCTATCACAGGCAGGAGTATGTGAGATTGAAACTGTTATAGACAAAGTCCTTGAGGGAAGCTATTCAACAGAAGAAAGGCTTATGCTTCAATCCGGAAATTCTCTTGCTCTTAATGATTTTGTAATCAAGGGGTGCAAAACATCAAGAACCTCAAAATTTTATCTTGAAATTAACGGCAAATTTGTATGCGATTATATTGCAGACGGATTAATTATCTCGACCCCTACAGGTTCAACAGCTTACGGACTTTCAGCAGGAGGCCCCGTTCTATATCCAACCTTAGACGCACTAGTTATTGTACCGGTATGCCCGCATACACTTAACGCCAGACCTCTGGTTGTACCGGTTGACGAGATGATTACAGTAAAAACGAGCGATAAACTTCTTTCTGTTGCTGTTGACGGGTTTGAAAAGCCGGAATGCGTAAAGGAAATCTCAATTAAATCCTCAAAACAAAAAGCAATTCTTGCTTTTTTAAATGATGACAGTTTTTATTCTGTACTTAGAAACAAGCTTCACTGGGGAATATCGCCGGAATATTTAAAAGACGCCCCTGTCGTTTAAGAATTGTGAATATTTTTTATCCAATACTTCTATATGGTTTGATATCCATGTTTTTAGGAATATTGCCATATTGAAATGAAGCATAAAATGATTTTTACGAAAATCTTCCTTGAACTCTTCAATCTTTGCTATAAAAAGTTTGTGCTGTTCTTTTTGTTCTGCAAGTTCAGGATAATCATATTTTTCCAGCAGAGCTTCTTCTGTTGTCAAATGTTGTTTTGAATATGTAATTAAATCATTAATAATCTTTACAAGCGCGTTTCGGTCATCTTTATTCTCCATTGCTTTGTACAAAGCATCAAGAATATTAAAAAGAACCTTGTGCTGTTCATTCATTTTATCAACTTTTACGTCGTGTTTTATTCTATTCCACGTAAGCCCAGTCATACAATACAGTCTAGCATATATAAATAGCCCGGGTCAATTATGTCAAATATACAAACGGTTAATATCCGGTAAATTCATATCGTTATATGATAATTTCATACAAAAAAATGAACTTTGGAATGCTCCTGTCGTTTATAATATTGATAGAGAATGAAGATTAAGTTAAAAATACTTTTTACAGCTGTCTGTATCTCGCTTACACTGCAGGTTAATGCAATACAGTCAATACAAATAGAAAAAAATGCAGCACTAACACTTAATGACTGCATTAAAATCGCATTGAACAACAGCCCTGTTGTAAAAAAATACATACTTAATCTTGACATTGCAAAATCAAGTGTCGGTGTTGCAAAATCAGCATACTTTCCATCGCTTTCTTTAGGCACAAGCTATAAACAAAACTTTGGAGAAAGAAGCCACAACTTCGGAAGCTATCAGTCGCGAACACTTCCCGGATTTGATGCTTCACTTTCTCAGCTTCTATGGAATTTCGGGAAAACAGATGCAAATATTCGTATGGAAAAGTTCAACAGAATTGCTGCCGAATTTGATTTTGATGAAACTATATTAACTACTATCTTTAATGTAAAACTCCAGTACTATGGAGTTCTTGCGGCAAGATCTCTTATGGAAGTAGAAAGGCTTAATGTTCAGATTAACGAGAGAAACTATCAGAGAACGCTTGCATATTTTGACGAGGGTATTAAATCAAAGATTGACCTTGTTAATGCAGAAGTTAACTTGAGTGATTCAAAAGTATCATTTGTAAAAGCCGAAAACACCTATAAAAATGCTATTGTAAGCCTAAATAATGCAATGTATGTTGCTTATGCGCCTGAATACAGCATTCAGAATACCGAAACATTCAACCTCAGCAACCCTTATGTCCCGATGAGCCTTACAAATATTAATAACTACAAAAAGCTTCTGGCTACACCTGAAGACATCTCTGACGCTGTTTATGCAGTAAAAGCAGAAAAAAGCGATGTACTGAAAAACTACAGTTTTGAAAAATATCCTTATACGTTCGAAAAATCGGTTGAAATTGCAAAAGAAAATCGTCCGGATTTAAAAGCTCTTAACGCTTCTGTAAAAGCAATGAAGCAGTATGTTTTACTAACAAAACGCCAGTATCTTCCTGATTTAAAAGGCGGAGTAGGTTACAGTTATGCAAACAACAGATACTATGCTGACAGCGGTATGAATGTATCACTTAATTTGAGCTCTACTTTTAATATTATGCAGGTTAAAAATGAAGTTGATATTGCAAACTCACAGCTAAATTTAGCAAAAACAGAAGTTGAACTTCTAAACCAGAATTTATATTTTGATATCCAGAGTGCATACGTTGATATGATTCAGCTTGAGAAACAAATTCCGCTTCTGGAAACAAAAGTTCGGCAGACGTTGGAAAATCTTGAACTTGCAGACGGACGTTATGCAGTCGGGTTAGGTGATTACATACAACTTCAAGACGCAAGAGTTAATTACAATAATGCTCAGAGCTCTTATGTTCAGGCTGTTTATAATTATAATGTTGCACGAGCCACTCTCGAAAGAGAAATCGCCCTGCCTCAGGAAAATACTCTAACAGTAGAAGATGTTAAAGATTATCAGAAAGATTTGAAAAAAGAAGAGGCACAAATAAAAAAACAGGCTAAAACAGCACAAAAGAAACAAAAAAATAAAAAGGATAATGTATGAAACTTAAAAATATAAAAAAGAGATACATTGCAGCTCTATTGGGGATAATAATACTTTTATTTATAGCAGCTTCTGCTGTCAGCAAGAACCGTGTAGTATACGAAACCGCAACAATAAAGCGGCGTACGATTACACAGGTCGTAGAAGCCTCCGGCACAATTAATCCGGTCAATACCGTTTCTGTAGGTTCTACAGTTTCAGGTCTTATAAGCGCCATATATGTAGACTTCAATTCAAAAGTTACAAAAGGCCAGCTTCTTGCTGAAATCGACCCTAGAACATTTCAGGCAACTGTTGATCAAAATGCTGCAAATGTTGAATCAGCCAGAGCAGATTTAGCAAACAAACAAGCTGCATACGAAATGAGTGCAAAGACTCTCAGAAGATATAGAAATCTTTATGCAAAAAGTTTTATTCCAAAATCAGAACTTGATCAGGCTGAAGCTGATTATAAAGCTGACCTTGCACAGGTTAATGCTGCCAGAGCCAAAATCACCCAAACACAGGCTCAATACAATCAGTCACTTGTAAATTTGAATTATACCAAAATAACTGCACCGGTAAGCGGCATGATTATTTCCAGAGAAATTGACCTCGGCCAGCCGGTTGCTGCAAGTTTTCAGGCTCCGGAACTTTTTACTATTGCTCAGGATTTAGAAAAAATGCAGATAGAAGTTAACGTTTCAGAAGCTGATATCGGAGATGTTAAAGAAGGACAGGAAGTTATTTATACACTGGACGGATATCCAAACAGCGAGTTCTATGGAAAAGTTACACAGGTTAGAATTTCACCGACTACGGTTTCTAATGTTGTTACTTATTCTGTAATCGTAACCGTCGATAATAAGGATTTAAAATTAAAGCCGGGAATGACCGCAAACGTATCAATAATTACTGCAAAAAATGAAGATGTACTAACTGTACCAAATATTGCCCTGAAATTTACTCCAAAAACAGACGGACAAAAATATAAAAATCAAGGACTATGGGTTAAAGACGGATTGAAAATATCAAGAATTAACATAACCACCGGAGCGAGCGACGACTCTTTTACAGAAGTGAATGGAGAGGGTATTCGCGAAGGTGAAAAAATTCTAGTCGGAATCAAAGGTAAAAAAGGACAAAAACAACAAAACTTTAGACCACCAAGATTGTAGTAAGCAAAAGGGCGGTTCCGAAAATCGGAACCGCCCTTTTGAAAATTATTTTTTTGTGGCCTCTTCTGCGGCATCTTTTGCTTTTTCTGCTGTATTTTCTGCTTCTTTTTCCACATTCTTCTTTTTGAATGGATTTAACTTCTTGAAGAATTCTTTTAATTTTTCTTTAAAACTTTTTGGAGTAAGCTCTTCAATTTTCTTTTCAGCAGCATCAAGCTTATTTTTTAAGTCCTGATTTTTAACAGTCAATTCATCATTCTGGAATTTCAAATCTTTAATCTTACCGCTCTTCTTAGCAGCATATATAGCAGTTCCGAGAGCCACAGCACCAAGTGCAGCCATTCCAAGCATATTTGACGAAGCTTTTTTCTTTTGCTCAACTTCCGGTTCATATACCATAGGCATTGAAGAATAATCGCCATAACCTTCTACTTGATTTTGATTTTGCGGAACAGTCATTGCATAATCTACTGCGCCGGCATTTTTAATCGGATCCATATTTACCTTCTTTCATAAAATTACTGCACTTCTATATCTTTTTTAAAACAAATAATAAAATTAAATTGCCAGATAACACTGGTTTGTAACAAATTTGTTACAAATCACTTTGTTCTCTGAAAAAACTTCGCAATATCTTTATGTTCAATTATTTTAGATATAGGTCTTCCGTGCGGACAGGTAAAAGGTTTTTCACATGTGCGCCAATTTTTAATTATTTCCTGCATGCGGAAAGGACTTAAAAAAGTATTTGCCTTAACTGCTGCCTTGCACGAAGTTGTTATTAAAATCTGTTCTTCAATATTATCAATATCGCCGGAAATATGTTCCAGAATATCAGCGAGAATTTCTTTCGGCGCAACTTTAGAAATTAACTGAGGCACTTTTCTGAAAATAGCTTCTGTATCAGAAATAAAGTCAATTTCATAACCGAACTTTTCAAGCTTATCTTTATTTGCAGATAAAAGTTCTTTATCACTCGGTGAAATTTCAATAACATCAGAGATAAATAGAAGCTGGCAATCGATATTTTTTGACTTTTTCAGTTTTTCATAAATATATCTTTCTTCTGCAATATGCTGGTCAACAATTTCCAGCCCTTCTTCACGTTCTATCAGAATATAAGTTTTTTTATACTGCCCGATAATTTGCTCTTCCTGCTCGATAGAATTTTCCTGAATAAATTTTGGCTGTTCAAAGCTCAAATTTTGCTGAGTTTCTCTCTGCGGTTTAGGAAATTCTATTACTCGTTTGGGTTCAACCGGTTTTTTGAAAACAGAAGCAATATTCTCCCCTTCTGTTACATAAATGTCCTCTGTTTTAATTTCCATTGGTCTAACAGGTTCAGCAACGCGCTGCTGCATTTCCGGAACAGGCTGGGCAGTCTGCCTTTCTGTAACCCCGGAGAGCGCCATATCAATTGATGAATATATAAAATTAAAAATCTGATTTGGGTTTCTGTAACGTACTTCCTTCTTTGTTGGATGTACATTTACGTCAACATCCTCCGGCGGAACTTCAAGATTTAAAATAATAAATGGATATCTTGAACCGATTAAACTTTTATACGCAGTATCAATTGATTTCTGGAAAATCGGGCATTTTACCATACGTGAATTTACATACATGTAATAATCTTTTTTGCTTGCCCTTGTATAATCCGGAGTACTGACAAAACCTGAAATCTTTAAACCTGACATTTTATCAGTTTTAAAAACTTCTCTAAGATTTTTAGCTATGTCTTCGGAAAAAACTTCTTTTAATACCTGTAGTGTATCACCCTGTCCTGTAGTCTTAATAATTGTTTTGCCGTTATTTTTGAGTTCAAATGCGACATTAGTATGCACTAAGGCCAAAGTTTGGATAAGCTCGTTTATATATGCAAATTCTGTTTTTTGAGATTTTAAGAACTTTAACCGTGCAGGCAGATTGTAAAATAAATCTTTGATATCCATAATCGTACCGACTGCACATCCGGTCTGTGATTTTTTAACCTCGGAATTCTCACATTCAACCTTTGTACCAAAATCAAACTCTTCTGTTCTTGTAATACAGGTTAATCTGGAAATCGAAATTATACTTGCGAGCGCTTCACCTCTAAAGCCCATTGTTTTAACATTATACAAATCCTCGCCTGATGATATCTTACTCGTCGCATGCTTTGAGAAAGCAAGAATAATATCATCAGGATGTATTCCTGAACCATTATCCGCCACACGAATATTTCTGCACTCATTAGAAATTTCAATGCTGACCTTCGTTGCACCTGCATCCACAGAGTTCTCAACAAGCTCTTTTACAACAGAATAGGGACGCTCTATAACTTCCCCCGCTGCAATTTGATTTATTACATTTTTTGATAGTTGAATAATTCTTACCATAGCCTAATTATACAACAAAGTTTTTTTTAGATATAATAATACTAATAGGAGTATGAATTTATGCAGAAAAAGAAAAAAATTAAAGTCGCATTTCCTCATATGGGAACAATATCAATCGCATGGTCAGCTGGATTAAGAAAGATTGGTGTTGAGCCATATATCCCGCCTTATACAAGCAAAAAAACTCTTTCTTACGGAACAAAAAATTCTCCGGAAGCAATATGCCTTCCTTATAAATTGATTTTAGGCAATTTTATTGAAGCGATTGAAGGCGGTGCTGATTATGTTGCTATGATTACATCTCCAGGTATCTGCAGACTTGGTGAATACGGCGGAAATATTCATACAACTCTTAAAGATTTAGGATATAAAGCCAATTATATTGAATTATCATTATATGACGGAATTAAAGGGTTATATAACTTCTTAAAAGAAATCTCAGGTAAAAACGACCCTATTTTAATTCTCCGCGCAATTAATATAACCATTAGAAAGATTTTTGCCATTGACGATTTAGACAGTGCTCTATCTTATTACAGAGCCCGTGAAATCAAGTTTGGCGAAGCAGAAAAAAATTATAAAAAAGCTTTGAGAATGATTGATAAAGCAGACTCTACACACGATTTAAAAAAAGCGTATGCGCTTGCTTTAAAAGAAATTGAAAAGACTGAAATAGATGAAAACAGAGAAGTTTTAAATGTTGATATAACAGGCGAAATTTTCCTTGTCAACGATGAATTTTCGAACCAGAATATTGAACGTGAACTCGGGAAAATGGGTGTTCAGACAAGAAGAAGCCTTACAGTAGGCAGCTTTTTAAAAGATGCGATTATACCAAAAGCTTTCAGACCGCCTGAAACACACCTTCAGAGAGCTGAACGTATGGCAAAACCTTATCTTATGAGAGATATCGGAGGCGATGCTCTGGAATGTGTTTCTGATGTGGTCTTTGCAGATGAAAAAGGCAAAGACGGAATTATACATATTTCACCGTTTACCTGTATGCCGGAAATTATGTCACAAAATATTTTCCCGACCATGAGAGAAGACCATGAGATTCCGATTTTGACTCTTATTATGGATGAACAAACCGGTAAAGCAGGCTATATAACAAGATTGGAAGCTTTTGTTGATTTGATGCGCCGTAAAAAACGTGCAAAACTCGGAAAATTGAAAACAAGAATATAGAAAAGATTTTGACTATTGTTCAAAATCAATTAAAATATTTATATGCATAAGAAGAGTATATTAATCTTAGCTTTTATGTTTTTATTCCTGCCGGCATTCTCTGAGCCGCAGGACAATGGGGGGCATGCAGGCACACCACCGGGTTTTTATGATGATATAAATCCGGAAGACATAGAAAAAGAAGAGGCAGAACCTGCTGGCGAAGCTTATCAGACTTTTGAGGACGAAACTCCGGCTGATGAAGTAATTATCCCTCCTTCACAAAAAACAAAACCGACTAAAAATTATCCGCAAATATATAATGATTTACAGGTTCCGACATTCTCATATCTTCACGATATAGATCCGGATCAGTATTATGATATGAAAGATACATCATGGTCAGTTTATCCGCTTTTACGGTTAATTTCACCTATATACTTTAAGAACATAACAATTGAACCAGGCTATTATCTTCTGACTCCGCGTGAGCATCAGGGAGAATGGTATATGCTGTTTAAACAAAATGGAGTCGTCAAGCATATTATCCCAGTATACGAGAGAGGTTATACTCCGGAAATGTTTTATGATAAGCATATTCCGAAACCTAAACTTACAGGCGCACAGAAAATTCATATGGGATTTCTGGACTTTATAGGAAACTTTAAAAGCACCAAAAGAAAAACACCGGTTCAAACTTACCTTGAAGTAAATGACTTAGAAAACTACTTTGTTTCAATAGTCATTTACTACGGTTCACATAAATATTCAACACTATTTAGAACTGTTAAACTCTAAACAAGAACTTTACCTGATTGTTCAATAGATTTATGTCTTGAAACAGAATATCTGGATTTGTAATCTTCATATTTACTTACAAACTGCAAATCTTCATCCTTATTTCTGTGGTTGTATTCGTGCTTATCAAGAGTTTTGTCGTGAAGCTGAATAACACAGGTCGCAATATTTCCGCAGTGAGCAGCAATTCTTCTCAAATCATTAAGCAAATCCGAGAACATAAAGCTGACTTCCGCAGTGCATAATCCCTCTTTAAGACGCTGGATATGACGGTTTTTAACCTTTCTGATAATCTTTTTGATTACTGCTTCCAGAGGTTCAACTTCCTGCGCAATCTGTAGATTATCTGTCTTATAAGCCTCAAATGACATCATAAAGATTTCAGACACAGCATGTACAATAACTTTAAGCTCTTCAACCGCATCAGGAGAAAGCTTCTTTTCAGATTCTTTCAATTTTTCTGCAATCTTAAGAATATAAGAAGCATGATCGCCAATTCTTTCATAATCCCCTATTGTCAACAACAGCTGAGAAATTTTATCATTATCTTCTTCCGACAGCTCTTTACCGGAAAGTTTTATCAAGAATGCGCCGAGCTTATCTTCAAAAGTGTCAATTTTAATCTCATTATTTTTTATCTGCTCGGCTTTTTTATGATGATAACTTTTAAGCATTTTGGTAGAATTAATAAAATTAAACTCAACTAAATCCGCCATTTTTGTTGTCTGGCGCACACATTCAGCAATAGCAAACGAAGGTGCAAGAAGCAGACGTTCATCAAGCAGTACATTTTTATCCTTAACCTTTTTATCCTTGATAATTCCCATAGCACATTTTTCAAGGAATTTTGTAAACGGAAATAACAGTACAGTTGTTACAATATTAAATATTGAATGAACCATTGCAATTCCAAATGGTGAAATTGTATTAGTTACAAAACTAAATTTAAATATAGCGTTTCCAAGCTGAAAAGCAGATAAACAAATTATAACGCCAAAAACATTAAATAGGACGTGAACAGCAGCTACTCGTTTAGCATTTGTATTAACACCAATACTTGAAAGTACTGCTGAAATACAAGTACCGATATTTTGCCCCATTACAATAGGAATTGCCATTCCGTATGTCATTCCCCCAACCATAGATAGAGCCTGTAAAATACCGATAGAAGCAGCTGAACTTTGAATAACCGCAGTAACTATAGTACCAACAATAACACCCAGAATAGGATTAGCAAACGCAGTAAGAACATGCGTAAATTCCGGCATATCAGCTAAAGGCGACATTGCTTCTGTCATTACTTCCATACCGAACATTAATATTGCAAACCCGATAAGAACAGCCCCGACATTTTTTCTTTTGTTACTCTTTGCAGCCATTATCATTACAACACCTGCAAGTGCCATAATAGGTGAAAAGGATTCAGGTTTTAATAATCTTACAAAGAAATTAGAACTCTGAATCCCTGATAAACTTAAAATCCAAGCGGTAATTGTAGTACCAATATTAGATCCCATTATAACTCCGATAGCCTGAGAAAGCTTCATAATCCCCGAGTTAACAAGCCCGACCAGCATTACTGTCACTGCTGATGATGACTGGACTGCCGCCGTAACACCCGCACCAAATACTAAACTTTTTATCGGGTTGGAAGTCATCTTTTTCAAAATTCGCTCCAAACGTCCGCCGGCGATTTTTTCAAGCCCTGCCGACATAATAGTAATTCCATAAAGGAAAAATGCCAGCCCGCCGCACAATGTAAATAACGAGAATATATCCATATAATACCTTTCCAAGGGTTATCCAGCTATTCATTCTTAACCCATATATTTTCAGTGTATCAGAAAAAATTCTGTTTGAAATTATCATGTTTCAAAATGTTAAAAAATTTGAAAAAATATCCCATATTTGTTACAATTCTTAATAATACAGAATAAAAAAAGCAATTTTTTAATTGTTAAATACTTTATATATACATAAAAATATTTAAACATTAAAAGAGGCTTTTGAGTATGACATCAGAAGAAAGAAAGAGATTTACCGTTATTACGAATAAGAACTTTGAAAACGAAACCGGCTTCAAAGAGAAACATAAATCCTATCAGACCAATCCGTTAACAGAAAAGCTGATGAAATTTACTAACAATGAAGCGGGCCCCAGGTTTGGCATAGAAGATTTGCTTAAGTGGTAGCGGTAATGCGGAATAATGCATGTATCAAATAAAAAACAGAATATACCCCGCTTTTGACAAAACACAAAAAAGCGGGATATGTAATTTTTTAAGAGCGTTAGTGAAACAAAATTTAGATTTAAGTTGTTCTGAAATTCTAGAAAAATTTCTTGAAGACCAGAAATATTATCTTGAATTAAACGCCTCAAGGTTTCCTTTTCTTGAGAATGTTATTGATGACAGCGATTTTCTGAAAGATACTAAAGATTACATTAAAGAGTGTATCAAGTATTATGAATACAAAGAAAAACAGCGCACAATAATTGAGGCGAACAAAGAATTTGAGAGAAAGAAGCGCAAATTTTTGCAGGAAGTTAAAATGTCCAGAGAAGAACCTACAAAAAAACAGCTTTACTATTATGACAGATTGTGCAAAAAATATTCTATAGAAAAAAAAGATGTAAAAGAACTATCCAAACTTGATTTGCGAAATGAGATTGAGAGAATATTAGATGAACATTCAAACGATTACAAAAATGTTGACTGACGCCGGAATTGAACCAAATGAGGCAAAAATAGAAGTAAAAATGCTTCTTGAACATTTCTGCAAATACACGGAAAAAGACCGCTTAATGGGACTAGAGCCCGAAAATATAGAAATCGTTGAAGCAAAAGTGCAGGAAAGAATTAAAACCAGAATGCCTGTCCAATATCTTATTGGCGAAGCTTATTTTATGGGAGAATTTTTCAAGGTTACACCTGATGTTCTTATACCTCGTGATGAAACAGAAATCCTTGTAAGAAGAGCAATAGAATTTATAATAAAAAAAGACTTTAAGCATGTACTAGACATTGGCACCGGCTCTGGATGTATTGCCTGCACAATAGCAAAAAATACAGATGCAACGGTTCTGGGAGTAGATATTTCATCGGACGCACTGAGAGTTGCACTAGATAATGTTACAAAGCTGGGAATAAACAACAGAGCTGTTTTCAGAAAATCAAACCTGTTTGAAAAAGTTCGAGCAGAAGAAAAGTTTGATATGATAATCTCAAATCCGCCTTATATCCCTGCTGATTACGAGTTTGAGCCGGAAGTTTTGCATGAGCCGAAACTTGCCCTGATTGCAGAAGAAAACGGGCTTGAATTTTACAGAAAAATCACAGAACAAGCTCCGGAATTTTTAAAACCGGATGGGATTTTAATGTTTGAATTAGGAATCGGAGAAGCAGAACTGGTAAAAGCGTTTATGGAAAAAGATTTTGAAGATATAAAAATAGAAAAAGATTTAGCCGGTATTGAAAGAATAATTTACGGCAAAAAGTTGTAATTTTTTATTTCTGTTGAGAAGAAGTATCCTCCAAAAAAGAGAAGCCATCTCCTAAATACTCCTCTGTTAAGCGGATTAATTCGCTCGGTTTAATCTCAAGTCCCTCTGCTATTCGCCAAATTGTTGACAGCTGCGGGTCTTTAATTCCCAGCCCAAAGTGATTTTCCCATTCCTATTTCATCAGCACTCTTGGTTATAGATTTTTTCCTATATTTCTTGACAACATGCGCAATTGCAAATTGCAATTCTCGTTTTCTTTCTTGCATATATAAAATATAATATTTCGTTTATACATGAAGAAAATCCTTCTTTGAAGAATTTAAAGCTTTATACAAAAAACGGATAGAAAATTTCTACAGCTATTTAAACGCAAGAGATAAATATTTATTTTTTGCTATTTATACTTCTAGTTATCCTAAAAAAGAAGTTGTAGAACAATTCGTAAATAAAATCAAAGAATACAGGAAAGACTTTTGTATAATTATTTTTAATGCAACTTCGTGGAGGGTTAAATGGGAAGCACATGGGTTCCTCAATTAAAAGGGTTGACCAATTAAAACAAAGTGATTAAGAATAATTCTTAATCACTTTGTTATCATATCACTAGTAATTCAAATAATGCCTTAGCATAATCATTACCGCAATTGCAACTGCCATAAAAATCAGCGTACTCATAAATCCGGAGCCGTGCGCTTCCTTAAGAGAATTTTTTTCTTCGTCCATTCTCTACCTCCTTAAGCAGTCTGTTTCTTACCTGCAGCTGCCATAGCGCAGGCAATAGCAAGTGCAATTTCTTCATTATTATCACTCTTCTGCACAGGTTTCTTTTCTACAGGGATTTCTTCAGGGAAGAACTTATTTAAAACCTGCAGAACTTTTCCATTCAAATGCATTGCAAAAATCATGATACTAAGGAATACAAAAACTGTTCCCATACCAATAATCATTACAATAAAGCCGTCTTCTAATAACGCTAAATCCATAATATTCTCCTTTTTGTATTAAATTTTGTACATCGTTTTGTTTAAGTCTGCACAAAATTACGGAGCTCTGATTAAAATTTCAGATTTTAAACAGGTTGATAAATTATGAATGTTTCCCCCGGCTATTTCGGAGTTGTTATCTAAATAAATATTATCAGCATTCTGGTTTGAATAAGTACCCAAAAATCTGCCCTGAGAAAATTGCTGATTTGCATCACCTTCCTGAGAAAAGATTTCCAGCCCGCGCATCGTTTCAGAGGTAAGTACAATATTTTCATGATGATTTTGGATATAATTTTCAGACGTGAAAATATCAGCGGGAACATTGTTGGCAAACGAACCCTGAAAAAAAATAAAACACAAAAATATAAATAATGTTTTTAAAAATATCTTCACGTTAAATATTTTACTACAAAATTTTTTGGTCAGGCTATTATCCCTCTATCCACTGTTATTACTATACATGTCACCCTTGAAAAAATAATTGTTAATAGTACAATTAAAGTAAGAGTATTAATTATAGAGAAAGGTCGGGGAATGCTTAAATTAAATTTCAGAAACACTGATTCGATGATTATCGGCGAAGAAAACGGATTAAACTTAAGCCTTGAGTTTGAAAATTACAAAGAAACAATCTCTAATATAATAAAAAGTTTAAACCAGAGAAAAGATAAACCCGGACAGTGGCTTCAATGGATGAATTTAGGCTATAACGAGGAAACCGTATGGTATGTTAAAGAATTTGCTTCCATGGTTGAAAACAGATTTGAGAATATTCTTGTACTTGGTATCGGAGGCTCAGCACTCGGCGGTCTTGCAGTTACCGAAGCTCTGCTTAAACCATACTGGAATCTACTTACTCCGGAACAGAGAAACGGACTCCCGAGGATTTTCTTTTTAGATAATATCGATCCTGACTCTATGAATGGACTTTTAGATATACTTGATTTGAAAAAAACTCTGGTTAACGTAATTACAAAATCCGGTTCTACAGCCGAAACAATGTCTCAATATATGATTATAAAAGACCGTCTTGAAAAAGAACTCGGTGATGATTACAGAAGAAATATTGTTGCAACAACTGACAAAAAAGTTGGCGTATTAAGGCAGCTTGCAGATCAGGAAGGATACAAGACTTTTGTTGTACCTGATGATGTTGGCGGGAGATTTTCAGTATTCTCAGCTGTAGGCCTAGTACCATTTGCACTTGTAGGACTTGACATCGACCAGATTATGAATGGCATTAAGGATATGGATCTTGCGTTAAAGAATACTGACATCAACCAGAACATTGCTGCTCAGGGTGCTTTGATACAATATCTTCTTGATACTAAAAAAGGTAAAAATCTTTCTGTTATGATGCCTTATTCAAGCAGATTAAAATATGTGTCTGACTGGTATGTACAATTATGGGCAGAATCCCTCGGGAAAGAAGTTAACAATAACGGAGATAAAGTAAATGTGGGTCCTACCCCGATTAAAGCACTTGGAGCAACTGACCAGCACTCACAAATTCAGCTGTACAATGAAGGGCCAAATAATAAAGTTATTACATTTATAAGAGTAGAAAATTTTGACACAACATTAGAAATTCCGCGTATTTTTGAATACACAGGTATTGGATATCTTGGCGGAAAAACTATTAATGATTTGATTAACGCTGAAGCAGATTCAACGAGAGTGGCACTTGCAGATTATTCACGCCCTACAATGACACTTTCTATTGAAAAAATTGATGAATACAATGTTGCCCAGCTGCTTTACATGCTGGAAGTTCAGACTGCAATTGCCGGTGAACTTTATAACATAAATACTTTTAACCAGCCTGGAGTTGAACAGGCTAAGAATTATACTTATGCACTAATGGGAAGAGCTGGTTACGAAGAATCTGCGCACACACTTCAGGAAAAAATGGCAAGCGTGTAATCTAAAAAAAGAATAAAGCAACCCGTAAGCCGTGTTCTGTTTTTTCTACTTCATAAGTATACTTGATAATCATCTATCTAGTCCCAGGATTACTCCAGAGCTCAAGCGACTTTTTGAAACAAGGCGGACACCTTATAATGTTTCTTTCGTCTTGCATCCAACCGGGGTTTAGCTAGCCAATACCTTCCGATATTGCTGGTGAAGCTCTTAACTCACCGTTGCACCCTCGCTGCTGCATAAAGCAGTTAGCAGTATATTTTCTGTGCCACTTTCCGCCAGCTCACGCTGCCCGGAGTTTCTCCGGCGGTCTGTCCTCGGATGCACGGACTTTCCTCACCCGTTTTGTAAGACAAATGTCTTCTTAGGCGCGATTATCCGGCTGCTTTATTCCTTCTGAATTATAACACAATTTTTCAATATCCAAAACCGTTTTTAATTTTAAAGCATAAATATCGGGCCTCTGGAGCAAAGCGAGCTTTACAGCGTCTTTCTCAGTAGTTATAATATTACCTTCTATTGAAGAAATATCGTCAGCCGCATACTGATGATGGTCATCAAAAGTTACAGTCTGCACTACATCATAGTCTTTTAAAAACTGATAGAACTGCTCCGGCTGGCCAATTGCAGAAAGAGCAGTAACTTTCGTACCTCTGGGAAGATGCTCTCCCGTTATAATATTGTAAGCATAATCCGGTTCGACTTTTGCAACAAAAGTACTTATTCCCTGCTTCTTTTCCATTATACGTGCAAGTTTTTCTGCTCTTGAGTGGTCAACATTTTTACTAACAATTACAAGTCTGTGCACCCGTTTAAAACCTTCCATACCTTCTCTCAAAGGCCCTGCTGGAAGAAGATTTTCATTACCAAACATTTTTTCAGAATCAACAAGAACTATATCTAAATCTCTAGCCATTCTCCTGTGCTGAAAACCGTCGTCAAGGATTATTTTTGTCACGCCAAGCTCACTTATCGCATACTCTGCAGCCTTAACTCTATCTGCACACGTTAAAACTGCACACATATTAAGGTTAACAGCGAGCCAGTAAGGTTCATCTCCAGCCATATCAGCTTTGTAATAAAGATTAATACCGTCAGAAATTACATTGACTTTTTTATTGTTTAATTTACCGCCGTATCCGCGCGAAATTATTGCAACTCGCTCGTCTTTTTCTACAAAATAACGTGCAAGCTCAGCCACCACAGGAGTTTTCCCCACACCTCCGGTCGTCAAATTACCGATAGAAATCACAAAAGCATTTACGCGCTTAGGCTTTAAAATATTCTTATCATAAAGAAAATTCTTAAAACCGCTTCCGAGACCGTAGAACAAAGAAGCAAATCTCAAAATATTGAAAAACATCCCGTGTGCGTTCTTATCATAATGTAATTTTGTAATCTGAGTTTTTAAATTCATAACTATAGTCCTATTTTTACATCAAGTTTAAAATATTCTATTAATTCAAATATTATAGAAATATCTCTATAAAAATTTTCTATAGTAGATAAGTCACTAACATTTTTAAAAAGGTTGCCCAGCTCAAAAAAATCTTTTTCAGACCGAACAGCAATCATTATACTGTTATTATAAAAAGAACATTTTACGGTATCAGCCTTCATTACCTTTTTCAACTTTGAAAACTTTTCTATAAAAGTCGGTGTTAATAAGTAACGAGCTTCCACCTCATCTTCAGATGTCGTAAAATACAGCACTGATGCTACAACAACACCTGCAACAACCGAATTTAAAATATTTTCTATCCCCAGCCTAAAAGACAAACACAATACAGTCACTATGAAAGCAAGCAAAAACTTTATTGGAGATTTCCTTTTCGACGCAATAATAGTTCTCTGAGCTATTCGTTTATTAGATTTAAATTTAATTATTAATCCCTTAAAAACAATAGAAGGTTCCGTCATTGGAGTCTGAAAAAAACATTCACGTTCTGAAACAGCAGATTGAACTCCTTTATATACTCCTCTAAATTCATCATCATTTTTACTGTATGTAAAGTCCGAAAACAACCCGCTTTCAATAAGTTCATTATACGGAATAATTTCCGACTCTTTCCGGTTCTTTTGCCACAAGTCAATCTGCGTAAAACTTTTTATAACCGTATAAAAGAACTTATCCTTTAGTTTTGCTGAGAATAATTTTTTCTGAGGAGCATTCAAAAAATTCGCGGTTAAAAAAACTATCATTGAAACAATCACGAGTGAGCTTGCATAAATAACATTTCTTTCCTGAAAATATACAATCATACCCAGCAAAACACTAAAGATTGAACTAAATAGAACCGAGCGCCATATTAACTGATTACATAGCTCTCTTCTGTATATTTCAATATCTTCTATTAGAGGGAAGATTTTCTCATAATAAGTCCTATAGAGTAATTCTTCTTGCATCAGCCCTCAACCATACGCTTGAATTTTTCAAAATCCTCCAGCGTATCAATTCCGACAGGAATATTATCCACAACCGCAACCTTTATTTTCATCCCGTTTTGCAGAGCACGCAGCTGTTCTAAGCTTTCTGCCTGTTCATAACTCGTCTGGGGAAGTTTTGTCATTTTAAACAAGGCTTCACGCTTGTAGCCGTATATTCCTAAATGACCGTAAATCTTTGATTTTCCGGCATTTCTTTCATAAGGAATTTTGGAGCGTGAAAAATACATTGCATAATTATTTACATCAAAAACACATTTTACAAGATTAGGATTTTGTGCCTCATCTTCATCTTTAATCTCTCTCAAAAGAGTTGAAATATCAGCATTCTCATCCTCTAGAACACCCTTTATTACAAGTTCAATATTAGCTTGCTCAATTAAAGGTTCATCACCTTGAAGATTAATTATATAGGCGATTTCTGGATGTCTTTCAGCTACTTCTGCAATCCTGTCGCTTCCGCTTTTATGTTCAGTCGAAGTCATTTCGACTTCTGCACCAAAATCTTTGCATACATTAAAAATTCTTTCATCATCCGTTGCAATAATAACCCTGTCAACAAGCGGGCATTTTGAAGCTTTTTCCCAAACCCACTGTATTATAGGCTTATTATTTGCTCTCAAAAGCGGCTTTCCTTCCAGTCTTGAAGACCCGTATCTTGCAGGTATAATTATTGCTGTTTGTTTCATCTATATCTCCCTATTTTGTCGCATTAATAAACACGGCATTTGTTTTTAAACTTATTTCCCGTCCGGTTAGATAATTCTGCACATCCTGCATAAATTTCTCTACTGTCGGCTCATCAAAATATTTCAAATATCTCTCTTTCGTCGAAGGCTGGTTTGGTGAAGGCGGATTAATAAACCATTCTCTAACCATATTGGGCTGTACAACGTATCTTGAACGAACTTCTTGAAGTTTAACTTCCGGCACAGAAAAACCGGCGATTTCCAAATTAGTTTCTAATGTGTGTTCATCAAAATTACACAGAGAATCAAGCGGATTTTCCATAATTTCATTTTCTACCTGCTTAAAATCTTCATATTTTTCAATATACATCGGATCAAGAATTTCCCAGTATCGCGTATTTGAACGTATTATCGGCTCAAATGCACACAATTTGCCGCCGGGTTTAAGCACCCTATAAATCTCTGAGATTGCAGGCTGTTTATTTACAACATGCACAAGAACTGATCTCATAAGTGCCTTGTGAACAGAACTTTCCGGAAGTGCAATATGCTCTACCGGACACTTTAGAAGTTCATAACCGCTTTTTACTCCGGCTTCATCTAGAATTTTTTTACAGTCATCCAGACAATCCTGAAACATATCTGAAAAGATTACTCTGCCGCTGCAATTCTGCTGTTCAAGAGCTTTAAAGGCCAGCAGTCCTGTACCTGTTCCAATATCAAGCACAACATCATATGGTTTAATTTCTGCATAAACTAAAATAACATCTCTTACAGCTTCCAGCCAGCGCATAGTCTGCTCCTGCATCTCTGGAGTTTGCCCCGCAAACCGGTTCTGCTTAAGCCACTGTGTCCAGTTCTTACAAATATCGCTCATCTATTTTCCCTTCCATCAGGCTGTCAGATGAACCTATTATATAATAGTTTACAAAACTTATCAATCTTATTTAAGGATAGCCGCTTTAAATTCTTTAAGAAAATCGAACCCTTCTTTTATATGAGGTTTAAAGCTTTCCGCCATTTTAAACACTTCAGTTACAGCAATTCCCTTACCAGAATACTTTCCTTTACCTTCGATAATTTTATCGCCTCTGGTAACAAGTGCTTCAAGATAATTATCACCAACAGTAAATCTTAATGTATTGCCATCTTTCAAAGGTGCTGTGATTTGTTTTGCATTCTTCATAATATTTGCTTTACAAACCACTGGAGAAATAGAGTTTACGTTCATATATACCAACCTTTCTAAACAAATAAAAACACGTAAAAAATTTTTTTGCCATTAAAAAAGCTTCCCCGTTTGAGGAAGCTTTTTTAGTTTTATTAACTTAGCTTAAACTGCATAAACACTAACTTGTTTTCTATCGCGTCTATGAGCTTCAAACTTCACTTGCCCGTCAATTAGAGCAAACAAAGTATCATCTGAACCGATACCTACATTGTTGCCAGGGTGAACTTTTGTTCCTCTCTGACGAACAAGAATATTACCGGCTTTTACAATTTCTCCACCGAACTTTTTAACGCCTAATCGCTTCGCTTCTGAATCGCGGCCGTTACGGGTGGAACCCATACCTTTCTTATGTGCCATTTTTATATCTCCTTTTTTTATAACCTTTGGTCGGTTGACATCGGTAAAACTACCAATTTGTATTTGAAACTACCTGTCAACCTCTGCTACGCCACGCCCAACTGGGAGGGCTAGGGTGGGGATTATGCTTCTGCCCCTTCATTTACCCCTTCTGCTTTAGCTTTAGAAGCAGTAGTTCTGATTTTGTTAATCATAACTCTTGCAAAACCTTGTCTGTGGCCTTGTTTTTTTCTGTAGCCTTTTTTAGGTCTTTGTTTGAAAACGATAATCTTCTTAGCACGGTCAGTTTTTAGAATAGTGCCTTCAACCTTAGCATTAGCAACATATGGCTGACCAACTTTTGATTTTTTACCGTTAACAATCATAACGACTTTATCAAAAACGATTTTAGCGTCTTTTTCTTCGCCAAGTAATTCAACGTCAACATAACGTCCTTCTTCAACCTGGTATTGTTTACCGCCTGTTTCGACTATTGCGTACATTGTTTTTCCTTTCTTTTTGAGGGATTGTAGAACCTGTAAGGGCTCATTTGAATACAATCAACCTATCTAATACTATTTATATTACTACATGTACCACAAGCCTTGAGAGAGTGTCAAGAGGTGTGTTAACAATTCAAAACATCACCTGTACATACTTCCTGAACATTAAAAAACTTCGACATTATTATTTTGGATTTCAAGTCGCAGCAATGGCAGGGATAAAGCGGGTATTCAGGATTTACACCGGATTTCAGCATTAAACTGCAAATTTCTTCCAGCTCTTCTTCTGATTTTTTTAGAAAATGAAATCCCCCTAAAACGCCGAGAATTCTTTCATCTCTGCACACTTGTTTCGCATAATTAATGATATTAATGATGCCGCTGTGCGAACATCCTGTTATTATAAAAATACCTTCATTTGTTTTATGCACAAGCGCAGTATCATCAATATCCGCAGATTTATTTTCAGGAATTTCTCCGAGAAAAACAAATTCATTATTCAGCCAGAACGGCCTGTTTGTTAAATTAAGCCGGTATCTTCGCCCCAGTTCCTCTTCGGAAATCGGACATCCGTAATGAATTTTGTTTTCATCAATTTTTGTATCAAATATATTCGGATGTGCTATAAGAGGAACACCGCGCAGTTCAAAATATGTCAGTCCTCTTGTATGGTCATTATGTCCGTGGGATATTACTATATCAGTAACATCTCTCAAATCCAGCCCGAGCGTTTCTGCATTTTTTATAAACACATCTGAATATCCTGTATCAAAAAGAATTTTCTTGTCTTTAGCTTCTATCAAAAGGCTCAGCCCCGGTTCAGAGAGCAGGTAATTATCAATTCGTGCATTATTTTCAGTTAAAACAGTTATTTTCATTAACCCATCACCAATTCTTTGACTTCTTTGCGTTTAACTTTTCTTGTAGTAGTACGCGGAAGTGCACTTTTACTTATAATAACATTTGTCGGACGTTTATATGCAGTAAGCCTTAGAGAGAGTGTTTTTATATCAGCCCTGATAATTTTTTCCACCTCTTCATCTGAATGGCATTCATATAGATTTTCTTTTGGGACTGCAACAACTACAACCTCTTCGGTTCCATCCTTAGCTCCAAAACTTCTAGATGAGCCGAAAACGCATACTTCTGAAAGATAAATACTTTTTTCAAGCACAGCTTCAACTTCTTCCGGAAAAACTTTTTTTCCGCCAGACAAGACAATCATATTCTTAATTCTTCCTGTAATATAAATATGGCCGTCTTTATCAATTTTGGCTATATCACCGGTATGAAGCCAGCCGTCAGGTTCAACGACCTGAGATGTCAACTCCGGCTGGTTATGATAACCTTTCATTACAGATGGGCCGCGAAGCTGAAGTTCACCTGTTTCTCTATCAATTCTTGTTTCATAATTTCTTAGCGGCCGCCCTACTGACGACAGTACACTGCGTTTGTCTGTATTGACAGAAACAACAGGACTTGTTTCCGAAAGTCCGTAACCTTGATAAACTTTTATACCGATTCTTTCAAAAAATCTTCCGACTGCTATATCAAGAGGAGCACCGCCTGAAATACAGCCGATAAATTTCCCGCCAAACTTATCATGAATTTTTTTAAACATTAGTTTCTTCAAGCAGTAAAAAGGAACAAACTTCGCAGAGTGGTACATCAGCTTAAACATAGACTGAGTAAAAAGCGAAGAACTTTTTAATTCATTTTCTATTGCCGACTTCAAAAGCTTTAGAAAAGCCGGAACAACAATCATGAATTCTACCTGCTTTTCACGCATTACACTCAAAATATCTTTCGGCTTAAGACTCTGAGTGTAATAAACAGAGAAACCAAAGTTTAAAAATGTTGAAAACCCTACTGTCATCTCAAAGAGATGATTCATTGGCAGTATTGAAAGTGTGGTTATCTTTCTATGCGGAAGAATTTCATCAAGCGCGATTTTCAAATCTTCAAGCTGTGCCGTAATATTTCTAAATGATATCTCAACACCTTTTGGAGCACCGGTTGTGCCGGAGGTATAAATAATAAACGCTGTTGATTTTGAACTCCTGTGACGCCATTTGGCATTATAACAATCCGGAAGTTCATAAATATTTTTTATCCCGTCGTTGTAGGAATGTTCATCCATAACTATGACATGCTTTATTGATGAAATTTCTTGTTTCAAAGCTAAAGCAGTATCTAAATAGTGCTGAGAAACCATAATTACAGATGGTTCGCAGTCCAGCATAATTGATTTCAGCTCATATTTTGTAAGCTTGACGTCTAAAGGCACCGTTACCATGCCGGAAAGCACTGAAGCAAAGACACATACGCCGTATTCCGGTTTTGATTCGGACAAAATGGCAAGACGCTCTCCTTTTTTAACTTCCAGCTCTTCTATCAAAAAACTTGCAAGTTTTCTTGATAAAAGCCCTATTCCTTTATAAGTAAGCTCTTTCCACCCGAAAGAACTTTTCATACCAAGTGCAATTCTATCTTCATAATCACAGGTTTTATCCTGAAGAAGAGTTAAAATATTACGACTTCTCAATTTCATTATAATACTCCCACACTGTTTATATTTTATTATTTTTTAAGCACATTGTCAAAGTTTTGCGGTTTCTTCTTATGCGGGATATCCAGTTTTGGATTGTGGTCGGCAATATCTGCTAAAAAGGTAGAGATAAAAGGTATGAGCATATAATAAACACATCCGACCAGAATGATTGGTTTTGCTATCTTAATTCCTTCGACCTGCTTGTCAAGATTAGGGTCAAGTTTATTTGCCTCTTTAAATTTTTGGATAAACTTTTCTGTAGGATTTTTGGTCAAACCATCCAGAATATAGCTGCTTGTAATACTTAGAGTTGTTGAAATTCCTGCATTATATATCACAGCTTTTTTACGCTTTTCTTCAATTTTATCGCTTCTGTTTGTTTCATGGATAAAGGTAGCTGTAGTAAGCGCATCAGTCGCAGCAATAATGTGCATAGGGAAGTTAGAATCCTTATATCTGTCCGAAAACTTCTGCATTCCTTTGTTGTCAAGAATTTTTCCTATTCCATGCGCAAGTTTATCATTTCCTTTCCCTTTAAAACTCAAATTTTCCGGTTTCTTTTCGTTTTTCTGGTTGAATATATAGCGCATAACATACGGCATTCCCGCACAGGTTAAAATTGCTTTGGGCGCAGCAACAATAAGACCCAGCCCTAATTTAAACAGCTGAGTCGCAAGTGTATAGCTTTTTGATTGATACAGTTTTTCACTGCCTTTCTTAAAATTATTTATCGTTTCCGGCTTTAAAAACCTCTGCGGCTGCTCGTCTATTTTCATCATCGCGTTAACAAACGGTGTCGAAACAAACAGTGTAAGCAGATATCCCGCAGCACTTGAGGCAAGCGACTTTGCACAGGCAACTTTTTTGTTTTCTTTATCCGTATGAGGGGCAAGTGCAATTGCTGCAGGGCGGGCCAGCATTGAAAGAGCTAAAATTGTTGTTGCTGAAAACATAGCACCATCCTGTGCTGCAAACTCCAACCCTTTTTTCAGTGCTTTATTAGTATAAATACTTTTGAATGAGATATCCCTGTTTGAATTTACTTTCATCTATTTTTATTAGATAACATAAATATGAAAAATATGAAACAGAGCTTTAAAATTCTCAGTCTGATTTATCTTATATTGATAGTGTGTGCTGTTATTTTTAAGGACAGCCCTGCAGCTGTAATCTCTGCTGTATTTGGAATTACATACACTTTTCTCGCAGGCAAAGGAAATCCTGTGTGTTATCTTTTTGGAGTAACCGGTTCCGGATTTTACAGTTATTTAGCTTTTCATAATGCTTTGTGGGGAAATTTAGTCTTATACCTCGGGTATTATGTACCTATGCAGATTTTAGGTTTCTTCAGGTGGAAAAAACACCTCAAAGATGGAGAAAACGAAATTATTAAAATCTCGCTCTCTGCAAAAGAAAGATTTTTAACATTTATAATAACCGTATTTTTTACCCTGATTGCAATTTATCTGCTATATTTTCTGCATGACAAAAATCCAATAATAGATGGGATTACGACTGTTTTCTCTATTACAGGAATGTATCTTACTGTTAGACGTGCAATAGAACAATGGCAGGTTTGGATGGTTGTTAACGGACTGAGTGCAATTATGTGGGCAATAATCGCATTCAGCGGAGAAAAAGTTTATTCTACAGTAATTATGTGGACTGTGTATTTTATACTTGCAATTTATTTCTATTTTGAATGGAAAAAAGAAGTTGACTCATATTTTTTTCCATTCTAATATTGTTTATGTGTGTGAATAAAGGAGTACTATCCTGTGAAAATTTCTATTAACAGCACCCCGTTTTTGGGTGCAAAAAATGTGTTTATCCTCGATGGCGGAGGTCATGGATGCAGTATGGAGCATTTTGCAAGAGCTATATTTAAAAATACCGGTGCTAATGTTAAGTTTCAAAGAGTTAAGGTTAATGAAAATCTTTATGATGTAAAAATTATGGACAGTCTGGAAAAAACGCTCAAAGAACTTTCAGATGATATAAAGCCCGGAGATTTCACAATAATCCCTGCACTCGCGTTAGCATCGCTGAGAAAATTAAAAAGAGGGATAGCAGATATTTTAAATCTAAATGAAACCCTTACGCCACAAAATTTAAACTCTAAAAAGAGTCTTTTACTGAATATGCTGGAAAAAATTTATAAAAACAAATCAAAATATGAAAAGGAACTTGAATACCTTGACCAGAATTCTCAGGAGTACGGGTTTCTGTGGGGAGTTATACAACAGATTAATGATTTAACCGGAAAAGGCGTTAATATGTATATTCCTACCGGACATCCGGTTGACTATACAATAAAAGATTTAGCCGAAAAAAGAGGACAGAAACCGGATTTATACAGATACATAGCAACAGGGAATGATGAAGAAGGAAAGGTAAAACGTATTCTTGACGAGGTCAAAAACAGCGGTTCTTACAATTTGAACCTTCTTGCTCTTTCTGATGCGCACATAGTTAATATAGAAGGACTACACAAAAAAGATTACATATTCAGTGCGTACGATTCACTGGCTAATGATTCGGAAAGAGGTGTTTACAATTTTTATCCAGTAAGAAACAACAGCGGTGAAGTCAAAGGTTACAGTTTTCAGGACAGAAATACTGTAGAATATACTTATGACGAATACGGCGGAAACAAGGATATTGCCGATTTGCTTAAATTTACCGGTCTTAAGATAAATGATTTTCTTGCAGATGCAAAAGAACATTTGAAGCTTAAAAAGCTTGTACAGCAAAACAAAGATACTAATGTGTGCAGTGATAAGCTGTATAAATTAAACGAAATATATGAAGAACCTGAAATCCGCAAAAATAAATTAGATTATATGGGCGGTTTTACAACTCGAAAACGTAATCTGGTTTTTGATATTAACAATCAGGGTGAAATAATGTTTCAGAAATGCAATTGCGAAGGTTCTTCGCGTCCTTCTGTTGTTTCGATGTGGGGAAGCTGTTTTGCAGCAATTAAGGCTGCTAAACGCGACTTTCTGTCTGGTTCGGAAAATACCTGACGGAATGTATAATGTCGCTTTGTATAATCTTTGTAAACTCCGGGCTTCCGCTGCTTGATGCATGAATATGATTTATCGGAATATTTGATATTTCATAATTTATTCTATTTTTCTGTTTTTGTTTTTTCAGGATATAATTGTCGCCGCACATTATTTTCAAATCTTCCGGAATATTATGCCAGCAATGTTTTTTACCAAAAATTGCAATTCCCCAGTCGCCGGTATTCATATATTTATCCATTTGAGAAAAACAGGACCATCTTTTTCTTTTCTTTCCGGAATATCAATATCATTAACATAATAAAACTGATTTATAGATGCCGGAGAAATACCGATTAAACCGGTATCAGGCAGATAAAACACAGAAGAATTAACAATAAGGCTGCAAAAATCATAACACGGAAGCATATCGTCATTAAGAAGCAGAAAATTTTTATTCTTTATCATAGAAATTCCAAGATTCCAGCTGCGATTAACATACAAATTTACCAGAGGTGAATAAATCTTTACCTTCCCGCTCTCAAATTCCAGAGGCGATTCTGCACGGTTATTTATTATCAATATTTCAGTAACGCTTTCATCTTTATCAAGCAGCCCAACCAGCTTCTCCAACACCATTGGCTTCTTCTGAATTGTAGGTATGATTACTGATAATTCGTTTCCCATAGACTTTCCTTCCTTATTCTTTATGCCGGTAAAAAAGTAAAAAACTTCTACAAAAACACAATTTTTTAATTATTCATGTTATAAATAAGAAGAATTGTCAACGAAAATTGCTTTATTGTAGTGTTTCAATATCCGTCAATAAACGCTATCCTTATTTTATGGGAAACTTAAGCAAAAAAGTCGGCAGACGCATAAAACAGTTAAGGGAGAGTTTAAAAATTAAACAGTTTGAACTTGCTGAAATGCTTGATATGGAGCCTTCTAATCTTACGCGTATCGAAAGCGGTTATCAGATGCCAAAAGAAGAAAATCTGGTAAAAATTGCCGGCATTCTGGGTGTAAAAGAAAAAGATTTGTTTGATTTCGGAGAAGAGCAGAACAAAGAGGAATTAATACAGAAGATTAATTCCCTTCTTGAACAATGTGATAAACCTGAACTTGAATATATTTATAACTCAATCAGGCAGCTAAGAATTATTACCGGTTAAATAGGCAAGAACTTCATCCACATGGCCTTTTACCTTAACGTTTCTCCACTCTTTTTCAATATTTCCGTCTTTATCAAGGACAAAAGTTGAACGTTCAATCCCCATATATTTTCTACCGTACATAGATTTTTCTTTCCAGACTCCGAACTGTTCGGCAAGCTGATGTTCTGTATCTGAAAGCAGTATGAAATTCAAATCATGATTTTCTTTAAATTTCTTATGGCTTTTTATACTGTCAGGACTTACACCGATAACAACCGCTGCAGAAATCAGGCGGTTAACATTATCTCTAAAATCGCAGGCTTCTTGAGTACAGCCTGAAGTGTTATCTTTCGGATAAAAATACAGTACAACTCTGTCGCCTTTAAATCCTGAAAGTTCATATTCTCTTTCTTCGCCCTCTGCGCTTAATCCAGCAAGTTTTATTTCTGACATAATGTCCCTCCTTTAAGATAAACTATATACTATTATAAATAAAAATTTTTCATTTATAATAATTGATGAGGCTAGTCGAAATGATTAATGATCTAACAAAGGGAGCACCATTAAAATTAATGCTTTTATTCTCGATACCTTTGCTTATCGGGAACATATTTCAGCAGTTTTATAATATCGCCGACATAATTATCGTAGGGCGTACGCTCGGCATGACTGCACTGGCTTCCGTTGGTGCGGTTTCTCCTCTATTCTTCCTTATTATGTTTATTATTGTCGGTATGACAAACGGGTTTGCTGTTATCACCGGCCAAAGGTTCGGCGCAAAGGATTATGAAGGCGTCAGACGCTCTGTAACAATGTCAACAATATTGAGTACTGTCTTCACTATTACCTTTACAATAATCTGCGCAGCAGCAATGCACCACATTCTTTTCTTGATGAATGTCCCTCAGGAGATTTACAAAGATGCATATTACTACATACAGATTGTTGTTATAGGTTTGATTGTAGCAAACTTTTATAACCTTCTTGCCAGTATAATAAGAGCCCTCGGGGATAGTATGACACCTCTATACTGCCTGATTATTGCATCTGTTTTAAATATATTCCTGGCTTTATTATTTATTCTTGAATTCCATATGGGAGTGCCGGGCTCAGCTTTTGCATTAGTTCTTTCTCAAGCTTTTTCTGCTCTTTTGTGTGTCTGGTATGTAAAAAAACATTTTCCTATTCTTCATTTAAAGAAAAAAGACTGGATTATTGACTGGAAAAAAGAATTTAATTTTGCACTGGCACACCTGAAAGTCGGTATACCAACGGCCGTACAATTTGGCATTCTGGGCCTGAGCCTTTTAATAATACAAAGTGTATGTAACACTTTCGGGCCTGATGTTATTGCTGCATTCACTGCAGCACTCAGAATTGAGCAGATGGCAACACTTCCTATGATTTCATTCGGAGTAGCGCTTGCAGCTTATGTAGCACAAAACTTCGGAGCCGGAAACTTTTCGCGCATTCGCTTCGGAGTAAAAAAAGCATCATTGATTAATGTAATATTGAGTATTGTAATGGCGTTTATAATGCACTTCTGGGGCGGGCATCTGGTAAGAATTTTTGTGGGATACCAGAATGAAGATATTGTAAAAATTGCACATGATTACCTTTTCAGAAGTTCTTTATTCTATTTCTTCCTTGCACAGATATTTATTTACAGAAACGCTCTTCAAGGTTTAGGCAGAGCTGTAATTCCTATGCTTGCTGCAGTCGGAGAGCTGCTTATGAGGGCGTTTGCAGCTATTTATCTGGCTGCAAAAATCGGATACTTTGGAGTATTTTATGCAGGGCCTATTGCCTGGGTTGCTGCTTCAATTGTTCTCGCAGCAGGATATTACTCCACAATTAAACAATTTATTTTAAAAACTCAGCAGAAACTGAGGAAAAACAGAAGAGTTTCTTAAAACAAAAAAATATGGTATTATAGATTAAAAGTGAGGAGTGAGTATGGAAAATAATAACAAGCCTGTTGTACATCTGATATCAAAACCGGACAACATGCTAAAAACAATATACACAGCAGCAAGAACCTGCTATAGTGCAGATACACCGTTCAATATTTATGAAAGCACGGATGATGAAGAAAAAATGCTCAAATTGATTGAACGTGTTATAGGTTCAGGACATTATTCTGTAATTGAACACATTCAGGTAACATTTGCAATCTCAAATGTTTCAAGAGCCTGCACACACCAGTTTGTAAGACACCGCCACATGTCTTTTTCACAGAAATCACAAAGATATGTTAAGGAGAAAGGGCAGTTTGATTATATCATTCCGCCTACTATAGCTAGAGATGAAGCTTTAAAGGCTAAATTTATCGAGTTTATGGGTGAAATATCTCAGAAATACCTTGAATTTACAGAAGCAGGAATCCCTGCAGAAGATGCAAGAGCAGTACTGCCAAATGCAGCAGCAAGCTCAATTGTTGCAAGCTTAAATTTAAGAGAAATGATACACCTTGCAAATCTAAGACTCTGCACAAGAGCACAGTATGAAATCAGAACAATGATAAAAATGATGTGCGAAGAACTGCTTAAAGAAGAGCCGTGGCTCACGCCTTACCTTGTGCCGAAATGTGAAAGACTCGGCTACTGTGATGAAGACAAATCTTGCGGAAGGAAGCCTAAACTCAGCGTATGAAAAAGCTTGCAATAACTTTATCAGTACTGTTTTTAGGTCTTGTTGCAATATATTTTTTCCTGCTAAAGCCGGAAAAATATGTTGAAGCAGATTTGTATGACGAAATTCTTGAACGCGGAACGCTAAAAGTCGGTATAAATACCGACTCCAAGCCTTTCGGATTTTTTGATGAAAACTGGGAGGTTAAAGGATATGATGCAGATTTAGCAAGATACATTGCTCAATATATCCTAAAATCACCTAATGCTGTAGAATTTTATCCGGTAACTCCGGCAAACAGAATGTTAAAAGTTTCAACCGGCGACGTAGATATGGTTATTGCTACAATGACAATAACACCACAAAGACGCGAAATTATTGACTTTTCAGTTCCATATGATTTAGCAGGTCAGGCGCTTCTTGTTCGCTCAAACAGCAGAATTACATCTATTGCAGACCTTGCTGGCCAAAATGTCGGAGTTGTATTTGGAACAACAGCTGAAAAAAATATGTTAAGCCTTGCCCCTGCTGCTAATATTATAGGTTTCAGGAACTATAGAACCGCTTATACAGCTCTTAAGGACGGAAAAATTGATGCACTGACTTCGGACGATACAATCCTGAGCAGATTTGCATACGAAGATAAATCTGTAAGACTTCTGCCTAAAAGATATACTAAAGAGCCTTATGGAATCGCCTTAAGAAAAGGAAAAGGCACTAAAAGACTAAAAGAAAATATTGACTTTGCAATCAAAGATATGCAGAGAAAAAACGTTATTCTCCGTCTGCGTAGAAAATGGCTTAAATTATAGCAAAAAAATTTTTTATGCGTTTTAAAATACCAAAGGAGAAATAATTAATGAAACTTGAATTTAACCCGCAGAGAATTGTTAAGAACCCGGGGAAGTCTTTTGATATATTTTCACAAAAAGTAATGAAGAGCATAAAAAGACAAGAAAAAGTTGATGCGTCGGCATTTTCTTGCGAATTAATGAGTATTGGAGATGTATTTGAAAAACAGGGTAAAAAACCTGTTATGAATAAAATGGCCCAAAGACTTGCTGAAACGCTGGTAAACATTGGGGATAGCAATCTTTCAGGAATTATTTACAGTTTTCTGATTAAATTCAATAAAGATAACGCAAAAATTGCAGAACAAATTGCATTAAATGCTCTTGCAATTGCAAACAGACAGAAAGATTCCATTCACATTATGGCCAGATCTTATGATTTAAAAGAAATATACAAGCAGACAGAATATGGCAGCGAAAAACATTTAAAAGCACTCTATGGTGAAAAAAGGGCCCTAAAAGACATTGTAACGAATTATGATAATGTCATCAAAAAATATAGAACTGTAACAAGAGAAGCTAAGCCAAAAGAAACTTACGAATTGATGCTGTGTGAAAATATATTTGAGATTATTGAAATACTAAAGAAAAAGGAGCCTAAAAGAGCTCTGGAAGAACTTAACCAGCTTAAAGAAGCAGTTTCCAGAATAAAACAACAGGGTACTAAAGAGAAAAACCTTAGACGGATAAAAGAGCTCTCAGAAGAAATTAAGCCTTAGCCCTGAAAGCAAACTTTTTAAATAAAATATATGTAAATACTGCTGCAGAAAGAGTCGCAATAATTTGAGCAATAAAGACGTTAATATGCAGCACCTTTACAATAATCTCAAGCAAGCCGGCATTAATCATATAGCTAAATACCCACGTTGTACAGCATTTCAGATATTCTTTCATCCAGTTTCCTTTTGCTCTGAATACAAAAAATTTCTGAGTTGTAAAAGAAACCACAGATGATATAATCCATGCAAGCGCAAGTGCTATCTGGTAGGCGTGCTCGCCTAATATAATACAAAATGCAGAATAAATAAGATATGATACGCCGGCGTTAAACCCGCCGACGATCAAAAATCTTATTTTATCTGATAAATTAAACCAGTACTGTTTCATTACTAAAAATTATACTCCGGAATTACAAATGCCTCGTTGTTTGCATCTTTTTCTACAAACTGAAGATAGTAATCAAGAGCTTTTTCCTTTGAATTATCATAAAACTCGTCAGAAATAAGCTCTCTGTGGAGTTCTGTTCTTTCGCCGGAATAATTTCCAAGAACCCTTGCAAACTTCTCAATTGTTTCCAAATCCTCTCCGCCGGCGTAAGCCTTTGTTTTCGCATCGGTACCGGAAGGGCGGATTTCTACATACTTATCGGCAAACTGGAGATAAGTACCGTCACCTACAAACTTAACAGCCTTCAGATTATCAAAACTTAACTCTGCAAATGCTCCGTTTAAGACTTTCTTCACAGCTTCTAAATCTGCAATACCTTCTCTGATAGCTATTGCAAGCGAAAGGTAGAACAGGTCATTTTTGGTTCTCTGCTTTTCACCTTCTACTTTAGCCTGTTTTAATTTCTCAATATCAGGTTCAGATTCATTGTAGTATGAAATATCTTCTCTTACGTCGAACTTGGCAATGATGTTATTTTCATCAAAAATCTCAATAAGATATTCGGAAAGAGTCTTGTTATCTTCTTCTAATTTTGCAGCTAATGACGAAGCCACAATTATTGCCTCAGTGGCACTCTTTTCTCTCATTGCAATTGCTTTTCTGCCTGCAAGAGATTCAATTAAATCTTCTGAACCCATAATCATACCGCCGGATTCTTCTCCGCCGAAAATTAAACGCGGCTGAACACCCAGATTAATTGAGTTTCCAAAAACGTCATCAACAACAACTTCGCCTTCCGGATTATTTTTAATTTGAAGTTCAACTTTTTTCATTATGTTAGCGATTTCTTTAAAACCAACAGGCACGTTAACTACTTTAATACCGTGTGCTTTAGCCCATTCGTCCCAAGAAAGTGCAGATGCAGTTGTTTTAATCATAAATCTTGGATGATTTTTAAACTTGCCATGCGATTTTAACTGTTTAACACGATAGTTCATAAGCATTAAAAACGCCTGATTTGCACTGTAAATCGTCAGAATTCTGTCTTCATCAAGCTGAATATATGAAATACCGTATTCTTCCAGCATAGGAGAATTTCCGGCCGCCTCAATCTGGCACACAGTCAGCCTGTCGTGGTCAGGGTCTGTAATAAGCACAACCGTTCCAAGCGGATAATCTGCAAGAACTTTATCATAATGCAATGATTCAATAACAGGGAAAAACTTTTCGCCATCCGGTCTTTTGGCAATCACAGTCGCATCTACCGAATAATCATAAAAAACTTTGTTGCCTTTAGGATCAGTATCATATTTCCCTATTGAATGGAAGAAAGGATCTTCTTCAATATTATTCCACGCATACTTATCAGCAATACCGAGTTTATCAAGAACACGGCTCAAAGTTCTGTACGCACAGCCGCCCACGCTCTCAATAAACAGCTTTGACTTCATTTTCTTAACGCCTTCAAGATTCTGGGCTACCCCGGATTTAAGATATTCAACGTATAAGTCTACGCCGTCATTTAATTTCGACATGACAGCATCATCGATAAGCGGGTCATTTTTCGGAGCAATCTTAATTTCATAAGATCCGTCTTTTTCCACTTTGTCAAAAATTTCCTGAATTTTGTCTACAAATTCCAGCGACTCTTCCGGTAAATACTGGCTTCCCTGAGAATTCAAGTCCTTTGTAGCGGTCTTCACCGATATACCATGGCTTGAAGTAATGTACTCCCCGCCGACTAAATCCAGTTTAAACGCAAGGAAAGAAGCCAGCCATATAGGAATAGTTTTTCTTTCTTTAGGGGTAAGGGTTTTAATCCCCTGAGCAGCCTGTATTCGTGCAATTGCATCGAGATACAAAGCAGAGTTATACCTTACCTCGCTTCCGGCAAGCTTAACAACCTGCTTACCTTCATATTTTTCACGGGCAACAAGCGCCTTTGCTAAAGTCGCAAGTACGATTCCGACAAGATTTATAGGAAATCTTGTATCCTGAGGAAACAAAATATTCTGAGGTCCCCTAATACCTGCAGTGGATACTTTGGCCTCCTTAGAATAGTTGTCAAACCATTCTTTAAGATTCAATCCTTCCGGATTTGAATCCGAATGCGGATACAAATGCTCTCTTTTAAGAGTAAAAGTAAACCCGTCTTTATTATCAAAATTCATTAAATCTAAGTTTTTTATATAATCAGGAGTTTTGTCATAAACATTCTTAAACAGTTCTCCTTCTAACTCGCAGCTTGGTTTTAATTTATACATAATCCTCTCCTATTTAAGTAAAATAATTATAACATAAATCTTTACATTTGTTACAATCTCATACATATAAAGGGTTGCAAAAAGCAGCTCCATGTTTTATAATAAATATATATAGTATATACTCAATTAAGAATATAAAAAAGGATTTTTATTATGACAATATCGTTTAGCGGTCTGGCTTCCGGATTAGATACTTCATCATGGGTTGAAGCGCTTGTTTCAGTCAAAAAAGAAGAAGTTAAAGGGTTTGAAACAAAATTAAAAGAAATGCAAACCATAAAAACTACTTTAAACGACACAAGAAGTGCATTTTCAACACTAAGAAGTGCAATAGAAAAGCTCACTGACGCAAAGTTCGGCGGCTCTTTTGACCTTTTCGGAAAAAATACTGCTACATCTTCTAACGAAGAAGTATTTACGGCAACAGCTACAAGCAGTGCTGCAAGACAAAATTATGATATCAAAGTCCAGCAGCTTGCTACTTATACAAAAGCTTTATCTAAAGATGCTGCAAGTGCAGTTGCTGATGACAGCACGAAATTGTCTAACCTTGGTATAACAGAAGGTACTTTCACTGCATACGTTAACGGTGAAAAACACGTTGTTAATATAGGCAAAAATGATACACTAGGCGATTTAAAATCACGCCTCGCTGAATTTGGAGTAAAAACAGAAGTCAGCGATACAGGTGTCTTAAAATTATCTGCACAAAATTCAGGGGATGTAGTTAATATCGGTGCGACTACAGACAGTTCAAATATATCCTCTTTAATAGGTTTGACTAAACAGGAAGACGGTTCATACGCGTCTACAAATTCTCTGTACAAAGCCTCTGTTGCTTCTAAATTAACAGCTGAAGATTCAGGTTTTAACGAACAGATTACAGAAGGTACTTTTACTATCGGTGATGCAACATTCACTATCACTAAAAATACAACTTTGTCATCATTGATTTCTGAAATCAACAGTAATGATAAAGCTCAGGCGTATGCTTACTGGGATGATGCAACAGGAAAACTTTCTATTACATCAAAACAAGAAGGCGCATCATATATTAATATTGAAGCCGGTACAAGCAACTTTACCGATGTAATGGGCTTTACAACCAGTGAATGGAATGAAGACGGTACAGTTAAGTCTTCAAAAATGTATACAGAAGCTCAAGAACTCGGCCAGAATGCGATTTTCTCTGTCAACGGGACAACGATGACTTCTACATCCAATACTGTTACTTCAGATATTTCAAGAATTGACGGTGTAACTCTTACGCTTAATCGTGCAAATACAGAAGAAGACGGCAATACAACACTTAAAGTAAGCCAGGATACATCCGGCTTAAAAGATGCTGTAAACGAATTTATTACAGCATATAACGATTGTATAGCAAAAGTTGAAGAAGTTACTGCAAGCGGTGCCGACTTACACGGTGAAACTTCATTAACAAGTCTTGAAAGAACCCTGAAAAGTTATGCTACAACTGCAAACGGCACAAACGGCGGTATTTACAAACTTTTCTCTGATATCGGTATTACAACAGCAGCACCGGATGGAGATAATCTTTCAACAGACACATATAAGCTTGAGCTTGATGAAGAAAAGTTCATGAAAGCGCTTGAAGAAAATCCTGATTCAGTACAATCACTACTTGCTGGTGAAAACGGCGTTTTGAGTATGATGGAAAACACCATTGAACAGAGTTTAAAAGCATCTGTAGGTTTCTTTGATGTTAAAACATCAACTCTTGATTCTGACATTAAGAAAATGGAACAAAAAATTACGAAGAAAAATTCTAGCATTGAAACTTATCAGGCGCAGCTTGAATCTAAATTCCAGAAGATGGAACAGGCAATTGCGTCTATGCAGCAAAATTATAGCTCCTTCTTATCATAGGAATTAGTTAGCCCATTAATGTTTGAGCAAACTTTAGCGACTCGTCCGTAACTTCGCCGCCGGCTAGTTCTGCGACGGCCTTAAGTTTAGCTTCGCCTTCCAGAATAGATATGTCAACGCTGGTTTTTCCATCCTGTGTCTTTTTGACATAAAAATGTCTGTCAGATTTTGAGGCAATGATTGCCTGATGTGTAATCATAATAATCTGCATAAATTCAGCAAGCGCCTTGACTTCATCTGCCACAGCCTGAGAAGTTTTTCCGGATATACCGGTATCAATTTCATCAAAGATAACAGTGCCTATATTGTCGCTCTGTGCAAAAATAGTCTTAATTGCAAGCATTACACGCGAAATTTCACCGCCGGATGCAACTTTTGCAAGCGGTTTTAAGCCTTCTGAAATATTTGTCGAAATAAGAAATTCTACTTTATCAAACCCGTTTGCAGACAGTTCGCCGCGCTCAAAGTGAATTTCAAACTTAACTTTCGGGAGCTCAAGTTTTTCAAGTTTTTCAACAATAAGAGCGGAAAGAACTTTTGCATAATTCTGTCTTTCTTCTGAAATCTCACCTGCAAGAAGTTCAAGCTTGCTTCTTTTCTCTATAATTTCTCTTTCCAGCTCCTCAATATTCTGCGTTGAAAATTCTATACCGTTTAGTTCCTGCCTGAGTTTTTCACCCTGAGCCATAACACTCTCTAAAGACCCGCCGTATTTACGTTTCAATTTGTCGAGCAGAAACAGTCTTTCCTGTATTGAGTTAATTCTCTCCTCATCATTATCAAGAGAACTTGAATATTCTCTCAGGTTTGATGATAAATCTTTCAAAACTTCAATAGCTTCAATAACTTTTCCTTCCTGTTCTTCCAGTGAACTATCCATATTGGAAGCTTTTGAGAGGTTCATTTTAATCTGCATCAAAGCATCGATTATTGCGCCGTCATCACCGGAAATTGCCCAGTATGAAGCCCCTGTTAAATCTTTGAGCTTTTCAACATTTTCAAGCACTGCAAGTTCGTTGTTAAGCTCCTCATCTTCATTTGCAGATTTAATCTGCGCTTCATCAATTTCATTAACCTGAAACTTAAGAAAATCAATTTGTTCCTCAGTTTTATCAGCAGAATTTTTTAGCTCTTCAAGCCTTGCCTGCATATCTTTATATACACCAAACTCTTTTCTATAGTTTTCAAGCATAGTACCGCAGGTATTTTTAGCATACGCATCCAGCAGAATTATATGGTATTTCGGCTGTAAGAATGAGTAAGTCTGGTGCTGTGAATGTACATCGATAAACAGCTCGCGGAAATGCCGCATAAATTCCTGATTAACCAGACACCCGTTAACTCTTGAACGAGAACCGGTTTTGGTAATCTCTCTTGATAGAACAATCTCGCATCCGCAGTTATCAATACCATTTTCATCAAACAGTTCTGATAAATCCTGTTTTTTATTACATAAAGTTAATTCAATTACGGCTTTTTCCGCATCGCCTTTAATAACTTCTTTTCCAGCCTTTGCTCCGAATGCAATATCAATGGCGTTGATAAGAATACTTTTTCCGGCACCCGTTTCACCTGTTATAATATTCAATCCTTCTGCCAGATCCAGCTCTAATTCATCAATTAATATATAATTTTTTATTAAAATCTTTGATAACATACCCTAACTATCTTCTTCCCCGTCATCATCATAATCTTCGTCTTCTTCATACTCGTCAGCTTCGTCGTCGTATTCAGGCTCGTCCTCATAGTTTTCATCTTCTTCCGGTTCTTCCTCTGAATATTCCTCTATACTGGTTTCCGGCTCAATGACTGCGTTTCTGCCGAGCATTTCTTTTATATATTCCAATTCCTGTTTTACAATTTTCTTTGAAAAAGAGAGCGTATAAGGATTATCGAGCGCGTGCTCAAGATTAGCGCAGTAGTTCTCCGAATCGCCAATGTATTTATAAACCCTTGCCAGACAATAATACAAGTCTCCGTTTTCCTCCTTATCTATTCTAGTACTAAGGATTTCCAGTATTTCTTCTGTCTCACCGGATTTTAGGCAAATTTTTGTAAGAAGTTTATACGCTTCAATATCAGAAGAATTATACTCCAGAGTTTTTAATAAATACTCTTTTGCCTCCTCAATATTTCCGCTCTTGTATGCAATTGAGCCGAGGTTAAAATATGCCCAGCTGTAGTCCGGAGAGATTTCAAGAACTTTTTTGTAACTATCTATCGCAAAATTTGTAAGCCCGTCATTCTGGTATATAAATCCAAGGTAAAAATACGCAAAAACATCTCGTGGATTAATGGATACAGCTTTTTGAAAATTATCCAGAGCAAGATTTTTTTCGTCTTTATTAAAATAACAAACCCCCAGATTGAAATAACAATTCCCGTCCTCAGGGTCTGTTTCAAGAACCTTGCGGAAAGCGCTGATTGCCTCGTCCCATTCTTTTAAGTCCACCAGAACATCACCCAGATTGTAATAAAAATCTTCTTGCGGGGAAATTTCAACAGCTTTTTGATAACACTCTTTTGCTTCGGGAAATTTTTTCAATTTTTCGTAAACAATGCCTAAATTGTAGTAAATTTCAGCATCTTGCGAAAAATATTTTAAAAGATATTTCAAATTTCCTTCTGCTTCTTCATTAAAACCATTATTAACCAGAAGTATTGAGAGTTCTCTTCTTGCCTGAAAGTTTGAAGGATCATTTTTTAGAATATTCTGAAGTGACTCGATATCATTACCCATATATTAATTATAACAAAGTCATTATAAATAGTAAATTTTTGTAAATATTTTCCTAAAATTTGCTCTTCAACTAGCAAAAAAAATTAATCAGAGGTTTTAGAACAAATGGATAGTTGATTAACTGCAAAATATGATATAATTTAATAAATAAAGCGAGGTAACTACATGAGTGAAGTAAATGGTCCAAAATTTAGTGTAAATCAGGTAAATTTTAACGGTATTCAAAAACCGCAGGCAGAAGTTCCTGTAGAAGAACCGGCAGCAGAAGCTCCGAAATTAAATGATTTTTCTGACCCTAAAGCTGAAGCACTCGGCCGCTCAATGTTGTTTAAAGGTGCAGATGACACTAATCATGACTTGAAAGCCCTGCTTGAAAACCCGCAAATTGCAGAAAATTCAGACAAAGCGTTTGAAACAGCGCTAAAAGCTGCTCAGGATGCAGGTCTTGAAAACCCTTATGAAGAAGCTGCCTCTTTTGCAACCGGCGCTATTTAGACTCTGCATAATAAAAAACACCCCATTCGTCTGAATACGGTGTTTGTTTATTTTTTTAATAATTGACAGTGTCTAGTCTATTTCTGCACCGTCGGTGGCTTGAAGCTGTTTTGACTTGTAATTATGGATGACCGCGTCAACCAGTAAGTCGTAAGAAGAACTCTTTTCTATATTCGGAAATTCTTCTTTTAATTGTTGTCTGACCATTGCTTCCAACCTCTGTTCGTCAGCCTTTATTTTTAGTTCATTGCTTGACAATGACTCTATATATTCTTCATTTGCTTTTCTCTGTGCGCTTGCAAATGTAAGTAGATTCGCTTTTGTATCTAATGCTTCTTTCAGTGACTTAAAAAATTTCAGGTTGAACATAACGACCTCTTTAGTTTTACTACCTTCACTTTGTACTATATTAAAGTCCCCTCAAGGTAAAAATTGACCTTTTTTGTTTAAGTTGTTACAAATTTTTACATTTGGGAGAAATCTGTTAGTATTATATACTTATTTTTCAAACTCTTCAATAGTGCAAGTCTGTTATTTTTTATATTTTCATCCTTATCCATGACAAGCACATCATCAAAGAATTTTGTAACAACCGGATTAATTTCTGTCAAATCCTTGAGGTATTTTGCATAATCACCGTTAAAGCTGATTGCTTGAACTGCTTGATATAAATCTTTTTCAGCAGCTTGCACAAAAAGTTCCGGATTAACTTCACCTGCATTTTCTTTCAAAATACGCAGAACTCTGTTTGCGTTTTCAACCAGTTTTTCATCCACACCGCCTGCAATAACTTCTACACGTTTTACATAATCGCAGAAATCCGCGCATGGATTGTTTTGTGCGCATGCTTCCAGAGCTGTTTTCGGATAATCGTTGTTCAAGAATATAATAGCTCTTTGTACGAAAAATTCTTCAACATCTTTTTTAACATCCGCTTTTACCGGAAGAAGTGCCAGCGTTTCATCAATCAATTCAGAAACATTTAGCTTCAAATTATGCTCAAGAATTGTCTTGATAATTCCGAGAGCTGCACGTCTTACGCCGAGCGGGTCAGAAGAACCAGTTGGTTTTTTGCCGGAAACAAATACTGCACAGATTGTATCAAGTTTATCAGCAATCCCGACAAGCTGTCCTTCAATTGATTTTGCTGTTTCAGAATCAGCATTGAGCGGAAAATAATGTTCCTTTATACCTTCTGAAACTTCCGGAGCTTCTTTTGAAACTCTGGCATAGTCAGCACCGATAAACCCTTGAAGCTCTGTAAATTCAAATACAAGGTTTGTTGCTAAGTCAGCTTTGCAAAGTTCAGCAGTTCTCTTAATAGAAGCTTTATTTACTCCCAGAGAAGATGCTATTTTTTCAGAAAGCTTTACAATACGCTGAGTTTTGTCATACACAGACCCCATGCCTTTTTGGAAAGTCATGCCCTTGAGATTTTCAACATAAGCCTCAAGAGGTTTTTTGGTGTCTTCATTAAAGAAAAATACAGCATCGTCAAGACGGGCCTTAATTACACGCAAATTGCCGGCCTTAATATTTTCAAACTCATCACCTGTATAGTTTGTAATAGTTACAAACTTGTTTGTAAGTTTTCCGTCTTTTGTATACAGTGCAAAATATCTCTGATGGGTTTCCATAACTGTTACTGCAACTTCCTGAGGTATTGTGAGAAAAGCTTCGTCAAAATTGCAGGTTACGGCAACCGGCCATTCGCAGATGAATGTAACTTCTTCAAGTAAATCATCGGAAATTTTTGTAACAGCATTAATCTTATCTGCTTCAATTTTGGTCAATTCTAATATACGCTGTTTTCTTTCATCCGGATCAACAATTACGTTTGCCTCACGCAGCTTAGAAACGTATTCATCAGGATTATTAATCACAATATTTTGCTTAGAAAATCTATGTCCGTTTGTAATATTGGAAGATTCTTTGTCAATAATTTTGATTTTAACTTCTTCATTATCCAAAATTGATAAAACCCATCTTATAGGACGTGAGAATTTAACATCATTACTGCCCCATCTCATAAAATGAGGACCTTGAAGTTTTGAGAAAATTACCGGAACATTTTCTTGCAGCAAATCTTTTGTATTTTTGCCTTTAATTGAAATTTTTGCGTAAACGTAATTATCTTCAACATAGAGTTCGTCTGCACTTACGCCGTTTTTGTTAGCAAACCCTTCTCCGGCTTTTGTGAGATTATTATTTTCATCAAACGCAACTTTTGCAATCGGCCCTTTTACAACTTTTTCTACATCAGGCTGAGAAGAAGCGAGTCCGTCTACGATTACTGCTAGACGTCTAGGGGTTGCCATTACGTTAACTTTTTCATATTTTACATTATTGTCATTTAAAAATGTTTCAAATCCGTTTTTCAATTGAGAAATTGCCATCGGTATAAACTTGTAAGGTAATTCCTCAACACCTACTTCCAATAAATATTTACTCATTTATATTTCTCCGTTTCTCTTTAAATTATACATGATAAAGGGAGAATTTGTAAAAATATATTAAAAAGGAGACAATTTTTTTTACTAAAAAGACTTTTTTAATATATGAAGCTTTTATTAAAGATGGGGAAACAAAGTGATATATTTCAAAGTGCGTATGCAAATTTCAGCAGGCGCTGTTTGAGACCTAATCCGGAAATTTTAAGTGCAAAGAGCGATTATATTGAAATCCGAGACATGTTTGTACATGGCGGTATGGTTGAAGATTTCTGCAACAGAACGGTAAAACTTTCTGATGAACTTAAGCTTAATGGAAACGGCAGGCTAAGTGACCTTTTAATAAACGAATTGAGCAAATTGTGTGTTAATTTTAATATGCATGCTAAAGCAGAAGAACTCTTGCATATTGCGCTGGAAAACAGCCGTAAAAAGAACGACGGACTTCATGAACTTGCTAGACTTACTGATTTAGAATATTTATACAAAAATCTTAATTACAGAAAAGACCTGTTTAATATACTCAAGCAGAAGAAAGAATGCTGTAAGAGAGTTATAGCTGACTACGAACAAAATGTAAAAAACTATGACAGTATCTTAAAAAAACCTACGCCAAAAGAAGGTGTGCAGACCCAGCTTGCATTCACATATTCGGATTTAGCACATATGCTTGAGAGAAGAAAGCCGCAAGATGCCGTTAATCTGTATACGAAATCAAAAAATATATATGAAGGGCTGGGGAAAGAACGAGAGACTGCTTATCTTACAGAAAGAATAAGACGGCTTCAGGAAAGATACAATAAACTGGCTTTGAATACATAGCCGGATGGCCTATATTGTTTAACATATTGTAATAAAACGTCTAAAACACTTCAATTTTACTTAAAAATAAGTTATAATCCAAGAAAGGAGTTTGTATGAAAAATAGATTTAAACGTATTATAAGCTGCGTATCCTTTCTGGGCTTATTTCTTATGTCTTTTTTAGGTTTGGAAGCCAAAGCTGTAAATACTTCTAACGTACCGGAAGTTTCTAATACCGCTGTATCAGTACAGAACAGCAGTAAACCTTTTATACTGTATTCCGGCATTGAACTAACAAACAAAGATAATGTAAAGCTTGCAGGTCATTATTCCCACCGTTCGCATTATTCACACAGCTCGCACAGTTCACATTATTCTTCAAGATTTTAAGAGGAAACATGAAGCAATACAAATTTGCGAAGTCTGTTTTTGATAAAGATGCTATTTTGAAAACAGTATACTTATGGCAGGACATATTAGTATCGGAAGATGAATTTAATTATATTATAGAGGTTAATTCTCTAAATAATTTTGATATTGATAAATTTAATTCTGATTTACAGGAACAACAGCTCAGAGAAACTCTTAACGGCCAGTTCGGAGAATTAAGAGAAGCTATTTATAACAAAGCTTTTGAAAGATTTGAGGTTTCATAAATTGTCCTCATATATCATTCTTCCTTTTAATTTTAAATATTCAGATGATACGGTTCTTATGGTAAATCAAGCCGGAGAATGGATTATTGCCCGCAGAGATGATTTTGATAAATTCCACTCATACAAGCTTCAGCCTCAGAATGAATTTTACAAAAGATTAAAAGCCAAACATTTTCTTACAGTACCGGAAGAAAAAGAACAAGTTCTTGATTTGCTTGCAATAAAACTGCGAACCAGAAAAGCTTTTGCACAATGTTCTCCAAATTTGCATATGATTGTTGCGACACTGCGATGTAACTGTCTTTGCAAATATTGCCACGCCTCAAGTATTGATATGTCGGCAAAACAGTATGACATGAGCTGGGAAACCGCAAGAAAAACTATTGATTTAATTTTTCAATCACCGTCCGACGACATTAAGATAGAATATCAGGGCGGAGAACCTCTATTGAATTGGGATATAGTTAGAGAAAGCATACTGTATGCCAAATTTGTCAATAAACTTGCTGGAAAAAACTTAAGCTTTGTAATTTGTACCAACCTGATGCAGATTACAAAAGAGCAAATTGATTTTATAAAAAAACATTCAATTGAAATCTCAACATCGCTTGACGGGCCTAAACAGCTGCATGATACAAATAGAAAATCTCGAATATTTGAAAGTTCATACGACAAATTCATTGAAAACTCTAAGCTGATTAATGATTGCGCACCGCTTTTGACAATTACAAAAACAAATATTAACAAGCTTAGAAGTGTGATTGATACCTACGTCAAGCTTGGGTACAATACAATATTTCTAAGAGCTTTAAATCCATATGGAAATGCCGTCAAAAATAAAGCTGAACTTGATTATTCAACCGAAGAATTTATTTCTGCATACAAAGATGCACTGCAATATATAATAGAACTTAACAAGAAGGGAATAGACTTTGTAGAATGCTATACCGCTCTGTTTCTTACACGTATTCTTACCCCGTTTTCAACGGGATTTGTAGATTTGCAGTCACCATCAGGCGCAGGCCTGTCCGGAGTAATTTACAATTATGACGGCAAAGTTTATCCCGCCGATGAAGCAAGAATGCTGGCAAGGATGGGAGATGATTATTTTTGCCTTGGAACTGTAGATGAAAAGTTTTCCGGAATATTCAACGGGCAGGTTATGCACAGCATAGTCCGAAACTCCTGTGTTGAGGCCATGCCGGTATGTTCAGAATGCGTTTACCAGCAGTATTGCGGAGCTGATGTGATAAGAAATTATCTTGAAACAAAAGATTTAATGGGAAACAGGAGAAAAAGCGGCTTCTGCAAGAAAAACAAAATGGTGCTTGATTATATATTTTATTTATTAAATAAAAATGATGAACAGATGATGGATATATTCTGGTCGTGGGTAACAAGACGGCCGTATGGAGAAATAAACCTTGAAAAAAATTAAAGGCGAACCTGTTAACATAACTCAATTGATTACAGGGAAAATAACAACAAAAAATAATATTTTCGATAAAAATAGAATAGTCGTATGTGACAAACTTCCTTTAATCAGATTTGGCGCAAAATGCTTTATTGTGAAAGAAAAACCTGATTGCAAAATACCGGCAGTCAGAATAAATTCTCCCCTGCCTTTTCAGGATGGGGATGTTATATCCATAAATCCGGACGGCAGCTGCTCGGTTGTATGGGAGAAAAACTCCTGCCATAATGCTTTTTATGTCACGGATTTATGTAATTCTAAGTGCATAATGTGCCCGCAGATAGATGGCAGGCAGTCACGGTATGATGAGTGCTTAAAAATTCTCGGCTGCATAGATTTAAGAAATGATAAAAACATTGGTATAACCGGCGGTGAACCGACTATAGAGCCGGAAAAATTGTTAAAACTTCTCTCTAAAATTGCAAAAAAATCTCCAAATCAAAAAGTGCATATTTTGACTAATGGAAGAAATTTTGAAGATATTAATCTGGTTAAAAATTTATCAAAAATTGAACATCTTGATATATCTTACGGTATCCCGCTGTATTCGGATTTAGCAGAAGAACATGATTTTATAACCGGAGTAAAAGGCAGTTTTCAGCAAACAATCAAAGGTTTGTACAATCTTGCACAGTACAAACAAAAAATTGAAATAAGAATAGTCATATTAAAACAGAATTATCGGAAACTCAAAGATATTGCAGAGTATATCTACAGAAATCTGCCATTCATAACCCACATTGCACTTATGGGAATGGAATACCACGGAAGAGCAGAAACGAATTATGAAGATATTAACATTGACCCTTATGATTACAAAGAAGAATTGTATGAAGCAATCAGACAATTTGTAAGATACAACATAACCGCAGATGTATACAACATTCCTCTATGCCTTGCTGACAACAGAATAGAAGAATTCTGCAGGGATAGCATTTCATCGTGGAAAAAAGCTTTTCTGGATAAATGCAGTAACTGCAGGAAACGGGAGCTTTGTTCCGGTATTTTCGAAACCTCATTTACACAGAGCAAATATATCCATCCTTTTCTATAAGTTTATAGAGGAATATGCAGAAAGATTGCAAATGTTATAATCTGTAAATGCTTTTCATATTAATACTTTGCTCATCAGTTATACTTCTTGCAATATTCTCCAGCAAATTTCTGGATGCATTAGGTATCCCCGCCCTGCTTTTCTTTATGTGCCTTGGAATGTTATTCGGGACTGACGGCATCTTTAAAATAAGCTTCGCCGACTTTGCAAACACAAAAGATATTGCCTCGCTTGCGCTCGGATTTATAATTTTCTACGGCGGTTTCTGCACAAAGTGGGCAACAGCAAAACCTATAATTGCAAAGGCTGCTGTACTCTCAACAGCAGGAGTTTTTCTTACGGCAGTATTAACCAGTGTTTTCTGTCATTTTGTACTTGAACTCAGTTTTCTCGAAAGTTTTTTGATAGGTGCAGTTATAAGTTCTACAGACGCAGCTTCAGTATTCTCAATTCTAAAAGCAAAAAATCTACATCTGAAAGAAAACACAGCCCCGCTTCTGGAAATAGAGAGCGGAAGCAACGACCCGATGTCGTATGTACTCGTTATTCTCGCAATAACACTTATGCAGAACCAGAGCTCCGGATTTGTAATCGCATTATTTTTTAAACAAATGATTTTCGGGATTTTAATCGGAGTTCTGGTTGCAAAAATATCAATTTACATATATGAAAAAACCAGTATTATTACTGATGAAAACGGCTCACTGTTTATTATTGCGCTAGTTTTATTATCCTATCTGCTTCCGTTCTTTTGTGATGGAAACCCGTTTCTTGCAGTTTATTTCCTGGGAATAATTCTTGGAAACGCAAACATTCTAAATAAAGTACCAATGATGCATTTTTTTGACGGCATAACAAAACTTGCACAAATAGGAATATTTTTTACACTTGGCCTTCTGGCTTTCCCGCGCGAAGTGCCTTCAATTCTTCTTACAGGTATGTTGATATTTTTATTTTTAACTTTTATAGCACGACCGGCAGCTGTGTTCTTGCTGCTATCTTTTTTTAAATCAGGTATTAATCAGTGTCTTCTTGTTTCATGGGCCGGACTCAGGGGCGTTGCCTCAATTGTTTTTGCAATTATCGCAATGGACAGCGGAATTACCCTGCATTATGACTTGTTTCATCTGGTCTTTTTAATTTCTATACTTTCTGTTGCAATTCAAGGAACATTCCTGCCGCTTGCAGCAAAAATGACAAATATGATTGACCCGCATGTTGATATTAAAAAAACATTTAATGATTATGAAGAAGAATGTGCTGTAAAACTCCTCAGAATTACAGTTCCCAAAAATCATGAATGGGTCGGAAAGCCCATAAGATGCGTAGAATTCCCGCAAAAATCTCTCGCGGTTTTGATTAAACGCAAACAGGAAAGAATTATTCCTAAAAATTCTACTGTAATTCAAGCCGGAGATAACATAACCCTTAGCCTGCCAGCTATAAATTTACCGGATGAGTTGTAACTATTTGTTAAAATTTTTATATAATTTAGCAAAAAATTTTTTATTTGGTTTTAAAATTAGTAGTTAAGTGAGTGTGTATTAAAAAAGAAAGGTCTATTTATGTTTATTAACTCTGTTTGGGGCAGTTCAAATTTTCCTGCAAAAAATTATACTTTTAAAGGCGGGCCAAAACCTGAAATACTGAGAAATCAATTAAAAGTTCTTCTAACTCAAGATATATGGGCACAAAATTTAAAAGTAAAAGCACCTGAAACTGCGTTAGAAAAAGAAGTATTGCTTGAAATTTTACAAAACAGACTGCGCCTGGACAGGTTTGCAAGACTGTCAAATCAGAGATTTAAATTAAGAACACAGTCAAGCCATCTAAATTCTTTATTAAAAAATAATCCAAATCATCCTGACATTCCAAGGTTAACAGAAGAGCTTAAAAAACACGGAAACTTGCAATCAACCTTAAAAACAATGGATAAAAATATTGAAATGGAAGCAAAGAAAAATAAAGCTGCTCTGGATTATTTTAAAGAAATTGAAAACATTGAAAATAAATATTTGGAACAAAAACTTCTCAAAATTTCTGCCATGGATAAATACTATCATCAGATTAATAAAAATAATATTAATAAAGACGAAAAGCTTTCCACAAAAGAACTGATTGATATAATTTCATCCGATGGAGCAAAGAATATTAATAAGCCGGCGGCGGTGCTTTCTAAAAAAGATTTGTTGTTACGGCTCCAAAATCAGTATGAACAGCTTCTTAGAGAAAAAATTGATGTTTACTCAAGACAGACGAACCATAATAACATTGCACGGGAAGCCAGAAACTTTGTCAGAAATAATAACTCATCATTGCTCAAAAAATTTCCCAATATTGAACATCAACTGAACAAAATATTTGAAACTATTGAGCAGAAATTTACGCATAAAGTTGACAGACTGGCAGGCGTTGATATTTATCCTATAGGGGATATCTGGAAAGATATGAGGGTTATGGAAGCAACAATTCTTGCGGCTAATATTGAAATACAGGAATTAAGAGCAGGACTTGTAAAATTCCCGCACAGTAGAAAAATTAAAGATGCACTCAAGAAAAAAGAAAATCTTGTACAAAAAATGAAACAAGAGTGGCTGGAAGGTGCAAAATTCAGTGTTAAGTATGAAGCAATAAACCGTGAAAGAATGAATGCTGCTGGAAGATTGTCTGAATACAACTATTTGACAGGTGAAAATAAAATCATACAACGCCACAAAGAAGCTATTGAAATTTATAAAAACAATAATAACAGTATTCCTGATGAATTATGGGCAAAAATCTTAATTTAACAGCTTCCCTTAAAGTTCTTTAAATTCCTTTTTAAAGATTTTAAGACATCTATGTATGTTTTTAATTCAATATTATCTGCATTTTTTGTTAAATGCATAATTGCATCCTGTAAAGGATTATTTGTTAACGGTGCTGATTGAACAAAGTCAAGAATATTGACATCAAGCACATCTAAAAGCTTTACAAAAGTAAGATATGTAGGATAGTTCAACCCTGCCTCAATACGCGAAATTTGTTTTTCATTTAATCCAACTTTTTCCGCTAATTCAAATTGAGTTAGCTGCTTACTCTTTCTGTATTCTTTAAACTTATTGCCTATAATCTTTTTGTCAGTTTCTAGTATCATTCAATAATTATTTTAAGACCTCTATGTTACTTTATAAACAATACAGATGTCTGATATTTTCATTTGACAACCAGACATTCGTGTACTATCATAATGATTAATTAGTCACATAAATGTAGAATTTTGGAGTTGAGAGTTGCAAGAAGAAGTAAAGATTAGTATTATAATCCCCGTCTACAACGTAGAAAAATATCTGCATGAATGTCTTGATAGTATCATTAACCAAACATTTAAGGATTTAGAAATAATCTGTGTAGATGATGGTTCTACCGATAAGTCTTCGGAAATTTTAGAAGAATACGAACAAAAAGATAAAAGATTCACTGTTATTTCTCAGCCTAATAAAGGTGTATCTGCTGCCAGAAATCGCGGAATGCAGCAGGCTAAAGGCAAATATATAATGTTTGTTGATTCAGATGACTATATTGCCTCAAATGCCTGTGAATTAATATATAACTCTGCTGAAGAAAAAAGATGTGATATTCTATTATTTCCTCACTATAATTTTAGTGCAAGCACCTGTAGGGATGATGGAAGATTACTTGACTTATATATTACATTAAAAGATAACACTACAACCTTTAAAGAATATTCAGATGAATTTCTTTTAACCCCAAGCGAAACTCATAGTAAATTATATAAGACAGATTTCTTAAGAAAATACAACCTGCATTGGGAAACACAGATACAATACTGTGAAGATAGGATTTTTTACATTAATGCTCTTATTCATGCAAAAGCCATCAGTATTTTATACAAACATTTATACTATTATCGTATAGATACTTTCAATAGTCTTTCTAAAAATAATCGTACAATCTTACCGCATTTATACAAAGTACACATCGCTCTAAAAAAAATATTACTAGAATCTAAGGTAGAGAATTCCGACATTTTATGTGTAAAAATATTAAATTGCACAATCAGAAGTTATCTTGCACAATGGGGCAGAATTCATAATATTCCAGTACAGTCAAAAAATATTAAGTATTTATACAAAATTGCAAAAGAATGTAAAAAAATCCCGAAAGAATACAGAGAATATTTATCTGATTATGATAGATTACAGCAGTCTATATCAAATTACCGAATGTTCTACATAAAAAAACTCTTTGAACCAATTTTTGAAATAGAATCACGCAGAAATCGCATAGTTATCTATTTATTTGAAAAACAGGCTATTAACTTATCTACTCATACTATTATAAACTTGTTATTGAATATTCGATATTTTAAGCATTTATGCAAGCTGAGATTGTGTGCCAATTACCGTAAAATTCGTGTTGGATTCTGGGTTACAGAAATACAAAAGTGGAGTTCTCAAGCTTCATTATATGAAGCCTTAAAAAAAAGTTCTCATTTTGAACCATTTGTATTACTTGCAAATTTCAAGAAACCAGAAATAGGCATATCTCCGCAAGAACATATTCGAAAAGGAATTAAATTTTTTGAAAGTAGGGATATTGAGCTTAAGTTAGTGTATGATATAAATCAATACCGACATTTAGAATTAAAGACCTTTAAACCGGATATCGTCTTTTATCAACAGCCCTGGCAAATACCAGATAAACAAAATCTTATAAATACAAGTAAATATGCCTTGATTGCTTATGTCCCATACTGCTATCATTCGCAAAATTCCTATGTAAATTATCTTTTAGGTTTTCATGGCAAACTATGGAAATATTTTGTAGAAACAGAGTTGCACAAAAAAGAATATGAACAAATATATAAGGCTAAAAATTGTATTGCTGTTGGTTCTTGTAAATTAGACAACTATAAATTGATAGATAGCTCTAAAATAAATAAAATATGGAAAACAACAGGTAAAAAACGGATAATTTATGCACCACATCATTTTTTTGAACAAGAAGCTCCACAAGGAGTATCTACATTTGACAAAAATGGAAATTTTATTTTACGGCTTGCAAAATCCCATCCTGAATATGAATGGATTTTTAGACCGCATCCCGTTTTTAAAGACCGTGTATTAAGATATAAAATCAAAACATTATCTGAGATTGAAGCTTATTTCGCAGAATGGGAACAACTTGGAACTGTTTATTCCGGCGGAGATTATTACGAAATGTTTGCAGGTTCTGATTATTTAATTACAGACTGCATATCATTTTTAAGTGAATATTTACCGACAGGTAAACCTGTTATCCATTTGAGAAAAGATAAGTATATAGAAGAATTTAATGATCTTTTAAATGTTATCACTGACAGTTATTACAAAGTTTATAATAATGATATGCTTCTTTCGGTCTTTAATGATGTTATTGTCAACAATAATGATTATTTAAGAAACGAACGAATAAAAAATATTTCGCTTTTAAATATTATTCAAAATAAAACTACTGGTGAAAAGATAACAGAATATCTGGAAAAAGAATTGTGGCAGAGAGGATAGCATGAATTTTCAAGAATACTTAAAAATTTATAATGCACAATCAAAAATAAATAAATTAGCTAAAAGATACAAAAATAAAAAAATAGCCGTATATGGAGCCGGTCAATTTTCGCATGCAATATTTTCAAATTACGATTTATCCAATCTGAATATTGTTGCTGTTGCGGACTTAAGATTTGAAAACGAATCCAAAAGACAATTTTTCGGCTTTAAGTGCATTGCGCCAAATGAACTCGGAAATATACAATGCGATGTTATACTAATAGCAAATTTTGATTATAATTTCTTCCTTACGCTGTTAGATGACCACATCTTATACCTTACTCCAAATCAAAACATAGAAGTCAGACCATTTATCAGACCAACTTTTAAAGACTTGTTCCTAAAAAAGGATTACATTTCATGTTAAAAAATTATGCCATAATATTAGCCTCTGGAGCAGGAATCCGCTTTGATCATGATTTACCTAAGCAGTTCATTAAAATTGCCGGAAAAACTGTTCTTGAACATTCCGTTGAAATCTTTGAACATAATTCTTTAATCGATGAGATTATTATTGTCATAACTCCTGAATACAGAACTCTCACAGAAGAAATTATCTTAAAAAATAATTGGACGAAAGTTTCCAAATTGCTTAACGGCGGGAGTACACGCAAAGAAAGTTCTTATATCGGAATTAATTCAATTAAAGATAAAGAAGCAAATGTAATTATTCACGACTGTGCCAGACCATTTTTAAATCAAAAAATAATTTCTGACTGTATTTCAGCTTTAGATGAATACAGCGCTGTTGATGTTGCGATAAAAGCAAGTGATACAATTATCAAAGTTCAGGATAACATTATAGATGCTGTTCCCCATAGGAATAGTCTTATGAGAGGGCAAACTCCTCAATGCTTTAAGCTGTCTGCTATCAAAAAAGCTCACGAACTATCAAAAGACGATAATAACTTCACTGATGATTGCGGCCTAGTATTAAAACATAAACTATGTCCTGTTTTTGTTGTTGAAGGTGAAATCGAAAATATTAAAATCACATACCCTCTCGATATTTATATTGCAGATAAATTGTTTCAATTAAAAAAATCAACTTTACCGGAAGACATCCCATTAGAAAACCTGCGTAATAAGGATATCGTTATTTTTGGCGGCAGCAGCGGTATAGGCAGATGCATCTCTGAAATTGCACAAAAAAACGGAGCTAATGTATTCATAACCTCACTGTCTAAAGGATGCGACATTTCCCAATTTGGACAGGTAGAAAAATTTTTAGAAAAGGTTTACTGCAGGACTAAAAATATTGACTGCGTAATTAATACAGCAGGAGTTTTAAAACTGGGAAAATTAGCCGATAGAAGCGTATCCGACATACGCAAAGAATTTGAAGTAAATTATCTTGGTTCAATTCATGTTGCAAAGGCATCCATACCATATCTAAAAGAATCTGCCGGCGCATTATTACTGTTTGCATCAAGTTCTTATACAAGGGGAAGAGCATTGTATTCCACATACTCTTCTGCTAAGGCCGGCATAGTTAATCTTGTACAAGCGCTTTCTGAGGAGCTAATAAACGACAAAATCCGCGTAAATGTGATTAATCCGGCAAGGACCAACACCCCGATGAGATATAAAGTGTTTGGGAAAGAGCCGGAAAAAACTCTTTTGAATCCTGTTATCGTAGCAAAAAAATCACTTAAGGTTTTACTTTCTGATATCACAGGACAGGTTATTGATGTGAGGAACAATGATGATTAAAGAACAATTATTTGAGGACTTGTATGACAAATTACCGGATGTCGGAAATTTTGTAATATTCGGTGCTTGTGCAACAGGAGAAAAAATTCTGAATGACCTGAAAATCTATAAACCACTTACCAAGGTAATCGGTTTTATTGATAATGCTGTTGATGGAACTTTTTGCAGCCTGCCTGTCTGGACATTAAAAGAGTTTACGGATTTTCCTAAAGAGAACTATGATATGGTAATTATGGGAACTCGAAAAGATTTTAGTACAGTAAACTCTATACTTGATTTATATGATATCCCTTTTCTCATACAAACCCCATTTATCAGTGATTATTATAGGGATGTTTTACAAGTACTTAATGAAAATAATCTTGAAAAAGTTATTAATATTTTCGAAGAAAAAGAAGACAAGGATTTATATAAGCTTATTTTCAAAATCAGAGCCAAACTAACCAATCCACAACTGGCTGATGATTATTTCAGACAAAAACATGTATTAAAAGAAAATGGCAATTTTACAATTAAAAATCAATATTTAGAAAAAATAAATAAAAATCAGGTGAAAATAGCATTTGACCTTGGATTAAATTCTGGTTTAAATGTCATTGCATACAATAAACTTATGCCAAATCTCGAAAAAACATATGGTTTTGAAGTTATATATGATTATGCAAAATGCGAATGGATAGAAAAATTTATACTTGATGGAAGATTAAACATAATTCCTTTTGCGTTAGGGAATGAAGAAAAAATTGGTAATTTCTATCTCAACAAACAACTCTCTGTTTGTTCATATTGTGATTTTTCCAATAATAACCCGCCAGCTGATATGGCAAAATGGGAAAAAATACAGATTAACGCAACAACAATGGATAAATTTTGTTGTAACAATAATATAATGCCTGATTTCATAAAAATGGATATTGAGGGTGCAGAAATGCCGGCTTTAGAAGGCGGAATTAAAACAATACAAGAGTGCAGACCTCAGCTTGCAATCTCAATTTATCATTCAAATGAAGATTTCGTAAATATACCTCTGTATTTAAACAAAAATCTTAAGAATTACCATTTCAAACTCGGTCACTATTCGCCCTGGCGTTCTGAAACAGTTCTTTACGCAATACCGGAAGAGATTAAGTTTTGACCAAATCCGCCCAGTATCCATGGTTTAAATTACCGTATAAGATCTCTGCAAGTCTTGTTACTTTGTATATATGCTCCTCTTTTTTGCTTAATTTTTTAGCAAGCATACATTCTTCAATGCTGCCGCAGTTTTTGCAATCATATCTTGCATTTGAACAATCTTGATTATATCGGGTAAAATATCCATATTTTTTTACAAAAATTCGCCTGGCTAAAATCAGATTTTTTCTTAATTCCTGTGCAGGTCGAATGTATCCGTTTAAATACCTGTCAAATTCTTTCAGGAATAAATCATCATTAGTAATTGTCAGGCATAATCTTTTTGTAAAACCTCTTTTGCAAACATATTTAGGGCATGGAACTTCAACTTTAATATTCTTTACTATAGTTGTAATATCAAAATCCCATTTACCAGATTCATAATCTTTAATCATTCTTCTAAAATAGTGTAAATAGCAAATTTTACCATAGTTTTTATAAACCATGTGTCTTAATGATGAAACCATATAAACCTCCTTTATTATGATTTTATATAAAAAAGGCCAATTGTTGAATATTATATTGGTTTTTTGTCGGTGTATATCAAAGAATGAAGGTGTATATTAAAGCTAATGACACGCCAACTGTAAAACGCAGTCCTTGCAAAAAGTATTTTGAGAATCATTCAGGTTTAACCAAAGAACAGATTAAGCTTGTTGATGCAAACAGAGTTGCACAGCAAAACGAGTTAAAAGCAATAAACACCAAGATTTGTCAGGATTGTATCAACAAGCTCACTATGTTTATTATGCTTAATGGGATTCAAACATACTAAAAAGCGCCCGAAGGCGCTGATTTAAATAGTTCCATTTGTTTTAAATGGTGGAGTTATTCACGCAACGCTCGAACATTTTTGAAATTTCCGAGCTTGCGAGTTGATATTCGCAATCGCTTATTTTTCTTAACAATAAAAGTTGCTGCTTAAAGCTCAAGCATTGCGATAATTGCTTCAAGTTCTTTTTTAATCATAATTTTACATTTTTTGTCTAACGCTTTGAACTTTTTTGCAGTGATAATTGCTGCAAGCAAAAGTTGTGTGCTTGTCATAATTTGATTAAATAACGATGTGACAATGTTTTTTGTTTCCCAAAAGTTTTTCCATATCGGAAGAAATTCTTCAAAATCGTTTTCCATTTCTTTACCGAAAGTAAATTCTTTCATATTTACAACTTTGTCTTTGTCTTTTTTCATAAATGGAATTATAACATAAAAATTCATGCGTCCCGGAATATCTAAAAAATTGAACCATTTTGTTGACGTCAACAAAATATCGAATGTCTTGTTATTGCTTCATTTTGATTTATAACTTATTGTTTTTCTTCTTGATTTGAGGGACTTCTGTCCCGATTTGTCCAGTTTGATTTTATTTTTTCGCAGAAAATATTCCGCAAAAATATTCCGATTGAGAAAAGAAAACGTTGAAAAAATTTTCCTGCATAAATTTTTGATGTGCATTTCGCTTTTATAGCGTGCCTTTTGAGGTTGAGGGCAAAACCTGCAAAACATGCACAAAAATTTCTTCATAAAATGAGTGAAGGAACGCGAGTTTCTCTACCCGCATGACCCGGTGGGGCGGGGAAGTACCTTGAGGGGCTAAAACCCGCTAAAATAGGCACTTTTCGCCATTTAACAATAAAAAAGCACTGACAGCACACGCTTTCAGTGCTTCAATTGTTGCTGTTAGCTATAAGAATGAAGAAAAGAATTCTGTTTTGTGTTCATAATACAAAGCCCGCTCAATTATTCAAGCGGGCTGCTGCACTATATAACAGGAGAAAGAATGAAGAAGAATGTTTTTATAATGTTTGAATAAACTTTGCAACTGCGTTCAATCTATTCAACCAACCGTTCAGAAACTTCTTTTGATTTCCGTATTTTGCAAACTCATAATATTTCGCCCTTTTTGCTTCAATATACTTTTCGGGGAATTTATATTCAGCAGCTTTCAGAAATTCTTCGTTGCGTGTCATTCCTGTTGCTTTGACAATACCTGTCCCCATATTGACAGCAGTGTCGAAACAAAGAACAGCGAATTTCTTTGACATCTTTTCGCAGCCTGATTTCAACCAGTATTGCTTATAATAAATGTCTTCAACTTCTGCTTGTGTAATATAGCGGACTGATTTTGCTTGCATTCCTTTTGATTTCAAATATGAATTGTATGTGTTCTGAGTAATTCCTTTGTTTGTTGCTCCGCCTTTGTCGTCGGGGTCATTGACAAAACCGCCTTCCCATTTCAAAACAAACGCAAGAGCTTTTTTGAAAAGTTCGTTGTATTGCATAATTTAACCCCCTTTGCAATTTATCATTGCGTAATATACAAACGACCACATCTGAACAATTCGTCCGTTGTGATTTATTTCAATGATTTCTTGTTCCATTGTGTAAACTCCTTTTTATTTAACCGACTTTAGCTTCAAGGTCTTTAATTCTATGATTTACAACTTTGATTTGTTCTTCGTTGACTTCTTCTTTTTTCTCAAGCAAAAATTGTCTTTCAATAACGGAATTGTGTTTGTCCTGTTTGCCTTCCAAGCGAGAAAGATTTTCTTCAAATCGCTTTGAGTTCTCTGTCATTTTTTCTGTGATATTTTCTTTTATATCGTGCAATTTGTCTTTGAAGTCCTGTTTTATATCGTCAACCGTTTCTTTGAAACTCTTTTTTATTTCGTTAATTGTGTTTTGAAAACTGGTTTTGTTTTCTTTCAACTGTTCTTTGTGTGCTTCCTGCTGTGCTTTCATTTGTCCTGCAAAAAACGCAATTGCACAAAGATTGACGCAAACCGACAGAAACAGTCCCACAATCGTGAGCAAGATTTCAATTTTCATTTTCTCTCCCTTCCGCTTTTATTCCTTTTGTATCAATATAATGCTGAAAATGTGCTGGAGTTATACACCACGCGGGAAGGTTGCAGAACTTCTGAATGTCTTCAGAACACAACGCAATATATTCTGAACAAATCAAGCCGGGACGGTCTTTTTGTTTCCCGTTCCTGTGAAAAATTGCAGCACGCAGCAGACTTTCAATGTCACCTGTTCCATAAGGAAAACCGATGTTTTTCTCAAGTGTTTTGAAATTAAGTTTGAGCGGATAAAGTTTGAATTCTTCTTGAGTTTTCTTTTCAATTTCAAGCCATTTGTCAATTGTATAACGTCGAACCCCTTCAGGAATTCCGAGCTTTTTGAAACCTTTTGCGTGCGATTCATAAACCCACCATTCACCCAGCCTGAAGACTAACGCGAAAACGTGTGTCGGAATTTCTTTTGAGTTTGGAGCATAGCTTTTTGAATATTTGCGAATTTTCTTTGCAATCAGGCTTGTTCCATATTGTAAACCGATATAAGTTTTTCTTTTGTTTAATTTCTCAAAATTTGTCATTCTTCTTCCCCTTTGTGTCTTTTTTTATATGATTTTGAGGTTTTCTTCAGCTGCTTCTGAAGAAATTTGTTTGCTTTTCCGAGCGATTTGACAGCTGCGGTTGCAATTTGTTCTTTTATATCTTCAGGAAGGACGGGGACACCGTATGTCGTCAAATAAGCATTTGCGGCGGTTATTCCTGCAAGAATTGCTTTCTTTTCCAGTTTGTCAATGCTGTCGTTTTCGTCCAGTTTTGACAAAATTTCGTCTGCAATAAAATTTTCAAGTTTTTCTTCCCGGAAATCGTCAATTTTGATAATTATATCTTTTGTTTTTTTGAAAAGTTTTTTCATTTTTTCTCCTTTGCACGCAAAAAGAGCTGCCAAAAGACAGCCCTTTGAGCTTATGCCCTGCCCGAACGTAACAACGAGAATGCGGGACCAGGTCCGCACACCCAGCCCCGCAGCAATTGCGTTCGTTATTATCTACCCAACCGCCCAGCCATGAACTTTATTCTTCGATTTCTGCTTCTTTTTTCTCTTTGAAATACTGTTGCTGTTTTGCAGCAAGAAACATTGTCAATGCAGTAAGGTCTTGAAGCGTCATTTCGACAGCTCGTTCTTTTTTCTTTGTTGAATCATAAATCAACATGGGGAATATTGAAGGAAATTTTGTTCCTTTTTCAATTAAACCGATGTAAATTTCTTCAGCCCATTTCGGCTTATAAGTGAAGCCTGTTTCTTCGTATTCAACGGGGGTGTCGAGCTTGTAATCATATTCAATCTGTTCTGCTGTGACATCTTTATTCTGTACCCTGCAAGCGAGCTTGAATTGTTCAAATTCTTCTTTGCTGCAATATGCTTCAAGATATGAATATTTTATTTTTTCGTTTCCGTCATTATCGGAAACAGTGTCAGCTGACACGTTGATTCTGATATAAACTCCGTTTTCGGAACTTGTTTCGTCGAGTTTGACGGGTTTTTCAAAACTTTCTGATTTTCTGAAGTTGAACATTGCTTTTTCTCCTTATTTTTATTTATTTTTAACTGTCTTGTTCTTATTGCCTGCCTGCAATTTTTTATATTGACATACGGTTTGATGTATTTTTCAAATACTCCGCGAGTGTTTGTGTGTTTAAATACTCCGAGCCTGCTCATAAGTTGACAGCTGTCAAACGCGGTTATTTTCGGCTTTTTGCTCATTTTGCGTGCTTTTCTGGTTGCTTTGAGCATTGTCGCCCGACGGATTGTTGTTTTGTCCCGATAAAAACGAAACCCCATAAAATCAACAAAACGTCCTTTTCTTTTCCCGTCTTTTTTATCAATATAATCAAATCTATAAAGTTGATAATTCTCTTTGACTTTGAGTTTCAATTTTGAAAGTTCAAACTTAATCAAATTGAATGATTTGTGTAATTCTTTTTTATTTCTTCCGAATATTTCGACATTATCAACATAGCGAAACAGCCCCGCAGCTTTCAAATCTTGCTTGATATAATGATCCAAGTCTTGCAAATAAAAATTCCCGAACCATTGCGAAGTATAATAACCGATAGGAACTCCGACGCGTTCTTCGTGTCCGTCTTCAAAAACTGCAATATTTGAATCAATAATTTGTTCAAGCAAAAACATCATTTTTTCGTCGTGAATAATGCGACGAAGTTTTTGCTTCAAAATATCTGTATCAATAGAGGGATAAAATTTTTTGATGTCGAATTCTAAAACATACTTGCAATCAGCAGGGTGTCTATGAATAAATTTTTCAATTGCCTTCTTCCCATAATGCGGACCACGTCCCGGAATAGAGCCGCAAGAATACTCATACATTCCACGCATAAAAATCGGTTGTAAAACTTGAATAACAGCCCAGTGAATAATCTGTTCGTCTTCAAGGTCAGGTTTCAAAATGAGCCTGTATTTATGTGAAGTATGGTCGTAGAAAATATCTGCTCTGTGCTTTTTAGCTTTGAACTCTTGATTCAAAAGCATTTGCTTTATTTTCTTTATATATTGAACTTTATTCTTTTGAATATGTTCAGCACGGTCTTTTGCTCCGCTTTTTTCGTCTTTTTCTGCGGTTGCATTATCAATTGCAAGGCTCAAATTATAATCACTTATTACTTTTTCAAATAAATGATTATAAGATTTCACCACAATTTGATTTTTCCTTTCTTATCTGTCTTATGGACTTTCAACCGCAAATTCTTTGAATATATATTCTCCGTTTCTACTTATGTTACTAATCCATACCTTCTGCGACAAATTTTTGCCATGCGGGCAAGGAACACAAGAAGCATTATTGATTTTTGTTAATAAGAAATGGACGCCCCGATGTTCCAGTTCACCTGCGAGGGAACATTGTTCAGGTTCGACGCAAAAGCACCAACAAGCGAGCCATAGTAGCAAGCGCCACCGACAAGGGCATAATCCGTCTGTCCATTGTTGAACCACAAACCGTCACAATAGAAAGTTGAAGAACTTCCGCTCGCTTCGCAAGGAAAAATTCCCCATTGAGTTAAGGCTGCCTTGCTTATATAACCGCCTGACGTTCCTGAAGGGGCTGCTCCGATTGCAATATATCCTGAACCCGTTTCGTTGTATCCTGTCGCTGTTGAACCGTCTTCTGTGCCGTATGTTAATTTTATTTTTTGAGTTCCTGAAACATTTATCCAGCCCGCAATTCTTTCCCAGCGGTCGCCCGTTGCGTTTTCTTGCCCGAACATTTTTATTCCTTCATTACCTGAAGAACCCCAAAACAGCCCTTTTGTATTCAAAGCACCTGTTGTATGCAAGTGTGACGCTTGAGTTCCGCCTGAATAATGCCCGTTGCCGAATGTTCCTTGAGAATCAGTTGTTCTGCCGATTAAAACTGTCAGCATTTGAATAAGAAGCCAGTCTGCAAGAACTCCTGTGAACCAGCCTTCGCCGTTTGCAACAGCTGCGTTTCTTTCTGCTTCGCTTGTTGTGCTGCTTTCAGGTCTTTGCCCTGACAATGAGCGGAGCTTGCCTGAAATCAAACTTCCTTCATATATCGGCAAGAATATTTCGTCGAGCAAATCGCCGTTGTTGTTTATGTGAGCATACGCTTTGAAAGCTGAATCAACTTGCTTGTTTGCTATATAAACATAGAAACGAGTTCCGACTTTGACATATTTCAGCCATACTTGCGGAATTCCAATCATTGCATTGCCGTTATAAGAAGCATTTGCGATGTCTGAAGGTTCTCCGTCTTTTTTCAAAGCGTAGTTGTATTCGTACAGTTCATAGTCAACAGTGCCGTCATTTTTCAGCATACAAGGACGCAAGTTTCTTATAAACCACGCGTCAGCCCAGTCGCCATAATCAAAAAGCCCGGTTGAGAAATTCATTTTTGCGGGCTTGAAATATTCGTTGTCTTCAATATAATGAACACGTGTTGCGGGGTTCGGGTCGAGTGTATCAATATAAAAGCCATAAATAACAGCCCCGAAAGCATTGTGCGTGTCGAGATTGACAACTCCATTGACTGAATAAGGAAAAGCTCTGTAAAAGTATTCATTTTCAGTGTCAGGAAGTTCGTCAACGAGTGCTTCAGCAAAATGAGCGTCCCGAACTTTGCTGTCTTTGATAAGAGTTCCGTCAGTCGAGCTTGCAGGATAAGAACCCGCTTTTCTGACAATCATTGTTCCGCCCCAAGAACACAAATATTGTCCGTCAATAACCGTGTCTTGAGGGTCTGTCCATTTCAAAGAAACTTGAGTTCCTTCTTTTTTCATTTCTAAATTTCTACAATTTGACGGGGGAAGTCCTGCTCCGCCTGTTGTGACAGTGCCGCCTGTTGACCCGCCGCCGATGAGATTCACTTCTGCCATTTTCTTTTCTCCTTTTCCTACTTAATAAGCTGCATTTGTAGAGCAACAGGAAGAACAGTTGCTTCTTTTGCATAAAATGTGATTTTTCCGTCCGTCGTAACTCCGCGATAAACTTTTGAAAATTCTGCAACTTGTGCCATTTGTTCACTATGTGTCCCGGCTGGAACAATTGTGATTGTCGGAGCGTCAGTTTCAGACAATTCTTCAACTTCAATTTCTTGTGTGAATGGAACGCTGTCGCCTTCCCAATCCGTTGAAAGTGTTAATTCTCTGACAATGATTTGAGTTCTGTCAGCACTGTGAAACTTGTTGTCAATAAAAGTTCCGCGTTCAATCCATGCTGTGTTGTCAGCGTTTCTCTGTTTCAAGACTGCGTTTGCTCCTGAAGTATCAAGCCAGTGCATAGCAGGATATGTTTCCGTCGGTTCAGAAGCTCCTGTGTTGCAGCTTGCAAGCGTTTGAAACGCTGCATTCAATTGAGTTAATACTTCAAGCCCTGTTCCGTCTTTGATTTCGACTGAAGATTGCATTTTTTCTCCTTCCTTTGTGCAACAGAAAAGCCCCGCCTGATTTGACGGGGTTTTTCTATATTTTTTTATTGTTTAATATCCTTGAACTACATAATTGATTGTTTTTTGAACTGGTTGTTCATTGTTTGTAATTACAATGTCAAAAGAATCGGTTGTCGGATTGCTTATGATTTCGTCGTCCCCTTGTTCTTTGTTCAAGATAGTGACTTGAACATTCGGGGTTGCGTGAAAATGCTTTGCAAACTGAATTGTTGTTCCTTCTGCCGGGATAAGAATTCCGTTCCCGGTTTCAACAATGTCAGGAACGTCAACACCTATTTTGAAATCGTGTAATTTTGCAACAATAGAAGTTGAATTCGACGCAAGAACTGCTCTGAATTTGAATTTCTTCCCGAAATATTCTCCAGCAATAAAGTCTTGCCATTCTCCGAATTCGTCGTCGTCCCCAGCAATAGCAATCTGAATTTTTGAATTGACAATTTCAGCTCCGTTGCTTCCTGACAAACTTTGAACAAGCGAAAAGAGTTCAATCTGTGAAAACAAACTGAACGGATCTTCGCCGACAAAGGAATAATCACAAGAAATATAACAGCTTGCAGCAGCTCCGATGTCAATCACGTTTTTTGCTTCGTAAGTTCCATAAGTTGCAAGCGTTCCGCCCAAAACTAAAGAGCCAACCTTTGACAACAGTTCGATTTCAGAAAAAAGCGTTGTGCTTGTCAAAGTCAATTCTCCGAATTCGTTCACTGTTACAAATTCAGATTTTTCACCCTTCCAGCCTTCAGCTTTTTCGTCATGAATTGCAATCACGTTTTTGACAAGTCTTGCTCCTGAAATTTCAATGACTGCTGCGTGTTCAGAATACACTCCGTAATCGGGAGCAAACGCTTTGATGAAATATATTCCGTTGCCGTCTGCATTGTATCTGTTCGCTGCAATTCTCCCAAGAACTTGACCTTTCGCCCAGCTGTCGCCCTTCCTGATTTCATAAACAATCGGACGTGTGTCGTCCACTGGCTGCCATTTGATAACATTGAAGCCGTCCGAATAATAACTTGTAAGTCCTTGAACATCTTCAGGGGCTTGTTGAAGTGCAGTTCCTTTGATTGTATAGAAATAAGGTTCAACTTCTGCAAGCGATTGAAAACCAGCTCTGAAGGTGTTGAATGTCGGAAGTTTGACTGCAATTTTCTTTCCGATGTCGTCTTTTGTGAACGGAATTTTTAAAAATGCGGGAGTGTCAATTCTGCAAAATTGAGTTCCCGCATTGTGTGCCTTTGCTTCTGTTGCGTATGCAGAACGATTCAAATATGAAAGTTCATATTTGTAATCGTCAACAAGTTCAGCGTCAGCGTAAGCAAGCAATTCTCCGTCAACATAGCAAAGAGTGTTCAATCTTTCGGAATCTTGCTTTGAACCCGAAAGAAGCTCTGCTTTGCTCATTGAAACATCAACACAAAGGTCGTGAATTTTGTCGATGTCTTCGTTTGAAAGCGGAAGCGTTTCTGTCAAAACTCCCTGTCTGACAGGCTGTGTCAATTCGCCTTCTTTTCTGTATGTTTCGCCGTCGTCTGAAACCCACACTTCAGCACCGCCGAAAAGATTTTCGGGAGAAGAAATTCCGACCCATACTTCAAGTGTTTCTTGAGTAAGTTCAAAAGGCGGTTCAAATACAACAGCGGGGTTGATATTTCCGACCCCTTGAGAATAGTCAATTTTTGTTCCTTCTGCCCTTTGATGTGCGATTTTTGCAGGAGTTGCCGCTCCGACAACAAGTTCTTCAACTTCAAGCTGAAGCTGCCCGTCGTCTTCGCTGATTGATTTAATTCTGACAAGTTCTCTTTCAAGCCCCAGTTTCTTATATGTGATTGTCACAATGTCTGCGGGTTCAAGAAGAATAAACTTCAACGGCAATTTGAACTTGTATTTGTTACGAGCAGCAAGCATTCTTTCAAGTGCAAGCTGGACTGTGCGTTGTGCAACTTCGTCTGTGCAAATTTCGTGAGCCTTCAGTGTGTCTGCTGGACGCAGTCCGTGAAGTTCTATGTCTGCAAGGTCTTGAGCTTCAACAACTTCAAGATTATAGTCATTCGCCCGGTTCAAATATTCGAGTTTTACTGAATTGTAAACGTCCGCTTGTTGCGTTCTTGTGCAGACAACGGGTTCATCGTCTGCAATGAAATCATCTTCCGACAAATCATAAATCGGAGTAAGGTCAGGCTTCCACGTCTTGCCATTTGCAGACAATTCAGCGTCGCCCAGTGGAACAACTTTCAATTTTCCTTGCGACCACACAAAAGTTGAATTTGCAATTTCTGCAATATTTGACAAAATTTCCTGACATTCATTCTGTGAATCATAGACAGGAGAAAGAAAAACATTTGAAGCAATGCAAAAATCAGAAAAATTTTGCAAGTCTTCAATTGCTTCTTCAGGAAAACCCGCTCCATAAACAGGATTTGTGAGAATGTCAAAAATGATGTCTTTCGGGTTTGCGTCAAGTCTGATTGTTGAATTATATGTCAAATAAATGTGAGCTGATATTGCTCCGTAGCCGTTCAAATTGAACGAATATTTGCTGCCGTTTCTTGAATATCTTGTGAAGTTTTCAACAGTCTTTTCTTCGCCGTTTGCGGTGTAATAGACAAGCTGGCAACTTTTGTCTGATTTATAATATTGAGCATATTCAAGGTCGCCTGAAACAACGGTCAGCGTTCCTGAATTTGTTGAAAAATTAAAACCTTCAGTAATTACCGGGTCAATATCATCTTTGTTCGCAGTGAATTTTCCGTTGACTTCAAAATTGAATTGCGGAACAGACGCAGAAGAAGTCAAATCAATATTCCCGGCAACATAAGCAAGATTTCTATAATTCAAAGCACGTTCGGGGTGGAGAGTTTGCATTTCACCCCATGCACCCTGATTTTTTGTTCCTCTGAAAAGATTGAAACCCAAATCAGAAAGAGAATGAACTTCGTCTTCAATAAGAATTTTTTTAATTCCCTGAATTTCACCGAAACAAAGTCCTATCAAAACCCTTGCTGTGTATGTGTAAGTTGTTTCAGACTGCCTGCCGCCGCGTCCGCCTTTTCCCATACGTCCGCCACTGGTTGTGTGAGCAGTAGAAACAAAGTCAACACTTTCAATGATGTTTCCGCAAATTCTGTTTGTTCCATAGACAACAGACTTTGTTGCACCGAATGTCGATTGCTCATATTTTAACGCATTTATTCGCGGCTCTGTTTGTGACACCGCCTGTGTTTTTTGTCTTTGAAAGCCCATGTTTCTTTCCTACTCTTGCCAAAATGAATATGTTGCAACTTCTCTGTTTTTGTTGACTTCCTGATTGTAGTCTTGTAATGTGCAGCCGCGAGTTATGCAATTGTCAATCATTGTTCCGTCTTCATCAATAACAATGCCCGCGTGGTCGATTAGCTTTGCGTATCTGTATAGAATAATGTCGCCGGGACGCTTTTTTCGTGTTTCCGTTCCGAACTTTTGAATTCCTTGCAAATATGTTTCTTTGCAAGTGTGAAAACTGAAGTCAGGTCGATAGAATTCAGGCTGAAACAATTTAATCAAGCGAGCTTCTGCAAAAACCATAATCAACAAAGTGTGACAGTCTGAAGCTCTATAAGGAAGCATTCCGTTAACGTGATATTTTGCTCCGAGATATTTTTTCGCAATACGGACAATGTTCTGTCTGATTTCTTCTTCGTGTTGTTTTATATATCTTTTTGAATATGGTTTGAGCTTGCTTATTCTCTCAATATCAGGGTTCATTTTTTCTCCTTTACAGACTTGAATCAGCTTTCGGAATGAACGGAGTTCCGTTGTAGTTTGCAAGATTGAAAAATTTTTGCTTGCACATTGAAATTGTTTTGTCGCAACCCGCAGAAACAATGAACCAGTCGCCCTTTTTAGGTTCAAAAGGAAGCGGGGTTGATAATTCAAGAAGCCCGTTCGATTGCTGCTTGATTGATTTTTTTATGTTTTTATTTGCACCGCTTATGAATTCAATCACTCCGTTTTGATAGTAGCTCCCGGACCTGTACAAATAACAGACAATTTTCTTTCGAGTGCTTCCGCTTTCAACGGTGTTTTCTTCAGAATGGTCTTCTTTCTTAACTCCGCAAGCGTTGCAGTATAAAGAATAAGAACATGAAGCCTGATAAACAGCCGAAGGGAAGTCTTGATTCAATAATTCTGTCATTGATTTGACGTTAAGTTTGACATAACTTCCCGATACTTCTTCAACATCAACTTTCCCGCTGAACATATTTTCAAGAACAAGCGGCTCCTGGTCCCAGCCGTCCTTATAAAATGCAAGGTCCATTTGAACTTCAGCACCGTCAAAAGTTCCGTTCCTGAAGGCTTCAATCATTCTGACAGTTCCGACAAGATTTTCGTCTGACGGGTTCAGTTCGATTGTTACATCATCAACCGACAAACCGCAGTCCCATGATATTTCAGAACGAGCAATGCAAGCACTGTCACAAGAATATATCAAATCTTTGTAAGTAATATCAAAATCGGCTGAAGTGTATGCAAGAATAGTTCCGTTTGTGAGTTTAAATCTGTATAAGTCCGCAATTCTTATTTTTTCGCTATCTTCAGAAGCAAGAAATTGAACGAGTTCGGGACTTGCTTTTTTCATTGTTTCTTCTCCTTTATTTAACAGTAAGCAAAGAAATTTCTCCGCTCCAAAGTCCTTCCCATTCTCTCTCAAGTTCAAGTTCTTCATTTTCAAAACGTACTCTGAAATAATAAGAGCCGCTCCAAGAAAGAAGACTTCCAGCAGGCGGAGCTTCGTCAAATATAATCAACCCAGTGTTTGAATATCTGAATGCCGTTGTTTCTTCTCCGTTTATGAATATGTGCGGAGCTTCAACAATACCTCTGACGGGTTCAATCCAGTCAGGCAATGAGCGAACAAGCTGAAATTGAATTGAAACTCCGTCACCGACAGCGAATGTCTGATTTTCGCAATGATTTTCGACATCGTCCCTGTAAAGGAAGTCTTCAAAATTTCCGCCGACAGAATTGAAAAACCCTTGCAGCTTCTCAAGTTCGCCTTTTGCAAGCGTAACACTTTGAATGCTATTGTCGGTTATAAAATTGTAATTTAATTCAATGCGATAACGCGGGAAACTCCATTTTTGAGTTCGAGTTTCCCGACCGCTTTCAGATTCATAGACGTTTGATTTCCATATCGGAGTTTTTGTTTTTTCTATGGACCACCCCTGAAATTCGGGGAAAATTTTATTCGACATTTTCAGCCTTCCTTTAATTCGTAAGTGGTGTCAGTTTGCGTTTCTTTATGCCTTTTGACAAGTTTGAATGAATTCTGTTTGTAAATTCGTCAAGCCTTGATTCAAAGCTCTTTGCGTCAGTCGTTGAAATAGGCATTGAAACTGAAATCGAATATTGATTTGTAGTTCCGCCGCCCCCGTTCAATGCAGACGTGTCAGGCAATATTGTTCCGCTTCTGTCAGGAATAAACAATTCAGGTCGTTTTTCTCCGACAACATAAGGTTTCCCGGCTTCAACTGGTCCGCCTTTTTCTCTGAATTGAACAAGAGAATCTGCTGCCATAATTGCCGCCCCTGTTGCAAGTGCAGCACCCGGAGCAATAGCCCAGCCCACAAGTGGAATTGCTGCCGCTGAAGCTGCTGCAAGGGCAACTGCTAAACTTGCAACGGCTTTTGCTGCAACTGTCGCCGCTGCACCTATGACCGCAAATTCAGCTGTCAACATAATAGAAATCGGAGCAAACATCATTGAAGTTGTTGCTGTCAATAACATTGTCGCGTTCATCATTCCAAGGCTTAACGCTGCAAGTGCTGAAGACAACGCAATGATTGTTGTTGATAATGCAATCACCGGGAGCGTAACAGCACAAATTGCACTCGCTGTCGCTAACGAGAAAAAAGCACCCGCAAGGCTTGTGACAGGAGAAACAAGAGCTGTGACCCCGCCCGCCATAGTTGCGGAAGCTCCAGCCATAACACCCGCAGAAGTTGCAGTTGTAGCTGCCGCAGCTCCTGCTGACGCTGCAACGGTTGCGTTGCTTGTTGTCAAAACAGCATTTGCTGCACTCAATGCCCCAGCAGAACCAGCTGTTGCGGTGTTACTCGCAGCAACAAGTCCGTTTGACGCAACAACAGTTGCATTTGTTGCAGCTGTTGAGCTTGCAAAAATGCTGTTGTAAGCAACTTGAAGCATTTTCTGTGTCACCCATTCGGAAGTCATATTCACAACCGAATCAATGAAATTGTCAACCAAAGAATCGAGCAACGAGAAACAAGCGTCAGCGAATGTCTGTTCACCTTTTAACATTGAAGAAAAAGAGCTTGAGAAGCTGGAAGTCATTCCGTCTGTAAAACTTTTGAATTTTTCCAGTTCGTAAGTTTTTAATTCAACATTTTTCCGGGTCAATTCCTGCGTCAGCTGTTCTTGTGTTTTTATACTGTCGCGACGAAGTTTGACTTTTTCAATTTCATTGTTTCCCATGAGCTTGAGTTGTTCATCGAGAGATTTTTTCTCAAGAGCAATTCTTTCATGTATCAATGCAATTTCGCCTTCAAGCTGCTGTCTTTTGCTTATTTGATAAGCTGAACGCTGCAATTCAAGGTTTGAAATTCTTGCGTCAATTGATTGTTTGTCCGCTTCAATCTGTTGAACGAGCAAGGATTGTTGAAGTTCTCGAACCTTCTTTGCGTGGTCCTGCTCAAGTTTTAATTTCTGAGCAAGAGCTTGAGCGTGTTCGGAAGTTCCTTTTTTCGTTGCAGCGAGTTTTGCTTCAGCCTGTTTCAACTCGATTTGAAAAATTTCTTCGTCAGTTCTTTCGACAATATATTTTTCTTGTTCAAGTTGTGCAATCTTTAAGTCAAGAGCTTCTTTCTGACGCTTTTTCGCTTCAGCAGCAGCTTTCTTTGCTGCTTTTTCATCAACTTCGCCAGCTGTTGACACTGAAGGAACTTTGACATCTTTTTCAAGAGCAGTCAATTCATTGATTATGCCCTCGCGTTCTTTTTTGACATTTTCAAGTCCTTTGTTGATAGCGTCCTGATCGCGTTGAAGTGCTTTGCTTGCTCCGCGTCTTCCTGTGTCTTCCGTAGAAATAGGAGTTCCGAAACGAGCAGCAGAAATGAGCTGTTGCTGTTTATAACCTTTGACAGCCCTGTCAACTTTTTTGTCGATTTTCTGCTTTCTTTCAGTAAGCTCTTTGACTTTTGCAAGTGTCATTTCATTTGCAATCTGTTCTGCGGTTGCTCTTGAAATTTCACCCTTCAGACGCAATTCTTCTTTCAAACGTCCGATATATTTCGGATATTTTTCAGTCAAATAAGTAATTGCTTCATCAAGACGCTTTGTTTGATTGTAGTCAAGATTTTTTACTCCCTGAAGTTCTTTCAATGTGCGAATTGCTTCAGTGGTTTTGTTTACTTGTTCATTTTGAGCATTGTTCAATTCTTCAATTGCTCTCGTTGTTTCTTGTGTTGCCTGCCTATAAGCCCACCACGCAGCAGCACCAGTTCCAAGAACAAGGGCAACCCACGTCAAAGGACAAGCAAGAAGCGAAACAGTCAAGGCTTTAACTTGAACAATTGTCCCGGTCAATGCAGCTCTAAATTGCATAAGAGCAAGAGCAGAATCGCCTTTCAGATATGTTGCAAACGCAATTTGATAAGCTGTTGTTTTTGCTGTTATTGTCCCGAAATTACGCATTGAAGTCATAATTGCGACAACAGCAGCATTCGTCAATGGAATTCCGGCAGCAAGAGCTGCAATTGCAACAGCTGCGTCTTTTATACCACCGACAACAACTTGATTTGCTCCAGCCCAGCTTTTTAATTTGTTTATCAATTCAGTTGTTGCATTGATTGTCTTTGTGATTTCTGTCACTTGCTCTTTTAAAGCAGGAACAGCCAAGTCTGAAATGGCTCTTGTCAAAAGCGTATAAGAATCACGCATTGTTGAAAGTCTGCCTTCAAGGGTTTCAGACTGTTTGTTCATCATTCCATAAAAGCGACCGCCTTCAGAAGTCGCGTCAATGAATGCTTGACGAACCATTTCAACAGTGATTTTTCCGTCGCTCATTTCTTTTTTTAAAACCGCGATTGATTTTCCCGTTGTTCTTGCCATTTGTTCAAGAGGGTTGAAGCCTGCATTTATCATTTGAAGCAAATCTTGTCCCATGAGCTTCCCGGCTGAAGACATTTGAGAAAAAGCAAGCGTCAAAGATTGCATTCTCTGCCTATCTCCGCCCGCAATATCTCCGAGCATTCTCAAATCAGGAAGAACTTCTTTGACATTGATTCCGAAATTCAGCAATGTTTTTGAAGCGTCGAGAAGGTCTTGCGTTTCAAACGGAGTGACATTCGCCATGTCTTGAATTTCATTGACAAGCTGTTTTGCTTTTTTAGCGTCGCCCAGCATTACACCAAACTGAACTCCTGCTTGTTCAAAGTCTGAAGACGCTTTGATTGCCTGCGTTCCTATGTCTTTGATTTTTTTGACAATTTGAGCAGCACCGAAACCAATTCCAAGCCCTGCAAGAGCGGTTTGAAGCGTTTTTGTTGAATTGACGCACGCTTTCAGTCCGTACTCATAAGCGGCGGAATCAAGGTTCAATTTTACTTTAATATTTCCGACATTGCTTGCCATTGTTTAATTTCCTCAAAATCTTTTCAGTGCTTCAGTAACAGAAATTTTTTCTGATTGCTTTTTCGGTTTTCCTGCTGGAGTATTTTTTCGTTTCTTTTTCGGATTGTTGACTTCTCTGTCCACTTCAAGAACTTCAACAATTTTTCTATGTGTTGAATTCCAAAACATGGCTTCTGTCCACCTTAAATGCGTTATGCACGCGTAATATAAATAAGCCCAGTCAATTATGTATTCTTTTTCTTGCGGGGCTTGCTTGCTGTCTTTTTTTTAGAACCGCCGTTCTGTTTTTCTTTATGGTCCTGCGGTCTTTTCGGAAGATATGCTTCAACAGCTTGAACAACTTTGTCTGACAGCTCTTTAAGTTCAGACAAATTCAAATCAAATAATTGTTCGAGATTTGCTTGACTTTCAATTTTTAAAGGTTCAGCAGGGTCAAACGGAGCAAATTTCAAAGTTCCGCACCATATCGCAAAAGGAAGCATTCCTGTATCTCCGTTAATAAGCCCGTTCAGAAGGTCGCCTTCCGAAATGCCGTGAATTCTTTTCAATGCTGCAAAATTCTTCAGCTTGAATTCGATTTTTCTTTCTTCTCCCTGTAATTCAATAATGATTTCAGGATTGACAATTGAATCAACCATTTTTTCTTTTCTCCTGTGTTATAAGTGCATACAAAAAAGGGTTGCTGCTATAAGCAACCCTTTTTTGTTTTTAAATCAAGTTTTGTTATTCTTGAGGTGTGTCTTCTGTTCCTGAAGGTGTTGTTGAAGTAGTGTCTTCAAGTGCAACCGCTGTTTCGTTTGCCGTGATGATTCTCAATTCATGGTCTTTCTTTCTTTCAACAGCAGTTCCTTCAAAAGAACAAGTCCAGTAGTCGTCAGCTTTTGAAACGATGTCAAGAATACCTTTAACGCAAGGCAATTCCATATGAAAGTCAGCAGCTTCGCCGTTCACATAATCTGTCTTAAATTCAAGATTGAACAAAGCAGGGACTTGAGTTGATGTGTCAACAAGAACAGTTTTTGCATTCGGTGTAGCTCCTTCTGTTTTGATTGTTGCTCCGTTTATCGCAGCAATAACTTCAAGCGGAATGTTCACTGATTCAAACTTGACATCAAGCCCGGTCAGAATTGTGAAGCTGTCAGCTTTTTTGCCCGCTCCGTAAGTTGCGTCTTTTGTTTCTTTTGTCATTGTGACGTCCATTGATTGCAGTTCAGGAACGGTGATTCTTTTACCCTTTGTGTAAGTTGATGAAGTGTTTGCTGAAACAACAGCAATCGTCGCGTCTGAAATACTGAAGACGTTTTGTTCTGTGAATTTTTCGCCCATTTGTTTTTCTCCTTTTTTAGTTATCTGATACAATTTCGATTGTTTGCTCAAAATCTATTCTCTGAATGAAATATTCTTCAAGCCCTTCTTCAAAAACTGGTTCAACAAGTGAAACTGTTGCGGGGGTTCTTTCTCCGAACAGATTTTTGTTGATAAATTTTGCAAGATTTGCACTCTGTTGAAGGCATTCAATTTCGTTGTCTTCATCAGCTGCGGAATACACAACGAAAATATTCAATTGAGCTGTTGTTCTGAATTTTGAAGCAATTTGCATTGTCGGGTCTTTCGGTTCAAGAACAGGTTTATTGACAACAATTGCAGGAAGCGTTTCTTCTTCTTGCAGACTTTTAAAAACCTTAATCGTGAAACCGGGATATTTTTCAGTCAACGCTTTTTCAATTGCGTTTTGATAATTTTTCAATTCTTTTCCGTTTGCCATTTCAATTTTGCCCTTAATGTGTCAGCAAGTTTTTTCGGAACTTGTGACATGATTTCTTTTTCAACTGTGATTGCTTTGTCTGAATAGTCAAAAGTTTGCTTAATAATCGGAAGCCGCTCGCGTCCTGCTCTTTTCATAACCTGATAAGGAACAACCCCTGCTTCGCCTGTTTTTTTGCGAATAGGCATGAGAAAAGCCCCTTGTCTGAAAATTGAGCCACCGACACCAGCAACAACCCCAGCCCGTGAATTTTTGCGTTTTTTAGAGCCACCCTTGCCGATTTGTCGCGGGTTTAATCTTGCCAGTGATATTTTATAAGTCCCGAACCATAAACGAGCCGTCTTGTTCGTTTTATCAACTGAAGAATGAATTCTTGCAGTTCCTTTTGATGTTTTTTGCGTGAGTGGTTTTTGTTGAATCTTTGTTTCGCTTGCGGTTCTTTTAACAAGTTGCGATTTTACCCAGTTTATAACTTCCCGCAAAGCGTAATTTGAAGCATTGTTCAATTGTTTATTTGTTGCGTTGAAAAATGTTTGCAATTTTTCAATTTCAGATTTTTCAAGTTTTGCTTCAATCATTTTATTTGCTCAATTCGATAATTGCGAACCCTGTTCCGTCGTCAGATGTGTCAAAAACTTTGTATTTTGTCGAAACTCCTTCAATCTCAACAGTAGAACCTTTTACAACTGAAGCGACATCTTCTTCAATACACGTCAGACGCGGCTTTGAATTCTTTGTTGCTAAATAACCGAGAGTTGCGTCTGTGTAAGTTTTGTCATATATTCCGAGAAGGTCTTCACCGTCTTGACCTTTGTCAATGACTGTTCCTTCAGGGAGAGTGAACTTCAGTTTTCTTCCGAAGTCATTCAAGAATTGTTTTTTGTTTTCAGTAAACATTGAATTTTCTCCAAAAACCGCAGCTGAAGCATGAAACCACACTTCAGCTGTTGTTTTTTACAATATTAAAGTTTAATTTTTGCAGTTGCAGTCTTTTCAGCCTTTGCTTCAACAGCAATTCCGATATAAGCATTCGGAGTTTTTGTTGTTGAACCTGTTTCAGCTGTTGCGGTTGCAACTTTGTTTGTTGCGTCATAGTAAATTTTTTGACCGAATGCAAAAGCTGCGGTTGCTTCTGCTGCTATTTCAAAAACACCTGAAGCGTGAACTCCGCCTGTTGCACCGGGAGCAATTTCTTCAGCTGCAACGAAGACTTTGTCTTTTCCGACAATAAGTTGACCGTATTCAATAGCAGCTTCGCCGCTGTTTGTATAGTCAACAATGTCACCTTTTTGAATAAATTGTGCCATTTGATTTTCTCCTATATTGAACAGAAAGAACAAACTTTCGGGACTTTCTCCTTCAGAATTTCGTTCTGTTTGAGTAATAACTTTATATAAAGCAAGGGGAGTTGTTGCTCCCCTTAACTTTCGGCATTGACGCAGTGCGTCTTTGCGGGTTTATTTTCCGATGTTTGTTGCAAGTCCTCTGTAATCAAGAGCGGAAACACCGAAGTCGTCAAGAATTCTCCAACGAATACCGACAAAATCGAAACCGACTTGAGATTCAAGAATCGGTTGTTTATTACCGTTCAAATATGTCACTTCGATTGTGTCAACATCTGCTGAATTTGCTGCAACATAGTATTGAGTTTCTGAATAGTCGTCAAGTTCTGCGTCAACGATTAAATTCAAAGAATTTCTGTATATGTTCGCAACACCTGAATTGTTTGCAGCAGGGTCAGCTGTTGAAACTAACAATTGAGCAGCATCTGCTTCAAGAGCCGCAGGAACAATGAGAAATTCAGGTTTGTTGTTGAGAGTTTCAACACCTCGAATGTTTTTCTGCTTTCTCATAAGTTTTGTCAACTCTGAAAGAGTGGCAATTGAAAGTTTTCCTGCTATTCCTGTGTTGTTATGATCCGCATGGAACAAAAGTTTTCCGTCATAAGTCTTGCCGCCTGCAAGTGTTTTATAAACAAGTTTATTTCTTCCACGAAGTGCAGCTCTGACATAAGTTGCAGGAATTTTTGTCAAAACTCCCAAATCGTCATTGATTAGAGCTTGACGGGTGAAACCAAAGCCGCGAGCATAAGTCAACACTTTAGTTGTTGCTTTGCTGTCTTTCATTTCGTCAAATTTGATTTCACCTGTTTGACTTAATGGAAGAAGCTCTCCTGCTTCTGATAATTGATAACGAGCAGTTTCTTTGAAATCTGAATTGCTTCCAACTCCGCACCATTTGTCGAATGTCGGTTCAGCTCCTCTGTACGCTGTCGCCATTGATTTTTTAACAGTGTTGTCAACAATAGAAACGAACTGACTGTCAGGAGTTACTGCTCTGCGGAATAATTCTTCATCAGATAGCCTGTGAGCATTTGAAACACCTTCGCGAGATAAGCATTCAACGGCTAAATCACGCATACTCATTGAACGAAAATCATTTGCAGATTTGTCAGCGTCAGCTTCTCTGATCATATTCGCTCTTAAAAGCAAACCGTCAACAGCAGCTGCTCTGATTTTGTCTGCTTCAGCTTCTCCGACAATTTGAACATTGCCAGCAGCAAGAGCAGCTCTTTCGGTTTTGACTTTGTTCAGAATAATTGAACGGACTTCGTCAACAGATTTGCCTTCCTTGATATAGTCAGCAGAATCAAGTTCAAAATCTCTGCACATTGAAACGATTTCAGTTGCTCTCTGCATTTCTTCAGCTCTTACAGAAGCAATTGCAGCTGCTTTTTCGTTTTCGTCCTTTTCTTTTTTCTTCTTTTCAGCGTCTTCTTCGTCTGCTGTTTCTTCAGCTCTTTTCTGAATCTGTGAACACATAGAACGAATTTCTGCCTCAGAAAAACCTCTTGCAATTAAATCATCATAATTAAGACCTAATTGTCTGCATAGTTCTTGTAAACCCATGTTTCTTTCCCTTTCCGTACGATGTACATTTTTTATATTTGTAAATTCTTCAACTTCTCTGTTTACTCCGACATCGGTATCAGCCGGGACAGTAACAAAAGAAATTTCAAGCGGTGTCCATTTTGTAGCAACATAAGCGGGACCTGTGAAACGTCCGTTTGATGATGTTGCTCCAGCTTTGACTTCTTCCCAGCATTCAACCGAATAACCGACTGAAATCCCGCGAAGAAAACCTTTTTTGACTTTCCTGAAAATTCTTTCGCTTTCTTCGTCGTCGTCAAAGATAATGTCTGCGTGACATCTTCTTTCTGTTTCATTCAAAACAACATTTTCAGGAATTCCGACAAGTATATCGCGATTGTGGTTGAACAACGAAGCTCCGAGTTCGCGAATTCTATCAAGCTGAACGGCTGAAGCGTCGTGACATAATATTTCAGGACCGAACCAGCGTTCAACAGGTTTTTCGCTTGAAAACGAAACATGAACCCGCCTGTTTTCTTCGTCAATTTCTCGAATTTCAAAAGCGAATGTTCTTTCGCAGCGTGTATTCAACGGCGGTTTCTCATTCCGAGCAACAACTGCTTTCGGTTTGTTTTTGTCAGAATTCAAATCTCGCGTAAAAAAGCAGGGCATATTTTGAACCCTCTTTTTATTCTTTCGTTTCTTTGTCATTTTTCTGCCCTTTCTTTTTATTAAGATTGTTCATGAAATTGATTTCTTCAGCTCTTTGAGTTGCAACTTCTCTCCAGTCCTGACCGTTTTGCGAACAAATTTGAGCAAGTGTTGTTTGATTTGTTTCAAGAGCAACTTTGTTTGCGTTTACTTCTTTTTGAGGGTCAATCCAACTCATACCCGGAGCAATCCAGTTGTGATACAAATAATTTTCTTTATTTTCAAAAAAATCAGGAATGTGCAGCTTCCCGGCAAGAACAGCTTGCGTGATAACTTCACGATAAACAGGGCGGCAAAAATGACGCTTCAGGAACTCTTGTTCGCTTTCATACGTCTTGCGGTCTTCAAGCATACCTTGACGGGCTGAAGAATAATTCACTTGCGACATATCTCTTGAAGCAGCTTCATAAGATAAACCTTGACCGCTTGCAGACAATCTTTGTTGTGAAGTGATGAACTCTTTCGCATTGCTTGCCTGCCCTGAAGGATTGACAGAAGCGACATCGTCGCCCGGTTGTAATTCTGTAATCATACCCGGAGCAAGCGTCTTTGTTCCGTAACCAGTCGAACCGTCTTTCTGATTTGTCGGAGTGTTTCCACGTCCGACCCCGCCGCCCGGAATAGTTTTCTTGATAAAAACAGATAAACAGGCAAGAACACGTTCTTTGATTGAAACCGCTTCTGAATATTCGTTGACATCGCGAATGCGGTCAGCAGTGGAAGCAAGTTTTGAAACTTCTCTAATTTGTGAAGGTCTTTTCTTCTTGCGTATGTACAAAACGCGATTTGCTGAAACTTTTTGACTTTCTCCAAGCTGCAAACCGTCGGGAGTAACATTCTTTAACCAGTAAGCAACGGGCTTGTTGTATTTGTTGACCTCAATTCCGTTGATGATACGATTCCCGCTGCTGTCTAATTGATAAGAGAATTTGTTTCCGTCAATTTCGTCAACTTCGCGAAGCTGCAACATGAACTGAATTCCTTGTTTTGAATAAGGATTGTCAGACATAACAGCAAGAATGCCGCCGTCAACAATTTTTCTGCGAACAATCATTTCTTGCATTTCTTCAAAACAAAGTTCGCCTGCAACGTCGCAATTTTCTTTGTCGCTCCAGTCGTAGAAAATATCTTCCATTTTCCGAGCAAGTTCTTTGTCTTCAGTTCCGTCTTTTTTGAGCGGTTTTGCTTGAACTTGCATTCCGATTCCGACAACATTTCTTTCAAAAGCTCCGACAATTGCTTCAGCGATGTCAGCATTTCTTTCAAGGTCCCTTGCTCTTGCACGGAGCAAATCTCTTTGCGTTTGATTGACTGTTTCTGCTGGAGCGTTGACAGGTGTCCAGCCTGAATTCAGTCTGTCTGTACTTCCTGAATCATAGCTTCTTGACGCTTTTCTCCATGCCAGCCGTTCAAAGCCAGCACGCGGAGAAATAAAAGCAATTGCTTTGTCAAGAATATTCAAATTGTTTCTTTCCTGTTTTTGTTCCATGCTTTTTACCTTCTATCAAAACGAGCAACAAAGGTATTCTGCCCGATTCCGTTGTTCTGCTGTGCCGCCATTTGCGAAGTGATTGAACTTCTTTCTGAATATAATTTTGCTAAATCAGGACGAACAAAGCGTCTTCCGTTGATTGTGTATTCCTGACAACCGCTTTCAATTGCTGAAATAGCTTTGTTTATTTGCTGAAGTTGTTCTTGTAAGTTGTTCATATTTTCTCCTTATTTCAACCAGCTTTGCGGAGTATGAATCCAGCTTTCAGGATTCTGAACAAGACTTGCCGATTGTTGACTTTCAGTTTTTGTGAAATTCTGTGTTGCTTGCAAATCTTCCAAATATCGAACATTGAGAAGGTCCGCAGCTAACGCAGCATAAACTTCACAATCTAAAAAGTGATTGTTTATATGCGACGTTTTCGGCTGCCATATAAAACCGCCGTTTTTTGCAGGAACTTTTTCTTCAGAACAAAGCTGTTCCGCATATTCTTCATCACAATTGTTGTGAACCATGAAAGAACCGCGACCGTTCGGACGGTTCAGACGGGCTGCAATCATATCTTTATATTGACCGCCGTCAAGAATATAAAGCCGCAAGCCGTGAGCTTTTGAATTAACCCTGTCAATCATGCTAGGTTTGAAGCGTGACAACATCGGGCGGCTGCTTCCTTTTACAGGAACAAGCCAGTCTTGAGCCATTGCACAAAGGTCATAAACATCGTCAGTCTGGTCGCCTGAATCTATCGCAGCAAGGTTGACTTGAACAAACTCCCCGCTTTCTTTTTGAAAAGCTCTGTTCATTATCGCTTCAAGTTCCGACCACGAGAACGTTTGTCCGTGAGTTATTCCCCACGATGTCATATATGCTCCCCACGCTCTTATTGCGTAGTAGAAACAATCTTTTTGAACGTCAATTCCTGCGGTCAAAATTTGAGCAGCGTCAGGAATGATATTTTCTTCAAGCCCTGTTTGTCTATCAAGCACGACCTTTGAATTCATTTTGACTTCTGTCTGTTCCCACGGTTCAGCAAGCCAAGAATTGACAAAGTTCATCAATTTTTCAGGGAAATTTTTTGACCGCGTAAATTCGTAAGCAACGTCACCGAATGAAACCCACGGAGAATATATTGCATTGATTCGGAATGCAATTTTTCTTTTTCGTTTTTTTATTTTTTCGTAAACTTCGCCCGTGTCAATATCTTTCCAAACTCCAGCCCGCAGCATTGACTGTTTGTGACGGTCTGTTATTTTTTGACGACAATGTTCACATTCATAGTAAGCAGTTTCTTTTCTTTCATCTGCTGTTTTTGCGTCTTTGTCCCATTTTATGCCGTTTTTAAACTTGAAAGTTTGAAAGTGTCCGCAGTGCGGGCATGGGACATAATATTCAAAGCGACGGTCCGCAGCGAGCCAAATCTTCCAAATTGCCCCGATTTTTGTTGTCGGAGTTGAAGCTGCAAAAGAAAATTTGTCAGCCTTGAAGGTCATTTGTCTTTGTTTAGCAAGTGAAATCGGATCAGCTTCTTTTCCTGAAAAAAGCGGATATTTGTCAACTTCATCAAACAAACAATTTTTAATCGGTTTTGAAGCAAGGCTTGACGGAGAATTTGCTCCGCTAAAATATACACTTGCACCATTTTTGAAATTCAATTCAGAAAGTTTTGAACCTTGTTCGTCCCATTTTTCCTTCAGGTCAGAATTCAAACGAATCATCGGTTGAATTCTTTTTGCGGAAGAATAGTCTGCAAGGTCTGTTGTCGGAAGAACAATCAAGTTTGATGTTGCTTCCTGTGCGACAGCATAACCGACCATGTTGTTGAGAGCTTCTGTTCCTCCGACCTGTGTCGGTTTAACAAACCCGACTTCCTCAACATCAGGGTCATTGTATGTGTCCATGATAACTTTTAAATAAGGGGTTCTTGATGTGTTCCATTTGCCCGGTTCTGCATTTTCAGAACCAAGAATTCTGTTTTTGTCTGAATAATCGCTGACAGAAATTTGTTCAGGCGGTTTAAGAGTTTTAAGGGCTTCTTTTATCCAAGAAGGCGGAATGTATTTCCCGGCTTTATTCTTTGATTTTTTTGTTTCCTTTTGCTTCATATACACCGTCAATGCTCAATTGCTCAAGAACGCTTGCTGTTGTTTCTGAAACAAGTTTGCCAATTCTGCGAGCTTCAGTTTCTTCAACCAAGTGCGACAAATCAGCAGCAATTTTTCTTGAAAAGCCCAGCATTGACCGTTTAAGAACAACGAGAAAACGCTGAAGTTCTTCAACGATTTCGCCTTTTGCAATGTAATCACCTTGAGCAATTTTGTTCTTCAGGTTTAAGGCTTCAAGCTGTGCTTCTTTGACTTTTCCGTCATAATAGGTTTTTTTCTCTGAAATGCTCATTTTGTCAATGTCATTTTCTGTCATTGCTTTGAAGGAAGCATTTCTCCAGTCAAGAACATCTTTAATCGACCACCAGCCCCGCTGAACTTTCGGACACCCTCTTTCCGCCCAGCGAACAAGCGTTGATTCGTTTACGTCAAGTATTTCATATAATGCGGAAGTCGAAACGCAAACTTTGCCAGCAATTATTTTCACGTCTTTTTCTTTTGCCATAATTTAATAAAAAAGAACCCTTTGCGGGTTCTGTGAACTTAATGTCTTTCACTTAATATGCTAAACTTTTGAAAGTTGCAATTTTTCAATTTTGCAACCTGAATGAATTTTTTCGGAATTGTGTCCCCAGCCTTGCTCATTGATATATCTTGCACGCTGCGTGTAATTGTCAATAACTTTTCCATAACACAAGTCAATATTTTTTGCGAACGGAATTCTTTTGACTGGTTCTTTTTGCGGCTGTCTGATTCTGATTTTTTCTGTTTGCATTAGAAAATCGGTTGCAGCATTGAGAATGATTTCATTCCCTGTTTTCGGGTCAATTTTACCTGTGTGAATGTTATCTTGCAATTTTTCAACAGTAAGAACTTTCATTTTGCCGTTTGCAGCACGTCCGAAAAATTTATTGTGAACCTTTATACAATAACACTTTTTGCAAAGCAGAGTTTCAACAACTTGTTTGACAACTTTGCTTTCTCCGATTTTCTTCTTTGTAAAATTACGAATCAAATCTGTTTCAATACATTGAAAAGTTTCAATATCGTTTTTTGAGTATTTCACCCCGCAGCATAAAAAAGACATAGCAATTCCTTATTTAACAAGGTAGGCTTTCAAGGGCTGAAAACCTCTTGTCATAAACCATTATAAATGATTTTAGCGTACCCGTCCGGGTACAAATAAAAAAAGCGACCTGAAAGCCGCTTCTTTTATAGGTTTACAATGCTTAACAAATTATTTTTGAGCTTCAATTTTTCTTTTGTATGCGTTGTATCGTATTTGAAAAACAAAAATACAGAAAAATAATATTGCAGTAAAACCAGCATTCCAGCAATATAATTTTATAGTTAGCAAAAAGAGAATCTCTGTGAATTTCCACATTGCCAAGATTATAAAAAACATAATAAACAAAGTTTGTCTTGTAATATCGTTCATATTTTCTCCTTTATTGTCTTGCATGATAGTCGTCGCAAAAGGTCGCACGAGTATATTCTGAAATTATTTTTTTGTTACCCTTGCAGCATTTTAATTCGTCAACTTTGTCGTCGTTATAGCAATTTACGCAATCAACACATTTTTTCTCGTCAGCATTTTTCTTTTTCTTTTTTGGAATTTCTTCTTCCTCGCAACAAGGTTCCGGGATTTCAGAAACTTCTTCAGGAATAATTTCCGCAGGCTCTGTTTTGAATTCTTCTCCCGGAACAGGTTCTTCAGATTGATTTTCTTCTTTCGGACCTGGTCCCGCAGGAAGAATTTCAACTGCTGGAACTTCAGGAATTCTTGTTTCAACAATTTCTTTCTTTCTCAAACAAAATTTAATATTGAAGAAAATTTCTTCATCGTTTTTGCTTGCTGCCGTGTTTGAATCAAAATTTTTGACTTCAAATTCGGAATGCTTTTCAACAGCTTCAATAATTTCTTTTAAAATTTGAATATTTTTCATTTTTAAACCTCTCTTTCTAAATATTCAGTTACACCTTGCAAGCAGCGGTCATCGCAATTGCTTTCTTCAAATCATTGACACATCGTGCAAACAGACCTTTGTTCCCCGTCTTTATCTAAGACAAGAGCGAGAGCAAAGTCGTCAAGTGACAGCGTTTTCAATGCTTCAAATCTTTTCATTTTCTTTTTTCTCCTTCTTTTTTTCTTTCATTCTGAACCATATTTCACACGCTTTATATATCAACCTTGCACGTTTGTTGTTGTATTCAGATTCAGCGGGAGCGTGATATAATTTCAGAAACTTTTCATCGTCAAAACTGATAATTTCTGCCATGTATCAATACCCGTCATACATTGATTGTTTTTTCGGGGCTTCGTATGGTTTGACATCAAAAAGCTGTTTTTGAACTTCAGGAGCTTTCCCTTCAAGTAACTTGTTGAAGCACGCAGCAGCAAGCCGCATGAGCCTGATTTCTTCGTCCGCTTTTTCCTGCGTCATTTTGCCTGAAGCAATCTGTTTCGGATATACATTCACACGAAGTGCAGCTTCTCTAGAACAACAATCTTTTAATTTCTTTATTGTTTCAAAGTCCATTTTGCCCCCTTGCATAAGTTTGAAATATTCTTCCTGAAGGTTCTTTCAGTTCAGCTTCCGAATAACCTTTTTCAAGAATTTCTTTGAGTTCTTGTTCGCTGTATGCGATTTTTACAATATTGTTTGAAACTTTGTCTGTTGTGAAAATTTCTTCTTTGAATATTTTGTCAATATACTTTGCACGCTGAACATTTTTATTTCTTGCTTTATATTCAACGAGCGTTGATTCTGCAAATTTCGGGTTGATTACGAATGCAAAAACATTACCAAGAAGGCAAAAGGGAGAAATATTCGGAATTTCAATTTCAACAAATTCAAGCGGCTCTCCGTATTTTTGAACAAATTCATGGTCTTCTTGAATTTTTGATTTTATGAATTCCCATTTCCTCGCTTTCATACACATTGAAACAATTTTTGAATAATATGTATTGTCTTTTTCTTGCAAATATCTCAAGTGATTTTCGACAGCCAGCCAATAAGTGCAGCCATAGTTTCTGAAGTGATAATCTACAAGATAGAAACCCCAGCAACGAAAATCGCCCGATGTGAAACCGAGTGTCCCGTCTTCATATAAGAAACATTCTGAAACTTGTCCGCTGTAACATGGTCCATGTTCAATGTCTGAAACGTAAGCAATTTTTTTCTTTTCTTTCCTCATTGTTTTTACTCCTACATCATAAGTTTTGACATTTCGATTTTGACAATTTCTCGAACAAGAACAGCTCGTTTTGTTTCTGCTGGTCCTTTAATCCCGAAATACTTATATATTACTTTCAGATCTTTTTTGATTTTGTCCACCGAAAAGCAAAGCTGGTCTGCAATTTGTTGATTTGTTTTGCCTTCAATTAGCAAAGTAACAATTTCTTTCTGTGTTTCTGTTAGTGTCATTTCTCCTCAAACTCTCCCCGTTGTTTAGAACGGAATATCATCATTCAAATAGCGTTCAGGAATTCCGCTTTCCAGTACGTCATGAACATCAAACGAACACTGCGGAACAACAAGCGAATCAATATGCAAAACAAAAACAGATTGTTGTTCTTTTTTTGCAACTGCTTTCGCGTCTTCAAGTGCCGTTTGATAATTTTTATATACTTTGTTCGGGCTTCCTTTTTTTGGATTAAAAACAAGATAATTCGGGGTTTTTGTCTTGAAGTCCTTGAATATATTTTTGTCTTGTTGTTTTCTTAATGTTTCAATTCTTTCAAAAATTTCGTCAAATTCTGTTTCGTTCGGAACAAAGGCAATGTCAAGAGCATTACATAATTTTGTTTTTATTGTCTGTATATCATTCGCATGCATTGTTGCAAGCTCTTGAATTTTTGAACACATTTTTTGATTGTCATTTTGCAAATCATCATTGACAATTCTGTAAACTTCCTGCATTTCACTTTCAAGCAAAGTGCAGTCGTGCTGATCCAGCATATAAGAAAATAATTCTTGATAGGCTGGAGAAATTTCTGTTTTTTCTTTTGCAGAAGCAGCTTCTCCCGGAACAGTTTCTTCAGGTTGAATTTCTTCAGCTGAAACAACTGTTGTTGCTTGTTCATAACCTTGAAGAAAATCAACGAGAATCTGCTGTTTTTGTTTTTTGTCTGCCCCATAATCGACGAATTTTCCGACAACTTCATATATTGTTTTTCTGTTACTTTGAGCATATTTGAGAGAAATTCCGCAATTGTGAGCAGTATCAACAACGGAATCGCCGTCAAGCATACTTGCAAGAACCATTTGTTCTTTTTCTGTCAGTTCATTTTTAATCTGTTGAAATATCTTTTGCTTGTTCATTAGTTTTCCCCTTTCTGAAGTTCAATACTGTCAACAATTTTTCCGTTTGCAGTGGCGGTTTTGATATGTTTTTCATTTTCGTTCATATACCTTAACGCGTAGCCGATTAGCGAACCGTGCAAAATGTAGTCAATCGGTTCAAATTCTTTGTCTTTGCTGCTTGCTTTTAAGTCTTGCAAAAATTGGTTTGCAAAGGCTATCACAAAGGCACTGTTGCAATTTTCTTTGTTGTCGTAAATTTCAGCTTTTGCGAATTCAAGAGCTTCTGAAATCTTGTTTCTGTTTTGTGGTTCTGTTCCGTTGTTCATTTTTTCTCCTCTATAAGTTCAAATTCAATGTCAAAAACATCTTTGTCAATGGCAAGATCTGTGTTTTTACCGTTGATTATAGAAATACTTTTTATTTTTGCTTTTAATCTTTTTTCTTTGTTGTCCTTGCTTGCGTACCCGCACACAAAAACACATTCACTGTGCAGCGGAAGGGCTGTTTGTCTGCATAAAATTTTGCTATACAGAAAAAGCCTTTTAAACCAGTATTCTTTCACTTCTCTATATTCGTGAGTCTTTTCTCCGCTTTTTATTTTTTCAAACCATTCTTTCTTCAAATTGAATGTCAGCATTGTTCCGCACCTTCTTTCTTTTTGTTTTCGTAGAACAATTCAGGCGGAACTTTCACTCCGAAATAATTGAAAAGATTTGTCAAGAATTCTTCTGTCTGAGAACTTCTGCCCCATTTGTTCATTACATCAACATAAGTTTTTGCTTCGCTTGAATGATGATTTCTCACACTTTCAAGATATGCTTCAGCGTCTTTTTCTGTAAAAAAGACACCGTCGGACCACGAAACAGGCTCATTTCTAAATCGTTGAACAATTCCGTAATTGTGTTCTTCAAGCCATTCATTGATTCTGTCGTCTTCTTCCCAAGTCCCTATATTTTGAAGAATTTTTTCAAAATCGTCGTCTTCATTAAGTACTATAAGACCGCAATCGTATCTCTCACGAAGAACAGGAACAATTTCAAGAAAAGAACCTGAAGAAGATTCAAAGAAAAATTCCCCTTTGTCGTCTTGTTCAAAATTGTCGTTGAAATCAACAATTGAAAAATAATAAGGAAACCTCGTTCCCCTATTGTTCTGTGAAGACATTTCAGTCAAAAATTCAACGATTTTCTTTTTTAATTCTTCCGTATGTGTTAAGTTTTCAGGGTTCGTTTCTCTGATAATTCTCTCAATTTGATTGAGTTCTTCAAAGTCAGCAATATAGTCAAATCTTTGTTTCAGTTCGTCTAATAATAACGCTATATCTACAATTTTATTTTTATGAGAAGAAAGTTCTTGCTGCAAGCTCTGATTCTGAAGAACTACTGCATTGTATTGATTGACCGCTTGTGCAAGCGTTGTGTCAAATTCTTGCTTCATAAGCAAGAGCTGTTTTGCCGGGAAATGTCCGAGTTCGATTTCAGCACCGAACGGAAGCTCTATTCTTGCAGCAAGCATTCCTTTTCTGCCTGCTTCTTCATTTTCTCCGATTATTATTTTGTAATCGTCGGAGCTTTTAAAAATTTCTTTTTCATTTAACATTTTGTTTTCTCCTATGAATTAAGGTATTTCTGAAGAATTCTGACTGCTGATTCGCAGCCCTTCGCAACTCCGACGCAGTAGTCTTTGTCGTCGAGTTTTCGCAACCATTCTTCCTGTTCTGCGTGTAGCTTCCCGCCTTTTTGACGTTTCATTTCGATAAATAAAACCTCATGCGTTTTGTTCTTGTTTTTCTCAAGAATTATCAAGTCCGGGAAGCCTTTTGAAAGCCCCATATTTTTGAGCGTTCTTGAATATGCTGCATAGTTGAAAGCCACTTTCGGCATTTTGAAACCGTTTTGAGTGCTGACAACGCAAATTCCGTTCGCTTCGCAATATGCAACAAACGCGATTTGTTCTTCCTTTTCGAGTGGTGTTGTGTTCTTTGCCATTTCTAACCCTCAAACGGAATTTTTTCTTGAACCGGGCTTGCGTTCAGCCCGTTCATGTACTTTTTAGCGTGAACAATTATTCGTTCGAGCAATTCTTCGCAATCATTGCTGAAATAAACTTCATTGCAGCTGTCGTTTGCCATGTGCCATGAATAAAGTTCAATAAATGGTGTATTCAAATTGAATGGAGTATTCAAGCCGATAATTTCAAGTTGTGCTGTGATAACCATTCCCATGATTGAATCTTCTTTCCAAGTAATTGACAAACCTGTCGTCGTCATTCTTGAAAGCCATTCTTCAGGAAATTCAAGAGTTTCAAGAATATGTTTTGACATTGCTCGAAAATCAACAATAAATTCGTCAACAGCTTCTTCATAACCTTTGAAGGTCACTTCTTTTGAAGCCTTTGAACCGTTCTTTTGATATAAAATTGTCGCATTTTTCTCGTCTTTGCCGATTTTAATTTTTGTTATTTGAGCAGACGCAGGAATTTTTTCTTCGTCTTCTTCAGCTTCCATTTCGTTGAGATATTTTCCCAAGTGCGGAGCTTCGTCTTTTGCCGCGTCATAAATTGTGCGTTCAAAATATACTTTGTAGCCTTTTTCTGCAAGTGCTGCAATGTAATCTTCAACAGTTTTCATCTTGAAAAAGTCAGCGTCTTTGAAGCCTTTATCAATTAGCATTCTGCGAGCAGTTGCTTTGAAGTTGTTTTCCCCGTTGAAGTTCCCTGAATAGCCGTTCCCGGTGATTGTAAATTTCATTTTTCATTCTCCTTTGATAATTTGTGCATATAATGTTTTCATACTCTTTCCGTCCTTGCGTGGAGCATAGTCTTCAAAAGAAACTGCTTTTTGCAAGAACATATTGTTCGACCAGCGTTGAAGGTCCGTCAAAAATTGCGGGTGTGTTCCTTTGCGGTAAATCATCACATAAGGGGAATAACCCAGTTCAAGGACCTTTTTCACGCGAAAATAGTCTTCTTTAAGAGTTGTGTTGAAATTTGTCAAAATATAAACTCTTTTGAAGCGATCACTTTTGTTGAAGTGTTTCGCAAAAATTTTCAAACCTTTGAGAATTCGTTCTTCATTTTTCATTAAATCGAACGCAAAATGCACCATTTGAATTTTTGTTTGTGCAAGTAATTTCGCAATATCATCATCAATAAGCCTTGCGTCAAGCCCTTGAGTGTAATCGATAACAGCTCCGCTTTGAATTAACTGTTTGATGAGTTCTTCTCTATCTTTGCAAGCAAGTATATTTGCGTCATAAAGTTTTATTGTTTTTTGACCGTTCCAAAACTCCTGAAGGTCTGCAACCTTTCTACAACAAAGACCGTCTTTTTTTGAAACAATGCAAAATTCACAATTATTCGGACAACCACGCGTCAAGAAACCGCAAGCAATATTCTTTGTTTTTTCGCCATACAAAGAATAATCAGGAAACATTGATTCAATTTCTTTCGGAAGACTTTTGTCTTTTTCTTTGTTGTAAACCTCTTTGTTATTTTCAACAGATATTGCGAACCCGCTTCCACCGAATTGAATTTCGTCTGCCGTTGGAAAATAAATCAACGGATTGATAGTTTTTAAATCAAGATTGAAAATTTTTGAAATATAAACTTTGTCAAAATGCTCGAAATAATTATCAACAAATTTGACTTCGTCACCCTGCTTCTTATGAAAAGCAGAAATTTTCATCAAAGGAATAGAAGGGCTGTCTGTATCTGCAAGCAAACCAATTTTCGCCATTATTGCACCCCCTCAAATAATTTCATTTGATTTTGATTTGTAAAATCGCGAATCAATATTTGTTGTGGAAGAAAATTCCAGCAATAGTACGCACTTGAAAAACTGATTTTGTTTGCTTGACCCTTAAAAGTCATTCGTTTTTCAAACATTAACAATTGCAAATCTTTATTTTTAAAAAGTTTCATCGGAGTGCTATCGTTTAGCCATGTTAATGTCATAAGCAGTGCAAACGGTTTTCCGAAACTCAAAGCACGTTCAAAAATTTCTTTTTTGCCTGTGAATGGCGGATTGCTTATAAGAATGTCCCATTCTTCAGGTTCATAAGTGAAGAAATTTTTTCCGTCGCTGATATGCGAATAAATAACATTGAAGTTATTTTCTTTTAATACTTTGACAAATTCTGATTCTTTAGTATCAAACGGACACCATATTATTGAATTTCTGAATGGTTCAAGAAATTCAAGCAAAGGTTCAACCGCATAGCGTTCAGTGTAGCATTCGTCATTTTTGCCCGGTGTAGTGTGAATGTAATTTATATTATTTTGAGCTTTCATTTCCACCCCCAGCGAGCCAGTATCTTTTATATTTAATTTTCTTTGTACGTTCCTTGCCGTCAGCTGCGACAACAGTTTTTTCTTTTGTTTCCCAGTCATAAACAAGGGCAACTCCGAAAACACGCTGCAAATCGCGAATCGGTCCGCAAGGGTAGTTCATAAACGGAAGCAAGTCACGAACTGTCGTTGAACCTTTTTCAAGAAGCTGCTGAAGAACAATGCTTTCGTGTGTATTCAGCGAAAGAATGTGTTCAAACTTTTTCTTTCTGTCTTCAGTTGACATTTTCACCCCCTGTGTTCTTCAAGCGATAGCTTGAGTGTTTAAATATGAGTTTTTCCGCCTGTTCACGTACTCTGTCGAGCAATTTTCCAAGACGCGGAACTGTTTTCATTTCTTGAATGTCGCAGGGGTTATTGATAAGAACAAAGCATTTGTTGTCCCTGTAAAGACGGTCAAACAGCTCTGTTGCAAGATTGACTTCTCTGTCGTCTTTTGTGTTGATAACAAGTTCATCAAGAACGAGAATGTCAAATCGGCTCAAATCAACAAGGATTGTGTCAACTTTTTCTTGAGAATTAAAACTTTTTGCATAATAACAGCGATTGACAACATCAATCCAAGTAATATATAAACCGTTGAAACCCTTTGACAATAAGGCTCTTAAAATCGCATAACCGACAGAAGTTTTCCCGTTTCCGAATTCGCCTATTAAGTGAAGCGAAGCTCCGCTTTCCGGGTTGAAATTTTCAACATATTTTTGAGCGTCTGCAACGTGTTCAGTTCCGAGCTTTTCAAGTTTTTCAAGAGTTATGTCAATATAACGCTTGCCGATGTTCGCTCTTTGGTATCTTTCACGCAAGGCGGTTTTCTTTTTTTGCTGTTCTTTGCGTTCTTGTTCTTCGACATAGCAATCGCAGTCAACAGCAAAAACTTTTGTTTTTCTTCCGAGTGCTTCAACCGTTATTGCTTTGAATGGTTTTCCGCATATTTTGCATTTTTTCGGTTCTGCGGCTTCCTGCATAACTTCGCCGCACAAACTGCCGATTGTTGAAAAATCTGTGTTTTTAACTTCGTTAATACTCATAACCGCTCCCTTCTGCTTTTGTATCGCCTGAATTGTATTTGTCGCCATATATGCCGATGTGATTGTTCAGAATAGAGCGGAAATCTATTTTGTTATTTGCAATGACAATGAGTTTATTTGCCTTCTGACAAACAGCTTTGAAATATTCAAGATTGTCATTTGTGACGGTTCTGAATTCAGCAATTGCTTGAATGGTTTTGTTGTGCCTTCTTTCAAAACCAAGTTTCACAAGCTGCGGACATTCGTCTTGATAAATTTTGAAATATTTTTCGTTTGCAGCGTAGTCATACGGATCATAAACTTTTGAAAAATTTTCGCCTGAAATATTAGAATTTATATTTCCAGTTTCAATTTCAGATTCAATTTCAATTTCATTTTCAGTGTTTTGCTTTGTTTTTGCTTCAGGTTTTGCTTGAGCAAAATCAGCAGCAAAATTTTCATTTTGCTTTCTTTCGCTGCTCTTTTTTCCGCCTTTAGAACCAGCGGAAGAACGCTTGTCGCTTATAATTCCGTCTTTTTGCATTCGTTTCTGAATGAGTTTGTCACCTTCTATATGAACAACTTTTTCTTCAAGAAGTTCAGTCAAACCTTCAGCAATTTCTTGAACAGAAAACGGCATATTTTTTGAAAGCTGCGAAGCAAATTCTGAAACTTGCTTGCTTTTTTGCTCAAGCAAGTTTTCAGATTTGCTTTCATTTTGCTTATATTTTTGCTTGAGCAAAATTGTTCCGTATTCTTCAGACTTGTGCATAATACACATCAAGCGAATATAAATTCCGTTTGCTTTTGCGGAACATTCGTTCAATTTTTCATCTGTCATGAAGTCTTGCACATATAGCGGAAAATAAGGCTGATTTCTTAATGCCATTTTTAAACCTCGATTAAATCTCTGAAATAGACAGGCTGTGTCAATTTCTTTGTCGCGACGCAATAATCGCACACACCGCAGCGGACGGGTTCGACCTTCCCCGCCTTTAATTGCAGAATTCGCGGAACATTCTTTTCAACTTCATAAAGAATCGGAGCAAAGTCTGTTCCGTTTTCAGCAAAGCCGACAATTTCCCGGTTCGGGACTTTTTTCTTGTCAACAGCTGCAAGATAAACTGAAAGACGTTCTTCGCCTGAGCAAATCGCTTCAATTTCGCGATATATTGCAGCTTGTATGTCATAGCCCCACCATTCAACAAAAGAAACAAACGTCCCTTCGTCTTTAACCCAAAAACGCTCGCAAATATCTTTGACATATTTCAGGTCAACAATTGCTCGTTTTCTCAAATAAGAATCGAGTTTGCACTTCCATTTCGCCCCGAAAAGCTCCGCTGTCAGAATGACTTGTTTTTCACCTGACATATAGAACATGAACATTTCGTCACGTTCGAGCATTTGAATTGTGTCGTTTGTTTTCTGAAATTTCGCATACAATTCAGCGTCTGTTTTTCTGAAAATTTCAGGGTGTTTTGCTTTGAACAAGTTCAATGTCCCTTCAAAGTGTGCGTCGATATACGAACCGAGAAGCGTTGCTTCTGTGATTTCGTCAACCCATTCTCCGCGAAGTTTTGCAATTGCTCTTGCTTCGCAACCGCGTTGTTTCATTGTTCCGCAAAAGTCCTTGTATTGACTGACTGACAAATATTCTTGATTTGCTTCTTGTGAATAATAATTCGCTTCAGTCAAAAACATTACTTGTCCCCTTTTGTAATTGCCTGACAAGTACGACAAAGCGGTTTGCTGAAGTGTTTGTTTGAATAACTGTTTTCAGCCCATGAAATTTTCTTTCCGCAGCTTTCGCAGAAGAATTCTTCAGTCTGATTTTCTTCTTTCGGACCCGGTCCCGCAGGAAGAATTTCAGAAGTTGTTGTTTCAACGGGATTTGCTTCGATTTGCTTCACTTGTTCTGTATATATATTTTTTACAACTGGAGCTGCGGGAAGGGTTTTTGAATCAGTTTTGTTGAATTCAAATTCTGACGCTTCTTCATAAGCTCGAAGTTGTTCAGGGTTTTCAAATACTTTTTCAACATTCTTCAGGTTTAATCGAAGAACGGTTTTTTTGTACATTTCGCCCGGTCGATTTTTCCATGCTGAAGAATTAGCAGCTTTTGAATAATTTGTGCGAACTTCGTCCATTTCTTCTTTTGACATTTGAGCTGAAACGGAACTTTTGTCTGTAAATAAGACAATCGAAAAAGCCCCTTCAATTGCTTCGTTATTGAAGCGAAGCGGCTTCCAGTTTATAAATTTTTTATTGTCTTTGACTTCAACTTCGTAGAAATCACCCTTGCGAACAACCTCTGTTGTAATTTCTTCAATAGGCTTGACGGAATAGAGCTTTGCGAGCTTCTTTTCTCCCTTGTAATCTGTTTGAAAATTGACGTCTTTTTTGCCTGTATCTTTGTTTTTGTACGGTATCAAGTAGCATTCCTTGTTCATAAAATCAAGCCCAAGAATTGCCCCTTTCATAAGCCCTTTAACAACTGAACCCGGTTCAACTTCTTCAATATCGTCAATGCTATCAAGAGCGGAAAGACAGTTTTGAACAAATTTTGTTTGATTAAAATTCTGCGGTAATTGTGCAGCTTTTTGAATCAGTGTTTCTGTCAGCTGCTTTTGAATAGCGAGTTGAAATGCGTTTTCCATGTCCTTTTCTCCTTCTCCTTTTCAGGTTTAGTCCTCAATGAAGCGGACAGACGGAATTGTCGTCCGCTCGATGAAGACTAATCCTCGCAATTTTCGCAGCCGTCGCAGCAATCACAAGAAGCCGTTTGCATTGCAAGGTTTTTGAGTGCTTCTCTGACAACTGGCGGAATATTATTCGGAGCGATAACGTTGACATCTATGTTCGGAGCTTTGTTCGCTTTTTTTTGATAAGGTCTGCCTGAATATGTTAGTTCTTCAACTGACACATTCTTTGTGTTTTGAAGCTGTGCAACGAATTTGAACACTTCAAGCGAAAAATCTGTCGATTTTGACTTCATTAAATCGTTGTTGAATTTGTAGTCTTCTTCGTTTTCTTCATATCTCAAAGAATTTTTGTCAACTTCAATGAGTTCAGCAAATTCAATTATTATTTTTTGAGAATAAAGTCTTTTGTTCGGGTTTTCTTTTATTTCCTTGAGAAATAGCTCTTTTTTTTCTTTCATTGACGCTTGAATTGCTTTTCCGAGAGTTTCTTCGTCGCTGATTCCTTCGTCAATTGTTTCACCTTCTGCAAGTTCAATTTCTTCAGCTTCTGCTGCAAGTTTTGCTTTTTCTTCATCTGTCAAGCTGTGTTCCTGTTCGATTTCATTGTTGATAATGTCGTCGTGAGAAATGCCTTCTTGTTCAAGGTATTCTTTCAATTCTGTGTTTGTTTGTTCTGACATTGTTTTTTCTCCTTTTCTTTGTCGCGTGTTATCTCAAACAAGGTTCGCCTTTGAACCCTGCAATTTTCTTTCCGCAAAAACAACCATTTGTTGATGTTTTAGGAAGTTTAATCATTCCGTTACTTCCGCAAGATTTGTCACCGTTCCAGCCAGCAACACATTCAACACAAAGGGTCATTCCTGCGTTGACTGAAATCTGTTGTTGTTTTGTGTACTTCATTTTTTGTTCTCCTTTTGTGCTTTTGCCCCGAAGGGCTGCGGGTTTTTAAAACCCGCCTTGTTCCCTGTTCTCCCCCGAATTAAAGTTCAACAACTGTCAATTCGCTGTCGTCAGTCGTTCTCGTTGCGATAAATTGCAAGCCTGCATTCTTGCACTTTTCAAAAAGAGCAAGCCTGTTCTTGCTGGAGAGTTTTTCAACTCCGTCAATAAGAACAATTTGAAGCCCTTTGTCGTTTTTCATAGCAACATCGACACAAAGATTCAGTTTTTCGCCTTCAGACAGGTTGCTGACTGGTAAATTGTTAATTAAAACAATGCTGCCGTCTGTTGTCATATTTTCGAGCGGCAATTCCGCTTCGCTTAATATTTGAGCTGGTAAGGTCCGAGCAAGTTCAATTTTATTTGTGAATTCTTCCGATTTTTCTATCAGAATGTCGATTTCTTCATTGATTTTCACCATTCTTTGATGTTCTGACAGGTGAATTTTCATTTTGTTTGCGGTTTCTGCTTCGTCCTGAAGTTCTTGAACATTGATTCTCTTTTTATTCAAGAACGGTTCAAACGCTTTCAGTTCTTCGTTATATTTTGAAATGTTTGTTTCAAAGTTCGCTTCAGCAACTTTGATTTTGTCAGCTTCATTTTCACCGATTTTTGACAAACGCTCTTTTGCTGCAATAAGTTCAGCTTCTAAAGACGCGATTTTTGTTTTTTGAACGGTGATTTCGTCAAGTATTCCCTGTTTAATCTTTGAAATTTCGGTTTCTTTTTCACTCTTGAATGCAGCAATTTTTGTTTCATAGTTTTTCTGCATTTCTTGAGCTTTTTCAATTTTTGCGTTGTGTTGAATAGCATTTTCAATCTTTGAATAAGTTTCTCCGATGTTGTATGCTTCCCATTTTTGAGCGTTGAAGCCTTCAGGGATAGAACGAACCATTTCTTCAACAACGGCTTTTTTCTCTTTAATTTCGCCGTTTATTTTTCTGCGTTGCTGGTAGTAAAAACCGTCTTCAGAAGCGATTTGCTGCAACACTTCGAGAATTGTCTTTGAATAATCAACAGCGGGCGGAATTTCTCCGAACCATTGTTCAATTTTGTTTAAGTCCCAGTCGTATTTTATAAGCTCAAGAAGAATTCTGTTCTGTTCTTTTTCGTCAAGCTCAATGAATTGAACCGGGTTCAACTGCATTCTTGAGAATAAATTGTTCAAAAATTCTTCAGGACGTTGAACTTCCTTCCCGTTTTCCGTGATTTTTTTGTAATCAGTCATATTTGTTCGTGGTTTTCGCTGAATAGCAATTCCGTTGTCAAATTCAATAAAAATTTCGCCTTCAGTTTCGCCGTTTTTGACAACATATTCGCGATCAGTTTTGTTTGAGAGAGCAAGACGAATTGCGTCAAGAACAGAAGTCTTTCCTGTTCCGTTAGCTCCGAGAAGTTCAAGACTTTTCCCGTCAGCTTCAAATTCGGATATTCCGAACAGATTTTTGATTTTTAATTTTGAAATTTTCATTCTTCATTCTCCTTGTTTGCGTGCAAATATTTCAAAATGTGAGCAATGACATCAACAGTCCAGCCATTGCCGAGCATTTTATATCTTTGTGCGTTTGAAACTCCTTCTGTGTAATTGTCGGGGAGTGTTTGAAGACGTTCGCATTCTCATGCTTGCACCTTCTTGAAGTTGTATTTTGCTTGAAGTGCAGCAATTTTTCTCAAATATTCTTGTTGCAACAAGAACCATTCAAAGTGATAGTCGAGAGTGTTTTCTTTGACCATTTTTTGAACTTCGTCATGTGCTCTCGTAAGCGGAAACAAATTCACTTCGTTTGAAACTTTGTCGTGGTCCGCAAAAAATTTTGCAAGAGCTTCTTCTAAAATACTGATTTTTTGTTGTTGAGTAAGGTTTTCAGCATTTTTCTTTTTTGTAAGTAAATTACACAACGCTTGAAACAAATTTTTTCTTTCTTTTTTGTCTGTTGTTCTTTTCTTCATCTTTCGTCCCTTTATTGTTTTGTATTCTTTTTCTGTCCCGCTCTGCCCGCCATTTTTCAAAATCTGCTCTGATTGCGGGGTTCTCGAAGTCGCGTTCTAAAATCTTGAGAAATTGTCGAGCAATAATTCTTCCGTCTGTTTCGCTTATTTTTGAAACATCAATGCTCATGAGCTACTCCGCAAATAAAAAGTCAATTGTGTAATTTGCTTGTGGATTACGCTCAAGAAGCAATTTTTGAATTCTTTTTGCTTCTTCAATAGTGATTCCGACTTCGCCGTTCAATTTGCGACGGACCGTTTGCGGAGTGATAGCAAGTTCATTTGCAAAGTCTTCATTTTTTAAGCTGCAACGAACCATTTCCGCTTCAAGATTTTTGAATTTAGGCATTTTTCCTTCTCCATTTTTCTTTTATTGAATAAATACTCTTTTTATATTCCGTAAACGGAATAATTAAATACTATAACCATATACGGAATAAGTCAAGCATTTTTATTCAATAAACGATATAAATATTTCATAATCTGTAATAAAATGAACAAAAACTGGACTTTTAAAGGGTTTTAATGTAATATAATGAATATTAAGAAAGGTTAAGCCAATGAAAAACATCGACGTCGAAAAATTAAACCAACTACGTGAAGAACGCGGATTTGCAATCAGAGAAGTTGCTGAAATTTCAGGAGTTCCGATGAGTTCTTGCTCAAAAATATTTGCAGGCTTGAACGACAATCCAACTCTTGACACGTTGAAAAAACTTGCAAAAACGCTGAATTGTATTGTTGACGATTTTCTTGTCCAAGAAAAAGAATACTATTCAGACAGAAAAACCGCCGAACTTGCGGAACAGATTTTTGAAAAACCCGAATTGAAAATTCTTCTTGACGCAAGTCGTGACTTAAACGTGTCCGACTTAAAGGCTGTTACAGAGATTGTCAACAAGATAAAAGGGGCAAAATAATAATTCTTGAAGGCTCAAAAGAAACGATTCTGAAAGAAGAATTTCTTGCAATATATGCAGAATTGCCGACTTCTGTCAAAGGTTTAGTTCTTTATGATAAAAACAAAGAAAAATTCACAATTATTCTGAACTGTCTTTTTGATTTTGCAACTCTCCGAAAAACCTTGCGACATGAATTGCTTCATATATTCAGAAATGATTTTCTTTCAATAAAAAGAGCAAGTGAAATCGAATTTGAAACCCATTAAGGAGTAAATATGAAAAAAATATTGTTATCACTTATAATATTTTTAATCGCAGCAACAGCAGCACATGCAACCGCAACTGCGGAAATTCAGAATTGCGATGTAAAAACTTATAAAGATTTTATTGTCCGAAAGTATATGACAAACGGTTTTTGTGTCCAGTTCCCGAATGAATATTCTCTTGTTGCTTCAAAAGAAATCAGTGGAGCAGGAACAAAAATGCTCATGAAAATGGTTGCAGGAACACGAACAAATAATCGTCTTGAAGCTCAAGCAAATTACAATTTCATTCAAAGTGGAAAAAATGTTCTTGTTCAACTGACAATTGTTTCTGTTTCAGATTCGGGAACAACTTTGCAAAAAATAAGAAATGCAAACCCGCAACAGGAAATCAACGAGCTGAACGCAGTCAATGCTGAATTTATAGGAAATTTAAACAATGATAAAAAGTAAAAAGAAACAAAAAAAGCAGCCCGGAAAAAGGGCTGCTCTATATGGAAGATTTTCTCCCGGACCAAATCAACGCGAAGAATCAATCACGGGACAATTTCGCGAAGGGGAATTGCTTTGCGAAAAAAACGGCTGGAATATTGTCTTGCGATATGCAGACAGGTCATTGACAGGAAGAACTGACGACCGTCCTGAATTTCAAAAGATGATAAAAGACGCAGAAGCTGGACTTTTCGACATACTTGTTTGTTACAAAACAGATAGATTTGCACGTGACAGGCTTGACGCTGCAATCTATAAAAACAAATTAAGAAAATATGGGGTTCGTGTTGTTTATTCAAAAATGTCAATTCCTGAAGGTCCTGAAGGAATTATTCTTGAATCTGTTCTTGAAGGTCTTGACGAATATTATTCAAAAGACCTTTCTCAAAAGATTTCAAGGGGTTTTTATGATAATGCTTTGCAATGCAAAGCTGTCGGCGGAACTGTTCCGTTCGGATATTATATTGACGAAAACGGAAAATATAATATTAACCCCGAACAAGCTCCCATTTTAAGAGAAATTTTCATTCGTTATGCTTCAGGAGAAAGAGCAATTGACATTTGCAATGACTTAAACGAGCGGGGTTTCCGTACTAAAAAAGGAAACTTATTCGGAAAGAATTCGCTTCGAGGTTTTTTCAAAAACTCAAAATATATGGGAGTTTATCAATTTGAGAGCGGGGACGAAAACTTTGAAGATGTTTCAATTGAAGGCGGAGTTCCTGCAATCGTTGACAAGGAACTATTTGAAAAAGCTGCAATGCGTCTTAAAACTAACCAGCGAAAAACGCAAAGCATTGATTTTCCGCCACCTGTTTTTTATCTTTCAGGAAAAATGTTTGACGCTGTTTGTGGCGGGGCTTTCATAGGTGATAGCGGAACGAGCAAATCAAAGAAAAAACATTTCTATTATACTTGCCAAAACAAAAAAGCAAGAAAAGGTTGCAAGACAAAATCAATCAGAAAAGACTTCATTGAGGATCTTATAATCAGCTATACAAGCAAATATGTTTTGACTGAAGAATTTATTGAATACATTGCAGAAATAATTCTTATGCTTCAGGAAGAAGAAAAAGACACAAGCGTTCTCAATTCAATAAAAGCTGAATTAAACACAACAAAAACAAGCCTTCAAAATATCATGAAAGCAATTGAACAAGGAATTTACACAGAAACAACAAAAACAAGATTGCTTGAACTGGAAGACCGACAACTGCAACTTGAAACACAATACAAAATTGAAGAACTGAAAATCCATGCTCCAAAAATTGAAAAAGATTTCATTGAATACAAATTCCGAAAATTAGCAAACGCAAATATTGAAGACCACGAAACAAAAGAATGGATTGTCAATATGTTCATTCAATCTGTTATTTTGACAAACGATTCAGCCATAATTGCGTATAATTTTGCACCGACTGAAGACTATTCTGACACCGTCGAAATTGATTTTCAGACATTAAAAAACTCACTGAACAAAAGTGTTCGAGTGAGTTCTTTAAACTGGAGGTTAGGAGATTCGAACTCCTGACCCCCTGCGTGCAAAGCAGGTGCTCTACCAGCTGAGCTAAACCCCCACAAGAGTTTCTACATTTATTATATTACATGATAAATTTTTTTTGTAAAGGGGGGGGAATAAATTACTTACAGCTTCTTTACAATCTCTTCCAAGCAAATCTTTACATGCGCATAATTTAACCCGCCCTGCATATACGCAACATAAGGTTCACGCATAGGTCCATCTGCCGAAAGTTCTATTGTAGAGCCCTCAATAAATGTTCCCCCTGCCATAATTACCTGATCCTCGTACCCCGGAATATATTCTGGAATTGGTGTTACATATCCGTTTACAGGTGATAAAGATTGAACTGTCCTACAAAACTCTTCCAAATGTTCAGGCTTACCAAATATTATATTCTGTATAATATCAGTTCTTGCTTCATCATAACGCGGAGCAGAATTAAAACCAATATCCTCAAATACTTTTGCTGCAAGTATTGCCCCTTTAACAGCTTCAGAAACAATCGATGGTGCCATAAAAAGCCCCTGAAAAATGAGTCTATGCTGATTAAACATAGCCCCACCTTCACTACCAATTCCAGGTGCAGTCAATCGATTGGCAGCTCTCTCAACCAAAAGTTCCTTTCCTGCAACATACCCGCCGGCTTCCACAATTCCACCGCCAGGATTTTTAATCAAAGAACCGGCGACTAAATCTGCACCTGCCTCCAAAGGTTCCTGTTTATCAACAAATTCTCCGTAACAATTATCTACGAAACAAATACAATCAGGATTTTTAGCTTTTACGATATTACAAATCCTGCCAATAGTCTGCATTGATAAAGATTTTCGTGTAGAATAGCCTTTAGAGCGCTGGATTAAAACCATAGTAGTTTTTTCATCGACCATTTCTTCAAGTTTTGCAAAATCAACATCCATTCCATTTACAAGCGGAACCTCATCATACAAAACTCCATTACCTATAAGAGAAGAACGCTTTGTTTCCTCATCGCCCGCAGTTCCGATAACTTCCTGCATAGTGTCATAAGGTGCTCCTGCTACAGAAAGAAGTTTATCACCGTATTTCAGGTTGCCAAATAATGCACAGGCTAAAGTATGGGTACCAGATGCAAAATGTATACGTACCAGCGCTTTTTCTGCACAAAAAACCTGTGCAAACACTTTATCAAGCACTTCACGGCCTAAATCATCGTGACCGTAACCTGATACTGTATAAAAATGCTCCGGGGCAACTTTATTATCAAAGAATGCCTTTAAAACTTTCCTCTGATTAAAGTCCCTTATATCGTTAACTCTTTCAAATTCCTTTTCTAATGCCTTTTCTGCCAATCTAAAATCATAATTCATAATATACTTCCTTCCAGAGCAATTATAGGATAAAGCAAAATATAGCACAAGAAAAAAGCGATAATTACGTAAATTACCGCTAAATTATGTGTGTGTATTATATTATAGATTTTTTTAAAGTGTGTGTATTCTATGGTAAATGTTAAAATTCCAATTATGCCATTGCTACAAATTGTTTAGCTGCATCATTCTGAGGCATCTGGTCATTTTCACGAATCATGCTGAATGTTCTGTATAATTTGTAACCAAGAGCTTTCAACGGATTAGAATTTACAGAGTCTGCATTTTGTGCAAATTCTTGATTCTGCTGGAATTTAACTGATGCTTTTGGATCTCTTAACATTAATATAGCATTCTGTGATTCCATATCCTTAGAAACTGCACTTGCTCTGAAATTTGTATTTATTAAATTTATATTTGATATTCTATTAACTTGCATATCTATCACCTCTGTGAACTTTCTGTTTCATTAAGTGTTTTATTTACACTTCATTCAACAATTTCATTATGCTACATATCAAATAAAAAGTCAAGAGGGTAAATCTCTTTTTGTTAACTTTTGTGAAATCCAGTATTCATAAAGCATTGAGGATAAAATGTTAATTGTACACTTAAAAAATAGCCTAACTGGTTGCCGGCTATTCGGTGTAAAAAATACACTAAATACCATGACATGCTCACTGTACTTTTGTTACATTCTTTTATATTTACTTTTATTATGGTATTATTGACATGGGGAGATGTATGAGAAAAAGAAGCAGTAATACTAATAGGAATAAAACTTTTTCAGAACGCCTTATCTGGATACAGGGTGGCTTTCTTATAATTATATTACTCTTTATTGTATATCTTTTCTCTGTTCAAGTATTAGATGTAAGGCATTTTAGGGTTAAGGCCAAAAATCAGAGGCGTGCAAGTTCTTTTGTTATGAGAGGTAACATATATGACCGAAACGGCATTAAGCTTGCAACAGATACTGTTTATTATGATATTTTTGCCAGAAAAGAAGATTTTGTGCATACACCGGAAGAACTTGCTAAAATTCTCGCCCCAATATTAAAAATATCTCAGATTGATTTAACCGAAAAATTAAGACAAAATATTTCTGTAATATCGCTAAAAAAGAATGTTGACAGGCATACACGGGATGAGATTGCAAAATTAAACCTCAGAGAAATCCCGATGGATAAAAAAAGTATTAGAACATACCCTCAGGGAACTCTGGCCGCACATGTTCTAGGGTATTACAATTTTGATGCAGATGTAGCCTCCGGAGTTGAATTGACTGCTAAAGATACACTGGAAAGCGTTACAAAGACATCTAATTTTGAGATGACGCCTAAGGGTAAAGTTATTTATAATATTTCTACAGACCCTGTAGCTGCAACAAAGCCTGTAAAAGGCAAGGATGTTACATTGACGATTGATGCTGCTGTGCAGCATGTGTGTGAAAAAGAGTTGATGAAGGCTATAGAAAAATTCAAAGCTCACAGGGGAGCCGTAATTGTAATGAACCCTAGAAACGGGGAAATACTTGCATATGCTGTTTATCCATACTTTGACCCGAATAACTTTAAAAATGCTACAAGTTTTCAGACAAAAAATTGGACTTTAACTGACGTTTTTCCTCCGGGCTCTACTTTTAAAGCGATTACAATAGCTTCAGCCATAGAACTCGGTAAAATTAATAAATATTCAAGGATTAACGATACCGGAAAAATCAAGGTAGGCTGGTGGACAATTAAAAATTATGATTATAATAGACATCCTAATCCAGGTATGATTGATCTGGTATATTTATTTGAGCATTCAAGCAATGTCGGTTCTGTACTTGTAGCACAGATGATGAGCAGATTTGAGTATTATAATATGCTTAAGAAATTCGGGTTTGGTGAAAAGACAGGTATTGACTTACCGGGTGAATCAGTAGGCTTGCTTAAGTCACCTGCACGCTGGGATGCTTCCGACCATGCGTCTATGGGTTACGGCTATGGTTCTTCAGTTACTGCTATACAAATGGTTTCTGCTGTATCAGCAATTGCTAATGACGGTGTAAGAGTAACACCGCATGTTATTAAATACTCACCTGAAGAAGAAGCTATAAAAATAAAAAAAGTTCAAGTTATGACGCCTGAGCACGCAAGAGTTGTTACAGAATTACTTACTGAAAGTATAAATAGAGGTAAGTCGCCGATTAAATCTGATAGTTACAATATCGCTGCAAAAACAGGAACTTCAATTAAACCAAAAGAAAACGGAAGCGGATATACAAATAAGCTTTATACATCTATTGTAGGCTATATGCCTTCAAGCGACCCGCAGGTTTTAATTTATGTAATTGTTGACTCTGCTCAGGGTGGTGAAATTTGGGGCAACACGGTTGCAGCTCCAATTTTCAAAGAGATTTCAACACAGATTTCTCATATTCTTAATTTGCAGCCGGACAAAGCTGCAAAGATTTAATAAACGAAAGGAAAAGTAATGAGATTAAGAACACTTATTGACAACATCAATTATGTAGAGCTTGTAAATATGGACAACATGTCTGATGAGATTATGGGGATTTCATATAACTCAAAGAAGACTGCTCCGAATGATTTATTCATATGTCTTACCGGCGAACATGTAGACGGTCATGAATATGCGGAAGAGGCATTTGATAACGGCGCAATTGCATTTGTTGTTGAAAGACGTCTTAATCTTGACGCACCGCAGATTGTTGTTGAAAATACAAGTGAAATTATTGCTCAGATTTCAGATTTTTTCTTCGGTTCACCATCTCAAAAACTCAATGTTATAGGAGTGACAGGAACTAACGGAAAAACAACAGTAACACACCTTATACAGAAGCTTTATGAAGCAAACGGACAGCAATGTGCTCTTATTGGTACGCTTGGACACAAATTTTTCTCCGGCGACACTTATCATGACGCTAAGCATACGACCCCGCAGGCACCTGAACTGCAAAGACTTTTAGAAGATATAAACGAAAAATGTATCAAAAATGTTGTTATGGAAGTTTCTTCGCATGCATTAGCACAGCACAGGGTTGATTTTTGCGACTTCAACGGAGCTGTATTTACAAATTTAACACAGGATCATTTAGATTTTCACATCACTATGAACAACTATTTCAAGGCGAAAGCCATTCTTTTTGAAAACCTTGTTGCTGGAGATTTTGCTGTAATTAATAAAGATGATGAATATTCAGAGAGATTTATTAACGCAGTTTCACCTACTGTAAGCCTTTATACATACGGCATTAAAAATGATGCAGATATAAAAGCTAAAGATGTTGTATTTAACCACAGCGGAGCATCTTTTACATGTATAGTTAAGGACAGAGAATACAAGGTTAACCTGAAGATGAATGGAATGTTCTCTGTATATAATGTACTTGCAGCACTCACTACAGCACTCGCATTAGGAATGGATATTGAAAAATCAATTAAGACTTTAGAAGAAATCGGAGGGGTTGCAGGAAGGTTTGAAGTTATCGTGAACAAACCTGCTGTAATAGTTGATTACGCACATACGCCGGATGGTTTGGAGAATGTTTTGAAAGCTGCCAGAGATATTACGCCTAGCGACGGCAGATTAATATGCTTATTTGGCTGCGGCGGTGACAGAGATGCAACTAAACGTCCTAAGATGGGAGCAATTGCAGAAGAACTTGCAGATGTTGTTATTGTAACAAGCGACAATCCGCGCTCGGAAGAGCCGCAGCAGATTATTACTGATATTCTCGCCGGCTTGAAGAGCGTTAATGAAGTAATTGTTGAACCTGACAGAGAACTTGCAATAAAAGAAGCTCATAAAATTGCAAGAGAAAATGACGTTGTTCTTATTGCGGGCAAAGGGCATGAAGATTATCAGATTCTTGCAAATGAAACAATACATTTCGATGACAGAGAAAAAGCAAGAGAAATCTTTGTATAGTAGTCCGTTCAAAAGGGCTTCCCGGAGGTAAAGTATAAGTTAGTAGTCAGGCGGCATGAAGCCCGCCCAAGGGTTGAAAAAATGAAAACACCTTTATTGATTGAACAGCATTTTCATGGCGCATACGGCGTTGATTTTAATAAGGCAGGGGCAGATGACATTATCGGCCTGTCTTATAAACTCCGTAAACTCGGTATAGGCGGATTTTTTCCGACGCTCGTAACTGATTCTGTGCAAAATATAAACAGACAAATCGCTATTATAAAAGAGGCTGCAAAAAGTTGTCCTGCTATTCTGGGAATACACCTTGAGGGAATTTTTATTAACCCTGCAAAGAAAGGAATACACAATCCGGAGCACTTTTTGGAGCTTACTGTTGAGAACTTCCAAAAAATTGAGGATGATTTTATAAAAATTGTGACTCTTGCGCCGGAATTGGACAGCGGGTTGATTGAATACTTAAAAGAGCGCAAAGTTAAGGTTCAGGCAGGTCACAGTACTGGCTGGGGATGCGTTGACGGTGCAACACACACATTCAATGCAATGTCAGGAGTAACTCACAGAGGAACGTCAGCAGCTCTTTCAGCACTTATTCATGATGAGGTTTACGCAGAAATAATCGGAGATGGTGTTCATGTCAGCGACGATGCTTTAAAGCTGTTTTTCAAGGCAAAACCCGAAGACAAAGTTATACTTATAAGCGACGCACTTCCTATAACATACAGCGATATGAAAGAAACGGTCTTTGCGGATTCAAAAATTTATTATGATGGAGATAAGGCAACTTCCGCTGACGGAACTATTGCAGGAAGCACAAAACTTTTGCCAGAAATTATCAAAATTTTAGGCAAAAAAGGAATGTTTAAACCCCGGTTCATTGAAAATACATACCGCTATCACGGTTTAGAACCAATTGGCGAAATTGAATGGGATGAAGATTTTAACCCGCGATTTTGATATATGCTTTAAAAATCTTATTTGCCACTGTATCGTCAAAAGCCTGCTGTATTTTATCCAATGGATAAACAGTTGTAAGCCCCTTCACATTAACTTTGCCCGAAGCAAGAAGGTCAAAAGAATCCTTCAAATCAGCCGGAGAAGGAGAATAACTTCCTAAAACAGTCAGTTCTTTGTAATAAATTTCATTATTAGGGTAGCCGTTACTGAGCGGAGTACTTGAGAATACAAGAATTTTTCCGCCGGCACGAACTGCTTTCAACGCTGTATCAATTGCTTTATCAGCGCCGGATGTCATAAACACCCCGTCAACTTCAAAGCTGAAATCAAACGGTTCAATACCCATTTTCTTTGCAAGCTCAATTCTTTCAGGTATCAGGTCACATCCGTAAACCTTATAACCCATAGCTTTTAGTCCTTCTCCCATAAGAAGTCCTATTGAGCCCAGACCTACAATAAGTGCTGTATCATCTTTTTGAAGCGCACATCTTTTTATGGCTCTTATGCAGCACCCGAGAGGTTCATAAAATGATATTTCTTCATCTGTCATATTTTCCGGTACAAGATAAGCAACATTTTGCAGGTGTTCTTCAGATACAAAAACTTTTTCACTGAACCCGCCCGGAAAAATATTTGTTTTCTTGAAGTGCTCACACATTGAAACATTGCCGTGTTTGCAGAAATTGCATTCTCCGCATGGGATGTGGTGCGATGTGACAATTCTATCACCTTTTTTAAACTTTGTATCAGAGTTTATTTCAAGAATTTCAGCAACTATTTCATGCCCCAAAACAGCGCCGTCATGAACGATTTTGTGTCTAAATTTAACAATATCAGAACCGCAGAGCCCGCAGCCTAAAGTCATTACAATTGCGCCTTTGCGTCCATCTAATTTAATATCATCAATCTCACTGACAATAATTTTATTCTCTTTTACCTGTGCAACTTTCATCAATACTCACCTTTAACCCTTGCGAACTTAGTATTTGCATAAAAATATTTCAAAATCTGATAAGCATTATAACCGCGTTTTGCCAGATTATTTGCGCCATACTGGCTCATACCTACTCCATGGCCGTTTTTCTTTATGCCGTCATCAAAAGATGGGACAGATTTTAAAAACGGCAAATCAGATGACCAGACCTGTCCTCCGGTTTTTGTTTTACCGCCTGCTGACGCAGAATAATATGCAGGGACAATTTTTCCCTGACAAACAAGAACTATACCGGAAGTTTCTTCTACAGCTTCATTGGTATTTGTTTTTTCAGCACTTGCACCTCCATATGCCTGATCTTCCGGAGTATCTTTCAGGTCATAGCCGTATTTTGCACGTTTTCCTCTGTTTGCAATTGCGTAACTTCTCGCTGCAATCGCCTGAGCTTTATGAGCTTCGTGCTCCCAGCTTGAAGGCATTTCGGATGGAACAACCCCTCTTAAATATTTTTCAAGAGGTATGTCATTAATTACTGTAAGCCCCATACCGTCATTTATAATTTTAAAATTTCCGCGGTACCATTTTCTTTTAACACTCAGGAAACCGCCTGTTTCAGGTTTTATAACAATCTTGGACGCACTCATCTTATTCCACTGGCCGTTTACTTTTATTGCAATTACTCCGCGGTAAGGCTTCATCTCATAGCCTTTCATTTTTTCCATCACAAAAATAAGCTTATTTGTATCACAGTTGATTACCTGTGCTTTTGTAGATGCGCCGATAAAAGTTTTATTTACATTTGTTTGGAGTCCGATTTTTATCGCAAAACAAGGACAGCTTAAAAATATAAATGTTATAAAAAGTATTAAACCTCTTCTCATCCCCATAAAATTATTATAGCAGGCAAAAAAAATTTTTTCAGGTTTTCAAATAAAAAAAGGAGAAAAAATGCAAATAAAAAATACTAATTATCAGATATCACAGCCGAATTTTCAGGCAAGATACTTATCCAGAAGCGTTTCAACTGCGGCAAAAAACAGGGCGGAATCAGTCATAGATATTTATTCATTAAACAAAAATGATAAAAATTTTATTGAACGGGTTCTTAACCTTTTGAAAGGTCACAAATTGCCGGAAGATAAACTTGCGATTTCCGGCAGCGACCAGAAAGCAAGCGTAAAAGAAGCTTTGAAGAAAGCTCTTAAATACGATGGAGATAGTGATAATAAAGTTTTAATAGCAATTGAAGACAACAAAAATATTGCTGGAATTGCAGATTACTCCGACTACGGAGATATTTGTCTTAACACGCTTTATATGTTTAAAAACGGCATACAGAATATGGGCAGAAAATCACTCCTGCTTCAAATGTTAAAACATGTAAAAAGCCGCGGTGATGTGAGCGCAGACATAAAGGCTGAAAGATTAAATAACGAAGCTAAAAAATATTACTCTAACCTTGGTTTTATTAAAGATAAGCTTTCCAGCATTGTTGAATTAACCATATTCAGCGATGATATTGCTAATAAAATTAATAAGATTGAAACAGGTTCAAGCTTTAACATGAAGAAAACCAGATTTACGCAAAAAGAATTCGACCTTGCGGAAATTATGAAACTTGATTAACCGCGCTTAACAAGTATTGCAATCTGCTCTCCGTAGCTGTTTACACAGCCGTTAGTTTCTTTTATTTCGTAACTAACTTCGCTGTCAGCTGCTTTTTCTTTGAGTGCAAATGCTTCTGCACTTTCCAAATCTTTAAACTCTGCAGCCATCTCTGCTTCAAAATATGATGGTTTGTCAATATAAACTTGATACATAAGCACCTCCTGATTCTGGTATATTACAGTTGCATTAAAATTTCAATAAAATTTTCATAATCAACTTCTTTTAATGTTACAGGACTTCCCTCTGACGGAGAAATCAATACAGATACTGCTTTTATTTCATTGTACGTATCAGCATAAGTAAACATCGTTTCTTTTCCTGATATAACTGATTTCACCAGTCCGGCATAGAATGAATTTTCTCCGGCTGAAAGTGCGTAATACGGAATATTAAGTTTATTAATCAGCGTAAAAAATCCGGCAGGATAGTTATGTACAGAGCCGGAGAATTGAGCAGGAGATACTTCTCCGGCTTCTTTATACTGTGTAATAAGGGTATCAAGTCTTGTATGTTCACCATATCGGGATGAAAAAACTATTTCTTCCACGTTATTATCAAAAACTTTAATCATTGTACTCAAAGCTGCTTTATCAATCGGACTCAGCTTTCTTCTTACAAGCGGAGGAATTGAAGATACGTCAATTTCTTCCGCTGATTTAATGTAACAAAAATCTTTGATATAGAATTTCATGCTAAAATTATACAATAAATGATTATAACAAAATACAATGCTATATGTAACCTCGGGGATAATATTGAAGAAGTCTTTAACAAGGCTCTAAACGGTGATGCCGGATGTTTTGAACTGCGAAATTCAAGACGCCTCGGATGTATTAATACCCCCCTTGAAGAAATCAAAGAGGAAAATTACAACATAAGAGCCAATCAGCTTATTCTGAAAGTATTGAAACCGCTTGAAATAGAAACGCTTGATAAAAATTCGACTGCTATAGTTGCAGCGACTACAAATTCGGGAGTTGAGGAGTACGAAACAAGCAGAAACCCTAAGCATTTTGAAATCGGAAATCCAGCAGAATTTGTACATAAATATTTCGGGTTTACAAATTTCTATACATCAGTATCGACCGCCTGTTCTTCAGGTATAAAAGCTTTTTCTATCGCAAAAGAACTTCTCGAAAAGGAAATAGCCCAAACAGTTCTTGTTATTGGTGTTGATTCAATTGCCAAACTTCCTGTTTACGGATTTGATTCACTTGAAATATTATCCGGAGAGCCGGCAAATCCGTTCAGTAAAAACAGATGCGGAATTAATATCGGAGAAGGTGCAGCAGCTTTTATAGTATCTAAAGAAGGTGAAGGTATAGAAATTACCGGAATCGGAGAAACTACAGACTACTATCATTCAACAACTCCAGATCCGGAAGGAATTGAAGCTGAAAAAGCAATAAGGCTTGCCCTTGGAGAGATGAAGCCGGAAGATATTGATTACATAAACCTGCACGGAACAGGCACACAGGCTAATGATTTAATGGAAGCAAGAGCTGTTTATAATATTTTTGGCGCTAAAGTACCTGCAAGTTCAACAAAGCCGCTCACAGGACACTGCCTCGGTGCAGCTGCAAGCATTGAAACAGCACTCTGCTGCAGGCTTTTAGAAAAGGGCATAGATAAAGTTTTTCCACACATATACGACGGTGAATACGACGAAAAACTTCCTAAAATCCTTCTTGCAGATAAGAGTACAAAATCAGGAGAAGTAAAAACCTGTCTTTCCACATCTTTTGGATTTGGAGGAACAAACTGCGCTATAGTATTAAGGAGAAAGATATGTACGACTTAACAAAAATACTGCCGCACAAACCGCCAATGATACTGCTTGATGACATTCTGGAGATGGACATTAAAAACGGCACGCTTACAGCTGTATTTAAGGTAAATCAGCAAAAGATATTTTATGAGGCCGGAAAGGGAATAAATACTCTTACCGGTATTGAATTTATGGCACAGGCAATCGGATGTTATGCCTATTTTAAAAATAACTGCAAAGAGCCAAAACCCGGCTTACTGCTGGGAACAAGGCTGTATAATAACAAAATTCCTTATTTTGAAAAGAATGAAGAATATAAAGTCACTGTAAAAGAAGTATTCACTGATAACAAAATTGCCGCTTTTGATTGTTTAATATATGATAATAGCGGTGAAGAAATTACAAGTGCAGGGGTAAATGTTAGTGGAAGTAATTAAGTGATTAAAAGGAGTACCCATGAATAAATGGATTTTAATTACAGGCTCAAGCAGAGGTATCGGGCGTGAAACAGCTTTATATCTCGCAGAAAACGGCTACAATATAGTTCTGCATTGTTCAAAAAATACTTCAAGGCTTGACTCTTTAAAAGAACAAATTATTCAAAAGGGCGTAGAAGCACGTACTGTCGCATTTGACATTAAAAATAGGGAAGAAACAGAACATGCACTTATTACGGATATTGAAAAAAACGGCATTTATTACGGAATTGTTTTAAATGCAGGCATAGCAAAAGATAATCCGTTTCCCGCAATGGAAGACAAAGAATGGGATGACGTTCTTGATACCAATCTTGGCGGATTTTATAATGTCTTAAAGCCGATTATTATGCCTCTTATACAGCAAAAGAGAGGAAGAATTATAGTAATGTCTTCAATTTCCGGCCAGTGCGGAAACAGAGGTCAGGTTAACTACAGCGCCTCAAAGGCCGGCCTGATCGGTGCTGCGAAAGCTTTAAGCCAGGAAGTTGCAAAACGCAAAATTACAGTTAACTGCATTGCACCCGGGATTATTGAAACTGATATGACAGAAGAACTGCCGGAAGAAGCAGTTAAACAAATACCTATGCGCCGTATGGGAAGCGGAAAAGAGGTTGCAAGCCTTGTTAATTATCTCCTTAGTGAGGATGCCGGATACATTACAGGTCAGGTAATCGCTGTTAACGGAGGGCTTTATCTGTGAGAAGAGTTGTTATTACAGGAATGGGAATAACTTCCCCGCTCGGTTCTACTGTAAAAGATGCGTTTGAAAGATTAAAAATATATAAAAACTGCGTAGAACACTGGGAAAAACTTGACGAATACGAACGTTTAAATACTTCTCTGGGCGCATTTGCAAAAGGATTTGAAATTCCTGAACACTTCACAAGAAAAGTAAGACGCACAATGGGAAATGTAGCTTTAATGGCGGTTGTTACAGCAGAAGAAGCTCTGCGTAATTCCGGACTTTCAGGCGATAAAGTTATTACAAATGGAAGAACCGGCGTAAGTTACGGTTCATCAACAGGTTCTCTGGACGCAATACTTGATTTCTATTCAATGTGTATTGATAAGGAGGTTAAACTCCTGAATTCAGGTTCTTACATCAAAATGATGCCTCAGACAACAGCTGTAAATATTTCTCTTTATTTTCAAACACACGGAAGATTAATCCCGACCTCAACCGCCTGTACTTCGGGTTCAATGGGCATCGGATACGCATATGAAGCGATTAAAGATGGTTATCAGGACGTTATGATAGCCGGAGGCGCCGAAGAAATCCACCCGACACAAGTTGGTGTATTTGATACACTTTATGCGACAAGCAGTAAGAATAATACGCCGGAGCTTACGCCTTCACCGTTTGATAAAAAACGTGACGGGCTTGTAATAGGAGAAGGAGCAGGAACTCTTATTTTAGAAGAATATGAACATGCTAAAGCAAGAGGTGCGAAGATTTATGCCGAAATAGCCGGTTTTGCAACTAACACAGACGGAACACATATTACAAACCCGAATAAAGATATGATGGCCGAGGTTATGAAGCAGGCTCTTCAAAGTGCAGGAGTTTCTGCTGGTGAAATAGGTTACGTTAACGCACACGGTACAGGAACGATTAACGGAGATATTGCAGAATCTTTAGCAACAGAAAATGTTTTTAAAAGAGAAGTTCCGATAAGTTCTATAAAAAGCTATACAGGCCACACACTGGGCGCCTGCGGAGCTATTGAAACAATTCTTGCCGTAGAGATGATGAATAAAAAATGGTTCAATCCAACTCTTAACCTGAAAGAAATTGACGAAAACTGCGGTAAGTTAGATTATATTCAGAATGAAGGCAGAGTTATAGATACAGAATTCGTTATGACAAATAACTTCGCATTCGGAGGGATAAATACTTCAATTATATTGAAGAAGTTTAGTAAGTAATTTTACCGAGAATAGTACGTTTTTTTGCACCCGTACATGACGGCAGATTATTTGGAATGCCGTAATAATTGCAGTAGCCTAAAAGCGCAAATGCCATAACCTCTTTGAAGTTATTAGAAATTCCATAATCCTCATGGGTTTTTAATTCAATATGTTTTGGAAGATAATTTCTCAAGAATTTCATCATTGTTTTATTATAAGCCCCTCCGCCGCCTATTATTGCAGTATCTACATGAGTCTGAGGATAAACAAATCTTTCATAAGCCTGAGCAATTGTTTTTGCTGTAAGCGCAGTCAGTGTAGTAATAATATCCTTTGGTTCAGAAGGCGCTGTCTTCAAAATATTTTCAATATATTTGTTTGAAAAATATTCTCTGCCTGTAGTTTTTGGAGGGTCTATAAAATAATATTCGTCCTGCAAAAGACAATCCAGCCAGCTTTCGCAAATATTTCCTTCTGAAGCAATTGCCCCGTCTTTATCATATTTTTGTCCGAAGAATTTTTGCGTACAATAATCAATCATAATATTTCCGCATCCGGTATCAAATCCAAAAGTTTCACAATCATCAGACACAACCGTTACGTTAGAAATTCCTCCGATATTCTGAACGAGTGAGTTTTTAAACCATTTTTCATCAGCAAAACATACAAGCGGTGCTCCCTGTCCGCCTGCTGCAATATCTTTTTCCCGAAAGTTTGAAACAACCATACATCCTGTTTCATGCGCAATTACAGAACTTTCGCCAATCTGTAAAGTACTCTTTAAAGAAATTCCGTCAAGTTTTTCATCAAAAGGATAATGATAAATTGTCTGGCCATGACTTGAAATCAAATCAGGTTTGCCAAATTCTGCAATAAGTGTATTTGCAGCGTCAGCAAAACATTTGCCTGCAGCAAAATTAAGCTGGCACAAATCTTTTACAGAAAGATCTCCTCTAAAAGCTGAAAAAAGTTTTGCTCTTATATGTTCAGGATACGAATAATTTATACCGTGAATAAGTTTTACTGACATATCCGGATAAACTTCACAAAGTCCGGCATCAATTGAGTCGCAGGAGGTTCCGGACATCAAACCAATAATCTTTTTTGTTTCTTTTTCTTCCATAAAGCAATTTTAGCACATAAAAAGAGACTTTCCATAAACAGGAAAGTCTTTTTAACCCAATAATCTCCTACCCCAAAAATCTTTTGAGTCCTCAAATCTCCAATAATTTAATCTCTTAATCAGGTAAATGTTTTGTTAAAATTGATTTGTGTTTTTTGTTGTAAATGTTCTAAAAATTTTAAATCTTTTTTCTATCTTTGACTCCCCCCGAGTCTAGCAGCCATCACTCCTTTCAGGTATGTGTACATAGTATAATTTTCTTATCTTTTTATCAAGTAAATAATTTCGTAAAAATTTTTACAATTCCCCATGCTCCCCATGCCTGCAAAGAAAAAACCGAATTAACAAAAGTTTACGTTTATAATACATAAAAATTCTATTGACAATCTTTTTTTTACGGTAATCGTAATATTCTTGCAACATTCATTTATGTGTAAGATAATAAATCTATGAATTATTATAAAAAATACACGCCTTATTTATTTTTACTTCCTGCAGCTGCAGTTTTGATAGTATTCTTTTTTATTCCGTTTTTCCAAACTTTTGGATTAAGTTTTTTCGATTATTCTTCAAGCCTCTATAATCCAAATTTCGTCGGAGCAGATAATTATATAAAACTATTTAAAGAACCTGTTTTTTACAAAGTCATGTTCAATACTTTTATGTACCTTGTAATTGCAGTCCCTTTTCTTGTAACATTTCCTCTTTTTCTGGCAATATTGATAAATCAGAAAATAAGAGGAATAACTCTCTACAAAATACTCTTATATCTTCCGGTAATTGTGTCAATCGTAGTTGCAGCAATTGCTTTTAAATGGCTTTACGCCGGTCAGGGTATTTTGAATTATATACTATCATTATTTCATATCAAATCTATCGGCTGGCTCGTAGATACAAAGTGGGCTCTTTTTTCTGTTGCATTAGTTACTATCTGGAAGGGTATCGGATATTACATGATGATTTATCTTGCATCTTTAATGAGCGTACCGCAGGATTTGTATGAAGCATGTGATATTGATGGTGCAAATTTTATCACCAAACATTTGACTGTTACTATTCCGCACATAATGCCGACAATTGCGCTTGTATCTACTATAAGTACAATTTCCGCGATGAAAGTTTTTGCAGAAATCTATGTTATGACAAAGGGAGGACCTTTGAATTCTACAAAGACAATTGTTTATTATATTTATGAACGCGCGTTTGAAAATCTTGATTTAGGTTACGCCTCAGCACTAGCAGTAGTTCTGCTTGTTGTCGTAATGGGATTTTCGTTAATTAACATTCTATTTTTTGAAAGGAATAAATACACGGATATCTAATGAACATTCTTGTTATTACTGATTTATATCCTGTCAGGGAAAACGAAAAAAATACACCGAAAACAATAAAAAATTTTGTTGAATGCTGGCAAAAAGAGGGGCATGAGGTTCAAGTTATCAAGCCGAATTTTTTATTAAATTCGTTTGTGAGAAAAAAGCCTTTTTACAATAGCGGAATTTATGGAAACGTAGAAAATATTAATTATTTTTTTCCGTTTTGTGGCAATATTAAAGATAAGATAAGAACGGATTGGAATGCAGATTTCATAGCCGCACATATGCCAAGCGGTGAAATTTTTGCAAACAGGCTCGGCTTAGATTTTATTGCAGGAGTCCACGTTTCGGATTTAGAAGTTTTAACCAATCCTTTGTATTCAATTTATTTCAAAACAGAACTGGAAAAGGCACATAAAAACGCCCAAAAAATCGCATGCCGTTCTGAGGTTTTAAAAAACAAATTTCTGAAACTTTATCCTCAGTACAAAGAAAAAACTTTTGTCTGCTATTCCGGTATAAATGAAAATTATATAACTAAACGGCTCTGGCAACCTGACAAAAAAGTGAAAGTTTTAACCTGCGCAAATTTAATCAGACGCAAAAATATAGACAAGGTTATCAGAGAGTGTGAAAATCTTGATGTAGAACTCAGAATTATCGGTGACGGAAAAGATTTAAAAAGATTGAAAAGCATTTCACAAAAGCCGGTATTTTTAGGCCGTATGGGACATGAACAAGTTCTTGCAGAGATGAGAAAAGCCGATATTTTTGCACTCCCGAGCATTAATGAAACTTTCGGCATGGTATATCTTGAAGCAATGGCATCCGGATGCATTACTGTTTGCACAGAAAATGACGGTATTGCAGGAATTATCGAAAATAACCAAAACGGTTATTTCTGGAAAGATGGAATCATTGAAGAAATTATTAATTCGCACAATCAGCAGGAAATCCTAAATAATTCTTATAAAACAATTTTGAACTACACAGCTGAAAAAGCTGCAAAAAATTATTTAAATAGTTTAATGAAATAGTTTTTTCCCTTACTGGCAAATTTTATTTTTACGTGTTTTAAAGAAATAAGTAATGACATTAATTAAGGAATCATAATGAATAGTATCAATAATTATAACCCTCAATTCAAAGGATTGAGTTTATCAAAATATAACAAAGAGGCACGAATTGCTGCATCAGAATTTATTGCCAATGTTACACATCAAGAAGCAAAGGATGTTATTGAACTAACAAAAACAGCAGGACAGAAAAGAGTCGGATTTTTCAAACAACTTGCAGATAAATACAATAAAGACAACTATCACCGTACACCGGCTGAACGTGAAAGTTCTTCATTAGTAAATCAGATTTTTATTAATGTTACAAATCCGGGTTATATACATAACAGACTTATTTATGAATTCAACGGCTCAATGGAAGCTCTCGGGAGAATTTTCTCCAGCACCCGAAATAAAACTAAACGTACTGCTTTTGCATATCAGGTAAACCGTGAAGTTATCGGAGAGCACAGACATACTTATGAGAACTTAATACCAGAACTTCTTGAATCTGAAAATAGTAAAAAATATGTTAGTAACTTTGCAAAATACAAATCTTATTTAAAACTTCACAGAAATGAAAGCGACGCCGTTAAAAATTTGGACAAAATGGTTTCAGATGGAACCTATAATCATAAAAAGTACGACGCACTTTTAAAACAAAGAAGACTCATTAGCAACTTTCCTTTTGAAAACTCAGAAGTTTTTAACTCAAAAATATTCGCCGAGGATTTTACAGAAGCAAGAGGCAAAGTAATTGATTCACTTCTTTCTAATTTCTACATACAGAGGAATATTGCATCAACCGGTATTGATGAAAAATTAATGCAGCTATTCCAATCTACAACAGATAAGAATTATAAATTAAGAACAATAATTATGGACAGTTATCCGGAAAGATACATTCCAAAGACAACTCCGGAAAAAAATAATGAAACACTCACAGAATTAAATAAATTATTTGACATTATAGACCGTGATAAAAATGCTGAAAACTTTGTAAGAAAAATTGTAAAAAGTGATGTTCCTATTAAAAATATTAAAGAGCTTAATGAAATTTTCGCACGTATTCCGGCAGTTAAGCTCAATATGTTCAGTAAAAATGCAGAAAATATACTTAATCAAACAACAAGGAATGCAGAAAGATTATCACTTCTGGAAAAAGAGATTGAAAATCCGTTCTTTGAAACTAAAAAGGCTAGAGAAAGCAGAAAGTCAGCTGAAAAATACGGCTTTGCAAAACCTAAAAACTTTATCTCCAGAGCAATAACCAGACTTGTTAATGATTTCAAAATAGCACAATACAAACGTTTGAATATTGTTGAACCTAAGCCTGAAATAAAACCAATAATAGAAACACCTGTTGTTGAGATAAAACCTGAAGTTCAAAAAGTAAAGACAGATCCGAAAGAAGAGGTCAGAAAAAATATTTTTGAAATTTTAACCTCCAAACTCGGTGAAAAGACTTTTGCCAAACAGCGAGAAGCTTACGGCAAAAACGCAACTAAAATGCGTCTGGGCATGCTTCCGGAAATTTTCTCATCAATAGCTGATACAAGAAAAGCTGACAGAGCTGTTGGAAAACACCGTATAAATTCTTCAAACAAAGATGCACTTGACTTATACCTCCTCATAAATGGAAGCAACAAAAAGTATGTAAATTATCTGCTTAAAAAGCGTAATGCAGATAATTCCAGAATGTTTGAAGTTAAAGATATCATTTCTATGGTTAAAAAAGCCGAAGCTAAAATTGCAGAAGACAAGAAAATTAATCCAGAATACCGTGCAAGAGATGCAAGAAAGTATTATAACCATCTATATGAAGCTAAGGTAGAACAGTATGGAAAAGTTTCAAGACAAAGCAAGGTTAACACAAAAGCCTAAAAAGTCTGGTATAAAATCCTGTTTGATGGTAATATAGTATCAAACGAGGATTAAAAAAATGAAAGCAGCTGAGTATTTTAACAACGGTTATTCATGTTCTGAAAGCATAATAATGGAAGCAATTGAAAAAGGACTTATTCCTGAGGAATTGCTTTCTGTTGCTACGTCTTTCTCCGGCGGAATGGGTTCGGGCTGCTTGTGCGGAGCAATAGCAGGTTCACAAATGGTTCTCGGCTATGTCCTCGGACGCAGCAATGCAAGAGTGGCTGCAAAAAAATTTATTGAAGAATTTAAGAAAAACCACAAAGCAACCTGCTGCCGAGTTTTAACTGCCGGTCTTGATATGGCTTCGCCTGAAAGAAAAGCCCATTGCACAAACATGGTTAATGACTGCTCAAAGATTTTGGAAGAGATGATTAAGGTTAAAGTTTAATGTTTAATAGAACTCTGTTCAAAAAAAGAATACTTTTTGTCGGAATACCTGATATGGCTTATATCGGGCTTGACGGGCTTTTGATGTCCGGAGTTAATATCGTAGGAGTGCTCGGGCCTAAAAAAGACCACAACATGTACTATGATTTCAAAACTTTTGTTCAATCAAGAAGGTTGAATTATATTGACTATGATGAACTTGATGAACCTCAGCTTATTGAAGCTGTACGCGCACTTAATGTTGATGCAGCAGTCGTGTGTTCTTTTAATTACAAAATACCGCGCATTCTTTTGGAATCAACAAAAGATGGATTTATTAACGTACACCCGTCCATGCTGCCAAAATACAGAGGCGGAAACCCGTATTCAAGAGTATTAATCAATGGTGAAACCGAAACTGGTGTTACAATTCATTTTATGGATGAAAGCTTTGACACAGGTGATATTATTGCTCAAAAACCTTATCATATCCATTCAAAGGCAACGATGGGGACAATATTTAATGAATTAAATGTTCTCGGAATAGAGCTTTTGCTGCAAGTTTTGAGAGCATATGAAAATCAGCCGCTTCCCAGAATTAAGCAGCCGGTCGGTGATTTTGTTTCAGGAAAAGGACTGAGCGAAAAAGAATTGTTCATCAATTACAACAGAACCGCAGAGGAAATCGAAAGATTTGTACGTGCATTGAATCCGTTTATTCTTGCAAGTACAACTTTCAGAGGGAACATGATGAAAATTATGAAAGTAGAAGTCGCCTCAGATGCCTTCTGCGTTCCGCATCCTGCCGGTACTGTTGCAAAAATCGAGGATGATAAGTTCTTTATTGCAACTTCAAAAGGACTCGTTGTACCGACAGTAATGCAGTTTGGAAGCTTCTTCATGGGCGACAGCAAAGATTTTATCAGAATTGTTAACCCGAAAATCGGAGAAGAATTCAAGTAACTTTTTCTTTACTAAAAAGAAAAAGTTACCAAAAAGAAAAGAACCTTAAGTCGGGAAACAAATGTTAAAACTACAAGTCTATATTAAAACTCCCGGTTTCCCTCAAAGCAAAACTACTAGAACAAAAGGTGAAAAATGGATAAATTAAACTTCTTAACAGCCGGCATTCCGCTAAGAGCCGGAAACAAAGGATACGAAGCAGGATTTAAAATACTTGATGAAATGAATCTTGACGGACTTGAGCTTGAGTTTGTACGCGGGGTTAGAATAAGCGACAAAAGCCGTGATGCAGTCAGCGCAGCAACAAAAGTTATTACAGCTCACGCACCTTTCTACGTAAATCTTAACGCAAGAGAAGAAGACAAGCTTGAAGCAAGCGTCCAGAGAATTATTGAAACTGCGGAAGTTGCAAATGAGCTTGGAGGTTTCAGTATCACTTTTCATGCCGGATACTATCTTGAACAAGATGCAGAGCTTGTTTACAACAATATAAAATCTAAAATAAAAGAGATTACAGACAGTCTTGCAAAAGGCGGAAACAAAATCTGGATTAGGCCGGAAACAACTGGAAAAGCTACCCAGTGGGGAGATTTAGAAGAAATTATCAGGCTGTCAAAAGAGTTTGAAACAGTTCTTCCTTGCGTTGATTTCTCACATTTGCACGCACGTTACAACGGAATATCCAATACCTATGATGAGTTCTGTGCAATTTTTGAAAAAATAGGTAAAGAACTCGGACAAATTGCGCTTAATAATTTCCACGCACACATTGCAGGAATTGAATACGGCGCAAAGGGAGAAAAGAAACATCTTAACCTTGAAGAATCAGATTTTAACTACAAAGATTTATTGAAAGCATTCAAAACTTTTGATGTTAAAGGTGCTGTTGTATGCGAAAGTCCGAATATTGAGGATGATGCAAAGCTTCTCAAAGATTACTATTTAAGCCTGTAGTTTTTTATATGCTGTTCAAGCTTTTTTAAAATTCTGTTATCAATAACATGTTCAATCTTGCAAGCAGTTTCTTCCGCAAGTTCGTGTTCGATACCTAAAATATTTTCAAAAAAATCCGAAAGTGTTTCGTGTTTTTTTATAACTTCTTTTGCTTTTTTAACCCCATCGTCTGTAACAGAAATTGTGCCGTAATGTCCGTAATTTATAAGCCCGATTTGTTCAAGCTTCTGAAGCGCCTCGGTGACAGATGCACGCGAAACATTAAGGCGTCTTGCAACATCAACAGCCTTTACCTTGTTATCTTTAATATAAATGCTGTAAACAGCTTCAATATAATCCTCTAAACTGGAAGAGATTTCACCCATTCCATACCTCCAATCATATAAAAAGACCCGCATATTATGTTTAACCTATCAGGCTTGAGAACAGATTCATCCGTATATATTTCTGCCGGATACGGACATTTCTGTATAAGTTCATTATACGTGCACGCGTTCGGATAATCAAATCCGTTAAGATAAATTTCATCACCCTCCCGAAAAAGAATATTCATCATTCTTGAGTAATCTTTATTTTTTAAGCACCCAAAAACAAAACGCCTTTTTTCGCGCGGAAAAAACCAATCAAGATTATCTCTCAGAGCCTCAATACCATTAGGGTTGTGTGAAGCGTCAATTATAAGATTTTTCTCCTGTATATATTCAAACCTGCAAGGATTTTTTACCTTTTTCAACCCTTCAATAATAGTTTTATCGTCAATATCTTTCAACAGATAGTTTACGGCATTAATAACAAGGGCTAGATTTTCAACCTGCTGATTTCCTTTGAGCGCAAGAGCATCAATAAATTCAGGATTAACATACGGGTTTGTAAGTATGAACATTGAGCCGCATTCATCAGCTTTATCTCTCACTGCTTCATAGCCTTCTGCAGTAATAACAGGACACCCTTTTTTAATAATTCCTGCTTTTTCATAAGCAATTTTATCTTTTGTATTACCCAGCCTGTCTGTATGATCAAGGTCAATGTGCGTAATTATTGAACAGAGATTTTGTTTAATTACATTAGTAGCATCAAGCCTCCCGCCCAGACCGGTTTCAAGGACGGCAATATCTACATTTTTTTCTTTAAAATACAAAAACATCATAACCGTAAGAATTTCAAACTCGGTTAAATGTATGCCTGTTCCGGTAATCATCTGAACATATTCAGCAAAAGTTTCCTTCGGAATATCTGCGCCGTTAACCTTAATCCTTTCAGTATACTCCCAGATATGCGGACTTGTATAAAGTCCTGTCTTGTATCCTGCTTCCTGAAGAATTGATGCAAGCATTGTACACACAGAACCTTTTCCGTTTGTTCCGGCAACGTGGATAAATTTCAGACTGTTCTCAGGGTTTCCAAACTTATCAAGTACAGCAGAAATCCTATCCAGTCCTAAATCTATATAAAAATTGCTTTTTCCCGTTATAAGTTTTATTGCATCTTCATACTTCATATGAATATTATAACTTAAAATGATTTATTGATATATTTTGGAATATTTGTTAAAATAAAAACAGAATACAGGCTAAAGATTTTGATTATTATTTTCGCTAACGAAAGGAGGTAAAAATGATAATTAAAATTAGCGAAAAAGAACTATTATTATTGCTAATAATAGTTCTCACTTGCAAAGTCCTATAAATAGGACGCAGGTTTGGGTGTTAACGCCACCCATGCCTGTATTCTCATTTTAACCTATTTTGCAGAATTTTCAAGTGGGTGGATTGAATTATTCTTGCAGCAATTTAATTATTCGATAATAAAACATTTCATTAGGTTCAGCATCTACCATAACTGTATATAATTAAACAAGATAAATATTTTTGAGCAACTTTATAATTTAAATAGTAAATTACAAAAAACGTTTATTTTTATTAATAATCATAATTATTCAGTAATCATTTTAATAAATTTCTGTATTTTTTGTTTATTTCGTGGACTTAAATCTTTAATTTGCTCAAATATAATCTTGTCCGTTAAATCATCTTCTAATGTTTGAAAATCTTCAAAATCAAATAGTTCCGTAGGGTTAATTTTTAAAATTCCAAAAAATTTATATAAAGTTTCATATGATGGGAAATTTTTGCCATTTTCTATTTTACTAAGAGCCGATATATCGATTTGTATCAATTCACTCAGTTGTTCTTGAGTATATTTTAATCGTTCTCGTATATTTTTTATTCTTAGACCTGTTAATAATTTTATTTCATCAATATTCATTATATAGATTATATTTTTCTAATTTATAAAAGTTAATTGACAACTATCTATATATTAGAATATGTTGACTTTTGTCCAATATAAATATATAATTACATAATATCTATCTTATTATTTTATTAAATACATAAGGAGTTATTATGAAAATAAAGCTTTTATTATGCTTCTTGGCTATTTTTTTCATTTCGTACCATGCTTTCTGCACGCCGCTTCTGCCTGTTGATTTCGAATATGTCGTTGATGGGGATACTATTCAGGTTAATTCTAACAAAAGCAGTTACAGAGTCAGGCTGTACCGCATTGGCTGTTTTGAAGTTGACCACTATGGAAGAATGATTGCTGAACTTTTAGATTTCACCTTCACGCATTGACTTATACTACATTAAACCTTTATAATACATAGTATAAATAAAGGAGAGCACGGAATGGACGATTACAAAATAATTATTACAGTATCAGGTTCAGACAAAGTCGGGATTGTTTCCTCAATTTCAACTGTTCTTGCTAAATACAGGGTTAACATCGAAGATATCAAACAAACGTTAATGCAGGGACACTTTGTTATGTTTATGCTCTGCGATATAAAAAATGCCGAATTGAACTTCAAAGAACTCAAAAACGTACTAATTGAAGAAGGCAACAAACTTGAAGTCGAAGTTTGGGTTCAGAAAAAAGGCATTTTTGAAAAAATGCACACGATATCATGAGTGAAGAGTTAAATCGTCTAAAAGAAATTTCCGGTTTCTTCCGGAGGATGAATACAAAAGTTAAGCTTCTTACCCTTATAACTAAAGCAAAAGAAGAGTATGACCGTTATGATTACAAATCCGGTATTGAAACTCTTGAGGAAGCTTTCAAAATTGACCCGCAAAATCCAACAGTCCTGCGCGGTCTGGGTTGTATGAAACAGTTCAGCGGAGATTATGATACAGCAATAGAATTTTACCGGAAAGCGCTAGAATTCTCCGAAGCACAGGAAGTCGAATACACACTTATCGGAATGGCATATTACCTTCAGGATAAACTCGACGAAGCTGTTGAAAATTTTAACCTTGCAATTGATAAAAATGATAATTACACACAGGCTTACGAAGGACGAAATCAAGCTATGCTTGAAAACCATGTTAAAATTTTGGATTTGCAGGAATCATTAAAAAAATACTTCTAAATTTAAAAACAAAAGCATTAGCTTTTTCTATATTTATCACTACAATTTAATTTGAGCGAAAAAGGTTTTAATATTACGATGGGTAATTGGCTGACACCTCACCCCACCCTCTCCTCAAGGAGAGGGAGTGAATTCTAAGGAGGTTTTTTATGCAAATAAAAATATTGCTTGTTGAAGACCAAAAACTAATGCGTATTGGTATAAAATCATTATTTTCAGACTACCCTGATTTGGAAATAATAGGCGAGGCAGTAAACGGCAAAGAAGCTGTAGAAAAAGCAAAGCTTATAAAGCCCGATATTGTTCTTATGGACATAGGACTCCCTGATATTTCAGGTATAGAAGCTGCAAAACAAATACTTGAACATAACAATAATATCAAAGTAATAATGCTTACCTCACACATATCAGAAGAAGAACTCAATTCCTCGCTTAGCGCCGGAGCAAGTGCTTATGTAATCAAAGATATAAGCACCGACTTTTTGATGAGCGTTATAAAAATGATAAAAGAAGGTGCAATGTGGATAGACCCGCACGTTGTACCATTCATTCGCGATAAGAACAGCGGCGTAATCCCTTCAAGACAGCTGTCAAGAAGTGCATTTAAAGAAAATCATTCAAACTTAACCCAGCGTGAATATGAAGTTCTAAAGCTTGTTGTCGACGGGCAGTCCAACAGCCAGATTGCAAAAACACTGACAATAAGCGAACACACTGCAAAAGCTCACGTCTGTAATATAATTCAAAAACTGGTCGTAGACGACAGAACGCAGGCAGCAGTAAAAGCTCTCAAAGAAGGTCTGGTTTAATACCGGACCTTTTTAGTAGCAAATTACTTTTTTTTATGTTTTCATATAACATACAATCAAGGAGAAAATTATGTCACTTTTAATAAAAAATCAACTTAAGACAACAGTAAATATAGGCAATGCAGAAAACCTGGGAAAAATTACTCTTCCTTCTGAAAGCGAAGGTATTTTTGCCAGCTGGTGCGGAAAACTCAATCGGCAGCCGAAATCTGATATATTTCAGAAAAGCCCTTTAAACAAAGTTAAAACACAGGATAACGATAATATAAAAGAATTAATGCTTGAAGCAAAACACAAAAAATGGCTTACAGAAGTCAATACCAGAATGAAAAAATTAGGTTTCAATTAAGTAACAAATTATTAAAACATATCCTTTCGTTCATGTTTGGTGTAAAATGTGAAAGTGGATTGTAATAGGAGAAGGACTGTCGTTTTTAGCGGCGGGATGTGTATAGAATATGACAATACAAGAATGGTTTGATAAAAGAAAAGAAGCGCAAATTGAAAGACGGGCTCGTGAGATGAAGGGGATTGAAGTAGAAACTCCTGAATTATGGACAGCTTGCGTTCATTGCGGCTCACAGATTTTGAAAAGCGAGCTTGAAGAAAATTTGATGGTATGTCCTCACTGCGATTACCATTTTAGAATAAATGCAACAACAAGAATTAAACAGCTCTTTGACGAGGGTTCTTTTGAAGAATTATTTAAAAATGTTCACCCTTGTGACCCGCTAAACTTTGTTGATACGGAATCATATGCCGAACGTTTGAAAAAAGCTCATAGCAAAACCGGACTGGACGAAGCAGTTATCACCGGTCTGGCAAAGATTGAAGGTCACAAAATAGCAGCAGCCGTAATGGATTTTGACTATATGGGCGGTTCAATGGGCAGTGTTGTAGGTGAAAAAGTTACAAGGATTATGGAAAAAGCACTGGAACTTAAACTCCCTATGCTTGCAATTACATCCTCAGGAGGCGCAAGAATGCAGGAAAGCGCATTAAGCCTTATGCAAATGGCAAAAACATCCTGTGCAGCCGGTAAACTTGATGAAGCAGGACTTCTATATATTAACCTGCTTACAGAACCGACATTCGGCGGAATTACAGCCAGCTTCGGAACTCTGGGTGATATTATCATTGCAGAACAAGGTGCTAGAATTGGTTTTGCAGGAAGAAGAGTTATTGAACAGACAATAAGACAAAAGCTGCCTGATGATTTCCAGACAGCAGAATATCTGCTCAAATTCGGTCAGGTAGATATAGTATCTAAGAGGAAGAATTTAAGAAAAACACTGGCTAATATTTTAGATATGCATGGAGTATAAAAAGAGAAAATGGCAGTAGTATTAGACTTTGAAAAACCAATAGTAGAAATACAGAAAAAAATAGATGAACTAAAAAAAATGAGCGAAGCTTCCGGAATGGATCTTGATAACCAAATTCAAACTTTCGAACAGCAGGCTCAGGATTACAAAAAGGAGTTGTATTCAAAATTGAAACCTTCACAAAAATTACAAATCGCAAGACATCCTGAACGACCAAAATTTTTGGATTATGTGGATCTTATCTGCGAAGACTTTATTGAACTTCACGGTGACAGAGAAGGAATGGATGATAGGGCTATAATCGGCGGTATTGCGAAACTAAACGGCAAACCTGTTATGATAATAGGTATTCAAAAAGGTAAATCTACAAAAGAAAATCTTGAATATAATTTCGGTATGCCGCAGCCTCAGGGGTACAGAAAAGCGCTCAGACTTTTCAAACACGCAAATAAATTCAAAATGCCTATTGTTACATTAATCGACACTCCGGGAGCATATCCGGGTATTAAAGCAGAAGAAACCGGACAAGGTGCAGCTATTGCAATGAACCTTAGAGAAATGTCAAAACTCAATGTTCCAATAGTTTCTATTATAACAGGCGAAGGCTGCAGCGGAGGAGCTTTAGGGCTTGCTGTTGCTGACAGAGTAATGATGCTGGAGCACGCTTATTATACAGTAATTTCTCCGGAAGGATGCGCTTCTATTCTCTGGCGTGACGCTGCAAGGTATGCTGATGCAGCAGAAGCTTTAAAAATTACATCAAAAGATTTGCTTGAGCTGGGAATTATTGATGAAGAAATTTCTGAACCTTTAGGCGGTGCACACAGTGATTATAACGTTGTTGCTGAAAATATGAAATCATCAATAATCAATGCACTTAATGAACTTGCAAAAAAATCTCCGGAAAAACTGAGAGAAGAAAGATATAATAAGTTCAGACAAATGGGAAGATTTATTGAGGATTAAGAAAACTCCTTCAAATCTTCTCGGTGATTCCGTGTATTACTGCTAAATATTCACACAAAGAAGCAATTTCATAATGGAGGCTTCCTCCATTGCTTCAAGTTTTTTGTAAATTCTTTTTCTCATCTCTTGTGAATAAATTTTATTTGAACTTTGAAACAAAGAATACAGGCTAAAGATTTTTACTACATTCGCTGAATTTTTAACAGAAAGGAGGTCGTATGTTGATAAAAATCAGCGAAAAAGAACTACTGATACTAATATCAATAGTTCTTTGGCTCACAACCCTTTAATTAGGGACGGGCTCGGGTATTTAGGCTACCCTTGCCTGTATTCTTATTATAACGTATTTTTTCTAAAATACAACCCGAAAGGAAAACATGAATAACTATTTTGAATTAAGAATATCAATAAATCCTGAGATTGAAGATATCGTATCAGATATCTGCTTCTCCAATTTTGAATGCGAAGGCGTTGTGACAGCAGAAGAAACTTACAAAGATTTGGAAATGACAGCAACAACAGAAGGGACTTTAAAAGTTTTCCTTACAGAACTCAATTCCAATCCTGTTGAAGTCTTAAAAATGGAAAGAGAGCTCCTTAAAGACCGCGGCTTTACAGATGAAGAACTCGGAAGCTGGGAAATTACCCTTGACGAAAAAGAAAATCAAGACTGGTCAAAAAAATGGAAAGAAAAATGGACTGTAACACACGTAACAGACAGAGTTGCAATCGTACCAAGCTGGATTAATTACACTCCGAAAGAAAACGAAATTACCATAAACATCGACCCTGGCTGCGCATTTGGAACAGGAACCCACCAGACTACACAGCTCTGCATGAAAGCTCTTGAAAAATACCTTAGTGCCGGTGACAAAGTTGCTGATATCGGTACAGGCTCAGGTATTCTGGCAATTTACGCAATGAAACTCGGTGCAAGTTCTGCTTTCGGATGCGACAACGATGAAACTGTTATCGATGTTTGCAGGAAAAATGCTCAAATTAACAATGTTAAATGTGCCTTTGAACTTACTACCGCAGATAAATTGACTGATAAATATGATTTTATTTGCGCAAACATTTTGCACAATGTTCTTGCAGAAATTATGGGCGATTTGAAAAACATAATGAAAGATAACGCAAAAATGTCTTTGAGCGGTATTCTCGATGAGAAAAAAACTGTTGTTCTTGAAGCAATTGAACGCGAAGGTTTAAAAATCATAGACACTATTTCTCAGAATCAGTGGATATCTTTTGTTGTTCAAAAATAGCCTGAATTTCCGATACATAAAATAATTAAATCAAACATAATATAATTATGCTTGATTTAACTTGGTACACAACGCTCACAAAACCTGCACTTACACCGCCCCCGTGGGTATTTGCTCCTGCATGGATATTTTTATATATAACAATTTTCACAGCCCTGCTTCTTTTTACTGTCACAAGGACAAGAAAATCAAAAGTTTTAGGGTATACATATTTTATTATACAGGCTGTTTTAAATATTCTCTGGACGCCGTCATTTTTTATCCTGAATAATCCTACTCTAGCTTTAATAGATATTATTGCTCTGGATATTTTTGTCTTACTCAATATTATAGAATTTTATAAGATATCAAAGTTTTCAGGTCTACTTCTAGTGCCATATATAATCTGGCTGCTTTTTGCCACTTATCTTAACGCAGGAATATTAATCCTAAATTAAAAGAGCCGTTTTTCAACGGCTCTTTTTTATATATTAACCTCTACACATATTATTTACGTAAGAAATCTGGAATTTGGATATCTGAGAATGATGACATTGTAGGAGCCTTTGGCTGCTGCTGGCTGTTAAATGCGCCGGAGAAGAATTCAGCTGCGCTGATTGAGCGGTTTTCAACTTTTTCTTCAATAGGCATTTGTGATTTCAATTCAAATCCTGTAGCAATAACAGTAATCTGGATTTCGCCTTGAATATTGTCATCAACAACAGCACCAATAATTACTCTTGCATCATCAAGAACAGCGTCGTTAATAATGTTTGTAGCATCGGTAACTTCGTGCAGTGTCATATCAGGTCCGCCTGTAATGTTAACAATAACACCGGAAGCACCATTGATTGAAGTTTCAAGAAGCTGTGAGTTAATAGCAATCTTAGCAGCTTCAATAGCTCTTCCTTCGCCTGTACCGCGACCTATACCCATAAGTGCAGAACCGGATGCAGCCATTACACTCTTAACGTCTGCAAAGTCTACGTTAATTAAACCAGGTATAGTAATGATGTCTGAGATACCCTGAACACCTCTCAAGAGGACTTCATCAACAACAATGAATGATTCTTGAAGAGATACTCTTCTATCAACAACATCTAATAATTTATCGTTAGGGATAACAATAAGAGCATCAACAGATTCTCTTAATTTTTCCAAGCCCTGCTGAGCTTGATTTTGTCTTCTCTTACCTTCAAAAGAGAATGGTTTTGTAACAACACCGATTGTTAAAATACCTAAATCTTTAGCGATTTTAGCAACAACAGGAGCAGCACCAGTACCTGTACCGCCGCCCATACCGGCAGTTACGAATACCATATCAGCACCTTCGATTGCGCTTGTGATTTCCTGCTGAGCTTCTTCAGCAGCCTTTTCACCAACCTGAGGTTCTCCGCCGGCACCAAGACCGTTTGTTAATTTTGCACCAAGCTGAATTTTATTCTTGCAAGTTGAAAAATTCAATACTTGTAAATCTGTATTCATTAACCAGAATTCAACACCTGTCAAACCTGACTTAATCATTCTGTTAACAGCATTTCCGCCGCCACCGCCAACACCGATTACTTTAATTTTCGCCGGGTTGATACCAGGAGCAGGCTGCTGTTCCATATTATCTGATGATTGAATGTTTTCAATATCACGTCTTCCAAAAATATCCGGTCCTAAGTTGTCCACGTTTATTCCTCTTTTTTTCTATTTATCTATACTATACCACTATACTAACATACTATTTTAAATAGAAACAAATGTAAAGTTCTTGAGCACAAATTTAATATAAATTTACATGAGAAAACCATGTACTGACAAGGGTTAGACGCTTATTACTATTTTGTCGTACATAATCATATTAAGAATTGTAAAATTTTTTAATACACACTAGCAAAAAATCGTATTATAAGTTTTCATTGTAAAAAGAAGGTGTAAGGAACGTGTCTGCATTTGGAGATTACAAAGCTTATAAAAAATACGAGCCGGCCTATCCTGGCTGGAAGTATGCACGTGACCTAAAAGAGAGCAAAAGACAGGAGTACCTTCGCAGGCATCCGGAGAGCATTGATCAGAACGATATACAGCGAGGAAAAGTTTTAATCCGTGCAATAGATGTTATGGACGAATATTCGCAGAAACGTGCTGAAGATATGGAAGTTGCAACGGAAACGGCAGTAGGTTACGGTCTGGATGCCGCAATCTTCGGCGGTGCTGCAGCCGGTGCGGTTATAGGTAATCTCAAACCTGTTAAAAACTTTTTAATGAAACATTTTGGCAAAGATAAATACACCAAATACATTGGCAAGGGGCTTCCTTTAGGAATTGGCGCCCTGGCAGGTATGATTGCGGCTTTTCCTATGTATGCCTGGGCGGCAAAAGCAGAAGTTGCTGCTTCAAGAAGAGGACGATTTGAAGCAATGAGAAAGGATTTAAAAAATCCTAAGGGATTTGCCGTACTTACAGAAGCACAAATAAAAGAAGCAGAACAAAAAGCGCAGAACATTGTAATCGATAACGGAAAAAAATCTCCGTTCAGCATTTCAAACGGGTTTAAGACGCTTAAAGAAATGGCAACTGACAGCAAAGAGTATAGAGCTCATAAAAAACAGTTTGATCTGGAGCTTCTGGAAGCCGAAAAACATATGAATGATGAAATGACTCCTGAAGAAATCTTAAAAGCCAAAAAAGACCAGCAGCTTTTAACCAAACTTGTTGAAAAAATCGATATTGCTTCTCAGGATTATGCAGAAAATGCAGAACTCGCAACACAGGCACTTGTAGTCGGAACGCTCGGGTTCGGGACATTGTTCAACTTACTTTTAAGCAAGGCTCTTAAGGCAATGAAAATTAAGTCCGAAGGAAAAATCACAGCCATAGCGCAAATTGTTGCAGCAATTATTCCTGTAATTCTCTCTATCGCTTCCGCACAAATCCAGAAGCAGGCATCAAGAGTAGGAAGATTTAAAATCAAACAAGATTTACTCAACAATCCGTCCAAACTCGTGTATGTGGCTGATGAAAATCTCGCTGATTTGAAAGACGTGAATGTCATACAGGATAGAAAAGAAGGACTTTTCAAATTCCTCGCTCACGCATGGGAAAATAACAAAGAATACAACAACTACAAAAAAACAACTGCAAAACAGGAAGAAAAGTTCTACAAAGCGATTGAGACACTTGAACTTACGCCTGAACAGATGAAAGATGCACAGACATTACAGAGAAACACTTTCAAAACTTTCAATAAGGTAGATGAAAAGTCCCAAAAATATTCAGAAAGTATTGAAGCTTTAGGACAGGCCATTACGCTGCCTATATCATTAATCTTTACCGCTGTTGGGCTTATTATCGGAACAAAATATCTTACTAAAGGTGTTAAATCAAATTCAAAGCTTGAGATGGCATCAAATTTCAGCAAATACCTGACAGCGATTCTTTTGAGCATTCTGCCGTCAATTGGTATTAATGCAATAATAACAAAAGAACAGAAAAAAGCATCAAGAATTGCAGATATGCTTGCTATAAACGAAATGTCAGATTACAGGCATTTTAGATAGAATATGTTTTCAGCCAGCTTGAAAATCTGTCTTTTATAGCATCAAAATTTCTCAGACAGAAGTAAACCGGAATTTCATACGGGAAATTTCCATTATTTTGAGATATAAGTTTTTCAATTTCTTCCTCTGTATGCGAAATCGGGGTCAGGCCGTAATACCTGTAAAAGTTTACCGGAGAGTGTTTGCTACCATGGTAAGCGTGAGCCTTTAAATAGACAGGAAAATATTGTTTGTCATTGAAAAGCTTTAACAGGCGCAATGCAATAATTTTTGCAGCTTTCGGGTTTTTCTTTGTATCATAGTTCAAAAAATCACCAACATAATAACTCTGTTTTTCTTCTTTTATGCCAGTAAGCTTTTCCAAATATTCCGGCGCAAGAGGTGTAAACTGCACCTGTGCCATAGAGCTTTTTTCTTCACCCTGAATCAACTCTTTTGCACGCTCGTTCATTGTGTTTAAATCGGAACCGTCGTCAACAAGCCTTCGGTTCAACTCTTTTAAGTCATACATTTTAAGCATTTGAGATTTATTTATATTTGAAAGTACAATTACCGAGTCCCTGCCGTCGACTTCCAGCCGGTCTGTAACCACCCCAAGCCCGTCTATAAAATCACCGCTTTTTATATCAGCAGGTATTGAAGAAGCATTCAAAACTCTCTCCAAATCTTTTGTAAAAAGCCCTTTCTGTTTCTGCACATTATTGAGAGCCGTATACTCTATCGCAAGTTTTTTAAGCGCTGAAAAATCCCTTTCGGACAAATCTTTTTTTGTACAATATGTCTTTATTTTATCTATCAAGCAGGTCTTGTTTTCGTAAATCCTGTTAACCTCAAGCGCAGAATATTTTTTCTCTTTATTTTTTATCCGGAAAATATCTTCTTTTGTAAAATCTCCTGTAATTCTGAGAGCCTTGTCTACGGGATGTTCAAATATACTCTGCGCAAGGGGAAAAGTTTCTATCTGCTGAGCAGAAAAAAGCAGTTTATTAAGTGCAAATAGTTTCAGAGAATTTTGTTTCAACTCTTTTTTTAAATTTGAAGTAACAAGCAGATTGTTATACCCGCAAAGTTCTCTGTTATTATCAATCTTAAACTGCATTCCGGCAGCTTTCAGCCTGTCTGTATTTTGTTTAATGAGATTATTTTTTAATCCTATAAGCTCTGATGACGTTAGATTTTTTAGCTCTGAAATAAGTTTTTCAACTTTGATAAAATCTTCTTTTGAAAAGCTGCCGACAATTTTAGTCAGAACCTTCCCCGTTTCTACAGGATTAGAACGAAATGAAATTTTATCTGATACATTTTCTGCAAACACACGGCGCTGTTTCTGCATCAGTTTTAAACTTTCAATTTTTTTAACATAGTTAACTTTGATGACTTTCATAATATTGTTAAAACCAATGATATTTTTTTTTTGCTAGCGTTGACAAGCACCTATTACATAATATAATTGGGAAAAGGAGGTGTGTATGTTAGTACAAAGAATTCAATCAACCAATCAGATTTACAAGCCGATGGCTAAAAAGGCTTCCCAAACAGCTCAGAAAAAATTACAACAGGTAGCTCTATACGGAACATTAGCAGGTCTTGCAATTTCAGAACCTGTTAATGCTAAAAACATCAAACGCAATGCAGGCGGTATGTCATGCGATGATGCTGTGCAATGGAGTATTGTAAATCCAGATCTTTACAACTGCTAATATGCTTAACAAAAAATTAAAATTATCACCGTCCGTGCTCAAAAGATTTGAGCCGCAAGTGGGCTATTGTTTTTACAATGCCCGAAATAAAGCCTGTATAAACACAGATTATACTTCAGGCACAATTATTGCAGCTCTGGACGGCACGCTCTCTGTCAAAGAAGTTCTTGAAATACTTCTTGAAAATAACAAAGATGTTTCGTCAGAAACTCTTACGGAAAAACTCGTAAATATTTTTGAAAGTCTGCTCAAGGAGGAATTTCTTGACGAAATTAATTGATGAAGAATATGCAAATGCAATAAGATTCTATCTGGACAACACTTTTTTCACTTCAAAACAGCCGGAAAGTGCAGAGTCTGTAGACTTAAACCTGATTAGACCATTTTCTAATTACATCAAAAGTCTGGCACCTGATGATTTTCTATTTTCAACTCCGCTCTTTGCTTGGTGGGATTTGACTTCTGCTTGCAATTTCAGATGTATTCATTGTTTGTACAATGATACAGAATATTCTGCACAGAATGACCTTACAACATCAGAAGCAATGAATCTTGCAGACAGTTTGATTAATGATTTCAGAATAGCAGGAATACTGCTCACAGGAGGTGAAATTTTCCTACGCAAAGACACAATGGATATAATACGGAAGTTTAAAGAAAACAATATTTCTGTCAAAATGGCTACAAATGCGGCATTACTAAATGACCGTCAAATCGATTGTCTGGCAGAAATGTTAAACCCTTATATTGACGGTATGCAGATAAGTTTAGACGGCGCAACACACGAAACTTACAAAAAAATCAGACAAACAAATCTTTTTGAAAAAGTTATTTCCAACATAAAAAAGCTTGCAGAAAGAAATATTACAATAACAATTTCCTGCACTGTAAATACAGTTAATTACAACGAAATCGAAGAAATATACAAATTAAGCAATGAGCTTGGAGTAAACTGCTTTGTAGCAGGCAGAATGTATTACTATAACAAATCTCATGAAAACTTAATACTTTCAAATCGGGATTTAATGCTTCTTGCATCAAGGCTTTATAAATTAGATACAAGCAGCTGCAAAACAAAGCTTATAGCAGGTCTATTCTCAAGCATAGAGCTATTCAGCATACCTGGTATCGGCGAAATTCTGGAAGAAGACAAGTACAAACCGATTTTTGAAAAATACACAATTCCTATTCCGCGTAATTGTAATTGCCATGACAGGCTGAGTATCCGTTCTGACGGAAGTGTTTATATGTGTATGCAGGCTCAAGGGTGTAAAAACGCACTTATGGGAAATATCAGACAAACTCCAATCACAGAAATCTGGGAAAATAGAGAGAATAATATACTTTTCCAAAAGAGATTACTAGAAAAAATGAAATGTAAAAACTGCAAATACAATGTGATTTGCAACAGCGGCTGTATGGCTCATGCTTACAATAATAACGGCAGCATAAATACACCGGAAATGCCTTGTACGATTTGTAAACAATCTTAACATATTAGCCCTATTGCCATATATCCTTTACTATAGACTTGGGGGATTATAGTAAAAATTCCTGACTGCATTATTCTGGATACGGGGATATAGTTTTGAAAAAATTAATAACGCTGTTTATAACCATGGTATCAGCCTTAATGCCTGCATTTGCCGAAAGTGCAAGTGCAGATTTCAGTATACTGCTTCCGGAATTTGTAAAAGTAGAATCAGTTCTCAGTCCTGTACTCATTGCAAATATTACAGATAGAACCGGAAACCTTTATGCTCCGCTGTGCAGTAAGTTTAAGGTAATAACAAACAGTTCTGAAACTAAAAAACTTTATCTAAAAGCAAATACTGTTACTGATGCCGGACAGGAAAATGCAATGTTTGAACAGGGCGGACAGGTTTACATTGCGTTTGCAAACCTTGCCAAAATCCCGAAAAGCCAAGCTCTCGCAAATTGTAAAATGGGCTCTCTGCCAAAAGACAGTCCCGGAATTGTTGCATATCCTGTTACATCGGTTACCGGCGCTGAAAATAAATATGTAAGAGATAAGTACGAAGTTTTTGTCAAAAACGGCACAAGCTACGTTACAGTAAATATAGGTTCTAATGTGCTGAAAAATTCTTTTGCAGCTAATGACTCAAAAGGATTTTACCAGACAATTTTATCATTAACGGAGGCGGATATTTAGAAAAAGGATAGCATGGAGGTAAAAAATAAGAGGAGAGAATTTAGACACGAGGCTGTCATCTTAGTTCTGGCGGCATTTTTAGGCTGCTCTCCTGTTTATTCTGCTACTGACTTTTCTTATCTTGAAATCGGCGCCCCAAAAACAATTAAACTTATTAATCCCCTTTATTTAGATACCTCCAGAACAATAAAACCTGTTATTAAAACGATTACCCCCTATAACGGCGAGTTAAATGAATCAGAATATTTTTCGTCAACTACAGAGAATGATGTACCCGCAGTGCAAGAGGTACAACCCCCTGAACAAAATGACTTCTTCGCCCCTCCTGCAGAAGAAGCCGTTTATACGGCCGGCGTTGATGAGGTTGATTTAGAAGGAAAAATTGTCAACCAGATAACTTTTGAGGGGCTTAAGACAATCAGTCCGGAGGTCATTAAAAGCCAAATCAAAACCATTGCAGGTTCTTTATTTAATGAAGAACTTTTACAGCAAGATTTGCAGAGAATTTATGCAATCGGATTTTTTACTGACAAAATGGCAATTGAACCGGAATTAAACGATGATGGAACTGTTAATCTTAAATTTATTTTACAAGAAAATATTAAGGTAACAGGGGTTTCCGTTGTAGGGAATACCGTAATCTCCACAATGGAGCTTCTGCCATTTGTTACACCGCTCAAAAATTACCCGCAAAATATTGCTAATATTAACGAAGCAATCGATAAAATTAACAATTATTACCATACAAAAGGATACATTCTTGCAGGTGTAAATTCGGTTGATGACAGCGATGACGGAAATCTTATATTCAGTATTACGGAAGGTGTTATAGACAAAATATTTATTGAAGGGAATGAAAAAACCAAAGATTACGTAATTACGCGAAACATTCTAACCCAGCCCGGTACAGTATACAACGAAAACTACCTTAAAGAAGATTTATCAAGAGTCTATTCGACCAAAATATTCAAAGAGGTTAACCGTGAAATATATCCGAGTGAGACAACAGACGGAGAATATAACGTTAAAGTCGTTGTTGAAGAGGACAGCCCTAACAGTCTTGCGCTCGGAGGCGGTATTGATAACGGTTTAGGAGCTTTCGGCTCTGTAAGCTACAGCGAAAACAACTTCCTAGGACGGGGACAGAAGCTCACTCTCTCGGGAATTTTGGGTTCAGGTATTCTGCTTAGCGACGCTTCAATTAAAAATCGTATGAACTACCAGCTTGAATTAAGTTTCTTTGAGCCGTATTTCCTGAATGCGGATAATTCTCTTACAAGCAAGCTTTATTACAGGGATTTGGGAAGCTGGCAGGTTCCTCTTGCAATTGAAAGACGAGTCGGTATTAATGCTGCTGTTGAGCATAAAGTTAGAGGTTATAATAATCTTTCTACAAACTTTAGCGCGGGAATTGAACATATAAGTTTATCGGAAGGCGACTTTGATAAAATTTCACATATGTATGCTCTTAGAAACCTTAACATTGCAGATAGAGCAAAACAGCTTACCGGCGGACTTTTTGTAAACCTTGCACCGGGCGTAAAGTACAGCACGCTTGATTCGGAAGAAATTCCAAGAAGCGGTGTAATTGCTAATGCTCGATTTATCGAAGCAATAAGTTTAAGTGATTTTAAAAACACAAATGGCAGAATTGCCGGCGGAGTTACAAAGTATTTCCCTGTACGAAAGAAATCGTCCTTCTCTCTGACTGCAAGAGGCGGTGTAACCGTACACGGAGATGATGTGCCGGAAGTTATGGCATTCAGACTTGGAGGCCCTTATTCTGTAAGAGGTTTCAGAATGAGCGGCGTTGGTACGGGTGATGCATTCCTGATGGGTTCGGCAGAACTCGCAACGCCGCTGCCGCTTGTAGATAGGTTAAAATGGGATTTTCTACAGAGAATACGTTTAACATTCTTTGTTGATGCGGGTAAAGTGTTTGACCCTACAATCTCAAGTGTGTTATATGACAGGCCTATGAGTGCAATTACAGCAGGTATCGGCTTAAGAGTTTATATTCCTGGTGTAGGCCCTGTATCAGTTGATTATGGTATTCCTATTACAAATCCAGGTGATTACGGTTCAAAAGGCGGATACTTTACGTTCGGTACCGGAGGAGGAAATATGTATGGTTATTAGAGTATTTTTATTGCTGCTGCTCTCTTGTTTACCTGTGTTTGCAGGAGGAGTCGGATATGTGAATTATGATAAAGTTGTTGCAAATTATCAGTTTGCAAAAACTTCTCTTAGAGAAATTGAAACTAAAAATAATGAAATACAACAGTATCTTTTAAACAAAGAAAAGGAATTTGATAAAATAGAATCTGCCGTTCAGAAAAAGAAATTTGAAGAAACAGTACGAGTTGAATTAAAAGCCAGAGAAAACGCTTTCAATGCTTTTCGGGAAAAACGTGAAGAAGAAGTCTATACACGTATACACGCAGTAACCGAAAAAATACGGCTTGAAAAAGGTCTGGATGCGATTCTGGATGCCAGAAGCGTTTTTTCAGGCGGAGTTGATATAACAGATGCGCTTATTCAAAAGCTTAACAGTAATTAAAGCTTGATTTATAAATTTGACGGTTCATAATAGAGTATATAAATCGGGATGTAGCGCAGTTTGACTCTGCCGACGAGAACGATTAAGTATCGTTCGAGGAGAGGTAGCACCGTAGGTGCGCTCCAAGTCCAAAAAATTTAATAATCTATCGGGATGTAGCGCAGTTTGGTAGCGCACCGTGTTCGGGTCGCGGGGGCCGCAAGTTCGAATCTTGTCATCCCGATTTTTTTTGTAATTCTACCAATAAAGTCAGTCTAAATTTTTTATCAAATATCTGTATGATGACGTATCTCATATTTTCAGTTACTATTTTCAATAATTTACGATTAATTAGTAATAAACAAAAGAGCATGAAAGCGAGGTTTAGCATGATAATGACTAATATAGAATCTGTACCCGGTAAAAAGATAACAAGTCTTTTAGGGATGGTTTCAGGCAGTACTGTAAGAGCCAAACATGCCGGCAAAGACATTTGTGCCTCATTTAAGAATTTCTTCGGAGGAGAAATAAAAGGCTATACTGAGCTTATGGAAGAATCCAGAAAAGAAGCCACCCAAAGAATGGTTCAGCAGGCAACTAAACTGGGCGCAAACGCTATTATCAATATTCGATATGCCACATCAGCAATTGCAGCAGGAGCAGCAGAGGTATATGCATATGGTACCGCAGTAAAAGTTGAAGATGTTCAGCCTAAAACACAAGGATAATAAAAATGGATTTACTAATTGCAATAGCTCTTCTTATAATATGCTACTTCACTGGCAGAACCAGAGAAAAAAAACATTATAAAAGTATACGTGAACGAGAAGTAAAATTATACAAACAGCCTCATATAAACTTTTCCAAAAATGTGAACATTTCCCAACCGGTAAAAAATGCAAAGCTTGTTTCTGCTTCTGTTGTAATAGGATGCGACTATTTCAAAGTATTTCTTGCAAGTTTAAGAAATATTTTCGGCGGAAATGTTTCCGCCTACGAATCAGTACTGGATAGAGGCCGTCGAGAAGCAATTCTTAGAATACGAGAAAGTGCATACAGGATGAACGCCGATTTAGTTATGAATATAAAAATTGAAACAGTTATGCTTTCGGAACAAACTATGTCGCAGGTGTGCATAACTGCTTATGGAACGGCTGTTGAATATGACAAAAAATAATTATGATTATGAAGCTGCAAAACTTCTAATTGATGACGAAACAAATGTGACTGAAACAAATCCTTTAAAGGATTTGTTTCAAACCTGTATTCAATTAGTATTAATACTGGCTTTAGTCTATTTATTTACATTCATTGCTTCCGGAATTGTCATCAAATCACTATCTATTAAAAAACAAATTCAGATGGAAAATATTTTGTCCTCTATGATTAACACAGAAACACAGGATAACAATTTTGATACTAAGAAAATAAAGGATATTAGAAACAGAGTATTAAGTGTTGACAGAGATTTTCCTAAAACTTCTAATTTAGAACATACATATTATTAATGATACACAGATGAATGCACTCTGCTATCCTAACGGTAATATTTACATCACATCAGAATTATACAAACGTCTGACAGACGATGAAATGCTGACTTTCGTAATCGCACATGAGATGGCGCATTATAAAAACAAAGACCATCTTATGAATTTGAGAAAAGGAATATCAAATGCTTCTATAATTATATTTATGTCTATTGTTTCCCCTAACAATCAGGAAGCATCTAAGATTATTGAAGGTACGCTGAGTTTATCCGATTTAAAATATTCACGCAGTGTTGAAGCAAAAGCGGATTTGTATGCCGCAAAAATTCTAAATGAATTATATGGCAGAACGACCGGAGGAGTACAGGTCTTGAAAATTCTTAGCGGACAAGATACAGGAGCACCGGAAGTTTTGTCTGACCATCCGGATATTCAAAAAAGAATAGAAAAACTCCAGAATTAATTATGCACTATAATCCTGTCAGCTTTTCCATCAACTGCACGCAGCATATCTTCGCCAAACTTTTCATACTGTTTTTTTGTACATTCGATTTTTCCTGTTACGGTTTCAAGCTTAGAAGGAAAATGCGTTATTAAAGAATTATATAACGGATTTTTGTTATACAAAACAAAATTTCCATCAATCTTCTTAACATCTGCAAGTAAATCATCTTCGTTAAGTCCAAACATAGAGTAAGGTACAGTAATACCGCTTGTCTGCATTAAATTGTAAGAAGTTTTATAGGTTCCAATTTCTAACAAATCTCCTTCAACTTTCCGGTTTTTTACCCCGAGAGCATCAAACATTGCTTGAGTATCATTTTCCTTTATAGCTCTGGCAAATGTTTTACCTGATACTCCGGCCTGCTCATTTAGCTTTTTACTTATCAATATTGCCTGATACGCTTTGGGTCCTTCATCATATATACCGGAATGACATTTTAAATTACTCTTATTGATGAAATCCTCTATTTCATTAACCAATTTTAATGGAACTATATTATTGTTTTCAACGCCTTGAATCTGGTCTATTTTACCTTTTGCAGTAGTCATCCCAACAAGCGGTTCCCACAACTTAGCTTTATTACGTTCCAGATAAATATAAAAATCACCGTCCTCTAGTGCAGCCTCTGCCTTGTCTACGCTCGATCTTGTACACCAGTTTTTACAGCTTAAAATTTCCAGCTTTTTTATATTTGCTTCTTTATTAAACGGATCATGCTTAATTGAAGGAATCTTTACCCATACAGAATTATTCTCGGATAGATTCATATCCATCAAAAGATTATCACGCAAGCGATGTGTGTAATAGTCCAAAAATGATATATTAGCACAAGCAACTTGCCTATCTTTAGGTGCTAAATCATTAAAATAATTCACAGTTTCTTTCAAAGCTTTTTGATTAAAAGGAACCGGAATATGCCTGTTATTTTCTTTTACTTCACTGTTAACAGCATTCCAAACAATCAACTTTAATGCATTATTATTTTCTATTTTAGCGGCCAACTCTTCATCAACAGGTTCATCAAATAAGCCTTTTGCAGCTCCAGGTTCTTGTAAAAAATTTTTCCATTTATTTAATCTGTCGGCACGAGCTTCATTTATTTTATTTATTGAATATTCACGAATATCTTGTGGAATGTAACTTTTCCACTTAATTTTATCAACCATAGACTTTTTAAATGGTCCGAACACCATATTAAAATTAAATACTTGCTTTATTGCAGCTGCAATATTTTTTGCAGATAACAGACTGCCGTCTACTTGAAATCTTTTATCTCTTCCGAAAATCTCTGCTGACAAAAATTCAAATGTAGATGCGTACATTGAGGGCATTGATTTACCTCTAAACTGGACAGTATCGCAATCCGATTGGTTTAATAGAGGTTTTACGAGTCGTTGGTTATTATTTAACTTATTAAAAATATTTTGTTTAGGTAAAAAATAAATATTATCTATACTAGAGGGCATAATACAATCCTTTATTTTTTATTTGTATATTATACCCAGACTAAAATCTGTAAATATAAAATTTTGCGCTTTTACACATCATTTATTAAGAAATATTAAGACACGAAAACGGGACGTTTTCGACGTCCCGCTGCTATTATATTTTGGCTTATTTCAATATCTAATTTATCTATGTGCATAGCCATTTGGAGTTTCACAGCAGAGGTCAGCACAGAGATAAAAATTCAATCTTTAATTTTTGCGAAATGCTGACCGACAGTGGGTCTACGTGCGTAGCACTTAATTTAAGCCTAATTGATTTCTGTAGAACCCGTTGCTTGCAATTTTCTGTTGAACCAGATTGTTATTGGAGCTTGATGCAAGATACAATCCGCTAATTTTATCTAATCTTCTTGTCAATCTGCTGTCCGGATAAACTTTTGATGCAACTTTAACTCTTGTCCAGCAGGCAGCTTCTTTTGATGTTGCAAGAGTTTCTTCTTCCAAATCAGCACTGTAGCCTGTGTGATAGCTTTCATGTGCAATTAGGCATGCAATCTGTTCTGCCGGTGCATTTCTGTATACTGAATTGATTAAAATTACACGTGTACCAAAATTATTATATGTGCTTACTGCATAAGCATTTTTACCATTCATAACCATAGATAAATCATCAAACTTAATTCTCATACCATATCTCTGAAGATTTCTAAAAACATCGTTTTCCCCTGCTTGTTCCAGAACTCTCATCGCTGCTACGATTTTGGCATCAGTAGAAAAATCTGTTACTCTGTACGCAAATGCCTGACCTACACTGAAAAATAAGAATGCAAATAAAACTAATACTACTTTTTTCACGACATAAACTCCTAATCAACTTTTTTTGTTTTTCCTTATGTGAGTGTTTACGGCGTGTTTTCTAAAATCTTTAGCAAATACATCTCTGTTGTTACATAAGTTTACAAAACTCAATAAAACTTCATTCAAAAAGGGTCAAAACCCGCATATTACCTGCATGGTTATTCCACTTAACGAGTTTTAAGATATAATAAGAAAGAAGAAACTACATGAGAACAATTTTACATTTCTTAATATTTGGAGGATTTTTATGAATAAACTATTTTGGAAGAGGGCCGGTATAACTGCTGTGAGTGTAATTGGCGGTGCTTATGCAGTTTTTCTTATTTCGCCTCTTATCTTAAATCCGATAATTGACAGTTACATACCTCAGATTAAGAATATTATTCATGAAACTTCTGGGCTTAACTCCGAATTAACAAATGTAAAAGTTGTCACAACCCCAAAACTTACAGCAGGTTTGAAAGTCGGAAAATTTTCACTTCTTGAACCTGACAACACCCGGATTTTTTCAGCAGATGACTTTCAGGTAAAAATGTCTTTACTTCCTATTCTTGCCGGAAAAATAAGAGTTGATGCTGTTCAGCTCAAAAACGCAAACGCAAATATTCAAATCAATAGTGACGGTCATTTTGCTGTCGAAAAATATTTGCCAAAAACTCCTGACACTGACTCAGTCAACTCTCTCCCTGAAAACAGAGAAAATGTTTCATCGCTTCCTTTTGGATTAAAACTTTCTAATCATCTGCCTGATATAAAAATTGATGGATACGATATTATAATCACAGACGGAACAGACAAGTACACTCTGAGCGGAAATAAAACTGAAATTACAGATTTTATTGTTAATAAAAGCATAAAAGTTAAAGCATCCGGAAAAGCGGTATTGAAAGATAGAGAGCAATTTCATTACAATATAAAAGTTCTTAATAAAATCATGCCGGATGTTGAACTTAATGATATTGTATTCACTCCGCAAGCTCAGGAAGAAACAGCTCAGGAATTTGAAATGCCTGACATTATCGGTATTTTAAAAGGAATTTACGCAAACAATCTTACAGCAGATGCTGATGTTAATTTACTGATTGAACGCAACAACATCAAGGGTAATGCAAATTTTACAAACCTGTCTGTAATTAATCTTCCGCCAAGTATTGTTAAACTAAAATTCAAAGGTGAAAGTATTGATATTATTTCGGATATTTATACTGCAAAAAATGAAGTTTCAAAGATAAACGGCTTAATCAAAACAGGTAAAAATCCAAATATTGATTTAAACATAAAATCAAAAGTTGAAATTTCAAATATTTTAAGGATAGTAAAAGATGTAGGGTTAATCTTTGATATAAGAGATTTACAGACACTTAGTGCAAACGGGAAACTTGATGCAGATTTCAGTATCAAATCTAACCTTAAAACAGTGAAGTCAAGCGGGTATCTAAAGATTCCTTCTGCGGATGTTTATTATGGACTTTACAAAATAGGAATAGATGATATTAATGCAGACGTTAAACTTGATAACAACAACATCAATATAAATAATATAGGATTCACAATACTAGACCAGCCGCTTAAACTTTTTGGAACAATAACCGGTGATGCTGTAAGTGATTTACACTTGAGTGCAGAGAATTTAAGTTTAAAGGGACTTCTTGTTGCAGCGGGACAGGCATCATTAATGAAAGAAAATCAGGTTAACTCCGGTCTTGTGTCATTGAAAGTTGATATTCAGGGGAAATTGGATAAAATTAATCCGGCAGTAAAACTTAATCTGGATAACATTAACATTAAAAACATTCCTTCAAATACATCTCTGAGTGCGCCTTCAACAATAGTCGGAATATCCGGCACATCCTTAACCGGAAAAGCAGAGAGTAAAAATCTAAAAATCATAAATCCTTGCGCGAAAGTTTCAATACCATCACTCATTGCGAATATTTCAGAAAAAGAAATTTTCATCCCGTCAACTCCTGCTGCGATTGAAAAAATAAACCTCAATGTTTCAGGAAAAATTACAAACTATCTTACTGAAAAAATCGGCCTTGATTTTGTTACAACCGGTGATATCAAATCAAAATTAACAGGTGATATGAATATCGCAAAACAGACCCTTAATTTAAATTACGCAACGACAGAAAGCTCAACCATCATTATTCCGATGTTTGACAAATCTAAAATGACATTCAGCGGAAATATTTTCATTACAGACAGCATGATGAACCCTGTAATCAAAGGCGATGTGAATATTCCTGAGCTAACAATACCGGAAATTCCTGTCACAATGGAAAATCTTGATATTAAATTAAACGGACATATACTTAACGGAACCGCAAGCGCCGCAAAATTCACGTCAGGAGGAATAAAGGCTGAGAATCTGACTTCTGATTTTTCTATGAAAGGTGATAAATTCTATCTCAATAAGCTTAAAGGCGATGCTTTTGACGGTAAAATCAATGGTAATATTGTTTACAATCTTTCTAATGCACAAACCGGAATTATCTTTTCAGGTGAAGGATTAAATGCCGAAAAAGCTGTATACGGATGTGTCGGTATTAAAAATGCAATCTATGGAACACTTGGTTTTGATACAACCATGAGTCTGAAAGTTGTTGATTACAATGAAATGATGAAATCCTTAAAAGGAAATCTTAACTTTAATGTAAAGAACGGAAGCTTCGGAGCTATCGGTAAACTTGACACGCTTTTACAAGCTAATAATATTATTACGAACTCTATTTTAAAAACAACAACAAGTACGCTTGTCAACAATCTTGTTCTTGCTGATACCGCAAAATTTGAATATCTTGACGGTCACCTCAGCTTTGAAAATGGATGGGCAAACTTAAATCCAATCAAGAGTTCCGGTAATTCACTTGCTTACTACATAACAGGCAAATATAATTTAATAAACGGAACAACAAATATTAATATTCTGGGCCGTTTGGATGCTCCAATAGTAGCTAAACTTGGTCCCATAGGACAATTATCGGCAGATAAATTACTTTCTTATATACCTAAGTTTGGTGAGGCTACAGCAAAAATCGCCAATGCATTGACAACAAACCCTAAAGGTGAAAATATTGCAGCAATTCCTGCTCTTACAAACGGAAGCACAAATTACAAAGATTTTAAGGTAGTATTCAACGGCGGACTTGAAAGCACAAGTTCAGTGAAGTCGTTCAAATGGCTTACTACAATTGACACAAGTGCAATTGAAACCAAAACAGTAAAAGAAACTATAAAAGATATAACGACATCTGTAAGCGAAGATTACAAAAGTACAGTAGAGTCAGTAAAAGATGCTGTTACAAGCACAAAAGAAGATTGGAATGAAACTAGAGAACAGCTGAAAAACAGCGCAGAAGAGTTGAAAAATTTATTTAAAAAGAAAGAATAATAATTGTTACAATTGTTTATGGATTGAAATTTATAGAAATCGGTATTTTTGCATTGATACACGTATTTTGCTGAATTGCGCTCGATAAGCTTATTTGGATTGATTTTTCATACAAGATATGCTATCATAAATATGTGAGTTTATGTCACTATATCGCTTGGGGATAAAATTATAAATACTATGTCACTATACACTTTTTAATGGTAACATAGAATATAAAGATTTATTAAAAGGATTCATTATGACATTTCAAGTTATGGATGTTGCTAGATATATAGTTAATTACTGTACAGAGCAAAATAAGCCTGTCAGTAATTTAAAATTGCAAAAAATGTTATACTACATTTGGATTGAATATCATAGACGAACTAATGAATATCTTTTTGAAGACAATATCTATGCTTGGCCATTTGGCCCCGTAGTACCGGATGTGTATTATGAATACTGTTCCTATGCAGGTAGTCCTATTGCAAAAAATTATGATTTGAAAAATATTTTTGGTGAAGATGACTCTATTGAACTTAATAACATAATTGAACAATTTATTGATACATCTCCAAATGACCTTGTTAACAGATCACATCAGCCAAATATGCCCTGGGATAGGATATACCAAAACGGAGCTGGATATAGAGATGTGATTCCTTTTGATTTGATTATTGAATTGGAGCATTAATGAAATGTTACCAATTGATTTAGTACAGAAAAAAGAAAGAACTCTTGAGCAATATATCAAAGAACTTGCCCAAAGAACGCTTGACGATACTGATGCAAAAAAATTTGCGTACAAATTGCAAGATTTGTATACTCAAGATTTTCGCCACTCTTATTCTAAATTTTTTCCTATTATTACCGATTTGGGAAAAGACAGGATTTCTAGTTTAGAGTATTTGTCATACAATTTAGAAACACTTAAAAAAATTGTTGAACAAGACTTTTTAAACGGAGAAAAAATTTTTAAAGGCTTAGATGAACCTTTATCTAAACTAAGTGATCATCTTTCTTTAGAAATAGCAAGATATTCATATTATAGCGAGAAAGAAGCACGTACTAAAGATTTAGAATCTAACTTACTAAAAGCACAAGATAATGTAAAAAATTTAGAAAAGGAATTAAAACATACAAGAGAAGAGCTCGACAAAGCCACAGAAGAATTAAATCTGGCAACAGATAAAATTAAATCTGTACAAGGAGAACTTATTACAGTTTTAAGCATTTTTGCTGCGATTGTAATGACTTTTTCCGGCAGTCTAAATGTTTTAGGAAATGTTCTTAATGGAACTGCTAACTTACCACTACCAAAGCTAATCTTTCTTTTACTTTTATGTGGATTTATCTTAATTAATTTTATTTTTGCAATGATGTATTTTATAGCAAAAATCACCGGTCGAAACATCTATGCACGTTGTGAAACCCTAGATTGTACCTGTATAGATAATATAAAACCGAAGTGTTGTGGAATTGTAAGAGTCTTTAAACGTTTACCATATATCTTCTGGTTAAATGCATTAATTTTTCTAGCAATTCTTGTAGATATATGCTTATACCTTGCAATAAAACTTAACAATTAAGCAATTTTAGACATAGAGGCGACTTTATATAATTAGGTTAGTTAATATTAGGTAAATTTATGTCTATTCAAATTTATGGTTACAATCCGTATTTTTATCCTATTGCCAGAATAACAGTAACACCTGCGTTTCTGGGGGGGGGCCACATTAAATAACACACCGGCATCAAATTTTCCCTCCGGATCTGACGCTCTGGAATTTTCTGCAGAAAATAAAATAAAAAGTAGTAAAAAAGATATAATTGGCATTACTGCTGTTCTTGCTGCTGTATATGGCTGTATTGTCGGACGGAAAATGTTACACAGACCAACTTTTGATGTTGTACACAAAAACTTATCAGAAATCCTCGGACAAAACCTATCAAAAGAAGAAACCCGTAAATTACTGAACAATTACAAAAATATCATTAAAAATAACAAAACTGACGAATATCATAATAAACTGTTCGAACAAGTTAAAAAAGATATGGGTTATGAAGATTTAGATATCGAACTCGCAATAGAAAAGCTAAAAGATAGTTCTTTAAAATCATTTAAAGAACATTGTAAAAATGGGTCAGCAGGTGCACTACATCACAAAATAACTATTTATCCAAAAACAGCAGGCAATAGTTTAAACTCTTCAATCCAGCGTACAACTTTTGGAACAATGTTTCACGAATGGCAGCATATAAAACAAGCCGAAATTGCTTATAGAACCAACCCTGACAAATTAGTTGATGCTTATGTTGAACAATTAAAAACTAAAAACTCTGATTTCATAGAACAATTGATGAAAGAAAATAAATATTCACGCGTACAAGCATTAAAAGAGATTAACTCATCATTGCATAAACAACTAGATACGTTATTTGGGAAATATCCAAAATTTAAAGCAGGTTCAGACCAATACCAAAAAGGACTCAAATACATTGAATGTACTAGAAATTATACAACCGAAGGCAAAGAATATTTTGAACAGCTAAGTGAAAAAGAAGCATTTGAGATTGGAGATAAAGCAAGAAAAATATATGATTATATCTCAAATCCGTGGAGAATATTCTAGTTTATCCATCAAAGTTTCAACAATAATCCAGTCGTTTGGCTCATCAATTTCATAAGAAGTATAAGACGGGAGTTCGTACGCTGCAATTTTGCCTGACAGCCTGCATTTGTCGTGTAAAATATTTCCGACCGTGTTTATATAGCAGGCGCCATTTTCTGCAATTAAGCCTTCAAAATCCTGACGGCGAGGACGATTGCGATAGTCGTAGTTGACAGGTATTACGCATAGAACTTCATCATTGTTATTTAAGTTATATCTACCCCTACGCCAATGGAACTGCTTTTCTAAGACTCCTGTAAACATCGAATCAGCTCCGCTTATCAAAAACTCATTATACATCCCGTCAATGTGTTCAGACTTAAGCATCGGTGATGTGGCCTGAATAAGAAAAAAATTATCCTCCTGCTTGAGCCCCGTTTTTTTAATATATTCTAGCATAACACTTTCTGTAGAAGCCGTATCAGAAGCGTTCTCAGGGTTTCTGTCATAAACCTCAACTTTCGGAAGTTCAAAACCCAAAACTATTTTTTTTATTTCTTCACTGTCTGTTGCAATAATAACTTTATCAATACATCCAGCACCGCTTGCAGCTGCTGCGGTCCAATATACAAGAGGCTTTCCGTTCAAAACTTTTATATTTTTCATAGGAATTGATTTACTTCCGCCGCGTACAGGTATGAATGCTATATTACTCATTAGCAGCCTCCTTAATTTTAACCATATCGTAAAGAACCTGATTGTAAGGAACAGGAACTCCTAATTCTCTGCCGAGTTTTATCATTTCGCCGGCAAAAATATCAACTTCGGTCTTTCTGCCTGCCAGAATATCCTGATGCATAGAGGTTTTACCCTCATCACACATTCTGGAAAGAGCATTCAGTGCATCCTTTTCAAGATTTTCAAGCCCGTTAATCCACTTAAGTTCTGCAACAGAGCGCACCTCGGCAATTATTTTTTTTGCAAAATCTATAAACGCCCTGTTATGTTTCATTTCACCAAACGTCATATTTAATACTGCAGATGTCTGGTTTGAAAAAATATTCATAGTAAACTTGAGCCACATTGAATAATCAATATCATCAGGAACTGCATAACCTACGCCAGCATCGTTAAAAAATTTGATTAACCCGTCATCACGCTCCATAACAATCTCGCCAACGCCGTCCTGCGTAACAGAATTTCCGACTCTTACTGCACTGTGCCCGATAAAATAAGACCTAAGGACTTTTGCTTCAGGATAAGCAGAACGGATAACTTCTTCAGAAGAAATTCCGTTGAGAAGCGAGAGAATAATTGTTTTGGACGAAACAAAATTCTTTATCATCTTGACTGCAGAATCTAATCCCGATGCCTTTGTTGCAATGATAATCAAATCCGCGTCAAAATTATCATCAGGCAGAATATAGTTAAAATCCTGTTCCACGCCGTTTAATACAGGCTTATTTTTTGAATACCTCTCTAAGCGTTCTTCATTCACAAGGATTTTAAGATTACATTTACCCCTGGATTTACCCCCTAATTTAGATGCATACGTCATTCCGACCGCACCGAGCCCGCAAATAATTACATTTTTCATAATGGCATTTTACTACATTTATAATAAAATATAAATATGACATCAGAATTGCTTTTTGAATTTGACAGGAGTTTTAATACGCAGGTAATCGGCACAGACGAAGCCGGAAGAGGGCCTGCAGCAGGCGGAGTTTTTGCAGCGGCAGTTATGTTTGAAAAAGTTACAGAAGGACTGATAAAAGATTTAGCAATTCTTAACGACTCAAAAAAACTCACCGCAAAAAAACGCGAATCAATATACGACATAATAAAAAACAACACTCTGAATAAAATCGTCTGCGTTGAAGTTGAGGAAATAGAAAAAATAAACATATTAAACGCTTCTTTAAAAGCAATGAATATTGTTTGTTCAGGAATTGTAAAACATCCTGAAACACTCGTACTTGTAGACGGCAACAAACTAATCAAAAATTTTGAATATAATCAGCAGTATGTAATCAAGGGTGACTCAAAATCAGCTTCCATAGCTGCGGCAAGTATCTTAGCTAAAGTAACACGTGACAGATATATGACAAAACTTCATGAAGAGTTTCCGATGTATAACTGGGCAAAGAATGCAGGGTATTTAACAAAAGAACATCTTGATGCTATTGATAAATACGGTTTGTGTAAATATCACAGGCCGTCATTTCTGCGCAAACATTTTTTAAAACAAAATTCGGGCAACCAGCATCTCATAACTACTGATTCCCCGAATTTGAACTTTTCTTCCGCAGGCTTTTAGAGTTTACTTTGCAAATTCACCGGTGTAAAAACTCATCAAGTTTGCCAGACGGTGCTGCTTTTCTGCAGCTTTTTCAATGTTTTGCTTAATTTCATCAAGCTCTTTCAATAAAGTATTTAAATCCTTACGTCGTTTACTCTCTAGGCGTTCCTCCTTATTTAACTGGTGGTCTGAAACTTCCGCCAAATCAACTTCAAGCCAGTTTGGCGAAAAACATTTATTATTATATTCCTTTCTGCTCATTAGTAGCTCCTTAACAGCTTTTAACAGTCTTGACAATACCCAGAACATTCATCACAAATCGCATGATGCCTGCTGCTGCATTTTTACATTCTATGTAATCCCTGCGTACTTCTTGAAATTCTTTTGAGTTGAAATCAAATGATGTCATCTCCGAATATTCAATTAGTGCTTCATGTTCGTCCATCACTATACCTCTTAATCAACAACTAGGGGTAAATGTAATTTAGCCTGTTGGTATAATTACCAACCCCTTTTGTATACACGATTTTTTGTTTTGTTTTTGCTTACAGATATGTTAACGGCATTTTTTTGAAAAACTTTAGGGTTTTTGGAGATATCGTTACAAATCGTTACAAGAGATGGCTAAAATGCAGTAATAGTAAGAAGGAGTATAAGTATCCCCAGTGCGCAGCACAAAAAAAAACCGCCATCCGGCGGTTAAGATACATATATGTATTATGTTAAATAGAACTTTGTTTACAGAGCAAGCGTCTTGTACTCCAGATTTTGCTCTGTGAAATCAACAGGTGTTTTGTAGTCATACGGAATTGAAATACTTATTTCACTCTTTTCCGGCAGCATTTCAAGTCCGTAGGCATCAATGAATTTCTCATCCAGCTTAAGCGTATAATTACCCGGTGCAAGACCTGAAATATAGAACACACCGGTAGAATCAACCGTTGAATAATTAACTTCTTCTCCGTTTTCATCAAGAATTACTACTACAAAGTCGGTTATTTTTAAGTCACGCTGGAAATCATCAAAGATTTTTAAAGTACCTGATACTGAACCGACTGTACTTATAAGAGGGATTTCGAGCTGAGTTGTCTGGCCCCCGTCAATTTTAACCTTTTTATTTATTAAATCGTTTGTAAATGGTGCAACTGTAATCGGCAGCTGGTTCATATCAATAGATACAGTGTAAATTCCCTGTTCAAGGCTTGATGAATAAACTCTTCCGCGTTTATTTGTAACGCTTGTTTCTCCTGTCCAGCTGGTAATAAGCGGAACATTCTGGATTGGCACATCAATCTTCTTATCGTATTTTCCGTTTTTGTTAACATCAACAAATGCAATCGCTTCAAATATACCTTTGTTCAAATCTTCATCTCCTACTGATTTCAAACCATTATGGAAGATTTGGAACGCATCATTAAACACAAAATTTATCGAATGTCTGTTTGTCGTAGGCGTAAACATATTATCAATAAAGTATCCGCCGTTTTCTGAATATTGATATCCTACAGACATTGTCTGGCCTGACTTAGCCCTGTATCCTATATTAATGTTAAAGTCGTTTCCTCCCTGACCGCTGTATCTAAAACCATATCCAAGCCCGAGAGTTAAACGTTTCCACGTTGGGAAAGTATATCCAAAACGGAACATATTGTAACCGTTTTTGTAAGCTGCTGTATTGTACCTTACAATATTGTGCCCGAGTGTAAATCTGCCGTGATTGCCGGGAATTGGAACATCTAATTGTGCATAGTTATCTGTGTATTTTGAATGATAATTTCTGTCTAAAGAATTTGGCGTATCATACTCTGTATCATACAAACTTTCTCTGCGTCCGGCTTGAACACGCGCCCAGCGTGCAATATCACGGGAAGCATTGGCATCATAAAAATAGTTTTTGTTTCTGCCGAGTTCATTCTCACCGCGTCTATAGTAGCTGTTAAATCTTAAATTAGCAACCTTAGGAATTTTAGTTGATGCATTAATTGAAGCTTCGTCAAACTTAATAGTACCGCCTCTGTAGCGGTGGTTCATATTAGAATAATATCTGCTGTAGCCTCCGCCTGCATTTGTTGAATTAAAGCTTACGTTACCTGAAACTTTTCCTCCGGTTCTATCATTTTTGGAAGTAGAGTCGCTGCTTGCAATATAGAAATCCGGTGAGGTCTGGAACAGTTCTAATCTTCCGGCTGCTCTTTTCGGTTTAAAAATACCCCTCTGATATTTTTCAAGATCTTTTTCATACTCCCCTGCAGCTTTCACAATATAACCTGCATGGGTATGCTCCTCTCTAATATCATGCGCAACGCTTGTACCGGCCGTTAATCGGCCTTTTATATTCTTGTTTTTCGGATTAACCCATTCAACACTGTTAAGCGCTGTTGCACCTTCAAGATAGTTGACACTTTTCTGCGTACCGCTTACAAGCAGGGTATCGTTTGTAGGAACGCGATAAACAATGCTTGTTCCGTTCTTTTCATAAAGCTTATCGCCGGTAACCCGTGATTCAAAAGTAATATTGTCTTTGATACCATATTGATAATCAATTCCGGCAGTAACTTTCTTGTTGTTTCCGCGATAAATATTGCCCCCTTCACGGAAAAATCTGTTCTGATACCCCCATACACCTGCGTATGCTGAACCTCTGTGTTCTTTTTCAAAAGGTTTGTCGCCGTATATTGAATATCTTTCTTCTTTTATTAACTCAACACTTCCATCCTCGTTAACCTCTTCCAGCTTAATGCTCTTAACAGGGTTTGGAAGCTGAACATCCTTAAGCGTATAGTAACCTGCATATGTGCTTAGCATCACAGGCTCTAAGTCGTTTACCGTAAGTCTTACAAGACTGGTCGGCTTAACATAGCCGTTAATTTTTTCCGGACGTTCTTTTTCGTAATCATAATTCCAGATTTGCGCACCGAAAATATTTGTACCAATTGAGGCGTCAACGTCTGTCCTGCCCTTAACTTTTCCTAACTCATACCAGAGCTTTTCTTTTCCTGTTTCTTTATCTTTAATGCTGTTTTTGTAAGCACCTGTAATACCGCCGAACATAAAAGCATCAGAACGATAATGGTATTCAGTCGCCTCAATACGATATTTTCCCCCGTAAATATTACCGTTAATACTTGCCTGCGTACTTCCGGAGAAAGTATCATTAAGAGTTCTATAGCCCTGACCTTTTACTGTAAGACTGTCACTAAGGAGATTTGAACGCAGACCGATTGTATTAAGAGTAATCTTGCCTGCTTTTTTAGGGGCAACAACGTCCTGATAAGCCTTCGGGCCTTTATCTTCCGCAACTGCATTGTTTGTATGCAAAAGCGGAATATCTCTGTCAACCTGCGCGCTTAAGGTTAAATCTTCATAATTAGTCTCAAATTTTGCGCCGAAAATCTTTGAAGCAGCGTCAGCAGTTATGTACGCTTCATTGAAAACACCATCCATAATACCCTGCTGCAAAAATTCTGTTTTACGCTTAGAAACAGGCGCATCCTGAACAAATACACCCTGCTGGGTAATCATACCTTCTTTTCCGTCCCAAGTTTTAAAGCTGATGTGTTTGTCAACGCGATTTGCAGTATATGGAATGTTAAATAAATCTGCAAGCTGTTTAAACGGCAACAAAATTTCTGACTTATCGGTAATTGCGATTTCGACATCCTGATATGCTCTATCATTGACGTTGATATAAGATACCGTAGAGTCGAGCGCAAATACCGGTAATGCGAGAAGCATGCCGGCAAAAGCCAGTATTAAGTTTTTCTTAATTCTATTTAACATTCTGTTGAACTCTTGCAATCAGCATTTGCTGACCTTTAGTTCCACCCGCGGCTATCCCTATAGCCTTGTTCTGTTCCTCATCTCCTTATGGAGATGAGGAGGGGACGTCCCCTCGTTTTTTCTATTTAACCTTGAGAGGTAATTACCTCTATTTACTTACAGCCGTAAATGTTACGACTGCCTGATATGTACCTGCCTGATCCTGACCGATATTGTACGTCCCTGATATCGGATTTTGACCGACAGTATGTGTCACAGTTCCCTCTGTGCCGTTGTTAACTTTTACTACGTAACAATCGCCGTAAATTCCATAGTTTTGTTCAAATCCAATTGTCATAGGATTTGTAATCGCGGTTGTTACTGGATATGCAATTACATTTTTATTGCTGCTTCCGCCTGCTTTTGCATTATCAATCGCAGCCTGAGTCGGTGCTGCCAGCGTATGCCCGAATAAAATACTTCCATTATTTCCGTATGCAGAAACTTCTCCCCCGTCAGTTAATATTTTTGATGTAATTATAAAATCATAATCATTATCATTTCCGTTTGTCTGAATACTAAAAACAGACTGTAAACCGGTATGTGCTCCAGTTTCACCGTTTGCCGATGCATTTTCTATTGACGAAGTTTGTTTTTCTATGGCAACAGCCGGCTGAACGTCCGTAAGAACGGACTGTTCAGCTTCTGCATAGCCATAAACTTTTACCGCACCTAACGATGCAGTCATCAAAAATATTAACAATTTTGATATGTTTCTTTTGTTCATTGTTTCCTAACTACGGTTGTGTTGTTGTCAACGTAAGTGTAGCCTGATATGTTCCGTTTGTATCGTGAGTTGAGAATGTATTTGCTAATGCTTTCTGACCTACAGCATAATTCATCGCATAAATACCATTTTTCAATGTATACTTAACTGAGCTTTGTTCTAGAGTTGCACTAGGAGTTTCCGCACCCGATGAACTATCCGGTTCTATTGTTGGGGTCAAAGACAAAGCAAAACAATTAGGGTTGTCACCTTTAGCTGTTGCAGAGCCGCTTGTAATATTAGTTACATGGCTAGTCTGTACTTCTGAAGGTTTTGTAGAATTAGAAAAAACAATATTTAACTTTTTATCGTCTTCTCCATATAATGCTTTAGAAGTACCATCTGAAGAAGGACAAGTCGCTGTTAAGTACACTACTTTACCGACTTCATTATTAATTACCTGAAAATTAGCACCTAATGCCTTATCAGTAGTCAAAGTTGAATATTCGTCATCAAATTGAGCCTGAGCTGAATTTACTTCTGATAGCTTTTTAATGTTAATAAACGGAGCTACTGTAATGTTCATAGTAGACTCTGCAGAGTCACTTGGGACAGCAAATGCCGGACTGATTAACATCAGCGCCAGTGCTGCAGGGAGTAATTTTACGATTTTTCTCATAGGGTAAACCTTCCTTTCTTCTTTTGGTTACACTTTACCTGTTATATTTAAATTTGCTTCTTTCTTAATATTCTTTTTCTTACCGTTTTCATCAAGATAAGAAATTACGGCTCTAAGGGTATATTCACCGGAGTTTTTGATATTTCTCGTGTCAATCTTTTGTTTCTTTACAAAGTAGTTTCCTCCTCCAACTACTCCTCCATCCAGTTCATACTCGTCTATCAGGCTCTTGCCCTGCAAAATTTGAATTTTTCCAGAGTAACGAACTTTGCTGTTTCCTTTTGACAGGATTTTCATATCTGTATAAAGTCCGTCTTTAGCTTTTACAATATTGAAATACTCTATTTCTGCTTCTTTTGATACCCTGCCTTTGTCCACGTAAACCGGAACACCTACACGTGTTTTCACAATCAGCTGAGCACCTATACCGGCTCTGCCTGTAGGAATATTCATTTCTTTAGGGTTAACGTCTTCAATATAGAGCATTGTTCTGTTTTCACCGTCAGGAAGCTGGTTTAGATTTGCAATATTTATTCTGACCTTTTGATTTCTTCCCTGTACCACAGTAAATTCTGATGGTACGAACCTTATTTTCTTAGTTAAATCATGCGGGTCGTTTGAACTTTCAGTCATCACAACTTCACCTTTTTCATTGATTGTAAAAAATCCGGGATAAACCTTAAATCTCATAGGCTGCTGACTGTCGCCTTTAACTTCTATCGCTGTTGTTACGTAATTATTTTTGAGTTTATTTGCATTAATTTCTACCCTTGTCGGAGCAACCGCAACAGATGCAAACGCCGGAACAGCCAGTCCCAGAGCTATTAACAAACCAAAAATTTTCTTCTTCATACCTGACATTTTTTACCTTATCTCTCTCAAAATATATTTCACTCTATTTTCGTAATTTCCTGACGGAATAAATTTCTTATCTCTGCCTTCCAGCGAATATTCCACAGAAATGTACTCGTTATTCGCAGGGGCTTTTCCCTTTGCAATAACTATTTCTTTACCCGGTGTCAGCAGAACTCTTTCCAGAAGTCTTTCATTAATACCTGATGATGCTGAAACTGTTCTTACATAATAATCTCCTGCACCATCGCCGAAGTTATCAGCATTCAAAGCCAGCTCCCAATCACAGTTAGAATTTATATAAATCATAGGAGAAGTTTCATTAGAAACCTTCTTTGATTTATTGAAAGCATCCTCCGCACCCAGAACAATTCTTGGAACTTCATTATGCAGACTGATTTCCTGAACAGGAGGAATAATAAACTGCAAATTAAATGTTGAAGTCGCAGCAATCTGCCCTGTTTCCAAATCTGTTGCCTGAACCTCAAAATTTATTGCATAAGTTCCTGCCGGAACCATACCAAAGTCACGGATTTTTGCAGTCATATTCTTCGCAACACCGCCCATTGAAAGACAGTCAAAAATATTAGAATACTCGTTATACCGCAAATAAACATCTTCTCTGGTATTGTTTATATACAGATTCGAAAGAGGAATTGTTACATTCCCGTCCACACTCCTCATAGCATCCTCAAGAGGCCTTACTGCAATATTATACACACCGCCGTCATCACTGTTAATAATCAAATTACGTTCAACACTCTGAGGACGTACAACTGTTTCACCTTGATAGTCTATTATAACCATCGAAGCTTGCACAGCTGCACAGCCTAGCACCATTAGAAGTGTTGTAAGTAATATTTTTTTCATGAAAAATTCCTAATTAGGGAAATACCTATTATAATTGTAACGATTTGTTACAAAACTTCAATGGATTTTAGACAAATATACTCTATATGAATGAGGCTAATCCGCGTCTTTTCCGATACGGAACCAGTTTACAAATTTATTTACAAGATTATCTTTCGGAATATCTTCTTCTTTTAATTCCTGCTCAAAATCAATATCGTTCTCGTTTTTGTCCTCGCTGCGTTCGAACATATCCTCCTCCGGCTCATCTTTACGTTTTTTGCCCTGACGAAAATACATACCGCCGCCTCCCATACCGCTGCCGTCTTTATAGGAAGCCTGAGCTTTATTAATCGGGTTGATATTACTGAAATCAAAAGACATAACAAAGTCCTTGATTGTACATTGCATGTTCATTATAACCTATTTTTGAAAAAAGTGTACTGTTTTTATGCTAAAATTAACTTATGAGAAAATTTTTAAGTTTGTTTTTAACATCTCTTGTACTAATGGCATCAGCTCAGGCAAAGGATTTAAGATTTGTACAAATCAGCGACGCCCGTTTTTTATCATCCGCCGAAAATGACGGGTTAAAAAAAGTTATCAATGATGTAAACAAACAAAAAAGAGTTGAATTTGCTGTATTCACAGGCGATAACATAGACAAGCCTTCGCAGGAAGAACTCGAAGCTTTTCTAAAGGAAGCTAAAAAGCTTAATTGTCCGTTTTATATTGTTATAGGCGACAGAGATGTTAACAAGCTCAAGAGTATGAGCAAAGTTGAATATACAAAAATTCTAAGAAAACAGATAAAGAAATACAAACCGGAAAAGCCAAATTATACCTTTGAAAAGAACGGAGTTATCTTTATTGTCGCTGACGGAGCAAAAGACGTTATTCCGGGTACAAACGGGTATTATAAAGAAGATGTGCTTGCCTGGCTTGACACAGAATTAGCAAAATATCCGGAAAACAATGTAATAATTCTCCAGCATTTTCCTATAATCCCGCCTGCTGAAAAGGAAAGCTATTATACATTCAAGCCGGAAAACTATCTTAAAGTTCTTGCGGGACATAAAAATGTTAAAGCAATAATCTCAGGTCATTTCGGGGTTAATAACCAGAAGAATTTTAACGGAGTGGAGCACATTTCAACAGCAGGAGTACCTTATTACAGAATAATAGACGTTATGGATTCTGAAACTACAAATCCGACAATCTGGGCTCAATTAAAGAAGGCTGAGTAGAAAAAGTTTGCAAATACCGACAAAAGCTGCTGCTATATTTCCTGTATAATTTGCATTTTTGTCTGCATTAATCTTTTTAAAGTTTAAATCTTCTCCGTAATGATATCTTTCAAGAACATCTTTAAGTCCATCTACGCTCTGAAGCTGTTCACTGGTATTAAAATGTTCTCTGAGCGAACGTTTCTTTTCCGGTTTAAACTCGGGAGATGAAGCAATATTATCACAAAGCATACTTCTGAGGTTCATTTTTTTCCCGCTCTCTGGATGATGTTCGGAGTGTTTGCGGTGAAAATCTGAAACAAAAGATTTTGGAAATCCTAAAAGATAAAGGATCATCTTATCTGCATCGTGTGTAATACTGTCAATCGTATTTTTACCGAAAAGTTCTCTTTCAACAAGCGCAAACACTACTTTATGTTCATATGTATGTTTAACATTTTTTACATAGTTCTTAGAATAATTTTTTATCCGTGTAAGAATTGTCTGTGTTTTGGGCTTAATGCTCAAAAGACCGGCAGCGCACTTCGCGTCAGCCGGTCTTTTCACAAATTTGTCCACACTCTTCTGCATTATATCAGGCGCAGGTCGATACGCTCTGCAGAATTGTATTTCCGCCCTTCTTTGGGCATCGGGATAATTATAAAAATAATTAGGGTTAAATTTACACTTAATGTCCATAATTTATTCTCGCACAAAAATAAATCTGTGCAAGTGGTAAAAATCATAAATTTATAAATCTTAAAAATTCTTTCCAGAACCCTTTTGTGCCGTTTTCCCACCTGCGTGAAACTCCGTGATAATAGGGTTCATAATCCGCGATTATATTCCGCGGCAGAGATTTTCCTTCTGCAAGAGTCTGTGCAATAAATTCCAGATAGTCATCCTGTTCTTCGCGATAATCAAAATCTCTGTATCTCAAATCCTCATCCGCCTCAAAATGAACCAGAGCGTGATACGCGCATTCAATACTCTTGTCTTTTGTTTCAGGAAACAAAAGTATAGCCTCTCTGGCTGTTTTTCTTTCGGTAAGCACTGCATAAACAAGCCGTGCAACATATTTCCTGTTTTTTATATCTTCCATAATATCTTTAATAAGGATTTTTTATCTTGAAGTCAAACTCAGGAGATTTTGGGCCAAAATCTGCTTCATAACGAATTCTAGGACCTTCTGACAAATCAACAACGCCTGTCTGATGTTTATCTTGAGGTTCAATGTATTTTGCAAACCTTCTCTGTGATTTAACAATCGACGCAGCAGGCTTTTTGGTACAGCCGCACACGCATACTGCAAGTATAGAAGCACTTAAAATTAGACAGCAGAGTTTTCGCATATAAAGACCTCGATACTTACATTATAACATGTTTTTAGCCGATTTTATCCTGCATTTATTTGATAAAACAGGCCGAAAAATGATAAACGTTTCTCTCGGTCAAAACAGGTTCTTTTACATCGCAGACACCAGCCTTATAGTAACAGCAGCGGGGATGGAACTTGCACCCGAAAATTTCTTCCTGAATACTCGGCGGCGAGCCTTCAATAGTTCTCAGCTTAAGTGCAGGATTACGCGTCGGAAGCGAATCAAGAAGCGCAATCGAGTATGGATGCAGAGGTTTTCTAAAGAAATCTTTTGCCGGAGCTTTTTCTACTATATGGCCTGAATACATTACCGAAATATTATCAGCATAATTACTCACGAGAGCAAGGTCATGAGAAATCAGCAAAATTGTAGTGCCGAATTCTTTTTTAATATCATCAAGCAAATCCATAATCTGTTTTTGGATAGTAACATCAAGAGCAGTAGTAGGTTCATCTGCAATAATAAGTTCAGCCTGACAGGCAAGCGCCATTGCAATAATAATTCTTTGTTTCATACCGCCTGAAAATTCATGGGGATAGAATTTAAGTTTCCTTTCCGCATCCGGAATGCAGACCATATCCATAACTTCCCTCGCTTTTCTCAGAGCCTGACGCTCAGAAACATGACTATGAGCTCTTATTGCTTCAACCAGCTGGTTTCCAACTGTATAAAGCGGGTTTAGAGAGGTCATAGGGTCTTGAGGAATTAGTGCAATTCTGTTGCCGCGAAGTTCTCGCATTTGTTTTTCTTTGTACAAAAGCAGATTTTCACCTTTAAAATAAATCTCACCGCTTTTTATTTGCGCAGTTTTCGGCAAAAGACGCATTATAGACATTGCTGTCATACTCTTTCCGCATCCGGATTCCCCGACCAGAGCTTCCATGACTCCTTTTTTAAGAGTTAAATCAACATTGTACAGCGCCTGATATTTATCAAAAAACAGATTTAATTTCTTTATCTCTAAAATATTTTCCATAAAGCTATTCTAAAACCTATTTACAAAAAATGGAATAAGTTAACAAGATTAATACAAACTTTCTACAGCACTCTTATAATCATGGTGGTTGAAAATGTAGCTTCCGGCGACAAGTGAATTTGCACCGAGCGAAGTACATATCTTTGAAGTTAAATTATTTATCCCGCCGTCAACCTGTATAATAATGTTCTCAGGCGCATTAGCTTTAATAACCGGTATCTTCATAGCACAGTCATGCATAAATTCCTGACCGCCGAATCCCGGTTCTACAGTCATTACAAGAACCAGATCAACTTTATCAAGCAGAGGGAAAATCTTCTCCGGTGCAGTAGCCGGCTTAATTGAAACACCAGCTTTAACTCCGAAAGACTTAATTAAAGAAATTACGGCTTCCGCATGGCTGATATCAGAGCACGCTTCATAATGGAATGTAAGTATATCAGAGCCGGCATCCGCAAACGGCTTTACAAATTTTTCCGGATTCTCGATCATTAAATGGGTATCTAACACAAGGTCTGTTGCTCTTCTCAAAGACTTAACCACCGGAACACCAATTGTTATATTAGGTACAAAGTGACCGTCCATAACATCAACATGTATCCACGGTGCACCGGCCTGTGCTGCTAAATCAACCTCCTGCTTGAGGTTTGCAAAGTCTGCTGATAATATTGAAGGTGAGATTATTATTTCTTTCATACACCAATCTTATCATACATATTGTTATTTTGAAAAATTTCGCATATAATAAGTATAGAATTGAGGGTAATGACATGGCAGATATAGTCGCATTAAAAGATTATTTAAAAAAATTACAAAAAATTATAAATTTTGAAGCAACCTTTACTTTTTCACATTGGAAGCTTGTAAAAAAGACAAGAATAGATGATATTATGTGCTGTATTTATGCAACACTTCCTGATACTTATAAAAGAATGCTTAAAACAAAAACTGATATTCAACGCTATAATTCAGTTTTATGTTATGGACTTCTTACAAAGCTTATTGCAAGAACATTTTTTCTTGACAAAAATCTGGTTATAGTCAACATTACAGAAGTAAATAAGCTGATAAACGGTATTATTATGACAATAGAACAAGATATTCATTCTATCCAACAGGCTCTAGAATAGTTAAAAACATGCGTTGACTTTTGTTTCCCGTTTGTTGTACAATTTTGTTGACTATCATAAAATTACGGAGCAAAAAATGAATTCACAGCAAGATGTTATATACGGTTTAATGAACGAACTAGAAGAAGCACTTGATAACAAAGGGTTTCCGCTTTTAGGTTTCTCTGTTGTTAAGAAAGATACTGTAACAAACATCTTGGACAAATTATATGCAGCTCTTCCTGATGAAATTAAAGAAGCAAGAGCTCTCTTAAGACGCAAAGACGAAATGCAGTATGAAGCACAGCAGAGAGCTGAAAAAGTTGTTGCTGATGCTCAGGCAGAAGCTAACAGACTGCTTAGTGAATCAGATTTGCTCAAAGCAGTTCAAAGAGAAGCTGAAAAGATAAAAGAACAAGTTATTACTGACTGTGAAGAGATTAAACGCAAGGCTATGGATGAAGCCGAAAATCTCAGAATTCAGGCAAGCGATGAAGCTGTCAGGATTAAAGACGGCGCAAATATTTATGCTGAACAGGTTTTGACAAACCTTGAACAAAATTTAGGCCAGCTTCAGGAAATCGTTAAAAACGGACAATTACAGCTTGAAAGAAGAAGAATTGAATCTGACGACCAGCAGGCAGGATTTGCAAATCAGCGCCCTGAATACGCACATGACTTTAAAGTACAATAGCCTTTATTAGAATGTCTTTTTCAATTTGTTTTAACTCATATATTTTGAGATTTTTTGCCTGCGAAATTTCTTCGATATCAGCACCGTTGAAACAGCTTAAACCGTTGTTGTCATTCAATATTTTGGGGGCTATAAACTGGTAAACTTCATCTATGAGATTATCTTTTAACATAGAGCCTGCAAGCGTACCTCCGCATTCGACAAAGACAGAATAAATCCCTTTTGAATAAAGATTTTTCAAAACAGCTTCAATATCAAGCTGATTATTCTTTAGCGGAGTATTTTCCTTTGAGGCAATATAAATTTCCCCCTGCTGATAAATCTTTGCGTCTTTTGAGGTGCGCAAATCCTTATCCAGAATACATTTAAAGTTATGCTGCATAGATGGATTATCCGCAATTACTGTGTTTGAACTTGTCATAATACAATCAAATTCTTTGCGCATCCTATAAACTTCTTTACGTGCAGTTTCTGAGGTTATCCACTTTGAAGAACCTGTTTTTGAAGCAATCTTTCCATCCATTGTTGAAGCTGTTTTCAAAACAACATACGGCATTTTTTCTGTCATTGTTTTGATAAACATTCTATTTAAAAACCGTGCTTCTTCCTCCAGAACGAAGTCAACTTCAATCCCGGCAGCTTTGAGCTTTGTAATCCCGTCAACTTTTGGATTAACATCCTTCATTCCGATTACAACTCTTTTGAGTTTGTGCTTAATTATTAAGTCAACACAGGGCGGAGTCTTGCCAAAATGCGAGCATGGCTCCAGATTTACATAAAGGGTTCCGCCTTCTGCTTCATTATTTTTTAATTTAAGCAATGCGTCGCGTTCTGCGTGGTTTTCACCGTATTTTTTGTGGTATCCTTTTGATATTAGATTTCCATCTCTATCAAGAACAACACATCCGACCATGGGATTAGGTGCAGCTTTGCCGTAACCTTTTTTAGCAAGTGCAAAACACATACGCATATATTTTTCATCAACGGATATCATAGATTAATTATACCATGTTATAATATCTGTATGTTAGAGAATAAAAACATTTTGATAGGGATTACAGGCGGAATTGCAGCTTACAAAATTTGTACGCTTATCAGACTTTATAGAAAAGCAGGAGCAAATGTCAGGGTCGTTCTAACGCCGAATGCGCTTAATTTTGTCACAAAGCTTACACTTCAGACACTCTCAAATAATGAAGTCTACGTTGACAATTTTGAAATAGACGAATATAAACCAGAGCATATTGCACTTACAGAAGCAGATATTTTTGTTATTGCACCTGCAAGCGCTAATACTATCGGCAAACTCGCAAATGGTATGTGCGATAACCTTTTGCTCTCGACGGCATGTGCTTTTTCAAAACCAATTCTTATTGCGCCCGCAATGAACGAAAATATGTGGAACAATCCGTTTGTTCAGGAAAATATGTCTAAACTAAAAAAGCACGGTTATCATATTATCGAACCTGAAACAGGGTTTCTGGCCTGCGGTACAAACGGTGTAGGCAGAATGAAAGAGCCGAAAGAAATTTTTGACAGAACAGTTGAAATTTTCAGTGAGAATAAAAAATTAAAGGGTAAAAAAATCCTCATTACAGCAGGCGGAACACGTGAAAAAATTGACCCTGTGAGGTATATTACCAATGCATCATCAGGCAAAATGGGGCTTGCACTTGCTGATAATGCATATAGAATGGGCGCTGATGTAACACTTGTTTCAACCTTTAAAGCTGATAAGCCTTACAAGAATATTGTCACTGAAACCGCTCTTGAAATGGAAAAAGCTGTAAAAGAAAATTTATCCGGTCAGGATTGTGTAATTATGGCAGCAGCTGTTTCAGATTACAGAGTAGAAAATTGTGCAGAGAATAAGATAAAAAAACAGGGTGGAGTGCTGGAGCTTAAACTGGTTGAAAACCCTGATATTTTAAAAGAAATTAGCCAATTGTGTTCCGACAATAGGTCTACCTACGTAGTAGGGTTTTGTGCGGAGAGTGAAAACCTGCTTGAGAATGCTAAAGCAAAAATCCAGAAAAAAGGTTGTGATTTTCTTATCGCAAACGATATTTCAAGAAAAGACATCGGATTTAATACTGATGAAAACGAAGTTTACATAATTGACAAATCGCTTAATATAAAACATATTGAAAAAGACACCAAAGAAAACATAGCGCGGCGTATTTTGGAGGAAATCTTTGAATAAATATGATATTGTCCGTAAAATAGAAAAGTTTGCTCCGCTTGAAACTCAGGAGAGCTGGGATTGCAGCGGCTGGGGGGTCGAACTTTCAGAACCGAATATAAAAAAAATCATCTTCGCGCTTACAGTCACCGACGATGTTGTAAATCAGGCGCTAAATTCCGGCTGTGATATGATAATTTCACACCACCCGTTGTTTTATGTACCTTTGTGGTACAAACAAATTAACATCTATTCAGCACACACTAATCTGGATATAGCAGAAGGCGGTACGACTGATACGCTGATTGAAAAACTCGGCTTCAAAAAAACACGCAACGCAGGTTTCCAAAGAATAGTAGAACTTGAAGAACCAATCACGGTTGAAGATTTGCGCAACAGGCTAGTAACAATATCGCCCCGTTTGAGATATGTGAACAACTGCGGCGCAAAAACCGTAAAAACAATCGGTTTTTGCGCCGGCTCAGGCTCTGAATTTATCGGAGATACTGATGCTTTTGTTACCGGTGATGTTAAATTCCATACAGCACTTGATGCAAAAACAGTTGTCTTTGATATCGGACACTTTGAAAGTGAAATTTTCGCACCGGAACTTTTAAGAAAGATTACGGGTATTGAAGGAGTTTTAGCTGATGAAAAAAGTCCTTTTATTTAGCTCCCTGTTTCTGCTTTCTACGCTTATGGTGTTCGCCTATGAAACAATAATAATAAAGTTTCCTGATAGAGAAAACTGGGTCAAAGCTTATTACAAAAAAGTCGGGCTTGAAGCTATTTTGCAATATGTTCCAGCGGGACAGGGAAGTAACAACTGGACAAAATCAGTTGTCGTGCACTCTTATAATCAATCAACATATCCTATAAGCGTTTTTCTCACAAATAGTACAGCTAAACTGCTTAAAGCAAATCCTACGGCAGGGTACAAGACTTTAAGATTAACCGATAATGACGCAATTGTCGGAAGATGTACAAAAAATTACGGCAAAATACAGGCCCAATGTGAATTTTTTAGAGTAACAAGAGGTTACGAAGGGATTGTTACGATTCATTACATGAATAAAGACAAAGACGATTTTATGGAAAATTACAACCAGTGGTATAACATTATAAAAAGAGCAAAACTTTACAACAGTTATTACCGTGATGAGCGTATGCTGGACAAAGCAGAGTATTTTGAGCTTTAATAAATTTTCGAAAAAGAAATAAAGAAATCTGATATTACATTAATAAGCATAGGTAAAATCCAAATCATTATCGCAGCGCCGAAAACAGGTTTAAACAGGAAACTTAGCTGGAACACGTTAACCTGCGGTGCAGTCTTTGAAATTACACCCAGTATGATATCCTGTCCGAGTGTTGCAAGAAGAACAGGAGAAGCAATTTGAAGCCCCATGTACAGGACATTTGAAGTCGTTGTAACCAGATAATCCATATTGATAATCTTCTCAAGAGGAATGCTCACAGCATAAATAGGAAAAATCTCAAAGCTTCTTATAAGCGCATTTATCAGCCAGTAAAACCCGCCCAGTTCTATAAATATTATAAGTCCGAGAAGTGTAATAATACGGCTTAAAATAGAAGTCTGGCTGTTTGTAGTAGGATCCATAACCATTGCAGAGGAGAGCCCCATCTGTGTATTAATCATATCACCCCCCGCCTCGATTGCCAGAATAAGCAGCTGTGCAATATACCCGATGATTGCCCCTACAGCAAAGTTCAAAAGCAAGAGAAGCAGAGGTGAAATTCCTGCCGGAGGAACTCCCGGTTTTAAAAGCGGAGTCAGCATTATAGTTAAAATGAATACAAACGCAAGTTTTACAAGACCGGCAATTTCTTTTCTGTTAAATATAGGCGCAAACCTGATAAAACCAAGAAGCCGCGCAAACACAATAAATCCGGCCGAAAACCAGCGGTCAAATTCAGGAAATAATATTGCCATCTGTTGTATTAACTGGTCCATAATTATTCCCTCAATACCGGCGGAGTCGGTAAATCCCTCATAAGCTCCGCTTCCTCAACTTCCGGCGGGATATCAAGCCCGAGAATTTCAAAACCATCAACCTCACCGATTGTAGTTGTTTCGTCCGTAACTTCCACATTAAACATAACTTTCTGTTTCCCGTTTTTTAAGACGCAAAACCTCGTCTTACCAGGTTTTAAGGGATGGACGAAAAGAGTATTCTTTTCATTCATTATTGTAAAAATCGGATAAACATCAATTATATCGTTCTGTTCTATACTTATATCGGTTAACTTTCCGTCAGTAGAAATTACACAGTCCTCAAACGCCTGTGCCGGAAGAATTAGTAAACATAATAAGAACACAATTTTTTTCATTATCTGCCTAAGATTTTATTTGTTTCTACAAAATTAGCTTTCGGCATCGGAGCTCTTGGTGCAGTGCCGTATTTAATCTTCTGATTTTTATCAATATAAGGAACCTTGCCTGGGTTTTTCATTATATCGTTAAAATCGGACTGATTTTTGAATTTATCTTTCATTTCTCCCTCAAAAGGAGTTGTGTACTTGTAATAATCTGCAGGAAGTACAAAGCTGTCATTTTTAGAAATTCCGTTAAACGCAAGCGCCATTCCATCAGAAAAGAGGTTTGTAAGCAGTTTTATAAACCCCATACCGCCTATAACAATAACAAGGAAAACCGCAAAAATCTTAGGAGCGGCGGCAATCGTCTGTTCCTGAACCTGTGTAACCGCCTGAATAATACCGACAACCAGACCGATTGCCGCCGCAGTTAATACACAGGGCATAGATATTGACAGCATTACCATAAAACCTTTTGCTAAATATTCAGTTAACATTTCCATTTTTTTAACCCTTTTAATTTTTGTCGTATAATCCTGCTTTTTAAACTCGTGCACAGCACTAGTTATAACTCTGCACCAGCCCTTGAACTATCAGGGCCCAGCCGTCAACCGCAATAAATATTAACAGCTTAAACGGAAGAGAAATAATTGTTGGCGACAGCATAAACATACCTAATGCAAGAAGTATGTTTGCAACAACAAGGTCAAGCACAATGAACGGAACAAATACAATAAACCCGATTTCAAATGCTGTTTTGAGTTCGCTCAAAATATACGCCGGTGCAACTTCCCAGATTGTAATATCCTCCGGTGACTTCGGCGGAGTCTTGTGCTTAAGCTCGACAAAAAAGGCCAAATCCGTTTCTCTCGTCTGTTTCATCATAAATTCTTTAAGCGGTTTAGAGCCCTCGTCAATAGCAGCAATAAGATTTTGATTTTTCTGATAAGGAATTGAACCGCGCTCATACATTTGCTGGAACACCCCTCCCATTGTATAAAAAGTCAAAATCATACATAAACCGATTGTAACAATTGCCGGCGGAACCTGAACGCCCATTGCTGTTTTAAGAAGCGAAAATACAATCGTAAATCTTAAAAAGCAGGTCATACAGCAAAAAACGAACGGCAGAAGCGAGAACAGCGACATTACCGTAAGCATTTGTAAAACCGGATTCATATCTTGTATTACTGAATTCATAATTTCTCCTTCAGGGGTAAATTTACCTCATTCTCTCTGCCAAATTTTTCAGTACAGAGTGTTCCTGCCTGCTTTGAGATAACAGACTTGATTTTATTCCAATATTTGATTTATCCATATAGCTTGACTTTGCTTTGGACAAACTCGCCATAGTTTCTTTGAAATCATTTGTTTCACAAACAGCAGGTTCAATTTCTTTCGCTGAAGTTTCTAATTTTGAAATCAATGTCGTATTTCCGACATCACCAGCAATAAGAAACTTTTCTCTGCCGGTTGAAACAACGTATAACGTCTTTCTCGGCGCAATTGAAAGAGTATCAATAACCTTAAGGTGCTTAGATTTCCCTGCACCGCCGAAGGAATTTGCATTCTTAAAAACAATAAGCGCAATCGCAATTACACCTATCATCGCAAGTGTATATACCATAAAATTTGCTAAATATCCCATGACACAATCCTCTATTTATTTTTTAACTCCGTTTTTTGTGAAGTCAAACTTTACTGATTTTCTTCTACCTCAAAATCGCTGTAGTCAAAATCTTCTGCATCTCCGCCGGCTTCTTGCGCGGCTTCGGCAGAATGCTCAGTTTCTGGCTCAGGAGAAGAAGATGAGTCATTAACCTTCTCTATTCTTACGCCAAATCTGTCGTTTATGATAACAAGCTCTCCGGCTGCAACAACTTTTCCGCCAACCTTTAGAGAAACTTTATTGTCATAAACAGAGCACAAATCAACTATTAACCCTTCCTCAATACTCTTAAGTTCTCCGAGAGTGACTTTCACTTTATCAAATTCAGCCGACATATCGACTTGAATACTATCCCACAAATTAGTATTTGTATTATCTTCCATACCATCTCCTCCGCCGGTATCATACGGTTCTATAATTTTAATATTAGGTTTGACCTGAAATTTTTGTACAATATTACTGCATACCAGAGTCATTTCTGAAGAGCTGCTGTTCTCAAAAACAACAATATCTCCAACATCAAGTTTTTTAATATCTGCAACAGGAAAGGTTGTAGTTCCCAGAACAAGATTTACATCAACAAGGCTGTTTGCAAAATCTTTATCCTCAAATCTCGGCTCTTTAGCTTCCAGAGTCTGAGGATTAAGGATTTCTTTAGGCACAGATATTATAAACTTTGCCGCCGTATCAGAAATTTCGCTCTTAACAAAATACGTAAGATGAAGTATTTCGTTATACCTTCTGTGCGGTTCAATCGTAAAATTAGGTGCCAGCGTTTCGTACAAAAAGTCATTGAATGATGTAATAATTCTAGCTTCGAGCTCTGAGACCTCTGAGAGATCAAACCTTCTGTTGTTTTTACCAAGAACTTTATCCAGAATTACATTTATAGCATCCTGTGAAATTCTTATATAAACATCGTTTTTAGCGTTTATCTTAACTTTCGTAACAAAAAAGGTTTCGTTCTGAGAAAGAACATTCATATTCGTACTTATTGAAGCGAGCTTGTATTCAAATCCGTCATAGAAAAATTCACTGCTGCAGTTTTTGACAACCGGAGTAAACACGGAATCGAACCATGCAAACTGTTTATATAATTCATCAAAAAATACTGAATTTATCATACTTACATTTCCCTAAGAAAAACGCTTATTATAGTCCTAACTTATCGTAGCTTATTCAGGGAAAAAACACATCAACTATTTAGAGGAACTCGTGGTAAATATATCAAAATTAGGGATTTCTGAGCACATACAATGTATACCGCCAAGACGGTTCGCCAGAACATCCATTATTACATTCCCCTTTGCAAATCCTCTTGAGAAAAATTCCTGCGCTTCTTCTCTTTTCCCGCCGGATACAAAGTAAATATCCGCAATATTTTCAATGTGCCCCCTCAAATCTTTTTCAAAGAGTGTTTCCAGATACTCAAGGTCAGGAGTTGAATGTTTCGTTGAATTAGTTATATATAACAGTTTGCCGTTTGAATTCTCAAAAGCTAATGCATTCATAAAATTAATATCATCTGCATATTTTCCAGCTATCTTAATCGGGTTAAACCCGAATTGCTTTAACTTTTGGCATCTTTCATCGCATGATTCACAAAAAGGATTTTCATTTTCATTTTTCATTTGACTTGTAATATAAGATTTCAATTTTTCATACGTTTCAGCAGAGTCAATAAATTTATCCCGCATCTTTTCAATATTTTTTAAAGAAGCCGAATAATCATTTACCAGAATATTCGGAAACCTTATAGGTCTAACGTATTCATCAAGGTCGCTTGTAAATTCGTTTATTACATAAATATTCTCAGGTTTTACATCAAAGAGCTCGCACAAATGCTTCTTTGTAGGAGTATCGCCAAACGTTTCAAAAGACTTTTCATCGGTAATCGACATACTATTTATTAAAAGCCACTTTTCGCCTCCTGGTTTATAACCCAGATAATAATTGCCGCCTCTTGGTATATATCGTCCTGCATCAATTTTATAATCATTGAAAGGTGCGATATTGTTAAAAACAGGTTCTTTTGAATTCCATAGCAAAACCTTGCCGATTTTATTTTTTATAAAAGCCTTATTATCTTGCGCCCATATCGAAAGTTTATTGTCTTTCTGTATTTTAGTATTCTGTTTTGTTGTTATTGAATGATTATTATGGTTAACAAATAAATCAAATCCCTCTTTTGCAGATATTGATTTCATTTCTTTAAAAATCTGAAGCTCAGCAGGGCTTACAAGCCCTTGCATATAAATCCCTTTCAGAGGCATTACATCATAACCATTAAAAACAAGTTGTTGTCTGTTGCCAGCATTAATATTCATACAGATTTAAAACGCCTAAAAATATATTTTGCTAATTCAAATAAAAAAGAGCCGCTTTCGTGACTCTTTTTTATTAGCGGAAGACGGGACTCGAACCCGCGACGTCAACCTTGGGAAGGTTGCATTCTACCACTGAATTACATCCGCATAGAATATAAATTAATTATAACTCCCCCAGAAATTTCATGCAATTAATCGATTAAATCTCTCATGATTTTATAAATCTGTTCCAACTTTTCCCTGTTGTCTTGAACTCTATTAAAAATGAGTATCTGCAGAAAGTTGCAAAAGAAGTTGACACATCAAAAAACAAGTTATGGGATTATTCAGGTTGTATGGCAGGGCAGAATTATCCTGGGAAGAAATTGGCAAAATAGGTTTAAAAAGTGCAAAAAACTTCGTAAAAGGGATGTTTTGCGATGAAAATGGTTTTAGCTTAACAAGAACTTTAACTACTGCAAGTACAATTGCAGGATTTGCTGCTGTTGCCGCAATTCCTGGAGTAGGCCCTGCTATAGCCTTAACCGCCGGAGCTGCTCTTGGTACATATACTGCTTAAGTAAAGTTCTTGAAGGAAAAAAGAATATTACAATGCAAAAACACACGAAGAAGCGGTTCAAGCGATGGAAAAAGCAATGGATGGCGGGGTTGAAACCGGCGTATCTATTTTGGCATTGCTGGGTATCAGACAATGCGCCGCCAAGATGAGTATAAAAGCTAAAACCGCTACAAAGCCTCAATCAGGAGAACAAACTCCGGTACCAACGAATGAACAAATGCCGGTTTCACAAAAAACACACCAGCCGCAAACCAAACCCGTTGAAAACATCAAAACTAACAATGTAGAAAAATTCAATAACAAAAGAGGTTCAATAACCAAAAAAGTTCGAACTGACATTAATGGCAAAAAAATGACAGTAGAATACAAGTACGATAAAGACGGTTTTAATATTATTAGTCAAACAGAAACTTGTAATTAACGGGTGAGATAAATATCTCACCCGTTAATTTTTTATTCAGATTTAAATTCTTTGCCCTGACGTTTGTAGAAATCTTCAATAAATCCGGTATTAAAGTTTCCGCTCATAAAGACTTCGTCTTCTACAATCTGCTGATGGAAAGGTATTGTAGTTTTAATACCTGTCACAACATACTCTTTCAATGCCTGATACATTCTGCGTCTGGCTTCATTTCTATTTTCACCCCAGCAGATTAATTTTCCAATCATTGAATCATAATAAGGCGGAATTGAATATCCCGGATACACATGAGAATCAACTCTTATGCCAAATCCTCCCGGAGCAAAATATCCGTCAATTTTTCCAGGGCACGGCATAAAGTCATGATCAGGATCCTCTGCATTAATACGGCACTCAATTGCATGTCCCCTCAACAGTACATCGTCCTGAGTGTAACCAAGCTTCTTACCGGAAGCTACGAGTATCTGTTCTCTTACAATATCAATCTGAGAAATCATTTCAGTAACACAATGTTCAACCTGAACCCTTGTATTCATCTCCATAAAATACCATTTGCCGTCGTGGTCAAGAAGAAATTCGCAGGTTCCTGCACCTTCATATCCGATAGCCTTAGCAGCACGAACAGCAGCAGCACCCATTTCTTTTCTTGTCTTTTCGTCAATAGCCGGAGAAGGAGCTTCTTCCAAAAGTTTCTGATGACGTCTTTGAATTGAACAATCTCTTTCGCCAAGGTGAATTACGTTGCCAAATGAATCACCAAGTATTTGAACCTCAATATGTCTAGGATTTTCTAAGAATTTTTCTGCATAAATCCCCGGATTGCCAAAGAATTTTTCTGCTTCCATCTGGCAAAGGTTCATATTTGATTCTAACTCATCATCGCTTCGAACAATTCTCATACCCTTTCCGCCGCCGCCGGCAGTAGCTTTCAGGATAATCGGATAACCTGCCTTATGAGCGAATTCTCTTGCCTGCTCTAATGATTCCAAAAGACCTGTACCCGGAGTTACAGGAACATCATTTTCAATCATTGTCTTTCTTGCAGTTGCCTTGTCGCCCATTTTTCTCATAGAGTCAGCAGAAGGCCCGATGAATTTTATACCGTGCTCGGTACAAATATCAACAAAATCTGCTCTTTCAGACATAAAACCGTACCCCGGATGAATTGCATCACATCCTGTCATTAACGCTGTAGAAATGATTGCAGGAATGCTTAAATAGCTCTGCGCACTAGGAGCAGGACCTATACAATATGCGTCTGTTGCAAGTCTTACATGAAGAGATTTTGCATCAGCCTGTGAATACACTGCAACAGTAGGGATACCAAGCTCCCTGCACGCTCTTATAACTCTTACTGCTATTTCACCTCTATTTGCTATTAATACTCTTTTAAACATATTTAATTCCCTATAGTTTAAAAGTTGAGACATAATCTGTTCTCAACTCCTAAACTTCTCAATCGTTAAACTCTATTCCACATACATTAAAACTTGACCGAATTCAATAGGGTCACCGTTTTTAACACAGATTTGAACAACTTTTCCAGCCTGTTCTGACTTAATTTCATTCATCAATTTCATTGCTTCAATAATACAAACAACGTCACCGACATTAACAGTAGACCCAACCTCGACAAACGGTGCAGCTTCCGGAGAAGATGCTGCATAGAAAGTACCTACCATAGGCGAAGTTATAGCTTTTCCTTTTGCTTCCGCAGGTTTTGCTTCAGCAGCAGGAGAAGAAGCCGGTGCAACAGCTGGAACAGCAGCAGGCATTGCTGCCGGTGCAGATGCTAACATATTAACTTCCGGTAAATCTTTTCTGATTGTAATTGCCTGTTCGCCGTCTTCCAGCGAAATTTCTGTCAAGCCGTTATCTGCAATTATTTTTGCTAATTTTTCTATATAATCTGATTCAAACTTCATAATCTTTTCCTTTTTAGTTTCCCGACTAAAGACGCTCTAGCATCTATCCAAATATTCGTTGCTTCTGGTGTCGACTCTGATTACATCACCGTTAGAAACAAAGAACGGAACCTGAACTACAGCACCTGTTTCAAGTGTAGCAGGTTTTGTACCGCCCTGAGCAGTATTGCCCTTTTCAGCCGGCGGAGTATCAACAACTTCCAACTCAACGTGTGCCGGAATATCAACACCAATAATTCTTGTATCATGTTTAAGAACCTGAACAATCATGTTTTCCTTAAGGTATTTTATACCATCTCCAACCTGATCTTCTGTCAATTGAATCTGTTCATAGGTTTCGTTATCCATCATAACGTAATCTTTACCTTCTTTATATAAGTATTGCATTTCTCTACGGTCAAGCATGGCTTTAGCAACTTTTTCACCGGCTCTAAAAGTTTTTTCTATAACGTTTCCGCTTTCTACGTTTTTAAGCTTAGTTCTAACGAAAGCTGCACCTTTACCAGGTTTTACGTGTAAAAATTCAACAACGCTCCACAAGCCGTTATCAAGCTCAAGTGTCAAGCCATTCTTTAAATCGTTTACTGAAATCATACGCACTCCTTATTATAATGTTTATACTATTCATTTTCCTAAAGGATAACATAAACCAAGACGTCACGCAACGGGTATACTAAATACATACTCTTTCGACCAGTAAGCTTAGATTTTTTAAAAAATCTTTACATTTTATTTTTTTTGATTAAAATAAAAGAACACCTCTTTAGAGGGGAGGATTTATACACTACCCGAAAGGATATACATAAAATGATTAGCAGTATTTCACCATTGCTGTCTAAATTTGTCAGCGCACAGGGGCATACAAATCCGCTGAAAAAAGCATTAAAATATAAATTCAACGCAAAAGTACACGATTCCCACACAAATCTGCTGAACTTTACAAAGGACAGTACTCCGAATTATATTATCAAGAAATAATTTTTTATTCTTCTTCGAGGCTCAGCACAGCCATGAAAGCTTCCTGCGGAACTTCTACGCGTCCGATAGCTTTCATACGCTTTTTACCTTTTTTCTGTTTTTCCAGAAGCTTGCGCTTACGCGAGATATCACCGCCGTAACATTTATCAAGTACACTTTTTCTAAGAGCTTTGATATTTGTTCTTGCGATTACTCTGCCGCCGATTGCAGCCTGAATAGGAACTTCGAACATCTGGCGCGGAATAATGGTTTTTAATTTCTCTGTAAGCTTCTGCCCGATATAATACGCGTTATCCTCATGGCAGATTACAGAAAGTGCATCAACCACTTCTCCTGCAAGCATTACATCAAGTTTGATAAGTTTTGAGCGCTTGTAATCTTCAAATTCGTAATCCAAACTTGCATAGCCTTTTGAGCGAGATTTAAGCTGGTCGTAGAAATCTGTAATAACTTCACTCAGCGGTAAATGATAAATCAAATCGACACGGACTTTATCAAGATAGTTCATGTTAATAAAAATACCGCGTTTTGTCTGGCACAAATCCATCAGCGTACCTACATAGTCGTTTGGAGTAATAATAGAAACTTTCACATACGGTTCTTCTATATAATCACGATATTGCGCAGCAGGAAGGTTAGCAGGGTTATCAATTTCCACAACCTCGCCGTTAGTCTTATGCACCTTATAAACTACAGACGGCGCAGTAGTTACGATAGAAAGGTCGTATTCTCTTTCCAGTCTTTCCTGTGCGATTTCCATATGGAGCATCCCCAGAAAACCGCATCTAAATCCAAATCCAAGAGCGCTGGATGTTTCCGGCTCAAAAGTAATTGAACTGTCACTCAGCTTAAGTTTTTCCAGAGCTTCCTTGAGTTCATGATAGTCCTCATTGTCAACCGGATAAAGTCCTGAGAACACCATAGGAAGAGCTTCTTTGTAACCCGGTAAAGGTTCATCTGCTGGAGCATCAACAAGCGTTACTGTATCACCTACAAATCGTGTAATCTCTTTGATTGAACCTGCAAAATATCCTACGTCGCCGCATACAAGTTCTTCAACCTGAACCCTGTGCGGAGTAAGATATCCAAGTTCAACAATTTCATACTCTTTTCCGGAAGCCATAAACTTTACTTTATCCCCGAGCTTCATTTTTCCGTCCATAATCTTAAAGAAACATAATGTTCCAAGATACGGGTCGTATGCGCTGTCAAAAACGAGTGCACGTAAAGGTTTTTCGCTTGTATCAACCGGAGGCGGCACAAATTTTACGACTGCCTCAAGAACTTCACCTATGTTAAGCCCTGTTTTTGCACTCACAGGGATTGCCATTGAGGTATCAATGCCGAGTATTTCTTCAATTTCTTCCTTAACTCTGTCCACATCAGCAGAAGGAAGGTCAATTTTGTTAATTACAGGAATAATCTCCAAATTCTGCTCGATTGCCATATAAACATTAGCAAGCGTTTGAGCTTCAACACCCTGCGTTGCGTCCACTATCAAAAGTGCACCTTCGCACGCAGCGAGCGAACGTGAAACTTCGTATGAGAAATCAACGTGCCCCGGTGTATCAATAAGGTTAAAGATATAATCTTTGCCATCTTTAGCTTTGTAATTCATTCTTGCGGCATTCAGCTTAATCGTAATCCCGCGTTCGCGTTCGATATCCATTGTATCAAGAAGCTGTGCCTGCATATCGCGTTGGGCAATTGTGCCTGTTGCTTCCAGCAATCTATCGGCTAAAGTTGATTTTCCGTGGTCTATATGTGCAATAATGCAAAAGTTACGTACATTTTCTCTATATTTCATAATGGAATTATTATAAATGAAAGAGATTTAGACTTCAACAACGGCTTTTTCAAAAATATCAATAAAATCAAACTTATTTGTGTCAAACACACCTTTATCAGTTACTTTCAATTCAGGAATTACAGGCAATGACAAAAATCCCATAGTCATAAACGGGTCTTCAATCTTGCAGCCTATTGAATGCGCAGTCTTATTGAGTTCCTCACACTTATTTACAACGTAATCAAAATCCCTGTCTGACATCAAGCCGGCTATCGGAAGCGGCAATTCAGAGATAACCTCTCCGTCTTTTACAACTACTTTACCGCCCTTGCACTTAATCAATGCAACCGCTGCAGCATACATATCAGCATCGTTTGTACCGATAACAATCATATTATGAGAATCGTGCGCAACTGTAGATGCAATTGCGCCGCATTTCAGATTAAACCCTTTTACAAACCCTTTTCCAATATTGCCTGTAGCTCTGTGTCTTTCAATTACACATATTTTCAAAGTATCGTTATCAATATTACTTACTGCATTTCCGTCCTCAATCTTCACTTCTGAAACAACGGATTTTGTAATAAGCTGGTGCGGTATAACTTCAAGAGCTATAACTTTAGAGCCATTGGCTTCTATCCTGAAATCCTCCGGTGTAATCCATCTTACATTAACCGAGTTTCTGACAGCAAGTGCTTCATTTTCAGGAAGTTCAGCTATTAATTTTCCATTTTCTGCTGCAACAACACCGTTTTTAATAACCAAATCAGGTTTAAAAGTTTTCAAATCAGGCAGAATGAGCAAATCAGCTTTATACCCCGGAGCAATTGCACCAAGGTTTTTCAGCCCGAAATATTCTGCTGTGTTTAAACTTGCTATCTGAACGGCCTTAACAGGGTCAACTCCGGCTTCTACAGCACGTCTTACCATCCCGTTTATATGCTCTTTTAAATCAGCAGGATGTCTGTCATCAGTTACAAAAATACACTTTCTGGTGTTGCAGGTTTTCAAGACAGGCATCAAAGCGTCCAAATCTTTAGCCGCTGTACCTTCTCTAATCATAACGTACATACCGAGCCTTAGTTTTTCGACTGCCTCGTCAGGTGTCGTGCATTCGTGGTCGGACTTAACTCCGCTGGCAATATACGCGCATAAATCCTTGCCGTGCAAATAAGGCGCATGTCCATCTATACATTTACCTCTTGATTTAGCAAGTTCAAGTTTTGCCATAACATTGTTGTCCTGATTTAGAACACCCGGAAAATTCATCATCTCAGCGAGGCCGAGCACCCACGGTTTATCAATCAAAAGTGACAAATCATAGCTGTTCAGGTCAAAACCTGATGTTTCAAACGGAGTTGCCGGCACACAGGACGGAAGCATTGTATAAACATCCAGAGGCAGATTTTTAACAGCCTCGTGCATAAAGCTAATGCCGTGAAGCCCCAGTACATTTGAAATTTCATGCGGGTCAATGATAACCGTTGTAGTACCTGCCGGAAGCGCAACTTTTGCAAACTCAGACGGAAGCATCATTGTGCTTTCAAGATGAACGTGACCGTCAATAAAAGAAGGAGTGACGTACGCACCTTGTATGTCAATTTCTTTTTCTCCGGAATAGTTTTCGCCGATACCGGCTATAATGCCATCTTTGATTGCAATATCAGCCTTATGAATTTCTTCTGAAAGAACATTTACGATATTTGCATTTTTGATAACTAAATCGGCTTTTTCAAATCCGCGTGCAACATTAATTATATTTGACATATCAAATCCTTATATTCAAGAAGTTTTGACAAATCTTCTATTTTCAAAACCTCATCAATCTTGTCCTTAAAATTTTCCGCCCCGTCAGTCTTCATGCCGGAAGGAAGAAGAATATCAGTATTCTTTTTAGAGTTTACAAAACCTTTATTGATGGTTAAAAACTCTTTGTACATTTCTAAAATCTTTAAATCTTCCGGATTAATTTCATAATTCATCCCGAGGAAGTATTTCATATCTTTTGGCAGAAGTTCAAGGAATTTAATCATAAAATCAACATCGGAAACATTTTCTTCTTCATTATACTCGCCGTCCAGACAATTATTGTTAAGAATATCCTGCTCCGGCTGTGTTTTAATATAAGCAGCCCACATAAGACAGCCAACATAAAAACCAAGATTATTATTAAAAAGTTCCAGAAATTTTTTATAATACTGCCTGAATTTCATCTTTCTCTGGGAGAGATTTTTAAACCTGTTAATATCCATATAAAGATATTCAACCGTACCTCTAAACGCCATAATATATGGTGCAAATCCCGGATCAAACTCTAAACCTTTAACTTCTGTTTTCATAAATATTTTCCCTTTAATATTTATATTATTTTAGCACAAAAGTTTAACTTAAAATATTCAACAGCTCTTTTTCTTTTTTGTTCAGCCCTTCAAAAACTTCTTTGGTCAACAGCTCGTTTCTTTCTTCATCATTCATTTTATTAAATGAATCCTTCGCATATTTAGAAAGATTATCAACGACTTCTTTATATGCTTTAGGTATTTTTTTGTTGCATAAGAGCAGCGGGTTTTTGGAATGCATAAATTCGTGCATAATTGTATGTTCCGGTTTGTCTGTTGAATACATTTTTAATGCATACCACAAATTTTCAGCGAGAAATATATCTACTTCTTTTGTTTTTTGGGGAAGACTTTTAAATATTTTATAGTGGGTCTTTCGTGAAGGTTCAGCCATAATATAAACTGTTGTTTTCAAATCACTGCCCAGACGGTTAACCCCATTCACCAGACCTTGAAAAGAATAAGGAGTTACGACAATATTATGCGGAATCGGCAGTTTTTTCTGTTTTGCAATTTCAAGGGCATTTTTGACTTTTTCGGCTGACTCTGCATTTTCAAGGTGAATGTAGTCAAACTTATACTGTTGTTTCAAAAATCTTTCCAGCTTCCTGACTTCCGGGGCTTCTGTTTCTGGAATTATTAATTTTGTAAATTTTAAGAGTTTATCAGCACAAGTTTGTAATTCATTATAAGCTGCTTGTACGTATCTCAAGTCTTTGTTCTTCGTTTTATCAAAATAAACAAAACTATACTTTGTATTTCCGATTTTCTGATTAAATCTGCTCAGAAATGAGGCGAAAGTCTGAGCATCAGCTTCCAGATTTCCAGTCGGATTAAAGTTTTTTATTTCTTCTGCAAGATTTTTATCCTGTAAATCTTTCTTTGCAAAATTGTACAATCCGGTTTTTCTTGAGTTAAAAATCTGAGCAAATTTTGTAATCGACATGCCGCTTTGAATGATTTGTGTTACCTGATTGAGCTCGTTTGCAAGCGGCATAATATTACATTCCCTGGCTCCGTTTTGCATGAAGTAACTAAGGCTCTCTGCAATAATGTCTTTTGAAGACTCGCCCTTTTGAACAACATCCCCCCTAAGACTCATAGAAAGTTTGTTTATTTCCTCATAATCCGGATTTGTTTTCCTGAGAGCACTGAAAATCTTCGCCTGACCTTCAGGCGTAAATTTACGCATTGTATTTAATAGTAATTTAATATTTCCCATCTTATATATTAAAATTTGCCTGTTACATCAATACAGTTTTTACGATTTCCTCCGCACTGATATTTAAACATTTCAAACTTTCACATGTTGTCTGTCTTCTTTCCCATAAGCACGGCCGAAGCGGACAATCACATTTTGCCTTAATCGGAATAACTTTCCCGTTATCAGGAATTAATTTTTTGTCATCGGTTGAGCCGAAAATCACATAAGTTTTTACCCCGAGAGCTACTGCAACATGCAGAGGAGCAGAGTCAGAACAGAGAAATATTTCTGCAGAAGAAATCATTTCTGCAAGTTCCTTCAGGTTACGGGTTTTGCCGTACATATTCAAATACTTTTCGCAGGGCACAATACGTTCAATAGTTTCAATAACCTGCTTATCATCAGGGCCTCCGGCTACAACAACTTTTTTACCGGCATCCGCAAGTTTTTCCACAACCTCTGCCCACTTCTCAGCAGGAATAGTTTTTATCATACCTTTTTTAACACTCAAAAGACTTACACCAGGATGAATTAAAACAGTATCCGGCTCCGTCTTCCGCGGTTCAATATTAATCTCCGGAAGCTCTGTTATATTATCTGTCAAAGGCTTAACCAAATCGTGATACATCTTTGCTGCATACTGGTTTTTGTTTAACCGGACTGCATGAGTCAAAAGTTTTTCGCTTAGTCTGCCGGAGTTGTAACCGATGCGTTCCTTTATAAATGTCATAAATAAAAAGATTGAAATAAATTTGTTTGAACCCGATGAAACAACTATATCAAACTTTTTAGTCCAAATCCTCCGCAGAAGATTGAAAAGTTCAATATATTTATTTCTGCCTTTTATATCTGCAAACAGAGTTTCATCAATAATATCCGTAAGGCTCAAAATTCCCTTGCTTCTCGGTTCGAGCGCAAGTGTGATTTCAGAGTCAGGAAACTCTTTTTTGGTAGAAATAATCGTTGGCAAAAATAAAATCTCATCTCCGAGGCCGCCAAAATTTATAAACAAAATCTTCTTTTTCATATAATCGTTTTACTTTAAAAATATTTACGTTTCAATAATTGATTTTAACATGTGCTTAAAATATAATTTTTAATGGGGTAATTCAGAGAACGTTTAAAATGAAGATAGCAAATAACAACGAAAATCAAGAAGAAGAATATAAGGCATTTTTAAAAAACATTCGTGCAGAAAAAGAAGAAAGTTCTAATTTTACCAAGCTTCTTTTCACAATAGTTCTTGCTGTTTTATGTGCGGTTATAGTCTGTGTAACTGTTGTTGAAAACAGTTATATACTTGACAAAATAAGTACCGAACAGGCTGATAATGCAAGCGGATTTTTTAAGTTTTATAAGAAAGAGAAAAAGAATTTTGAAACCCCATTTTCTCCTAGAAGACAGAACATTTTGCTGCTCGGCGTTGATTCTAACGGTGAAGGTTCTGATATCTGGGAAGGAACACGTTCAGATACAATTATTATAGTTAATATTGACCCGAAAACACATTCTATAAATGCAATATCCATCCCGCGCGACAGCAAAGTTTACCTTCCTGATAACAAAGGGGTTCAAAAAATTAACTCTGCTCACGCTCTGGGAGGCATAACCCTTGTTAAAAAGACTCTTAAAGAAACTTTTGGAATAAAGATTGATAAATATATAATCGTACACGACGAAGCAGTTGAAAAAGTAGTTGATGCATTAGGCGGAATTCCGATTTATGTCGAAAAACCAATGAAGTATCATGATTATGCAGGCAAGCTTCATATTAATTTAGACAAAGGCAACACTGTTCTAAACGGAAAGCAGGCTGTAGGTTACCTAAGATACAGAAAAGACGGTCTTGGTGATATTGGAAGAACACAGCGCCAGCAATGGTTTATGAGAAGTTTATTTGAAAAACTTCATTCACCTCAGGTTATTACAAAAATTCCGGAAGTGCTAAATGTTTGCAATACATATATTAAAACTGATATGAGTTTCTATGAACTCTCACAGTACGCTGCTTTTGCAAGAAGCGTTGATGAAAATAAGATAGAAATTGCGACTCTTCCTGGTGCACCAAACCAGAGAGGATATATAAGCTATTGGATTTTAGATCCGAAAAAAACGCAGGAAGTTATAAACAGGATGATTTATAGAGATAAACCTACGCTTGACGGTACAAAATTCAAGGCTGGAATTATGTATTCTCCGAGAAAGGAAGAAGAAGCTCAGGCTATGAAAGAAAAATTAAGCGAGCTTGGTTTTGAAGTTAATATGCTGAAGATAACGCACCTTTCACATACAAGGTTCGTTGCCAATAAAAATGATGTAACGATTGATTTCTTAAACTGGCTTCAGAAGAAAATGCCCGAACTTAACAATATGCAGTTCATTTATGACCCTACTGAAACTTTCTCTGTAGGAAGTGATTTTACTATTGTTCTGGCAGAGGGTTAGAGAACTGGCGTTCCATTTCTCTAACTTCATCCTCAATATCATACTGTTCTCTAAATATTTTGAGCAGGTTTCTTTCGCGCTCATAATCATAATTTTCTTTAAGCCATTCAACAATTTGAGATTTTGGATAATAGTCTGCAAACCTTATTTTTACTTTATCAAAATGGTCTGCTGAAATTGCAGTCATATCTTCAAAATCAGGTACATTATTTATACCCAGCTCCTTTGCCAGAAGTGCCGGATACCAGGAAATCATTCTTCCAAATTCAACACTGTGTTCGTCATACGGGAACAGGTCTACAAAATCTTTTTTCAATAGCTCTTTGACTTCATCATACCCCTGCTGTGCCTTAAGTTTTTTAATCTTATTCAAGCTTCTGGCAAGCTTTGCTGCAGCTCTGCGTTCCTCCATAGAAACAGCATTCAATTCTTTTCCCTGTAACATAAAACCTTGGATTTTAACAGCAGATTTATTTTCTTTGAGCAATCTTATATTACCGTCTAAAATCCCCGCAAACTTTGTCCACAGAGCTCTTAGTTTTGCATCTTTAATATATTTCTTATTATAAATACATCCTCCGGATTCTATGCTTATCCCGCGGATTATATTAGGGTCGGTATTATACACGAAAGCCCGCTCTGCAAGAAAAGTGCCCAGTTCCGTTTTTTTAGGGTGGTTCTCATCAATAAATTTTGAAAGAATGTATCCGCCTGCATCATACATTCCGGAAAGATTTGCAAGAAAGGGTTTTACAAATCGGCCATGTGATCCCCTTTTAAAAAGGGTAAATAAACTCTGTGGTTCGTTCCCTTTCCCGTGCCCCCTGCAAAAATAATCACTGAATAAACGATTAGCAGATTTTTCGCTCTTAAAAGTAGAAATTGCATATGAATATTTTCCTACATCGAGCCTCTGACAATGTTTTAATGAGCCGCTCCCAACATAAGTAATATCAATATCCTTACGCTTCAGAATTTTTTGTAAAGATTGAAGCAGTGCTGACTGAGCCTGTTTTAAATTTTCTAACTTATCTACCTTTCCGGTATACCTGTTTGAAATATCTTCAATTTCTATAGAAAATTTCTCAAACACATCACAGGCACTGCGGGTAATATCCGAAATCTTATCTTTTTCAATACGCTTAATCCAATCATACGGAAGTGAACCAATGCGCCTTTCGCCATCCGGTATTTTCGCTCTGAATCGATTTAGTTTTTCAGCTGTAATATACTCTTTCTTTATTGTACGTAAATGTAAAATCTTTTCCGTGGAAACCATTGCTATTTAAATTCCAAGTTCGTGGTAAAATCTATAATATAATAAAAATACAGGAGAGCAAATATGTTAGACTTAATCAAATCACGCAAGAGTGTTAGAAAATATTCAGAAAAACACATTTCTGATGAAGATTTAAGAAAAATTCTTGAAGCAGGCAGGCTTGCTCCTTCATGGATGAATGTTCAATCGTGGAAATTTATCCTGATTAAGTCTGAAGAAAATAAAGAGCTTCTATCTAAACTTTCTCTCGGGCAGGCTCATGTCAAAAACGCCGATGCTCTTATCGTCTGTGTCGCAGATGTTAATGCGTGGGAAGAAGCAAAAATCACCCATATTAAAAATCCGGGGTTAAATCCGGCGCTGCAGGGAGAAAACGGCCTGCTCATAAGAACAATGGAACAGGTAATCTATCCGATTTCTTATATGATGCTGGAGGCTGAATCACTTGGAATTAAATCCTGCATAATAGGTGCTATGGGAAATGAAATTACGGGTATTGAACAAGATACATACCACGAAGTCAAACAGAAATTGGGTCTGGGAGATGGGCAGATACTCTCCACAATTATCACTCTCGGCTACGAAGCTGAAGAAAGCGCAACGACCAAAATACGCAAAGATTTTGATGATGTTATTTCACTCGAAAAACTCGGATCTAAATTTTAATCCAAATCAGGGTCGCCATTCATTAACTTAAGTATTTCAACAACTTTTGGCATCTGGCAGTCAAAAGAATAATGAGCTTTTCTGATTGAACATTCGCTGCAATTTCCGTTAAGCTTGTAGCATTCAATAGCCTGTTCAGTCCAATTTTTTGTTATTGAGCCGGAAATAAGTGATGGCTGCTTGATTAGAACTTGGTTTAACATTTATACACTCTCCCACAAATAACATAATAGTGCTTAAAAAAATTTTTAGCATCATATATTTGTAGGATTTACAGAAAAAAGCGTATCAATATATCTGCGCGCAATAGTAATTTTTTCATCCATATCAAAAGGCATTGCGCCTATTTGCTCCATTTTATTGATAATTTCAAATAAAGGAGTTTTTATCTGGCATTTTCTTAAAGCAATCTCCCAGTTTCTGCAATCCTCTTTTGAATCAGCATGGAGCAAGTCAGCGTACATGCCGGCGATTAAAGTCTTTTTAAAAATCTTTCTTACAAGTTTAACTTTTTCTCCAGCATCAGGAGCTTCCCTATCTTTTGTCGCTCTATTAATAAAGACTTCCAGAAGTTTTGCTGTTGTATTGGCATAAGGTTTATCACAAAGTGTTTCAATCTCATCTACAAGCAGAAGAGATTTTTTGCCGTAAACAATATTGTTCGGATTGAGAGAATCAAAAAGCCCGAAACTTCGCGGCCCAAAACGCATTTCGTTTAATATGGCAAGATCTCTGGCAATTTGATTATAATTGTATTGTGAAATTGAAGCAAACTTTGGCAGATATTTTTCAATATAATATTTTTTTTGCTGGTGCTCGCTCATAGTTTTACTTAAATGTTCCGGAATACCGGCCGGCATCTGAAAACCTATATTGTGAAGTATTTGAAATTTTCCCGCCTGAAGTATAGGTTCGCCATAATAATTTCTCATTCTGCTAAAAATACCTTTACCCCACTCAAATCCCTCACCGAGAGTTGAAGGAGTAATTTGAGTATTGACCGGAACACGGGCTGCATATTTAGTCGTAATTTTATACACTGCATTGTGAGTGCCTTCTTCTATAAATCTTGACGGAATTAAGATATCCTGAAGAACATTTTTTATTTTTTCGATAATAAGGTTTTTCTCTTTTTCGGAAATTTCAGGTTTTCCTACAACATTATCCAGAACTTTTTCAAGCTCCCTTGACCTGCCTTTGAACGAAGGACAGAAAACACTGTCTACGTATTTTTCTACCTCAGGTATCCGCTTTGAAAGTCTTGGGTTTCTGCCGCGTATAATCTCAAGGTTCTGAATAAAATCATCAACATCTTCATTAATTTCAGCATTTTTAAAAACACCGTCCCAGACCACTCTATCCCTTTCCCTTGTATCATAAGGAAGGTTTGCTTTCTCCGATGCGATAAGTATTTTACGCAATATTTGCTTTGCTTCTTCCGTATTATCGCCGTAGCTTCTAATACTATCAAGACTGGATATCTTATAGAGCATAAGCTCCATCAGCTTACCAACAGAGTTCGTTTCGCTCATATTGATTGAATTTATCTCGTCGGTAAGTTTTAATTCATCCCCGGCAAGAAGAATATTTCCAGGATTTTTTGAGTCAAAAGTACAATATTCACACGCAGAATATTTCATTTTATTTAAGCGTGCAAAATCCTCTGCAACTGCGTCGTAGCTTTTTTGAGGAACTTTTGCAAACAAAGGAAGATATTCTTTCTGATAATATTTATAAATTTCTTCAAGACTTTTCAAATCTTTCAGCTTTTCAGGAGGGACTCCCGCAGGAGTGTGTTTGCCAAGATTTCTCAAAATCTTCAAGTCGCCAATTTGTAGAACTTCTTCTCCATAATAAGTTTTTAAGTTTTTGAAAATATTTTTTCCTTTTTTTATTACTAAATCCGAAGTTTCCAGTGAAGGTTTAGCATAATTTTTAATCTTCATCGCAAAATTTTTATCAATTTGATAGACCGTTCCGTTAAATCCACGCCCCATAAAGTTTTTCGGCTTAATAATTTCTTTTATCGCAAGTCTAAGTTTATCAATAAGGTTATTTCTGGCAGTTTCAGATATAGTTTCTTTCTGGAAAACATCTCCCACAGCTTTTCCAAAATCACCTGAAGCGCTCTGGAATACCGGCTTTTTCATCGGATAAGTATAACTATAATTATTTTGCAGGGTAACTTTCATATACTAGTAAAAACCGGTGAAAAAATTTATTGCCATGCCGGAAACAATACTTATCAAAAGAAGTATAAAAATAATTCTTAAGGTATCTTTAAAATCATTATTTTTAAGCAGAACCAGAAGCCCCAGCCCTGAATTTGCAAGCAGACCGCTTATAACAGCCCCAAATGAAATAGTTCCTTTTATAAGCATCATTGTTAATCCGATTGATATAGCACAATTAGGAATAAGTCCTACTAACGCAGCTGCAGCAGGCTGTATAAATTTTCCGCCGTTTATTAATCGCGTTATTTCAACATTAGAAAGGCAATAGTTTAAAATTAAGGTTATAACTAATATAAACCCCCAAATATTTATTGTATGCAAAATCGGGTGTATAATGAGCTCACGCTTGCTTCCGTGTTCAATATCATGATGACAGCAGCCGACTTCTGTTTGATTTACAGCACTATCTGCAACAGTTTGAATTCTGTTACCCAAAACAAAGTCTATAAAATATCCCATCAAAACTGCAATAAACAGCTTTATCCCGACAATTGGGATTATCATATATGCTTTGGAAGGCGTTGCAAGCAATATCGGTATAGTTTCATCAGAAGTCGAAAGATAAACCGCAATGAGCGTTCCGATTGAAATAATACGCTTTACATAGAGGCTGCTTGCGATTACCGAAAACCCGCACTGTGGAAATATCGCAGCTAATGCTCCGACAAGAACAGCACCTCTGCCGGTCTTCTTTAGGGCCGAGTTAATTTTATCCGCATAATAAAATTCCAAAATCTCTATCAACAGAAAAACAAAAAACAAAAAAGGTATTAAATGTATACTGTCGCATATTGCATCAAGAGCCCAGTCTGCGAGCGGAAGCTTTTCAATGAAATTATCCACCGGTGCAAATATAAATTCATTCAGGCTATTTATTTTTGTTAAGATCTGTATTAACATAATGTAATTAAACAACTAATTTATTTCTCAGTCAATCAGGGAGAATTAATTTATGAATACTATCAATATTGATAAAGAAAAATGTATACACTGCGGTCTTTGCATAAGTGACTGCGTTTCGAAATGTATAAGTTTTGACGATGAAAAATTTCCAAAGATGGATGATGAAAGCCGCTGCCTTCAATGCCAGCACTGTCTTGCAATCTGCCCGACCGGAGCACTTTCGTTTAACGGCAGGAATCCTGAAAACAGCGAGTCTGTAAACTATAACGACCTTTTAACACTTATTAAATCAAGAAGAAGTGTAAGACAGTATAAAGACGAAGAAATTCCGGAAGATACAATGAATAAGTTGAAAGAAATGCTTCCATATATTCCGACAGGATGTAACTCACACGCTCTTCATTTTTCTATTGTTGAAAAAAAATCAGCAATGGACGAACTTCGCAAAAAAGTTAATGATAAAGTTATAAAAATTTTAACAAGTCAGGCGTTTTCTCCGCTTGTTAACAAATTTGAACGTTACAAAAACGCTTTTCTGGCAAGCGAAGATGTAATTTTTCGCGGAGCACCTCATATGGTTGTAGTTTCCAGTCCGATTAATGCTCCTTGTGCCTCTGTCGACCCGATTATTGCACTAAGTTATATAGAGCTTTATGCTCAGCATCTCGGAGTTGGAACCTGCTGGTGCGGATATGCAGAACTTTGTATTAAACTGATGCCGGAAATTTGCGAAATGCTTGAAATCCCTGCCGGCTATACACCTGTTTATGTAATGCTTCTTGGAATTCCTAAGGTCGAATACAAAAGAACAATACAGCCGGAACCTTACGAAATTTCTTCTATAAAAGAGTTTCACAAAAAAGACTCCTATTTCTTTTGTAAAGCAAAAAGATTAATAACAAATTTCCTCAGATAAGATTATTCAATATCGACATAATACTCCAAGTATTACACATGTGTAATGAATTATTCTTATACTACACATAACATTACATATATGCAACAGAAAACTTATGACAATTCTATTAAGTTTGGAAAACGTGTAAAAGAGCTTATACTTAAAAGCTGTAAATCGTTGAATAATTTTGTCATGACAAGAGGCGGCTTATCAACTGCAACCTGGAGCAGAATCGAAAACGGTGTAAACGACATCAAATTATCAACCATTATCAAAGTTGCTGCCCTTTTAAATATTTCTGTTGGACAATTAATGAAAGACATAGATTTTGATTATTCCATTGATGAATAAAACTGTTTATTCATCTTATCGATTGTTTTTCTGTAATCTTTATCAACCTGTATTGCGCGTGCTCCGGCAATCGCATCAAGAAAAACTTTGTTATCAATCTTTTTGGAAGTTTCAATCCTTGCAGGTACAACAAGTCCTGTATTTAGAAAATATTCGCTGCTTTTCGGCGAAGATAGATAGTTAACAAACTTTTGCGCCTGCTCTTTATGCTTAGAATCAGCAGAAATAGCCCAGCCCGAAGCATCGAGCGGAACAATTCCGGGAAAAGTTATCACATCCCAGTCGAAATCTGCCTTTTCACTAATTTTTGGATACATCCACCTGCCGGATAAATAAAGTCCGATTTTTCCATCTAAAAACATCTGAGCCTGAGTTAAGCTTCCAATATCCGCCGGAGTTGGAGCAAAACGGCCCTCAAGATTTGTATAAAACTGCAAAGATTTATCAGGATTATAAATATCTTCACCCATTGTCATTACATAAGGAAACATATAATAAACATTACGCTCATAACTCACACCATACTCCGGTGCGGATTTCAAAACCTGCATGAACTCATCTAAATTTTTAGGAGTTGTACTGATTAAATCACGATTTCTATAAAATACAAGCGTAGAAACATCTCTCGGTACTGCAAGGAGTCTGCCATTATAACTCAATGCTCTTAAGCTCTCCGGATAATAGCTGTTTTTCGCTGCAAAATTTGATAAATCTTCAAGTCTGGATGCGTATACAGGCAGGTACAAATTATTAATAAATATTACATCAGGCGCCTGAGATGAAGCAAATAACAAATGAATTTTCTGAAAATAATTCTGCGGAATGTGAAGAAAATTTACTTTTATATCAGGATTTTCATGCTCGAAATCCGAAATTATTTTATTAATAATCCGTACTTCTGTAACAGACCCCCACGAAGAAAATGTTATTTCTTCCTTTGTATTCTTTTCACAGGCGCATAAAATAAATGGAATTAAAAGCAGGATTAGCAGTTTTTTTAGCATAAATCCATTACAAACTCCATATCATCCTTTTTAACATTCATAATAAACTTATGTATGCCTATTCTTACAATATAGCGCAGAGTGCCATCGTCCAGCTTTTCACTAACTCTTGACTGGAGTTTTTCAACATTGAGTTTCTCATAATGTTTAACCTTAAATACTCTATCACCTGCAAACCCGATAATACAGTATCCCTGCTCATTTTTAGCAAGATAGCAGCCCATTTTATCTGTAAAATAAGATACGTTCAATATTGAGAACCTTTCGCCGTCAAGTATACAAAATTCAGGTGCATTAATCGGCTTTTCTTTCTTAATTTCCGGTTTCTCTGCGGGTTTTACTTCCGGTTTTGGAGCAGCCTCTTTTGATTTCTTTTTCTCTTCCATATCTTTTATCATTTCAAGAAGTTTGGCTGCATCTGAAGGTTCTTCAAGAACAGCATCATCTTCAGATATTGCATCTAAGTCCTTATCCAAATCAACGTAATTATTATTATCATACAATGCTTCAAAATCATCATTGTCGTTTTCTTCTGCAAGCGGTATTTCCTCTTCCTGATTAATTATCTCAAAATTATCTCCGAGCTGATTAAACTCTTCCTGCATATCAGACACAGAAGGTGCATTACTGTCATCAAAATCATTAAGCACTTCAAATTCACGTGTCCCGTCATCAAACGGCTTAAATGTTACGTTAGTTATATTCCTCAACAGAGCCTCTTCATCAACTTCTTCCGGTTCGGGTTCTGGTGTTTCATATTTTTCAGGATTTTTTAGCACATCTGTCAAATCAGGCAGCTCGCCTGCTATAGACATTTTCTGAACCTCATAGCTTGTGTCTACAAGCTCAATTTCATCAGAAGGTCTTGCTTTATAGGCTTCATCATTATCAATTTCTTTTGACAAATCCGGCAGTGCATCATTTAATTTTAATGTACTTACATCATACCCTTCACTGAAATAGACAACCTGAGGTTTAACCTCTGATTCAATCCTGCGTCCTCCTTGTTTTTTCAATGCTTCAGAAAGATCAGGAAGCATATCTTTTACATTCAGTGTTAAAAGTTCAGAAGTTTTATGAGGTTTGGATTTTTGTTTTGCAATCTCATCCTGCATTTCTCTCATTCTGTCAGGGTCTGTACGCAAATCAGTAATAAAACTATTATCAATCTCTACATTAATTAATTTATTAAGAGCATCAACATCGTCTTTTGTAAAAGATACATTTTGCTGTACAGCATATACAGTTACAAATTTCTCCAGAAGTTCAAGCGGTGACGGTTTTTTATCTTTTTCTGATGATTCAAGGAATTCTGATGCATTCCTCATTGCATCATCGCTAATCTCAGAATTAATAAGTGTTTCTATTCTTTCTACATCATCTTTGGAAAATTCCAGATTTTTATCGTTAATGCATTTGTCATAAAGTTCTTCATTAAAGCTTTCTTTTTCATCTTCCTCTTCCGATGCTTCATCATCAAAATTGTAAGCACTCAAAAACTCTTCCAGAGCAGTATTTTCCTCTTCCTCATCTTCCGGTTCCGCAGCCTGTTCTACAACTTTATTCTTTTCCTGAAGCAATTCATCCAAATCAACAACAGTAGTTTCTACTTCCGGTTCCATTTCAGGTTCATCTTCCGCTGCAGAAGCTGCTTGAGGAGGAGGGGTTACAGGCATCTTAACCGGATTTGAATATTTTCGGTCTAAATTCTTTATTGCAGTATTAATCTTTTCAGGCTTTTTCTTCTTTTCTGTTTTCGGTTCATCAGACAAATCAAGTTTTGTTTGCTCACCTGTAATATCGGCAATTTTATCTTTCGCTTTAAGGAAAAGATATACAGAAGCAACTATTACAAGTGCAATACCGAGAAGCCAGTTCATAACCTCTTTTGTCCTGTCAGTTTTTTCCTCTTCCTGATTTATCTCTACAGGCTTTTCGACAGCAGGGGCTGCCGGTTTTGACGGCTGGAACTGTTTAACGCTTTTGTTAATATCTACAGCAGAAGTTTGGTCAACACCGCTTCCGGAATGTATTGTATTCACCGGTTCTCTGCGTACTGGCTCCGGTTTCGGCTCGGGTGTTTTTACCGGCGGAGCAGGTTCAGTTACTAAAGCAGTTTCAAGCTGACCCTGTGAATCAGCTGGTAAATATAAAGAAGTTTTTGTAAACAGAGGTATATTTTCAGTTAATTTTACAGTAATTCGTGTTCCGCCGGTTTTAGATTTCGTATAAGGAAGAGTCTTAATATCAACACTTTCGACATTATCGCCAAGTTCATAGTCTGAATTTACCTGACTGTCAGTTTCCGGAAGGGTTACAACATACGTAACGGCATCTTTTTTTATAATATTTATATTATTGTCATATCTCTGTTTTGTAAGCAGTGTCATTTTGACAGACTTATCCGAGCCTTCATCAAATTTAAGCGACATAAGGCTGTTTTTATAATTCTCTGCGCCAAAAGCTCCAACTACCGTAACCACTGAAGCCAGAACTAAAGCCACCGTTCTCTTCTTATACTGCTTCATATCTAGTATTCTATCATAATATACTAAAACTACCTATACATCATTTAAATTACATATCTGTAATTATAATTTTTTTGTCCGAAGTTATCCTGTCAACATTCAAAACCGTATATAATGTTTCATTGTAGATAAACTCGTTTGAAAAATAACTCTCGCTCTGTTCCCAGAGATCATCTTCCTGAAACTCAAACAGCTCGTTAATCCTATCAATTAGCAGAGCCAGTTTAAGCTCATTGCATTTTACAATAATAACCGGATTTTTGTCTTTATTATAATTTGTATTTAAACTCAGAAATTTTTTCAAATTTAATACAGTAATATAATCGCCTCTAAGATTCATAATTCCTTCAATAAAGTCGGGAGTACCGGGAACATGAGTTATTGAAGTATCTTTCAAAACTTCCTTTACATAGCTTAATTCTATGCAATAAGAATCGTTATCAAGGTTAAAAGAGATGTACTTATTTTTTGCATGCAATTCTCCTGATGCAAGCTTCAAACTTGATTTGCTCGCAATATCAAGAGTGCGTTTGGTCATTATGCTTTTTGATTCATCATCCTGAGGAAACAGCGATAAAATATCTACTTCACGTCCTGCATCATGCTGTTTCAAAAGATTTTCTATGGCATAAATATTTATAATAAATATTGTTTCCTGATTAAATTTATAAAGTGATTCAATCACCATTTTGTTGTCAACAAAAGGTATAGCATCAACCTGAGCAGCGTCAAAAGGAAGTATTCCCAGAACTTTATCAGTCACAATACCGAATATAACTTCGTCCGTCTTAATAATCAGAAGTTCATTGTGAATACTGTATGGCGGAACTTCAATATTCATGAAGAAACGTATATCTATAACATTGATAACAAAATTGTTATATTTAAGAAGTCCAATAATATTATTAGGCAGTTTCTGCGGATAATCCAGAGCAGGCAGTTTCATAATTTCAAGTACATTATCCGAATTAACCGCGTACTTGTTTTCGCCTATCCTAAAATAAAGATGAGTATTTTTTTTCTGCTCTAAATAATTATTGCTGCTCATGTAATACAACCCTGTTTCTTCCGCTTTCTTTTGCCTGATATAATGCTTCGTCAGCAGATTTCAGGATTTCAGCAGGAGAGCTAAATTCCTGATAATTCATCGTAAGTCCCATGCTTACAGTAACTTTAGCCTTAACACCATTATACTCAAAGTCGTACTCTTCAACCATTCTTCTAAGCCGCTGTACAGGAATTATTGCCCCTTCGATATTGGTTTCCGGCATAATCATAACCATTTCTTCTCCGCCGTATCTATAAAGAAGGTCCGTTTTTCTAAAAGCTGATTTCATTAAATCCGCAACTGTTTTAAGCACATAATCTCCATACTGGTGGCCGTATGTATCATTAACCTTTTTGAAGAAGTCAATATCAAGAATAGCAAGACTGAAATCAGAAGGGTGGCGTTTTGAACGATTATGCTCCTGTTCCAAACTGAGTTCAAACTGTCTTCTGTTATAAAGTCCGGTGAGGCCGTCAAGAACTGACATGAACTCTTTTTCTGTATACTGATATTTCATTTTGAATATAGCGAGAAGTTCGCTAATCATAATATCGAAATACCTGAATGATGCATAATCCATATCCTGACGGGTATAGAAGCAGATACCGCCGATTAGTTTTTTGTCAAAAACCAGCGGGATGATGATTTTAGAAGTCAGGTCAGTGAATTTATAATCAAGTTCCTTGCCCAGAAGCATTCTTACTACTTCGAACTTAGAATTCTGCATAGTTCTGTGCTCTTCCATCTTTCTGAAAAAGTCGTACTGTATATCAGAAAGCAGACTTTTGGGAAGGTTTTTACCAAGCGTATCAATGTATAAAATATTTTCTGCAAAGTCGTCAGGAGATGCAAAAAATACGCCTGCAACACTGTATTCAACAAAAGAGCTCACGAGGTTGAAAAGTTTTTCTACGAGCACTCTTTCATAATTCATAAAGTCGCTCAGATTACGAAACTCATTAGCAAAAACAGACTTAAGCAATAAGTCGTTCAAAATTACATTCAGCCTTGCCTGAGCAGAATCAGGAGAAGACTTTGAAGTCAAGGCAGCTTTATACTCATCACTTAAAGGATAACGCCTGAGCGTTGCCTTAATGTTTCTTACAAGCTCATTCATGTCTATTGATTTAGACAAAAATAGCTGTGCACCGGCTTTTTTACCCCAGAAACTGTCAATTTTTTTGTCAAGAACAGTAAGAAGAATTACCGGAATTTTCTTGATTTCATCAACATTTTTTATCATTCTGCAAAGCTGATAACCGTCAATTACAGGCATCATGATATCAGACACAACAATATCCGGCACATATTCAAAAATCTTCTTGTAACCTTCACCGCCGTTTGTAGCAGTTTCTACCTCAAACCCGTTTGCTACAAGCCCATCTCTCAGAAACTTCAGCTGGGTATCACTATCTTCTACCAATAAAATCTTTGCAGCCATATATTCATATATTCCAATTTTGTCTATTTTAGTATAAAATAATTATATAATAAATTGCCCAAAAAAACTATAGGAGAGAAGAAGTCGTGAATGAATTTAATTTCGGATTGAAACAAAAGTTTAATATCAAATATTTATTAGACTTAATCGTATTTATAATAGCCTGCATATTGTTTGTGCTTTTTGCTAAACTTAATCATGCAGCGCCGTATGACACACTTGTTTTTTTGATAATAGTTATATTACTTAATTTTTCAGTCCACTTTGTAACCAAGCAATGGATATCCAAATCTATCCGTCAGGCAATGACAGTTCAATCAAACTCGCTTGCAGAAACAACATCCGAGTTTATGGAAACCGTTAACACCCAGAAACGTATGTTTGAAGACCTTGCCGGCAATACAAAGACTATATCTTCATTAATCGAAAAACTTAAAGGGCTTTCTGAAGATTACTACACAACTACGAAAAATGCTGAAAAGCAGGTTAATCAATCTATTAATTTTTCACAAAAAGAACACGAGTCAATCTCTTCTAATGCAGATAAAATGCTTGTCCTAAGACAAAAAATACAAATGATTGCAGAGCTTATCCTTGAACTTTCCGAACATTCACAGCAAATCGGCAGCACGATAAGCGTAGTTGACGATATCGCAGAACAAACAAACATGCTTGCGCTTAACGCAGCAGTAGAAGCTGCAAGAGCCGGTGAACACGGTAAAGGTTTTGCAGTTGTTGCAGGTGAAATCAGAAAACTTGCAGACGAATCAAAACAGGCTATCACAAAGATTTCTTCTCTTACAAATAACATTCAGTGCACAACTAACTCAACCGTAATGGCAACAGAAGAAGGTTCGAAAGAAATTGAGTCTGTGGTTAAAGATATCAACATCGTTTCCTCAAATTCAGAAACACTGTTAACACTGATTAAGGAAATCCTTGACTCACTCGAAATGCTTAACCAGAATGCTAAAAAACAGAGCGATATTCTTGAACGTCTGAATGCTATAGATGAAGCAAACTCTACTATTGCAGAGAATCTTAATCAAACAATGGTAGCTAATTCTGAGAGAATTGCAAAGCTTAATACAATGTCATATGACATGAAAACTTCCGCAATGGAAAACTAACGGGAATATATGGACTTTCTGGGAAACGACAATAACAAAAATAATAAAGAGATGCTGGCAATCTTTCAAGGTGAATCAGAAGAAATTCTTGAAAGATTGTTTAACAATCTTTTTTCCCTTGAAGATACTCCTGCCAACAAAGATTTAATAGGCTCAATCTACAGAGATTTGCACAGCCTTAAAGGCGCAGTAAGGATGGTAGGATTTAACAATATACAGGGTATTTTTCATAAAATGGAAGATATCTTTGATGCTGTTAACAATGACCAGTTCGTGCTGGACAAAGATATAATAAACTTAATGTCGCGTTCCCTCGAAACAGCGTCAAGATATTTGCAGGAATCAATCAAAAACGGCAGGGAGATTATTGACGAAGAATTTACAGCCACTCTTTCCAACCTTGAGTATATTCTTGACATAGAAATGAATGAGCAGACTTTCAGACAGAATGAAACTATTGCAGAAGCAGGAATGGTTTCCGGAAAAGAAAGTTCCGGCCTTTCTCAGTATCAGGAAGAAATTAACTCTTCATTCAATGCGTGTTTTGAAATCATTGACAGTATTGTTCCGGAAGAAGAATCGCAGGATATTGTAATTCTTAAAGAGGAAGTAGAAAAGATTTATGAATTTTTCAAGAACTCCAATCTATATGAAGTAAAAACTTCTCTGGAGAACATTCTTGCAAAACTTGATTTTGTAATGAATGCAACCAATACCTTTACAATAAGCGAAATTTTGGAGCTCAGAAACGAACTCAGCTCCGCTGCTGCAAAGTTTACAACCTCCTGTATTGAAACAGAAGAAGGCGGGCTTACTTTCTTTGATATTGCAGAAAAAATCAGCATGCTTCAGGGAAGCAGTATCTATGCAAAAGAAATTAAAGACGATATTGCACAGCTTAAAGAAGGTGTCGATGACCAGAACATTATTGAAATTATTAATGTTATCAATGACATATTAGATTTTATTTCCGAAAACTCTGTACAGCTTGAAGAGCAAATGATGATGACATTAAAAGGTGCTGTTGAGTATTGCGCTTCACCAAATGAGAATATTGATAATGATTTGATATTGCAGCAGCTGGAGATTATGAAACAGCTTCTGGAACTAAATTATAAAAAAGATACGGGCGTAAGCGAGATTAAGAGCCTCTCAACTCAGACATCATCTGCCAATAAATCAAACGCATCTACAGAAATTAAAACCCTGCACGTTAATGCCCAGAAACTTGACCTGCTCGTTAACCAGCTCGGCGAACTGATTATTACCAAGATTAAAACAGAAAAAAATCTGGAGAAAATAGATTCCATCAAAAATGCAAATGAAGCTTGCCAGAAGGATTTACTAAAAACATCAAACTATCTGAGATATTACAACAGAAAATACCTTCAAAGCGGAAATACAGACCAGTACACCGGAGTATTTGTAAAACAGGTTTTCTCACTTCTTCTGGATATAACACAGAATGTATCAAGAACGATTTATGACTTAAACTCACTCTACCGCGCCTCAAAAGAAGATGATATGAAAATGCGTTTAATCATTGATGAAATGGAATCAATGGTAAAAAATATCCGTGTACTTCCTATTTCTACAGTATTTAACTCGTTTTCAAGAATGGTTAGAGATATCGCTAACGAGAAAGGCAAGGATATAGACTTTGAGATTGAAGGTAAAGATACCTGTGCAGACAAAAAGATTATTGAAGAGATCAAAACTCCTCTAATCCATATCCTGCGTAACGCGATTGACCACGGCATCGAGTCCAAAGAAGAAAGAATTGCAAACGGCAAGAGTCCAGTTGGCAAAATCCTTCTTTCTGCAAAACAGGATGATAACAAGGTTATCATAGATGTAGTTGATGACGGTCAGGGCTTTAACCTTGAAAAAATTAAAGACAGAGCAGTATCAAGAGGATTTTTAACTCAAGACGACATAGATTCAATGACTGACGAAGCCATTATGAATATCATATTCTGGCCGGGCTTTACGACTGGCGACTCAATCACAAGTATTTCAGGCAGAGGAATAGGGCTTGATGTTGTTAAAACAAAAATCTCACAGCTCAATGGTAAAGTTAAGGTAATATCAGAATTTGGCAAAGGCAGCTGCGTTCACATAGAAATTCCGGTAACATTGACTACACTAAGAGTATTTCTGGTACAAATCTCCGGCCAAACTTTTGCAATACCGATTCAGGTTATTACGACATTTATCCTTAAAAACCAGAATGAAATTAAGACAAACAACGGCATACGTTCAATCCTGTTCAATGGTAATATAATTCCGCTTTATTATCTATCCGATATACTTGAGCTTGCACCTGCACCAAGAAATGAAAAAGAAACTATCCTCATCATTGAAGCTGACGATAAAACTATTGGGCTTGTTGTTGACAAACTTCTGGGCGATCAGGATATTCTCCAGAAAAAATTATCACCTCCGCTATATAAAGTTAAAAACATATCCGGCATTACCAACCTTGCTTCTGGCGAGTTATGTTTAATATTAAATATGCAGGACATTATGCATTATGACTTTAATAAAGCCATGATTTCTGCCAATAACCAGGAACTGCTGACATCAGATGTACTGTCATACAAGAGAATATTAATCGTAGATGATTCTGTAACAACAAGAACAATGGTTAAAAACATACTTTTAAACATAGGTTACATGGTAGATACTGTTCTTGATGCAGATGAGGCACTTGTTAAACTAAAACTTACGCACTACGACTTAATCATAACAGACCTTACAATGCCTAAGATTGATGGTTATGAGTTTATTGAACGCTTAAGAAACGACGAAATGTATGCTGATATTCCTATCATAGTAATAAGCTCACTTCCGGAAAATCAGGCAAGAAAACGTCTTAACAAGCTTTCTATAGCGCATTACATCTCAAAAGATAATTTTGATCAAGCAGATCTTGCTATGCAGGTGAAAGAAATTCTAACGAAATTTCATCACTAATCTAAAAGTGCCTGATTTCCGGATTAATCAGCATCCCGGCAAGTTTATCCGCACCTTCAAACTCTCTTGCTGCTAGTTTTTCAGAAGCCTGTTCTTTATCATATTCAACAAATTGATGCTGGAATACACAGCTTCCGTTATCCACTTCTATAATCAAATAGCAGGCCTTAGGATACGAGTTCGGCTCAACAAAAAATGTACGTCCGATACTTCCGGCATTCACAACTGTTTTTCTTGATTCAGTCTGAAACCCGCATGGAATATGTGTATGTCCGCAAAGAACAACATCAGCTTCAACATTTTCAAGCATTTTTTCAACTTCGCTTAACGGAGTATCCGGAAGAATGTCTTCATTGTTCTTTCTCGGTGAACCGTGTACAAGCAGGAATTTAACCCCTCCTGCCTTAACTTCTTTTTGAATAGGAAGATTTTTAAGAAATTCTTTTTCTACAGGGTTAAGAAGCTGAGCATCACTCTTTAAAGCTTCTGCCATCACAGGCGCTTTTTCTTTTAAAGTTCTGTAGAGTTCATCATTATAATCTGCAATCATCAAATCTGTATTTCCCTGAATCATAGTAAACCTTGAATCTGACTTTTTATTCATAAAATACTCAACAGTGCTCTGCGGTTCAGGTCCTGCCATTGCATAATCACCGAGGATAAAAATTTTGTCGCAATTCTTTGCTTCAATATCCTGCATAACGGCTTCAACCGCTTCCATATTGCCATGAATATCTGAGATTACAGCTATTTTCATATAAATTCTCCTATGTTTGGTATACAATTATCTTATGATAAACAGAAGAAAATCAAAACAAATTTCAATAGGAAATATAAAAATTGGCGGTGATGCCCCGATTTCAGTGCAGTCAATGTGCAATACAGACACAAGAGATGCTGCTTCAACTCTCGACCAGATAAGCGAATTAGCATCGGCAGGATGCGAAATTGTAAGGCTTGCAGTGCTTAACAAAGACGCTGCAGCTGCAATTAAGGATATAGTGAAAAAATCACCTGTTCCACTGGTTGCAGATATTCATTTTGATTACAGATTGGCTTTGACCTGTATTGAAAACGGAATACACGCACTCAGGATTAACCCCGGTAACATAGGGAAAAAAGAGCATACAATTAAGGTTGTCGAAGCGGCAAAAGCACACGAAGTACCTATAAGAATAGGAATAAACGCCGGCTCTTTAGAGAAAGAATTCTCGGAAATGGATATTCCGCTTTCTGAAAAAATGGTTTTGAGCGCACTAAGGCACGTAGAAATTCTTGAAGATTTGAATTTTTATAACACAAAAATTTCCTTAAAGTCTTCAGACGTAATGACTACAATAGAAGCTTACCGCTCAATTGCCTCAAAAGTTGATTACCCTCTACATCTTGGCGTAACAGAAGCAGGCACGCTGAAAATGGGATTAATCAAATCATCAGTAGGGCTCGGCACACTGCTTAGCGAGGGAATAGGCGATACAATAAGGGTTTCTTTAACAGAAAATCCCGTAGAAGAAGTGCATGCCGGTTTTGGTATTTTAAAAGCCATGAACTTAAGACAAAAAGGCGTTAACTTCATATCCTGCCCTACCTGCGGAAGAACACAGATTGATTTAATCGGACTGGCAAAACAGGTTGAAGAACGTTTCAAAAATTTGGATTTGCCTATCACGATTGCAGTCATGGGCTGTCCGGTTAACGGCCCTGGAGAAGCCAGACATGCTGATTTCGGAATAGCAGGAGCAATTAAGGAAGGATATATTTTCAAAAAAGGAGAAATTATAGCAAGAGTTCCGGAAGCCGACTTGATTAATTCATTAGAAAATATTATAATGGAATCATATAGTTCAGTTAAATAAGAATGGGTGTTATGAGAAGAAATTTATTTTTAGTTTTAGCTTTATTCACAGCTTTATGTATCAGCGCAAGAGCAGATATTACTCTTGAACAGCAGACCAGCCCTGAATACCTTATCAATAATGGATATTCAGAAGCTGTTGCAGAACAGGCATTAATGCAGAAAAATCGTGTGGCAGGCGAACCTTGTGAACCGTTATACGAACAAAAACACAACAAATTTGTAAGATTTATGAAGGGCTGCTATTCTTATATAGACCCTGCTCAGGACAATATTGAAAGATATCACCACGATATTAAAATGTCACCGAGCCATACAGATTTATAATCCAAAAAGACGCTCCGCAACGGGGCGTCTTTTTGTTGTATAATAATAGCATGGAAAAATTTAGATTTTTAACATCGGGAGAAAGCCACGGCAAATGCTTGAACGCCATTATAGAAGGTGTTCCGGCAGGGTTTCGTATTAAGGCTTCTGTTATTAATGAAGATTTAGCACGCCGTCAGATTGGATACGGACGCGGCGGAAGAATGAAAATTGAAAAAGATACTGTAGAGATTAAATCAGGAGTAAGATTTGGAAAATCTACAGGCGCACCAATTTGTCTGGAAATTAAAAACAAAGATTTTGAAAACTGGCAGGATGTAATGAATGTTGAACATCAGGATTATCCTGCACAGGAAACTGTTAAAAAGATTGAAGCTAAAGCTTTCACAACTGTTCGTCCGGGGCATGCTGATTTTGCAGGAGCCAAGAAATATAATTTTACTGACCTTAGAGATGTACTTGAACGTTCAAGCGCCAGAAAGACTGCAATAGAAGTTGCTGTAGGCTCTGTTGCAAAACAAATCTTAAAAGAGTTTGGAATTATGGGATTTTCTCATGTTGTGCAAATCGGGAATGTAAAACTGGACTTTTATCCGAAAACATATACTCTTATTAAAGAAAAAGCTGAGAAATCAGATGTACGATGCGCAGATGATTTAACAGCAGATAGAATGCGCAACGCTATTGACGAAGCAGCTCAGGCGGGTGACACTTTAGGCGGAAAATTTGAAGTAATTTTCGGAAATCTTCCAGTCGGCTTAGGCTCTTATGTACACTGGGATAAAGCATTGGATGGAAGATTAGCTCAAGCGGTTATGAGTATTCCTGCTGTAAAGGCTGTTGAAGTCGGGGCAGGAGTTGATGCTGCTTCACTTAGAGGCTCACAGATGCATGATGAAATCTTTGTAAAAAACAAGATTACATACAGACACACCAACAATGCCGGAGGGCTTGAAGGCGGAATGACAAACGGAGAAGCACTCGTTATCAAAGGCACAATGAAAGCAATTCCTACAATGAGAAAAGCTCTTGCAACGGTGGACATTAAAGATATGCAGCCTGCAAGTGCTCATTTTGAACGTTCCGATACCTGTGCGGTTCCAGCCTGTGCAGTGGTTGCAGAAGCAAGAGTTGCAATTATTCTCGTCGATGAAATGCTTGCTAAATACGGAGGAGATAACTTCGTGGAGATGAAGGCGCATTATGACTCATAATATCGTTCTTGTCGGAATGCCTGCAAGCGGAAAGACTACTATAGGCACCCTTCTAGCAGAAAAACTTAACGGTTATTCTCTTTATGACACTGACAGCATTATCGAAAAAACTCAGGGTATGACAATAAATGAAATATTCGAGAAATTTTCCGAAGATTATTTCAGAAAACTTGAATATGATACAATTAAAATGGTCTGCACTGGTAAAAACCGGATTATTTCAATTGGTGGCGGATCATTTGAAAATCCTGATAACCGCGCTACATTACTAAAATTCGGCAAGGTATTTTATTTAAAATCAGACCTTGATATACTGTATTACAGGATATCACAAGACTCAACAAGACCGCTTCTCCAGAGAGAAAATCCAAGGCAGGTTCTTGAAAATATGCTTAAAAAAAGAGAAGAAAATTATAAAAGAGCTCATTTCACAGTAGATACAAGCTCTTTAAGCGAAGATGAAATCGTAAGGTTTATAATAAATGAAACAAACTCTGCAAGTTAATATAGATAACGGAAAAAATTATCTAATTGAGATTTCCGATAACAGTTTTGAAAAACTTAACCGTGGGATTGACGAGGCGACGAAAGGTCAAAAACGCCTGATTGTAATCTCTAAAAAGGTTTACGACCTCTATTACACAAGGCTGAATTTCTCAGAAGATGAGCTTTTTATTCTCAAAGACGGTGAAAAGGAAAAAAATTACAAAAACTATCTTAAAATTATCGAAAAAGCCGTAGAATTAGGCCTCACAAGAAAAGACGCTATGGTTGCAGTAGGCGGAGGCGTTGCTGGTGATTTAACCGGATTTGCAGCTTCAACTTATATGAGAGGAATTGATTTTATTCAGGTTCCTACAACGCTTTTATCAGCAGTAGACTCTTCTGTTGGCGGAAAAACAGCTATTGATTTAGCAGAAGCAAAAAATATTATCGGAACTTTTTATCAGCCAAAAGCTGTGTTTATAAACATTAATTTCCTGAACACGCTTGATAAAAGACAATTTATGTCCGGTCTTGGCGAGGTGCTTAAGTACGCTTTTATTGAAAATAACTGTGGATATCAAACTGCTTTATATTTATTTGAATTTCTTACTCTCGGATGTGAAAAGATTATGCAGAAAGAGCCTTTAACAATTATAAGGATGATTGAATACTGTCTTAACCTGAAGATTGCAGTAGTTAATCAGGATGAAAAAGAATGCGGGCTCAGAAAAGTTCTTAACTTCGGGCATACGCTTGCGCATGCGCTGGAAACGATTACAAAATACAAAAAATATACCCACGGTGAGGCAGTCGTTTATGGAATGTTTTTTATAATCGAATGGGCATATAATCACGAGTACATAAGTTATTCCTATTACAGGCTGTCAAAAGAGCTTCTGGAAAAATACGGATTTAAGCCTCTGGACAAGAGTTTTCCTGTAGAAAAAATCATTGAAATAATGAAAAAAGACAAAAAAGCTTCAGACGGAAAAATAACATTCATTATACCTTGTGATAAAAAGCAGGTAAAAGAAATCAAGCTTACTCCTGCGGAAGCAAGCTGTATGTTTTAGTGGAGGGACAGCATGTCTGATAGAATTATAGAGGTATATGCAGGAGCATACGCAAGCGGAAAGTCAGAAACTTCCCTTAACAGGGCGCGTCAGTTTTCTGCGGCAGGAAAACCTGTTACACTTGTAGATTTAGACTCGGTTGAACCTGCTTACACACTCCGGCCGATTGCAGGAGAACTCAGAGAAATGGGAATTAATGTTATAACACAGCCTGATAATTTCGGACTCGGAGAAGCTGCTAGTTACGTAACACCGGCTCAAATAAATTGTCTTGCGCAGGACGGAGATATAATTATTGATGTCGGTTATGGAGCTGGCGGACTTGATATTCTGGATATTCTAACAGGAATTGGCGAAGAAGAAAATTTACAAATTTATCTTGTAGTGAATACTGCCAAGTTTGAAACCTCGACAGTTGATAATATTATTGAATATGTTGAGTTTACCCGCGGAACCGGAAAATTCAGTTTCACAGGCTTAATATCTAACACACATTTCGGTGATGAAACAACAAAAGAAGATATTATAAATGGTTATAACAAGCTCAAAACGGCTGCCGAAAAGCTTAATCTGCCAATCCGTGCAATCGGAGTAGATGAAAGACTTGCGCAAGAATTCGGACTTAGGCATGACGGAGTCGAAATCTGGGTATACAAACGCATGATGCCCCGCGCCTTCTGGTAGTGCTACGCACGTAGACCATTGGGCGGCTAGTCAAACAAGGCTGCCAGTGTAAAGTATTATGCTAAACCCGCCTTTAGGTACCTCCGCCAACATCTATAGTTTTACCCCGCGCACGTAGACAAAATGGCCGTATTATTTCTCCTTATGTACAATTTGCCACGCAGCAAGCTCTGTATAAATAGGCTTATGTTTCATCTTTTCCGCAACCATATCTGCAATCGCAGCCGTAAGCATAAGCGGAAGTATACATTCATACCCTCCGGTCATTTCAAACACCATAACCACAGCTGTAAGAGGAGTTCTTGACACAGAAGCCAAAAATCCCGCCATACCCAGCGAAGATATCGCAACAAGATTAACCTCCGCACCGAGAAGGTTTGCACCAAATCCCGTTATATACCCCAGAAAAGAACCCAGCATTAACATAGGAAGAAATATTCCACCCGCTGCACCCGAGCCAAAACAAAGAGGTGTAATTATAAATTTTACACAAAATATTGTACAAACAAGAACTATTGGAAGTTCACCTTTAAAAAGCATTTCTACGCTTCCATTACCAGAAGATAAGATATAAGGTAGAAAAAGCCCTGCAAGCCCTGTTAAAAATCCCGCAAGCGCAGGTTTAAGATAATTCGGCACTCTAATTTTTGAATAAACACCATTAAAAAAGAAAATCGTTTTAGAAAACAAAACTCCTAAAACTCCTGCCAAAACACCAAGCACAACGCATACCGGCAGAATGCTTCCTTCCATTGTTATATGCCCCAGCTCAGTATTAAAAGCAGGGTTTGCCCCCAGAAAATGTCTTGCAACACTTGCAGAAACAACTGTTGCAACAAGCGTTGGAAAAAGCATTGAAGGCGTAAATCTGTGAATTAATTCCTCCAGTACAAAAAGAGTTCCTGCAATAGGAGCATTAAAAGTCGCGCCTATTGCCGCACCTGCACCGGAAGCAATAAGCTTATCTCTATTGTGTTCATCAAGCTTGAATATTTTACCGATAAAAGAGCCTGCGCCTGCGCCAAGCTGAACGCTCGGGCCTTCTCTTCCCAGCGAAAGTCCTGTGCCAATTCCCAGCACACCTGCAATAAATTTAACAAAGATTGTTCTAATTCTTATATGCCTCCCGCTTTTCAAAAGAGACATTTTAACATAAGGAATACCGCTTCCCGAGGTTTCAGGAGCAAATTTGTAAACCACAAATCCTGCCGCAAGTCCGCCAAGTGTAGTTATTAATAAAAACAAAAGAGGGGCAGCATAAAAATGCACCATTACAAACTCAAACATATTTTCTATCCCGAGTCTGAAAAGTACAATCACAAGCCCTGTTAACAAGCCTACACAGAGAGCCTGCCAGAATATTCTTGTAAATCCTTTTTCCATATTATAATTATAACCTTAACATGTCTTAATAAAACAGGTTCACACAGCAATTTTTATAAGAAAATATACTTTATATTAATGTAGCAGGTTTAGAAGGTAATATTATTATGTCTTTTGGCATACATAACGGTTTGAATAGTTATCAGTATCCGCAAAATGCAAATTTCCGCGGAACTTCGCCGGCGGCTCCGGAGATTATAACAAAACCGATTGAAAAAGTTGAAACAGTTATCAACAACACCGTTGACAGCTTCGTTAAAGAACCGAAAGATGAAGAGAAGAAAAAATCACATAAAACCGCTATCACTGCCGGAAGTACAGTGCTTGTATTATCAGCACTCATTGCACTTTTTAACCCTAAATTCTCCGGCAGATTTGTTAACAAACTGAAAAATTGGTCACACAAAGCAGGTGCAAATGTTCAAAAGAACAAAAATGATTTTATCAAAGGCAAATTCTACAGAGCTACTGAAAGAGGTTTAAAAGGAATTGCAGATTTCTTCCAGTTTACAAACACAATTAACGCCTCAAAAGACATTGGTTTCAAATGGCTCTGCACAGCAGAGAAATTTAATGGTGTCAAAAATGAAAAAACACGGAAGGTTCTCCAAAAATGCGATTCCGGTTTTAGAAAAGTTATGTCAAATGTTCATAACTCTATAACAAACTGGTTTGACAGTATTAGTAAAAGAACTGTATACGGGAAATACAAAAAGGCTTCTAAAAACATGGATGAACTTGATTCTCTGATATACAACTACAGAACAAAGCTTTCTCCGGCAGAACAGAAGTCGCTTGATGCTAAACTTCAAGAAATAATGCATTCAAAAGAATATTTTTCAAAAACGCGAACCTCAGAACGCTTAAGCCTTCAGGAAAAAGCTATGGCAAATCTTGAACAAGATTTTAGAAACAAGCTTTTTAATGACTACTTCAAAAAGTTTGAAAGCCCTAAACAAGCTGGCAGCTTGAAACATAATGTTCGGCACATAAAAGATAATATGTCGTTCTGGGCGGAAGATATGCTTATGCCTAGCCGTAATAAATTTGAACAGGATGGCAAAAAAGCTGTAGATACACTTGTTGGTGACGGTAAGGGGGTTAAGGGTAAATATCATGAAGCTATTGATATTTTATCACCTCATATCAGCAAAGAAGAAAAAACACTGCTTGAAACCAGTCTACAAAAAACCGGTAAGCGTCTTAATAAAGCAAATCACAGTGAATGTGTAGAATACTTTGATAAGAAAAGAGATCTTGTACTCGGCGGCGCTCCGACAGATATACTTACAGGTATCGGTATGATAGGACTAAGCGGAATTGCTGTAGGAACTGCTGATACCAAAGAGGATCGCCTTTCCAGAGCTCTGACATTAGGCTTCCCTGCTGTGGCAGGTATAGGCGCATCAATGGCCTTAACCGCTATGCTCTTCTCCGGGGTGCAGAGTATGATTTACGGCTCTATTGCAAGTGCCGGATTAAGCCAGATAGGAAGCGCTGCTGATAAAGTTTTTAACCCCAGAAAACCAAAGGAGGTAATGAATGCTTAACGCAATTTTTCAACAATTTCTAGAACATTTTTACGCAATGTTTCATAATCCTTGTTATTGTCGATTATATAATCCCAATCCTGAATATTATCCAGATCAACTTCAGTAACGTCATTTTCACCGACAAGCTTACCGCCTCTCGCTTCTCTGATTTCTCTTGAAGCCTCAACCCTGATTGATATTGCACCTGCTGCTTTGAAAACCTCATATTCGTGCTTAATGCGCACATCAGTTACAACAAGATTACCTTCCTGCTCAATAATCTTTGTAAGCCAGTAATCAGGACTCTGAGCCCTTCCCCAATTGCCTAAATCAATTAAGCCCTGACGGTACTGAGATTTGTTCTGCTCAATCTCTTCAAAACTAAGCCCGTGGTGTTTTCCGTACTCAATTTTAATAATATCACCCATTGCGCAGCGCTTATAATCGGGCATCGCGTCCATTAAAATCTTTGCTGCGGTGTCTTTGCCTGAATATTGTTTACCTGAAAAAATAATTATTCTGCTCATAAGATTTTACTCTCTAACTTGTACTTTCACGATTGAGGTGAACCGGTAATGCTTATTTCCTCTTGTGCTTCTAACGTCTGTTCACCGTCCACTGGTTGTAAAAGATCAATTCCGCCTTCATTAAGCGGATGACATTTGCAAATTCTTTTCACTCCGAGCAAGCCGCCTTTAAGAAGCCCGAACCTTTCTATTGCCTGTTTTGTATACTCTGAACATGTAGGATAAAACCTGCATCTCGGAGGTGTGTATGAAGATATTTTTTGATAAATACGTATTAGACAAATTACTATTTTCTTTAACATAATATTATTTTATCATGATATGATAAGCATAAAAGGAGAGTTTTTTATGAAAAATCTGGTTATTGCATTAATGGCAGTATTAATAAGCATTTCCGCTGCATCAGCGTACAACTATATTACAGAAAAACAGACTATTTTTTATAACCCTCAAAAATCAATCTGGACACTTATGCCTGAAACAGAAGACGACATTCAGATTACAAATAAAAGCTTTATAGGTTCAGGAGGTTTCTGCGAGTATTATTATCAGGACGGCAAGCTTGCAATCGGCCCTGAAATTAATATAGGTTTTGTTCATGATGGAGAATTCATAGGGATTAATTCTCAAGAACTCAAATTTTATAAATATAAATATCAAAATAAAAAATTTGTATCTGAGCTTCTTACGCAAGAAGAAATCCAGAAACTTTATCCTGAATACAAGATTATTAAAGTTTCAGAATTCAAGAACAATGAGATTACAATTAACAAAAAATTCTTCGAAAAAATCAATGTTTTACTTCTCAATGATACAGAGCAGTCATTTTACAAATACTCGTATAAGCCTGCTTCTGTAAATCCGGAATATATCAAGCCGTTTATACATATTTCACATCCGGGTAAAATAATTTTCTCTCACTACGGCAATGACACAAAAGAAACGCCGGCACTAAAAATAATCGTAAAGAACAAATTGTAAATTTTTATTACAAAACGGTCAATTATTTTCTGTAAGTATCCTTTTATATATAGAGGATATTATTATGTTTGGATTTGGCACAATTTCGAATACAACTATAAACGCTAACGGTCATTCTGTGCGTATGTATAGTAATAGTCTAAGTCCGTGGGGCTGTTACAACAGTTACACGAGTTTTTCACCGGGGTGTTTCGGCTTTGGCTTTCCTCCCTGCGGAAACTCTTTTGCAGCAGGTGCAGGCATAGGGCTCGGTTTTGCAGCAGGAATGGGAGTTATAAATCTAATTGGAAGATTATTAAATAACTGATGGTATTTCAAACATAGATTTATCAACTTCATCAAAGCTTGTTATAATACCTGAAAGACCGTCAATATCACGGTAAAATTCAATTGGTTCAATTGAATCTACTGCAATTATTTTACCGATTCCGGCCGCTTTTGCAGCATTAATTCCCGCGATTGCATCTTCAAATACAACACAATCTTTCGGGTTAAGGCCGATTTTGCCGGCGGCAATCAGGAAAATATCCGGAGCAGGTTTTCCGGGAATTTTGCCGTTTGAATAAACAATTTTATCAACATCAAACCATTTTGCAAGTTTGAATTCCTTTATATAAAACTCTACATTGTCCCATTCTGACATTGTTGCAATAGTCATGGGAATATTGTTTTCTTTCAAAAAATCTAAAAATGCAGCAGCCCCCGGGGCAAGTTTAAAATTTTCTTTATCAACCAAACATCTTTTTCTATAGAGTGCTTCTTTTTCTTTTGCATATTTTTCAACCATTTCAACAGAAGGCTTGCGTCCAATCGCATATTCAATAATATCAGCATTGGTATGCCCGAACATTTTGTCACGCATTTCTTCTTTTGTAAAAGAAGTACCTCTAAGGATTTTAGAATACTCTATCCACGCATCATAGTGAAGTTGTGAATCCCAGTAAAGTGTTCCGTTAAAATCAAAAATTATACCCTTCATAAAAATTATTATACTATAAAAATCCACTCAGGTTCAGGATGTATACAGGTATAAAGTAAACTAAAATTCTGGTTATGATAAAAAAATATACAATGCTTAACTATATTCCTGAAACTCTTTATAAAGAAGCCGGAGTTAACCCCGCCAGAGTATTCAATAACAAAGTAATTACGCAGCCGGCAGCGTGCGTAATTACAAGGAATTTTCGTTTTGAAGATAATTTTGTACTCAAGTTTGCTCAAAATAATGAACATATTGTTATTTTCCTCAAGCCTGTTTTTGAAATTAAAGGCAAACAGGAATTTTTTGACAGAAATTTCAATCTTATGCTGAAAAAATTCAAAAATTACCGCGTTTTTACTTCTCAAGCAGAAGTTGATGATTTTATTACAGATAATAAAATCCAAACCATAATCCGTGACTTTAACCCGCTGTTACAACCGCAGGAGGAGTGTATTGAAGTTGACGGACTAAACATTGTTCCGGCAAGATTTGTGAGTCACCATAAAGAATACAATGCACAGACACTCAGGAGAAAAATTTATTTTCATATTTCGGAATTTCTGACTGATTTTGAAGAAGCACCCGATAATGAAGGTTTCAAAGTTCTGCAAGAGTTTATTGAAACAAAACTGGACAAATATGCGGAGTACAGAAACAATGAATATGTGACATCAAGGCTTTCCAGATACTTCAACTGGGGATTTCTTTCACCTCAGAGAGCTGCTATAGAAGTTCTAAAATCAGATACAGACAGTGTAAACAAAGAAGCTTTTCTGGAAGAACTAATAGTACGCCGCGAGTTGAGCAGTAATTTTTGCCTTTATGCAAAAAATTACAAAGGCTTTGATGATATCCCCGACTGGGCGCTTATGAGCCTGAGGGCTCATGGTTCAGACCTCAGGATACATAATTATTCCAGAGAAGAATTTGAAAATGCTCAAACAGCAGACGAAAACTGGAATAAAATTCAGCAGTCGCTTGTAAATACAGGAAGCATACACCCTTATTTGAGAATGTTCTGGGCGAAAAAGATTTTGGAATGGTCGCCTGAGCCGGAAGAAGCTCTCCGGACAGCAATTTATCTGAACGATAAATACGCTTATGATGCTCCTTCTGAAAACGGTTATACAGCAATACTCTGGTCAATAGGAGGGTTGCACGACAGAGCATTCCGCGACATGCCTGTAACAGGTAAAATAAGACGCATGGGTGAGAAGAAAATTAAAAATATGTTATAATGAATTTATAAAAAAGCCTAAATATGTACATACAAGCTTCTGGAGTTAATAATAATTAAATGGCATTCAACCTCAACAACATTAAATACATAAAAATAATTTATCGTGACAATTGCGATATTTCGCACTGCGCTAAGGCTGCTATAAAGAATATTAACGGTCGTGAGATTTATGCAAGCGCAAAAGTTGAGATGCCTTTGTACATCAAAACTCCACAGGAGATTTCGCTCAGCATAGTATGTGAAGAGGGGCTCTACAAAACAAATACAACTTTAAAATTTGTAGAAAATAAAGATTCTTATGTATACTTCACAATAGACCTGCCTGACGGTATGGAATATCAGCAGAATAGAGAATATTTCAGAGTAAGAATGGCAGGAGATGTCCTTCTGCGCTTTGCTGGAAATGTAATCCCTGCAAAAATTTATGATATTTCTGCAAATGGAATACGCCTTGAGCTTGATAAAGATATAAAAATTCCTGAAAGTGTAACTTTAGATATTCTGCTTCCGCCTAAAAGTATTAAAACCAGTGCAAAATATATTAGAACTGATGATGAAGATAATATACTAAAAGCTTCGTTCTTTTTCATTAATTTACCGGAAGCAAGCAGGGACATTATTTCACAGAAGTGTATCCAGAAACAGCTTGAAAACAAACGCAATTCGATTATATAGAAACCCCCAAAAGTTAAATTTTGTAAAAATATATTCTATTTTAGGTAGTGAAAACTCTATTGTTCCACTTGCTGTGAAAGATAGCTTTTCCAGCCTTGGTATGACCTCAGGTTCTTTTATAACCGGTCAGGAAGAAGGATATGATAGATTTATTGATGAAGTTGGGACTGAAATTGTCTGGCTTGGAGGAGTTCCTATATACAAATGGTTATTTGATAAGACAGTGTTTAATATCTATGGGCTAGATTCAAAATACGATGCTAGAAATTTAAAAAACTTGAGAAAAAACAAAAAAATACAGCTTCTCCATCTTTCAAGTCATTGGGTTCTATGACAGAAAGTTTAGCATATAATTCTGTAAAAAATATGTGGATTGTTGATGGAGCAATTACTTCAGAAAGATTATTGGACTCAAGAAATCCACAAGAATTTATTGGATATGCTATAAAGGAAGCATTTTCTTTATGTTTTTTATATTATGCCGGAGGAAAAATTCAAAAATTTCTTGAGAATAACGCAATGAAAAAACACAACCGGAATATTGCTTTGGATGCCAGAGTACTTGAAAACAACTACATCAAACAAATTTTTAAAGACGGCACAATAAAATCCAGCTTAGATGCTTTTGATAAAATAAAAAAAGACCCTATAGAATTGTATGATTTTCTGCACAAAAACCCAAACAATGCAATCGTAAAAATTGCAAAACAGTCTGACATTATAGTTTCATATAAAAATACTGATAAGATTGATACAAGAGCTTATATTGATTTAGAAAAAATTGAAACCCTCAAAAAAGATCTCAATAAGCTTTATGAGCAATATAAAGAAGCTGCCCAAAAAGGAGAAAATACAGAAAAATTCTTTAAAAAAGTAAAAAAATTAAAAAGATGTTCAATAATAACAAATATAGGAACTTCTATTTTTGCCCTTGGAATACTTGCACCTGGAGTTATGCTTATCAAAAGGAAATTCTTTGACCAGGATTCAGAATTTCAAACAAAAAGAGATATACGTAACCAAATGATTAAAGATGGCATAATAAATTAATAAAAAAGCAAGCCGTAAAATAAATTTCAATTATCACAAGTTTTAAGTTTTTCAAATCGGCTATGTAAACATTTGTAACAAAAACGCAATTTTTTATATCAGAAAGTTTTTCATGATATAGAAAGGTGTAGTATTATGAATAATGTTTCATTTTGCGGAGGCGAAACCGCAGGAAGTATCGGAAAACGTAATATTAATCCATCAAGAATGGATAGAATAAAGATACAAACACCACAGACAGATACAGTTAATTTTAGAGGCCGTGACGATGATGACTCATCAGCAGGCTCAACACTTGCATCAATAGCTGTTTTAGGAGCTCTGATTGCTGGCGGTTTGGGCTATGCTCACAAGTCAGGTTTTATTGCTAAAATTAAAAACCAGAATATCAAAAAGTATGTTGAAAAGGTTGCAGAACCCTGCTATAAAGCGTGTGCAGCCGTAAAAGATTTCGGAATTAATTGCTACGATAAGGTTAAAGGATTCTTTAAGAAATAAAAACCGACCATTGGTCTACGTACGTAGTACCTACTTGCCTATACAGAAATGTTCAAAGATATTATCCAGAATATTATCAGTTATTAATTCGCCAGTAAGCTCGTCCAGTGCAAGTACAGCTGATTTTACATCAATTGAAATCAAATCCTGCAGTTCGTTAAGCTGTGCAGCCAGAAGCGCCTGTTCTACTGAAGCACGGGCTTTTTTCAGACATTCCTGCTGACGTGTATTTGTAACAAATTCTAAGCTCTCAGGCTCAATATCACAGACTTTCTGCCTGAGCAGGTTTTTCAACTCCGCAACACCTTCACCCGTAAGAGCAGATATACAAAGAGCATTTTCAGGTTTTTGATTAACTAAATCCGCCTTATTTGCAATTACAATATGCTTCTTATCCTTCAATAGTTCCAAAACTTCTTTATCATCATTATCCAGACCTTTTGAAGCATCATAAACAAACAGAACTAAATCCGCTTCATCAAGTGACTGCTTTGAATACTCTATACCGATTTTTTCAACCTTAGAAACTTCTTCATCTTCTCTTATACCTGCAGTATCAACAAGAGTTACTGGAATTCCCAAATCAAGAGTTTCTCTCAAAACATCTCTTGTCGTCCCTGCAATATCCGTTACTATTGCTCTGTCAAGGTTTAATAGGGCATTAAAAAGCGATGATTTTCCGACATTAGGTTTTCCTACAATCGCAACAGAAGCTCCCTGACGAAAAATATTGGATGTATCAGCTCCGGCAAGAACGGAATCAATCTGTTTAATAATACTGTCAAAACTCTCTATTAAATAAGAATACTCAGGTTCTCTGACATCTTCCGGAAAATCAATTCCTGCGGTAATTTTTGATAGAACCTCAAAAATATCATTTCTGATATCATTAACTTTTTCTTTAAGAACTCCTGAAAGATTTTTCATAGAAATTTTTGCAAAATCAGAAGTCTTGGAATGAATAATATCTGCAACCGACTCAGCCTGAGATAGATCCATACGTTTGTTCAAAAACGCACGTTTCGTAAACTCTCCTTTTTCAGCAAGTCTTGCTCCGTTTTTCAAAACTAGATTAAGAATATTTCTAACAACCTGCACACCGCCGTGGCACTGAATTTCTACAACATTTTCTCCTGTGTAGCTGTTTGGTGCAAAAAAAGGAAGTACAATAACACTGTCTATACGTATATCACCGTCACTAATCCAGCCATACTGAAATCTCCGCGGTTCAAAATTCGCATTTGAAAATATCTTACGAATAATATCAAAAGCTTTTTCGCCGGAAATCCTTATAACACCTACTCCGCCTGCACCCATAGGTGTTGCTGGTGCTGCTATAGTATCAAATTCTTCCAAAATATTCATATATTTATTGTAACCCAAAGGGGTAAATAATGGTATAATAGAATGAAGGTAAAATGTTACGCACCCTTCCAATTGATAGTCTGTTCAAAAGGAGTGCTTAGCAAAACAAAATAATTTAGTAGCACAGCGGAATGCACTCCGCCCAAATGGTGAAAAATATGAAGATTAAAGAATTAATTGAAGCGACCGGTGCTAAAGTTTTAACCGAAGTTGATAAAGATTTAGATGTAAAAATTTCCACTGACACAAGAACAATTCAAGCCGGAGATTTTTACCTTCCTCTCAAAGGCGCAAGTTTTGACGGGGAAAAGTTTATTAATCAGGCTTTTGAGAAAGGGGCAATCGGCGCATTTTGTACAGGAGCTAACGGAACTCTGCAGGTTCAAAATACCCTTACCGCATATTTACAGCTTGCAAATTACAGAAGAAAAAAACTAAATTTTACCGTTGTTGCAATAACAGGCAGTTCAGGAAAAACTACAACTAAAGAGCTTGCTGCATCAGTTCTCTCAGAAAAATTCAGAACCTTTAAAACACCTCTTAACCACAATAACGAAATAGGATTTTGCCAGACAATTTTTGAAGCGCCGGATGATACGGAAATCCTTGTACTTGAGATGGGTATGAGAGGTTTAGGCGAAATCGAATTGCTCTCTAAATATGCAGAGCCTGATATTACAATCATCTCAAATGTCGGAACAGCGCACATTGGAAGACTCGGTTCCCGTGAAAACATTGCAAAAGCCAAGTGCGAAATTGTGAAATATCAGAGAGGAAATATCTTCATTGCACACGACGATGAATTAATAAAAAAGACGGTACAATTCAGTGGAAAAAAGATTTTCTACTCAATCAAAGATGTCAAAATCCTTGAAAAAGATACACATTATTCGAAATTTGAATATTATGGAAATATTTATGAACTGAATGTCGGGGGAGATTACAACATAGAAAACGCTTTAAGTGCAATAAATACCGGTTTAGCACTGGGAATGAAAGTAGATGAAATTCAATCAGGTCTGAAAAAATACGCACCGATAGAAAAACGATGGGAAGCAGTAAATGCAGGCGGGTTTGAGATTATTAATGACAGTTACAATGCAAACCCCGAGTCTATGCGCGCTTTTATCGATACTATTTTTGAACTATACGAAAAGCCCGTTGTTATTTTAGGTGACATGGGCGAGCTTGGAGAGGATGAAATTAAGTACCACAGTGAGCTTGGCAAGTATATTAATTCCCACAAAAATCTCAGACAGGATGCAGAAATTTTATCCATTGGGAAACTTTCAAAATATATTACTGATGGAGTTACAAACTGTCCCGCAAAACATTTTGAAACAATAGAACAAGCAGTAGATTACATAAAAAACAAAGATACAAAAGTGCAGCTTTTCTTGAAAGCCTCAAGAAGTATGAAATTTGAGAGGATTATTGAAGAATTAAAATAACCGGACAGTTCAAATACCGTCCGGTTGTTTTTATAAACATATATTATTTGTTTCCAAGAGCAATTCTGCCAACTCTTCAATGCTTAACTGAAAATGAACTGTTTTACAAGTTTGTTTCAATGAATAGCTTAAAGAAATAGTGTACCCATTTTGAAATCTATCCATATTTATTACATCTTCATTATTACCGACATACAAGAATTCATAATTACTGTCAATTTCTGAACAAAGCTGTTCAAACGTTTCCTTTTCATAATGTATGATATTAATTTCCGGAAATTTTGTTTTTACATAATTAACCGCTTTTTTAGGAGTATTCTTTTTTACAATTACATAAATTTGCAAAAACGGACAATTCAAAAAATTACGAACAATTCGTAAACCTCTGCTTTCACGAGCATCAGAAGCATACATTCGCTCTAAATTCTCTGCAAGTGTGTTGTAATCTATAAAAATACATAATCTTTCTTCGTTTTTAATAATATTTTGTATTTCAGAAATATTTTTCATGTTTAAAATTCCTCATTTCTAACTGTCACAACAAAACAAGCATCTTCACATGCTTGTTGATTCACAAATTACAATTATGCGGGAAATCTATTACTTAGAACCCCGCTTTTTTATAGGAATTTTCTATACCGCAAATTAGAATACATATTACCATGATAACATATTACAAGATTAAAACAAGTAATTAAATGCATATCAGCTTGATGTATAATTAATAATATGAAAGCTGATTTACACATACACTCCAACTGTTCCGACGGAAGCGACAACGCACTTGAACTCCCTAAAATATTGAAAGATGCGGGAGTAGACATTTTTGCGCTCACTGACCATGATACAGTTGAAGGATGCAGGCAATTAGAAAATTTTGAATTTATACGCGGGATTGAACTCACATCAAAATGCAAAGATATAAAATGTCATATTCTCGGCTACGGGATAGATATTAATAATCCGGAACTCAATGCGCTTATTGAAAAAGGGAAAAAATTACGCAGACAGAAACTTGAAACACGGATTAAGTACCTGAAAGAGGTTCATAATTTTGAATTTACACCGGAAGAGCTTGACTGGCTTTATACCAGAAAAAGTGTTGTAAAAACGCATCTTGCAAACATTCTTGTAAAAAGAGGATTAGCAGAAGACAATGTTTCTGCGATGAAAAAATATCTTGACTCGTGCAAAACCGGAAACACACGTTTTGACGGTATTGAAGCAATCAATGCAATAATTTCTGCCGGCGGAGTACCGGTTTGGGCACATCCTCTTGGCGGTGAGGGCGAAAGCCATATGAACGCAGAGGAATTTCTTCCAAGACTTAAAATCATGATTGAATGCGGTATTCAAGGGCTTGAATGCTATTATTCCAGATACAACACACAAGAAACAGAATTTCTTTTAAAGTGTGCCAACGAAAATAATTTGCTAATCTCAGGCGGGAGCGATTACCACGGAACCAATAAAGATATTCCGGCTGGAATGCTAAATATTACGGCAGATAAACTAACTATTGTTGAACGCCTGCAAGCTGTATCAGCTGATTAATCGTATCTTCATATTCAATCTTATCATCAGTGGACTGCAATAAGAAATTATTAATATCTCCCATCATCTCAATCGCTTTGTCGCACACAGGGTCAGAGCCTTTTACGTACGCACCAATATTAATCAAATCCTCATTCTTTCTATGGACAGCAAGCAGATTTCTAAGATAACCTGCGGCAGCTCTGTGTTCTTTTGAGGTCACATCACCCATAACCCTGCTCAATGATTGCAGAACATCAACTGCCGGATAATGATTTTTGTGCGCCAAATCCCTTGAAAGCATTATGTGACCGTCAAGAATACTTCTTGCAGTATCAGAAATAGGCTCGTTAAAATCATCACCTTCTACCAGTACCGTATAAAGCCCCGTTATTGTGCCAAATTCATTTGTACCTGCTCTTTCCATAAGTTTTGGCATAAGCGCAAACACAGAAGGTGTATAACCTCTTGTAGCAGGAGGTTCACCAATTGCAAGTCCGACTTCTCTCTGAGCCATTGCAATACGTGTTACACTATCCAGCATAAACAAAACATCTAGACCTTTATCACGAAAATACTCTGCAATTGAAGTCGCAACAAAAGCCGCTTTAATCTTAACCAGTGACGGCTGTTCAGAAGTTGCTGCAATTACAATCGAACGCTTCATTCCTTCTGCGCCTAAAATCTCTTCAATAAATTCCTTAACCTCACGTCCGCGCTCACCAATCAATGCAATTACGTTTAAATCAGCAGAAGTATTCTTTGCCATCATACCGATTGTAGTACTTTTCCCGACGCCTGAACCTGCAAAAACCCCCATTCTCTGTCCTTTTCCGACAGTCATAAATCCATCTATTGATTTTATTCCAAGTGACAGCGGCTCGGAAATCCGTTTTCTTTTTAAAGGATTAATAGCATCTGCCATTGTAGAGCGATATTCCGAAAACCTTATATCGCCTAGAGTATCAATCGGTCTGCCAAGCCCATCCAGAACTCTTCCGATAAGCTGATTTCCAACGCCTATTTTCATAGCTCCGCCCGTGTTCACAACAAGCGCACCAGGATGTATTCCGTCAGGAGAAGCAAGAGGCATAAGAAGGATTTTGTCGCGCTTAAAACCTACGACCTCTGCCATTGTAGGTGTATCATTATAATTGTTATAAATATAACATAAATCACCGATAGAAGATTTTGGCCCGTCAGATTCAATAGTAAGCCCGATAATCTCGGTAATCTTTCCAATCTCCTTAATCGTCTGAGTTTCTTTGATTATGTCAAGATATTTATTTTTGTTCCAATCCATCTCCCGAACCTGTAAGCATTTTTGCAGCAATCTCTGCTATTTGAACCGAAACCCTTGAATCCAATCTTGTATCAGGAGTTTCAACAATTACACCGTCCGCAGAAAGAGAGTTATCCTCCAGTATTTTTAGTGACTGGAGATTTGGAATAGCTTCCCTGAATTTGTCTGCCAGTTTGTTTATATTATTAACAAGCGCCGGATTAACTATAATAGTTATATTTTCTTTGTCGTTTAATTGTTTTATCGCATCAAGGGTAATCTTGTAAAGCACATTTATATCAAACTTCTGGTGGCAGACTTTATCTGCAATAGCGATTACAAGATCCACAATATCACGCGAAGCTGAGTCAATAATATTTTTCTTAATCTCATACGAACTTGAAGAAAGTGTATCCAGTGATCTAAGAGCCTCTTGAGCATCGTTTTGAAACTTATATAAGCCGTCCTGCTCACCTTTCTTAAACCCTTCCTGATAAGCCTGCTCTTTTATTTTGTCGTACTCCTGCTCGGCTCTCTTTTTGGCATTAGCAATTATACTCTCAGCCTCGGTGTTAGCAGCCTGAATAACAACTTGAGATTTAGTTTCAGCATTATCAATAATCTGACGTGCTTTTGCATCAGTTTCATCAATTATCTGCTGAACCTTTGCCTGCTGGCGTGTAACGCGTGTCTGCTCTATTGGCAGGACGTAGTTATCACCCATCTGAATTTCGTCTGATTTTATCCTGCTGCTACTCAATTAATTCATCCTCAACACTTGCACGCGTAATAGTGATTTCACCTGTTGCTTCAAGATTTCTAATGGAATTAACAATACCTGTTTGAGCTTCCTGAACCTCTTTTGCTCTAACAGGACCGAGATATTCCATATCATCCGTAAGCATTTGCCTTGCCCTCTCAGACATATTTTTGAATATCTTGTCCTTAATCTCATCTTTTGTACCCTTGAGAGCAAGTGCAAGCTGTTTAGTATCGATTTCTCTAAGCAGCCTTTGAATAGCTCTGTCGTCGAGGATAATAATATCTTCGAATACAAACATAAGGTCGCGGACTTCCTGAGCCATCTGCTGGTTTTCAATATCAAGCCATTCCATAATATTCTTTTCTGTACCTCTGTCGCAGCAGTTCAAAATGTTTGCAAGAGATTCTACACCGCCCGCATTTGAGAAGTCCTGAACAAGGAGTGCTGAGAATTTGCGCTCTACAATATCTTCTATGGTGGAAAGAATTTCCGGATTTGTAGGAGTCATGTCCGCAATGCGCATAGATACAACTGCCTGAATATCAGGAGGAAGGAATGCAAGAACCTGTGCAGCTAATTCCGGTCTTAAATACGCAAGTATTAAAGCCAGAAGCTGAGGATTTTCTGAGGCAAAGGTATTCGCAAGCTGTGAAGGATCAGCTTCGTTAAGAAAATAAAACGGGTTTGTATTAACCATTGAGTTAACTTTATCAAGAAGTTTGGATGCTTCGGCTTCGCCATAAGTCTGGGCAAGAAGCTGTTTTGCATAGCTTATGCCGCCCTGAGCAATGTAATTGCGTGCCTGAAAAACTGTCTTAAATTCGTTGAGTACGTCATTCAAATCTTCATCAGAAATCTTACCAAGATTAGCAATATCAAGAGTTATCTGCTCAAGCAAATCCTCGTCTTTTATATTTTTAAGTATTTCAGAAGCAGTTGCCGGACCTAAAGCAATCAAAAGTGCCGCAACCTTCTGGCTCGGACGCGTTATCGTCTTCTTTGCCTCTTCTTTAGCTTTTTTTATTTCTTCTATACCCATTTTTTATAACCTTTGGGCGGGCTTCATCCCGCTCCTCTACTAACTAATCTTATATCTACCTGAAGCCCTTCTGGTGGATTTACCAACCGGTAGGGCACCAATTATATTTACCCCTGCCTCAATCGTCAATCTACTAATCTGTTATTTACCCCCGACATTTGTTCTAAACGAACTACCGGTTGGATGGGCGCCCGGCCCCTCTAATCCTTTATAAACGATGTCAGAAGCTTGGCAGCATCCTCTGGAGATGCCATTACCGCCTCGTTCAATTCATTTATACTCTGCTCTTTTTGAGATTTAATCTCTTTTTTGCTCAATTCTATACGCGGCAGTTCCTCTTCCTGTTCGACCTCATCTGGTTTCTCAGTAACAATTTCTTCCTGCTGTACTACACGATCCTGACGTTTTGCAGAAGGCATCTTTGATATAAAGTTTTTCAATATGTACAGTGCAAAACATCCAAGAATTAGAACAATGATAAGAGGTATTACAGAAGATGTTATAAAGTAGAACATCTGTTCCTTCTGATACTGTTCTGCAAAATCTTCTTGAGCTTTCTTATCAATCGTAGCGCCTTCAAATTGAAGTCCTGAAACTGAAATTACATCTCCGCGTGAATAATCGACGCCGGAAGCAGAAAGAACAAGGTTTTTAAGCTCTTCTTTTTCAGATTCTGTTAAAATCTTATTAACCGCAACTGCAATGGAAAGACGTTTTATTGTACCTGGTGCATATACAACCTGTTTAACCTCTTTAGAAACGCTATAATTCACTGCTGTTTTTTGTTTTGAATAATTCAGATTGCGCTGGTTAACGTTATTTGGATTAGGCACATTGTTAGGATTTTCATAAGTTTCGACCTCTGTTTGAGAACTTGTAATTACGCCTTCGCCCTTATCATTAACCGGAATATAGCTTTCAATAGTCGATTTTGCAGAGTTGAAATCTATATCTGCGTTAACCTGAACTGAAACATTTCCTTTTCCGACAATTTTCTCCAGAACGTCAGAAACTTTTTTAGCTGTGTCTTTTTCAAGATTACTCTTGAAACTCTCCATATCAGTTGAGTTTTTAGAAGTTTCATCCGAAAGGCTGTTTCCATTTTGGTCAGTAATAAACACCTGCTCAGGAGTCATTCTCGGAACTGCATAAGCAACAAGATTTTTAATCGCTTTAACCTGAGAGCTCTTAATTTTATAACCCGGTTCAAGCACAAGAACTACTGATGCAGTCGGTTTTTCATCATTATCATCAAATATGGAACGCTCAGGTTCAGCAAGCTGAACTCTTGCATATTTAACACCCTGAATTTTTTCTATGGAACGGGTTAATTCTCCCTGAAAAATTCTCTGTTTTGTTAACTTGTTTTTAAAATCTGTAGAGCCAAGCTGCATATCATCCAGTAGCTCAAACCCGCCGCTGCCGTCCTTTATTAAATCATTTTCTGCTACGAAAACGCGCATATCATCACGTACATTAGACGGTACTAAAATTGTTTTATGATCTTCGGAAACCTTATACTGGTATCCGTTTTTTTTCATACTTTCAACTATGCTTATTGCATTGACTTCGTTCAAATCTGAATATAATACTACCCAATCCGGCTCCATTGCTTTTGATAAGAAAAAAGTTGCCGCAACAATCGTAACGACAATCAGTGCAAGCATTCCAAGTTTCTGGTTCCCGTCTAAACCGTTCCATAACTTCTTCACATCATTAGCTAAAAGTGCAAAATAATTATTTTCCATATCTCCCCGCGCACAATCCTTCAATATAATAATATCTTATCAAGAAAATCTTTTCAAATTGTAAAATTATATTAACCTGAAATACCAGCTTATTAAGTAAAGAAAAGTATAAAAAAACGCGTTCTAAAAAATACCATATATCTTCTGGTAACAAAACTATTCCTGCTGTTCGCCAAAACCATCCGGAAGCTCCTCTTTAAGCAGCCTGCCAAATTCTTCAAAACTTAAACCAAGAGCCTGAACTATCCTGAATAAATTAGTTGAATATGTCCTATTTTTGCCCTGCTCTATCATATAAAGAGTTGTTTTAGAAATATCATTCTCATAACAGAAAATAGTAAACTTTAAATTCCTGCGCTTTCTCTCTTTATAGATGACCTGACCTATAGCTTTCTGCATTATTTTGTCATAACCTTGCATAAAATCAATAATAGTGCTAGTATTAAAAAAAATGTTTCGCAAGTCGGAAACATTTTAGGACAATTCAAAAATGCCCAAAAATTTACTTTTTAATTTGGACATCAAGTTTGACAAAATTTTTTTAGATTTCTGGCAGATAACATCTAAGAGCTCTATAAGAGCTCTGTTTCTTTAATATATCTAGGTCTGCCCTTAACTTCATTAAATATCTGCCCAATATATTCACCAATTATGCCCAGACAAAAAATTTCCAGACCGCCAAAAAATGCCAGAAGCACAACCAGAGTTGCCCATCCGCTCGGTGTATCGTGAAAGAAGTATTTTTCAAAAACAACTTCCATAGCAAGCAAAAAGCTTCCTAACATCGTCAAAACTCCAGTTGCTGCTATTATGCGTAAAGGCACAATACTAAAAGAAGTTATTCCGTTCAATGCCAGACTTGTAAGCGAAAAGAAATTAAACTTAGAACATCCGGCTTTCCGCTGTTTTACATCAAAATGAACATAAGAGGTTTTTAAACCGATTTCATGAAAAAAACCGCGCAAAAATAATCCGGATTCAGAATACTTTTCTAATATCTCAAGCCCCCTGAAACTTACAAGTCTATAATCCGAGTGATTAGGCGGAATTTTTACGCCCAGTAAATTCATTAGCTTGTAAAAACAAAGTGCCGTATATTTTTTGAAGAAAGAGTCTGTCTTTCTATCATTTCGAATTCCTGACACAATATCTGCACCCTTATGATATTCATCTATAAAAGTTTCAATAACATTCTCATCCTGCTGCAAATCTGCATCAATAGAAACAACACAGTCACAGCCGATTTTTTTAACCCCGAGAAGCCCTGCTATCAAAGCTTTCTGATTTCCGTAGTTTCTTATAAATTTCACTGCTTTTACACGACTGCCATATATATTGTGCAGATTTTCTATAATCTCCCACGTGCAGTCTTTCGAGCCGTCATCAACAAGGTAAATATAACTTTCCGGAGAGATTTTTCCTTTTGCAATTATACTGTCAAGAACTCCTAAAAGTGTTTCTACAGTTGACTTAACAACGAGTTCTTCGTTGTAGCATGGAACTATTATTGCAAGTTTTGATTTGTTTTCGCTCATTGTATTCCTCTTGAAATTATAATACAATAAACATAATAGAAAAAGGATGCGCATGTCAGATAAAAAATTTATATTAAATGCCGATGATTTCGGTATGAGCGAAGCTTTTAACAGAGCCGTACTGGAAGGATACTCTTCCGGTATTTTAAAAAGCGCAAGTCTTGTAGCTAACGGAGATGCTTTTCAAGAAGCATGGAAAAACGTTATTCCTGCCTGCCCTAATCTTGGAGTCGGAGTTCATCTCAATATTATTGAAGGCAAATCTCTATGCTTAAATCTGGACAGATTAACAGATAAAGAAGGAAATTTTAATAACTCTTTTGGAATGCTTCTTTTGAAATCTTTGAACGTTAAAGATAAAGTATTTATGGAGCAGCTTGAAAAAGAATTCAGGGCACAAATCGAAGAAATAATGAATGTTACAGAAGTTACACACATTGATTCTCACGTACATACGCATTCAATCCCGAGAATTTTTGAACTCGTGTGTAAGCTGGCACAAGAATACGGAATTAAACAAATAAGAACACAGTATGAACAGCCGTACATTATTCCGGATGTTTTCAGACACCTGACTTTAAAATATCCGATTAATTTAATAAAAGTTGCACTGCTGAACTTTTTTACATTGATTAATGAGAGTAATGTGCAAAAGTATGAACTCAACACAAATGATTACCTTATAGGCGTTACATACACTTCTATGATGAACAGCCTTGCAATATCATACGGGCTTATGGCTATTAAGTATGACAAATTCACAGCAGAAGCCTTAATACATCCGTGCAGATACGAGGACGGAACTATTGATAATCATTTTGTAGAATTTCAAATAACAAAAAACCTGAAGTTGAAAGAAAAAATTGAGAACCTCGGGTTTGAAATTGTAAATTATAGAGATCTCTCAAAATGCGAAGAAAAATCGTCTGTATAATCATTTTAATTTTTCTGTTTGTTCTTTTTCTTATATTTTTGCATCCGAAAGAAAAAGAATACTATGTTCGTGAAGTTATTTCTCCAACAGAATTTATTCTTGATAACGGAGAAATTTTCAAAGTAAAAGGGCTGGAAAGTTTTGACCCGTATTTCAGCTCAAGAAATAAAGAGCTTGCTTCAAAACTTAACCTGAGTGAAGAAGACGCGTTTGTCACAGGAAACCTTGGTAAATACTGGGCAAGAAATATTCTTGAAGGAAGAAAGATTAATATCTACGGCAGCGAAATTATTTATCATAAATTTAACTACCGTTCTACATTTATGAACTCGGCTTACTGTATCAAAGACGGCAGATTTGTTAACCCGAAAGCTTCTGAAAAAGTAATTAAAACCGTAAAGCGCACAAATTACCGGATACTAAACCTTGAAACTGACAAAGTCTATCCAATCTCACCTGATTTTATACCGGAAAACTATATTGTTATTAAAGGGGTAAATAAAGCTTGGAGGTTTGACAATCCAGCTGCTCCGCCGGATATAAAGGGATACAAGAAGAAAAAACACACAGAAAAAGAAACAGAACACACAACAACAATTGAACTTAAGAATTTCAAACTCTTACTCACCGATTTCACCCAAAAGCTCAAACCGGACAGAAAATGCTCAAGCAATATTTGCAAGGAAATCCTGAGTAATATTAATCAAGCCCAGAGTTCAATAGACATAGCAATCTACGGATATTCATCAGTACCGGCAATTGAACAGGCAATTAAAAATGCACAGCAGAGAGGAGTTAAAATCCGGCTGGTACATGATATGGACAGCAAAGGTAATAATATTTACGAAAATACCTCAAATCTTGCTAAACTAATACAAAATACGCAAAGTGACAGAAATTCTAAAGAAGCTTCTTTTATCATGCACAATAAATTTTACATATTTGATAATAAAACCGTAATCACAGGTTCTGCAAACCTTTCACATACAGATATGTCCGGCTACAATTCAAACGCAGTGGTTGTTATAAATTCAGAAGAAGCTGCAAATATTTACCGGAGAGAATTTGAACAAATGTACGAAGGCAGATTTCATTCTGTAAAAACATCAATGAATAAAACCTCTAATATTTATTTTTCACCTCAGGATAAAACCATAACAAACGGTGTTTTACCGCTTATAAAAGGTGCAAAGAATTACATTTACATTCCGGCATTTATTGTAATAGAAAACAGAATAATAGAAGAGCTTATCAGTGCTAAAAAACGCGGCATTGATGTAAGAATTATTGCAGACGCGCTCAACGCTTCTGCCAGACACTCGAGGGTAAAGGATTTAAGAGAAAACGGAGTCCCTGTAAAGATAGAGAATTACGCCGGAAAAATGCATTCAAAAACCATGATAATTGATGACAAATACCTGCTTCTCGGTTCAATGAATTTCTCTTACAGCGGTGAAAACAGAAATGACGAGAATTTTATAATTCTTGCAAATCCTGAGGCTGCAAAGTTTTATAAAAGCTTTTTTCTGTATCTCTGGGATAAAATTCCTGACAAATGGCTGAAATATTATCCAAAAGCTGAAAGTTTTGATTCGGTAGGTTCTTGCTCAGACGGAATAGATAATGATTACGACGGGCTTATTGACAGTGCGGATGAAGGCTGCCGAGCGAGGGTAGAGAAGAGTTAAACTGTGTTAAACTAAAAAAAGGAAAGTCTTGCAGTGTGTGCAAGACTCAAAAATATACATTTACCCCACTAATTTTATACCACAATAAAACAACTTTGTCAACTACTACGCACGTAAACAAGTTGTCAGGTAAAAATTAGTGTCATTCTATTCGTTTGCGGACAATTTTTCTCTTACAAGAGTTTCTACCTGATTTAAAATTTCAGGATTTGCAGCAAGAAATTCTTTTGCTTTATCACGTCCCTGTCCAAGCTTATCATCATTAAAGCTGAACCAGGAGCCTGCTTTTTTAACAATATCCAAATCAACAGCTACATCCAGAATATTTCCTATTTTGCAAATACCCTTTCCGAATATAATGTCAAATTCTGCGGTTCTGAAAGGAGGTGCAACCTTGTTTTTCAAAATACGAACTCTGACATGGTTTCCGATGTCTTCTCCGTCACCCTTCAAACCTTCTACACGTTTGATTTCCAAACGGACAGATGCATAATACTTAAGTGCATTACCGCCTGTAGTTGTTTCAGGATTACCGTACATAACACCGATTTTTTGTCTTAACTGGTTAATAAAAATAACTGTTGTTCTTGTTTTTCCTATTATACCTGTAAGTTTTCTTAAAGCTTTTGACATTAATCTGGCCTGCAAGCCCATCTGCTGGTCTTCCATAGAGCCTTCTATTTCAGCTTTTGGAACAAGTGCAGCAACAGAGTCAACAACGATTACATCAACAGCACCTGAGCGTACAAGTTCTTCTGTAATATCAAGAGCTTGTTCGCCTGTATCAGGCTGAGAAATAAGAAGTTCATCAACATTAACGCCTAGATTTCTAGCGTATTCAGGGTCAAGTGCGTGTTCAGCATCAACGAAAGCAGCAATACCGCCTCTTTTCTGGCATTCTGCAACAATGTGCTGTGCAAGCGTTGTTTTACCGGAAGATTCAGGCCCGTAGATTTCTATAATACGGCCGCGCGGAATACCGCCGACACCGAGCGCTACGTCAAGTGCTAATGCGCCTGTAGGTATAGTTTCAACACTTACAGCAGGTTTGTCGCCAAGCTTCATTATGGCACCTTTACCAAAATCTTTTTCTATCTTATCGATTGCAAGCTTAAGCGCTTTTGCTCTTTCATCAGATGTATTTACTTCTTCTTTCTCTTTTACTGCCATGTTTTTCACCCTATTGGCGGGCTTCATCCCGCTTCATTACTAATCTGTTTTTACCTTCCCCAGAAGCCCTTTTGAACTGACTACCGGCTTTGCGTGCGCCTGATACCCTACTGGCGGGCTTCATCCCGTCATACTACTAACTTTTGCTTACAACATAAAATTCGCATCTTCTTCTTTTTTAATATAGAATCCGCATAGAAGAGGTTTAAAGCTGTTTAAAACATTCTTTAATTTAAAGTTTTCTTTGTTCAGCTCATTAACTTTATTTTTCAAATTTTCGTTTTCAGTCTTGCATCTTACAAGCTCTAACACTACATCATCCATACCTTCAAGCTTTTCATCGATAAGCTTTGTCATTGATGTAGTAATATTATTTTCCATCTTGTTGAGGGTTTCCAATAAACCGTTAACTACGGCCTGTGAGTTTGGTTTTGTCATAACGGGTAATGTCGCTTTCTTTTCATTCATTCCTGTAATCACTGATGATTTAGCATTTCTTAATTTCTTAACTTCATCTACTGAAAAATATATTTGACCTTTATGGTCTTTTCTCGGGGTAACTGAAGTTTTTTTACATAATTCAACTATCTCTTTATTATCAACATTTAAAAGTTTTCTTACATCATTAGGTAAAAGTACTTTATTAGCATTCATTTTAAAAAATTCCCCTCTATCTATACCCAATAGATATTCTAATCAATAAAAAAAATTATTTCCACTATTTGTTACAATTCGTAAAGGATAATAGTTAATACAGCAAATTTTTTATTTAGCAGTTTTGTGTTAAACAGCACTAGCCAAAAAGGAATTTAAATGAACATTACATTACACTCTAATGCACATCATATTGTGTAAATAAAACAACCGCATTTTAAAGCTTCTAACAGAGCTGTAGAAGTAAATCCCAATGAAACGGAACAAGAATGTCTGCTCGCTTTGCGTAAAGGAATGATACACCCTGATGATGCAGCAATAGACACAAAACATCCTTCGGGCGACAGAGTTCCATTTTTTCATTATCTGGTAGAACGGGATTACACAACTGCAGTAAATTATGTTCTTGCAAAGCCTGATAACAGCAAAAAATATATCAATCTCTATGCTAATGGTAAAACTGCACTTGATTTAGCAGTAAGTACTAAAATGGAAACTATTTTAAAATCCAGAGGGGCGAAAACTTATGAGGAACTTCGCGGCGAAACTGCTAACACTGATGCAAAAACTGTTTCTGCTAAAATTTTTATGGATGACCCTGTAAAAGTAAAACCGGCTCAGATGCAGCCGGTTAAAGGGGTAAATGATGGTTTGGAGGACTCAAATCAAACTACTCCGCAGGGTGAAAAAGGGGTAAATGATGGTTTGGAGGGCTCAAATCAAACTACTCCGCAGGTTAAAAAAGAACAGCCTAAAACAGATTACTTTGACGCTTTTGAAGAATTGGAAGAAGATAATGCTCCTAAACCCGAGCCAGAAACAAAACAGATAGAAACACCTAAAGAAGAAGAACAAAAAACTAAATTTCCTTCTTCATACAAAAACTATCCTGTTCTGGAAATTACAGAAAACGATCCGAAAACCATTGATGAAATACTCGGGATGGACAAAATAAAAAGTGAACTAAAAGAAAATATAATTATTCCGCTGAATGAACAGGCGGCAAACGTAACCCTGAAAGCCAATGACATTGACATCCCTAACGGAGTTTTGATTGAGACTGCAGAAGATACAACCAATTTTATAAAAGCTCTTGCAAACGAAACTAAAATGCCGGTTCTGCAATTATTTACGCCTCAGGAATTAAAACCGATGCTTAAAGACATTGAAACCGAATATAAGAATAACGGGAAGAAAACAATAATATTAATAAGAGGTTTTGACAAGTTCTTTACAACAGGTGCAAACTGTGATCTTGATAAAAAGAATTTTCTTCTCTCAGTAGAAAACTGCGGTGACAAGGGCGCTCTGCTTTTTGCAACTGCAGATGAAAAATGCGCGATTGATAAAAAGTTTTTGAGCCCTGAAGTTTTTGACAAAGTGCTTGAACTTAAAATTCCTGACTTGAAAGATAGAAAAGAATATTTATCGCAGTATTTCAAGGACAAACATCTGTTCAAAAACCTGAATACTGACGAAATGATTGAAGAAATCGGGCTTAAAACAGAAGGTTTCAAATACGCAGACATTGAAAAAGTACTTGAAGAAAGCGCAAGAACATCTGTATCAAATCATAAATACGAAATTGAGCCGGAAACCATCAGAGAAGAACTTGCGGAATTTACTAAACAGGCCGGGATTTGTCCTGTAGATGAGTTCAACAAGACAACAATGTATGACACTCCTGAATTTAAGCGCATTCCTGTTGAGGCAGGCGAGCTAATGAAACTTGAGGAACTCGGCGGAATGCCTGATATAAAAAATAAGCTTAATAAATTATATATAGAACCGTTCAAAAACATTGACAAACTTCGTGAACATTTAGGAAACAGCGCTATTCCTGACGGAGCAATTTTCTACGGCCCTGCCGGAAACGGAAAAACGCTTACCGCAAGGGTTCTTGCAAGAGAGCTCGGACTTCCTTTCTACGAAACAAAGCTTTCCGACGTTGCAAGCTCATACATTCACGAAGTAAGCAGACGTATAAGACAGATGGCAAAACAGCTTAACGACAAATACGCAGCAACAGGCGAGATGTCTGTCTGGTTCTTTGATGAATTTGATTCATTAGGGGAGTCAAGAGAAGGCGGAGAGACTGCAAGCCACAAGCAGGAAGTTACAGATACGCTCTTACAGGAATTAAATAATCCTGCGTCAAAGGGTTACATTCTTATTGCGGCAACAAACGACCTTGAAGGTGTTGACCCTGCATTAAGACGCCGCGGAAGATTAGGAAACTGGATTGGATTTTCAAACCCTGATGCAGATGCCCGTATTGACGTAATCAAAAAAGAGCTTGCAAAAACACCTTTCACAAAAGAACTCGCTGGAAGCAAAGAATTTCTTGAAAAAGCAGAGAAAGAATTTGACGGAAGCTCAATGTCCTCAATCGTTTCTGTACTTACTGATGCTAAACGCGAAGCAATTCTTACGGGCAAAGATTTTGACGAATGCATAAAAGAATGTTTTGATGATCACAACAAACGCTTGATGGGTGAATTTTGCAACAAAGCTGGACTTAAGCCGCACCAGTATAACGAATGGGATTTCCAAAGCCTTGATGAACTGGGCGGTATGGAAGAAGTTAAAAAAGAACTTGAGGAAAATATAATTGATGTTTGGCGTCCGGAAATACGCGCAGCGCTTATTGCAAATAAAAGAAGCCTGCCGGGCGGAGTAATTCTTGAAGGTCCTCCGGGCACAGGTAAAACCACAATTATAGAAACTCTTGCAAGACATATGGATGTTCCGCTTTTCAAGATGAATTATTCTCAAGAAGGAAATGAGTATATTCATGGCGTAGCAAGAAACGTTACGGACATTTTCAACAGACTTGCGCTTGAGTCAAAAATAATCAAGAAACCTGTAATGCTTTTCTTTGATGAAGCTGAAAAATTCTTCCCGCGTCATGCCGAAAGACATCAGGTAGAAGAGGTTAATACTTATAAAGATCTTATGAACACAGCTGCAGCGAGCGGAATAATACTCGTGGCTGCAACGAACCATATTAATATGGTTAATCAGGAAATCACAGGCAACCCGAGAAGAATGGGCACAATTATTCATGTCGGAAACCCTGATTTTTCTTCAAGAGTAAACCTGTTTACCAAGCTTCTTAAAGATTTGCCGATAATTAACGGTATACTGCATCAGGCACATTATGAACAGCTTGCAAGTCTCTCAGAAGGTTTTTCAATCGGAAATATTGCAGATACGATTGATAAGACTATAACTCAGGCAATCAAAAAACGCATAAATATAACTCCGGAAATGCTTATGAAAGCATTTGCCACCAGAGGAGGTTTTTAACAAATGGAAGTAAATAGAATAAATAATACATCTTTCAAAGGTATTTCAATGCCTAAAAAAGTTGTTCTCATGCCTATCGGGATGGAATATCCTGTAATCTCTACAAAACAGGATTTTCTAAACAATCCGGCAATAAAAGAATGCGCCGAGAAATATGACATTTTGATTAAACGCGGAAAGAAAATAGGTAAAAGAGACTGTACGAACGAAGAACGTTTGAAGATGACACTAGCAGGCGGCAGTATTTTGGCAACTGGAGCTATTACAGCTCTGTCTTATATTCCCCAGTTTCCATTATGGATGGCCGGTATAATGGGCAGTGTGTTCGGTGCTATATTCGGTGGTATACTGGATTGGTGCATTGAGGACAGCGTCTCTACAAATCAGCATGAATACATTGTTCAGGGCGGAAAAAGGTTTGCAAATAATAAGAAAAATTCTCTGGAAGGTCCTCTGTCAAGAGAATATCATATAAGCGAAGAAAAAGACTTAGACAACATTGCAGGCCTTGTGAGAGATATTGAAATCCAGGACATCAGCAGGTTTATGGATATCATTTACAGGCAGCCTGATAGAGATTTCTCTAATCTTGATAATATCTGTGCAGTGTTAGATCTGCCGGAAGTCAAAAAAGAGTTTTATAAAGGCGAAGTGTTTAATTATCCTGTTGACGAAGAGAAAAATACTCTGCTTTTAAACTTTTTAGACATAACTCCAACAGAAGAAAATAAAGACAAGTACAACAAAGTTATTGATATTCTGAGTAAAATGCCGAATGTTGATTATAACAAGAAAGACAAGTTCGGAATTTCTGCGGTTGAAAAAATATTAAACTCAGAAAATCATCAGGCAATAAAACTAATAGAAAATATAGAAATCCCATATTCTAAGGAATTGGATTTAGTCTACGAACAGATTACAAATCATTTATTCAAGAGAAAAGCGCAGGCTCTACACGTAAAATTTGCAGACCCGATAAAAGCGCTGGAGTTGAACTCAGAAGAAGCTTTTGACAAATCACTCGAGCAGTTTAATTCACCTTTCTGCAACAAAGAAGCTCTTGCTGCTGAAATATTACAAAAAGCAAAGGGTAATACTCTCCTTACAGAAAAGCTGCGAACAAAAATCTCAAAATATTTATAGGTAAAATATGCAAGTTCAAAAAATACAAAACAATTATTATAATCAAAATTTCCGCGGGTTTCACGCGGACAGGAACGCGCTGAAAGAGCTTAACTGCCGTACAGGAGATATACTCCGCAACCGCTCAATCAAAGAATGCGCAGAGAAGTATGAAGTTCTACTCAAACGTAAAAAAATTAATATTGCAAAACCTTACGACAAATTTATAACCGGAGTACTTGCATCTGTTTCAGGCATAATTGGCGGAGGCATCGGGTTAATTTCTATTATGGGAGCAGGTTCGGAAGCATCATTTTTACCAGTACTTGCAGGGTTAACAATCCCGCCCGCGCTGTATTTATTAGGAACTTACCTTTACCACAGCAAACCTTCTTATCAATATTCAATTCAGGCGGGTAAAAAAATAAACACAAACGCCTGCGGTAAAAAGGAACTCGGAGGAACACTGTCAAGAGAATTTATTGTTGCTGATAATCTTGACATAAGAAATATCCATTCACTCGGTGAAGACATTGAGAAAAATGATTATGACAAGTTTTTGGATGTTCTTGATAATTACGATTCCGATGATGTGATATCAATCTTGAAAGACAAAAAAATAAAAGAAGAATTCAAAGACGGCGAGCATTTTAATTTCAGCGTTGATGCAGATGATAACACGCTTTTAACAAAGTTTTTTGACATTATTCCAACGAAGGAAAATCAAAAAGATTACAACAACATCCTTGATAGTATGAAAGATATGAAAAAAATCAATTTCAATCAGAAAGACAGCTTCGGGATTTCTGTACTGGAAAAAATTCTTAATGCTGAGAACAGAAAAGCGCTTAATCTGGTTAAGGATTTTGAATTTGAATACTCTCCGGAACTGGACTCTGCGTATGAAAATATTTCAGACGAAAATTTTAAACTTAGTGTCAAAGACCTGAAAATAAAATTCTCACACGCGATTGACGCTGTAAGAATAGACTCTGCTAAAGCATTAAAGATTGCTATAAAAGAATTTGACTCACCGCTATGCGACAAAAATAAAGAAGTAAAAAACTTGCTTGACTTCTATCACAGCAATCCCCGCCATTACGGCGCATCGGCGGGCGTTATGCAGGTAATGGAAGTTTTTGAAAATGAAAGGCTGTAAAAATGAATATATCACCTGTACAATACCAGCAAACTCAGAATTTTAGAGGACTTCACGTTAGCAAGAAAGCCTTAAAAGGACTTGAATGCACAGAAGACGCTTTGTTAAAAATACCAGAAATCAGAGAATGTGCAAAAAAATATGAAGTACTTATCAAAAGAGGCAAAGTTAACGGCCATAAAAACCTTGATTTTATTATTACAGCTCTCGGTGGAATGCTGTCATCCGCAATAGGCGGGACAATAGGATTTTTAATTTCAATGTATATGTGTGCGAAAAATAAAGACATAACAGCCATGGAGTTAGCGTTGCCAATGCTCGGCGGATTATTCGGCGGCCCTCTTCTATATACAATTGGAACTATTTTATATCGCAACAAACCAACTTACGAATACATTGTGCAGGGCGGAAAAGGAATAACTCATAATGCTCTTGGCGAAACACAGCTCTGCGGTACAAAATCTAAAGAATACAGAATTGACAAAGACAGCTGGGTTAATTCCGTACAGAATATGGTAAAAGAAATTCAGGATGAGGACAGGAGAATATTTCTCAACACTGTAAGAAAATATGATACTAAACATCTTGACAACCCGAAAAATATTCTTCAAATACTGAAAGACCGCACTATTAAAAACGAGTTTTCTAACGGTGACTGCTTTAATTACGAGATAAACGACCAAACTCTGCTTCACGCATTTTTAGATGTTATACCTACAGAAGATAACAAAAAAGATTACGAACAAATCATATATATTATGAAAGGGATGAAACATATTAACTACAACCAGATTGACGGAAACGGAATTTCTGCTCTCGAAAAAATTCTGAACTCGGAAAATCATCAGACATTAGAGCTTGTCAGAAATTTTGAATTTGAATATTTAAGAGAACTGGATTACGCATATGAAAATATTCAAGATGAAAACTTCAAACGAAAAGCCAAAAATCTGAATGTCAAATTCCCTCACATTTTTGAAGCATTGAAACATGAATCACCTGATGCTCTTGATGCAGCTTTTGAAGAATTAAAATCACCATTCTGCAGAAAAGAAAAACTCGTAAGAGATATGATTGACTTTGCCAGTGCAAACTGCAGAGGAAGTTTTGTAGCAAATGTTTTGTGCAGAAAACTGGAAAATGAAAACCTGCTTACAAAAGAAGCGTATGACAGAATGATTGCTGAACGTGAAGACAGATATAACAGGTGGAGATAGTATGCAAATTCAATATAATAATCAGAATTTTCAGGCACTACATGCCAGTCCCAAGACTTTAAAGCGACTGGGCACAACAAAAGAAGCACTTTTAAAAAATGCGTCAATAAAAGATTGTATTGACAGAGCAGAAATTACTTTGAAGTCAAAAAGACATTATGATTTTAAAAAATTTGACTGGGACGATTTTAAATCTATAAGCACATTAACCGGTGTAGCAGGAGAAGTAGTCTGTTTGGCAGGACTTTTAATCGGAGGATTATTGAACGCATTGTCGCTGGCTGGAGCTAATGCTCCTCTCTGGGGGTTTGCAGCAGGATGCGGCATTCCGGTTCTTTCTATAGCTTCGTATCTTATAAGCAGAATTGTTCCAAGAATCAGATACACAGGAGAAATTCAAGCCGGTGACAGGATAGAAAACAACAAGCTCGTCGGACGAGTAACTAAACAGCATGAATTTTATGAAAAAGATAATTATAAGCTCGCAGAAGAACTTATGAAAAAAGGAAACAATGATTTCAGAATGGTTGTGACTAAGTATACAATCGATACCCCAAAAGGAATATTAAGTATACTAAATGATGATAAAATTAAAGAAAATTTCACAAACGGCGACTGTTTTAATTACAAAATCAATGAACAAGGCGACACGCTGTTAACCAAATTCTTTGATATCATTCCTGATGAAACTAATCAAAATGAGTATAACCAAATTTTAGACAAAATGAAAAACATGAAGGGTATAATCTATAATCAGAAGGATAGTTTCGGAATTTCGGTGCTTGAAAAAATTCTTAATGCGGAAAACTTTGCAGCCCTTGAAATTGTAAAAGATTATAAGTTTCCATACTCAGAAGAGCTGGACGATGCCTGCAACAATATCGCTGATAAAAACTTTAAAAATAAAGCTTTAAATCTTAATTTCAGCTTTCCTCAAATTGAAAATGTGCTTAGCAAAGGCGGCTATTTGGACAAGGTTTTACAAAAATTATCAGCTTCGCCATTTTTTAATGCTAATAAAGACAAACTATCTAAAGAAATTCTTGAATACACTGACAATTGGAATAAGAGCTACCGTTCAGAATTTCTATTTCCGGTACTGCTAAAACACGGCATGCTTCCTAATGAAGAAATTGATGCAAGAATAGAAGAATTAAAAAATGCGGAAACTGAACAAAGGCTCAGAGAAGCTTCAAATTTCGGATTTTATTCATAAGAAAGGACAAATATGATTATAAACAGAATTAATACACTAAATTTCAAATCAAACGAACACAGAGAAGCCGAGCTTCGTGAACTACGACGTTTGAAAGAATTGCGCCGCCAGTATGAGGAAGAAAAACTAATCCAGAGTATGACTTATCCTGAAATTGATAATCAAATAAGCACAAAGGCAGCAGGTTTCTTCTCAAAATTCACCTGCGCTATTCAGAACGCTTCTGAACATAATATTATGGAATTCTTCGGAGATGAAAATACTGCAAAAGATTTGAGAAAAAATCTCTCTCCTGAATGTCAGGCTGACAGCAAAATGCTCAGAGAAGAAATTCAAAAGATGGAAGAACTCAAAGACCCTGTGATGACACTTATATGTGCAAACAAAATGAAAAAATTTGCTCCGAAACAGGGAATACTTTCAGAAGAACAGAATACAAATTTTGTAGAAGGAATAAAGAAAACTATTTCAACAATAGTAAGAAATTCTAACCTTGATAGGTTTGAACCGGAAGATAAAGCCTCAATTTTAGAAATGGTGCAAAAAGTAGAAGCTTCTGACTCGGTAGATTTCGGGATAGAACAAAAACTGAGAGTTCTGGTAGACAGATTAAACTCAAAAAAATTCAAACCCGGATTTATACCTCCGGTAAAAGTTAGAGAACTCGACGGCGGAAAGATTAAGAGGTTTCTAAAATGAGAATAGGAAACGTAACAAGGCCGGATAACCTTTCATACAGAGGGTTACATGCGAGCCGCAAAAAATTGACAAGATTAGGTCTCAACAATTTACCGTATATTCCAGAAATTGAAAAATGCGCTGACAAATACGAGATTGTTCTCAAGAAAACTGCCAGCATTGTTGACAAAAGACACAAGATTATAAACAACTCGCTCATTGCAGGCGGGATTGGTATGATGGCAGCTGGACCATTTGTATCTGGAATTATCACAGCTGGTATGATAAGCATCGGTTTTACATCTTTAATTCTTGGAATGACACTCAGAACAATAGATACTGAAGATACCGATAGAAATATAAACAAACACGCTTTGCAGGGCGGAAAATATTTCAAAAATAACAAGGTTATACGCTCTGTTTCAAAAGAATATGGGCTTAACACACACATAGATATAGACACCATAAATTACATCGGAAAAAAATTATACCACGAAATTGAACAACAGGAAATAAACAGATTTCTTTTGCTTCTCGCAAAATATAGACCCGAAACCGAACCGGCGCAGTATTTGTCTGTTATAAAAGAGTTCGGTGACGCAAGCTGTATGAATTACAAAGTTTTTTGACATTGTTCCGAATGAAAAAAATCAGAAAGCTTATAACAAAGTGATTGAAAAATTGAGAAAGACAAAAGATATAGATTACAACCAGAGAGATAATTTTGGTATTCCTATTCTTGAAAAAATTCTGAATTCAGAAAACTCTCAGGCGCTTGAGCTTGTGAAGGATTTTGAGTTCGATTATTCACCGGAACTGGATTACGCTTTTGAAAATATTTCTGATGAAATTTTCAAACTCAAGGCCAAAAACCTGAATGTAAAACGAATTTAAATATCGCTGAATACAGGAGGAACAGCCGATTTGTTCTCATAATTCAGTCTTATATTAGTTGGAACAGTCAGCTCAATAGGTGCAGAAATATATTCAACCTTAGAAGCCGGCATGGTTGCGTAAACTTTTCCGTCAATATCTACGCATTTAACAGCGCAGTCAAGCAGTTCTTTACTTCGCTCATCAGGGCTCATCATCTCCAATTCCAAAGCCTCATCAATTAACTCTTGCTGCTCTTTTAAATTCCTATCCTGAGGAAAAAATCTTCTTCCGCGTCCGCTTGACTCAATCAAATGCGATTTATCAAAACTGGTAAGGTTTTCCGGTCTTAAGTAAGGAATATTTTCAAGCGCAGAACCTGTCATTTTTTCGAGTTTGGAATAAATTTCCTCATACAAACGTCTTGTTTCGCTCTCTCCTACAAGCTCATTGCCTTTGTAATCCGGTGCATGCCTGTATATTATGCTCGCCTTTCCAGTTCCAAAAAGTTTTAAAAACACCTTTAAAGCATTCGCCATCCTGTCTGTATAAACATTTCTGAAAAATTCTGCCCTGCTCTGATTATTCTCTCTCAAAGCCTCCCGCGATTTTTCCATAATCCCGGAAAAAGGATTAATAGAAACCTCAACTGATTTAACAAAATCTGGTTTTTTTTCAATCATGCCGGCAAGTTCTTCCGAATTCTGCTGAGAATATTTAGATGCACTATTCCAGCCGGAAGTAACAAAAATTGAAGGAAGATTAATTTTTTCATAAATCATCTTTAAAGCTTCATTAACACTGTGGTTCCTGCTTTTACCCCTAATCGGAATATCAGAAGGATTAGAGTCATCAATTATATTAACATACTTGTTTCCCTGAAAAACATTGAACCCCAATCGCTCATTCAGCGCCTTAAACCCGTCAAGAAACCTTACTAAATCCTCAAATAAAATTGTGCCGTTTTTCAGCGGCTTTGCATCCTTAAGGCAGTGTGAGCACCCTAAATTACACCCTCTGAAAAGATTGAGAGTTTCAAACCTTTTAGTAATAAAAGCAATATCCTTAATCCCAACTCCGTCAAAAAGCGGAATACCCTTTTGAATACCCTCAACATGCTGGGGATTTATGCGGGTAAGCGGGAAAGATGAATTTTTTATATTTGCAGGAATATGGCTTAAATTCATACTGTTATAAAAAGCGTAAAAATATTTTTTGCTTTATAAATTCTTAATATTAAAGCTATTGACCTATAATAAAAAAAAATGATAACATTACTTGAGTGTTAAACATACAATTATTAAGAACGGAGGAAGCGTATGGAATTTCATCACCAGCCATTAAACGGCGCAAGCTACACAGATGCCGACATTAAAAGACTCATAACTGAGTACAATGTTCAATTCATCAAATTACAGTTCGTTGACATAAACGGACAGGTTAAAAATATGGCTGTTCCTTCGGAGCACATTGACAGAGTGCTTAATAATGAAATTATGCTTGACGGTTCATCTATTAAGGGCTTTAGAAACATTGAAACATCTGACATGTTTTTCTATCCTGATAAAAACACTTTCCAGATTCTACCGTGGCAGGAACATGAAGGGAAAAATTCTGCCAGATTGATTTGTGATATATACAATTCTGACGGAACACCTTTTGAAGGATGTCCTAGATGCAACCTGAAAAGACTTATGGCAGAAGCTCAAAAGCTTGGTTTCTCAATGAATGTAGGGCCTGAAGCTGAATTTTTCTTATTTGAAAAAGATGACGATGGACATATTACAACCAAAACACACGATAGAGCAGGTTATTACGATGTAGGACCGGATGATTTAGGAGAAGCTGTACGTGCTGATATCGTAAGCACTCTTCAAGAAATGGATTTTGATATAGAAGCTTCTCACCATGAAGTTGCTGACGGGCAGCACGAAGTTGATTTCAAATACTCTGATATTCTAACAACTGCTGATAATGTTGCTACTTTCAGAGTTGCTGTTAAAGCTGTTGCTGCACAATATGGTTTGCACGCAACATTTATGCCAAAACCTGTTTACGGTATCAATGGCTCTGGAATGCACTGCAACATTTCGTTATTTAAAGACGGAAAAAACGCTTTCTACGATGAAAACGCTGAATACCAGCTTTCTGATACAGCAAAATACGCAATCGGCGGTATTTTAAAACACGTTAAAAGCATAACAGCAATACTTAACCCGACAGTTAATAGCTACAAACGACTCGTTCCGGGTTACGAAGCACCGGTTTACATGGCATGGTCGCTCGCTAACAGAAGCGCTCTTTTAAGAGTTCCGGCAAAACGCGGTATGTCAACGCGTGTTGAACTCCGTTCACCAGACCCTAGCTGCAACCCGTACTTAGCATTCGCAACAATTCTTGCTGCCTGCTTAGACGGCGTTAGAAATAAAATTGAACCGCCTAAACCGGTAGAAGCTAACATATACAAACTTTCTGACAAAGAAAGAAAGAAAATGAGAATTGAATCTCTTCCGGGAAGCTTAAAAGAAGCTTTGTATTATATGGATAAATCGTTGATAGCAAAAACAGCTTTAGGTGACCATATAGTAGAAGAATTTATGACTGCAAAAGATATTGAATGGGATTCTTTTAGAACCTATGTTTCCCAGTGGGAAATCGACAGATATTTAGCTAGATATTAATCCATATGAAAAGGCGGTAATAAAATTACCGCCTTTTATTTATCTTTGTTTAATTCATATAAAAATCTCAGGCCTTCCAGAGTTAAATAAGGATTAACAAAATCAAACTGCCTGTTCATGTATTTAGAAATCAAAGAGGAATATCCTCCCGTTGCAATAATAACTGCCCTGTCACTAAGTTCAGCTTCACACTGCTCTATCAAACCTTCTATGGCGCAGGCAGAACCTCTGATTACTCCGGACAAAATCGCATCAGCTGTGTTATTCCCAATAGCCTTATCTACAGTATTTGCATCTATCTTAGGAAGTTTTGATGTACTCTTATTCAGAGCCCGAAACTGTAAATTCGGTCCAGGCATAATCACACCGCCCAAAAAGTCCCCGTTTTTATCCAATATATCAAATGTTGTTGCAGTTCCTATATCTACAATTATTGCAGGCTTAGAATACAGCATATATGCGCCGCAGGCATTTGCTATCCTGTCAGCTCCGGCTTCTCTCGGATTTTTTAGTTTTAAATTAATTCCTAAATTCAATTTATTCGTAAGAACTATTGAATTTAGATGAAAAACATTATCTGCTGCATGTTTCAGAGTTCTTGTTAATTCATCTACAACAGAGGCTATTATACATGCAGTGATTTTGTATTTTTTAAACAGAGTATGCAGTAATATTTCATATTCTTCCTGCGGAAGCTCTTTATCCGAAGGCAGTCTGAAAGTTTCAAGAATACTCTCGTCCTCAAAAACTCCGAGAGTAATATTTGTATTACCTATATCAATAGTTAGAAGAATCATAATTTACTCACTGTAATTACTCAATGCTGATTCAAGAATTTGTATCATTTCTTCTCGATAAGATTTCGGGTTCATGATTTCGCATTGAGCACCATATCTCAATAATCTTGATAACAAAATCTCTTTACTTTCGTTGTGGTTTGAGATTGTAACACTCTCACCATCATAAGCTTTTATTACACTTTCATTCTCGCGTAAATGATAACCCGGCGCAAGAGCACCGCTTAATTTAAATACAACTACCTGTTCACTAAAGCTCTTAACAAATTTTTCACTTAGAACTTCTATTCCGGAAATCCTTTCTGTATCAACCATTTTGTCTTTATTTTTACACATTACATGAAAAAATGTTTTTCCTTTATTCTCAGCTATATTGAGCGGAATGCAATCAAGAATAGATTTATTTTTAAACATCAAACGAACTTTTCTTTTATCTTTAATTGCATGTTCAAAGAGTTCTGCAGAAATATGATATGTTTCCTTATCAACTCTTGCAATACCTTTGTTTGAAAATCTATTCAGCTTATCAATAAAATTATCAAAAATCTTATTGTACTTGCTCGACATGTTTTCTCTTATAATATTTTGAAGTCTTTCAAGCAGACCTATGTCACCGCTTGTAAGCTCAAGACCAAAAGGCATGCTCGCAACAAAATATCTGTTATGAATTTTCAATATATTAATTCCGCAATATCTGCAAGTATTTATATATTTGCTTATTACACTGTTATTAAATACAGGCTCTTCTTCACTCTTATTTAGCCTTTCAATAAGTTCCTGCATGGTAAAATTACCTTGAAGCAGAACTTGCAAAGTTTTTAAAACCTGCATTGAGGATAGATTTTTTTTAATAGAAATCTTATTCATTATAAACATTCCTCATATTTATCAGCTTTTGAATAATTTTTTCTCTAAACTCTTGCGGCTCAAGCACAGTACAGTTTGCGCCGAAAGACAAAATTCTCTGCGCTGCAAGAAAATCATTATAATATCTGCCCTCTATAATATATCCGTCATCACGATTTTCTAATATTACTTCATTTTCTTCTATGCCTGTAACTCCAAAATTTTTCAGGAAGAATTTCACAGTAGTATATTCAATTTCAACCTTGCTGCTTCCGGAAAATCTTGCTAATATTGCACCTATTCTTTTTATATTGAGTACTACAGATTTCTTTCTTATCAAATCAAAGCCGTAGAGATAAATCTTATCATTCTGGAAAACAATTCTATGTGCACAAACTTCTTTCTGCGAGTCATCTTTTGCCTGAGGTGTCCGGTAAGACAATCTCAAAGTTCTATTCTGCCTGCAATCTTCAATCAAATCCTGAATAAATTCTGTATCAAATGTTTTGAGCACAGAAAGTCCGCGCAGAGTTTCTTTTGCCTCACTGTCATCAATATATTCGGCTAATTTTTTGAAAAGTTCATCATATTTTAGTATCAATTCAATATTAGAACTGTCTTTAATTTTTTTGTAAGCTTTTTTAATAACATGAATTTCATCCTTTAAAATATTTAGTGAAAAAGGATGCTTAAGCAGTCTATATTTAAAACCTGTTTTTGCATTTGCTTTTGTAATCTCACATCCGGAAGCTTTTAAAGTATTAATATCAATTCTCAGAATATCATCAGAATGTTCAGGTTCAAAAATATTCAGGTCTGTAAAAATTTCTCTTATTTCCTTGAGAGATCTCGGCGCTTCAATAAGCAGTCCTAAAAGAACTATACCTCTTAACCCTGTTAAAGAAACTTGATTTAACTCAGATTTGTCAGCAGGTTTAAACAAAACACCATTCCCTCTAAACTTTCAAAACTATATTTATTATTGGCACAAATTGTTTAAATATTCAATCATATTTTCACAATATCTTCTATCAGCAGAGCTGAAAGGTATTACATCTCCCGAAAGACTTTTCTTAATTTTGGCAATAACTGCCTGCTGTTTGCCTTTTGGAACATAGTCAATCTTGGTTGCAACTGTAAATATCGGGAGGTTATAATTTTCAACCCACTCGCGCATCTGGTAATCGTTCTTTTGAACATCATGCCTTGCATCGATAAATTGTATTAATGATTTTATCTGTTTTCTGTTAAGAAGGTATTCTTCAAGATATTTCTGCCATCTTGCCTGAGCCTCTTTGGAAACCTTTGCATAACCATATCCCGGAAGGTCTGCTATTGTAAAAGTATCAGCAAAATTAAAGAAATTAATTAATCTTGTTTTTCCGGGTGTATTAGAAGTTTTTGCAAGTTTTTTGTTGTTTGCAAGCGCGTTAATAAAAGATGATTTACCCACATTTGATCGCCCCAGAAGCGGAAATTCCGGAAGAGAAAAATCCGGACACTGTGAAAGTTTTTCAGCACTTATGATAAATTCTGCATTAAGTTTATTTATCATTTATCACCCTTTCTTTTTCTTTTACCCCCGCTCTGTGTGTCACAAGAGAAAGTAACTTATAGACTTTTTCATTATTTACCACCGTAATCTGCGCTTTATTCTTCAAAAAACTAACATCAATCGACGGCTTATGTTCAAAAATATTTTCTGTCTGAATACTAACAATTTGTACAAAATTATCCCTCAATATGCTCAGGGGTTCTTTTAAAAATGTTTCGAAAGTCTTAAAAATATTCATATGTACCGCTTCAAACTTTAGTACAAATATTGTATAATAGTTGCAGGGTAAATGCAAACATGGACAGCAGGGAAAAAGAATATATTGAATCTTTCAAAACGTATTTGAGTGTAGAAAAAAACTTTTCAGACCACACTCTAAGCGCATACAATTCTGATATTGTAAGCTTTATTCTCTGGTTAAACGGTACAAGCTGTGTTAACGCTGATTTTAATAAGCTGCGTGAATATTTGCATTTTATTCAGAGATTTGATTATAAGAAGACAACTATTGCGAGAAAAGTTGCTGCAATACGTACATTTTACAAATTTTTGTTTCGTGAAAGATACATTGACTCCGACCCTGCAATCTCTTTATCCGCCCCGAAAAGACCAAAGTCACTTCCGAAATTTCTAACACCTGAGGAAGTAGAGCAGATACTAAATAACGTTAAAATTGACACGCCGGCAGGATTTAGAAACAGGGTTATACTAGAACTTTTATGGGCAACCGGAATGAGAGTTTCAGAGCTCAGCAATCTTAATTTCGGGGATTTGAATATTGAAGAAAACGAAATAAGAGTTTTCGGAAAAGGCGCAAAAGAACGTATTGTGCTTATGTCTGACAGGGCAAAAGGATATCTTGTTCAGTACATAAAATCAGCCAGACAGCTTCTTGCACCGGGATATGATATTGGAGATATCAATGATGATTCTCCGCTGTTTATAAATAACACAGGTTACAGACTTCAAAATAAGACAATAAGAAAAGTTATCAATGAAATTGTGGAAAAAATAGAACTTCCTAAAAAAGTTACACCTCACGTTTTCCGTCACAGTTTTGCAACAAAGCTTATTGAAAACGGTGCTGACTTGAGGGTTGTGCAGGAGTTACTCGGACATGCAGGAATTTCCAATACGCAGATTTACACACATATTTCTATGAAACACATGAAAGATGTTTACGAATCAGCCCATCCGCATTCCTAATTAATCACGACAATTTCTGGTATAGAGCCAAACCGGATTGGCAGAATGCTTGTTCCTATACCTTTTGTAATTATCATCAAATTATCGGTTTCTTTTATAACCCGTCTTGCAAATTTTGCACCGTATTCAGAGGGCACAACCGGTGCGCCGATTATAGGAAAACTTACCTGACCGCCATGAGTATGACCTGCCAGAATTAAATCAACTTTTTCTTTTACATCATAATAAACATCAGGGCTGTGAGTAACTAAAATTCCGGGAGATGCGGTTCCATCAAGCGCTTTATTAATATCAGGAGAGCCGGTCTGTAAATCTTCCAGACCTGAAATATAAATACCTTTTAGTTTTGTATTACTATTTTCTAAGACTTTAATTCCGCTTTCATTAAGAACACGTGCAACTTTTTCCCTGTCATACCAGCCGTCATGATTTCCAAGCACGGTTACAACAGGTGAATTAATAGCTTTAAATATTTTAGTCTGTTCTTCTATAGCAAGAGTATTTTTGCCGTCATGACCTTTTATAAAATCACCGCCAAAAATAACAATATCAGGATTTTGCTCATTTATAAGCTTTACAACACGCCTCAGCCTTCCCCGGTCGAATTTTGAAATGTGAAAGTCGCTTGCAAAAACAATCCTTATTCCTTTCAAAGAGTCAACTTGATAATGCTTTACAACAAGCAGATGGGGTTCAATAAAAAACGCCCAGATAAATATAATTATGATAAGAAATGATAAAATTTTTGGCATACAATATTATAATAATATAATAAAAATATGGAGGGTATAAAAAATGATAGACAAAAAACTTGAAGAAGCATTTAACGACCAGATTAATAAAGAACTCTTCTCTGAGTATCTTTATCACGCAATGAAAATCTATTTTCAGGAATTAAATTTACAGGGTTTTGTAAACTGGTTTGATGTTCAGGTTCAGGAAGAAAGAGCCCACGCTGTCGGAATGATTAATTACTTAAACGACAGAGGCGGCAAGGTTGAATTGAGAGCAATCGAAAAACCTGTTATTGAAGGAACTACTCCTCTTGAAGTTTTTGAACATGTTTTAAGACACGAAGAATATGTAACCTCAAGAATTAATGCTCTTGCTGATGTTGCGGAAGAAGTTAAAGACAGAGCTGCAATGCACCTTCTTGACTGGTATATCAAAGAACAGGTTGAAGAAGAAGCAAATGTAGGCGGTGTTTTAGCTACTTTGAGATTAATCGGAGATGATAAAAAAGCATTATTAATGCTTGATAAAGACCTCGCAGCAAGAACATTTGTTGCACCGGTTATAGGTTAGGGGTTAAATGAAATCTTGGGGGCTTCAAGTCAAGCTCCTCCACCGGTATAAAGATAAAAAAGCGGGGCAAATGTCCCGCTTTTAACATCATTTATCCCTTTCTTTCTATTCTTATTGCGCTGTCAGGACAGGTCATTTCGCACTGTCCGCAAGCAATGCAGATTTCAGGGTCCGGCGCAACTGCAGGTGTCTGATACAAACCAACTTCCTTTGACCATTGCAGACATTTTTTGCCTGCTTTATTCATAGGGCATTTTGCTATACATAAACCGCAGCCTTTGCAAAGGTCTGTATATACATAATAATCCGCTTTTCCTTTGCCGACGCCTTCTATTTTGTAACCTTTGTATTCTTTATCCATTAAACACCTGCTCTTTCTTTGATAAGAAACATGCCCATTTCTAACGCTTTGTAATTTAATTCTCTGAGTTCCGGTTTGGCATCAAATTTTTTACCCAAAGCCATTTCCATAGCGTTCTTAATATCGTCCAGTTTCAAAACATTAGTCGCAGCAAGCAGAACACCTAATATTATTATATTAAACACTCTTGCGCTAAGTTTTTCATTTGCAATCCTGTTTGCATCAACCCCGATTATCTCTTTGCATTTGCATTCAGGCTTTTTTGTACATACAGATGTATCATAAACAACAGTTGAGTTTTCACTTACATAAGCAGTACATCTGTCAATTGCTCTGTCTGAAAGCATAATTATAATATCACCCTTTGAAAATCTCGGCTCGCCGATTATTTCATCAGCTATCTGGCAGAAGGCAATAGAAACACCACCTCTTTGTTCAACACCAAAATTCGGGATGTAAAGTATTTGCTTTCCTGCTTCGTAACCAGCTTCTACAAGGATTTTTGCAATAGATTGAACACCTTGTCCGCCTTCTCCGGCTAAAACTATTTTTGTTCTTGACATTTTACACCCCCTCAGGATTCAAAAATTCTTTAACCTCGAAAAATTCTTCCATCTGCTGTAATCTTCCAAACGTATCAACATTGTTTGTTCTCCAGTTTAGAGGACAGATTGAAAGAACTTCTACAAAAGAAAAACCGCCGTTTTGTACATTCTTTAAACCCTTAACAAAGGTTTGTTTAAGTTTCATCATATTTGAAACAGAAGAACGTGCAACAAAAGATTTATTCGGGTCAGCAATAGCTGCAACCATTTCAGCACCTTTTGCAGGTTTTCCTGTAACATCGCAATCTCTACCGTAAGGAGTTGTTTCTGTTTTTTGTCCCGGCATTGTTGTAGGTGACATTTGTCCGCCTGTCATACCGTAGTTTGTATTATTAACTACAATAATCATCATTTTTTCGCCTCTTACAGATGCGTTTACAAGGTGTTGGGAACCAATTGCCAATCCGCCGCCGTCGCCCATATATGCAATACCGATTGCATCCGGATTTGCTCTTGTGAAGCCGTAGATTACTGGTGTTGTTCTGCCATGGTGGGTTTGAACCGTATCTAAATCCATGTAATTCCACGCTAAAAGAGAACATCCTATATCACAGCCGAAAACAGTTTTCTGCTGAATGCCGAGTTCATCTATAGCTTTTGCTAACGCTTTTAGTGTTATACCGTGTCCGCATCCGGGACAAAATTTACTTGCTCCAACCTCAGCATTCTGAGATTTTGGTAATTTTGGAGGAAGTGTTAATATTTCTGACATTTTATATTACCTCCTTAACTGCAATTTCTTCTACTTTGTTAACAATATCATCGCCTGTAACACCTACGCCCATTTTATATAGTGTAGAATATGGCGTTGTTAAGCCGTAAAGCTGTTCAAGAACCATTTGAGCAAGCTGGCCGTTTGCAGATTCTGTAAACAAAATTTGTTTTGCACGCTTAACTGCAGCTCTCAAAGGTTTTACAGCAAGAGGTCTTATTGTTATCGGTCTGAACAAACCTGCTTTAATTCCTTTTTCTCTAAGTTCATCAATTGCGGTTCTTGCAGAACGTGCAACTATACCGTGAGCAATAACAAGAATTTCAGCATCTTCTGCTTTGTATTCTTCCCATTCCTGAACTTCTTCTGACATTTTTTCGTAATCAGCTTTGTATCCTTCAAGAACTTCCATAAGTTCTTCTTCCATATTGTATGTGTTTCTGAGGTGAACTGATTTTCTGTCAACTCCAATTTCGCCTTCGCCAAGCAGAGCTTTTGTTGTAGGAACCATGTTAATACCGCGTGAAGCAGGATCATATAACATTACTGGTTCTCTCATTTTACCTTGATATCCGTCAGCAAGAACGTAGGTCGGGAATCTGTATTTCCAGGCTGTGTTAAATGCTTTAATCATATAATCGTACAAATCCTGATGTCCGGCAGTAGAATAAACAATTCTAAACCCTTCACCGTTTCCGCCGAAGCAGGTTAATCTTGTTTCTTGCTGCGCGTAAATAACTGTAGCAGTGGAAGGTCCGCCTCTTTGCATTACAGCGCAAACAAATGGTATTCTCATCATTTCTGCCATTGACTGTGCATCCTGCATGATTACATTACCCGGGCCTGCTGTTGCAGTGAATGCCCGTTTGCCGGCTAAAATTCCGCCGATTGTTGAAAAACCTGCTGAAATTTCATCTTCTGTCTGCAAAAATCCCGCTCCTGTTTTTGGAAGCAATTTACACCATGTATGCATAATTTCATTCTGAGGTGTAATTGGATAGCCGTACATAAATTCAGCTTCTGCAGAATTAGCAGCGTACGCGAGAACTTCATTTCCGGTTAAGAACATTTTTGTGTCTTCTTTAATAAGTTTGTTTACCATATTTAATAACCTTCCATTTAAATTTACAATAATATTTTACTACAATAAACTATTTGGGTCTATAATATATAAAAAGGGAGATTATTATGTTTATTAATATTAGGGATAAATTTTGCAAAGAATTAGAGCGGGTTTCAATTAACCTTGAAAAATCATGCTGGGATTTTTACACAAATTCTACGGCTGAAAACTTGAAAAGATACGAAGAAGCGCAGGATGAATATTCTAAGGTTTTTCAGAACAGAGATTGGTACAATAAATTTCTGGCAATAAATAAAGACGAATTATCAAAACATGAACAAAAACAGCTTAAAGAGCTGCTTAAAGAATTTGATGAAGAACTTAATACCGGAGAAGAATTAAAAGCGCTTAGAAAAAAAGAAAATGAAATTGCGCAGAAATACAATTCTTACATCCCGAAAATCGACGGTAAAGAAGTTTCTAAACCTGAGATTTTTAAAATTATGCAGACAGAAACTAACCCTGATTTAAGGAAAAAAGCGTACGACGCTAAAATTAAAGGTGCGGATTTAATTGCAGAAGATATGATTGAGTTTGTAAAAATGAGAAACGAATATGCAAAAAATAAGGGTTATGGAACTTATTTTGAATACAAGCTCAAAGAAGATTACGATGTTGATTTGGAATTTTTGAACAAATTGATTGACGAGGTTTACACAAATGCGAGCGGAAAAATTAAAGAGATTTTAGAAAAAAAACAAAAGGAATTAAAAGAGTTTTTCGGAGTTGAAAAACTTGAAAATTATCACTATGGTTTGCTTCTTAACAACAATCCTGAAAAGGGGGTAAATGAAATTCTGGAGGCTTCAAGCCAAGCTACTCCGCCGGATGAAAAGGGGGTAAATGAAGTTTTAATAAATCAAGATATAGTATCGATTTCCAAAACGATGTACAAAAACATGGGTTACGACATCGAAAAACTTGAAAAAGAAGGCAAGATTACTCTTGATTTGTTTGCCAGAAAAGGAAAAAATACTCACGGATTTTGTTTTGGAGTAGAAGCCGGAAAAGATTCCAGAATACTTGCAAATCTTATTAACAATGTGACGAGTCTTGATACTTTAAATCACGAGTTAGGTCATTGTGTGTATGATTTAGGAATTTCTACAGAGCTTCCGTTTTTAGACAGGAGAGCATCTTCTCCGGCCGTTACAGAGGCGATTGCCATGATGATGGGTGATATTATCAAAATTGAAAATGTACTTGATAAAATCGTTCCTGATGAGCTCTTAGAAAGATTTAAGATGACACACAAAGAAGATGAAGCTTCTTTTGTTGCAAAAAGTCTTTTGATTATAGATTTTGAGCGTGAAATTTACACTAATCCTGAACAAAATCCTGCTGAATTATGGCAGAATTTGAGTAAAAAATATTTGAATAGAGAGAATGAGCAGGATAATGAATGGGCTTCAATACCGCATTATCTTTCACATCCGGCATATTACCAGAATTATTTCAGAGCAAACTTGATGAAAGTTCAGATATATAATTATTTGAAATCAGTTCTTGGAAACATAACTGAAAACAATAAATCAGCAGAGTTTATGGATAAAAATATTTTCAGGTATGGTGCTTCTATAGAAGAATATGAGCTTATTAAGCAGTTAACAGGAAGTGAATTTTCAGCCTCATATTTTTGTGAAGAATTGTAAATTTTGTCAAAAAATACACTTTTGGTAGTATGGCACATGTTATATAATAGGTGTATATAAGTATATTAATGACAGCAATTCACAGGGATACCAATGAGTATTGAAGGTCTATCGCCGTATTCGCCGACGACTGTATATGGACAGCTGACGTCGCCGTTTACGCCAAAAACAATTACAATAAATTCACATACACCTTATGATAAAGTAGATAATGACAAAGAAACTTCATCAGAGGTATTTTCTCGTACGTATTTTGAAGGAAAACCTCAGGCTAGAAATGTTTATGGAAATGTTTCAACACAAAGTGCTTATGAAAATAATTTAGCTAAATTATCTGATGATTTGGCTTCTGAAAAAATGCCTCTGGATGTTACACCTTTTTCTTCCTCTGAACTTTCTTCTACTGATATTGTTAAAAGTTCTTTAAAAAAAGGTTATGATACAAGAGAAGCTATAGTTATTCAGAACGCAAACAGTGCATATCAGAAAAGTGCTTTTTTAACTAACAATCCTGTTGGAGTTTTAAGTACTTGTTCATATAGAGTTTTCTAAAAGTTTTTGACATTTTATTTATTATATTAATTATTATTATTTAATTATATATATAAAATAATAATCATCATAATAAGCTCAAATTATTTGTTCAAAACTATCTGAAAGTATTATGAATACTGAGTTTTTCATGTTCAAAAAAATGTAGAAAGATTGTAGAAAAGTCGAAAGTTTTGAACATCTTTGAACATAAATTATGCAGAAAAATAAAATTAAATAAAAAAGATGTAGAAAACTCAAAGTTATGAACATTTTTTCTACATCTTTTAAACACTTTTCTACATAGTTTTGAACATTAATTTACCAGAATTTTTGTACTAATATATAATATTTAATTTCTTTTTGTATGTTTTTTGATAGTTTATAAATTAAATATTTGAATAAAAAAATAAATTTGCTTAAGAAATTTATTTTCATATTATCAGTATTACAAAAATGGTTAAGAACACATAAATCATTTATTTCTTTATAGTCATTTTCATTTGATAAATCTTTTACAGAATGTTTTTTAGGAACTATTTTTAACATTTCTTCAATTCTTTTGTTCCAAGCATTTACAGATTGCATTTCAAATAAAGATTTTTGTTCTTCCATTAACAAATTTTTAGCATAATTTTTGTCATTTAGTATATTTTTTGCTCTATTTTCAAAATCTTTTTTATTTAAACAAAATCCATGAGTATTTTTTAAATAGTCTAGCATGTACATAGCGCATTTCATACTTAGCGAAGGAATATTTGATGAAATAGCATCCATTAGTGCAGTACCTGAATTTAGTGGAAAAGAATCAATACACAAATCTGCAGAAGCAACATAATCTAAATAACCATTATTAAATCCTATTGTTCCAAGAGGAATAATATGTCCTTTGCTTTTTTTGTAATATTTCTTCCATAATTTTTCTTTTAATGATGGACCTATAACATAACAATATGTATTTTCATCAAGTAAATCTTTTACCAAATTATAAAAATTATCATTTCCTATAGGACTATATTTTAAGTTTGAAGCTGTAGATAATATAATTTTTTTATTGTTTGGAATTTTAGTTTTTTTTCTTGCTTCTTCTTTTGAAATAATATTTTTTTTAGTAATAAAAGCAGGTATTCCTACAAAAAAACTGTTTTTAATATTTCTTTGTTTTTTTGTAATTTCATTATCTTTAACTACATCTAATACAATATCTGCAATACTTTTTCCAATCCAAAAAAGATGTGCAGAGTGATTATAAAATATAACAGGACGTTCAAATTTTTCAATACCAAATGCAACTACTGCAGTTGGATCATCCATGTGAGTATGCAGAATTATATATTCATAATTCAATGCTAATTCTCTTAATTTTAATGCTCTTGTCGCTAAATCTATATTTTTTTCAAATAATATATAATTTCCGTTTTTTTCTTTAATATTTTTTTCAAGTACAGATAATTCATTTACAGGTTTAAGTACAACTACACTGTGTTCTTGCGAAATAGGAGCGTTTTCAATCCATCTTTCAATAACTCTTGTATGTCCTCCAGAATTGTACCCAGATGTTAAGACATGTAAAAATGTATTTTTTTTATACTCTTGATTATTATTACTAAACTTTAAAGTTTTTGCATATTCTAAATAAAAATTTTCAAGAAAAGAGGATGTATAATATCCAGTAGGTTGTTTAACTGCAAATTTTAAAGCAATTTCAGCATAATATAATTTTTTTTCTAAAGTTTTTGATATTTTTATTTTCTCTATGAGCTTTTCAAAAATATTTCTCTTTTTTTCTATAATAGGATAATATTTTTTATATTTACCAAGCATTAACTACCTCAACAACTTTCTTAATTTCATCGTCTGTCATAACCGGTGAAATAGGAAGGCTAATAATAGTATTATGTATTTCTTCTGTAATAGGATAAGATAAATTGTTCAATTCTTTGTAAGCCTCCTGTTTATGAGGCGGAGTAGGATAATGAATAATTGTCTGTATTCCATTATCAGTTAAATAATTTTGAAATTTATCTCTGTTTTCTGTTCTTACTGCAAAAACATGCCAAACGTGAGAAGTTTCGTTGTAAGCTTTTGGCAAAATTATTTTTGGATTTTTAATATTTTCTCGATAATATTTTGAGATTTCTCTACGTTTTTTGTTATCTTCATCTAAATATTTTAATTTAACATCCAATACGGCTGCTTGAATTTCATCAAGTCTTGAATTTACACCTTTATAAATATTGTGGTACTTTTTATCGCTTCCATAATTTGCTATATACTTAACTTTTTTATAAAGTTCTTCATCATTTGTAGTAACAGCACCACCGTCTCCAAGGCATCCAAGATTTTTTCCAGGATAGAATGAAAAGCCTGAGGCATCACCTAAATTACCTGTTTTCTTGTTATTATAAATCGCACCATGAGCTTGTGCTGAGTCTTCTATAATTTTTAGATTATATTTTTTTGCTAATTCCCAAATCTTATTCATTTGTACAGCTTGTCCATAAAGATGAACAACCATAATAGCTTTAGTTTTATCTGTAATTTTTTCTTCTATCAAATCAGAATTAATATTATATGTGTTAATATCAGGTTCTATCAGAACAGGTGTACATCCGTTTTCTGAAATGGCAAGAATTGATGCTATATAGGTGTTTGCAGGTACAATAATTTCATCACCTGCTCCAAATCCGTATCCTTTAATAATTAAATTTAATGCATCAAGCCCGTTTGCAACACCTACACAGTATTTTGCACCACAAAAATTAGCTAAATTTTGAGTAAATATTTCATTTTCTTTTCCTTGCAAATACCAACCATTATCAAGTATTTTTGCTATTCTTTCGTCTATTTCTTCCCTGTAACGGTTATTTACTTTACCTAAATCTAAAAATTTTATCATATTTAGCCTCGTATTTTGTTCCTTAATTTTCTAGATGGAATAAGATTAAGAAATATTTTTTTTATAATAATTGAACATGATTTTATTATACTCAATTTTATTGCATATTTATTAAAAATTTTATATGTTAATTCTTTATTTCCCATACATTCGTCTAGTGGATTGTTTGTACAAAAAGTTTTATTGTCAAAAATATATTTAGTGATATTTTCCGATATTTGGTATTCTTCTATATTTTTATTAGTCATATCGAAGTTGTTTTCCAGAATAAGTAAGTCTATTTTTTTATTTGGAAATTTTTCATTTAGTTTTGATAAAGCAGATTTTAACTGTTCGTCAGAGAGTTTTTTATCTCTGCTGAACCAGACAAACAGGATTTCTTTTGCAGTCTTAATTTCTCTATAAAATCTTTTAATTCTCCTGTCATATTTTGCCTTAACATCCGGATAGCTTTCATCAAGCGGAACTCCTGGAGCAAAATCGTGGTAATGATAAAAATCAGTAGATTTATTTCCGTATGAATCAAAATGAATGTCAGGATTTTTTTCAAAATTTAAATTATATAAATCGTTAAAATTTAAGAAATCTTTGAAGTTATTGCATACAAGTTCTATTCTTTTTTCAAACGAAGCATGTGTTAACCAGTCAAAAGGAAAAGATGCAAATTGGAGCTTACAATCTCTTAAATAGCTTGTGCAAGCGCAATCCTCCCCTAAACTTACAAATAAATTATATTTTAAAAATTTTTTATCCATTTTGTCTATCTTGAAAAATTAGAAACAATTTATTGTTCATAAAAAAGTTCTTTAAACTTTTATCATACTTAATATCACAATCCTAGACTAAGCACATTTTATATTATAAGATAAAAATTTATATATTTGCAAGTAATTTATAAGAAAATGGTTATGTTATTTATTTAAATTCTCTAGTATATTTTTAATATCTTCTGTTTTACTAATATAGTTTGGTATTGTATTTTTTAAGTATGTTTTTACTTCATTATAATTATTTAATAAATATTCAAGTTTTGTTTTAATGCTATGTTGGTCACTAAGTGATTGTACATGCGCCAAATAAGGAGAATTTTCTCCATATATATCATTACTTATACCAAAAGATTTATGTTTATATCCTGCAATAATGGTTGGTATGTATGAAGCAAGTGCAGGTATTTGCACATGTGTTCTAACAGCAACAAGAGCCTTTAATTTAGAAAGTATATATTTTGCTTCTGGAGCACCTTTTTCTTCTAGCACAAAAACTCTGTTTGTATTTTTATATTTTGCATATAATTTTTCCAATTCTCTAAAATCAGAGTTTTTGTAATTCCAATTAACATGAGGAATAAGTAAGACGTTATAATTGGTTTTGTCAATAATAAACCGTATGGCATTCTCATAATTTTTACGCAACATATCAATATATTTTTCGTTTCCTTGTTGAAGAAATCCTATATTAAAACCTATGACTTCGTGAGAGTCAAAGCATGCCGGTAATAAACATTTTTTAGCAGGCATGCAGAAAGCCGGACATGGAGCAAGATAAGCATTAATACCAGCTTCACTCAAAAGATTATAAGTTAATGTTTCTCTAGCTATAACAGCAGAATACATTTTTAAATCTTCCATTACTTCTTTTATATTTATAACATCTTTTGTTATAGAACAACCGAGCATAACAGAATGAGCACCTTTTTCTCTTATTTTTTTATTAACATATTTATACCATTCTCTTACTTCTCCAGGTTCACAATATTGGTCGCCTGCTTCAAGACAATACACAGTGTCTTTGTCAATACTTTTTAAAAAAGGCTTAAAAAATTGTTTATATTTTATATTTTTGTTTTTAATTAATAACTTATTTATGAAATTTTTACTTACAGGTTTGCAAAAGATTTTCAGTTCACCAATTTCATCAAGCTTAAAGAGTTTATCTTTTAATTCTGAGTATGAGAATGTAAAAATTTCGTAATGGGTATCAGGAAATAATTCATGCAGACCTCTCACTATAGCTTCGTTACCATGATTTTGCGAACCTGAATGACCATAAATTGCTATTTTTTTCATATTTGTTATCCTCAAACTTATATAACATTTTGTTTAAAATGTTATATAAACCATAAATGTTATTATTATTTGTCTTTGTTGAGGAAATAATAAGTATAATTGCTAATATATGTCATTTATTATAGACTATAACTGAGAGCATAACATTTTAAACAAAATGTTATCTGTGAATTTAATTATTTTTATATATCTAAATAAAAATTTAATTTAGGACAACAATTACATCCAATACTTTCTTTAAAATCACAAAGTCCGAAATTCGGATTGCTATCTAATGTTGATGTACCGATACTTATATATTCTATATTTTTTTGTTTTGAATAATATTCAAAAATATTTTTGGCCAAAAAGTTCATTGGATATTGTTTATCATATTTTTGTAAGTTCCCCCAATAAACTACATTTACAATATTTTTTGTAATATGTTGAATATATGCTGAGGCAATATATTCATTTTCATTTTTTATAAGAAAATAATCAGATTTTATTATATTAGCAGTATTTATTATGTCGTTTTCGCTCATCCATAATGGAAAATTCTTTTCTTCTCGGTTTATTTTTATAATTTCATAAACTTTTGATACATCATCACTTTTTTCTATAGTCAGGTTATTTTTTGCTGCAATTTTTAAGTTTCTTCTAGAATCAGTATTTATGATAGAGTCATAATTATCATATTGTTCTAATTTAAATTGAAAATTTACATCATAATCTAATAATTTAAAACCATTACAGAAAAGTGCATTTTGAAGTTTTGTAATGTGTGAACTGTTATAAAAAACAGGAGGAGTATTAAATCTTATAGTTTTTATGTTTGAAAATTTTGACCAATCAATAAGATTTTTTATAGCATCATGATAATGAGAAATTTTGTTATTATGAGCTATTTCTGATAAACAACAAAAAGTCGCAGAAAATGGAAATTTTAAAATTCCATCTTTTATTCCGCCGACAAGACCAAATCTTTTTTTATTATTTTCAAATATAAAATATTTAACATCACGTACTTTATGTTTATTTAATTCAATAAAATCTATGGTATCAAATCCAGAAAAAGGATTTACAACAAAAGTTTTATATTCTTCTTTTTTTACTTCAAAAATATTCATTTTATATAATTCCTTATTTTTTTTGCAGGAACACCTGCATAGGTACAAAATTCTTCAGTATTTTTTGTTACAATAGCTCCAGCTCCTATTATTGAACCGCGTTTAATTGTTATTCCCGGCATTAATACACAATTTGCACCAAGCCATACATCATCTTCAACAATAATTTGTGTATTTTTTTTTATTAGATTATTTTTTACGTAAGAATTGTTTTTCAACAGTTCTGAATTATTAGGTTCACTGTTTGGTAAAAACGTTACACCAGGGCCAATTGATACATTTTTTCCTATGATTACGCAAGGACTATAATCTTCATTGGGTGTAAAATGTAATCCAAGATTACTGTAAGATCCTTCACCCATAATAAAGCCAAGCTTTTTTAAATAAATTTTTCGAATAATCGCATTTGTGTAATAGAATGAAATCAATTTTACAAATCTAATAGGCATGCTATCTACATATTTTTTCAAAAAAAAGTTTATAAAATTATCAATATTTTTCAGAAAAAATTTTATCACATTTAGTATCCTTATGCTAGTTTGATTATATTTAAAAATTTATTATAGTCCCTTATATACTCTTTTTCATCATAATGTGTATTAGTTAAAACCATCAAAATTGCATTATATGAAAATTCATACATTTCTTTCCATACCATTTTATTTAAATAAAGTCCTTGGTGCGGGTTATTAAGTAAGACGTCTGTTTGAGTTTTTCCGTCATCAATTTTTACCCTGCAGCTTCCATTGATAGGTATTAACAGGAATTCTGAATTTTTATTAGCATGACAGCCTCTGGAGATATTTCCTTTTGTATCAAAAATATAGAAACAACGCTTTACTTCAAAGGGACAATTTATACCTTTTTCAAACGAAACAAGTTTGCCTCTTTCATCACCGAATACTTTCATGTCTATTATTTTGTAATTCATTTAACTTTCCTCCAGAGCTTCTTTTGTTGCTTCCAAATAAGCGTAACCAAATTTTCTATCAGGCTCCAGATGTGCTCCTTCTGCCCACTCATTCCATGCATTTATAAAAACAAACTGTTTATCTTTGTTGTGATTTTTCTTTGTCCATTCAATGACATCTTTGAGCCATTTTTTATATAAAGCCGGAGCTGTTTGAAATACCCATCCGCCTTGAAAAGCTTTTCTTGCTGAGTTATCCCAGTATGGGAATACTGTTTTATATAAAGGATAATTTACTTCAGGCATAAACTTTCTATTATATACAGCATCTTCCATATCAAAAACTTTTGACATAAATTTTTTATTATTTTTCCTGTTATGTCAATTTCTTTTAGGTTTTCGTGTCCATTAGGATAAAACTCAACACTTGCATCCATTCCATATACTGTTGAGTCAGTATTACCAAATACTCTTGCACCTATTATGTATAAATCTTCAAATCCATTTTCTTTTGCTAGTTCTCTCAAACGTTTAACAAGATATGTTATTTCATTATCCTTAAATAATTTAGGGTTATAAATACAAAGCAGAGGTTTATTGTTAATTTTTATATATCTGTTGTCTTTTATGAAAGGCAGAATATCATAGAAGAATTTATCGCAATCTTCACAGGAAAATTTCTGCTCCATCATAATCTCTTTATTTCCGCCGTCCCATTGTTTTGCCCATGTTTCATTCGCCCAGCATAATGCAAAAGGAAAATCCAGTTCCTTATTATTTAAATAATTAAAAAGTGGTGTTTCAAGCAGTCTTTTTCCTCCGCTGAACCAGTAATAATGGAAGCAAAATCCATAAATTCCGTACATTTTGGCTAATTCAATCTGCCTGTACATAACTTTATCAGTTGACAAGTCATAGAACCCTACATCAATAGGTAAATGAGGCTGATAATGACCAAGAAACTGAGGTTGAATTTTGGTAACATTTGTCCATTCTGTAAAACCATGTTCTATATATTTATCATTTAAAGGTATTGTATGAAATTGAGGAAGGTAAAATGCTATAAGTTTTGTATCTTTTTCATTTTTTACATAAGGATATTTTGTTATTTTTACAAAATCCTTATTATCAGAAGAATATAAAAAGTCTAAGAGTTCTTTTGTATCAATGTTATTATTGATTTTATTTAAAAGTTTGATTTTAAAAGATATTCCTAAAATTTTTAATTTTAATATTTTATATGTATTAAATTTTTCTTCTTGATAATTAAATATTTTGTTAAAAAAACACACTATTCTAAACCTTCTACAATATAATTTTTAATATCTTTAATAACATTAGAACGCTTATGTTCCCAAATCCACTTACCAAGCGGATGCTTTTGGTAGAAATACTGTTCATTGCGTTTATATACCTCTGAGTTAACACCAGAACTTGTTGTACTGTGGTTATGGAATACAAAAGAAATATTTGAAGTTGCAAGACTAAATCCTGCATACAATGCTCTCAGACAATAATCCTGGTCTTCCCAGAATGCAGGTGTGAAATTTTCATCCATCAAGCCGATTTTTTCAATAACTTCGCGCTTTACAATAACACAGCTGAAAAGAGGCTCAAGCATATATTTAAATGGCTTTTTAAAACGTTTCAAATAATTCTCATAGTGACTAATATAATTATCAGAAGTTAATTTCTTTTTAAATATTTTCGGTCTGCCTGCATCGCGAGGTGAAACCATACCAAGCTGTTTATCAAGTTCAAAAACTTCAAGAGTATTTTTAAGCCAATCCGGAGTAAACAAAATATCATTATTTAAAAGACCTATGTATTTGTAATTACCTTCCAACGCAAGATTAATTCCCTGATTGTTTGCTTTTGAATACCCTAAATTTTCTTTGTTGAGTATAAGTCTGATATTTGAATGTTCTTTTGCAAAATTTTCCAGATATTCAACAGTTCCGTCTGTTGAGCCGTTATCAATGATAATCAAATCAAAAGAATTTTCGTCAGTATATTGATATAAAGATTGAAGAAATGGTTTTGTAGCCATCTCAAATTTATTAAATGTAGGTGTTATAATTACAGTTTTATTCATTATTAAAAAGTGCTCTTTCTATGACTACTTGATGTGATGATTGATAACTTCAATCATGTCTAAATACATATTGACTTGCTGTTCTGTTGCAATATTAACAATCATTTTCAATTTATTTTTGTTTGATGAAATATCTGCCATATCAATACCTTCAGATACAAAATCTTTTAGTGACAGCTTCAATATTTCTGTCATTTTGAAAAAATTATCTAAAGCAGGATAATTTTTACCGGTTTCGATTTTACTCAAATGTTTTTCTGAAATCCCAACCATTTCTGCTAATTCAGACTGTTTTAAGCCTAAATCTTTTCTCTTTTGACGGATAACTCTGCCTACATATAATTTATCAACATTTGACATAATCAATAAACCTATTACCTTTAATTAAAATAAAATACATATGACTATCTATAAACAATATATGTAACGAATAATAATTATTTATTCGTCAGATGTATTAACAAAATGATAAACTTATGTTATTATTTTGGGTAATTATATGTATTACTTTTTATGTAAATGGGTATTATGATTTACGATTGCTTTCCATTTTTTAATGAATTAGATGTTCTTGAAATAAGGCTGAATGTTTTATATGACACCGTTGTTATTTTGTTATAACAGAAGCTGATAAAACCCATACAGGGAGGCATAAAGAATACATTTTTGAACAAAACAAGGATAGATTTGCCAAATTTTTGGACAAAATTATTTATATCAAAGTAGATGATTTTCCTGATTTAGAGAATTCTGAAACAAGTTCTGACGGAAACAAATGGCTCTATGAGAATTATCAGAGAGATGCAATAATGCGTGGTTTGAAAGATTGTAAACCTGATGATGTAATCATAATTTCCGACTGTGATGAGATACCAAATCCTGAAGCCGTCAAAAAATATAAAAAAGGGATATGTTCTCTAATGCAGCTAAGATTCGGATTTAGCTATAATTCTATTTATGTTACTATTCCGTTTTGCAGAAGTCCGAAAATTTGCAGGTATAAAGAGTTAATCAACCCTCAAAAAAAGATTAAAGAAAAAGATAAAAAATATTGTTTGTACTCAGAATACGGACTACCTACTTATTTGAGATTTGTTAAGGGAAAAAAGATAAAAAACGGCGGGTGGCATTTTAGTTATATTGGAAATTTAGAGAATGTCAGGTATAAGATGCATTCTATAGTAGAGCAGCAGGTAAATACGGTTAATAAAAATAATGATAAACTATTGCTTGAAAAGATCCGGAATAATGAAGATATCTTAGAGCGCGGTGATATTTTTGCTAATCTGGAGATGTCTAATATTTTTCCGCAATATTTTATAGCGAATATTGAAAAGTACAAAGAAAATATAAATAATAAGAATCAGGTTTCGTTTTCCAGAGCAATGTGGCAGCATAGAATTTATAAAATAAAGAAGGTATTCAAATGCCTGTAATATCTGTTATTGTACCTGTTTATAATGTTGAAAAATATTTGGAACGATGCTTGGATAGTATAATAAACCAGACTCTTAAGGATGTGGAAATTATTTGTGTTAACGATGGTTCTACTGATAATTCTATAAATATATTAAAGGAATATTCTTCTCAGATTATAATTGTTAACAAAGAAAACGGAGGTCTTTCAGATGCTAGGAACAAAGGTTTAGATTACGCTTCCGCACCATATATAGCTTTTGTTGACAGCGATGATTGGATAGAGGAAACTGCTTTTGAAGAAGCGTATAGCGCAATTGAAAAGTATAAGACTGATTTTGTCTGTTTTGGCTCGCAAAAAGTTTATGAGGATGGAAAAACTGAGATTCAGAAACTGCCTGTGAAGGGATTTCAGAAAATGAATTACAAAAAAATCAGAAAAACTCCTGTAACAGTCTGGTCTAAGATTTTTAAAGCATCAATTATAAAAGATAAAGAATGTATTTTCCCAAAAGGATACAATTATGAGGATAATGTTTTTTGGATGATGTATTCTCCTTGGGTTAAAACCGGATACTACATAGATAAGCCGTTTTATAACTACTTTCAAAGGGCCGGTTCTATTATTTATACAGACAAAGAACCTTTTAAATATATAAATTTAATTCCGATAATTTTTGAATATTATAAAAAGCAGAATTTATTAGACAAATGCGGTGATGATTTGTATAAGCGCTTCAAAGATTATCTGAAAATGGATTTTAATGATGCTTTAAAGAAGGAATAGTGTATGAAAAGAACAGCAGTATTTGCCCATTATGATAAAAATAATTTAATACAGGATTATGTTGTATATTACTTGTCAGAATTGAAAAAGTGTGCAGAAAAGATAATTTTTGTTTCTGATTCAGATGTGCTGCCGGAGGAATTAAAAAAGATAGAAGGTATTGTTGAACAATCGATCATTGGCAGACATGGTGAATATGATTTTGGCTCATACAAGAGGGGATTTTTATATGCAAAAGAAAATAATCTGCTTACAACCTGCGAAGAGTTAATTTTGGCAAATGACAGCTGTTATGCACCTTTGTTTCCGTTCGAGGAAATGTTTTCTGCTATGTCAAAAAAACCTCTTGATTTCTGGGGTGCTACTTCTTCTGACTCGGGAATAAAAAAAGAGGATGAAAATGTTTATTGCAGATTTAATCATATACAGTCATATTTTGTAGTCTTCAAACCTGCTGTTTTTAATTCAGATATTTTTAATAAATTTATTACTTCTATCAAAAAGGAAAATAAAAAAGAAGAAATAGTTATAAAATACGAAATGGGTATGACTCATCTGCTTGAAGAAAACGGATTTAAGTATGATTCTTACAGCAAGCTCAGTAAAGAAGTTCCATCAGCGCATACCGCTGCATACATAAATTTAATACGGCATGATAAATCTCCATTTCTAAAAAGAGAGATAACATTATACAGAAATGCAGAAGTTTTTTATCCTATTTTGACAAAGTATTTAATAAAAAGATATACAAAATACGATTACAATCTTATACGAAATGATGTTAAGAAAAATGCAAGATATATTACGCTTATGGAACATATAAAATACGGTTTCAAAACTTACAGACGGTTTATTTACAGAAGACGAAGGAAAGAACACCTGATTTGTTTTTTAGGTAATTGGTATTCATACTGACATATTATCTAAAAACTCTTTAGACGGCTGTTTTTTGTACGTAAGTTTATGCATGAAAGTTTTTGATTTTAATTCATTAAACTCTTCCTGACTAAAATTTTTATCCATAATCGTTTGAAGTTTTCCGCAAATTTCTCCGTCAAGATATGGCATTTTATCCCATTCTGCTTTAAGTTCAGGAGTTTTGTCAGAAAGCATTGTTGAAATATGTTCAAACATAAAATAATTAATCATGAAATCGTTTTCGGCCCAGTAATTTTCTAATGTCCTTTTTATAGCGTTTAAATTAGGGCTGTTCTTATCTGCACGGATAAAATAACAGGACATTTTGTTTTCCTGATTGTCTTTTTCAGGGTCTTTTCTGACCACGCAAAAACTCGAGTCGATAATCTCCTGCGGTATTTTATCTGTTAACATAATGGTTGAATCTATCCAAACGCCGCCATACTGTGTTAAAAGATACATTCTAAGTATGTCGCTAAACAGTGCAACAGGCATTTTGCCGGAGCTTACAAGGTCATAGTATCTCTGAGGGAGTTCTACATAATCTTTGATTGTGTCAAAAGAAAGAATATTGATTTTTCTATTGCCCTCATATTTTTGGACACTTTCAAAGCATCTTTGAATTAATTCAGGCGCGTTTTCTTTACCCTGATGCCAGTACTGCCAAATGGGTAAATGACTTTCATCTGCAGGCAATTGTCCCTCTGCCTGAACCTCAATATATTTTTCCAAATACCGTTTAGCCCAGCGTGCTTTGATTTTTGAGCGCTTGACTTTATCAAAGATAAAAAGTTCAATTAATATTTTAAAAATGCTGTTTTTTAATTTGTTCATACTTTGCTGAATAATCTTTTTCTCAAATCTCTAAACGTATATTTTTTGAGAGTTTTCGGAATTCTTTCAATGAATGCCTTATAATCCTCCGGAATATACTTTCTTCTCCATGGTTTACCCGGATTTCCTGCATAATGCAGCATTATTACGTTTTTAACCTCATGTTTTAAAGTATCATCTGAATAAACATTTTTTAAGAATTTATACTCTTCAGACGTAGACCAGTCATCAGTATAATACAGGCTCTGGAATACTCCGTAGCGGTAAGGAAGGCTGTAAATCTTATCACAGGCAAGATTTAGAGTATCCAAATCAAAGAACTTCAATCTTGTGTTAAAGGTTTTTATAATATCAAATACGCGTGATACGAAATTTTCCTCGCGCATTTTCTTTGAATTGAAAATAATAAAACTTGAAATATAAGTCAATTCATTTTTATTTTCCGGAAAATACTTGTGACAGAGCATATTTTCGTTATTCGGCTCCATAGCCACTGCTGCGCATTCGTAATCTTTCAGATCAATATTATAAGCTTCTGTCAGGTCGCCTTTGAATAGAACGTCAGTGTCAGCATAGATTACTTTATCATACTGAGGCAGAAGTTCCGGTATAAGAAGCCTGTAATATACAATTTCTGTCCAGCTTCCGCCCTTGTTAATCGGTGCGCCTTTAAAGCGTTCTGTCGAAATGTATTCAAAAGTTATTGAATGTTTAGTATCTTCGCACATTTTGGCAAATTCCTGCGCAGTTTTATCATCAATATCAGGATGATAAACATAAATATCGTATTCAGTTTCAGGCTTTGCTGTGTCAATAAGACTTTTTATGGTAACTGCTGCACCTAAAATTATTCTTTTATCAAAAGTAAATACAACAGGTATTTTATTCATTTATTCCGCCCTTCGTGGTTATAAGTTTACGTAAATTTTCTTTAGAATTTTCATAAAGTTTATCAGCATAAGCTTTTAAATTCTTTTGCAGTTCGGAATATTTTTCAGAACTCATCTCAATTCCTTTTTGAAGAGCATTTGCAAATTCACTGTCTGTTTTGTACAAAATAGAATTTGAACTATCAAACCCGTTAATCGGCCCGAAACTTTCAATAATAATACAAGGTTTTGCAAATCCGTATACAAGCTGGAAGTTTCCGCTTGTTCCGGTTGTGTTGTACCTGATATGTCCGGGTTTGGTCTCGTCATAAGATGTTATAAGAAAATCGGCTTTTTCTATCTCGTCGTACATTTTGTCGAACGGAAGCCGGCCTTTGATATCAAAATACTGCTGTAATTCTTTTGGAAGTTTTTTCAAATGTCCTTTACCTATTACAGTGATTTTGAAATTACGAATGCCCTTTTCGTGTAATTCTTTTACAGAATTTATAATAAGGTCGTTGTTTTTCTTCTTGCCCTGAATTGCGCCAACTGTGACAAAGTTAACTATATCACTGTTTTTAGGCGTTAGTTTTACTTCTCCGAAATAGTGCGGATTAACGACAACAGAGTCTGCTTCCTTATAATTAAGTTTTCTCAATGTAATGATATCTTTTCTCCAGGTTCCGGCATCAACAGAGTGTTTAACTTCATGTTCTACAAAAAACAGTTTTGACTTGTCAGCCTCAGGATTAAAACTCTCATAGCATTGTTCATAATGAATACTGTCACATAGTTTTCCGGATGTGGTGACAAGAACACCGGAAACATCTTTCAGATTATTTTTCCGGAAAAATTCTTTTACCTCTTTGCGTGACATTTTGTTTAAAGTAAGGTTTTTATCTTCAAACCTTGAAAACAAACCGCTTTTGTAGTGCTGCGGGTTAACTATAACAGAAACGTGATAACCCAAATCAAGCAGATATTTGACATAACCCGGAACAACTTCTGAATGGCTTTTTGAACACGGTTCCCAGACAATAAAGGTTTTGGATTTTATTACAGGCTTTTTGTATTCAAAACAAGGCTTAATATAGGTTTCAAATAAAGCTTCGTAAAATCTCGGCCTGAATAAGAATAAAGGTCTGTATTTTACATACTCAATCAGCGATGCAATCTGGTTATCGTGTGTCCAGTGTTTTAAATCTTTTTCGCTTAATTTCCACGGAGTTAGCTGCAAATACTTGAAATAGAGCGGTCTGTGAACGCTAAAAGATGCATAATGCCATGGTTTTTTCTTTGCTACAAAATGGATAGCTTTTGGAGTTCTGGTATAGCTTGAGCGGTTTGTAAAGTTGCTGGATTGAACATTCCATTCATCTTCAACAAGCATTATTTTACCTTTGAGCGCTTCGTTTATAATCTCCTGATCGCCGAGTTTGATTGTGTCAAAATGTTCTTTTGTCCAATCAAGCAGGATTTTTTCCGCGTTAATTTTTCTAAGATTTTCAATATCCATAACCAGCATGCCGGCATTAACATAATTCGGATTAATTTTAGTAAGTTTTTTGCTAATATCTTTGACGCCTGCAATCGGGTAATCACCCATGTTAACGTTGAATAGCTTTGCAAGACTGCTTGTTACAACAAAGTCACAGTCAAAATAAATTACTCGTTTAACATTCGGAAGCAAAGTCGGAAGCTTGAGTCTGTAAAATGTTGGGATTGAAATATACTCATGTGTTCTCACATCCATATAATCTGTAAAAAGGCTGTTATCAATAGGAACAAACTTAATTTCACAATCCTTTATATCTTTTAAAGCAAGGATTTTATCTTTATTTTTTGATTTGATTCCTCCGTCAAGTATATAAAAACACAGAGAATCATCAGGATTAGCACTGTCCAGTATAGATGCAATTACAACACCTGCATATTTTGCATAATTATCATCACAAGCCAGACAAACATTTATCACAATAAACCCCCGCTATCTATTACAATAATACATATTAAACCAAATAAATCAACTTTTACACTCCCAAACATCCAATAGGAATAATAAAAACGCCATCTTGATTGTAAGCATATTTTCCAACTCCTGTGAGTACCATTTTAAAAGCAGGAGCTTTCATGTTTGATATATCTATATTTGATTCTAATTTATTAAGAGTTGCAATACCTTCTTGAATGAGCTTTTCTCCGCCAAGTTTTATTTCTGCCAGTCCGTAAGCTCCTCCTCTTAAATGTATCACAGCATCGCATTCAAGTCCGTTTTTGTCACGGTAATGATATACAGTGCCGTCTAATGCGTCTGCATATATTCTTAAATCTCTGATACATAAATTTTCAAAGAAAAATCCCATTGTATTTAAATCATTAATCAAATCATCCGGCCCTAATTCCATTGCTGCTGCTGCGATAGACGGGTCGGTAAAATATCTTGTATCAGAAGTCCTGATTGCTGTTTTTGAACGTAAGTTCGGATTCCACGCTCTTGAATCTTCCAATACAAAAATTTTCTTTAATGCTTCTATATAATCCATTATCGTAGGATTTGATGCTATTTCACTGTCACCGGAAGGATTAACGTCTTGTGAAAGAGAAGAAATTTTACTTTGAGTGCCGATTGAACGAGCATATGAGCGCAATAACCTTTTGGTTTTTTCAGGATTTCTTTTAACATTATCTACGCGCGATATGTCATTATTAATAACAGAATCGTAATAATCAATTGCCTGCTGCAATGCTATTTCCCTTTTTTGTCCTATAGATTTAGGCCATCCGCCTCTGCAAATTAGATAAGCAATTTGTTCTATATCAAGATTATTTTCACAATCAATTTCTGCACTGCCTTTGAAAAGTTTTTCTAAAGAAATACTACCCGAACTGTCCCCTGATTCATAAAGTGACATCGGACGCATTAACATTCTGGATATTCTTCCGGTGCCGGTATGGGAAATTTCTGAAAAGTCGGCAGGAACTGCTGAACCTGTCAGTATAAATTGATTAAACTCGTCGCGTTCGTCAACTTCATACCTTATTGCATCCCATAATTTTGGAGCAAGCTGCCATTCGTCAATGAGGCGCGGGGTTTTACCTGCAAGCAGTCTTGATGGATTAATTTCAGACATTCTTATATTCTGTTCTCTTTCTGCAGGATCCTGCATTTTTAAAATACTTTTCGCGACTTGCGATGCAGTAGTAGTTTTTCCGCACCACTTTGCTCCTTCTATTAATACAGCCCCTTTGCTTGATAATTTTTTAGATAAAATTTTGTCTGAAATTCTTGCTCTGTATTTTTTCATGTTTTAATTATAACATTTATTTTATAGTTTGGCAATGTTTTATTTTATAGTTTGGCGTTCTTTTATTTTATAGTTTGGCATAAATTTATGCGACTGAAGGCGATTTGGAAAATTAACATACATTTGACAGAACACATTTGTCGCCTGACAGTTGGTCTTTCATTTACCCCCGTGCGTAGCTCCTTAAAATACGTTAAACGGGTAGTTTTACTATTTAGGATGGCTTGGAGGTTAAATATTGATTTGTAATTTTGACGATTGCCATCCGTCCATTTATCTACGTGCGTAGCACTCTTGTCATGGATAGCAGAATTTCCTGCGGAATATAAGTATTCTTTACTCCGGAATCAGTATTTGCCATAAAAAATTCAACAGTTTCACCCGGTTCAATTCCCAATTTATCAAAAGGAATACAAACATCAATAACATCTTCGTAAACAATTGTTATTCCTTCAGGATTATCAAGAGTCCACATATTTGGATGCAGAACCGCAGTTAATCTTGGAGGATACAAAGTATCTTTCACAAGCGTAAGCGCAAGTTCGTGTTCAAACTTCTCCAGCAAAATCGGATAAGGATTGTCTGTTTTGCTGATAAGCCTTATATATGCTCTGTCGCCAACCCTTGAAGCATTTCTTGTGTAAATATAAAACTGATTAATCCTGTCAACAAAACTTATTTCGCCCGACCCCTTATTTACATGCAGTCTGAAATAAATATTGTCTTTGTCACAGCCGAAATTAATCTTATCAACATTCTTATTTTCTCTAAACACCGGCCCGTCAAGCATGCTGAGCGAACCTGAATTATACCAGTCATCAGAACTTCTGTTTAAACCATCCATCCTCGGAGTAATATTTCTTTTAGGATGTCTGAAAGGTACTTCTATAGTAGTTATCAGGGTTTTATCCAGATATTCGGGATAATTAATGCCCAATATAATGTACACATTTTTTAAGCGTTCTCTGAACATGTAGTCAAAAACAAAGTCCTGACCTGAGTTATTTGGTTCTCCGTACCACCAGAACCAGTCACTGCCTTCTGCAATAAGTAATTCGCGTTTTGCCTTATTAATATTAGGATTGGAGCTGTTTTCTTTAACATAGTTATCGAAATCATCCTTTGTCTTTTTCAAATAAGCCCAAGCTTTATTTTTCTCCGGCTCTCCAATCCAGAACTGGAAAGTTTTGTCTATCCAGGAACCTGAAAAAATTTTCTTTAAGCTTTTTTTATGCTTGTCTTCTCTGATATAATCGCTTATAAGAACGGTTTCAAGCGTTTCATCGTTTTCAATCATTGAATAAATATTTTCAAGAAAATCTCTTCCGTCATTCTGGTAATTTTCCCAGCAGTTTTCGCAGTCAGACGCTATTGTAAGCAGGTGTGTTTCATCAGGCGAAACAAGAAGTTTGTTTTGTATCATTTTGATTTTTTCATACAAATCACCGGCAGCCATTTGAGAATTTATTCCTGCATACTCAAAGTTTATAAGATTTGGAATAGATCTGTCGCGGAAAATGATATCAATTTCTTTTTCTTTTGTTTCGTAGCTGTAAACCTTTAAAAGGTGGTACGGGTCGTTTAAATTTCCTTTAAAATCTCTGATAAAATCAAAGTTTATTGAGTTAGCAAGGACTCCTTCGTCCGAAATAGTCCATTCAATACCTTCTTTTGCAAGCAGGTTAAGAGTTTTAGGCCCCAGACACAGTTCAGGCGGCCACATACCTTTCGGCCGCACTCCAAAAACTTCTTCAATTCTGTCCAGTCCGCTTTTTATCTGATATTTTGCATCATCAAGCATTCCTAATGACTGAGGAAGTCCTTCTATTGTAATAACATTTTTTGTTGAACTTTTTACATCTATCAAAATCGGCAGGATTGAGTGGTAATAAGGGCTTGTAGTGAGTTCAATTCTTCCTGTCTGAATATACTTTTTATACGCAGGTATAATTTCTCGTATAATTTGTTTCTGTATATCAATAATTTCAACTCTGTCCTGCTGTGTATATCCATTTTGTTTTTCCCATAGCTCTTGAAGTCTTGGATATCTTTCAAAATGAACAGGGTCAATCCATACAAGGTTGAAAAGCGCCATTAAATCAGAAAATTCCTGTGCAGAAAAATCTTCTATTGCAGCAACATCTTTTGCAAAACGTTTTTGATACAGTTCTTTGTAATTCTCGCTTCTGTAAATCATTGTTTCGTATTTAGAGCTGAAAAAATTATTTAATATAAACGCTTTTTCTTCGTCTGTTAAATTTTCTGTATCAGAAACGGTGAGTTCGGAATGAATATCGTGGTATCCGTTTTCTGTATAATCCAGAATAGCGTCCAGAAGTGCGGGAACAATATTAAAATTAAGTTTTAATTTTGGAAACTTTTCCAGAATTAAAACCATATCGAGATAATCTTTTACTGCATGAAGTCTGACCCACGGCATAAGATACGTGCCTTCGAGTTCGTAAACCGGTTGATGCATATGCCAGTATATGGCAAGAGAGAGTTTCTTCACACGCTTATTCATACATCTAGAGTATAGCGTAAATCTTATGGATTATCAACATATCAAACCTTCGCACAGGACAAACCTGCCGAGCGGAGTCACTTCGCAGTAGTTTTTCAGCGAATCAACCAGACATTTGTTTTCGCAAAAACCGCCGGAGAGATAAATCTTGTCCGGTTTTTTGCAGAAATTCCACGCATTAAAACCTATACCGTGTACGAATTTTGAGATTGCTTCTGATGGTTTTATGCCTGAAGATATTGAGTCCATAATTTTTTCCATCCCAAAAATTCCGCAGGTTACTGCAAATTTTTCCGGTGTAAATTTTAATTCATCGGGTTTAACACAGTAGAATTTTAAGAGCATTTCAACTGTTGCGCCGGTAGAGCTTGCGCAGGATGTATTCCAATCCATATCGTGAAATTTTCCGTGCCTGAATTTTATCCACTTTGCATCTCTGCTCCCTAAATCAAGGATAGTAGCTTCTTTTGCTTCTCTTACTTCGGAATTTTTTTTGGCTCCTTGCGCCAGTGCAATAATTTCGTTCTCGCTTGCGTTTGCCATATGCCCGCAGGAGCGTGTCGGAATAATGTTTTGAGATTTTATCACGCTTGACGGCATAATAAAATAGTGTTTCCCGTCCTTTGAGAAAACCTCTTCATCAAAGAGTTTTTCGTCTGATATTATTTTTGAGTATGTTGTTCCGGCGTCTAAGTAAATCATAGTTACAGTCTTGAAATTTTTGAAAAATGCGTTAAAATAAGAATACAGGCAAGGGCAGCGTGAATGCCCGTGCCCGCATCCTGATTAAAGGGTTCTGGCTATGAGAATTAGTACAATAATGAGTGCTAATTCTCTTTCGCTGATTTTGATTATCATTTTAACCTCCTTTCGTCAGCGAAAATAATAATTAAAATCTTTAGCCTGTATTCTTATTTCAATGTACAAATTTATTGTAATTTAAAAAATGTATATAATCAATGTATTTTCCTGCAGCAAAATAAGCTTTTTGTATTACAATAAAGAATATGGAACGTTTGGAAAAGTATTATAATCAAATAAAAAATTCTCCGGTTTTTTACGGTATGAATGACGAGGAACTCCGCGGTCTGCTGGAGTGCTTTAATGCCAGAATACGCCGTTACGAAAAGGATGAGATGATTATCCGTCAGGGTGATATGATTGCAAATATATACCTGATTTTGGACGGCGAAGTTAATATTGAAAAAGACTCTTACTGGGGAAGAAGAATTATAATTTCCAGACTTTCACGCAACGATAATCTTGCGCTCTCTTTTGTCGGCTCAAAAGATGTTGAATCAAGCGTAGATGCAATCGCAATCAAAGATACACTTGTGTTAGTTTTGAGTTATGAAAAATGTACATCTATGTGCCAGAATGCGTGTACAAGACATAAAGTTTTAATTAATAACCTGTTTCAGATTTTGTCTAAAGAGAACATTGAACTTATACAAAAAATTGAGAATGTTTCGCAAAAAACTATCCGTGACAAGCTTTTGACTTATCTTTCTAATGAAGCTCAGAAAAGACATTCAAACAGTTTTGATATACATTTTAACCGTCAGGATTTGGCGGATTATTTGAATGTTGACAGGAGCGCAATGAGTTTTGAATTATCAAAGCTTCAAAAAGAAGGTTTGATAGAGTACAGCAAAAATCATTTTGAATTATTGTCGTAACATTTTTGATAAATGCCACAGTCTTTTAAGATTTTATCTATGATTTCGTGTATTGATAGTGAAGGATTTTCTTTATAATATTCATATTTGCAAAATGATTCTTGTTTACAGGCTTGCTTATTTATTCCCTGGATTTCATAAGCTCTTTCAATTGCGTTTATCACATCATCCAATGTTAACTTTGATAAAAGATTTTTAAAATTTGTTTCTTTTTTATATTGTTCAAGATTTTCAAAAGAAAAATTAAATGCTTTATTTATATGTTTTAAATAATCTTTAGGTTTTTCTACCGGTTTAGAAAAATTTGTTTTGTGTAATAATATCCACAATTCAAAAGAAATATTAGAGTATCCAAGCTGAAAAACAATGCTTTTTTCACGTTTAGTAGGTGTAAGTTTTCGAAGAAATTCTTTGAATTCATCTTCATCATTATAACATTCTTTGTCAATCAAGTAGTATACAGTTTCCTTATAAAGATTGTTGAAATAACGCCGTATTGCAGAAGGATCCTTACCTTTTTGAGGTGATGGTATAGTGCATTTAGAGGTTGCATTTGGTGTATTATTAATTTGTTTAGCAAGCCATTCTAAATAATATTTTTCTGTATCCCCTTCTATTGCAAATAAATATTTTTGTGCAAATTTTTGTTTCATAATTATCTCGTATAAACAGTGTTTTTTAATTTATATCCCGTTTTTTTCAATATTTCTTCAAAAATAGGTGCAAAATCAATATCTTTTATTGCTCCATATTTGCTTATAAAATAATTTTTCATAAAATTGCTTGAATTTCTTACTGAACCTTTGCCAGAAGTTGGAAAATCTGACAATGAATATAATTCACTAAATTGATCATATTCTCTATCAACAAATTTTATTTCATCACGTCTGAACAATTCATTATTCAGAAATATTGGATTGTGTGTATTAAATATAAGCTGTGCATTATTTCTATTGATATCAGGATTGTGAAATAAATTAATAATATTCATAACTATCATAGGATGGAAAGAGCAATCAAATTCATCAACAATAAGAGCAGCGCCTTGCTGAAACGTATGAATAAGAGGCATTAACATATTTATTAAACGAATTGTTCCACAAGACTCTATTGCTTCTGCAGATATTGCAACTTTATTAAAGATTGAACACAATTCAGGTTCAGAATTTTCATCTCTACGTATATAAGCTATGCTATTTGAATTAAGCCCTATAGAGTTGACAAGCTTATTGATATCATCTGGCATAATAAAAGCTTTTGCTTCGTTGTCAACAGGACCTATCATGGATTTATAATTTTCTGAATGATATATTATAAAAAAGTTATTATTAAACCAATTTAATAATAATTCGACTAATCTTGGTGCAAAAATATTCTTAAACCCATTTGTTAAAAACAAATCATCATATTTTAATGTACTTGATGCAATTAAACGTCCAATATTAATATTTTTTTCTATTATTAATTGATTGTATTTGGTTAATAAAGCGTCGTTTCCTAAGTTAAGTTTCATTTCGCTGCGCAAGAAGATTAAATCATCATTTATATACAAAGCTTCCTTAAGAACTCTGTGTATGTGACTTTCTTCAAGAAACCTGCCAAGATTTATGTCTAACTCATAATTAATGACAACATTATCAACTATAAATTTTATTCCAAAAGAAACCGGTTTTCTTTCTTTTTCCTGATTATTAGGAATTAGTTCTAGATTATCTGAGGCAATGTTTGAAGTTCTTTTATTTAAAGATTTATTAGACGATATATGTCCTCTTATTATTATTGCTTTTAAAGTGTCCATAGCTTCAATAATATTAGATTTACCGGCTGCATTAGGGCCATAAACAATAGAAGAACATAAGGCTTTGTATTGTTTACCATTGATATTTTTATGCAAAATACTGTATTCCAAATCTTTTTTTCCTGTATCTGGAATAAGTGAAAAAACAAATTCATCCTTGAATGAGCGATAATTTTTGGCTCTAAATTCTAGTAACATGTAATTGCTCCATTTGCATATTTTCTGCAAAATTAATTATAGCATGTATTGTTTTTAAATCAATCGTCTATGTTTAGAATTTATTTTGAATTATTATCGTAATAATGATAAACTAACATTATGAAAAAGATTTTGATAGTATTTTTATGTTTGTTATTTTTTGCACCAGCATTTGCGGTAAATGATGTAAGTTTTATTTATATAAACGGTTCTAACAACAATGATGAGAAGATGAAGAACTGGTATGAAGAAGGTGTCAGGAAACTTCATCCGGTTCTCAGGAAAAAGTTTGAAAAAAATTCTGCTATTAAGAAATATTATTCATCACTGGGCGGTTTGAATGTTGAAGCGGAGCCTGTGATATTTTTCTGGGGAGATAAGAGTGAAAAAGATTTAGCTTTTGTAAAAAGCCAGCTTGACGTTTCAAAAGCAATAAGCTCTACAGGTGCTTATATTGCCAGAAGTCTTATTGCTCAATATATGCATGATGCAATATGGGTTCAGAAATCGCATAATATGGTTCCGATATTAGAGGAGCTGAATACTTATGTTAAAGAACAGAGTGCAGAAGGTAATGATGTTATTCTTTACGGATATTCAGCGGGCACTTTTATTACATATGAATACTTATTCAACAAACTAAGATATATAAATCCGGAAAAATTATTTGAGAGCTTGAAAATGGATGATGAGTTTCTTGCATATGTAAGAGAAAATCCAAAGAAAAACACCTGTATTTCTGCTCTTTCTTATAGTTATGCAGGTATTGGAACTGTTTCTGAAACAGGTCAGATAATTTTAAATCAGGATAGGGAAAAGCTTAAGGCTAATTATTTAAAACTTGATGAACAGACAGAGCTCGCCTGTGCGCCTGATAACAGGCTCAAAGGTATTGTGAACTTTGCAAGTCCGCTTGTTCTTTTTTATTCAGACCTCGCTGATTCTGAGTATGAGCTTAATTATTATAACAAATTAATGACAAAGTATATTTTTGAGAACGGAATTTTCTGGATAACAGTTAATTTTAGAGAAGATCCGCTCGGTTTTCCGACAAGCAGAAACCTTACAGTTAACGAAATTCAAGACAGACTGGATATGCAGATAGAAAATCCTTCCGGTGTTATTTATGATGATTCAAGTGTCTGGAGCAAAAGGTTATTTGCTTTTGCTCATACATCATACTGGTCTGCAAGAGGAACTTTTTCTAAGGCTGTTGTGAAAAGTTTTATTAACGGATACAAATTCCAGTATGACCCGAAATATCAGGCAAAGATTTTAAAACGTAAGGGCAAAAAAGCGGAGCTTTAATGTATATAGACTACGAAAAAATTGGTAATATTCTTGGTTTTGGTCAAAAATTTTTTTACAACATGAAGGTTGCACAAAATTGTGCGTATATTAAGCGAAACATACCGCTTGTAAAACAGCGATTAAAAAACAAAAAGAAACTAAAGGTTTTATTTTATGTTTATGATTCTTCTCGTTGGAAATCTCAATCCGTCTACGACTTGATGTTAAAAGATGAACGATTTGAACCATTAATAGTAGTAACAAAAAATTGTGCACAAGAAAATAATGCTAATTTTCAAGATTCAAAGGACGTGTTAAAAAATTATCAGTTTTTTAAAAAACGCGGCATGAATGTTGAGCTTGGGTTTGATATCGGCAATAATAAGTTTATACCATTTGAAATTTTTGAACCGGATTTAATTTTTTATTCCCATCCCTGGTATGTAGAAAGGACTCAAGGCCCTGTTGTATGTTCAAAGTTTGCTTTAACATATTATATACCATATTTTTTAACGGATTCGGATAAATTCTTTTTTGAATATGATTTGCGATTTCATAGATATCTCTATCGGCATTATATAATCAATGATTCTGTAAAAAATGCTTATGCTTCCAAAATGTCTAATCACGGTGCAAATTTATCTGTTGCCGGACACCCGCAGCTGGATTATTTTTATTTGGATACCAAAAAACATGAAAAGAAATATTTAATTTATGCGCCGCATTGGACTGTTTGCGGTAATAACATAAGGTACTCTACTTTTGATTGGAGCGGAAGAGAAATATTAGAATACGCAAAAAAACATAAAGGGTTAAGCTGGGTATTTAAGCCGCACCCTGCATTATATAGATTTCTGTTTACATCCGGATATATGACAAAAGAAGAAGCAGATGCGTATTATGCAGACTGGGGAAATTTTGCAAAAATATGGGATGAAGGCGATTATTTAGATTTATTCAATGATTCTTATGCTATGATTACCGATTCAGGTTCGTTTTTAACGGAATATTTATTGACTGGTTCTCCTATCATACATTTGTTTTCTAGTGAAAGTGCGGAACGTAATGAAACTGTAAAAAAAATATGCACCGGATATTATAGAGTTAATAATCTTGAAGAAATGTATAAAACTTTTGATGATGTTTTAATAAAGAAAAATGACTATAAGTATGATTTACGTATAAAGATAATGGAAGAAGTGCAGCTTAAAAATAATTATTGTGCAAAAAATATTATTCAAGACATAACCGGAGAACTGTGCTAGAATAGTGTCATGCAAAAGAAGTTATTAATGGTTTTAGGACCGACAGAAGTAGAGCGTGAAATATTAGATATTGCATCCGAGCCATTGGAGTACATGCGCACAGAAGATTATTCTCAAAAATGGGAACAAATTTTTTCGGGCTTAAAGTATGTTTTTCAGACAAAAAATCCTGTTGTTGTATTTTCTTCCTCAGGAACTGGCGCAATGGAAGCCGCTGTAACTAATTTTTTATCTGCAAATGATTCTGTACTATATATAAATGCAGGTTCTTTTGGAAAGCGATGGGGTGATATTTGTCAAAAACATAGAATTAATGCAATAGAAATTCCTTTTGAATTTGGATTAAGCCCTGATATTAATGTCATAGAAAAATATCTTGATAAAAATTCTAATGTAAAGGCTTTTTTTGCAACACTGAATGAAACATCATCCGGCGCTTTAACCGATATTAGGGCAATTGGCAATCTTTTAAAAAAATATCCGAATATATTGTTTATAGTTGATTGTGTAAGCGGACTTCTTACGGATGAATTTTTAACGGATGAGTGGGGAGTTGATGTTGCAATTTCTGCTTCACAGAAAGCTTTTGCATTGCCTCCGGGACTGGGATTTATGTCTGTTTCTCAAAAAGCACTGAAATATGCAGAAAAAGCAAATTTAAGAACTTTTTATTTTGATATATTTGATTATGTTAATAATTACAAAAGAAACCAAACACCTTTTACACCGGCAGTTAGTTTGGTTAATCAATTGCAGAAAAGGCTTGAAAAAATTAGAAGCGAAGGTTTAGAAAACTTTAGAGCAAGATATAGAGAACATACTGAATATTTGCGTATTGGACTTGAAAAGCTTGGATTTAAATGTTTAGCTAAAAATTCTGCAAATTGTGTAACTGCAGTTATGACAAACGATTTTGATGCAAGTTTGATTGTCAAAATAATGCGTGAAAAATACAATGTTGAAATTGCACCGTCAGGCGGGGAGTTAAAGACGAAACTTTTCCGAATAGGAAATTATGGTGCGGTTGGTCTGGATGAAATTAATCACTGTCTGGAAGTTTTAGAAAAGGTGAAAGAAGAATTACATGCAAACAAGAGTTTATACTGATAAAATAAATATAGATAATAATTCAACAAAAGAATTTTGGCAAAAAAGAGCAAATAATATTAATAATTTGCAAACAGTTCTGCTTGGCTCTGATAATACCGGTTCTGAACAGAATATAAGGAACGAAAATGAAAAAAGAATAGTTGAAAAAATCGTTGAAAAAATCCAAAATCCAGGAATTTTAGATATAGGCTGCGGGATTGGTCGTTGGGCTGAGAATTTGCAAAATAAGTTTGAATATTACGTTGGAGTAGATTTTTCAGAAGGTTTTATTAATTATGCTTCTAAAAAATTTACAAATTTTTCTAATGTAAAATTTTATAACAATTCGATTCTGAATTTAGATAAAGATATATTAACATCAAGATTTAATTTGATAATTTGTACAGGTGTTTTAATGTATATTAATGATGAAAATATTTCAAATATTTTTAAAGCATTTAGGCAAGTTTCTCCTGAATATTTATATATTCAGGAATCCATTAGTCTAATGGAAGGTCGTTTGACCCTTAATAAATTCGAGTCAAAAGATTTAAAAACTGATTACAGCGCAATATATCGAACAAAACAAGAATATGAAGAATACTTTAAAACAAATGCTTTTAATATTATTAAAACAGATTTATTGCTTGATAATAAATCTGGTGCAAGAGAAGAAACAAACGCTCAATATTGGATACTAAAAGGATAAATCTATGATAGGAAATAGAACAGTAGTTTACACATCAGGTACATTTGACATGCTGCACATCAATCATCTCAAGATGATTGAATACGCGCGAGCTTTGGGCGATATTCTTATTGTTGGTGTCAACACCGATGAACTTGTTGCTAGCTACAAATCTGAACCGATTATTCCGTTTGAGGAACGAATCGCGTTGATGAAGGCGATTAAATATCCTGATATTGTAATTCCTCAACACAGCCTAGACCATAGGGATAAGGTTAAAAAACTGAATTTTGATATTTTTGTAGTAGGTGACGATTGGACAGGCAAATACGATTACCTAAAAGATATGGGGGTAACCGTTGTCTATTTCCCTTATGGTAAAGGTGTTTCTTCTTCATCATTAAAAGATAGAATTTATACAAATTACGAAAAATTAAAAGACAAAGCAGACAATCACTTTCCACTGGATGTATGTGTAAAGGAATAAACAATGTTTAAAAATTTATTTAATATTATCAATAATTTATTTCCATACAAAATGCAAGGTAAAAATAACAAAATCTATGTTACATATAACGGTAGGAAGAAAAAATTAAAGAGAAAGCTAGATGGTTTAAATGTTTCAATTCATGGTGTTAATAACTATTTAGAAATTGAATTGCCAATATCTTTTAAAGATACAAATATAGAATTAGCTGGTGAAAATGCAGTTTGCATAATTAAAAAGACACCTATTAAAGTAAACAAAGCCAGTATTTATGTTAGCAGCTGGGGACGTTGTTTTATTGATGAAGGTATTTGGCTAAATCAACCAAATTTCAATGTAATTGTTAATAACAATGAACGTTTTAAACCGCATAAACTTGTAATAGGTAAAAGAGCTCAATTGGGGAGAGAGCTTACAATTAGAACTTCTGACGGATATTCAATATTTAATGCGGGTGAAAAATTGCCTTATAATGAACCTCAAGATGTTATAATTGGTGATGATGTTTGGATTGCTCAAAGAGTAACTTTGATTAAAGGGGCACAAATTCCTTCAAATTGCGTAGTTGGAGCTTGTTCTTTGGTAAACAAAAAATTTGAAGAGGAAGGCTGTATTATTGCAGGTAATCCTGCAAAAGTTATCAAACGCAATATTAGATGGAAGTTTGATTCTTATGGTTTTGTTATAAATAAATACAAACAAAACAGTAGCGGTGATAAAAAAATCAAATATATGATTATAAAAAGATTAAAACATAAATTTCTAAAATTTGTGTTTCGTTTTTATTTCTAATAATGGTGCAATGGAAAAATTGGAAGGGAAATTCCAATAATCAGGGTATTGAACCTTTATATACCCATCAGGATTATTTGGTGCCCAAAATTCAAAATCTTCAAATTTTACTCTTTTGCGCGGGAATATCATATCTTGGCTCATTGGACCGGTTGGATTTACGATATAACTTCCAAGACTATCTACACCATAATATATAAAACTACTTTTTTCTACTATATTTTTGTTGTTTTCGATTTCTAAATTTAGAAAATCAGTCATATCTTTCCAGGAATCAATTAAACCAAGTTGGTTTTTTATTTTTGATATATATTTTTTATGTTCAGCCAAAGTGTAGTTGTCTTTGTAGTATTCGTGCGGGAATACTTCAATTAATCTGCAATTTTTGAAACTTTCACCTTGATAAATTTGAATGTATTTAGGTCCTGCATAGAATAAAATTTCGCCGCTGCTGTTTTTTAAGGCTGAGTCAATAACCTGAATGGAATTGCCCTTTGAAACAGAAATCTTAGAAATATCAATTGCTTTAAAATTATCTTTTAAAATTAATTTTAATCTTTCATAATCCTTGCGCATCATTCCTACGTCAAAATCATCATCCCAAGGTACAAAACCGCCGTGCCTAACAACACCGATTAATGTTCCTGATGTTATAAAGTATTCTAAATTATGCGTATCAAAAAAATCTGTCATTTTTTTTGCAAATTCAACACAATCAAGCTGAAACTGTCTAAGTTGTTTTTCTTGACAAGGCTTCACTGTTTTTATGTCAACTATATCAAGCATTAAATCTGCTAACGGTTTAGTTTTTTTGTATAATTCTTTGTATTTTTTTTCTTTTGTGAATCTAAATTTGCGTTCTACCTTTTTAAGCATTACTTGTTTATCAAGACTAAATTTAGCAATATCACAAGCTTCTCTATAACCAATATGTGATTTGAACATAATTTTTTGGGGCATAGACATATAATCTTTTCCATAATTAATCAACAAAGACTTTTCAGGAATATTTGGTATATAACATTGCGTATCTTCGTAATCAGCTTTTTTTACAGGTAAAATCTCACCTGTCTTATACCAATCCGTAAAAGGTAAAAATGTAATGTCGTAGTTGTCATAGCCATAATATATTTTGTTTGATTTTACACCTATTCTATTGTTATTTAATCTTAATTCTTTTAGATATTTATTAAGCTCAGCAAAATTATCTATTTTATTTTTTTGACGCTTAATTAAATCCATATCTTTTTTAATTTCTTCTTCTGTGTAATCATCAGCATAAAAATCATAAGGATGAATATCTAATGTCATAAGATTTTTCATATTGTTACCTTGCAATATTTGCAGGTGAGTTGGAAAAATAGCAAAAGCCATCTGATTTGGGTTCTTTTTAATAAATTCATTAATAACAAAACTTCTGTTCTTTTTAGAATAATAAATTTTGCTAACATCAACTTCTAAACAGTTTTTTCGTAAATGCTCTATAAGTTTGTCAAAATCATCTCTAAGCATTCCGATATCAATATCATCATCCCAAGGAATAAAACCTTTGTTTCTGAAGGCACCAAGAAGATTTCCACTTATCAGAAAGTATTTTACATCAAATTTTTCAAACTTTGTAAACCAACTTTTTGCGAAATCAAGCGTTCTTAGTTGATATTCTCTTAATTTGCCTTTACAAGGTTTAAGTGTTTTGGTATCTGCTATATCTTTTAAAAATTGATAAGTATGATAACTCTTTTTATAATAATTCTTAAGCTTTTCTTCTTTTGATTTAAATTTGTTCTTTAATCTTTTTATTAAAACTGATTTTTCCATTATTTACCTAATAAAACTTTAATTGTGTATAAAATTGTCGGTTCAACTATAGAACGGACGGGCTTGCCTTCGTTTTCAGTATTTATAAGTAATTGATATTCTAAATAATCACACAAGCTTGTATCATCATAGAGTGCAACTAAAATTACATCCAAATCAAACTCTTTCAATTCTTCCGGCGCAAGAGCTAGGTATTGAGTCGGATTAGAATCTTTTGAAGTTTCAAATTTTTTATCAGCAATGCCGACAATATTTAAATTAGATAAATCAAAATTATTTTTTAAAATTTGAAAATATTCACCAGCACCATAAATTACAATCTTTTTATTTTTGTATTTGCGTGCAAGTTTATTAATTTGTCTTTGCGCGTGTACCGCCTTCAAATAATCTAATATATTCATATTTATCCTTTGTTAATCAGTAAATTTATTTATCTAAAACACTATAGACATACTACCATAAAAATAATACATTAACATATATAGAAAGGATTAAAATATGAATAACATAAATGAAAGTACTGTTGAAAATTTTATTGAAATATTAAAAAGACATGAGAAAATGACAAATGTATTTAATCCTTGGAAAGATTTTGACGAAACATATGATTTGGATAATAATGCTGTTAAAATAAGGTGTCAAAATCTTAAAAATTATCTTATATCAAGAAAAAATGCAAAATATGTTTTAATTGCAGAAGCACCGGGATATCAAGGATGTCATTTTTCCGGAATTCCCATGACTTCTGAGAGAATATTTAAAAAATATAATCTTCATGACATGGAAAGAAGTTCCTGTAAAGATAAATTAAAAGAAAAAAGAAAGGCTAAAACAATTCAAAGAGATGGTTTTACAGAGCCTACTGCTACAATAGTCTGGAGTTTCTTGAACAGCAGCAAAAAGCTTAAAACAACAGATTTTGTTTTATGGAATGTATTTCCTTTCCATCCTCACAAAAAAGACCAACTACTATCCAACAGAAAACCTGTGCAAAACGAATTAAATTCAACAAGAGATATTTTGGATGCATTTTTAAAACTTTTTAAAAATGCCAAGGTTATTCCAATTGGAAATATAGCTGCAAACCTTTTGGAATTCGAAACGGCTATCCGCCATCCTTCTAATGGAGGAAAGAAAAAATTTGAAGTACAAATGCGAAAATTACTCTCTTAATTTTGTTAATTTTTACTTTATTCTTTTCAAAGATGACAGGAAGTTAAAGTTAATCACATCACCGTCAACCGTTGTCAAGAATACCTGACAATCCTTTTCGTCAGCATTAATTGGCGGAAGCTGTGAAAGCTCAGCCGCGTAATAGTTGCTGTCATTTCTTCCGCTGGCAGAAATTCTGTTTGCGATACTGTTTAATGAAATGTTTCTCAAAAATCCTGCAAAACCCTCGCCTTTGTTAGACATTTTGGTATAAATTCTAAGAGATGCATCATTAGTCATTAAATCATACCGTCCGAGGATAAATGAACTCAATTGTTTTGCAGAAGATTTTATCATCATTCTCTGAACGACATTGTCCTTAATCTTCATCTCACCTTTAATTACGTCGAAATCCCCGTTCGGAATATTTACTAAATCACCGAATGTTGCCGGAGAAATCATTGCAAGCGGATTTCTAAAGAGTGATGCTGCTTTCAGGATATATTCAACATATCCGACTTTTTCAATTGTTCCATTCTGGATATCAAATTTAATTTCGCCGTTAAGTTTCAAACTCTCATCAGAGCTGATTTCTATCAAACCTCTGGCCTTGCCGGAAATTTCTCGCGGAAGTCCTAAAACTGCTGATGCCATTACATCAGAATTAACGTCTTTTATTCCCAATCTCAAATAGTATTGTTTTTTGATTAAATCTGCTTTAACTTTCAGAGTAGAAATACCTTCTGCAATATCAAATTTATTTGACTGAACCTGTAAAACACCATCCTTATCAAGCGTTAGATTGGCGTGCAGATTGCCAAAATTGACCTCCTTGTATTTACCCTTATCAAGATGAAGCATACATTTTTCAACAATGATTAATCCCTTTGTAAATGTTGGAACATCATCACTGTCAGTTGTCTGTTTATCTGCATCAAGTACCTGTTCGGTTGTTTTTTGAGTCGTTTGAGAACTGTTTACTGCGAGTAATTTTTCTATATCGACATTATCTAATGTCAGGTTTACGCTTTTGACCACAATAGGAAGGCGTAAATCGTTTACAATATATCCGTTAAAATCATATTTTGTACGTTTATATCTGCCTTCTGCAATTGCTCCGAGCTTGTCGCCTTTAGCACCGACTTTTGCTGACTTGATATATAATCTCTGTGCCGGAATAAATACTTTGTCAAAGCTTATTACACCATCCATTTTGGGGAATGCTCCGGAGTTATCAATACTGATTTCTCCTGAAACCGTACCTTTCTTGAATATTTTCTGGCATGCGAGGAAGTTCAAAAATTCACTTGGAAGCGGACGCGGAATATTAAGATGAATATCCAGCATTTTCATATTATCAGCCATATCAAGATTACCCTTGATGGCAAGAACAGGTGTGAGTCCTTGTTTCAGCTCGTTAGTAATGTAATAATCAATAGTATTAATTTTTAAAATGTTTTTTACAACGCTCAAATCAACCTTGAACAATGTTTTGTAATCCTTCAAGACCATTGATTGGTCGCCTAACTTGAAGCCTTCTCCCTCATTAAGAAGAAAATACCATACAACATCGCAAGAGCCGTTTTTCGATGTGAGCGTCAGCCTTGAGCCGGCGTCACCGACAAGCGAAATCGGAGCACCAAGCATTTTGGAAATATAATTCTTGAAGAAATCATCATTTACAAAAATATCCGAAACAATTTCAGTATCGCATGTTTTCCAGTAATCCTTTACACTGCCCGACATAACAAGGCTGTTTTCTTTTTTGTTATTGTAAAATCCTTTGAAATCTTTCAGTGTAATGGTTGTATTTCCAATTTCAACCAGCCCCTGCGTAACTTTTACAGGCATGCCTAGAAGATCTTTAATCTTAAATTCGGATTCGTTTACGTTAACATCACCGCGTATAGTGTTTTTAGCTAAATGCAGATTAAAATCTACACTTCCCTTAACATCTAGTATCGGCGCCAGAAGCTCCTTACCGTTTGGAATAATTATATTGGATGTTACTATGTTAAAAATATCTCGCGCAGAGAAGTTTTTTGATGCAATATTTATTTCCATTCCGGTTTTTCTTGAGGCAAAAGCGTCAATTATGACATTAGACCTGTCGATTTCTATCGGGAATTTATCAATGTGGAGCTCGCCTCCGCCCATGTAAATTCTGTCCTTGTCATCAGCAGAAACAGTAATTTTTTCTTTGCCCTTTGTCATCTCAAGGTCAAAATCAAAATGCAGGGGGTAAATACCATCAGCTCTTGTTCTGTCAAGAAGAACATTTTTTGCATCGAATTTTATTCCAAAATCAGAGGTATCATATGTTATTAGACAATTTTTTACACCCAGAACTGCTGAAAAAATATCAATGCTAAAGCCGCTTTTTTTCTGTTCTTTTTGTTTCTGCTGCGGGAATAGTTCAACCAGACCAGAAGCGTTTACGTAAACATTTTCAGCAAGAAGTTTCTCTACGATCAGACGTTTGGCAAAAATATCCTGAAAAGAAAATGCTGTGTCGATGTTTTTAAGATTTAAAAGTTCTTTATTATTCTTAGATAAACTAAGTTCAGCGAGTGTGAATCCTATTTTTGGATTTAATCCTGTGCTTAGTTTAGGATTTGTAATTTTTAATTCTGCTCCCAGAAACTTATTAGTTTCTTTTGTAACAATGTTGTTGGCCCAGCTGCTTGATACTACGGCCGGTAAAATCCACAGATAGGAAGCTGCTGCTGTTCCTGCAAGTATTAAAACGGTTACTCCGCTCCAGATAAAAGCTCTTTTTGCAAATCTTTTCATACCAGTAATTATAGCACAAATTATATAAACAAATTAGAGTTAGAATAGCTGCTTTCTTCTATATATTTTGCAACACCTCCAATTTCAACTCCGTCAATAAGTTCTTCCGGCTTTATTCCCATAACATCCATTGACATGTTGCAAGCTATAAATTTAATACCGGCTTCTCTAGCTTGAGTTAAAAGTTCATTTAAGGTTGAAACATTTTTCTGCTTCATAACCCACTTCATCATTAATGAACCTGCTCCGAGCATATTCATTTTTGATAAGGTAAGTTTTTCAGCGCCTTCCGGCATCATAAGCCCGAACATTTTGTCGATTATCCCTTTTTTAACCCTGATCTGAGGTTTCCTTAAAATATTTAACCCCCAGAACGTGAAAAATAATGTGACATCTTTGCCGGCAGCTTTAGCCCCGTTTGCTATAATCAATGCTGCTAATGCTTTGTCTAAATCATTCGAAAATACTACAATCGTCTGTCCGTTTCCCGAAGAATTTTCAATAACAGCCGGCTTTCCGCCTTTTTGAATGAGTGCTGTAATAACTTTTTTCTCTGTTTTCAAATCCAAAAGAGAATTGCCTGTCGTTTTGCACCAGGCACCAATATCAGATTTAAAACCTCTGTCGGTGGAAGTAACTTCAATAATGCTTCCTTCATTCAGTTCTGCTATCTTAGAAGCAACCTTCATAATCGGCCCGGGACATTGCAGACCGGAAGCATCAACTTTAATTACATCAGCAGAATTAGACACTGCTGCATGTGTTGCAACTCTTTGCGGCATAGTTAGTATACCTTTCTTATCTTTTACAAGTTCTTTGTACAAGCTAATTCCGCCGCATAAAGAATAAACATTGTTAAATCCATTCTGAATTAAAATTCGGGAAGCATTGTAGCTGGTATATCCTGTATTACAGAACAATATTACTTTCTTATCACGCGGAACTTCATTAATTCTATTTCTTAATTGAGCAATCGGAATGTTTACAGCACCCTCAATTGTGCTGATTTCAAAAATCTCTCTTTGTCTTACATCAATTAAATAACTATTTTCCAAATCTTCAAAGTAAGCAGGTTTGAGAAGCCCGCGCAAAATATTATCAGCATTCATGCCTAATATATTCACCGCATCTTTCGCAGAAGAATACGGCGGTGCATAACAGAGTTCACTATCTAAAAGCTCCTGAATTTTACCGCCATTTCTCATAATTGAGGAAATTACATCAATTCTTTTTTCAACACCATCAAGGCCGACTCCCTGTGCACCAAGAATTTTACCATCAGGAGAAAAAAGTAATTTATATAAAACTTCTACCGCCCCCGGATAATAACCGGCATGGTCTTTTGAGAACACAAAGGTCTTCCAATAAGGAATATTTTTAGATTTAAGCTGCTTTTCATTATTGCCAACACTTGCAGCAGTTAAATCAAAAACTTTTAGGACTGAAGTACCCTGCGAATTTTTGTATGCAGATTCTATTCCGCATATATTATCTGCAATAATTCTTCCCTGTCTGTTTGCAGGCCCTGCAAGCGGTATTAGAGTATTTTCTCCGGTAACAAAATCTTTGATTTCAACCCCGTCCCCCCCTGCGTAAATGTCAGGATTTGAAGTCTGTAAATTTTCATTAACAATTATACCTCTGGCCGTTTCCAGACCTGCGTTTTTAGCAAGTGTAATTTCCGGACGCACGCCAATCGCCATAATGATAATATCAAATTCAATTTCTCTGGAAGAATTCAATATAACTTTATTATCATTAAACTTCTTAACACCATCAGATAATACAAGTTCAACACCTCTATCACGCATTTCATTGTGTAAAAATGCTGCAATTTCGTAATCTACAGGTGCAAGTATTTGATTTTGTTGTTCAATTAGAGTTGTTTCTAATCCCATTTCATTGAGATTTTCTGCCATCTCTACTCCAATAAAACCACCGCCAATTACAATAGCTTTCCGAACGCCTTTTTCCTTTATATAACTTTTGATATTATCTGCATCAAATAATGTTCTTACAGTAAAAACTTTTTCCTCAGGTATTCCCTCAATAGGCGGAACAAAAGGTTTTGCTCCCTGAGCAAGTACAAGCTTGTTATAATTTATTTTTTCACCATCTGCAGTTTCTACAAATTTTTCATCAGGATTAATATTTATAACTTCTGTATTTAACTTAACATTAATATTGAACCATTCTCTAAATTTTTCAGGTGAAGAAACGAGCATTTTTTCTCTGTCATTAATCACACCTGATGTATAATATGGAAGCCCGCAATTTGCAATAGAAATTTCACCGGTTTTTTCCAGCACAATAATTTCAGCAGATTCATCAAGCCTTCTGATTCTGGCAGCTGCGCTAGCTCCGCATGCTCCTCCGCCTATTATAACAGTTCTCATTTAAACCTCACTATGTATCAATATTGGTTGCATAAACAGCATTTGACTCGATGAAATCTCTTCTAGGCTCAACCTTATCGCCCATAAGAATATCAAACAGCTGGTCGCACATCATAGCATCCTCGATATTAACTTTTAGTAAAGTTCTTGTTTCAGGATCCATAGTAGTTTCCCATAACTGCTGCGGCATCATTTCTCCAAGACCTTTAAAACGCTGAATAGTTAAGCCTTTCTGACCTCTGTCGTCAACAAGCTTCTGGAGCTGTTCAAACGAGGTAATCTCAACTTCGCCGTTTTCAGTTTCAAGAATAAGCATTTTTTCTTCTTCAATCAAGAAATCACGAATCAGAGGATAAGAATTTTTTAATCTCTTGAACTCATTACTCTTAATTATGTTTGAAGTAATAAATTCATGCTCATTTTCAAACAAATCAAGCTGGATAGAATATTTTGCATTCTCAGGGTTATATTTTAGAGAAACTTCATAATTCTTAGCCTCTTCAATGTTGTAGTTTTCAGCATGATCTTTCAAATAATGTGAAAGATATGCGATAACTTCATTCATTTTAGCCTGATCTTCAAAATCTTCCGGCTTAACATCAGAACGTATTAAGCCTCTTAAAACAACAGCCGGAATGATGTTCAAAATCGGGTTGTTGTAAGATTTGTAGAATGTTGACATGTTAGATAAAAGTGTCAGCAGTTCGTCGCCTGATTTAACTTTTGTTTTTGTCTTGTCAGACAAACTCAAAGATTTAATACCGCGTTCTTTAAGCATTTTATCAAGCGCATGTTCATCATAAAGGTATTCAGAAGTCTTGCCTTGAGTAACTTTGAACAACGGCGGCTGTGCGATATAAACATAGCCGTTTTCAATAAGCGGTTTTGCATATCTAAAGAAGAATGTTAATAACAGAGTTCTAATATGTGCACCGTCAACATCAGCATCGGTCATGATGATAATCTTGTGATAACGCAGTTTTTCAAGGTTAAATTCTTCTTCGTTTTTGCTAATTGTAATACCAAAAGCTTGTACCATTGATTGAATTTCATTATTTGCATAAATTTTATCTAATCTTGCTTTTTCAACGTTAAGAATTTTACCTCTTAAAGGCAAAATTGCCTGAAACATTCTGTTTCTTCCCTGCTTAGCAGAACCGCCTGCAGAATCACCCTCAACGATGTAAATTTCGCATTTTTCAGGCTCTCTGTTAGAACAGTCGGCGAGCTTACCCGGAAGTGTAGAGTTCTCAAGAACAGATTTTCTTCTTGTAAGTTCTCTTGCCTTACGTGCAGCTTCACGCGCTCTCTGAGCTTGAAGTGTTTTTTCAATAATAAGCTTTGCAAGTTTCGGGTTAAATTCGAGCCATTCCTGTAACTTTTCTTTTACAACATCCTGAACAGCAGGCATAACTTCCGAGTTCCCGAGTTTTTCTTTTGTCTGCCCTTCAAATTCAGGATTTTCGATTTTAACTGAAACAATAGCTGTCAAACCTTCTCTTACGTCATCTCCAGAAAGGTTTTGTTCCGAGTCTTTAAGGATTTTATTTGTTCTTGCGTAATCGTTTAGAACACGTGTGATTGCGTTACGGAAACCTGTTAAGTGAGTTCCGCCCTGATGGGTGTTGATGTTGTTGGCGAATGAGAGAATAGATTCGTTATAGGAATCTGTGTACTGCATTGCAACTTCAACTTTAATTTTGTCGATGATTTTTTCCATGTATATAGGTTCATCAAACATTACAGTTCTGTTATGATTCAAGAAAGCAACATAACTTGCGATACCTCCTTCATAGTGGAAAGTTTCATCTTTTCCTGTATCTTTCTCATCGTGAAGTATAATTTTAAGTCCTTTGTTTAAGAAAGCCATTTCTCTGAAACGCGTAGCGACTATATCAACATCGATTTCAGTGGTTTCTGTAAATATTTCAGGGTCTAACCAGAAAGTTGATTTAGTTCCGGTTTTTGTAGTCGGCACAGTTTTTTCAACAGGGCCTGTTGGTTCTCCTCTTAAATAAGATTGACGCCAAACATATCCGGCACGTGAAACTTCAACAACCATTTTTTCAGAAAGCGCGTTAACAACAGAAGCGCCAACGCCGTGAAGTCCGCCTGATACTTTGTAACCGCCGTCACCGAATTTTCCGCCGGCGTGAAGTACAGTGTGAACAATTTCAAGAGCAGATTTTCCTGTTTCAGGTTTAATGTCAACAGGGATGCCGCGGCCGTTATCTTCAACAGTTACGCTGTTGTCCTTGTGTATTGTAACGTGTATTTCTGTACAATATCCGGCGAGAGATTCGTCGATAGAGTTATCAACAATTTCATAAATACAGTGGTGCAGACCTCTTTGTGAAGTTGAACCTATGTACATGCCGGGACGCATTCTTACAGCTTCCAAACCTTCTAATACACGTATATTACTAGCGTCATACCCTTGTGCCATCTTTTATACCTTTCTGGCGGAACGCATTCCGACCAACTACTAACCTATTTTATTCCTATTGGCGTTCTTTTTGAACAGGCTACCAGCCTTTTGAGCACCTCGTTTATACCTTTCTTCTACCTATCCCCGAACTCCAAACGGAAAAGTTCCCTATGTATATTGTAGCACAAAAATAATTTTACGAGTGGTTTTTTACATAATCCTTGATAATAGTAACATCCAAATTATGCCATTTGTTGTATGAAAAGGATTGTTAGAATAACGACTTGATTTTTTAGTGTTTAGTTGGTAGTATAGGTTTTGTAACGCCACGGGCCTGTGGCGCAGCGGTAGCGCAGAGGACTCATAATCCTTTGGTCGTGGGTTCGAATCCCTCCGGGCCCATAAAAAATAGACAGAGTTTTACTCAGGTCTATTTTTTTTTGAATTTATAATTCATTTCTATATTTTCACGTCCGCTTTGAGAATAACAGCCAGTTTGAGATTTTTGGAATTTTTATCTAAGCCGGAAATCTCATTTAGGAAGTCGGATGTAAAATAACATATAAAATGAATACAAACAGACAGGTCGGAAGCAGAGATTATATATGTTTGATTTGGCTCAAACTCAAAAAAATCGTTAAGTATAAAAATTAGCAAAATCTAATACTAGTAATAATTACATCGCAAATTTCAAAAATAACATCAAATTTGAGAATTCTAAATAGCTTTTTTATCTTTATACATTATTTGTACAATCATATATAAAACTACCCATATTCATATTTAAATCAAATTAAAATTGCTCAATAAAATGTTTTGTAGACTCATTCCAATATTTTTTATATATAAAATCAGTATTCCCATCAAAGTTAAGCTGGTACATTCTGAATATAACAGGAAAATTTTTTGGCTGCCACTGTTCTTCGTATGAATAACAGTATTTCATACCTATCTTTTTCATAACATTGCCGCTTCTCGGATTATTTTTGTCATGCGTTGCTGTAATATATGGAAGCCCGTCTTTTTTTATCTGTACCACAAGTGCCTTTCCTGCTTCTGTTACATAACCATTGTGCCAAAATTCTTTACGCAATCCATAGCCAAAATCATGATGTTCTGCCATATCAACCTTGATATATCCTATTGGAAAATTATTTTCTTTTAAACAAATAGCATACGCATACCCTTGCGGCTGAAGATATTTTGAAACATATCTTTCTTCGTAGAACCTTTTCGTTTCTTCCAAATCTTTTACTGGATACCAGGGTAAAAATCTATTAACATCTTCATCTTTCAAAATAAGAAAAAGTGCTTTTATATCTTTATCTGTAAATTTCCTTAAAATTAAGCGTTCTGTTTCTATTCTAGGTGTATTCAAGCAAACTAACTCCGCAACTTTTATTTTCATTTTTGCAATATGATTATAGCACTTACATAATTACATTTAATATTTTTTCAAACCAACTGAGGTAATTTCTCAAATTTATTGTTATTTTACAATTTCAATTAAATCGGCAATTTATTCAGCATATTTTTTAATTTAATAGCAGTTCTTGGCACAGGTTCAGCAACGGTTAATCCTATTAGATTAAATTCCTTTGAAATATCATTGATAACTCTTGCCGCTTCATCCATTTTAATTCCGTTTGGTACAACTCCTACAGCTGCAATTATTTCATTCGGGTCTAAAACATCCATATCAAAATGTATTACTACATGTTTTGCTCCTGTAGATTTAAGCCAGTCTATAACTTTTGTACTGTCTATTTTTACTTCATCAGGTGTTAAATGTTTTATACCATATTCCTGCTGTCTATCTTTAATCTCCTGTCTTTCCCAATCTCTTATTCCAACAAATAAAATTTTATCGGCACTTATTTGGGCTGGGAGTTCTGAAACTAATTTTTTGTTTCCTCTGCCCATAATGGCTGTTACTGCCATTGCATGATATCCGTTGTATGTTTTATCATCAGGGAGGGTAATATCAGGATGCGCATCAATCCAAACCATTGCAACATCATTATTGTATTTACGTGCAAGATATGTAAATGGAACAACGCTTACAGAACAGTCACCGCCAAGGGTTACGATTTTGCCGGGGTTTTCTTTTTCTATTAAGTTTAATGCAGCTTTTGTTTGGTTTAAAATTTCTCTATAGCTTAATATTCCATTTTCTTCTACTCTATTTATATCATTGGATATTGGAACGGTAAGGGTTTTATTTTTTGTTTCAGGAGCTAAAAAATTTAACATATACGCACCTAACATATAACCTCTAGAAGCGTCATCTGGTTCAAGTTCGCTTATCAAACCGGCAATATTTCCTCCCTGCCACTGAGGATATATTAATCTTATCGTTGTATTTTTATCCATATTTTATTCCTTTCGTAAACAATTGAAATGCAGCCGGAACAAACAGAGTTAAATTGTAAAATATTTTATCAATAAAAGTCAATGTTCAAAACTCGAAATTTATGCTATTTTTTAACAGGGAGGGGAAAATATGCATAATAAGTATAAATATATTGAAACTGCATCTGAAGAATTATGTGAGATGAGAACAAAGGCAAGAGCTTTGATGAAAGAATATGAAGCTGCGGATTATAATGATAATACGAGAAAACAGCATATTCTTAAACAATTATTTGATGCAATAGGCAGTAATGTTTTTGTTGGCGAGCGCTTTCATTGTGAATACGGTAAAAAGATTTCTATCGGCAGTGATGTTATTATAGGGCCGAACTGTATTTTTATTGACAATGAACAAATTAAAATAGGAAACTGTATTATGTTTGCTCCGAATGTTCAAATTTATACTGCATATCATCCAATACTTCCAGAAGACAGGTATATTATTGAAAGGGATGCTGATAATCCAATTTATTATAATACCTGTGCAGATTCAGTGGAAATAAAAGACGGGGCATGGATTGGCGGAGGCGCAATAATTCTTCCGGGTGTAACAATTGGCAAAAATAGTATAATCGGTGCCGGCAGTGTTGTAAATCGCTCTATTCCGGATAATTGCGTTGCTGCGGGTAATCCTTGCAGGGTTATAAAATATTTTGATGATATAAGAAAAAAAGTATAAATAAGTCAATAAAAAGACATCCTTTTGGATGTCTTTTTTATTATTTTGTATTCATAATATCTTCAACGATTAAATCACTTGTTAAATGGTATTTCTTATACAACTCTTCAAGCGGTACACGGTCTGTAAACTCTTTATCAGCTCCGAAGTTTAGGACTTTCATGCCGGAATTTGCATAGTATCTGCTGATTTTTTCTCCGTAACCTCCTGCAAGACAGCCGTCTTCAAGTGTTATTACAAGTCTGTGATTTTTCTTTAAATCTTCCAATGCCTGTTTATCTATGCCTGAAAGATACACTGGGTTGATTAAAGTCGCATTTATATTTTGTTCTTTTTTAAGTTTTTCCTGAACTTCCTTTCCGAGTTTATAAAAGTTACCAGCTGCAATAATTGCAATTGTATCGCCTTTGTTTTCAATTTTAAATTTATTCAGGTCTGAATAATTTGTTTTATCAGCCCTTCCGGTTTTAATTACTTTTCCAGAAGGTACTCTTATTGCAACAGGGTAATCTTTCTGTTCAATCGCCCAGTTAAGCATACCTAAATATTCTTCTTTGTTAGTAGGTGCAAGATACACAATATTAGGGATATTGCTAATTAAAGGTATATCGAAAATTCCGAGGTGTGTAACATCAGTACCCGAGATTCCGCCTCCGAAAACAAGAATGGTTGCTGCTGCTTTGTTGATAGCAAAATCTTGGGAAAGCTGGTCATAAGTTCTCTGGATGAATGAGCTCATGACTTCCAGAATTGGTTTTGCTCCGTTTGAAGCTAGTCCTGACACATATCCTACAGCGTGTTGTTCTGCAATTCCCACATCTGTATAATTTGCGCCCATTTGTTTTCTAAACTCTTTTGTCATTCCTGTTGCTCCCGGTGTTGCAGGAGATACAGCAATTACAGACGGGTCTTTTTTCTTTTTGCTCAAAATAAAATCATTTGTAATTGTGTTATAGGTTTCAACTTTTGGCTGAACTTTACCTGCTCTTTCCATAAAGCCCGGAAGCTGCCAGTGATAAGTTTCTTTATCCTGTTCTGCAGGTTCATATCCTTTGCCTTTAAGGGTATGAATATGTACGACTACCGGCTTATTGGAGTCTTTTACCTTTGTAAAGGTTTTGATAAGGCTTTCTACATTGTTTCCATCTTCTACATAATAATAATCATAGCCCATTGACTTAAATATATTATCTTTTGTCTGACCTTTTGTTTCTCTTAGGATTGCAAGGCTGTTATATATTCCGCCTTCTACAGGGGCAATGGCCATAGAATTATCGTTTACAATAATAATCATATTAGAATTAAGTACTGCCGCGTTGCTCAAACCTTCAAGCGCTTCTCCGCCTGATAATGAGCCATCTCCGATTAGTGCAACAACATTATATTTTTCCTTTTTCAAATCTCTTGCTTTTGCCATGCCGGAAGCGAGGCTTAATGAGGTTGACGTGTGTCCTAAAATAAAATTGTCGTGCGGGCTCTCGTTAGGATTAGAATATCCTGTAATCTCAGGATGCGCAAGCGGATTAACAAAAGCATCTTTACGTCCTGTTAAGATTTTGTGCGGGTATATCTGGTGTGAAACATCATATACGATTTTGTCCTGAGGGGAATTAAAGACATAGTGCAGGGCAATTGCTGCCTCAACTATTCCCAAATCAGGCCCGAGATGGCCGCCTGTGGTATTAACTTTATTTAATATTGCTGTTCTTATATCTTTTGCAAGAATGTTCATTTCAGATGTATTGAGTTTCTTAACATCCTGAGGGTTGTTTACTTTATCAAATACAGGTGAATATTGTCCGGCAGAAAAAGCGGAAGGTACTGTAAGAGCCAGTATTAAAGCTGTGGTAACTGCTATTCTTTTTTTCATTTATTAAATCTCCCTTGTTTACTTCTCTAGAAGATTATAACAATTGATAGCAGCTCTAAGTCAACTGTTTTTTGTAATGTCTTTTTTCCGCTGCCATAGCGTCTTCTCTTGTATATTTATATTCAGAGAGGTCAAGTATAATACGTCCTTTTGACTCTCTTGCAAGAGTATTTTTAACTTTGTACGGGTAGGTTTCATTACCCTTGAGCTGTCCTTTATGGATTAATTCAATAATCTGGTTGATATGTTTCTGGCAATATTTTGGAATATTCGGGAACATATTAATGAATTTATAAAGCGGCATGTTTGAGCGCAGATTGTTTGCACCGGCAGAGGTTAGCATAAAGTTTGCGATATTGTTTTCGCCTTCTTCCGAATTTGGTTTTATGTGTTCTATTGTTGCTAACGATGTACGTATAAGTCTTTTGGCAATCTCCTGCTGTGTTCTGTCTGCATACTTTACTATAAATGCATTTTCGCTTGTCACTGATGTCGGAAGATAAACTGCTCTGTCTTTTAACTCGTCAAAAACTTTCTTTTCGCCACGTTTGGGTTGGATTTCATCAAGTGAGTCAAGAAGAATGCGTCTTTTGAAAGTATCTTCCTTTTTGTTTTCAAGTATGACCTGCCTGCAGCGTGTTGTTTTTGCATGTACTGCGAGTGCATTCTGCGGTGAAAGTTTTAACGAAATTTTATCTACATCATCCAGAACATTAAATTCATCAAGTTTAAGTTTTGTGATTGCTTCGTCATACCAGAGTTTCAAGCAGTCCTGTAATTGTGCGTCCGGATTTGTTTTTGAAAATTCTTCAAATCGCTTGAAAATCCTTTTTTCCGTTTTCAGCATAAATTTCCGGTATTTTTTCAGAATAGTGACAACTTCTTTTATGTTGGCGCAGCTGTCAAGACGTTTTTCAATTCCGGCAAGCTCTTTTCCGGAAATCATTTCCGCGCCGAAGTACGGGCACTTTAGTTTCTTTAGCTTTCTAAGCGGATTTCCGGCCGAGGTGTTAGCGCGAAAAGAGATAAACACATCTTTTTCCAAACCGGTGTTAATATAGCCTGACGTTTTCAAATCGTTTCGCGCCGGCCGGTTATAGAAATTAAAGTTTATCGGTAATATTCGCATTTTTAATATTTAATTTAGTAGTATGAGATTTGAGGCAGACATGTGGTTTCTATTATAGCCTGTAGTTTTATGGGATGTCTGCCGACTATTTTCCAGCGTGCGCAGCACCTTTATCAGCGAGTTCGCTGTCCATTCTCAAGAACACAGGTTTAATATTTTCCTTGTCTATCAAATGTCCTGCTTGCAAGCTTTCGCAGGTGATGTCATCAAGTTTTGTATTCAAATCATAAGATAACTGCTCTGCCATGGCTTTTGCAATATTCGGACAGTAGGGGTAAATTAGAGAAGAAATCACTGTCATTACCTGTAATACATTGGTCAAAACTTCTCCGCATTTATCCATTTGCCCTTCTTTTGCAAGAGTCCAAGGCGCGTTATCAGTTACGTATTTGTTTGTAATATCAACCAGTTCAATAATCTTTTGTCCTGCTTCTTGAACCTCAAAGTAATCAAAGTGGTGTTTTACAGCCTTAACGGTTTCAAGTGCTTTTTCTTTGAGTTCATTTTTTCCTAAAAATTCAGGTTTTATATCGCCTCCGAAATATTTAACAAGCATTGAAAGCGTTCTGTTAAGCAGATTTCCCATTGAGTTTGCAAGGTGTGCATTAACTTTTTCTTTGAAATCTTCGTCAGAATAGTTTCCGTCTTTTCCGCATGGTGCAGCAGCTGCCATGTAATATCTGAGCGGGTCAGGAATTTCTAAATTGAATGCTTCAAGTACGCCTGTCGGTGAAATTACGTTGCCTAGTGATTTTGACATCTTTGTCTGGTCGATTGTAATCCAGCCGTGAGCAAGAATATGTTCAGGAAGCGGTAAATCCAGCGCCATAAGAATTGCAAGCCAGTATATGCTGTGGAATTTCAGGATATCTTTTCCGATTACCTGAACATTTGCAGGCCATAATTTTTCAAACTTTTCACTGCTTCCGTCAGGATCGTATCCGATTGCTGTAATATAATTTGAAAGTGCATCTATCCAAACATAAATTACCTGTGAATCGTCGCCAAGAACAGGAATACCCCAGCTTACGTTTGAATTAACACGGGAAACCGAGATGTCCTCAATGTTTTCCAGCTGGTTCAAAACTTCGTTTGCTCTGAAAGACGGAACAATAAAATCCGGGTGTGTTTTTATGTGCTTAATGATTGCGTCTTTATATTTTGTAAGTTTAAAGAAATAGTTTTCTTCTTTTACTACTTCAGGTTTTTTAAGGTGGTCAGGACAGAGTCCGTCCTCTGTAAGGTCTTTTTCGCTTAAGAAAGCTTCGCAGCCTGAACAATATAATCCTTCGTAAGCGTGCTTATAGATGTCGCCTTTTTCAACTAGTTTTTTAAATATTTTTTGTACAACTTTTTCGTGCTGTTCATCTGTTGTTCTGATAAACTGCGAATATTCAACATCAAGTGCTTTCCACGCATCTTTGAACTTCTGTGCATTCATATCGCAGAATTCCTTAGGAGAAACCCCGTTTTGAGCTGAGGTCTTCTGGATTTTTATCCCGTGTTCGTCTGTTCCTGTAAGGAAATATGTATTATCGCATCTTTGCGTAAAGTGTCTGTATATTACATCTGTAAGAATTTTTTCATAGGCGTGGCCGATATGCGGTGCACCGTTAACGTAATCAATTGCTGTTGTTGTATAAAATTTTTCCATAACTCACCTCTATTTATAGGAAAATTATAACAGAAAAGGCAATTTTTTGCAGGAAAAATACTTTATATATAATATAGAAGGTTATTTTATGTCGAATAATGTTGTTTTAAATATGAAACAGACGCGTGATGCCGGACAAATTTACCGTTCGCAGGGGATTCTCGGTAAATTTTTTGACCGGGCTTACCATGTTACGGGACTCGGGCTGAGCAAGGACACGGTTGATATTGACAAAAAACTTGATAAATATTACGACCAGCAGAAAAACAGCACAGAAATTGCGATTGATTTAATGACCGGTGTGTCTGCTGCGGGTGCATTCAGGTTTGCTAAAAAACTTCAGGCATATTCACACCTTTATGTAAAGAACAAAAAATTTGAAACAATAAGCACACTTATAGGACTTGGAATTTCTGCGTTTGCCGGCATGGTTACAAAACCTGTGTTGAAAGGGATTAACGCGCTCGGCACACCGCGGAAAGAAAGAAGAAAGGAAAGTACTGTTTTCAAAGATATAGGAAGCGGGTTTGTTGACGGCGCAGCTGCTCCTCTTGCATATACATACAAACTCGGCATTCTCGGGGCAGCCGGAATAAATTCTTTATCAAGGTACGCTTTTAATAAAAAAGCTGATAAGGACGCCAATTTTGCAGACCATCTTTCTAACGGCTGGTTAGTAAAGGCGCCTGCGCTTGCGCTTGGCGCCTTCTCCGCGTTCAAGTTCCACAAACGCATTGATGTGATTGAAAAAGCAATCGTGAAAGCAAAAGATAATGTTAAAGATATAAAGAGATTTAAGGGAAAAATGCCGTTAAGCGAACTTGCAGATTTAGCAAAAACAAATCTCAAGGATAAACAAACGCAGTCTGATTTAATTCAGGCAACAAAACGCGGATTTTTCAGCAAGACTTACATGACTCTTACATTGCCTATTCGCAAATTATTCAGCAGAAAACCTAATCCTGCGGCGGAGGCGCTTGAACTTGCACCGAAACCATTAAAAAGAATTGCTTTTATGAACAAAGAACTCATTAAAGAAAAAGAAATGACTAATATAATGCGCGAGATTGAACAGTACAATATTTTCTATCCGAAAATGATTCAGTCTATGCCGAGCAATATAAGTTCAATGATTAATATAGTCGGAGAGGGGAAAAATCCGCTTGAGGAGCTTATTCAAAAAACTTCGAAAGAAAGTAAAATTGGTGGTTTCTGGAAGAAACGCTCCGCTTATATTGCAGACAAAGGTATTAATGCTGTGAATGATTTTCTAAACAAATACAAAAGCAGCTGCCCTCCTTCCAGAACAGTAAAAGAGGCGCAGAAATATGTTGCGGAAACGTATGGAAAACGATTTACTCTAAAAGGCGACAAACCTCTTGGTGTTGGAACGATTGCAGAAACTTTCCTTGCAAAAGATAATGAAACGGGTAATGACGTTGTTATCAAGATGGTTAAAAAATGGGTAAGTCTTGATAAGTTAAAAAAGGACAAAGAAAATATGCTTAAATCACTCGAGCGGGTGAAAGATAAAATTAAGCCTGATGAGTATGATTATCAAAGAAAGCTTGTGGATGAACTCTACGGTGCATGGTCAAAAGAAGTTGATTTGAAGCTTGAAGCAGAAGCCGCAAAAACGCTCGGCAAGTACGCTGTGAATTACAATACGGTTTCTCCTGTGGCTGTTAAAAATAATATTTTTGTGATGGAAAAAGCAAACGGCGTTCAGTTTGATAAACTGGAAGAATATTTAAAGAAAAATAAAATAAATCTAACGGAACAGGAAGCAGAAGATATATATATTAATTATATGAAAGTGTTTTTTGAGCAATTGCTTTCTGTACCTAAAAAAGGACAAAAAGTTATGCATGCTGACCCGCACGCAGGTAATATATTTGTAGATTTGAAAAATAAATCTAAACCGTTCACATTCATTGATACAGGAAATGTAATGAGATACACTCCGGAAGGAGCTATACAGAACGTAACTTCACATATTGACTATTTGATTGGTAATTCAAAAGCAATTTCAAAACGCTTGTTGAAAGATGCGGTTTTGCCGGAAGGTATGAGTCAAAAACAAGCAGAAGAAATGCTTACAAAACATCTGGATGAGACATTTTTCTCTGGAAAGAATAGGATTTGTGGTGATCCTTTCTCAACGATTAACAATGCTTGTAGTGAGTTTATGAGTAAAAATAAAGTTATTATAAATTCATCAAATACAAATTTATTAAAAGCTGAACTTACTTACTTTGTTAATATGACTACTATTGGAGATGTATTAGAAAAGATTGATAAAGAAAAACTTGCGGATAATAAACAAATGAAACTGCTGGGTAAACAAATTCAAGAGTCTGTTTTGAATGGAATGATGAATAATAAAAAATGTACCTGGAACGAAGTTTATTCTCGTTACAAGTACATTAATGATAACCCGGAACAATTTTTTACAACACTTTACTCATTTATTCCGCCAAATTAAATAACCCTTAAATCAGATAAAATGCGTGTGTATTTTCCCTTAATGCTTTAATTACGAAAATGTGTCATTATGCTACGAGTGCTATCTAATTTATTAATGTCGCCGTTCCATATATCTTGATCAAAATACTTAAACATTTTACTTATTACGGTTTCAAATTCTCCATTCTTCCACTCTTCTGTTGGATCCCAATAATCGGGAGATTGTTCAAAAGGAATTCTATCATTATATCTTAAAGTTAAATTATCTCCTAAGTCTTCTGCGATGATTCTTGCATTTTTTTCTGCAATAAATTCGCATAAATCTGATTTAGCGTATAATCCTTCTCTTGGAGGGATAACTTTATCTATCGCCCATTTTAGGAAAGGTTTAGTGACTAAAAAACGTAACGTAGTATTTAATGGATCTATCATCATTCGTGCTGGCGAATTATTTGTTAAATATCCCCAGAATATTCTGTTTGCTTCGCTATCACCAAATCTATTACATAGATTTTTATAATGTGCTGCATGGGAGAATTCATGCAGGTAAGTTTGTAAAAAATGGCCGGTTCTTGGATGATAACTTCCTTGTCGTTCTTCAAGGCGATTTTGTTTAACTACATCTTGAAATTCTTTCATATTAGAATTTATGCAAACTTTATCCTGATAAGAACTGTAAGTACCAAGTGTTTTGTATTCTAATGGTTCAAAAGAAAATTTGCTTGGGAGTTCAAATCCATAATGTTCCATAATTTCTACAACTTTCTTGCAACACATTGCAACTGTTGGCACTCCTCCAAAGTCTGCAGAAATCCCTTTATCAGCTAGTTCTGCTTCTATTCGATATGGATTGGCGGTTTTTGTTTCGCGAATAAACCATGAAGGTAATCCTCTTTTAAAGCTGGTTTGTCTGTTGATAGAACTATTTTGACTATCAAAATTCAAAAAAGTTGTTTTCATTTGTTATTTAAATATACAGTATTTATTACTAAGGGCTGGATGAAGCAAGGCAGACAATTTCTGTAATTCCTTTTGACTTAAGCGTTTTAATCATCTCTTCAAAAGTCGCGCCTGTTGTACAAATATCATCCAGAATAAGAACAGGCTTTTTCAAATCTTTTGTTAAATCAACCTCGAAAGCGCCGGCAAGGTTCTTTAAACGTTCGGTTCGTGTGAGTTTATATTGAGGTTTTGTATCCTTAATCCTTTTAATCAATTCGTAATTAGGCGTAAATCCGCTTAACTTGCAAAACTCATCTGCTGTAAGCTCCATATGGTTATATTTACGTTTTTTTATCCTGTTTTCATGCAGAGGCACAGGAACCACCTGAAAACTTCTCTTGTCGCCAAGGCCGTACCAGTATTCGTACATAAATTGTGCCAGATATCCGGCAAGCTCTTTTTGTTTGTGGTATTTTAAACCGCGAATCAGCTTCTGTAATGTTTTTTCGTAAATTCCGCAGGAATATACATTAACACCTTCTACTATCCTGTTAGGCTGAAATTTAGCAAACGAAAGCTCCTCGTAACACTTTGGACACATCTTTAAAGATGATTTTGAAGAAGAACAAAAATAACATTTCTTCTTGTAAATTAAATCAAGAAGTGAAAGCAAAATCTTTTTCATAAAAGGATTATAACAAAAAGGGCTCCATTTTTGGAACCCTTTTTATTGATTATAGCATTGCTGCAACTGCGTCGTATGCATTTCCGTTTTCTGCTGTTTTCCTCCATTCTCCGAGGTACTTGCCGTCTATCAAGTCGCCGGCTTTGAATGTTTTTCCGCAAAGCGTAATTTTTTTGTTAAGCTTAAGCCCTTTAATCTTGTCACCTGCAATTTCAAACGTGCGCCCTGCATCATCTCTGTAAACCATATTTCCAAGTCTGTAGCCGTTTGATATAGAACCTGTTGAAGCTATGTTCTCAAGCTCTGATTTAATTCCGTCATTCTTTTCTAAGAAATTTTTAATTGCATCGCTTTTTGTAATGTCTTTTTGAGTCACAGCAGTAACATTAGTTATTCTTCTCGAGTTGTCAAACCTTATTGTCTGGCCGCCTTTTTGTCTGTAAACATATTCGTAATTTGAAAGTCCGTATCTTGAGCCTGCTTCGTGTCCGAATTGTCCGATTTCAGTCTTGAAGTCTTTGCCAAGAGCCTTTAATTCTTCCGGTTTTAAATCTCTGCCGTTAAATTTAGCGGAAATAACTTCGCCGTTTCTTACATTTAACTGGACACTGCCTCTTTGTTTAACAAGTTTGCCTTTTTTGTTAAGGATTTGGACATCTTTACCGTGCAGAGTTTTCTGTAATGTTTCAGCTTCCTTAACCTGTTTTGCATGGTTTTTGATAAATCCTTCAAACTGGTTTTCTGCAACATCAACCCATTTGCCGGCTCTGTCTTTGCTTGATGCCTTAACTACTTTACCATTTTCAACAAGCATTCTGTAAACATTTTTGCCGTCAGTAATTTCTCTTGTGTATGCAAGGCTTACTCCTTTTGGAAGGGCTGCACCATAAAGTGCTAAACCGTTGACTTCTCTGCGTACAGAAGGATTTTTGCTCAGCCAGTCGGTTACATCTTTTGCTTTGTCAATAACTTTTTTATCTTGTGTAATAATCTTAACAGGCTTGCCGTCCTTCATAATGAATGACATGCCGTCTTTCTGAATGGTGTATTCCTTGAGGTTTTTTCCACCGTCTTTTAATATATTAGAAATTTTTGCAGCAGCATCGTCAATTTTGTCAGCAGCTTTTTCTGCTCCTTTTTTGAACCAGCTGTTATAAATATTTTTAAATCCTTCTTTTATACCTTTTCCGTTCCCTTTTTTAGCAGCATAGATTAAAGCCGCAGCACTTACTGCTGTACCGCCTAGTAATAAAGCTGTGTTGGAACTGCTTCCTTCTGATTTGTCAGCACCTTTAAATGTCGGGTCTGTTACAACGGTTGTATCGGGAGCCTGAACTTCAGGAGCTGATTGAACTGCTTGCGAATATTGTTGAACGCCCATAAAATTAGGGTTGTATCCATTGTAAGCGTACATAAAATAAGGGTCGTTTGCATAATTGCCTATGCTTGAAATACCATAACCAGGAGCCATAATAACCGCCTTTCCTATTAACTTATTAACCTATTAAATTTCCCAAAACTTATATCTTATATATTCATGAAGTTTTTTTAAGCAGGAAAATTGCCTTTTTGTAACAAAACTTAATAATTTGTGCATTTTGGCACAGGCTTGTATTTTCGCGCTGTTTATGCTCTAATAAAATTGAATAGGAACAAATCCTAGTAAGAATGAGTAGGAGAGGTTATGAAAACAGAAGAAAGAACATTCGTTGCAATTAAGCCGGACGGCGTAAAAAGAGGTTTTATCGGCAAAATCATTGAGAGATTTGAAAACAAGGGTTTTAAGATTGTTGCAATGAAGCTGCTTCAAGTAACACCGGAACTTGCATCTAAACATTATGCAGAGCATCAGGGCAAACCTTTCTACAACAGGCTTGTTCATTACATTACAAGCGGCCCTATTGTTGCAATGGTTATTGAAGGTTATGAAGCTATACAGAGCGTCCGCCACATTGTAGGCGCTACCGACCCGCAAAAAGCTGATGTGGGAACTATAAGAGCTGATTTTGCTCAGGTTATGGAATATAATATCATACACGCTTCTGATTCACCGGAAAGCGCTGCAAGAGAAATCGGATTATATTTCAAACCGGAAGAAATTTATGATAACTGGCAGTCTATGCTGGAGATGATTACTTATGACGAAGAACGTTATCAAGGCTAGTGCTACGCACGTAGATAATTTGTCGGGAGACAATCGTTAGACTACTATCCGGTATAAAGATTTCAGGTCTCCCTCAAGGTGAAATATGACAAACTTTAGCTATGATTTAATTCATATTGACAAAAACACCGGAGCACGTGCCGGTGTTTTGCATACGCCTCACGGTGATATAGAAACACCTATATTTATGCCGGTTGGAACAAATTCAACCGTAAAACTGGTTACGAATAATAACCTTTATGATACAGGAGCACAAATTATTCTCGCAAATTCATATCATCTGTACCTTCGTGCAGGGCATAAGTTAATAGAAAAGTTCGGCGGTATTCACGGATGGATGAACTGGCAAAAACCTGTATTAACTGACTCAGGCGGATTTCAGGTGTTTTCACTTGCACATCTGCGCAAAATTACCGAGGAAGGTGTTGAATTCAGAGATCCGAAAGACGGTAAAAAACACTTTATCAGTCCGGAAATTTCTATGGAAATTCAGCAGTCAATCGGTGCTGATATAATTATGGCATTCGATTGGTGCGCACCTTTCGGATGTGATTACAATACTGCAAAAGAAGCTATGGAGCGTACGCACAGATGGCTTGAAAGATGTATCAAAGCAAAAACTTCAACAAATCAGGCACTTTTCCCGATTTGTCAGGGAGCTTTCTATGATGATTTAAGACGCGAAAGTGCAGCTTTTGTATCTTCAATTGACGCTGTCGGGTATGCAATCGGTGGTTTGAGCGTTGGTGAAGATAAAGAAACAATGAACCATTTTGTAGAGCTTACTGCGCCTCTTTTACCACATAACAAACCAAGATACTTAATGGGAGTAGGAACTCCGGAGGACTTGCTTGATGGTATTAAGCGTGGCGTGGACATGTTTGACTGCGTACTTCCTACCAGAAACGCAAGGCATGGTTCTTTCTTTACTTCAGAAGGTAAAAAACAGATTAAAAATGCACAGTTCTGGGATGATCCGCGTCCTCTTGATGAAAACTGCGATTGTTACTGTTGTAAAAATCATTCCAGAGCTTACTTAAGGCATTTATACAAATGCGGTGAAGGAACTGCTCAAGCGTTAATGTCTATTCACAATATAAAATTCCTTATTGATTTTGCGAAGAAAGCAAGACAGGCAATTCTGGAAGATAGATTTGAAGAATTTTTTAATGAGAATTATCCAAAGGTTTTAAACTAAAAAACTTTTCGGGATGAAAACATCTTCATAGACATCTTGTGCGAGTGTTTCAATTTTGTCTTTTGGTGCGCTTAACAGACCGGCTTTTTCAAATTCTTTATTTGCAAGATAAACTTTATCGCCAATAACTGCCATGTTGTCATTGGTTTTGATGTTTGTAAATTTCCCCATGATTGAGGCAAAGTTTTCATCCGGAATATTGCATTTGGTACTCAAAACATCGCACATTGTTGCAGAAACTTCGTTGCTTCTCGTACGGCAATGCGGGTCAATGAACGAGATTTCACGTCCGCCAAAAACGAGCGCGCGGACTTCTCCATATTTATTTTGGAAGTCTTTTACAAGCTTTTCAAAAGCTCCGGCAAAGTTTCGAGGATTGAAATCCTCCGGCTTTATATGCCCGAGGAGGTTTTGCTCTCCTGCACGGAGCCCAAAACCTGAACAGGTGTTAATGCCTGTTGTGTAAAGACTATTACCGATTTTTGCGTCGCGCAGTGTGTAACGCATACCTGCGCCAACCTCTGCTGCAGCCGGCAGCTTGCTTATAAACGGTTCAATTGATTTTACGAAAAATAGTTTCATTTACTAAATCCATCTTACTGTTTATATAAAGTATTTTTGTGTGAAAAAATTGCTTTCAGCATGACAAAAGGGAGGTGTTTTTAAACACCTCCCTTTTTTAATTATACTTAAATGCGATCTTTGATTTCTTGTTCTATTTCAGAAATAAATTCATCAACAGATTTTGTACCAACCTGACCGACACCGCGTTTTCTAACCGCAACAGCGCCGGCTTCAATTTCTTTGTCGCCGATTACGCAAACATAAGGAATCTTTTTGTCCTGTAATGATTCTCTTATTTTGTAATTCATTGATTCAGAGCGGTCATCAAGTTTTACTCTTATGCCTGCAGCACGCATTTTTTTGTACACCTGTTCTGCAAAGTCTGCGTGTTTTTCGTTTGAAATCGGTACAATTGAAACCTGTGTAGGAGCAAGCCAGGTAGGGAATGCACCTGCATAATGTTCTATCAGGATTCCGTGGAATCTCTCCATTGAGCCGAAAATTACTCTGTGAAGCATAATAGGAGTTTTCATGCTGCCGTCTTTGTCCTGATATTTGATATCAAATCTTGCAGGCAGGTTGAAATCTAGCTGAATTGTTGCACACTGCCAGGTTCTACCGATAGCGTCTTTTACCTTAAAGTCGATTTTCGGACCGTAGAAAGCACCGTCACCTTCGTTTATTTCGTATTTCATGCCTCGTCTGTCCATAGCTTCTTTAAGTCCGGCTTCTGCTTTGTTCCAGTTTTCGATTTCGCCTACAAAGCTTTCAGGACGGGTAGAGAGTTCAACTTCAAAACTCATCTTGAAGATAGCCATAGTATCTGCTACAAAGTCAATGATTGCGTTAATTTCATCAACAAGCTGTTCAGGAGTACAGAAAATATGAGCATCATCCTGTGTAAATCCTTGAACACGGGTTAAACCTGCAAGTGCTCCTGATTTTTCTTTTCTGTAAACAGTTCCAAGTTCTGCCATTCTTAAAGGTAATGAACGGTAAGAATATCTGTTTGCCTGATAAATCAGGATATGGAACGGACAGTTCATCGGTTTTACCACGAATTGTTCGTCAGAATCTTCATCTTTTTGAACAAAGAACATGTTTTCTTTGTAGTGATCCATGTGACCTGAAATTTCCCAGAGTTTAGATTTTGCGATTTGCGGAGTGTTAACAATTACATAACCGCGTTTTCTATGTTCTTCTCTCCAGTAATTTTCTATTTGTTCTCTCACAGTTGCAAGGTTCGGATGCCACAAAACAAGTCCGCCGCCTAATTCTTCTCTGGTAGAGAATAAATCCAGCTGGGTTCCGAGTTTTCTGTGGTCGCGCTTCTCTGCTTCTTCAATAAATGTCAAATAATCCTGCAAATCTTCTTTATTCCAGTAAGCTGTAGCGTAAATTCTCTGGAGCATTTTGTTCTTTTCGTTACCGCGCCAGTAAGCTCCTGCAACTTTCAAAAGCTTAATAGCATTTCCTTTTATATATGATGTATTCGGAATATGAGGTCCTGCACAAAGGTCGTTAAACAAAACATTCCCGTCTTTATCTTTTGTAAAATACAACGTAGGATTGTCGTTTCTGTGTTCTTCAAGAAGTTCAGCCTTGTAGATTTCGCCTTCTGCCTTAAATTCCGCAATCTGCTTGTCCACATCAGGAATTATGTACTTTTCGAACGTAAGATTTTGCTTAATAATATTTTTCATTTCTTCTTCGATTTTGGCTAAATCATCCTGTGTGAACGCATAACCGTCAGTTAGGTCAAAATCGTAGTAAAAGCCTGCGTCTGTAGCTGGTCCGATAGCCAACTTTGCCTGTGGAAACAGCTTTTGTACAGCTTGTGCCATGATGTGTGAGCATGAATGTCTTAATACATGCAATGTTTCTTTGTTCTTTTCCATTTTTCTCTTTCTATCCTTTTTAAGGGCAAATACTGTTGTCTGTAGTAACATTCTACTAACTTATTTCCCCTTTTGAGGCGGATCCCTCTAACTAATAACATGGTTATTCTAGCACAAAAGGATTTATGATATCATAAATGTATGAGAAAGCTTATTTTATTATTAATAATTTTATGCTTTGCACTGCAGGTTAGAGCATCAGAATGTACTGCATATCTCTGTGAAATTTATTCAAACGAATACAATAGCAAGGTTAAGATTGTTTCTAAAAAAGAATTTATTGATAAATATGAGCAAAAAGTCGGAGATTATTATATTTCTTCTATTGTATATGGCTACGGTTATATGAAAATTCCGAAATGCAAAAAGCAAAGAATTTCTTATATCACACTTATCGGAAATGATTGTAAGCCTATTTGGGGTTATGTTATTCCGCGTTAGATTTTTTGTTTCTATCTTGCATAAATGCAAAAGTTCCTGCTCCTGCGCTGATTAAGCCGTTCAGAGCAATGGAGTTTTTGAATGGAGATTTAGAAAATTGAATTTTTCTTGAAAGTAAATCAAGTCCGACTCCAAAGCCAAACCAGGCACCTGCAGTGTTTAGACCATCACGAACGGGTGTTACTGATTTATTATTTTGTATAGTGCGTCTGGAGTTTTGCGCACGGAAATTAACTATTGGTGTAACAGCTTGTATTCTCATATATATCTCGCCAGTGTAAATGTTGTAAAAAATGCCGATGGCCGGGGTGTCTTGCTCACTCGCGTATAACGGCAATTCCGTATTTTTGCTTCTGTGTTTTCAACACCTTGCAAAAATACTCCAGCCTCAGCTCGTTCGCGCCGAACCGTGTAAAAGCTTCGCTTTGGGTTCGACCCGCCAGAAGAACTCTTGTAAGAATCATTCTGAGAAAAATGCCGATGGCCGGGGTCGAACCGGCACGTAGTTGCCTACACCAGATTTTGAGTCTGGCACGTCTACCAATTCCATCACATCGGCATATTTAATTGTCAATCTTTCTTTATTCAACCAGAAACAAATCAAAAATTCAAGCTTTCAGGTTGAAATATTAAAAAATTGTTTATTTTTTAAGGTTTTGTCAAAAACAGTGATTTAATAATAATGTAGAAAGAAAAATTTTATAGGAGATATAAATTATGGCAAAGACAATTGGTATTGACTTAGGTACAACTAACTCGGTTGTAGCCGTTATGGAAGGCGGTAAGCCAACCGTTATAGCAAACGCAGAAGGTATGAGAACAACTCCTTCTATCGTTGGTTTTTCAAAAACAGGTGAAAGATTAGTCGGTCAATTAGCAAAAAGACAGGCTATTTTGAACCCTGATAAAACTATTGCTTCAATCAAAAGACATATGGGCGAAGATTACAAAAAGAATATTGACGGAAAAGACTACACTCCGCAAGAAATTTCTGCAATGATTTTAAGAAAATTAGCAGATGATGCAAGCGCATATTTAGGAGAAAAAGTTACATCAGCTGTAATCACAGTTCCAGCTTACTTTAACGATGCTCAAAGACAGGCAACAAAAGATGCCGGTAAAATCGCAGGCTTAGATGTTCTTCGTATCGTAAACGAACCAACTGCTGCGGCTCTTGCTTACGGTTTGGAAAAAGATAAATCAGAAAAAGTTCTTGTATTTGACTTAGGCGGCGGTACTTTTGATGTATCTATACTTGAAATCGGTGATGGTGTTCACGAAGTTCTTTCAACTTCCGGTGATACTCACTTAGGCGGCGACGACTTTGATAAAAAGATTATTGATTGGATTTGTGCAGAATTCAAAAAACAGGAAGGCATGGACTTAACTAATGATAAGCAGGCTATGCAGCGTATTAAGGAAGCTGCTGAAAAAGCTAAATGTGAATTATCATCAGTAGTTGAAACAACTATTAACCTTCCGTATATTACAGCAGATGCTAACGGTCCTAAACACTTGGAATTATCTTTAACAAGAGCCAAGTTTGAAGAGCTTTCTCATGACCTTCTTGAAAGATGCAAAAAACCGGTTGAACAAGCTCTATCAGATGCCGGCTTGAGTAAAAATGATATTAACGAAGTAGTTCTTGTCGGCGGCTCTACACGTATTCCAGCCGTTCAACAGCTAGTAAAAGAATACACAGGTAAAGAGCCTAACCAGTCAGTAAACCCTGATGAGGTTGTTGCGGTTGGTGCTGCGGTTCAAGCAGGTGTACTTGCAGGTGAAGTTAAAGATATCGTTCTTCTTGATGTAACTCCGCTTACACTTGGTATTGAAACATTAGGTGGCGTTATGACTGCGCTTGTTCCTCGTAACACTACAATTCCTGTAAGTAAATCTCAAGTTTTCTCAACTGCTGAAAATAACCAGACTGCTGTTGATATAAATGTACTTCAAGGTGAAAGACCAATGGCTTCTGATAACAAATCTTTAGGTATGTTTAGACTTGAAGGTATTGCTCCTGCGATGAGAGGAGTTCCTCAAATCGAAGTTACATTTGATATAGATGCTAACGGTATTGTTAATGTTTCTGCTAAGGATAAAGCTACTAACAAAGAACAAAAGATTACAATTACAAATTCTTCTAACCTGTCTGAACAGGATATCGATAAGATGGTTAAAGAAGCAGAAGCTAACGCCTCTGAAGATAAGAAGAAAAAAGAAGAAGCTGAAATCAAAAATAATGCTAACTCATTGATTTCTTCTTCTGAAAGAATTGTAAAAGACTTTGAAGGTAAAATCTCTGAAGAAGATGTTAAAAAATTAACAGAACACAGAGAAGCTTTACAAAAGGCTTTGGATGAAAATAAATCATCTGATGAGTTAAAGAAATTATCAGAAGAGCTGCAGCAGACAATGTTTGCAATTTCACAAAAAGCATACGAAGCTGTTCAAAAAGAAGGCGGAGATGCACAGAGTGAAGCAAATTCTCAAGGTGCAGCATCAGAAGATAAAAAAGATGACGATGTAATTGATGCAGAGTTTACTAAAGAATAATAAAAAACATTAATTAAAGATAAAAATAGCGGAAATACGAAAAGTGTTTCCGCTATTTTTTAGGAAAGGAGTTTTATGTTAAAAAATTGGGGAAAAGAATTAAAGGAATTTATATTACACGGCAATGTTCTCGACATGGCTGTGGGTATAATTATAGGTGCATCTTTCGGCAAGATTGTGGACTCTCTTGTAAAAGATATAATTATGCCGCCAATAGGTTTAATCCTCGGCAAGGTTGATTTTTCTAATCTGTATCTGCAAATCTACCCTTATGGAACTCATTACCCTTCGCTTGATGCCGCAAAGGCTGCCGGAGCAGTAACGATTAACTATGGTGCATTTTTGAATAATGTAATAAGCTTTATAATAGTAGCCTGTGCTGTGTTCTTAATTATTAAATCAATTAACACGCTTAGAGCCGCAGCCTGTAAACAAGAGGAGGCAGAAAAAGATGTAACGACAAAGGAATGCCCGTACTGCTATTCTTGTATTCCTGTAAAAGCTGTGAGATGTCCTAATTGTACATCAGAATTGAGATAATTATAAATTGTATATAGAAATTACTAACCAGATTGATTGTCGCGCTTTTCAAATTAACTTATTGTTTTAATATGATAAATTTAAAAAAAGAGTTTGGTAAAAGGGTTCGTCAATATCGTAAGGCAATGGGGCTAAGCCAGATGAAATTTGCTGAAAAGGCTGATATTACTTTTCAAACTCTTTCCAGTATAGAGCGTGGTATCACGTTTCCTTCTTATCCCATACTTATAAAAATCATAGAAACATTAAATGTGCCTATTGTAAAACTTTTTTGCTATGATGAGGCAAATGTTACTGTAAAAGATACAGAAGTATTTAACTACACAGCTGAGCTTTTGGAGCAATTAGATTATGAGAAGAGAAAGCTTGTTTTTAAATTTATTAACATGCTAAATGAAGATTAGGTAAAAGATTTGAAGTGTGGTTTTAATTTATAATAAACTTGAATTTGGTTCAAAAAATATTCAATTTCATAATTATTCATTGTTTCTATATATTGTAATAATTCGATTTTTTTCTCATTATTTGTTGATGAATGTGTAGAGTATAAAAATAAATCACTTACGGAAACTTTCAATGCCTTTGATAAATTCTCTAGGGTAGTTTGTGTAACAAATTGTCTTCCAGTTTCAATACGGCTCAAACTCCCGCAACTAATATCTAATTTTTCTGCGAGTTGTTCTTGTGTAAAGCCGGCAGCTTCTCTGTGGATTCTTATATTTTTACCAAATAGTTTTATGAAATGAGGTGTATTATGAATTCGTATGGGAAAGATAATGTTATTGCTAAAGCTTTGTTTAATAAAGTTATTTCAGAGGATGTTGCAGAAAAGTTAACTGTGGATGAGTTATTATGTCTTAATAGGCTAATGTTTATATGTGATAATTTTTCTATAGAAAGTTTGCTAAGAAATTATATATCTGATTTTGATTTATCTAGTGACTATAGAAGTTATATTGCAAATAAAAATAAAGAGGAAGTATTATTCAAAAAAAATATTGATGAAGTTTTGCAAGCATCATTATTAATAATACCAGACCCAATAAGTAATCTTATTTCAACTTTTTTAGCAGATATTCTTTATCAAGACTATAAAACTGTAGAAGAAAAATGTGAAATTGTAAAAAATGATAAAATGTCACAGAAATTTATTAATGCTATTCAAAAAGATTTAAAGTTAGAAAATCCGCTAATAAAAACTAATACAATAAAGTATGTAAAAAGAAAGTATTCCTGTTATCAGGATTATTACTATGTAGATTTGATAATGAATTTTACAAATAGTGTACCTATAGGATTGTTATATATAATTTATGATAGTTAAATACTTATTTGTGATAAAATTCTTGTATGAGAGTACTGGCTAAAATATTTTTTTGTTTTTTATTTTTAGTATTTTCACTTACAAATTATATAAGTGCTGATACTTCATACTCTCAAAATAGTGTTTCAGCACAGCCTCAAATGTCTTATCCGGATATTTATGTAAGTGCCGATAAAGAAGAATATTTTATATTGCCGTCCACTAATTCCGATAATGGCATTTCTTCCGGATTACACTGTGGAAAAGTGCCGGCATTCAGTAATAATTTATTATTTGTTGATACAGAACAAAATATTTTTAATACATATATAATAGCTCTTTTATTTAAGACGGAAATCAACGCGAATGCACCTCCTTCAGGTGTATATTGTTGATTAGTATAAAAAAAAGGAGAAAGATATGGAATTAATTCACAGTTTTGTATCAGCGCACAATGTGCTGATATCTGCGGGATTACTTATCTTAGCGTATATCTTTATCGCTACTGAAAAAATCCCGAAAGTTACTATTGCACTTCTTGGTGCAGGTATTACAATTTTCCTCGGGCTTGTCAGCCAGACAAGAGTATTGGACGGGGTACTTAACCCTACTTATTTTGTTCAATACATCGACTTTAACGTAATATTCCTGCTTGTGTCTATGATGATTATAGTTAACATTACAACACGAAGCGGAGTATTTTCTTATCTGGCAAATGAACTATTAAAAATGACAAAAGGTCATCCGGTATTAATTTTAATTGCACTGGGTATTTTCACTGCTGTAGTAAGTGCCTTTTTAGACAACGTAACAACAGTTATTCTGATTATGCCGATAACTTTTGCTATTGCAAGAAAATTAGAAATAGATCCGATTCCTTACCTGTTGACCGAAGTATTCGCTTCAAACATCGGCGGTACTGCAACATTGATTGGTGACCCGCCAAATATTATTATAGGAAGCGCAGCAGGATTTTCATTTATGGATTTTGTAAGCAACCTTACACTTGTTGTTGCTGTTATTCTGATTGCAGTTTTAGCTGTTATGGTACTTTTCTTTAGAAAAAAATTAGCAACTACTGCAGAAAAAATGAAAGAAGCTGCAAATATTGATAATACTCATACAATTACAGATGTTCCTTTGATGGTTCGTTCAATGATTGTTCTTGCTCTTGTAATTCTGGGTTTTGTTACTCATGATATTACACATATTGAAACCTGTGTTGCAGCTATGCTTGGCGCAAGCTTCCTGCTTCTCTTTGAAAAACCTACTGATATTTTAAGAGATGTTGAATGGAATACAATATTCTTCTTTATCGGTTTGTTTATCATAATCGGCGGTGTTGAAGCTTCTGGTGGTATTAAGCTTATGGCAGAATGGATTCTGCGTGTTACACAGGGCTCTCAGGAAGCTGCTTCTATGCTTATCCTATGGGCTTCAGGAATAATATCCGGTATTATTGATAATATTCCTTACACAGCAACAATGTCCCCTATGCTTGTTGAAATTCAAAAAACAATGGGGGCAGATTACACAACCCCGCTCTGGTGGTGTTTATCTCTCGGAGCATGTCTGGGCGGTAACATGACTATGATTGGTGCTGCCGCAAACGTAATCGTTTCTGAATCAGCGGCAAAAGAAGGACATCCAATGTTCTTTCTTAGATTTATGAAATACGGGGTTATTGTGGTTGCAATATCACTAATAATTAGTTCGCTGTATATCAATTTAAGATATATGTAAAGGACAAATAAAGTGAGTAGGGGCGGGTTTAAATAACCCGCCCCTTATTTTTAAGATTTTATTATATTAGTTGCAATCCACGTTGCAGCACGTACACCTAAAGATTGCTTAATCTGCATTGGCATATATTCTTCCCATATAATATTGTCATTCGACTGTTTGGAAGCAAGAGCTCTTAGTTTCTGTAGTTCTCCATTATCAAGAAATTTTGCACCGCACATATTGCAGACATCAATCTCAACATCAGTTTGTTCACCTAATTTAACCATAGGAATATCGCATAGAGGACAAATTCTGGTCTTTTTGATATCAACTTCTTTGAAACTTTTTTCTTTGATTGCAGTTAAAATATCATCAATATTTTCATGCGGTTCGTCAAATTTTTCCAGTTCTCTATTGTCAAAAAGCATTCCGCCGCACCCATTTAAACAAATATCAACATAAATATTTAAATCAGGTATTAAAACTTTTACCATATCTTCGCCGCAAGCAGGGCATTTTATAATTTCTTTATTATCAGCCATTTTATACCTTTCTTTTTATCCTAAAACTAAATCGCCGTGTTTTTTTATGTGTTCAATCAAACCTCCATCTTCAAGAAGCTTAATCATAACGTCAGGAAGCGGTTCAATAGCAGTTATTGTGCCTTTTGTCAGATTTTTGAGAGTTCCTGCTTTTATATCCAGATCTAGTTCATCTCCGGCATCAATTCCATCAGTGTCGCATTCTATAGCGAGAAGTCCTATGTTGATGGCGTTGCGGTAAAAAATTCTTGCAAAAGACTTGGCAATAACAGCTCCAACGCCGGCAATTTTTATAATTTGCGGTGCATGTTCTCTGGAAGAGCCCAGACCGAAGTTATTTCCGGCAACAACAAAATCTCCCTTATTCATATTCTTTGCAAAATTTTCATCAGCATCTTCAAGCACATGTTTTGCAAATTCCTGCAAATCAGAACGCAGGTGGAACAAACGTCCCGGTGCGATATGGTCTGTTGAAATATTATCACCGAACTTAAAAGCTTTCCCTTTCATTTTACACCCTTCTGGCGGGTTTCATTCCGCCTGTTTTTATTATCCTCTCAACTGTACCGGCATTACCAGATACAGGTAATCTTCATCAGAAACCGGCGCAAAGACTGTAGCAGACAGATTGCTGTTGAGTTTAACATAGATTTCTTCGGATTCTGCTATTTTCAAAAATTCAAGAATAAATTTGTAGTTAAATGCGATAACAAGCGGTTCACTCATATATTTAATATCAATTTCGTCCTGCGAGTTACCTGCATCAGGGGAATCTCCGGAGAGTTTTAGAGTATTGTCTGCAAATTCAAATTTTACAATACTATTCTTCTCGTTAACCATAACTGCAACTCTTTCGAGTGCTGCTATTAAGTCACTTTTATTAACAACAGCTTCTTTAGGGAATGTTTGCGGAATAAGCTGGTTGTATTTAGGGAACTGACCCTGCATTAACCTTGTAACAATCTTAGTCTTATCAATTGTTATTACGATTTTTTTCATTTCTTTGCAGATTTTTATAGTATCAGATTCTGCAAGAAGTGAAATTTTTGAGAGCTCAGATAAAACCTTTGATGAGATAAGCATTTCAAAAGGTTTTTCCGCATCGCTTGAGCTATTCTTTACAACTTCTCTAACTCTGGCAAGTCTGTTACCGTCAGTAGCAGCCATTTCCAGAATATTCTGGTTAACTTCGCATACAACGCCTGAGAGCAGGTTATTTGTTTCATACCCTGCTGCAGCTGAAACAACTTCTCTTATAGCTTTTGTGAAAGGTCGTGTTTCAATTTCCATACAGTCTGTTTCTGCAATGTTTTCTTCAACTTGAGGAAATTCATTTGCTGAAATCCCAATAATATCGAATTTGGATTTTTTACTTGTAATTGTTGCAGTTGAGCCGTTTAATTCAAGGTTTATAAGTTCATCATTCAGTCTTGAAAGAATTTCTACAAGCTTCTTTGCAGGAAGTGTGAATTTACCTTCGGTTTCAACATTAGCATTAATAAGTGTAATAATAGACAAGTCGAAATCAGTTGCAGTAAGTTTAATTTGATTTGTACCTGCGGTTTCTATCAAAACATTGGCGAGAACCGGCTGCAAACCCTTAACAACTGTTGCTCTTTCTACAATTTTAATCCCGTTTAGTAAGTCGTCTTTATTTGCAACAAATTTCATTTATACACCCCTTAAATAGTCTTTTTTACAAGGTAATTCTAATACAAAAAGCATATTTTTACAAGTATCCTTGACAATATTGTAACAGGCATTAAAAACACTGTATGGACGTATATTTTGATGCTTGAGTGTAAACATTTGTAACAATATTCAAATGAACTCTAAAGTTTCATAAAAAAATGCCGATATAAAAATTGTAAGCAAAACACTCCGATAGTTAGGAAAGGATTAATAGTATATGCGTATCGAAAATGAAATGTTATCAAGATTTAACACAGAAGCACAATCAAACAACTTAGAAATGTCATTATCACAAGAATTGGATTTCTTCTTTGATAATGTTATGGAAACTGTGGTCGATTATTTTAAAGAAGAAGTTAGAGTATAAAGCAAGACTCAAAAATATACATTTTACTTTCAGAGGCGGTTTAAATAAAACCGTCTTTTTGTTATTCTGGAGGAGGAGGTAAGCATGCTGCCGGATTATTTAAAACGACCTATAATTGACACAGAAACAACAAAGACTGTGCGAAGAATTTTGAAAACAAAGTGTCTTAATACTGTATGCGAAGGTGCAAGATGTCCGAACAAGAGCGAGTGTTATTCTCATAACACTGCTACCTTTTTGATAATGGGAAAAGTTTGTACCAGAAATTGCAGGTATTGTAATATTTCTCCGGCTCGTCCTGAACCGCTTGATTTAGAAGAACCTAAACACGTTGCGGAGGCTGTTAAGGAGCTCGGACTCAAGTTTGCAGTTATAACTTCTGTAACCCGTGATGATTTGCCTGACGGAGGTGCACAGCATTTCAAAAATTGTATTGATGAGATAAGAAAAATTTGTGATGCGAAAGTCGAAATTTTAACTCCGGATTTTAAAGATGATAAACGGGCTCTTGATACTGTTATAAAAGCACATCCGGATGTTTTTAACCACAACATTGAAACAGTTCGTTCCATATTTAAAACGGCTCGTCCGCAGGGAGATTATGACCGCTCGATTGAGGTTCTAAGGTACGTAAAAGAGAATTCAAATATTGTGACAAAATCCGGATTGATGGCAGGTCTAGGTGAGGGAGTAAATGATATAGAAGAAACTCTTTGTGATTTGCATGATGCAGGGGTTGATATTATAACAATCGGGCAATATATTCAACCTTCAAAACAGCACCTTCCTGTTGCAAAGTATTATACACTGGAAGAGTTTGAGGAATTAAAAGAACTTGCGCGCAAAATCGGATTCAAGAACTTTCAGATAGGGCCTCTGGTCAGAAGCTCGTATCATGCGATGGCGAGTTATGAAACCTCCTTGAAATAAATTGATTTAAAAGGTACAATTTAGGAAGAGAGAATTTTATGTCCGTTGTAAATCAAGAAGTTGAAAAATTAATTAATATTGGTTTTACATATCATCAAGACGGGTGTCTTGATGAGGCGGAAAACGCTTATCAAGAAGTTCTGACTATTGACGGTAAAAATGCAGAAGTTTTTAATCTGCTCGGGGTGCTGAAACTTCAGCAGAATGATGTAATTTCAGCAATTAACTGGATTGAAAAAGCTGTTGAAATTAAGCCTGATGTTTATTTTTATGAAACTCTTTTTCAGGCTTATGTAAGAGCCGGTCTGTTTAAACAGATTGTTGCAAGAGAAAAAGAAGTGCTGGAGAAATTTCCGGATAATTTTTCGCTTCTGTTCAATATTGCGCTTGCAAATAAAAAAACTAAGAATATAAGAGCTGCAATAAAGTTCTACGATAAAGCTCTTAAAATCAATCCGGGTTCTTATCTTGCATGGTTTAATCTATCCCACCTCTACAGTATTGAGGGAGAAACAGAAAACGCGGTTTCTGCTTTAAAAATATGTAAGAAAATAAGACCTAATGATATTGATACAGATTACTTTTTGAGTCTAGCGCTTATGCGTACAAAGAATTATGACAAGGGATTGAAACTCTTTGAAACCCGTCTTTGCAGGGAAACTGCTACGGCACTTCAAAATAAAACTTATCCGAATAAGGCTACTAAAGAAACTCTCTGGAAGGGTGAAAATATAAAAAATAAAACAATTTATGTTTATTACGAAGCCGGGTTTGGCGATGTAATAATGTTCAGCAGATACCTTCCGCTGCTTGCTAACAGGTGCGGGAAGCTTTTATTCTTACCGCAAAAACAGCTTGTACCGCTATTTAGAGATAATCCATTAGGTATTGATGTTGTTATTGATAAGTATATTCCTGAATGTGATATGAATTTTGATGTGCATGCTCCGCTTTTAAGTCTTCCGTATCTGCTGGGATTAAAGGGAGATAAGGTTTTTGCGTATCCTGAAGGGTATATTCGTCCGCATAAAGAGCTTGCAGAGGAATTTAAGAAGAAATATTTTAATAATGATAAGATAAAAGTCGGGATAAAATGGCAGGGAAATACCTATTATGATCAGGATAGAGTTATTCCGACAAAGTTTTTTAAACCGCTTATGGCAGTTGAAAATACGCAATACTATTCATTCCAGACTTTTGAGGGTTCTGAAGATGCAAAAGAACTGGATGGAATTATTGATGTTGGCAAAGACTTAATTGATTTCGGCCAAACAGCTGCTGCACTCAGCAATCTTGATATTGTTATCTGCAACGACACTTCTTTAGCGCATCTTGCAGGTGCAATGGGCATTCCATGCTGGGTTATTCTTCCTTACGAAGTTAACTGGAGATGGCATACAGATTTGAGTGTTTGCGACTGGTATAACAGCGTAAAACTATTCCGCCAGCATTCAATAGGAAACTGGCAGAGCGTTTTTGATGATATTTTGGAAGAAATGAAGCCTTAGCTATTTCCCTAAAGCACACGCTTTTTCTGTTGTGCTCTTTATTACATCGTAAAAGAGTTTTTCTGTATCATATTTATCCATACAATCAACTCCAACACGCGTGCAGCCGCCTTTTGTTGCAACATTAGAGATAAGTTCTTCCATAGAAATTTCACGGTTTAATGCCATTTTTGCAGAGCCGATTGCAGTTTGAATACTTAATAACAAGGCTTTCTCGTAATCCAATCCAAGTTTTTCGCCGGCTCTTGCTATTTCATTTATTACTTTGTAATAAAAAGCAGGGCCTGAACCTGAAATTGCTGTTACTATATCAATCTGGGCTTCATCATCAACGACAATGCATTTTCCGATGGTAGAAAGCAATTTATAAATATAGTCTAAATCTTCTTTTTTTGCGTGTTTTCCGCCAACCATTCCGCTCATGCCTTCTCCTACAAGTGCCGGTGTGTTTGGCATAATTCTTATTACCCTTGTGTTTTCAGGAAGGTGTGATTCCAGTTTTTCTGTTGTAACTCCTGCTGCAATAGAAGCAATAAGTTTATCAGAAGTTATAAAAGGTTTTATTTCTTCAAGAACATCAGCAGCCTGATTTGGCTTTGTTGCTATAAATATGACTTCGGAATTTTGGGCCAGCTCTTTGTTATCTAAGATAATTTTTATTCCAAGCTCTCTGGATTTTTCATCAATCCCTTCTGTTTCTGCCTGTGTTGCAATTAATTCTTCCGGCTTTGCAAAACTTGTCTTGATAAGTCCTTTAATAATTGCGCCGGCCATTTTGCCAGAGCCTATAAATCCGATTTTGTACATATTTTTCACCCTTCTTTTTATTTATACTCTTATGTTAAACTACAAAAACATGTTATAATCAACTTATGCAAGAGATAACAATAGGAAAAACATATAGACATTATAAAGGTAATGTTTATAAAATTATCGCATTGGGCAGGCATTCAGAAACGCTTGAGGATATGGTAGTTTACCAGTCTGTTGAAACAGGCGAAGTATGGGTAAGGCCGAAAGCAATGTGGAATGATGTGATTCCGCAATCATTATCCCACAAGGGGCTAAGGGAGAATAGCGCTGAGGCAGACCAGGAGTCGCAAGATAATACTGGAGGTTTGCAGTTGTCTGCCGACAATAGGTCTACGTGCGTAGCACTGAGGTTTACGCTATTATGATTACAAAAGAAGTTAGAGAGTGGATGCAGAAAGTTGAGCGAGGGCAGTACTCGTATGATGATGCAATGTATGAATTTATAAGATTTTCATCTTTTCTTACGCGCGAAGAAATGAAAATGCTGAAATCACGATTGGAGAGCTTATGTTCAAAAAAAATGTAAAAACAAATATGGAATTAGAGATTATTGAACAAACCAAAATCATTCCGTATATTTTGATGAAATATATTAATCCTGAAACAGGTGAAATTAAGATTGATTTGCCGGATAATATTACAAAAATTATCCTTGTAGCAAGCGGTTCTTCATACCATTGTGCGAGATTTGCAGTTGATTTGCTGGAAAAATTCTCCAAAATTGAATCACGTGCGATTTATTCAAGCGAATTCCTTTTGAAGAATGTTATTCCGCATGATGAAAATACACTCTATATTTTTATTACACAGTCTGGTGAAACGAGTGATACTATTAAGTCTGCTCAAAAAGTTAAAGAGCTTTCTAATCTCGCCACACTTTGCATAACTAATAACGAAGAGTCTACAATCTGGAATTTATGCGATTATAAAGTTGCCTGCTATGCCGGTACAGAACAGGGAATTGCTGCAACAAAATCGTTTACTTCGCAAATGTTATGCCTGATTTTGATATCATTAAAGCTCGTTGAGAAAATTCACGGCGATAACGCAACTATCGGGTATAAAAAATCATTATTCAGCCTTCCGGCCGTAGTAGATAAGGCTCTCGCAAAGCGCGAAGATATAAAGAAACTTGCTGCTATTCTTGCAAAAGAAAATACAATAGTAATTACTGCCGACGGGATTTCTTACTCCCTTGCAAAGGAGGCAGCCTTGAAAATTAAAGAAACATCATATAAAAATATTAGTGCAGCAATACTGGGAGAATTTATGCACGGGCATGTTGCAGTTTTGAATAATCCTTCTATGCTTATCTATATTGCGGTGGATGAAATTTCAAAGCGCTCAGTATCTAATCTTAACAAGATTAAAGAGGATTATAAACCGAAACTTGTTATAATCGGCCCTGCCGGAGAAGAAGTTAAGCCGGACTGCAATATAAATATTGTTTCAGAAAACGAAATCCAGCAAATGTTTGCAAATGTCGTAATCTGCCAGCAGCTTGCTCTTGAAACAGCATTAAAACTTAAAAGAAATGTTGACCATCCGCGAGGGCTTCATAAAGTTGTTGTAGATAAGAATATTTAGCCTTCACTTATTTCTTTTTTCTGATATCTCGCTGATTTTGCATTTATTGCATAACACGCAGAGGACAATTTTTGTGAGAGCATAAACATGTTTCTCTGTATTGCTGCAACATCGTTCATTGCCTCCAGCATCTTATCAGGATTAATCATTGACTCCATTGCTTCATGGTTATCAACTTTTTCGTCTGCATATTTTTTGACAAGCAGCTTGTCGATGTAATCTCTTGCTCCGACTGCCATAATTAAATCTCCTAATCCCTATTAATTCCTATACATATATAAAAACAATTAACAGGAAAAAATTGACTTTTATGTAACAAAAGGTTAAGCTTTGATTTGCATAATTAATGGCATTTTGCCTGTTTCTCTTATCTGGCGCTCAAAATCAGAAATATCTACGCTTATTGCATCAAAAGTATTGTAATGCATAGGTATAATCTCGCTTGCACCAAGCCATCCTGCAGCTTTTACCGCATGTTCAATGTCCATAGTGTATTTCCCGCCGATTGGAAGCATTGCAACATCAGGCTGATAAATCTCGCCTATCATTTTCATTTCGGAATTAAGACTTGTATCACCGGCATGGTAAATTGTTTTACCCTCTATTTCAAAAATAAATCCGCAAGGGCAGCCGCCATAGATACCATCCGGAGTTGAACTTGAGTGAAACGCAGGAACGGCGGCTGCCCTTCCCCAGCTGTATTCACACCAGCTTCCGAGTCCTATGTCATTTGTTTTTGCACCTTTCTTGGCGCAGTAATTAGCAAGTTCGTAGACCGCCGTAATCGGTGCACCGCTATTTTGTGAAATTTCAATTGCACTTCCTAGATGGTCGCCGTGTGCATGGGTTACGAAAATGTCGTAAATGTTTTCAGGCTTATAATCCGGTACACAAACAAGAAACGGGTCTATTAAAATCTTTTTCCCGCCGGTTTCAATCTCAAACGCACTATGACCTAAATATTTTATTTCCATTTTTTATCCTCTTTGACTTGTAGGTTTTGCTACCAACTTATTTTATTTACCCCCGGGCTTCATCCCGCTATACTACTAACCTATATTACTTACTTCCAGAAGCCCTTCTGAACAAATTACTAATCCAATGAGCAGCCAGTCCTTACCATCAACTTTCTCAACCTTTTATACTCTTTACCCCATTTTTGCATAGAATCAATTACAGGTCTTAATGTGTATCCAATATCTGTAAGATAATATTCTACTTTGGGAGGAAGGCCTTCGTATTCTTCCCTGACAACTAATCCGTCTTCTTCAAGCTCTTTAAGACAATTGGTAAGAACTTTTGCTGTACAGCCGATTTTATTTTTTAACTCGACAAATCTCATCTCTTTTTTTAAGAGTTCTTGTATTATTAAGATTTTCCACTTTGCTCCGACAAGCTGCAATACCACACTTACCGGATTTACAGCTAAATTCTTATACTGCATTTTGTTTATTTCTTCTTGTCTTTGTTATTATCGTCGCTGCCCCAGAGCTCTCTTAGTTTATCTTTAACTCCGATGCGTGAAAACCATTTTATCACAAGTCTTTCTTCATATCCAAGTCCGCCGCTTAATTTTGTACATCCATTTAAAGAATATACACCTTCTGAGATAGAAATTCGAACAATGAAATGAGGTTCCTGAAACCTTCCTCTATCCATCCAGATTTTTATATTATTGTACTTTGTAAAAGTTGTATTTCTGATGTTGTGAGCATCTGACTGTTCTTCTGTTATGAAACTTTTTAAGCTGTCTTCTAAATCTTTAAACGTTGCCACTTTAGTCTATCCTTAATTATTCAAACTGTGTATAGGAGCTGGAATACGTCCGCCTCTTTCAACAAAATTTTTGGATGAAAGCTTATTAACATCCATAATAGGAGCTTCACCCAGAAGCCCGCCGAATACGACTTTTTCTCCCACTTTTTTGTTAGGAGCCGGAATAAGCCTTACTGCGGTAGTCTTTTTATTTATCATACCAATAGCCATCTCATCTGCAATCATACCTGCAATGGTTGAAGCCGGTGTATCTCCCGGAATAGCAATCATATCAAGTCCTACCGAGCATACGCAGGTCATGGCTTCAAGCTTGTCAAAAGTTAAATACCCCTTGTCAGCCGCTTCAATCATTCCGGCATCTTCTGATACAGGTATGAACGCGCCTGACAATCCGCCTACGTAAGAACTTGCCATAATTCCGCCTTTTTTAACTGCATCATTAAGCATTGCCAGTGCAGCTGTTGTTCCGTGTGCGCCGGCATGCTCAAGACCCATTGCCTGAAAAATCTGGGCAACACTGTCGCCTACAGCAGGTGTCGGGGCAAGTGAAAGGTCAATTACGCCAAATGGTACATTGAGTTTTTCGGCAAGTTTTCTTCCAACAAGTTCACCTGTCGTTGTAATCTTGTATGCCGTTTGCTTAATTTTATTAGAAAGTACACCTAAATCAGCATCTTTATGTAAATCCAAAATAGCGGCTCTAACTACTCCAGGGCCTGAAACACCAATATTAAGAGCACATTCCGGCTCTCCGTAGCCGCAGTATGCGCCTGCCATAAACGGGTTATCACTTACCGAGTTGCAGAATACCACGAGCTTTGCAGCGCCAAGTCCATCTTTGTCAGCGGTGAGTTCTGCTGATTGCTTAATAATGTCAGCCATTTTTAATACCGCATCCATGTTTATACCGGCTTTTGAAGTTGCAACATTAACTGAAGAACAGAGTCTGCTTGTTGATGCAAGAGCCTCAGGTATTGATTCAATAAGTCCTAAATCTCCTTGTGTGAAACCTTTTTCAACTAGTGCAGAAAATCCGCCGATAAAATCTATTCCAAGGCTATCAGCGCAGCCATCCAGAGTTTTTGCGATTTTAACATAATCCTTATGGCTGCACGATTCACCCAGAAGAGAAATTGGAGTCACTGCTATTCTTTTGTTAACAATAGGTATGGAATAATCATTTTCAATATCATTCGCATATTTAACAAGATTGCCTGCATATTTATCAAGTTTGTATTTAATTTTGTCGCAGACTTTGTTAACATCTTCAGAAAGACAGTTTCTCAAACTTATTGTAAGCGTCACAGTTCGTATGTCGAAGTTGTGAAGCTTAATCATGTTTATAGTTTCCAGAATTAAGTTTTCATCAAATATAGTCATTACGCTACAGATTATAACATATTTTATAAAAAATTTGAACATTAAAAATCTTTTTTATATATAATAATATTTACCGGAGGTATGAATAAAAATGCTAGTTGTAATGAATAGCCACGCTACGGAAAAAGATATAAAGCGTGTAGAGTTATTTATAGAATCAAAAGGGTTTGAAGCGCGTGTATCGCATGGAGAAGCACGAACTGTTGTACATGCTATTGGTGTAAAAGAAGTTGACCAGAGAGATTTTGAACTTTTACATGGTGTAGATGAGGTTATTAAATTATCAACTAATTACAAACTTGCAGCGCGGGCCTGTCAGGGTAAGGATACTGTTGTTGAAGTTAACGGGGTTAAGTTCGGGGACAAATACACCGGTTTGATTGCAGGGCCTTGCACTATTGAATCTTACGACCAGATGGATGAAACTGCACAGGAGCTTTCTGAATCCAATGTTAAGATTATCAGAGGCGGTGCATTTAAACCTAGAACAAGCCCTTACGCTTTTCAAGGACTTGGTGAAGAAGGATTAAAGATTATAAGAAGCGTTGCTGATAACCATGGCATGGCTGTAACTTCTGAGATTATGGAAGTATCACAGCTAGAAATGTTTGAAAAATATGTTGATATTCTTCAGGTTGGCGCAAGAAATATGCAGAATTTCAATCTGCTTAAAGAACTCGGGCATGCGCATAAACCGATAATTCTAAAACGCGGGCTTTCTTCAACATATGAAGAATGGCTTATGTCTGCAGAATATATTATGGCCGGAGGAAACAATCAGGTAATCCTTTGTGAAAGGGGGATTAGAACTTTCGAAAAATATACAAGAAATACTCTTGATTTAACTGCGATACCGGTTATTAAGAGATTAAGCCATCTTCCTATAATCGTAGACCCGTCGCATGCTACCGGGTTAAGAGATAAAGTTGAACCTATGTCACGTGCTGCTGTTGCAGCAGGATGTGACGGCTTAATTATTGAGGTCCACTATGACCCGGACAGAGCCGTTTGTGATGGTGCGCAATCATTATATCCCTGGCAGTATGATCTTCTTTATAAACAGATTAAACAGATTGCGCCGATTGTCGGTAAAGAGATTATTTAACGCTCAGATAGAATTTATACATCAGACGTGTTAAATCGTCATTTGCGCGGATAGCACCGATTAGTTCTGTACGCAGTTCATCAATCGGTTTTAATTGCTCGAACATATAAAGCTCATAGATTTCTACATTCAGCGCCTTTGCAATTTTACCTAAAGTTTCTGGTGTAGGATAGAACTTACCTGTTTCAATATAACTTATATTAGATGTGCCGATTTCAATCTTCTCTGCCAGCTGCTCCTGAGTAAGTTTATTAGATTTCCTAAGTTCTTGTATCCGTCTGCCCAGTCTTTTCTTAATATTGTTCATTACAACATGAAAATAAATAGTATAAAATGTGATAATATGGTTTGATTTATGCTATGATATTGTATAGGATATATGATATTTAGAGAATACTTTTATGAAAAATGAGATCGTTGCTAAAGTTTCAATAATTATTCCCTGCTATAATCAGGCAGAATATGTAGGAGAGTCTATTGAGTCTGCATTGAAGCAGACTTATGAAAATCTAGAAATAGTTTGTATAAACGACGGTTCAACTGATAACAGCAGTGAAGTTATTAAATCGTATGCAGAAAAATATAAAAATATAGTATTTCTTGATGAAAAAACTAACCGCGGTGTTTGCTGTGCGAGAAATATGGCAATAGCAGCATCAAGCGGAGAGTATATTTTACCTCTTGATGCTGATGATAAGATTGAACCTCAATATGTCGAAAAAGCTGCAAGAGTTTTGCACAACAATCCAAAGATTGGTATTGTTTACTGTAAGGCTGACTTTTTTGGCAGAAAGCATGGATTATGGAAACTGGAAGAGTTTGATAAACGAAAGATTATTTTTGAAAATCAAATATTTAATTCCTCACTTTTTCGGAAAAAAGATTTTAATGAAATCGGCGGTTACAAAGATTATATGAAATATGGCTGTGAAGATTGGGATTTGTGGCTTTCTTTTGTTGAAAAAGGGTTTGAAGTTCACAGAATTAATGAAGTTCTATTTCATTACAGAAAGTCAAAAACTAATACCCGTTCGGATGCAGCTTTTCCACATACAAGCATTATAATTTCAGAAATTTTTAATAATCATATTAATTTGTTTTTGGAAAGTGATGAATTTTATAAACGTGTATTTAATGATTTTTCTCCAAGATACAAGAAATATAAGAAATTATTCAATAATCTTTTGATAGCTGTAATAGTAGAAGCTCTTGTTATTTTAGCAATGATTATTATTGATTGAAAAATTCAATAATTTTTTCGGCAATCAAAAGAGCAGAATTCTGGTTCTGTCCGGTTATTAAATTTCCGTCAACTTCTACATGTTCTGCCCATGGTTTTTCTGCTACAAATTCTGCGCCCAGATTAATAAGACAGGTTTCAAGAAGAAAAGGAACAAGCTCTTGAAGTTTAACAATACCTTCTTCTTCGTTAGTAAAGCAGGTAACACGCTTGCCTTTGACGATATCTGTGTTAACAAAAGCAGCAGGACCGTGGCATACTGCGCTTACAAGTTTGCCACTTCGAAAAAAGTATTCAACAATTTCTGCAACTTCTTTATTCTCTGCAAGGTCAAACATAGGGCCGTGTCCGCCCGGAAAATACACGCCGTCAAAATTTTTATAATCAACTTCAGAGAGTTTTTTAGTTTCTCTTAGCACTTTTATGCAATCATCCCATTCTTCTGGATTTGAACAGGACATTGATTTTTCATCCACAGGTGAAAGGCTGCCGTTCGGACTTGCAACAGTTACATTAATGTCTGATTTCTGGAAAACAAGGTATGGTACTGCAAATTCTTCAAGATAAACTCCTGTATTTTGGATACAGTTACACTGCGGCGCTCCGCACTCGCAGCCTGCATAATTAGTTGTAATTATTAGTAAATTCTTCATAGGTAATTCCTTATATATATTTCATTAAAATGTTCATCAAATCTTCTTTTTTTCTCAAACCGCTGAAACGTTCAACCTCTTTTCCGTTATTAAATACCAGAAATGTAGGAAAAGAATGTACGCCATGACGTATTGCAAGCTCTGCATTATCGTCTGTATTAACTTGTCCTATCCAGACTTTATCCATTTGTTTAAGCTCATCTTCCTGTTTTTTGCAGTAACCGCACCAGGGAGCAAAAAATTCGACAAACTTCAATCCGGTCTTTATCTCATCATTAAAGTTTTCATTTGTTAATTCTTTTAGCATAAAAAATTCCTCCTAAATAAGAATAGGAGGAATTGATTTAAATTTCATTACCGAACTAGACAGTTCTTTTTATGAGTTTTTCTATATGATGCATAATTTCATTATTATAACCGCTTGAAAGGTTTCTTGGATTTACAATCTTCAGAATCTCATCCATACTCATAAGTTTATGCGGAAGGCATAGGAATTTTCCTGCAGCAGCACGGATATCTGCAAGCGCCTGTTTTAATGCCTCATTAGGATTAGGAATATCACGTCTGCTTATGTCGATTAGCTTTCCGGATTTTCTGAGTTCTTCAATCTGTTTAATTTCTTTCTGGCCGTTTTCTTTTGTTTGTCTAACAGCGTCAATTGAACCCATAAGTTTGATGTAGTTTTGCGAATTTTGATACATTATGTCTGCATTATTTTTTAATTCTCTTGCTGCATTGTCCATATTGTTCTTTATATTCTTTTTAGTCCAAAAAGTATTGTCAAGCTCATATGATGCTATGTTGTAATTGTCAGAAGAACTACGTATTGCAAGGGTTTGCCTATCAAAGTTAGCTTCCAATTCTTTTCTTAATTCTTGTTTTTGTTCTAAAAATTTTCCAAGTTTTTTGTCAAGAACTTTCAAAGAATCTTCCCTGTTCATAGCAGGCATTTCGTCAATTGTTCTACGCATTCTGCCATCGTAAGTTTTATAGTAAGATGTTGTGCCTAGAATATCCCCAGAAGTTTCTGCATAATACCCCTTATTTTTTGTATAGATTTCTTCATTATCAGGAAGCATATTTGCATAAATATCTATACGTTCTTTATTTGCCATTTTTCCGGTATTATTGCTTTCCCAGCTGTACGGCTGGTATTCCATACGCCAATTGCCGTTATTTTGTGCTGATTTGTCTGTAAAAAGACCTTTGAAATTTGTATTTGTATTAATTGCTTGTATCTTCATAATTACTAACCTCTCTTAATTACCTTAATTCCTTGTTTTGCATAGAAGTTTTTCAACTCATCAAAAAGCGGAATAAGTTTAGCCTTGCAATCTTCTATAAAAGATTTCTTTTCTGCAACTTTTCTATCAATATTTGAAACATCTGTTTTTAAAGCTGCAATATATTCTTTCATATTTTTAATAGTTTTTGCACATCCTGCCTGAATTGATTTAAATTCGGCAATTGTATCCTGAAGTTTCTTATGTTCTTCTTTTAATGCTTTTTTAGATTCAGACATTCTGTAAGCTTGGTCTTTTTCACTAGTGATGTTTTTGTATGTTTCCGGGGTGTTCTGGTATTTTCCGTATTCTAAAGTTTTGTCTTGTTTGTTGTGCATTCTTACAGCAGCGGCTCCATACATACTTTGTTCATTTATAGCACCATCGCTGGCAAGCTGGCCTAATTCTTTATAAGGTTTTTCGAGTTTTTCTAAATCAGTAATGTGTTTATCAATATTTACTTTTAAATCCTGCTGAGCTCTTAGTTCTTGTTCTGTATTACTAATACCTGAAAGAATTTTTTCTTTTTTAGTACTTAAGTTTTTTACTTCATCTTCAGCAGTTTCCTTTTTGTATCTTAAATCGCCTGCATTATCGTACATGCGTGTACATTCTGCTGCCTGCCACTGCTGGTATTTTGCATCTGCCTTATCTGCAAAACCTCCCATTTCTCTTCTGTAGTAATATTGTCTAACTTCTTCAAAATCATCACGGTAATTTTTTCTTTGTGTTCCGAAATAATTTTTGCTTACTTCGTCTATTTCAGGATAAGCAGGTTCGTTGTCATAAACAACATAATCAACTTTTTCTTTTATAGCGTCGGAAATAGGCTCCATCGGGTCTGCAAAATAAGCCTGTGAAGTTTTATTCACATGATAAGCTCCCAGAGTTTGTTCAACACTTGAATTTTTTTGCCACAACTTATTGTTCTTTAATGTGCTTTCATTGTAGTTGTACGCAAACTGTCCTTTAAAATTTGGTTTAGATAAAGTACTGCTAATTGGTGATATTTTCATTTTAACCTCCTTAATATCGATGCAAAATTTCCTCGTGATGTAAAAAATATATTGGGTATATGTTAGAACAAATATATATTTTTTGCATGTTAATGTTCATAAAAATTTACAAAAGAAAAAAGAAGGCCGGAGCCTTCTTTTTAAATGGTGTCGATAGGGGGAGTCGAACCCCCAAGGATTTCTCCACATGAACCTGAATCATGCGCGTCTACCAATTTCGCCATATCGACATATTATTATTCTATTACAAAAATATTAAAAAGTTAATATCGGTTCCAGATGAAATTATTACATTTTGCGTTATAATAAGGGCGGTAATAAATGAGGGGTTAATTATGAAAATTGTATACTTTGATGTAGAGAATTATGAAGAAGAATTTTTAAAGGAAAATAATGACGGAAAATATACTTATTTTCTTGAGCAGAATCCACTTAATGATCTTTCTCCTATAAAGAAAGAATACGAGGATGCTGATATAATTTCTGTTTTTACAACTTCAAGAGTTAACAAAAAAGTTCTTGAACAGTTTAAAAATCTTAAATTAATAGCATTGCGTTCGGTAGGGTTTAATCATATTGATACAGATTACTGTAAAGAACACAATATTGCAGTTGTTAATTCTCCGGGGTATGGAAATATTACTGTTGCAGAATTTGCGCTGGCTTTGCTTCTTAATGTTGCCAGAAAAGTTACAGAATCGTATACAGATTATAAAAACGGGTGTGTCAAACCTGAAAATCTTATAGGAACTGAACTATGCGGTAAAACTGTAGGTATTGTTGGGCTTGGAGCTATCGGCTCTGCTTTTGCTAAAATTGCTCACGGTCTTAGCATGAATATTCTCGGATTTGATAAATATGAAAAAGAAGAATTAAAACAAAATTACGGAGTAAAATATACGGATTTTGATACTTTGCTTAAAGAGTCAGATTTTATTTCTATTCACGCTCCGCTTACAAAAGACAATTATCATATGTTTGATGAAGAGAGTTTCAAAAAGATGAAAAAGACTGCGATAATTGTTAATACAGGACGCGGAGAACTTATTGATACAAAAGCGCTGTATGATGCAATCGTGAACAAACAAATTGCAGGTGCAGGGCTTGACGTTCTGGAAAAAGAAGAAACAATAACGGATTTTGATTACATTGTCGGTCTAAACAGACTGGATAAATTTACTCTTGAACAGACAATAATCAATTCTCAGCTCTTCCGTCTGGATAATGTAATCGTTACTCCGCATACTGCTTTTAATTCGCGTGAAGCTATTCATAGAATTTTACGTACAACAATGAGCAATATTAACGAGTTTAGCTCTGGAAATATTCAAAATAATGTAATAAAAATATAAAAGGGCTTATTATATAAGCCCAAGACATGTTATTATTTAAGTAATGGTTCAAGAGTGTGCTATACACATAGAGATTTGGACAGATACCGTCCTTAAGGTGTACTCCTCATATTTGTTCTAATTTATCCAGCTAGTGAGCCGTGGAATGTTCTTGAAATGACATCATCCTGTTGTTCTTTAGTAAGCTTTATAAAGTTTACTGCGTAACCGGAAACTCTTACTGTTAATTGCGGATATTTTTCAGGATGTTTTTGAGCATCTAACAAAGTATCTCTGTTAAATACGTTTACATTTAAGTGGTGGCCGCCTTTTTCAACATATCCGTCTAATAAGTTGATTAAGTTTTCTTCTTGCTGTGTTGTCATTTTGTTTTATCTCCTTTTATGTATTTCATTCTTTACATTTTTATTATAACCCATGTAAAACGACATTTCTGTTGTTTTAACAACAGAAATGTCGTGATAAAAAATATTTTTTTGTTAATTAGAATTTCATAAAATTCATATTATGTTTAACAAGATATGTTTTAAGATCCCGTTTAATTTCTGGTGCCAGAATGTAGAGTACAATAATGTTTGGCACACAGAGAGCAATCATCATTGCATCAGTAATATCAATAACTGATTTAACATTCATAGCAGAACCGATAATAATAAATAAACAGTAAGCAAGGTTAAAGAACAATACTCTTTTCTTGCCTTCTCCGATAAGGAAAGTCCATGCTTTCTGCCCGTAATAAGCCCACGAAATAAGAGTAGAGAGGGCGAACATAACTGCAATTATAGATAAAATAATCGGGAAGAATGGAATAACTGATTGGAAAGCATTAGATGCAAGTTCAATACCAGAAATCTCTTTTGCAGCGTGTGTGCATGCGCCTGAGAAAACTATTGCGAATGAGGTGAACAAGCATAATACACCTGTTAAAAATGTTTCAATCAATGCAACAAAACCTTGTGATACAGGTTCTTTTGTCTGTGCTGTAGCATAAACAATGGCAGCAGCACCTGTACCGGCTTCATTTGATTGTACAGAACGTCTTAAGCCGATAATAATTGTTCCGAAAATACCTCCGGCTACGGCAGTAGGATGGAATGCTTCTTTTAAAATAAGCATTATTGCGTGAGGAATGTTCATAAAGTTAGCAAAAATAACTATAAGTCCTGAAACAATATAAAGAATACACATTGTAGGTGTAAGAATAGTTGTAACTTTAGCTATGCTCTTGATACCTCCCACAATAACCATACCGATAAGTATTGCTACAACAAGCCCTACAAGCCAGGTATGACCATCTAAAAAGCTGTGGCTTCCTCCTGTAATAAATACAAGCTGGTGAGCAGTCTGGTTAATCTGAATCATATTACCGCCTGTAATACCGCCTCCAATACAAAGTATTGCATAAAGTACTGACAGAGGCTGACCGAGCCAGCGCATTTTCTTTCTGGTCAGTCCGTGTGCAATGTAGTGCATAGGACCGCCTGACACAGAGCCGTCAAGGTTAAATCTTCTATATTTTACTGCGAGAGTAGCTTCAACAAATTTAATAGACATACCGAGCAGTGCACCTGCAAAAATCCAGAATGCAGCACCTGGTCCGCCTATAGAAATAGAAATGGCAACACCTGCTATACTTCCTATTCCGATTGTTCCTGATAATGCTGTAGCTAAAGCTTGAAATGATGAAACTTCACCAAATCCGTCATGATGTTTCTCGGATGGTTTTGCTATTACATCAATTGCGTGTTTAAATCCCCAGATGGAAATTCCTTTAAAATAAAAAGTAAAGAAAAATCCTGCAATAAGTATCCAGAAAATAATTAACGGAACATCGCAGCCGCAAATTTTAATAGGGATGAAGATTAGGTCTGCTACTGCGTCGGACACCGGGGCGATATATTTGTCCATAAAGGCATCAACACCCATTGCTTGAGCCGGTGCAAGCGACATCAGCATTGTAAATAACATCATCATAAATCTCTTCATAAGCATTTCCTTAATTTAACTACATTCGACTAATGAATAATCTCTCGCATTCTCTAATTGTAGCAAAAACATGTCAAGTCATTACAAAATCTTTACATAATAGGGCTTTTGTAACATTTTGTGATAAACTTTCTATAAAAGGGGATATATATGAAAAAATGGGTAAAGGTAACTGCAAGTGCGGTTTTAGGTTCAGCAGCCCTTATGTATGCAGGGTTTCTTTTTGTTCTTCCAAATGTTATTGATTTAAATAAATATAAAACGGAGGTTCAAAATTTAATTAATGAACAAACAAAGTTAAATATAGATTTTCAAAATCCGAAAATTATAACAACTCCATTGCTGGGAGCCGGTGTAAAAGCGGATAATATTACAATTAAGCTGCCGGATGATTCAATTTTATTTTCAGCAGACAGCATTAAAACAAGGATTGCATTGCCCAGCCTGTTTTTATTGACAGTAAAAGTTTCCTGTCTTGATGTAGAAAAACCTTTTATTAATCTTGAGATTAAAAATAACGAAAATTTTAAAATTGTTCAGCTCGTAGAAGATATGCTTAACGAAGGAAAAGAGCAGCGTCTTGAAGAAGGAAAACAAACTGTTCAGGCAGAAGCAGAAGGCCTAAAATTTAATCCGGAATGGATAAGAATAAAAGTCCCTGCTGTAAAGCTTCATAACTACAGGGTTCTGGTTAATGATTTGAAGTCAAAACATTATCTTGACCTTAAAGGTGAAGAACTTGTACTGGGATATTTTAACGGCAAGACTGCAAAAGTTAAAACTTATGCAGAACTATACAGCGACGAGAATAAAAACATTACTGCAAATGTTAATCTTAATACATTTTTGCCTGAATTTGGAACAAAACTCGATAAAGAGGACGATCCGGCAGAGAGAGTCGATATTCCTTTTGTAAACCCTGTTACAATGTATAGAAACTATGATTTGAAAGCTAATCTTGATACAAAATTAAGAATAAGAAATCACGGTAATCAATTATCTTCATTCGGGCATTTTAATATTGACGGTATAACATTAAAAGTTGCGGACTTAGAGCTTCCGGAAAGTTATCTTCATGCAGACACTTTTGGCAGCAGTGTTAACCTCGAAACAAATATTTATCCGGTAAAAGATCAGTATATTAATTTGGCCGGTAATTTAAATTACGGAAAACATCCGAAAGTTGATATGTCTATAAGGACAGGCACAATAAAATTTAATGACCTTCTAATTCTATCAAAAGCATTTCTTGATTCTCTGCACATTAAAAATGAACTTGCGGGTTTCAGGGCAGAGGGTTACTTAAATGCAGACTGCCGTATAAAAACGAATTTTAAGAAACTTAATTCTTTCGGTTCAATTCTTGTAAGCAATGGCGGCGTGAATGTTCGAAATCTTGGCAAAGTTTTATCTAAAGGTAATATAAATATTAAACTTGATAATAATATTCTGGATGTTAGAAATTCAAGTATCTTAATCGGCGGATCTCCGCTTTATATAGACGGGAAGATAGATGAAAAATCTGTTGCAGATATTAACATAAGTGCTGATAAACTTCCTCTTGCAACCCTGTTTAACGCATTTGCACCGGAAGATATGAGAAAGAATTACAATTTCAAATCAGGAAATGCAACACTTAAACTTAATATTACAGGAAAACTTAAAGATGTAGCAGCCGGCCTGAAATTCGGCCTCGATAATCTTAGTGTTTCTGATAAAAGTATGAGTGTTTATAACGAAAAATTAACAGGTGATTTTTTAATAAAAGCAAAAGAACTCTCAGGTAAAATTAATAATGATAACTTTAGAGTTTATCTGCCTTCTACAGCTTCAAAAATCGCTGTCCCAAAACTTAACATAGAAGTTGCAGATAATAACATTACAATAAAAGAAAACTCTATTCTGTTTAATGATAAATCGAGTTTGAAATATTCCGGAGGAATAGTTGATTATAACAAATTAAAATCTATTAATTTTAATACTAACGGTTCAATAAATACAGACGATTTAATTAAACTGATAGGGAGAGAGTTCAAACCTTTTATTCACTCTCAAGGCTCTATTCCTGTAAAACTTACATTTGACGGAGATAGACAGAAACAAACACTTTTTGCGCAGGCAATGTGCGATAAGGAAAATTTCCTTACGCCTGTAGATTTTAAAAATACAGCAGGTCTGACAACAACTATTCAGTCAGTTGTCGATTTCAAACCCGGAAGAATAAAGATTAAAAAAACAGGTCTGTTTAAACGAACGGTTAACGTGGATGAAGATGGCAACGAAATTGTAAAATTGGATGAAATTTTTGGTATTGACGGAACAATTGCAGGTGACAGAATTAATCTTATAAAGATAACTATGCCTAAGGCTATGAGTGGTAATATTTATGCCTTTCCGCAGTCAGAATTCGGACTTAAAGGACGTGCATTTGTATTCGGAGAATTGAAATCACCTAGATTAAGAGGCGGATATGAAGTTACAAATCTTTCAATACCTGAACTGCTTCTTACCTTGAAACAGTCTGATTTGGATTTTAAAGGACACAGTGCAGATTTTGCTGTAAGAGATTTGATGCTCAATGGCTCAGATATGCAGATTAACGGAACCTTTAGCACTCTGCCGTCGACAAATTTTGAAATATCAAAGCTTGATGTATCTTCAAAATATCTGAATGTTGATAAAGTTATGAATGTCAGTGAGAGGGCTTTAAAATATGCACCAAAAACTCCTGCTAAAACTTCTGCAAGCTCGCAGCCTGCTGATATTCCTGTAATTATTTACAATGGTTCAATTAACTTTGCAAGAATTGTTACTGGAAATATTGATATCAGAAACACTCAGGCAGGTATTTCACTTGCTAATAATATATTTAATATAAGAAATCTTAGAACCAGAGCCTTTGACGGCAGAGTAAGAGGAAATATCTCTATGAATCTGATTACTTCTCTTCTGAATATAAGGCTTACAGGACGCGGTATTGATGTTGAAAAGGCTCTGCTTGATGCCGCTGGCATGAAGGATACACTTTCAGGAACCGCTGCTTTTGAAACGGATATTTCACTCAAAGGTGCGACATACGAAGAGCAGATGAGAAGTCTTAAAGGCACCGTAGGCTTTGATGTCAGAAACGGACAGTTCGGGCCGTTCGGCAAGCTCGAAAACCTGATTATTGCAGAAAACATAAGAGAGTCTCAACTCTTCCAAACCGCACTGGGCGGAGTAATAAGCGGGCTTACAACAATCGATACAACACATTTTTCTGAATTGAAAGGTACTTTGAGTTTTAATGACGGTATTTGTAACCTCAAACCTGTGACATCTCTGGGGAATATTTTGAGTTTACATATTGCAGGTGAATTTGATTTGCTGAGAAATTACGCTGATATGAAAGTTCGTGCAAGAATGGCGTCGCTGGTTTCTAACCTCCTCGGGCCAATCGGTGCAATCAACCCTGCAAATCTTATTAACAGCGCGGCCAGCTTAAATATAGTTACAGCAAAAGCATTTTCTATTTTCTGCGAAATGATTCCGGAAAATGAAATGAGTGCAATACCGAGTTTTTCAAACAAATATGTTGATAACGCTGCAACAAAATTCCAGCTTGTAGTCAGAGGAGATGCTGCAAAACCGCTTACACTTGTCAAATCGTTCAAATGGCTTGCAACCGAAACAGAATACCAGAATGCAGTTGATTACGTAAACTCAATTCCGGAACCTGTTGAAGGAAGCGAAGCAACAACAATCGAAGAAGTAGTGCAGGAAGTTGATGCTGAAAAGAAAACATTAAGATACAAGGTTAAAAATATGTTTAAGAAGGATAAAAATGCTGAAGAAACTGACAGGTAAAGCACTTATACATACAATATTAATAATAACGTCGCTGCTGTCGATATTTCCTTTTATATGGCTAACCTCGACCTCACTTAAAGGTCTTGGTGAAGATATCTTTGCTTACCCTCCGCATTTAATTCCTTCTGATTTTACTTGGGCTAACTATGTTGATGTATGGCACAGGGTTAATTTTATGGGATATTTCTGGAACAGTGTAATTGTAGCAGCGCTTACGGTTATACTAAATCTTGTTTTGTCCTCGCTTGCTGCATACCCTCTTGCAAGAATGAGTTTTAGGGGGAAAAAATTTGTTTTTTTTGCAATCCTTGCAACGATTATGATACCTTTTCAAGCAATAATGCTTCCTGTTTATATAATTACGTTGAAATTACATCTTATAGACAGTGTGAATAATGTTATGGGGTATATCGGTCTTGTAATGCCTTTTGGTGTAAGCGCATTCGGAATATTTCTTATGCGTCAGGCATTTATTAAGGTTCCGAAAGAAGTTGAGGAAGCTGCAATCGTTGACGGCTGCAATGTCTTTCAGATGTTTACAAGAGTTGTAATCCCGATGGTTAAGCCTACTCTTGCGGTGCTTGCGGTATTTACGTTTATCGGTTCGTGGGGGGAATTTCTCTGGCCGAGTATTATGCTGACAAAAGATGCTATGTACACACTTCCGGTGGGGATTAATAACCTGCAGGGAATGTTCTCTTCTAACTGGAGATTTATTGCAGCAGGTTCAATAATCTCTACAATTCCGATAATTGTGTTTTTCCTGATGATGCAAAGGTATTTTATATCAGGAGAAAACGATGGCGCAGTCAAAGGCTGACTTTTTCTACAGAAAAAGTCAGCAAAAAGACTTATCACCAATGGTCAGATGACAATAGTGTTATTCCAAATTTATTTTATAATTAAGCTTCACTTTCAGCGGGAAGCTGGTTTTTAGGGATATATTCTTCAATTTCTTCCTGCGGGAGGTTAATCGGCAGTCTGAAACCAAATGTTGAACCTTCTCCTTCTTTAGAGTTTACAAAAACCTGACCGTGGTGGTGTTTTTCAACTGTAACTTTTACAAGATGCAGACCAAGCCCTGTACCTTTAACAGTGTGGGTTGCATTTTCACATCTGTAAAATCTGTCAAAGACTTTCTTCTGGTCTTTATCAGGAATACCAGGCCCCTGATCTTCAACGCTTACTTCAACATATTCACCATCACGTGAGCGTTCTACGCGAACCTTTATCCTCTTGCCGTCAGGAGAATATTTTATTGCGTTGGAAAGAATGTTCATAAACGCACGTGAGATACTGTCTATATTTACAAAAATCTGAGGTAAATCCGGCTCTTTCATAATAGAAATTGTTAAATCGTGCTCTTTTGCGAGTACCTGAACCTGATTTACGGCATCTTCCACAATCTCTATTATATCTGTCTTAGTTTTTTCAAGTTTAACATTCTGTGCTTCATAGCGTGAAAAATCAAGAATATCATTAACCATTCTGTTAAGTCTTATAATTTCCTGATTCATAACGCCTATAAATTCTCTCTGGGTGTTGAAATCAAAATCGTTACCATAGCTGTAAAGCGTATCTATATAACTTCTTAATACAGTAACAGGTGTTCTGAGTTCGTGAGAAACATTTGAAATGAAATTGGACCTTAGCTGCTCCATCTCAACATCTTTTGTAACGTCGATAAGTACAATAATGTAGCCGACATAAGAATTTGAACGTGTGAACATCGGGGATATGAGGCATTTAAGAATTCTTCTGTCAATTTCAATATTGAAAGGTATCGGCGCACCATCATCATCAAGCGGTGTATCTTTAAATTGTGTAATTTTATCTGCAAAACAGAATTCTCCGCTTGAGTCGCAGAACTGCTGAATTTGTGTATTCAAAATATCTTCTTCTTCGACTTCCAGAAGTCTTTTTGCATAGTTATTAACCATAATAACTTTATCGTGGTTATCGCATACAACTACACCGTTAACAATACTCATCAGAACAGATTCAAGTTTGTTGCGTTCAAATGTCAGACTTTCAATTGTTTGTTCGTTGTATCTGCTCAGGCGTTCCGACATGTCGTTAAATGCGCTGTATAGTTCTTTAACTTCACTGTCTACATCTTTGTCATCAATCATATAGCCAAATTCGCCGGTAGAAATTTTCTTAACACCTTGATGAAGTTTTCGGAGTTCTCTTGTAATTATTGAGGAGTTCATATAAATGATTCCGACAATAACAAGCCATGCTAGAACAAAAACAACTGCAAGAGATGTTTTGGAGGTTGCTGATACTCTGTCGATAATACTTCCGCTGAGCCCGACCGTAACAGACCCTACATTAACAGAATTTCCGAGATTTTTAACAACCATCGGAGAGCTGACTGTAATTCTGGCTTTTTCTGCCTGATCAGGGTAATCATCTTTGCTGGAATAGATTATTTTGGACTTGTTGTCTTTAAAAATAATAAAAGCTATATCATCATTACTGTTAAGCACTGATACGGAATTAGCTCTGAGGGCATCGTATTTTGCGAGTTCAGGAACTTCTTTTGTGACTTCAACTCCTTCAATTGCAAGGGTTTTGGATAAAACTTGCGCAAAATTTTTATAAGCGCTGTTCATATTCTGGGTAATGCTGTATGTCGCAAATCCGGCTGCTAAAAGGATAAAAGCAGTGCTGACTCCCAGACCTGCCAGTATTAATCTGGTCTGAGCCGTTATCCCCTTCTTATTTTTTTTCACCGCGCTCGTTTCCATACCGAAATTATATCATGTAAACTGCAAAACTACAAAATAATTTGCAGCGATAGATTGACCTTGATGTATAATATAATCGGAGGTAAAAAGAAAATGGGTATAAAATCTTGGACAGATTATTTTTTGGATTTGGCGAAGACTTGCTCATCCCGTTCAAATTGTCTTAGGGCACAGGTTGGAGCGGTTATTGTAGGAGTGGATAAAAAAATTAAGGCCACAGGTTATAATGGCACTCCTTCCGGCGTGGAATCTTGCTATGAACGCGGCGAATGCTACCGTATTAAAAATAATATCCCGTCTGGAACCTGTTACGAAACCTGCCGTTCTATACACGCTGAGCAGAATGCTATTATTCAGGCCGGTCAGGATAGGTGTATGGGTGCTTCAATGTATATTTACGGACATAATTTTATCTGTATTTTGTGTAAAAGATTTATTGTTCAGTCCGGAATTGTTGATGTGTATCTCAAAAAAGATGATAACTCTCCGATTATTCACGTGTCTGTTGATGATATAAAACGTGAGCTTGACAATCCGGGGGTAGGGGTAAATGAAGTTGTGAAGTCTTGACGAACCAACTACTCCGCCGGATGAAAAAGGGGGAAATGAAGTTGTTATTGTTCACCGATAATGGGTCTACGTACGTAGTACTTGACTAAAAATCATGTTTTGGATAGCATGAACACATCATAAGTAAAATTAGCTGAAAAGGGAATAGAACAATGAGACGTACACTAGAAGGAACAAAGATTAAAAGACAGCACGTAAGCGGTTTTAGAGCTAGAATGGCAACTCCAGGCGGTCAGGAAGTTTTGAACAGAAGACGTGCTAAAGGCAGACACCAAATTGCTGTTACTGGCAGCAAACGTGCTTAGTCGTTTTTAAAAAAGTTTTTTAAAGGCGGGTGACTTTTTAAGTCACCCGCCTTTTTTCATCCCTTTTTCATCCGGTGGAGTAGTTGGTTCGTCAAGACTTCGCAACTTCATTTACCCCTTTGCCCCGCCGCAGCAGTTTTTGAATTTCTTTCCGCTTCCGCACGGACAAGGGTCGTTTCGTCCAACTTTCTCCGTAATAACAGGTGCTGCCGGTTTTGGTTCTGAAATATATTCAAATATTTCTGAGAACGCTTTTGAGCAGAACAGAATTGTTGCGGACGAATAAATCTTATTATTAAGATATTCTGATTTGTACATTTTTATCAGTTCTTCGTAATTGTAATTTGTACCCATAATTTCGTTGATAACTTCCATAAAGTTAGGGTATTTTGTCGAAACTCTGTCAAGAATTGTATTCGGGATTGAATCATTTGTTAAAAAGTATTCAACACAGGCTTTTGCATTTTCAACAGAATTTTTGTTTTCAAAAACTTTGCAGAAAGTTTCAAAGAAAGGTATTGCATAAAGTCCGTTTTTCTCATCAAAAATTACTGCAACGTCGTACGTTTCGTTGTGGGATGCAAAACCGCCCATTGAATTTTCTAAAAAATTAGAGTAATTATTATCCAGTTCTTTTACGTGGAAGAATTTGAATTCGCTGATATCACAGCCTTTATCTGACAAATCTACATCTTCGCCTTCATTAAAAGCTCCTATTATGTCATCAGCATGCTTATTGGTTGTAAGAATTATATCTTTATCAAAAGTTTTGATAAATTTCTGGTACATTTCAGCGACTGTAGCTTTAATCTCTTCTTCTTTCTCCGGATTATCAAGGTATAAAAGTCTTGGAGTGTGTACAAGCTTCATGACTGCATACCGGCATGCTTCTTCTTTTTGCGAGTGAGAAAGAACGCTTGAAATTTCAATCAGATAATACTCTCCATCGAGTTCAAATATCCTTGCAGCAATGTATTGTCCTGCATAAATCCCGCGGAAGCTTGTCATTTTAGTTAAGGAGAGAACTTTATATGTTTTTTCATTTATTAAATTATAGAGCTCGAATCCGTTTTTCAGTATTTTCTTTATCTCAAAAATTGAGGCCTGAGCCTTTATAAAGCTTTCTACGGCAGGAGATGAACCTTTTTCTTCTCTAAACATTTCTAAAATAGATTTGTTGTCAATTCTGCGTTCAAAAATGTATGGAAGAAAGATTTTTTCCATCTGATTTAGTGATATATTTCTTGCCCCTATCGTTGCAAGATATTCATCAAAGTCAGTTTTTACCTTTTCATTAGTCTGTGTAAAATCAAAAATTTCTTTAATAATGTCATTAATTTCGTTAATTTTTTCAATAACAGTCATTACCTTCTCCTCTTGAAGCCTCTCTTTGATAAGAATAACTTAAGCATGGCATATAATCAATAATTCTATCGGGGGAGTATTAAATATTAAGTATTGTAAAGGGTGTAAACCGTTAATTTTCAATAGTTAGTATAACTTTTCTACAACTAAAGTATAAAATTTTAAAAAAACATTAAAGTTTTTGAAAATTATGCCGTTATATAAAATATACAAGTAAGTAGGTAGCTTGATGAAAGAGGCAGACCTGTAGTACCTGAATAAACTTGTATTATAACAAATGTCTGCCGACCAATGGTTACGTACGTAGTACACAAGGAAGGAAAATTATGACAGATAAAGAAGAAATGGGTGCATCACTTTTCAGCCGCTCTCTTGATTTAATGGAAGATGATCCTCTTGAGGAGATTTTTGCACTTAACATTGGCGACTTTATATCTGAATATTTAATTTCCGAGGATTTGGCTAATAAAATCGGGAAAGATGTCAAGGATAAGACAACAAGGCTTAAATCACAGCTTAAAGAATTAATATCAATCTATTCTCTTGATAATACACTTTGTGTTTTAGGTTTCAACTCTCAGGATGAGTATGTAGTTTATAATTCGATAGCCAAAACTCTTACGCAGATACTTGATGTAGATGCCTGTCATATCTATCTTACCGGTGAATTTACCAAGGGTTTGACCTTTGAAAATAAGCTTTTAGGGCTTGTTGGTTCTTCAATTGATTTTGATGAAGATATTTATGCGAAAAAATTAGGATATTCTTCTGACGATAAATCAATTGTGGTAAAATCATTCAATACTCTTGAAAAAGTGCAGATTAAAGATGTTTCTAAGATTGATAATTTTATTCCTAAGTATGAGCTTAAGGAATATGATGTGAAATCTATTGCGGTTGTTCCAATGCATAATAATGCACATGTTGTCGGGGTAATTGTAATAGAAAATTATAAAGAAAAGATGATAAAGCGTGCTTATATGAATCTTCTTGAAACTATCGGCCGGCTTTTTGGAACATCAATGCACCTTCAGAAGACCATTGAAGAAACAGAAGCTTTGATTAATGAAGATACTGTATTTGCAGAAGAACTCCAGCACAAAAGAGCTGAGCTTACAGCTTTGATAGGCGATTTGGGAATACAGCAGCAGGCGTTTGTTGAAAAACTGGCAAAAGCAGTTGATGAAAAAGGTCAGTACAAAGTTGCTCATTCACAGAACACTGCTGATTTATCAAAGAAGTTATGCAGGCAGCTTAATTTGAATGAAAAGACAACGGATTTGATTTACTATGCAGGTTTATTGCAGAATATCGGTAAGATTACTCTTCCGGAATCCTTGTTTGCAAATAAGGGCAAACTTTCCAAGGAAGAATGGGAAAAACTTCAAAACCATCCAAATGTTGGTGTAAATCTGTTGATGAACATAAACTTCTTATCAGAGGTTATTCCATATATTCACTATCATAAAGAACGCTGGGACGGCAGAGGCGAGCCTGAGGGCTTGAAGGGTAATTCTATCCCGTTTGGTTCAAGAATTATTGCGGTTGCAGATGCATATACAGCAATGACATCAGACCGTTCGTACCGTGATGCAATGCCAAAAGACCAAGCGCTTGCAATTATAAAAGAAGAGGCTGGCGTTAAATGGGATCCGGCTGTGGTAAACGCTCTGTATGAAGTTATAAACAATTAGATTTGTTCATTGTACAAACTATAAGTATGCCCTATATATTGCAATTGTGGTGCTTTTATTGTATACTCCGCATGAAAACGAGTGGAGTGTGTATGTTAATTATCAATCCGACTATTAGTACAAATTATCAGGCACAAAAAAATTCTAAAACTATTAAAAAAGATTCAAAACTGTCCCAAGAAACTGGTCAGGAAGCCAAATTATGCCTTGTTCTCGGCTGTTTAGCAACAATTGCAGCTGCAACAATTGGAATTAAAAAAGGCAGGGTTGTATCTTTTGCAGAAGCATTAGAAAAAAATGGTGTAGAAATAAAAAATCACATTGCTTATATAAAAGGTACAGATAAGAAATTCACAGGCTCAGTATCGCGTATTACAAAATCTCTAGCCAGAGAAAAAGAAACAACAAGATTTATTGATGGAATTATACATGAGGAAATTGTGTATAATCGCAGTGGGCAAGAGCTCAAAGGTAAATTTTATAAAGACGGCAGACTATTTAGAACAGGTGTCGTTACAGATGTATATCCGGGTAGAGGGTGTAAAAAAACTGAAGAAAAATTTGTTATATATGAGGAATACGGAAACCGCCCATATAAAGTATCGGGTGTAACAATAGGTTATAATATTGTTAAGTCAGGAGTTATTCCTCAAAAAGGCGCATTCTCTGAACAGATGCGTGGTAAGCTTCCCGAAGGCAAGAGACAGTTTATATAAGGAATTGGAATATGAAAGTAAGTCAAATAACCGGATATTCCGTCCTATCAGGGAATAATATACAGAAAAAGAAAACAAATGCAGCACCGTCATTCAAAAGCAGTTTAAGCGAAGTTGAACGTACTCTTGCACGCAAGAACATAAAAACAAATTTTAACTGAAGTTTATTTGTAGCAGAATGTTCTGAAAAGGTTGTCTGGCTCTTTCAAAAATTGTATGGAAAATCATGTCTGCCAAAAGCAATAAATTTTGTATCTTTAAATAATATATCAGATTATGGCTTTTTTAATCGAATTACCGACGTTGTTACTTTTAATTCTGATATGCATTGTTTTGAAAATATGGAAGCTTTGAAAAAAAATGCTAAATCTGCAAGAGGTTTGATTTTTAATGAGTATTCAAGCCTTCATCCAGCCTGTACTTTTGTACATGAATTTGCTCACTCTGCGCATAAAAATAACATAAGAAAGCAAGGACGTAATCCTGATGTCGTACTGCCAATATTAAGTACAATGCAAATTCCGACCTCCGTTGGAAGGTTAATTACGAGATTTAAACTTGGAGATTATTCTTTGTGTGACCCGAAACGTGGCGGCTTAGTTGAATTCATGGCAGAACGTGCTACACACGATATATGTGATGCTTTAACTCCTGATAGATGGCTGTATTGGAGACCTGTAGAAACAGTTAATTATAGTGATATTTTCCAACGGAAATGGAATTGCAGGTACACATCTCCTCAATCATATCTTGATTATTATACACAGCAGATTTGGAACGGCGATATCAAAATGTCTGTAGAAGCTGCTGATAGAATTCGAATATATCTTGAAGAAATTGACAGGCAGGCAGAAGCCAATAGACTAAAACAAAAGTCATTCTGGGGTGTTGTAGATTTAATTAATGCAAAAATAGGCTGTCAGGCAAAATGGCTTGATGAAAGAAACTGGCTTGGATATTCAGTTGAATTTAGGGACAAAAAAAATGATTAAAATTAATCCGGTTAAAAAAATATTATTAATAAAATCTTTTAAACATAAAAAGTCTTCCAAGCTGCCAGTTGTTGAGAAACCGCTTGTTGCATTTATGGAGTTTAAAAATTTAGAGCCTGAGAACGAATTCCTAGGCGGGTTAAAGTCTTTATTTGATAATATACATGAAGTATTAAATGATAGGAAAAGCGTCTCTGATACTTTGAAAGACACGGTAACGAAAGTCAAAGTTGAAACAAAAGCAAAGGTTGTATCAGAAACAAAGTACAAAACAAAAGAAGAAGAAAGATATATTACTTCAGACTATGATTCACTTTATCAAGAATCATCATTTTTACAGAAGATTTCATCAGTAATATCACATACTGTTGAAACTTTAATAACAAAGGTACAGGATTGGAAATATGATATACAAATTGCAAGGCAAGAAAAACGAGAAGCAATTTCTTCTGCACGAGAAAGATTAAGGCGGTCTGTTATAACGGAACCTCTTGTGGCAGAAGCTCTTGGCTCTAAAGCTGTTTTACTAATAACTCGTAAAAAGAAACTTTCCCTGCAAAAATTGGAAAAGTTACAGGCTAAAGCTGATGCTGTCACTGAAAAAATCGAAAAACAGAGGGCTGTGGATAGAGCTAAACAAGATATGTTGGATGAATTACGTAAGAATTTTGAAAAAATGCTAAAACGATATGAAAAATCATTCGATTCTGATGAATTAAAGCCGGATATGTCCAAATTTAAAAACTATAAGGCTTTAGTACTAACGGATTTAAAAGACTTGTATGATAAACTCATTAGGGATTTAGAACATCAAAGATTTATAAAAACTGAAAAAAATAATTATCAGAAGGGGGCAGAGTACTATATATCAGAATATGGGCAAAAAGATATTCTGGAACGTAGTTGTGCGGCTATAGATTTTGATTATTTATTATGTAATTCTCAATATAAATTTGGTTATTTAAGTGATTCCTTTCTAATAAATATAGAAAATGTAGGTCTGGCTATTAATGCGTTAAAGGATGTTGAAAAGAAATACTTAGATTTAACCGGCGTAAAATTAGAAAAAATATTCAACCCAAAGAATTATAATTCTTTATTTACTGAAAGTGACATACCTGAAAATATTCAATTTATTGACCAGCATAATCTTACTAACTGTCTTATTAAAGACTTTGATGATATTGAAGATAAATATATTAAAAACGGACTTGAGAGAAATTTAAATGGATGTAATATGCAATTTTTAACAATAGAAAAAATTTTTAAACAGAAAAAACATTCTCCACAAAATATAGATTTCCTGATGAATTTGCTGAAAAAAATGGAAATTTCTCTCAAGGAAGCAAATGAAGAATATAATAAATTTTATTGTGACTTTTTAGAAATTAGAAACGCTCTTTCTCAAATTTGTGAAAGATTGAAAAAAGCACCAAAAAATAATATTTAGACTCATCTTTCAAATTTTCCATTCCAGCATTTGCGCAGTAAGTCAGAAAGCGGGTTAGTTTCTGTATCCGTGAATGGCAGCAGGAAGAAATGATGTTTCCTGTATGGACTCTTAGAAATAAAATTCTGTTCTATTGTAAGTTTATTCTTATTCACATTTTCAATAAATCTTTTTGACAAATCGCAGGCTACTGCTTCAAACGGGTTTACGGACGCATATTCACAAATTGTATTAAGAAGCTTCTCATTTTTCTCTCTAAAGCACCTTATATTAGCAGGGTTTAATGTTTTTTTAATTGTTTTAACTGTTTTATCTTCCCCGAGTCTTTTTATTAAATTTTCTTCGTGTATAGCGTGTGCAAATTCGTGAAAGAATATTTCCATAAAAAAGTCTGTGGCAGATATTTTGTCATCGTAATTTGCATCTGCTGTTAAATCTATTCTGTCCCAGTATTCGTTTCCGCCAGAATAATTAAAACCTTTAAATTCATTGAAGAAAATTGTTTTTTCGGGAAAAATAGTCTTATTTTTTAAATGTAATTGACATGGAGCGAAGTTGGTAACTCCTGCAGACTGCTGGTTTGAAACATTAAGCAAGTGAAAGTCTTCGACAAATATTCCTTTAGGCAGCCCGAGCCGCAAGTTGTATTCTTTGTTCAAGGTTTTTATAATTTCTAAACATTTGAGAGAACACCACGCTATTAATTTATTTTCTTTGAAGTCATTAGGTATGCCGTTTTTCGATATATAGTCTGAAATCTGTTTGACGTTTGAGGAAGCGATTTCACTCCTTATCTGTTTAGTAAGTCCTGCTTGAAAATTGATATTATTTTTTTGTATTTTCATATTTTAAAGAAAAACTGTAAATATATTTTTTGCTAACAATGTAAATATTTGTAAAATTTATTATGAATAAAAGCAAATATCTATTTTATATGTTTTCAAAAATTAGAAAGTGTAGGTTTCAGTGATTAGTCGGATAAATCTCAACAGAACAAATGACATGTATTTTCAATTTTCCCAGGGTAAGCGTGATGAGTTAAGGGTACCAATACCTTTAAGAGAAATTGAATTGCCAGGGTACAATGTCAGTGGTGCGATATTGGCTCAAAATAATATCACATTCCGAAATCTAGCAACACCAATTGAAGTAACTGATAAATATAACAAAAAAATTGAAGGCAAAGACCATTTGGATTTACCGAATATCCATGTTTACGAATATCCAGATACGAATCTAAAAGTGTTTATCTGCGAAAATGACAATTCAAATGATGATAAAGATAGAATTTTAATGAAATCCAACAAAGTATGTTAGAGTAGAACATATAAAAGGAGAACATTAAAATTTGAGATGGTCTCAATAACTCTACTCGTTATTTTTTGTCGCATTAAATATGTTAATTAGGAGTGTTTGAATTTCTTCTTCATGTTTATTATAAAATTCTCTGTTTGCAGAAAGAGCAACATGAATATCTGAATTTTTTAGGATATTATCACTATACTCTTGGACATCATTGAATGAAATATCTTTTATTAATTTTTCATATTCTTCCTGTGTAGTATTTGCTGGAGTGTCCGAATAATCAAATCCCGTGTCGACTTTTAAGTTATAAAGTCTATACCCTATAGGTGCAAGATTTAAGGCATTGTCGATGTAACGTTTTTGGATTTTTGGTGCCACAAATTGTTTATTTATCATATCTAATGTTTTAATAAAATCTTTTTCCGTACAATATATGTCAAATTTACGCTTATAATCTTTGACGCAAGACCCATTATCTTTAATTTCTGGATTTCTTTGCAGCCAATCATGCATTTGGTCATGAAATGCGATTTCGTAAACGGTACAAAGTCCTGATTTTGCTTGAAAATTATTATTTTTAAGTATTTGTACACTTATTCTTGGCAAAACAGGTTCGTCTGTTAATATTAAATTAATATCATTTAACTGTTTTGCTTTAAAATTAGGAGAAGTGTAAGCATATGTTTTTGCCGCAATAGAATATTGTTTAGAGAAATCTTGCACAAAGGTGTTTTGTGGGATATTGCTTTCATATAATTTTTTAGGTTTGTACTTATTGTCATGGTTATAAAATAAGTTGATTGATGAAATGCTTCGCATTGCTTGCCTCCATCATTATTATAACTTGACATTGTCTTATTCTCTATAATTTTGAACGAAATTGTTACACTGTAAAAAATGTATATATTTTATAAATGCAATATGAGTAAATGTTGTATATAACATTTAAATTTGTAAAGATATTGTGTTTTTTATTATAAAATTTTGTTTTTATACTACAATAGGTGTTATAAATATTATTAGGATGTTTAATATGAAAATAAATTTTAACTGTTTAAAACTTACGAAAAATATCACAAAGAAGAATATGATATCTAATGTATCCAAACAAATGATTAAAAGAAATACCAATAACAAAGTTTTACCATTGGTAACTTTCCCTTTAGTAGCATACTATATAGGGGATTCAAAAGATAAGGCTCTTGAACGTTTGATTAAAAAAATGGAAGATGCTGGTGTTGACATTCCCTCAAATTATAAACCAGATCCAAATACAAATTCAGGTTTAGATTTTGTTTCTCAAGGTAAATTTAGGTCTGCAATTAATGACGCAGCAAAAAATGGAACAATAGATTCTTCAGAGAAACAAGATTTGCTTCATAGTGTTGCATTTACCGGAAAAGATGACTCTGATTATAGTGTATATGATGGCAATAATGATGATGGCTGTTGCGATTGTGATTCCGATGATGATTGTTGTGACAGCGATTCTGGCTGTGATTCCGACGATGACTGCTGTGACAGTGATTCTGATTGCGATTCGGGAGATGCTGCTGTATCTTCATGCTAAGTCTGGTGAAAGATTATGAAAATTAATACAAATAGTATTCCTTATAAGGCTCGTATAATGATAATGCCACAAGGTACAACCAAAGAGGCTAGGCAGAACTTATCAGAAAGCGTAAAAGTTTTAAATAAACATAGAAAGCAATCTTTTCTGAGTAAATTAATGACTTGTATAATTAGACCACGTCTGAAATCAGTATTAAAAGACCCATCTTAAAATGAAAATATCACCTGTCACAAATAATACTTGCAACTACATGCAAAATAACTATACCTTGATTCCTTTCAGTGGCAATGTTTCCATTCCTCAAAAAAAAATATTTGTGGAAGCTGAGCGTCTGTTTAATATTTGTGCTATTTTGAAAAGAAAATTATCTAATAAAATAAAAAATAGTGGAAATCAAGAGAAAATTTTAGCGTTTTATAACAAGTTTATAAAGGTTTCTGATAGTTCTTATGCATATATGCGTTTTTTTCATAATTTCGCTAGAAAATTTGCTAAAAACAGAGAAGTTGAAATTAATCTGGAAAGTAACAGACTTCTAGATATTGCAAAATCAGACGAAGCGTATATTTTTATTATGAATCACAGTAATGGAAAACAAGACCCTGCAATGATGGGGGTGCTTGGAACGTTACTAAGCGGAGCATATATAAATCTGGGCAAAGCGAAAACGGCACCTCGGGCTAAAATTATAGCTAATGAGGATATTTTGAAGTCGATGAATAAGTTTCAAAGAGCGATTTATGAAAAATTTGGTGCATTTGGAATAAATGCAAATTTGTTTGATGCAGGAAAGGGAAAAAACTCAGAAAAAATACATCAATTAATAGATAATTTCTGTAAAAATAAAAACCACATATTTATTTTTCCGGAAGGCAAGATGGGAATGTTTAAAGATTTAGATTTAATAGAAAAATTTCAACCCGGAGTTGGCGGTATGGTAAGAAGTGCTGTTATTGATAAGAAACAAGTCAAAGTAATTCCTGTTGGATTTGCATACAATAATAAGACTAAAAGTTTTTTAGGCAGCATATATATAGGAAAACCTGTTTGTTTCAAATCTGAGAATAATGAAATTTTTGTAAATCAGGCAAATATTGAATTTGACTTGGCTAAAGACAGTTATAAAAAATTTTGGAATTATAAACAAAAAGCTATAGATGAATTTAGGCCTATTTTACACAAAAATATACCGGTACTGGGACGTGAGCAGAGTTTATATATCGCGGGTATTTTATGTGAAAACTTGAGAATTTGTATTGAAAAAGCAAAACGACAATTACCACAGCATCCAATGAATATAGATAACATTATAAAAATTTAACATTAATGTCATCTTGTCTAAGCTGTTTTATTGAGTGCATTATAGACTTCCGGTGCGATTAAGCTATTAGTGACATCTTCTTGAATTACAGCCAGAGCCTCATCTCTTGTCATTGCGTCTTTGTAACTTCTTTTTTCTCTCAGCGCTGAATACTTATCTGCGGTTGCTAAAATTTGTGAAGAAATATCAGGCTTAAAATCATTTGTAATCTCAGGATAACCATTCCCGTCAGGCGTCTGATGATGATATTTCACAAGGTTAAGTACATTTTCGTTTACACCCTGCTTTTTAAGAAGTTCGTATCCAAGCTCTGAATGAAGCTTCATAATTTCTTTTTCTTTGTCTGTTAATTTTCCATTTTTGTTTAATATTTTATCCGGAATAAGAACTTTGCCAAAATCATGCAGCATTGCTGCCTGCTGCAAATCCATAAGGTTTACTTCTGATTTTAAATTTTGCGGAAGTGCGGAATATATTTTTGCCGCAGTAACACGTGTATCCATAAGGTGGCCGTGTTTAAGTTTTTCAAGTTCACGAATATTCACATCCAGCCTGATATGATTACTTTTAAGAAGTTCCATAATTCTTGGATTTGACTTTGCAATCTGAGTGAGGGTATTTTTGTCTAAAAAATTATCATACAGAGGATTGGTACTGAAAGAGTCTTTCTTCGGCGCCAATGTTCCTGCATAATTTTCAGCTGCTCTGAATTGAATATTAGGAATATTTATTTTGTTTAATATTGGGGTATTATATACAAAATTCATCAATCTACATTCACACTAAATCACACTATAGTCATGTAAAGTATTTTTTTAATGATGAATTGCCCATGTGGCTAGGTTGCTTAATAAAACGTTACAATTAATCAGCCTCTCCAAATATATCTGTTATTTTCCGGCTCTATACATTGAAATCCATTTTTGACATAGAAATCACTCGTTTTCCCTGATCTGGAAGTAAGTGTGATTGCCTTATCTTTATAAACCAGTTTCAGCATATCAAGAATTCTTGTACCTATTTTTTTTAAAGGTTTTTCAGGGTATGAATAGATTATTGACGGGTCAACTTGCAGATATTCTAACTCAACAGAATGTTTATTTGTTTCAGTAACTTCTGCAAGGCCTAAAATTTCTGTATCGTTTAAATCGTGCAGGCCGTCTTTTTGTTTCGTAAGTGCGTAAACCTTTTTATTAGCAAATTTCGGGTCTTTTGCGAAAATTCGGTTTGCACAGTATGCAATATTTGAAGCATAGAATTCGTCCGGCCAGTATTTAGCAGCCATGGCAACAGCCCAAACATCCGAAAAGTTATCAGGTTCCAGCTCAACGAAGGAAACCTTTTTGGACGCGTAAGTACCGGTCTTTGTATTAAATTTTTGTATTTGGGCAGATTTTATGAATTTTGCACCAAAGCTTGTAGTATTATTACGGGGTATCCTCATAATAATATTATTATATAATGAAAAAACTAAATTACTTTTAAAACTTCATAAATATTCATTTTGTGAGATTTACCCCTGATTTCTACATCAGAAATTTTTATCACATCAATGAAACTTTTAGTCGCTGCATAAGTCGAACTGCTTATTAGCATTTTTGTTTTATAAACCTTGTTATAACTCTCAAGTCTGCTTGCAAGGTTTACCGTATCACCAATAACAGTGTATTCCATTCTGTTAACTGAGCCGATGTTGCCGACAAATACTTCACCGGTATTTATTCCTATGCCGATTTCAATTTTTGGTTTTCCTTCTGCAGCCCATTTTTTTTGCAGCTCTTTAACTTTCTGGAGCATTTCATAACCGCATCTTACTGCGTTAGATGCATGGTTTTTGTCCTGAATCGGCTCTCCAAAAATTGCCATTACGGCATCGCCTATAAATTTGTTGATAATTCCGTTGTATTTTGTGATTATCGGCTCCATTTCAGTAAAATATTCATTTAATATTTCTGAAACCTGCTGGGCTGACATTGTTTCAGACATAGATGTAAATCCTCTGATATCTGCAAAAAGAACTGTAACTGTTGCTTTTTTCCCGCCGAGTCCGAGGTTATCAATATTCATAATTACGCGCTTCATAACGTCTTCGGACATATATTTGCCCATGGCGGACTTAACTTTTTCTTTACTTCTGTTTTCCAGAACAAATTTATGAGTATAGGCAATAAGCATAGTGACAATGAACATTACAACAGGTGTGATTACATTGATTACTGTTCCAAAATAGAAGCATATATAAGAAATAATCAGGTATGACGCAATAATCGCAATAGAAAATGTGATTGACCTGAACAAATCATACATCCTGATAATTCCGTAAACTATGAGCATTCCAAGCAATGTAATCAGCAGGTTTATGCCATCCGGTATAATATTTAGAAAATCATTGTGGATAATATTATCTATTGCTGTAGCCTGAATATCAACACCAGGGTGATTTGAGACAATAGGGGTGTTTTTGTTATCGTTCAAACCTGTTCCGGCAGGTACGTTCGCACCGATTACTATTATTTTGCCGTCAAAAATAGAAGGGTCGACAACAGGTTTTTTCCCCTGTTTAATATTATCGTAAGAGTCCATTATATCAACAGCAGATACCTTCGGGTGAGAGTATCCTGTCTTTGCGAGTTTATAGAATTTCAGAGGAACAATAGACTGGTATGTTGTCGTTTTTTGTTTAATCCTGTAGTTAAGTTCCGGAAATGTTATGTGTGAGTTTGTTAAAATCATTTCAGGGTTCTTATTCAGCATTAAGAAGGCTTTCATTGCTACAGAAGGATAGATTTTTCCTTTGTATTTTAAGACGTATTCGTGGTTTCTGAAAACCTCATCAATAGCGTAAGATGAAATATTTCCGCTTATGAACCCCGGCAGCATTGATACTGAACCTGCGTTTTTGACTGCATCAAAATAAGGTTTCGGAAAAGGCATTATACTTGAATAAAAGTAAGGTATTGAGGTTGTTTTATCCTCTGCTCTTGCGGAGAATTTAATAAACGCCCTGTCGTAAACTTCGCCGAAAGCTTTGTTGTCCCATGGTTTTACTGCAGGCATGAAACCTACTACAACATTATTGAATTTGCTTAATGTATTAAAGAATTTCTTATCTGACTCCGGATTATCTGTATCAAGTGTTGCAATGATTGAGTCGTGAACAATGATTTTCGGATGCGCGTAGTTTAAAAAGTATTCATAAATCTTGCAGTTTAATTCCCTTTTCCACGGCCATCTGTATTTTTCAACTGTCTTTGCATCAATTACAACCAGTACAATATCACCGCTTCCGTAAATCTGTTTGTTATGGAAAGGCAGTTTTTCCGTAAGGGAATGTTTAACCATGAAGTCATATGCCTTAGGTTCTACAAAATTGTAGGTAACAAAGTAGACAAAAATTAATCCAAGCAGGATAATGATACTAAAGAGAAAAATTTTAATTCTATTAAATGCAGACATACAACCTTTTCCATAAGCTTGACTTACCTGTTCATGATATAATAAATTGATAGAAAAGGATACATACAAATGAGTGAGAATTATTTAGAGATAATAAAACAGGATAAAGTCTATCCGATAATAAGATGCAAGGAGCCGGAACAGGCAATAGAAATTTCTAAGGCGCTGGTGGAAGGCGGTATAAGAGTTTTAGAAATAAATGTTGAAAATCCTTCATTATACGGTGCTATATCCGAGGTTTCTAAGTTTGCGTATGTATGTGCAGGAGGAATTATAACTTCTTTGCAGGCTGATGCTGCATTTGAGAGCGGTGCAAAATTGATTGCGTCTCCGATTTTTCAGATGAATATGGTAAAAATTTCTAAGAATAAAAGAGTTCCGTTTATTGCGGGCGCTTCTACTGCAAACGAAGCGTATAACGCGTGGAAATCAAGAATTCCGCTTATAAAATTATATCCTGCAGATGCAATGGGCGGAGTTCAGTATATTGAAAACATTTTAAGACAGATGCCTTTCTTGAGTTTAATGCCAATGGGCAATATAAAATTGAGCGAGGTTGTGACTTATATTAAGACAGGTGCTGCTGCTGTAGGTGTCGGCAGAGATTTCTATCTCGGGTTTACACCGAAGGAAATAACAGCACGTACTAAAGAAATTATAAAAGAAGTTAAGGATTTTTCCGAATGGATTCAAAAATAGATATTGCAATAATAGGCGAGTGTCTGATAGAGCTTGCGGCTAACGGAACTCTTGCAGATACTTCTACACTCAATAAATATTTCGGCGGAGATACGGTAACTACGGCTGTTGCAATTGCAAGGCTCGGAGGAAATGTTACTTATATTACTAAAGTAGGCAATGATGGTTTTAGCGAATTTATTATTTCAAGCCTCAAAAAAGAAAATATCGATACGTCGCTTATCAAAACAAATGATGAGCAGAACGGAATGTATATTGTATCCAGAACGCCTGACAGCAAGGAACTTTTGTATTACAAACGGAAAACTGCTGCTGCAAAGCTTTCTATTGAAGATATTTCAGAAGATTGTATAAAGAAATTAAAGCTGGTTTATTCTACAGGCGTTGTCCAATCTTTGAGTGCAAGTTCAAGAGAGCTTGTTAGAGAAACTTTCAGAATTGCTAAAGAAAACGGGGTTCTTACTGCGTATGACCCGAATTATACTTCTTGTTTTATGAACTCTGCGGATACAAGAGAGTATTTTGAGGAGATTGTTGAATACACTGATATTATATTTTTAAGCCTTAAAAATGATGCAGCGAGACTCTACGAAGTTGATTCAATGGATAAGGTTATGAAGTATTTCTGGGATAAAGGTGTAAAGATTGTTGTTGTAAAATCACATATTAATAACGGTTATTACACAGGGTATAAAGGTGAAATAAGCTTTACAGAGTTTTACAACAGCTCAAAAGCAATAGATGTAACGGCTTCCGGAGATGTATTTAACGGCGGATTTCTGTACGCTTTGACAAACGGCTATACTCCATCGGAGGCTATGAAGTTTGCTTCTGTTGTTTCGGGACTTCAAACGCAGAATTACGGCGCTATTCAGGCTATACCATACAAGGAAACTGTTTTGGAGAATATTCAATGACAAAGTATGTTGTATCCGGATATATCGGTTTTGATAATTTCGGAGACGAGGCGATTGCCAAGGTGCTTGTTGACCGCCTGAAACACGAAGGGGCAGAGAAGATTACTCTCATATCTTCTAATCCTGAAAAAACTGCAAAACTTTATGGTGTAGAAGCTTGCCCAATGCTTAAGTTTTTTGACAGCATTAAGAATTCGGATGTTCTTGTGTCAGGAGGCGGAAGCCTTTTGCAGGATGTTACAAGTTTTAAGAGCCTATTGTATTATCTGGGCGTGATTTATACAGCGATAATTCTCGGCAAAAAAGTTGAGATTTATTCACAGGGTATCGGACCTATTAATTCAGGATTGGGTAGAATGCTGACAAGATTTGCGCTTAAGCAGGCTTATAAAATTTCAGTTAGAGATAGAAAATCTCAAGAACTATTAAAAAATTGGGGAATAGATGCAGAGCTTGTGAAAGACCCTATATTCAGTCTTGAGCTGCCAGCCAAAAATCTTAAGGGAACAGTTGGTATTCAGCTTCGAAACTATCCTTCACTTAATGACGGCTTCTTAAATGCTCTTGCTGATGAAGTGATTAAGAGATTTCCTGATAAAAAAATTCAAATATTTTCTTTTCAGGACAGTATAGATTTGGATGTGTGCGAAAAATTTGCGCGAATACTTGCAAAGAAAGACAGGGTTAAGGACGTAGAAGTTCTTTCAGGGCTTTCTGTGAATGATGTGTTTGATAAGATTTCAGAGCTGGAATATATGATTGGTATGCGTTTTCACGCAAATGTTGCTGCAATAATATCAGGTGTAAAAACGCTTGCGATAAATTATGATATAAAAGTGAAGAAACTTGCAGACGAATACGACCTCCCTGTAATAGAGTTAAGCCAGCGAGATTTTACAAAAGAGTTCGACAAACTGGGGTAGGTAAATGTTGGTCTACATACGTAGTATTATCTGAATTCGTTAGGCTGAAATCTTGTAAAGTTATTGAGATATCCGCCTATTGGAAGCATTGTATCTGTTTTGTCAAACATTTCCTGCGGGCCCATTCTGGCTTTTTCTTGAGCTTCAATTCTCGCATTGTAATCACTGTTGAGCTGATATTGCTTAACTTTTAACTGCTGATAACAACCTAGTTTAGCATCATTATCTTCAAGAGCTCTGCATTCCTGAATGCCGTTTTCAAATTCAACTCTTCTTTTATACCAGTAAGCAGCTGTTTCGTTAAGTTTTCCAAGCCCTTTAGGCTCATCAACATCCACATAAGCCGGCGGTACAAAACTTTTCCACTCAGGTTCGTTCAGCCCGTCCAAACTTACTACATCTTCTGCAGCTGCGCAGAGAGGAAGTATTACGGCTAATAAAACGAGAATCTTTTTCATATAACTTACCCTTTTCTTTCGATTATACCATATCTTCTTCAATTTCTGCAATCGGCATAAATACCTTGACGCAGAAACCGCATTCTTCATTTGAATAAAGTCTTATTTCACCGTCCATTGCTTCAACCAGACCTTTTACAATAAACAATCCCAGTCCGGTGCCGCGTGTTGTGCGCGTAGTGGAGTCATCAACCCTCGTAAATTTGTCAAATAAAGTTTTCAATTTTTCCCGCGGAATTACATCGTAATCATTTTTTACGCTTACCGCAAGCCTGTCATTTCTTATCTCATAATCAAGCGTAATCGGAGAGTCTTCTTTGGAATACTTTATTGCATTCTCAATAAGGTTAACAAAAACCTGCTCAATTCTGTCATTGTCAGCGAGTATCTCAATAGGACAATCCTTCAGGTTGTTTATAATCTCCTTGTTTGTATCGTTTTTTACAAGCATAATAGAATTTTCTATTACATTACTAATCGGAACGCTAATGATGTTTACATTCAGCCTTGCTCCTTCAATATCAGGTATAACAAGCAAATCTTCTATCATACGCTTCAATCTCTCGGACTGTTTTTTGATAACCTTTAGTGACTTTTGTCTTGTTTCTTCGTCAATCTGAATATCCTGCCGCAGGAGTCTTGATGTATATCCGAGTATACTTGTAAGCGGAGTTCTAAATTCGTGGCTTACTGTATCAATCATGTTTGAGCGGAATTCGTTAACCTGTTTTAACTCTTTGTTCTTCTTCTTGAGCTGTATATAGGACTTATGAATCTGGCTAACCATTCTGTTGAACTCGTTTCCAAGGAAAACAATCTCGAAAGGCGTGAAAACATTGATTAAGAGCCTTATGCGTCTTTCATAGTTTCCTTTTGATATCGCAATTATTGCCTTAAAAAGCTGTCTAATATTGATATACAGGTAATATGTGTATAATCCGACAACAAAGAATACCGTAAGCATGGTTACGAGTATTGAAAGTATGATTTTGTCGCGGTTATAGTCAATAGCTTTTCTTGTAACAGCTTCTGTAGTGTTAACAATGATAGTAACATCAGGATCTGTTTTTTTTAGGTAAACAAGCGGCTGGTTTTTTGTTTCGCCATATATAACAGGTTCATTTTCTTCCAGTTGCTCTGGAAGTTCTGCAATGCTCTTTTCATAACCTTCTTGAGTGTAGTTGCTGGAGGCGACTAAGTCATTATCAACAAGCACATAAATCTGTCTTTTATCTTCCGTAAGAGTTTTAAACAGATTTTGTTTAAGATTGTTCATATCAAGTACAGCAACAAGAAATCTTCCATCTTTAAGGTTTTTGCTGAATACTGCATAATCATCCTGAATGCTGTACATTTTATATTTTTCAAGCTGATCTTTTTCTACAATTGCAAGTTCACGGTAGAAAGGAAGTCTTTCTATAATAGTGTCGAGATATTTTTGTTCCTGTGCAGGATTTTTGTAATACTCCATTGTTGCTATAATTTGTGAGAGCTCGTTATTTATGGAATGGTCGAAAACTTCAATTTCTTCAGAAACAATGTTTGCTATCATAACAGCGGCTTCTCTAAGCTGCGCTCTGTTTGACTGCTGGTTAATGTTGTTAATTATAATACCGCTCACTGTCATTGGGATAAGCACGGCAAAGAAGCTTACAATAATGATTTGTTCTGCGATTTTTAGCCTTCGTTTGCTGAAAAATTGTGACATTTTATCCCCCGAACGGCGTTAACTTATATCCTACATTTGTTACTGTGTGCAAATATTTTGGATTTTTGGAGTCAGGTTCAATTTTGTTTCTGAGCGCACCCACATGAACCCTTAACATTCTTACATCTTCATCGCTTGAGTATCCCCAAACCTCTTCAAGGAGTGTAGCAAGGGTTACAGGCTTGTTGAAATGCTGTAGCAGGCAGTACAAGATTTCAAACTCGGTTGGAGTAAGTTTCATTCTTTTATTTAAGATAACTGTTTCCAGTGTGTCCGGCAGAATTTCAATTTCGCCGGCTTCAAGAATTTCATTAGAAGTTAAGGTATCTTCCTGCGGTTGGTTTCTTCTCAAAAGAACTCTTATTCTCAAAAGAACTTCCTGAATATCAAACGGCTTAACCAGATAATCATCCGCTCCGCTGTCAAATCCGCTTGTTTTATCGCCAATTGTGCCTTTTGCAGTAAGCATAAGAATTGGTACATTAATCTTAGCCTGACGGATATTTTTGCAGACATCAAATCCGTTCATCTTTGGCATCATAACATCAAGCAAAATCAGGTCATATTTATTATTGAGAGCTTTGTTCAAGCCTTCCATACCGTCAGAAGCCGTATCAACAAAATATCCGCTTGATGAAATATCAAACTCCAGTAAATCTCTTATTTCCGCGTCATCATCGACTATAAGTATTCGTTTTTTTTCTAACATTTATACCAACCCCTTAATGTTCTTATTTTAATATAAACCTGCAGGTTATGTCACTATTTTTTTTATGATTTGTTCTAATCTCTGCTGATATTCTTCTAAATCCATGGCAGCCTCCGAATGTGTTATAACATGAGGCTGTATGAGAAAATTTACACGAATACATTAAAATTACAAAGGTTAAGCAGGACTAAAGCTTTTTCAAAGTAACAGGCGGCGGCTGGATATACAAAGGTTTGAGCTTGCGCCAGTCTGTTTCTTCTTTTTCCGCGCCGAGTTTTGCTAAAATTTCTCCTATCGGATATTCACCCTGCTGATACGAAACAACTTCGGATGCAAATTCGCTTAATCTCTCTTTCAGGCTGTCATCTGTTATAACCCTTCGGCCTTTAACCAGTTCGTCAACTGTTTCAAGCTCAATTGCACCCAGAATTTTACCATCGTAAACATATGCTTTATTTTTTCTTGCATCAAGTGCTACTAAATCATTTCCGCCGAGAATTTTAGAAAGAATTTCGAGCGAAGAAACTCCGGCTGCTTTGATGTTAAGCTGCTGGGCAAGTACCCTTGCTACAGTTGTGCAGGCTCTTATGCCGGTAAAACTTCCGGGGCCGATATCGGTAGTAATGAGTTCAATGTCATCAGGTGTAAGTCCGGCGTCTTTCAGTACTTTAACAATGGTTGAGATTAAATACGCCGAGTGATAATTCTTTCCATCAGACAAAATTGTTTCGCTATGAATAATATTATTATCCTCACTGAGGGTTATATATGTTTTATCAAGACAGGTGTCAAAAGCCAGTATCTTCAATTTTTTTCCTTTCCTGTGGAGGAGCATATTACCCCTAAGCCTTCTATAACTTTTTGATTTCTTTCTCCGACAGATTTGAACTCATAAATTCTGCTGTCATCGTCATCGTATGTAACATTGATTTCAATTCTCTCAAACGGGAGTTCGCCTTGAGAAAATTCTGCCCATTCAACGAAGGTTATTTTTCTGCCGGTTGAGTATTCTCTAAGCTCATCCGTAATTGTTTTTATTCCAACGTTTTCCAGCCTGTATAAATCGAAATGATAAACAGGGATAGAGGCGCTGTGGTATTCGTTCAGAATAACAAAACTTGGACTTGTAACTTTTTCTTTAATCCCGAGAGCTTCTGCAACAAGCTTAACAAATGCTGTTTTTCCGGCTCCTATTTCTCCGAAAAGGTTTACAAAACAACCTTCTTCTTTTACTAAATTTGCGAATTTATATGCAAGAGCCTTTGTATCTTCTAAACTTACACATTTTTGCTTATACATACCCTGTTCCTTCCGCTTTCTTTTGCTTCATACAAAGCGCTGTCTGCTCTTTTAAATAATTCTTCTCCGTTCTCTTCCTGACCGAATTCAGCAAGTCCCATGCTTATTGTGACATTTATATTTTTTTTGTCAACAAAAATTGGTGTTTCTTCAACGGCTTTTCTTAGACGTTCTCCGACAATTACTGCTTCTTCTATATGCGTATATGGCAGAAGAACTGCAAATTCTTCTCCGCCGTATCTTGCGGGGATATCTGATTCACGAAGCTGAGCTTTTATAACCGAAGCAGCTGTTCTCAAAACTTCATCTCCGCTCGCATGGCCGTATGTATCATTTACTTTTTTAAAGAAATCAATATCAATCATCATCGCGCAGAGCGGTGTTTTTTGACGTTTGGTTGTTGCAATCTCCTGTTTTAAGCGGATTTCAAACTGCCGCCTGTTGTTAAGGTTTGTTAGAGCATCCAGAGTGGCGTACTGGAGAACTTTTGAGTATGTGTTTGCCCTGTTGATTGTAATTGCTGACTGTCTGGTAAGCTGTTCCAGATAGCTTATATCGCGTTTTGAAAGCTTATCAAGCGTACTTCTTGCAACTATACAGCCGGATAATTCTCCTTCTGATATAAGAGGGAAGGCGCCGATTTTATCATTGTTTGTCAAAATATACCCTGTTTCCGGCGTAAGCTGTTTCAGAGCTTCATAAATTCTTTCATCTTTGCAGGCTTTCGGCCAGACAAGCTTAAATTCTCCGTCCTGTTTCAAAAATACATAAATCAAATGGTCTGATATAAACCTGTCAAGCATTTCTCCGATTAGCGGAACAATATAATTTAACTCGTACTGGGTTTCAATGATTTTTGCAATATTTTTCATTGAGTCATGAAATTCTACATTTATTTTTGACTGTTCGTTAAGCACAATGTTTTGCAGTTTGAGTGAAATTTGGGAGGACAGAATTTTTATGAGGAACAAAAATTCTGTATTAATTGTAGTATTTTCTTCAAATTCCAGTTCCATAACTCCGAAATCAGAGCCGTCTTTATGCATTGGTACTGCAAGCGATTCTATTTTAAAGCTTATTCCGCCGTTTAGTGCGGGCAGTTTATACGCTTTGGAATTAATAACAAAATCTTCGTCCTTAAGGTTTTCATAGATTTTATAAATTTCTGACTCATCGGGAATTACGCTCCAGTTGTTTGAGCTGTCGCGCATTGTGTTAGTAACATTATCAAATACAAAGATTTGAAGTCTTTTGACAGATACAATCTGCTGCAGAAGCTGTTTTATACCATCTGCAAGTTCTTTTGTATCTATTTCTGAGATGAGCAGGTTAGAAATTTTTGATAAAAAGTGAAGATTTTCCATTAATAAATTTCCTCCTCTTCTTCATTGAAATATTCAAAACCTGCACAGGTTTTAAAGTTTTTGAGTATAGCTTTATCAAACTCCTCATCCGGAACGATTTTACCGTTAACGTATGTGTAGCCGATATTTCCGAGCGGTTCATCAGAAAGTTTCTGTGTATAGTACTCGTCGCTTGTTATAAATTTTCTTGTAGCATCGTTAAGCAGGTTAAAGATATAAGTAGATTCAAGAGTAGATGAATCCGGTTCTTCAAGAATTAATATAGCTGCTTTATGGAGTTCGCTTATAGAATCTCTGTGCCTGTTCAGCTGTCTTAAGAGAACTGCAAGGTTGTAATGGGCTTCAAATTTCATCGGCTCCAGCTTAATCGCTGAACAGTAGGCAAGTCCAGCTTCTCTGTATTCGCCTCTCAGGTGGTGTGCAACAGCTTTGTTGTAATAAACATCATAGTTTTTCTTGAGAAACTTAAGCGATTTTTCATAAGCTTCTATTGCCTCTCCCAGATATTTAAATACAAGATATCTTTTATCGAGCGGCAGATACATTGCTTTTTGTTTATAAGCAACGCCTTTGTTGTAGTATGCAAGTCCTCTGTTAGCCTTTACGCTTTTTACATTGCTGTAGACAAAAGGTATCCAGAGCTTAAATAATCGTATCTGTGTGACTGTATCAAACTGTTCTATTGCTTCGTCAAAGAAGCCTAAGTCTTCAGAGTAAACTATTCCTAAGTTCATACGCGCCATAACAAATTTCGGATTGTATTTGATAGCATGTTCATAGGCGTCAACAGCTGAGAAATAGTCTTCATAAACAGCATATATGTTTCCAAGGTTAAACCAGGCTTCGTAATGTTCCGGATAGAGCCTTAAACCTTCTTTATAATAATCGAGGGTTTTAGCCATATTATCCTGTGAATATGCCTGATCGCCTTTGTAGATATAGTACATACCTTTGGCTTTCATAGCCTGCTTCTCAATCCAGCCCCAGAAAAAGAATGCCAGAAGTGCAAGTATGCAGATGAGGATAACCAGCGTAACTTTGGAAAATAATTTTCGTAAAAAACGTTTCATACAGTCAAATTATAGCATAAGAGTTAAAGGGGGGGAAGGTGGGGTAAAAATCTCTACTAGCAAAAAAAATTTTTTCTCACTTTATCATATATTATGAAGATTGATTTTGTACCACAGTGGAAAGATGTTAAATTCCAAAAACAGAAAAAGGATAATTTTAGTTCTCAAAAGCAGAAAGACAACAGAGATAAACTTTTATACTATACTCTTGGCGGATTGGCGTTAGCAGCAGCCGGTGCTGTTTTATATAATAAAAAAGCTGGTTCTAACAAAACTTTTTTGATAAAAACAAATACATATCAAGATTTGAGGCAGTCTGTTTCTTCCAGACAAATGGAAGAAATAGAACAAAAAGCAGCAGTATTAGATAATTATCAGTTAATAAACGAGCTGGAGGTATCACATGATAAAGATATCTTCAAGAGATTAGCCGCGGTAATGCATTTGAATAAATTGGAGTCTGTAGAGTGTCCTAAATTAATTACAACAAATGCGCCTGATGAAAAATTAAATGATATTTGCAATTTCTTTCAAAGCGAATTTAAATTTTCATCAAAAAATTTGAAATACGATAATAATATAAGCGAGTTGATTAAATCGATAGATAAACAATGCAAACCTGTAGAAAAAAATGCCGGAGTATGCGTTTCAATAAATAATTTTGACCAATTCCTAAAAGATTTAAATAAAGATGAAGAATTAAAGCAGAAATTTTTTGATATTTTAGAGCAAAGCAACAACAACATTATTTTTATAGGTAATGTTTCTTCAAAAGATTCAGTCGTATTAAATAATCAAATTTTTCTTCCATTTAAACTCTAACAGTTGTGCATCTGTCAAAATTTTACAATTATGCCGCAATATGGTATAATAAGCGCATGTTTACAGGAATTGCAGAAGAAACCGGTAAAATCCAAACTATCAGTGAAAACGGTATAGAGATTGAATGTGCAAAGGTTTTAGAAGATGCTAAAATTGGTGACAGCATTGCTGTTAACGGTGTCTGTCTTACTGTTATACAAAATTCCGGAAACTCTTTTAAAGCTGATATGTCGCCGGAAACATTTCGTGTAACTGCTTTTCCGTATCTAAAAGCCGGCATGCATGTAAATCTCGAGAGGGCGATGTCCGCAAACGGGCGTTTCGGCGGGCATATTGTTTCAGGACATATTGACGGAACGGCAAAAGTTATCGCGCTTAGCAGAAACAGAGAAAGTTTTGATTTAGAAATTGAACTTTCTGAAAACGAACTTCGTTATGTAATTAGGAAAGGTTCTATCTGTGTGAACGGAATCAGCCTTACTATTGCGGAAATATCAGGGAAAAGGATTAAAATTGCGGTTATTCCGCATACTTATGAATGCACTGCTTTATCAGAATTAAAAAACGGAGATTATGTAAATATTGAAGTTGATATTATGGCGAAATATATTGAAAAATTTTTATCAACGAGCGATAATAGGTCAAGAATTAACATGGATTTTCTCCAGAGAAATGGATTTTGCTGATTATGACAAATCAATTTAATACAATAGAAGAAGCACTCGAGGATTTTAAAGCTGGTAAGCCCATTATTGTAGCAGATGATGAGGATAGAGAAAATGAAGGCGATCTTATTTGCTCAGCACAGTTTGTAACCCCCGAGCTGGTAAATTTTATAACCAAAGAGTGCCGCGGAATTGTTTGTCTTGCAATATCGCAGGAAATCGCAGCACAGCTTGATTTGCCGCAAATGGTAGAAAAAAATACTGAAAGCATGCAAACTGCTTTTTCCCTAAGTATTGACGCTCATCCGAAATACGGGGTAACAACAGGAGTGTCTGCTTATGACAGGGCTAAAACAATTGAAGTTGCAATTGCGCCTGATGCACAGCCTTCTGACTTGCGCAGGCCTGGACATTTGTTCCCGTGTGTTGCAAGAAAAGGCGGTGTGTTAAAAAGATGCGGACATACAGAAGCTGTTGTTGATTTAGCACGTATGTGCGGGCATAGAGAAGCCGGTATTATGTGCGAAATTATGAAAGATAACGGTGAAATGGCGCGAAGAGATGATTTGCACGAATTCGCAGAAAAACATAATATAAAATTCATTACAGTTTCAGACCTGATTGCTTACAGACTTAAACGTGAAACATTTGTGAAAAGAGAGGTTGAAGTTTTCCTCCCTACACAGTTTGGAGAATTTAATATAATCGGATACACAGATACTATCACCGGATGCGAACATGTTGCACTTGTTAAAGATGACGGCTCCGATAAAGTGCCTTTAGTTAGAGTGCACAGCGAATGTCTGACCGGAGATATATTTCACAGCCTTAAATGCGACTGTAACTGGCAGCTTCATACTGCACTCAAAATGATTGAAGAATATGGCAAAGGAGCTCTCGTTTATATCAGAGATCACGAAGGGCGTGGAATAGGGCTTATCAACAAGCTTAAAACATACAAGCTTCAGGAACAGGGGCAGGATACTGTAGAAGCTAATGTGTCGCTGGGATTTGCGCCTGACTTAAGAAATTACGGCGTCGGTGCTCAGATTATTCTTGATTTAGGGTTCAATAATTTTAACCTTATTACAAATAACCCTAAAAAAATTATAGGACTTAAAGGATACGGGCTTACAATACACGAAAATATTAATCTTAAATCAGAAGTAAATAAATACAATGAGCGTTATATAAATACTAAACGCGAAAAAATGCATCATCTAATGTAAAGGAATTTTTATGGCAGAAACAACGTATGAAGTAGAATTGTTAAACGGAAATATCTCTAAAATCTTTGCAGGTGTGTACAATGATTTTAAAGCTAAGGCTGTAAATGAATATAAATTTGAGCTCGAACCTCTGCCATATGAGGAATTTATTGATGCTGTAGAAAAAAATTATATGCAGTGCATTGTGCTTAAAGAAAATGATATTCCAACAGCGTTTCTTGTTTATACGACTTCAATATCCGAGGCTGTTGAGCTTAATTTAATACACTGCCTTGGAACAGAAGATGAAATTACAAAAGTTAAGCTCCTTGTTGAGAAATTTCTGGAGTTTACTGAAACAGAACGCCAGAACAAGGTTGTTTCTTATCCCATGATAGGGCATCAATCTGTTTTCACTGCTGATATTGCAAGATTTGGATTTAAATATATCGGGCTTGCTGTTTTGAGATTTATTATGGGAAATGCTTCTTCAGAAAGAATTCTCGAAAATATGAAACTTTCAGATAAGCCGGATGATTACAAAATAGTAAGCTATGATGATTCATACAGGGATGATGCTGTAAGAATAATTCACGAGTCTTTTAAAGATACGCAGGACGCAATTTATGATACAAGATTTTTATCAATGGAAGGAACAACAGATATTATAAACAAAGTTGTTGAGAATGTTTATGGTGAATTTCTGCCGGATGTAACATCAGTTCTGCTTTATAAAGATGCACCTGTAGGTTTTGCATTTGCAAATGTTACCGGAGGAAAGATTGCAAATATTCCTCTTGTAGCTATAGAAAAAGAACACAGAGGTCATGGCTTCTCCGAACATCTGCTTAACAGGGCAATAAAAACCATTGTTGACTGGACAAAGCTGGGAAAACGCGTTTTCAGCGAAATAAATGTTACAACTGAAACTAATAATTATAAAGCATTAAAAATGTATAGAAGAATAGGTTTCCGTGAAGATTACTGCTATCCTCAAGCATATTTATTACAAAAGAAAAAATAATATACACTAAATGGTTTAATTACTAAACTTCACTTTTATGTCAACATAAAAAGTGAAAAAGAGAAAGGAGAAGTATGAAACTATCTAAACAAATTATGGCAACACTTGGTGTTGTTTGTGTAACATCATGTGCTGCAATGGCCGGCGAGCCTGCTGACATACAGGCTTATGCTCATCCGACACTATTCGGAACCCAGGGTCATACAATGGTTAATACTGACAGTAATGTAATTATTGGCGGCAAGGTATACAAGCCATGCACTGCAAAAACCATGGAAGGTAAGCAGAATGTTGTAATTGCGCGTTGTGCTAAGCAAATGCTTAACGACATGAAAGGCAAAATGGATGCTAAAAGAGCAGGTTTATTTAACCCTAAAATGCCTGTATTGCGGTCTGAATTAGCATTTATTATTGCTGACGGTTTGAATTTAAAAGCGGCAAATGCTAATAAATATTCTGATGTAGCAGCTGACTACTGGGCAAAAGAACAAATTGACAGAGCTCTTGGCGCAGATGTTATGATTGGATATCCTGACTCTACTTTCAAACCGGATCAACCTATTACAAAAGCAGAAGTTTTTGCTACTTTCGCTAAAATGATGGATGTATCAGCTGATAAGAAAGCTGCGCCGGTATTTGAAGGACAGGCTGTAAAATTTGTTCCGGCATGGGCAAACGGCGCTGCTAACGAAGTTATTGCTTCCGGTATTTTGAATAAATTACCTGACAAAGATAAAGTTGTTAATGACGAATACTTATCAAAAGAACAGGTTGCTTTTATGCTTGGCGCAATGAAAGCAGGATTTAATATTGATACGTCTAACGGTGTTACTAACTGTGCAACAAAACATGAAACAATACAGCTTAAGATAAAATTGAGCGAAAGAATCAGCGCAAGAACATCAAACACAGGCGATACATTTACAGCTAAAACAGTTGAAGATGCAACAATCGGCGGCGTATGCTACCCTGCAGGTTCTACTGTAAAAGGTATTGTATCATCAGTATCAAGACCTGGTGTTAAGAACCCTGGCTATGTAGAAATTGAATTCAAATCAATTTCAAATGGGGACAACTGTGCAGAATTCCCTAAACAAATGTCTTGTGCATCAGTTGATGTTTCAAAAAACCCTAACGTGGTTTCTAGAGTTCTCGCAGCTCCTTTCTCAATGGTTGGCAGAGTTGCCGGTGTTGCTGGAAGAACAGCTTCTTCAGCTGTAGAAGTTGTTGCAAACGGAGTTGAAGAATACGGCGATAACTGGTCTGATGCTTTTGCAGATACAGCTTCTTTACACCCGCTAAAAGGACTTAAGAGCGTTGGAAGCAGCTTTATTACTGTTGGTAAAGGTGTTTACAATATATGTAAGTTAACTGCAAGCGGAGTATTCGGTGTTGGTTATGAATTTGTTGACGAAGCTAAGTACATTTTTGTACCTAATACAACCAATGATTCAAGCTTGAATCCGGACGAAGTTTTAACGATTCTTTACTAAGATAAATTAAAATAGATTTCTAAAGCCCCTGTCAGTATTACCTGACAGGGGCTTTGGTTACAAAACTTAATATTTTCTTTCCAAAAAGGCAATTTTTTTTCTTGTCATGACTTTATATATATATCCAGGATATCAGATAGCATTACATAGTAAAGGAGAAATATATGGCAAGAGTACTAATTTCAATGCCCGAAGAATTTTTAGACAGAATCGATCAAGTAGCAGAAGGTGAAAATAGAACACGTTCTGAGTTAATCAGAGAAGCGCTTAGAAGTTACATGTATAAAAGCAGGGTAAAGGCTAATACTATGGCTGGAAAAAATGCAGCAATTTTAGAAGCTCTATTGGATTAGAAGAAGCGAACGGGTAGTTACAAAATACATTTGGTTTGTATTTACCCCCGGAAAAAGGAAAAGGGAAAATTTAGGAAAATAAGACACCGCTCAATGCAGCGGTGTTTCTTTATATGTTTTCAAAAGAGTCAATCACTATGTCGACTATTGCAGTACCTTGATGTCTTATTGCTTTTTCCAGTGCTGGAATTAATTCTTCTTTTGTTCTTACGCGGACTGCAAACAGGTCATAAGCTTCTGCAATTTTTGTGAAATCAGGATTTGTCATTTCAACTTGGTAGCAGTTATTATAAAATTTCTCCTGCATCTGCCGGACCATACCGAGATAGCTGTTATTCATAATAATTATTTTTACAGGAATATGGTGTTCTCTACAGGTAGCAAGTTCTTGCAGATTCATCTGGAATGAGCCGTCGCCTGTAATATTTAAAACGAGGTTTTCAGGCTTTGCCAGATAAGCTCCTATTGCCGCAGGCAGACCGAAACCCATTGTCCCGAGCCCTCCGGAGGTTATGAATTTTCGGGGCTTATTGAAATTAAAAAACTCGGCAGTAAGCATTTGATGCTGTCCGACATCGGTAACAACAACCGGTTCATAGTAGCGGGTATATTCTGAAAGAGTTTCCAGTACGTATGAGGATTGGAGAAAATTTGATTTTTTTTCTAATGGTATAATGTTTTCTTTTAGCACATCGACTTCCATGCGCCATTTTTCTTGAGGCACAAACAATTTTTTATTCTCAAGACATTGTTCGATAAAACATTTTACATCTGCTGTAATATTTAGTTCTGACATTCCTGAATTCCGGCAGATATTAATAGAAACTACTTTGCGATTTTTAGTGAAATCATTATTCTTGCATGTTGAGCGGTCAGAGAAGGCGGTACCGAGTGCAATTAATAAATCGCATTGTTTAAGTGCTTCATTTGCAGGCTCAACTCCATTTAATCCAATCATACCAAGGTACAAATTATTTTCTGATGGATAAATTCCAATACCCATTAGAGTTGAAACAACAGGTATTTGTAAAACCGAAACAAATTGTTCAATTTCTGCAGAAGCGTCAATACAGCCTCCGCCGATTAGTATAAGCGGTCTTTTAGAAGCATTAAGAAGGTTTGTAAATTCCTTTAATTCTACAGAGAAATCTTTTTTTGATATTTTTGCTGCCGGAATTGAAGCTCTGTTTTCATTTCTGTATTCATCTTCAAGAATATTTCTTGGCAGTATTACAACAACAGGGCCTTTTACTCCTGTAGAAGCTTCTTTGAATGCCTCTTGTATAATTTGTGCAATATCATCCTGAGGATTAAGTTTGAATGTTTTTTTGCAGCAGGAACCTGCAATTGCCTGAATATCTACTGATTGAAAAATTTTACCTTTTTTATCAGCCCCTGCAACATCACCTGCAAGAATAACAAGCGGAGTTGAATCAGCATATGCATTTGCAATTCCGGTGATTGTATTTGTAAATCCCGGGCCTGAGGTTACAAGGACAACTCCTGTTTTTCCGCTGGCGCGGGCATAGCCTTCTGCAGCATGTACGGCAGCCTGTTCGTGCCTGACAAGATAATGTTTAATCGTATCGGCTTTAGAAAGTTCATTATAAATACTTAAAACAGAGGCGCCAGGGTATCCGAAAATACTGTCGACACCAAGAGAACTTAGTGTCTTTACCAGAACAGATGCAGATGTTTTAATTTGTAATAGGTTTGTCATTGCATTGATATTATACACCAAAAATTAAAAGCTTGATTTATATTTTTGTTTAAAGTAAAATTATCATGCATTAGCTGATACAAAGTATTGGATAGTGTATTGACAATCAAAGCGGTAGCAAGTAAAAGGTTATCGGGATGTAGCGCAGTTTGACTCTGCCGACGAGAACGATTAAGTATCATTCGAGGAGAGGTAGCACCGAAGGTGCGCTACAATAAGAAAAATCAAGACCGGGATGTAGCGCAGTTTGGTAGCGCACCTCGCTTGGGACGAGGGGGTCGCACGTTCGAATCGTGTCATCCCGACCATTTAAAAAAGAAGCTCCAGGGCTTCTTTTTTTATGTGTTAATCATGCGGTACCGGTCCGTGAAGGCGTTTATACAGGTTCATTATATATTCATCATACTTTTTACCCTTAATTAGTCCCTTAAAGACCTCTGCTACAAATTCACGGCCGTCATCCTTTTTTACAGCATATTCAGAAACATCTTCTTTAATTTTTTCCAGATTTGCAGTTTTCCAGATTTCTCTGCACTCTTTGAGCGGCGGTATATTCTGAAAATGGAGCCAGTGCCCGATTTCATGAAAAAGAGCATCGAATCTTTCTTCAAGCGGTTTTTTTATATTTGCCTTGGAAATAAAAAGGTATAATTTATCAAAAACTTTTATACAGCTGGATTGTTTTATAAACTTTGGCCGAAATGCGATTTTAGAGGGCAGACTGTCAACTTTTCTGGACAGGAGTTTTAGTCCTTCTTCCTGATAACGCTTAGTTTCGGCATTATTTCTATTAATGTACAGAAGCGAATTATATAAACATTTATACTTCAAAGCAGTTATTCTTGATGAAATTCTCATATTTTGTAAATCTTTTTGTCATCTTTGTTTAAATCCTGTTTTGCTTCTTTAGAGCAGCATTCAAGGTTTTTCATTAGTATTCCAGAAATAAAAGGTACGACATTACTGATTTGTACGGGTTTTCCACTTTCCGTAAGCATTATACTATCGTTATCTTCCCATAGAGTTTTTAAATCGGCGTCAAAAAACGGAGAGTCTGCATTTCCTTTTCCTGCAAAGTAATTTCCGTCTTTTTTGCTGAAAATAACTTCATCTCCAATATGAATTGCGCTTTCTTTCTTGTTATGTGCAAAGCCGAGCGGAATAACTTTTATTTTGTCCCTGACTTCTAGAACTTTTTTGATTATTGCGGAAACTCCCGGCTGGAATTTGTATTTCATAGGCAGGAATGTCAAGGCAGCCAGAGCACCTTCAGGAAAAATAAACAGGTTTGTTTTTCCGTCGATAATTTGTTTTGCTAAATTTTTAATTACCGAAGCATTCTTGAACTGCTTATCCTTGTCCGCTAAACCTGCGTAGACCGGTACAACCCCCATCCACTCAAGTTCTTTTCCGCCGTCTTTAGCTTTTTTAAGAACTCCTGTGTTAGCTAAAATTTTACTTCTTGGACAGGTTTCAGCTTTAGAGTGGTAAATATATTCCCTGTAAAGCAGGGTATTAAAGAATTTTGCGGCATTAATATCTCTGCCCTGAGTTGTGGTGTGGTTCATTATGAAAATGTATGGTTCGTCAGATTGAACAATTTTTTGCAGCCTGCCAGTTTCAACATTAATTTCAACAACTTCTTTGCACCAATTTTTTACGCGGTTATAAATATATTTGATATAATCAGCAGAATTGACGTCAAGCTTTTTATAAGCAGACGCAGTATTATTAGAGAGGAGGGCAGAACCTTTAAAGCTCTGCCCCCTGTAATAATTGTTATTATTCATTCCTGAAATCGGTAATATCATCTCTAGCAATCGCAATCATCACCGCAGCAGATAGAATCACAAGGATTCCAGCCTTCGTCGTTACCTTTGATAACTTCATCTTCAACAGCTTTATCAGGTTTTGAAAGACCTTTTACAAAAGTATCAGCAGCCAGACCTGCTCCAGCAGCAGTCATAAGACCAGCAGCAGCTTTTTTTACAAATTGTTGTTTGTTACCGAATGTTGTTACACCAATAGCATTGATTTTCATTGTTTTTCTTTTCCTTTCTTCCATTTAGGATGGTAATTTTATACTTTTCCTCACTTTAATAATTTTAGATAATACTGCAGAAAAAAATAGTGGGATTATGATTATACGTTTAGCGTTAATGCAGGTTTTTCTGCAAATTTGGCCGGCATATTTGGGCAGAGGAGTATTTTCAGCTGTCCTGTTTTCAAATTGAATTTTTGCACCAAAATTAGTATTTGTTATGCCATGTATATTCATATCTTAAGTATGATTTTAGCATAGGTTTTGCGAACTTCAAGAAAAGTATATACGATTTTTATAAAAATTTACATTAAATATAGGAGTTTATTTTTTATTATTTACGCGTTTATCAAAAATTTTCTGTGCAGCGAGCGTGCCACCGAATAGTGAGAAAAAAATCACCGGTATTCTGTAGGCTGATTTTAAATTTTTAGTTAGTGCACTGGATACTGATAAGAATAGAAGTGGGACAAGTGTATCATTTACAAGGTAACCGGTTGTGTGTTTAAGTCTTTTGTCAAACTCTCTATCTTTTGCGATTTCTATGGCATCGGCTCCTATCATTCCAGCAGAGAGAAACCGCATCTTTGGCATATCTGTCACACTGGTGTAGAAAATATCTCTTGTATTTTCATCTGTGAATTTAGCGATATTACTGTCTATGTAGATTGCGAATTTATTTTTTTCAGGATTTTTTCTATTGTATTTAGGCTGTTGAAAATCTGTTTTTGATAATAGATAATCTGCTCCGAGTGCACCCAATATACCTGCAGCTGTTGACATAAACCCTGCTGTGAGTTCTTTAATTATTTCAGTAGTGTAGCTTATTGAGCTTTTAACTCCTCTGTGAATACTTGAATCGTTAATTTTTTTTGATATTTCCGTGACAGCATTATTATAAATTTTTGATTTCCCAATTTTGTTGGAAATTCCGTGGTTTGCAAGCATTCCCAGTGCTGCACCTGAAAGCACTACACAATCTTTGATGAGAAATCTGTCTTTGTATTTAGGGCTCGCATTTTTATAATCCTTGTATGTTTTGTAACATCCGCTTGTAATGAAAAGGGATGTGGAGAGTACTGATGAAGAAAGCAGCTTGTCAACAAGGATATTTGTTTTCATATATTAATAAAAGCATGAAAAAAAAAATTTTTTCATGCTTTTATTTTGACTTTGTTTATTGACGTAATCGTTCGTTAACTTTTTCAATTCCATTAGCCATATTTTTATTAAAATTTTTCAAAGTAGTATCAACAAGTTTTTTTACATCTATACGTGCTTTTCCTTTACTTGATAAACCTCTGGCGCCTCTGCCTGTAATCATACCATCAGAGTTAAGAGCTTGTGTTACCGCGTCGCTGTACGCAGAGTTAAAAATATCTGAAAATTCGTCAGTATAAATAATTCCTTGTGACTTTAACTGAGATTCGACGATTTTATTTAGTTGAGGTTTTAGAGAACCATTGAGTAGTTGACAGGCCTTTTCGTATGCTTTCTCTTTTGAGCCACTCCAACCTTTGCCGCGTTCATATATTTCTCCTGTACCATAACCATTTATGGAAGAATAATTGATTTCATTACTATCAATTTTAATTTCAATTTCAATAGTAATACTACCGCCGCCGCCAGAACCATTGGAATCATCCTTGGAATTGCTGTCTTCTGAGTTGTCTGAAGAATTTGTATCATTGTTAACAGCCGGCAAATCAGGCATATCTACAGGGTTATTTGAAACTGTACCATCCTGATAAACATATATTTTGTACCTGTCATAACCCTCTTTATTTGGCTTTTTCGCACCATTTGTGTCTATCTGAATTATACCGGGTGTTTTTAAATCTTTGAACTCTGTAACAGGTAGAACCCAAACAACTCCGTCGTTTGTTGTAAGCGTAGCTTTCCCATCAAGACTGGCATTAGCACTGCAGCTTACTGAAGAAACTACATTTAATTTGGCGGCAAAAAGTCCACAAAACTTTGTTGGACCCTCATATTTTTTGCCTTCATAAATAACCCATTCAGTATTGCCAAAAAACTGAGGAGCATTCTTGCCGTCAACTTCCGGATACAGATCCTCATCATGTACCATAGAAGGAACTAGACGCGTAGTAAGGTTGTATGCCTTTTTAAACATACGTGCTTCTCTATCCGGTATAATCTTTTTTAATACCTGTAAACACAGTACTGCAATTACAATTACACAAGCTACAACAATAAGAACTTCTGCAAGAGAAAATCCTTTTGCCGGGGTGTTTGTCTGTACGATAAATGGTGTGTTTCTACTCATGCTATCCTTTCCTTTCTTAACATAACATTTCTATTAAAATGTTATGTTATCAGGCAGGATAAGACATACACACAGAATAATAATGCTGTAAAAATTCAATACAAAGTAATAAGCGTAGAATATAATAGCAATTTAAAATATATATAACATTTTAATAGAAATGTTATATATTATGACTAATATAATTATAACGTATTTTTTACACAATGCAATATATGGATTATAATAGCAATATGAAAAAAATTTTTTTGCACATGATTTTAATTTTACTTGCTCTTTCAATGATAGTGCCCTTTTTATTAATGTTTTTGATTTCACTCAGCGGCAATGAGAATATTTTTACAGAATACAAATCCATTAATTTATCTTTTGCGGCATACAGAAATGTTTTTGCTTCAATTCCTGTTGTAAAATATTTTTTAAACAGCCTTATTGTTGCTTTTATTACTACTCTGGGACAGGTTATTGTTTCTGCACTTGCCGGTTATGGCTTTGCAAGACTGGATTTTAAAGGCAGAGATGCCCTATTTTTTATTATCATTCTTACAATGATGGTTCCGCCGCAGGTTAATATTGTTCCGCTTTTTTACATTATGAGTAAACTTGGATGGATAAATACTTATCAGGCACTGATTGTACCGGGAATTTTCGGCGGATTTGGTGTATTCATGATGAGGCAGTATTTTCAGAGTTTCTCAAAAGACCTGGAAGATGCTTCTAAGCTTGACGGATGTAATGTTTTTCAAACTTTTTACAAAATAGCTCTTCCCTCTGCTCTTCCCGCAATTGCAACTCTTGGGATTTTTACTTTTGTGACTACATGGAATAGTTTTATGTGGCCTTTGATTGTAACTAATACAGAAAATATGCGCACTCTTGCTGTAGGGCTTACTATTTTTAAAAGCTCGTTTAGAGAAATTACAATGTGGGGTGAACTTATGGCATGTGCCTGCATATGTTCAATTCCTGTAATTGTAATTTTTATTCTCGGGAAAAAATATTTGATAAACAACCCTATGGCCGGCGCCGGCAAAGAGGGTTAAGGGGTAAATAAAGCTTGTAGTTTTGACGAAACAACTACTCCGCCGGGTGAAAAAGGGGGTAAATAAAGTTTGTAGTCTTGACAAAATAACTACTCCGCCGGATGAAAAAGGGGGAAATAAAGCTTGTAGTACAAGTGATAATTATTCTACAGAGGCGAGCATTGCATTGACTTCTGCAATCAAATCTTCATTTTTTGTCTTTACTGCATTTACGAGCGCCTTTTTAAGCAGTGATTTTGCTTTGTTTGGGCTGTTAAAACTAATCATAAGTTCTGCTGCTGCTTTGTAGTTTTGCGCAATTTCTTCAGGAGAATTAGAAAGTTCATAGTTTTTAACAGCTTCTGCGTAGTATTTTAAAGCTTTGTCCTTTTTCTTGAATTGTACGCAGGCATCTGCAGTGTTGCTTAAAACATAACCTTTCATTGAATTGTCTGTTGTCTGTTCAATGAGTTTTCTTGCAACATCATAATAATCAAAAGCATTTTCATCATACTTATCAGTAAAGATATTTGCCATTCTTGTAAGTGAATCAGATTGCCCGATTAAGTCATCAGATTTACCGGCATAAGAAATTGAAGTCATATAGTGGTTTAATGCCGGTCCAACTTCATTAACGTCATCATAAATCTGAGCCATCGAAAAATGTGCTCTTGATTTAACATTAACATCTGTAGTGTACTGCAAGGATTTATTGTAGCTGTTAAGCGCCTGAACGAAGTGGTCATTGTCATCATAGATTTTGCCTATTTCCAGACAAATTCTTGATTGAGTTTCGTTGTCATTAAGTTCGCTTGCTCTTGCAAAAGCTTCTTTAAACATCTGCATTGCTCTTTGCGGGTTGTTTGAGAATGCCTGTTTTTTGGCTTCTACAAATAGAGATTTTAATTTAGTGTCCTGTGGAATGATGGTTATATTCGGTTTTTTAGATATTGTTTCTTTAGCCTGAACAAATTCTTCTTCAAGAGTCAGCTCTTCAGGCTCAATTTCGATAACTTCTTCGTGAACATCCTGTAAAACAGGTTCAGGTGCAGCGGCCTGCGTTTGTTCCGGCTGCTGCTGCGGTGGTGCTGGTTTCTTTTCTTCTCTGTTTTCAGGGAATTTTACAAGGAAGTTCGGGTTAACTTCTGCTTCGTCATAGCTATAGTTAATTCTCTGTAAAAATAGTGCATCCAGCCAGTTTTGAACAACTTTTGAATCTTTGTTCAAGGTTTCTGAAATATATTTATCCAGCATTGAGGCTGCAATTTTCAAGTTGCTTTGGATAAGGTTAACCTGCGGATGCGGTTCTCTAACCTGCTGTTCAACAATTTGCAGATAATGATTAACCTGCTCTTCGATATCTGCTGGTGTTGCAATTGCCTTAATTGTATTGCGAAAATCTTTTATTATCTGTGCAATATTAACTTTATTACTTCTTTGCGGCTGCTGCGGCTGAACCGGTGTTTGTCCTATTGGCTGATATCCTGCCTGTGCAGCTTGATATTGCATAGGGTTTACCTGATGCTGGTCATATCTTATAGGCGGGGTATTGACCTTGTAACTCTGTCTTTGCGGGTATGCTGAAGGATATGCATTGGCAGCAGGAGAATATATTGCTTGACGCGGCGGTGTTTGACTCTGTTGAATATCCTGAGCCCGTCCACGTGCAATGGTCTGCTGCTGTTGACGTTGCTGCTGCTGGTCTTGCGCGTTTCCGTTATGACCGTCCTTGTCTGCACCGTCACTGCCTGCATTATAATTGCCTGTTTCCCTTTGAGGATAAGGGCGCGGGCGTACTGTATTCATTGTGTTAAACAATATAAACCGTCCTTCCTTTAATGATATCGGATATTATCTGACGTTCTTTACCGTTTTAAAAAAATATCGTACAAACGTACGATATTTTTTTAATGAATACTTTGGTTTTGTCAAATTTCGTAGTTTTACTATTTATTAGATGCTCTTAAATTTAACTAAATCTTGTTTTCTCATCCTGATATTTTCAGGCGTAATTTCTACCAACTCATCATCTCCGATGTATTCAAGGCAATCCTCAAGCGATAATTCCTTATGTGCCTGCAAAGTTACCATAACATCAGCTGTTGCGCTTCTCATATTGGTTAATTTTTTAGTTTTGCATATATTAACAACAATATCCTGAGGTCTGTTGCCTTCGCCTATTATCATTCCTCTATAAACCTTTGTCTTAGGAGTTACAAAGAACACACCTCTGTCCTCAAATTGCGCCAGAGCGTATGGAATAGCTTCACCCTGTTCGTGAGCAAGGATTGAGCCGCTTCTTTGTTTCGGAATATCGCCTGCAAACGGCTTGTATTCATCAAATGTATGGTACATAATACCTTCGCCGCGTGTCATACGAATAAATTCACTTCTAAATCCGATTAGACCCCTTGCAGGAATAGAAAATTTCATGCTTGTTCTGTTTCCGTTATTTTGCATCTCAAGCATTGTGGCTTTTCTACCTGAAAGTCTGTCAATGCAGGAACCGGCATATTCTTCCGGAACATCTACAAGAAGATTTTCAAAAGGTTCTTGCAGATTTTCACCTTCGCCCTTGTAGATTACTTCAGGTTTAGAAACCTGAAATTCGTAACCTTCACGACGCATTGTTTCGATTAAAATTCCGAGGTGAAGTTCTCCTCTTCCGCTTACTTTAAAGCAGTCGGTTGAGTCGGTATCTTCGACTCTCAAACTAACATTCTTTTCAAGCTCATCATAAAGTCGTTTTCTAAGCTGTCTGGAAGTTACAAATTTCCCTTCCTGACCTGCAAAAGGACTGTCGTTAACAGAAAAATTCATCTGTAATGTCGGCTCATCAACATGAATAAGCGGCAGCGGATTAATGTTGTTAGGGTCGCAGAGAGTTTCACCGATATGAATATCAGAAAAACCTGCAATACCTACAATGTCACCGGCTTCAGATTCATTAATTTCCACTCTTCCAAGGTCTTTAAAACCGAATAGTTTTGTAACTTTTCCTCGTTCAATTGAGCCGTCTGCTTTCACCCATGCAACCTGATCCTGCGAATGTATACGTCCGTTAACAACACGTCCGATAACAATTCTTCCTACATATTCGTTGTAGTCAAGCGTTGTAGCTCTAAATTGGAATGGTTTATCAGAATCGCCTGATGGTGCTTGAATGTTTTCCAGAATACAGTCAAGAAGCGGAACCATATCTTTCTTTTCATCATCAAGATGCTTAATAGCATACCCGTTTAAGCTGCTTGAATAAATGTAAGGGAAATCAATCAAATCTTCTCTGTCAGTGAGTTCTGTAAACAGGTCGAATACTTTATCAAGAGTTCCGTCAGGGTCTGCTGCCGGCTTATCAATTTTGTTTATAACAACAATGATTTTAATTCCTAGCTCAAGAGCTTTAGATAGTACAAATCTTGTTTGAGGCATCGGGCCTTCTGCTGCGTCAACAATCAAGAGAGCGCCGTCAACCATACCTAAAACACGTTCAACTTCACCGCCAAAATCCGCGTGTCCCGGTGTGTCTACAACGTTAATCTTTGTTCCCTTGTAATCAATCGAAATGTTTTTGGAAAGAATAGTAATTCCTCTCTCTCTTTCCAAATCGTTGCTGTCAAGAACTCTTTCCTGAACCTGCTGATTCTCTCTGAAAGCACCGCCTTGCTTAAGCATACAGTCAACCAGAGTTGTTTTACCATGGTCAACGTGCGCAATTATTGCGATATTTCGTATATTTTTGTTAGTCATATTTCCATTCCCTATTGTTAGTTTCGTCTAGTGTTGTTTTTACACTTATATTGTAAACAATCAAGGGGTAAATACAAGGGGTAAATACAAGAGGGGGCAAATATTTACACCCGTGTGCAGCATCCATGCCAACATCGTTACAAAACTTAACTTCTGAAAAAATCCATGCAAACATGCAAAGCACATGGGTTTTCATGATTTAAATCGCTGTAAACATGTATTTGTGCGAGTTTAGCATGAGCCGGAAACTGCGAGAGGTAATAAATTCAGGACTTTGCAAGTCCTTTAAGAAATCGTTACAATTGCCTGTATGTGGGTTGTAAATAACCTCTTAACCTATATAATAGAAATATGTTAAGGAGTTTTGGGGATTTCCTTAATAATCAATTAGTTAAATCACAAACAAAATAAAAATAAACTTTGGGAGGAATAAGTGTTTAAGAGTCGTGATATGGGAAGAGCTATTGCCGTAAAGAGATGGACTCCAACGGCATTGGAATGTTACAAGCGCGGATGTGTATGTGAAGGCTGCTTTTATAGTGACTTTTTCAGTGCAACTGCACAAAAATGCCAGATGAAAGCTGCTGTTTTAGAGCTTGTAAGAACCATTGGCGCTCCAAATGTTGAACTGCCTCAAATTATTGAAGGATAAGGAACATAGCATACTGAGCTTGAAAAGAACTGAATAATGTTGTACAATAAAAAGGTAGTACATTAGGAGGTGTAAATGCATATACACGTAAATGGTAAGAACATTGAGATTACAGATGCTATCAAAGCTTATGTAAAAGAGAAAATTGGAAAAGTGGCTAACCACTATGACCAGATTACAGGCATTGATGTAGTTCTTTCTGTAATCAAAAATCCGGCAGCAACAGGCAAACATGTGGCAGAAGTGTCATGCAAAATGAATACAGGTGTTGTTCATTGTGAGGAAGCTGCTGAATCTATGTATGCAAGCATCGATTTGTTGGCTGATAAGTTATCAAGACAGGTAAAGAAATTCAAAGACAAAGCTTTATCTTCAGACAAGGCCTCTATCAGAAATGCTGAAGCAGAAGAAAAAGTTGAAGAGGCTGTAGAAAGCTAGTTCGTACAAAAAAACAGAAAATGATTAATAATCAAAAAGTTATAGTAATAATGCCTGCATATAATGCAGAGAAAACTTTAGAAAAAACTTATAATGAGATTTATCAAAATTTCGTCGACGAGATTATCCTTGTCGACGATTTCTCTTCTGACAATACAAAAGAGATTGCTAAGGACTTAAATATAACAACGATTGTTCATGAACAGAACAAAGGTTATGGAGGAAACCAGAAATCCTGTTACCGTGCTGCATTAAAAGCCGGTGCTGATATTGTTATTATGCTGCATCCTGATTACCAGTACACACCTAAGCTTATTCCTGCAATTGCTTCTATGATGGCATTTGGAGAATATGATGCTGTAATTGCATCAAGAATGCTCGGAAATTCTGCTTTGAAAGGCGGAATGCCTGTTTACAAATTTGTATCTAACAGGTTTTTAACAGAGTTTGAAAATTTTGTAATCGGGGAAAAACTATCAGAGTATCACACAGGGTTTAGAGGATTTACAAAAAATATTCTTGAAAATTTACCTCTTGAAGATTGCAGTGATGATTTTATTTTTGACAACGAAATGTTAGCCTTGATTTTGTATAATGGATATAAAATTGGAGAGATTTCCTGTCCTACCAAGTATTTTGCCGAGGCTTCATCTATAAATTTTGCGCGTTCTTGTAAATATGGATTGGAAGTTTTGGGAGTAAGTTTGAAATACCGTCTTGCAAAGATGGGATTCAAAATAAGCCTGTTTAGTAAAAAGGGCAGGGTTTTAGATACTGGAAAAGAGCTTAATTATTATAACAAGAGGGAAGTATGAAAATAGTTTTAGCGACATCAAATAAGCATAAGGTGCAGGAAATTAATGACATTGTAGCCGGGCTGGGTATTGAGTTTATTCTTCCGCCGGAGGGTTTTGACCCTGTAGAGGATGGAGAAACTTTCGAGGCGAACTCCAGGATAAAGGCACTTGCTGCGTGGGAAATTTCAAAAAACTGGTCGCTGGCGGATGATTCCGGTTTGTGTATCAAAGCTCTTGGCGGGAAACCGGGTATTCATTCTGCAAGATATGCAGAAACTCCGCAAAAACGAATTGAGCGCGTTTTAAATGAAATGCAAGGTATCAAGGAAAGAGATGCAGAATTTGTATGTGCAATGACACTTGTGAACCCTGAGGGGAAAGTTGTTTTTTCCTGCAAGGGTATATGTGAGGGTTCGATTACAGGGAAGCCTGCCGGTGTTAATGGTTTTGGCTATGATCCAATTTTTCTTGTGAAGGGTGATAAGAGAACTATGGCTGAGTTAAGCGAGGAAGAAAAAAATCAGATTTCGCACAGGTCAAGAGCACTGAACCAAATTGTGGATTATATGAAGCATAATTTGTAAAGATTTTGTAATAAAGTGTTATAAAATCACTAAATGTGGAATATATTATATATGGATATGTTTAAATCAGGTGCAAATAATACCCCTGAAACCCTTACGGCTGTAGGGGGGGGGGGTA